>Ga0070738_10000200_pt1 | contig 188232 bp, 175 predicted proteins | sample Coa_R2_2_FD_66446 | JGI IMG/M metagenome (GOLD analysis project Ga0070738, IMG submission 66446) | Surface soil microbial communities from Centralia Pennsylvania, which are recovering from an underground coalmine fire - Coalmine... | ecosystem: Environmental > Terrestrial > Soil >... | reverse complement strand
CCCGCCGCGGCCGGCGGGCTTCGGGAAGATCTGGCCGTCGATGAGCCACATGTGATCGCTGGCCCCGTACTGGGTGTCCTCCGGCACGGCCACGACGACCGGCCGGCGCGGGTACCATTCGGGCTCGAGGAAGGTCCACATCTCCGGCGGTTCGGCGATGTGCGTATCGGCGTCCCACACAGTGCTCATAACGCTACTCACCTCGGCAGGCGGCATTCAGGCCATGGCCTGCCACGTAGACTAGGCTCGGGGCCGAGCCGTGGTCGTTAAGTAGTCCCCAAAGCTCCCCAAAGCTATCGAAGGATTCGTAGCCCGAGCCAGCGCCCGTCTTACGCTTGGCTGGCTCGGGATCTCGCTCATGGGACCTGGACCGGAGCCTCCGTCGGTCGGCCCGCCTGCGCCCCAGCGCGCGCGGCAGCCAGGTGGAAGAAGTCGACGGCATTGCCGACCACCATGCGGTAAGTCTCGTCGTCGGGCACGCCCGCGAAGTTGCGGGCGATCACCTCCATGGAGTGCGGCCACTCCGAGTCCTGATGCGGGAAGTCGGTGGCCCACAAGAGGGCGTTGGCGCCGATATGGTGACGCATCTCTACGCCCACGGGGTCGGACTGGAAGCCCCACAGGCAGTGCTCGCGGATGTAGGCGCTGGGCGGCCGAGCCAGCGGCGGGAGGCCCAGGAGCGCCTCCGCCCAGCGGCGGTGGCGGTCGTAGCGCGCGTCGGCCTGCTGCAGGAAGTACGGAAGCCAGCCGATCTGCGTCTCCGCGAAGTACACGCGCAGGCTGGGGAAGCGATCGAACACGCCCGCCAGCACGAGCTGGAGCGCGTTGAGGGCTCCGCGCAGGCCGAACTTCGCCATCTGCTCGATGAACCCCTGGCCGCTGCCGATCCGCTGGACCACCTCGCGGGACGCCCGCGGGTACTCAAAGGAAGGGCCTGAGCGGTCCAGCTCCTGGTGCACCGCGATGGGCATGCGCAGGCTGGTGGCGGCCGCCCAGAAGGCGTCGTCCTCGGGGGTGGGATAGGTCCGTCCGCTCGGGAAGACGCCGAGCACGACGCCCTTGAGCCCCAGGCGCGCACAGCGCTCGAGCTCACGAATCGCGTCCTTGACGCCGGTCCAGGGGATAACGCCCAGGCCGATGAGGCGGTCGGGTGCGACGGCGCAGTAGTCCTCGGCGAGGAAGTCGTTGTACCCGTAGACCACGGCCCGGTAGGCGTCGTCGTCGCGGATGCTCCGCCATAGGGGCGGCCCGGAGATGCCGGGGAAGAGCACCTCCGCGTCGATGCCGTCCTGGTCCTGCTCCTGCAACCGCTGCTCGGGCGGGCCGGTGCCCGGCGTCGTCTCGTAGTTCTGGCCGATCGGGCTCCAGCGGTCGCGTCCCTTGCCGCCGTATAGATCCCAGGGCACCTCGCGCAGGGGGCGGCCTTCCACCAGCCAGGCATCGCTGCCGTCGGGGAGCCGGATGAGCCGTGGTACCCGCTCGCGGTGGGCCGCGGCCACCCGCGGTGCCCAGTATCGCGAGTCGATCTCCAGGTGCGAGTCCGCGGAGATGTAGCGGTAGGCTGCCACCATCCAGCCGACCTCCTCGCGAGCACGCTGTGCCCGAACTGGCCCGCTGCCGGCAACTATAGCCAACGCGCCTGGTATGAGCAACGGGCTGCGGCTCCGGTCGCGCACCGCGCTACTCGCCACGCTTCCGGCCCGATAGCTTCTTCGCTAGCGCGCATAGCGGCCCAGGCGCTGGAGCGCGTAGTCCACGAACTGATGGTCGACCACCGTCCCCAGATCGACCGGCTGCTGCACGACGCCGAGCTGCAGGAACACGTTCAGGTCCGCCTGCAGCGCCTCGACATCCAGGTAGCCGTCGGGATTGTAAGTGTGCAGCACGACCCGCTCCAGCACGCTCCGGTCCTTGAGACTCGTGTACTTCACCAGTAGGTCGAGAATAGCCGCGCGGTCCCGCCCCTGCACTACGGCGTCGTAATAGTCCCGCAGCGCCCGGACGTACCCCACCATCCAGCGCCGCGCGACCTCGGGCTCCTCGGCGATGAAGCGGCTGCCGTACATCAGCACCCCGCCCTGCTGGTAGTACGGTAGAAGCTCGTCGGCGCCCTTCCAGCGCACAATGACGCCCTGGCTCACTCCCTGGGCGACCTGCGGCTCCAGCAGCACGGAGGCATCGAGCGCGCCGTTTGCGAGCGCGGCGAGCGCGTCGGTCGGCCCCATCTCCACGAGGTCGACGTCCCGCTCGGTGAGCCCACCCTTCTGCAGAGCCGCTACCAGGTTGACCATCAGGTTCACGCCGCGGGAGTTCAGCGAGATCTTGCGGCCTCGCAGGTCCGCGAAGTCGCGGACCTGGCCGCTGTCGATGAGGTCCTTGCGCACGACCAGCGCGTAGTAGCAGGTGTTGGTCCAGCACCCGCCCTTGTCCGCCACCAGCTTCAGCTCCAGCCCGCGCGCGGCGGCGTTGTAGAACGCGGCGTTCGCCGAGCCCCCCGCGATCTGGATCTCATTCGTCACGAGCGCGGGGAGGGACTCCGGGCCGGTAGAGAAGGGCACGAATTCCGTCTCGATCCCCTCTTCCCGGAAGTAGCCGCGGTCCATACCGAGAAACACGCTAATGTCGGTGGAGACGCCCGGGGAGCCAAACTTCACGTGCGCGGGGGGGCTAAGCGGTGGCAGGCTGGCCGCTTGCGGGGTGACCTGCGGAGGCGCGGTCGCCGCCGTGGGCGCGGCGGCCTGAGACGTCCCGGGAGCTGCCGGCGATGAACAGGCGACGAGCAGCGCGGCGAAGAGGGCCACTCCCGGCACGTGAATGGGCCAGCGCGCGAGCATCGGCAACCTCCGTCTCTCGGCGCGATGGCGGGGGACAGGCCCCCGACACTCGTCCACCGTAAGTGGCAATGGCTCGGCGAGCCCCACGTGGGGCCGCCGCGCCGGCCCGCCCCGCAAAAACCTGCTTGACTGTAGCCCGGCTCAGTCAGGTCCGCAAGCGCCCGTTGATTTGATTTGACCCTGGCGGACGGGGGTGGCCGTGCTGGCCCGGCGGCGGCCGCGCTCCTCCGCCGGCGCTGTCGCCTCCTGGCACGCGGAGCACGATAGCGTACCGTCGGCGCTTCTGGCCTTGCCTGCCGCCGCTTAGCGGAACCGGGTATGTGCCGGGGGGGGATTGACGGGACAAGCCGGCTCACTATAATGGGGTCATCGGTTCTGTGGGATCGCGCGCCGCTCCTGGTAGGAGGCGTTCGTGCCTCACGGGCTGCGCATCCGACGCCGCGTCGTACCGGTGATCGTCCCCCTCATCACCGGCGGCACGCCTCTGGCCAATGCGCCTTCCGATAGACTACGACCCGCGTCCGCCGCGCGCTATCCTCCTACCCCCATTGGCGATGTGGGTAACCCGGTGCCCCTGCGCGGCGACGGGCGCGCCGCAGGAAGTTGCTCCAGGAGCCGACCCGTTGGTCCGAGACCGTCTCACGCAGTTGAGACAGGGCTGGCGGGACTGACGCCTCTGTGGTGAAGCCGCAAGGTAAGAGTGCGGGATTGGCACAGCGGGGAGGTGGGTGATGGACGTGGCTCGGCCGCTCGCCGTCGACGCGGGCTCGGAACGCCGGCCGATCGTCGAAGCGATCGCCGCCAGCACGATCGGCACTACCATCGAGTGGTACGACTTCTTCCTCTACGGCACCATGGCGGCGCTAGTTTTCCCCAAGCTGTTCTTCCCTGAGTTCGACCCGTTCGTGAGCCAGATCCTCGCGTTCACCACCTTCTTGGTCGGCTTCATTGCCCGCCCCGTCGGCGCAGTAGTGTTCGGGCATCTTGGGGACCGCATCGGGCGGAAGTCGACCCTGGTCGCGACTCTGCTGTTGATGGGCATCGCGACCCTGCTCATCGGCTTCATGCCAGGCTACGACCAGATCGGGATCTGGGCCGCGCTGATCGTGTCGACCCTCCGCTTCTTCCAGGGCATGGGCGTCGGCGGGGAATGGGGCGGCTCGGTCCTCCTCGCCCTGGAATACGGGCACCGTGGTCGGCGGGGCTTCCTCGCGAGCTGGCCGCAGGCCGGGGTGCCCGCCGGGCTGCTCCTATCGACGGTCGTCGTGGCCATCTGCTCGGCGCTCTCCGGCGATCAATTCCTCACCTGGGGCTGGCGGGTTCCCTTCATCCTCAGCCTCGTGCTGGTCCTCCTCGGCCTGGTCATCCGGCTGCGGATCCTGGAGACCCCGCTGTTCCAACAGCTCCAGGCCGAGAACCGCGTGGCCCGGGCTCCCGTGCTCGACGTGCTCAAGCAGGACTGGCGCTACATCGTCCTGTCCGCGGGCGCCCGGATCAACGAGAACGCGGTCTTCTACCTCTTCGCCACCTTCGTCGTCTCCTACGGCACGCTCGTCCTCGGACTGACGCGCGAGTTCGTGCTGATGACCGTCTACGTCGCCGCCGCGATCGAGCTGGTTACGATCCCGCTCTTCGGCTACTTCTCGGACCACCTCGGCCGCAAGCGCACGTACATCATCGGGACCGTGTTCCTGGCGCTGTTCGCCTTCCCCTACTACCTGCTGCTGGCGACCCGCACGCCGGCCCTCGTGCTGCTCGCGGTGGTCCTCTCGCTCGCTGGTGCCCACGCCTTGCTCTACGGCGTGCAGTCGTCGCTGATCTCGGAGCTGTTCCGGACCCGGCTGCGGTACAGCGGCGCCTCGCTCGGCTACCAGCTGGCCGCGCCGATCGCCGGCGGGCTCTCGCCGATCATCGCGACGGCCTTGCTGGCGCAGTTCAACCAGGCCTTCTGGCCGCTCGCCGCCTACGTGATCGGCATCTGTGTGCTCTCGCTGGTCTGCGTCTCGCTCCTGCCAGAGACGTCGCGTCGCGACATCGCGCGCGATGAGCGCGTGCTGATCCCGGCCACCGCGGAGTAGTCCCCCGCAGCTAGCTGGACGGATCAGGCGGGCGCCCCGCTCTGCCTCGGCGGTGAGCAGCCGGGGGCGGCAGCCGGCCGGAGCGAGACCGCGGGAGCGCGTGCAGGAGGGTTCTGGAACGACGATGCCCTTCAACGTGGATCTAGCGGGTAAGGCCGCGCTCGTGACCGGGGCGGCGAGCGGGATCGGCCGGGTCATCGCAGAAGAGCTTGCCGCCCAGCGGGCGCGTGTGCTGCTGGCTGACCTCGACGAGGAGCAAGGCCAAGCCCTCGCGGCCCGCCTCCCGGGCGCGGTGTTTCAGCGAGCTGACGTCGCGTCGCGTGAGGACTGCCGGGCGCTCGTCGCCCGGGCAGAGGCCGCCTGGGGCGGTGTCGACATCCTGGTCAACAACGCGGGGCTGCAGCACGTCGCGCCCGTGGAGGAGTTCCCCGAGGCCCGTTGGGAGCAGCTTATCCGCACCATGCTGATCGGGCCGTTCTTCCTGACGCGCTACGCCCTCCCGCATATGTATCGCCGGGGTTGGGGGCGGATCGTCAACATCGCCTCGATTCACGCGCTGGTAGCTTCGCCCTACAAGTCGGCCTACGTAGCGGCGAAGCATGGCCTACTGGGCTTCACGAAGACGGTGGCCCTGGAGGCCGCCGACAAGGGCGTCACGGTGAACGCCGTATGCCCCAGCTACGTGCGCACCCCGCTCGTGGAGCGGCAAATCGCCGACCAGGCGCGAACGCACGGCATCTCGGCGGAGGAGGTCGTCGAGCGCATCATGCTGGTGCCCGCGGCCATCAAGCGGCTGCTCGAGCCGAGCGAAGTAGCGGCCTATGTCATATTCCTCTGTTCGGACACTGCTGCCGGGATCACCGGGGCCGCTCAGGTGATCGACTGCGGATGGACGGCCCACTGAACGCGCGCCAGGATATCGCCTGCGCGCGCTCTGCAGTCCGCACGCGGCCGGGTTGCCACTTCCAGGGGAACCAGCAGAACGCGGGCCTGCGGTTCCACGCGCGCTCTGCAGCCCGCACGCGGCCGGGTTGCCACCTGTGCGTCTAACAAGCGGGGAGGAGCGGGATGAGCATCCCGGAGCGCAGGGTCCTGAATTTCGACAGCGTTCGGCGCCCCTATCCCGCGGCTCTATAAGGCGGGCGAGATGGGGTCGGTGTTCGGCCACGTCTACGCGCTGGGGAGCAACGATAACGCCCAGCGGCTCGCCGCGATCGGGGTGCGACGAGCCTCACTCCTCGACGGCGAAGAAGCGGCAAGGTGAGGCGCCGCCGTCGCGGATGAGGAGCGGCAACACGATCATCTTGCAGCGCCCGCCCGCGATCTGCTCGCAATCGACCAGGCACTTGCAGCCGGCGATGGCCTTGCGGATGATGGCGCCGTAGCTGCTCGGCTCGGCGCTGGCGTGAGTCCGTCCGCCGAGGTCGATGTTGCGCTCGCGCGCCTCCGCCGACGGCCACGGCTTGGGCAGGGGCACCAGCGGCGTGTCGCCCAGGAACCAGTTGTGGCCCTGCACGCGCGGCGGGTTCACCAGGCCGCAGTCGGTCATGAACAGGCTGCTGTCCATCGCGTCCATCTGCTCGGCGAGTCGCAAGCCCGCCTCGTAGTGGAGGCAGGGCGTCTGCTTGTAGTAGTCCAGGCCCATGGCGTAGGCCCGCTCGCGGCTGCCCCAACCGGTCCGCAGCAGCACCTCGTCGCCCCGGCGGTAGTCGGCCTGGCGCAGCGCGGCGTCGATCTCCGCGGCGGTGATCTCGTGGCCCGGCGCGACGCGCACGTCCAGGATCGTCGTGTCGCGCAGGACCAGCCGATCGAGCGGGATCTCGCTGAGCGACCACTGGTACTTGGGGTTGGGCTGGAGCGGCACGGCGCTGAAGGGCAGGTTCTGCGACGGCGTCATGAACGGGCTGCCGCTCTCGCCGTCCAGCTTCATCAAGGTCCGCCGCAGGCCGTGCCGTTCGTACACCAGGTACTCGACGAACCGCACCGGGGAGTTGGTGACCGGGAGAATCTCGCCGTACCCCGCGCCCTCCCAGATGGGCATGCTCAGATCGTGGATCTTCATGTCGGCGTCCCTTCCACCGCCACCACGCGGCAGGGCGAGCCGATCCCCCGGACGACCCGCAGCGGCGCGACGATCACCCGGCACCGCCGCTCGCCGATGGCGCCGCAGTTCACCAGCCGCTTCACCGTCATCACGCCGGCCTCGGCGAGTCGGAAGTCGGCGGCCCAGTCCGCCAGCGCCTCGCGCTCAAGGTAACCGGCGAGGTAGGCGCGCGCCGCCTCGGAGGGCCAACAGAGAGGGCGAGGCCGCAGCGTGGTCCACTCGGGGAGGAGGTGCTGGTCGGGGTAACCGACGAGGGCCGTGTCGAGCAACAGCAGGTTGCTGTGCCGGCGGCTCATCGTCTCCGCCAGATAGGCAGCGCCGTCCAGTCCCAGGTGCGGGGTATCGAGCAGATACGCATCGTGCCCCGGCTCGCGCGGCGCGCCGTCGCCCCAGCCGGTGCGGAGCAGCAGCGCGTCGCCGTCCCGAAAGTCAGCGTCGGCCAGTGCGGCGGCCAGCCGGTCCTGACCGATCGGCTCGCGCCGGTCGCACGGTAGGTCCACCACCGCGGTCTCGCGCAGGACCAGCGCGGGCGGCTCGACCTCGTGCAGGCGCCGCGTGCGCCGGAAGGCGGCGAACTGAGCCGGTAACAGCAGCGACGTGCCGCTCTCCGTCCCCACGGTGATGCCCTTTTCGGGATCCCCCCGCGGGGCGAGCATGAATTGCGTGGCCGTGGGGAACAGCTCGTCCGGCATCCATTGATAATCGAGCGGCATCGTCAGCTCGAGTAGGCGCATCGCTCCTCCCCGCACACGCGCTCATGTGCGGCCGGGTTCCGCCTTGTGAGGGGTGTGGCCCCCCTACTGTACGCCGCCTGACGCAAGCTGGTCGCCGGCGTCGCGAGTCTCGATGGCGAACAGCTCGTCCACGGTGAACGGACGGCTAAGGAGCCCCTGCTCCCGGTTGTACTGCAGAAAGGCCTGCAGCAGCGGGCGGTTGGCCTCAAGGCCATAGACGAATGGGTCCTCGCCCATCAGCTCCCGACGGGCGGTCAGGTGCTCCGTGAGCCAGGGCAGCATGCAGTACACCGCGCCGTGCCGGGCCAGCAGTTTCTGGGCGGCCGCCTTCGCCTTGACGAATGCCTCGAACAGGCTGACCGCCACCCAGGGGTGCTGCTCGTAGACCTCGCGCTTGATGACCACCGTATGCATGATCGGGAAGATGCCCGTGCGGCGGAAGTAGTCTTGCTCCACTTGCTGATAGTTCGGGAACAAGCGGGCGACGTTCGGGGAGCCGCGGGTGAAAGAGGGCGGCAGGTTCGCGCCCATGAGGGCGTCGATCTCGCCCGCGTCGAGCATCTGGTCCAGGCTCTGCTCGCTAGCGATCGTCCGGCTCCGGACGCCGGGCGGCAGCTCGAAGGGAATGCGGTCGCTGAAGGGCGCGGGGCCGTAGAAGCTGCCGAAGTACCATTCCATCTGCTCGGGCCGCACCCCGTAGTCGTGCTCCAGCACCGCGCGCTGCCAGACCGCTGCCGTCTGCTGGTACTCCATCGCCCCCATACGCTTGCCCACCAGATCCCGCGGCTCGCGGATGCCGGCATGCACGTTCACGAAGATGTCGCCATGCCGGAACTTCCGCGACGGGAACACCGGGATCGCCACGAGACGCTGGTCGCCACGATTCAGCAGCATGGTGTAGGTCGAGAGCGAGAATTCGCTGACGTCGAACTCCGCGTAGCGCGCCTGCCGGCGAAACAGCTCGCCGTGCTCCATCGGCAGGAAGTTCAGCGTGATGCCGTCGGGCGCGATCGACCCATCGGCCAGCGCCGCGGTGCGGTCGTACGGGGCACACGCGAGCGTGAGGTTGAGCTTCATACTACCTCCTATCCCGGCGGGGGCTGGTGGCGCGGGCGCGCGGTGACCCACTATTGCGATTGGCCCGCCCGCGCGTCAACCCCGTCCGGTTCTTGGTGAGGGACCACCAATTCACCAACGATGGACCGAGCGCGCCGACTGGGGTAGGATTCACCCCAAACAAGATGAAGCCGCGCCGAGCTGGAGCCGCCGGAGGCCACATGGATCTCACCGACGAGGCGGTTGGGCATATCGACCGGGAGGCCTTGATTCAACTGGCGCTCGACATCTGTAACATCGACAGCGCCGGGCCGACGGAGGCGCCCGTCGGCGAGTACGTCTACGCCTGGCTTCAGCGGGAGGGGTTCAAGGCGCGCAAGGCAGGCCTGCTGGCCGACCGCTTCAACGTGATCGGTACCCTGCCAGGCACGGGCGGTGGCTGCAGCCTGCTCTTCAATAGCCATATGGACACCGCCGTCCGGTTCACCGATACCTGGTCACGCACCGACTGCGCCGACCCGGTCTACCACCAGGCGTGGGTCGAGGGGGACCTCCTCGTCGGCGAGGGTATCGTCAACGACAAGGGGCCGCTGGCCGCGTTCCTGATGGCGGCGAAGGCCGTGAAGGCGACCGGCGTACCGCTCAAGGGTGATCTCCTGCTCACGGCCGTCGTTGGCGAGACGAGCCACGAGCCGAGCGCCGAGGCGCCCGGCGCGCTGGTCGAGACGAAAGATCTGGGCGCGCGGTTCCTGGTCACTCACGGGGGTGTGGCCGATTACGCGCTCATCGCGGAGGGCACCGGCTTTAGCATGGTCTCCGTGGAAGCCGGCATGGCCTGGTACAAGATTAGCTGGCGCTCCGACCAGCCGGCGTTCTACACGCCGTATTTGCCGCCGCGCACGACGGCGGGCCAGAGCCCGAACATGATCGTGCGGGCGGCGGCGGCGGTCGCCGCGCTGGAGCGCTGGGCGGAGGAATACGAGTCGCGCCACGCCTACGACTCGCCGAGTGGGCGGGTCATCCCCAAGGCGCAGGTAGGGGCGATCCGCGGCGGCGACGCGGACTCGATCTCGAGCACGCCGCAGCTCTGCTGCCTATACCTGGGGGCGTTCACGGTCCCCGACCAGAACCCGTTGGGCCTGAAGGCCGAGATCGAGGACACGCTGCGCGAGGCGGGGCTGCCGCCCAGCGAAGTCGAGCTGTACCTGTTCCGGCGCGGCTACGAGGCCAAGGGCGTCGAGCCGCTGCGCGAGGCACTGCGGCGCGCGCACCTGGCGACGTTCGGCACGCCGCCCCCACCCGCCCCATCGCCAACCTGCAGCATGTGGCGGGACATCAACATCTGGAACGAGGTGGGCATCCCGGCGATGACCTACGGCCCGCGCGCCGAGACGCACTCGTTCAAGCGGGCTTTCCCCGCGGACGCGCTGTACCAGGCCGCTTGCGTCTACGCGCGCCTGATCGTGGACCTCTGCAATCAGGAGCGGCCGCGGGGGAGCTAGGAGGGAGAATGTGCCGGCGGAGCCGTCCTGCCGCGATGGGCGCGTGAGGGGAACCGCGTCCGGCCGGCTGCGCGGCGCGACAGGTGCGGAAGGGGGCGGACAATGCCAGTAGTGTCGCTCCGGAGAGCGCTAAGCGGGATAGGCTGCGTAGCGGCACTGGGCCTTCTGGGCTGCTCGGCGCCGGCCCAACCAGCCAGCTCCGCGCCGGCCGCGCCGCCAGCCGCGGCCCAGGCCGCGAGCGCGGCGTCGGCCGCCTCCGGGACCGCTGCCGCGCCGGCGCCCACCCCCTGGGCGAGCGCCCTCACCAAGGTCCGGCTGAGCTATCCTGGCACCTCGTTGGGCGCCCTGCCGGTTTTCGTGGCACAGGCGGAGGACTTCTACCGGCGCTACGGGCTGGACGTCGACGCCGTCCAGATGGCACCCAACGTGGCGATGACCGCCATGACGACCGGCGAGGTGCCGTATTCGATGGCGATCGGCAGCTGCATCAGCAGCGCGTTGAAGGGCCTGCCGATCAAGGTGACCATGCAGACCACCGATGCCCCGTACGTGTTTCTCGTCACTCGCCCCGAGATCAAGGCAGCCGCCGACCTGCGCGGCAAGACGATCGGCACCGCCAGTCGTGGCAACGCCAACGACGTCGTCATGCGGCTCATGCTCCGGAAGCAGGGCCTGGAGCCGGAGCGCGACGTCGCGATGGTGGTCATCGGCGAGACGGCCGTGACCTTCGAGTCCATGCGCGCTGGCATCATCGACGCTGCGCCCCTGTCACCGCCGTGGGTGCAGGAGGGGCAGAAGATCGGCTTCAACGTGCTGATGGCGGGGGCCGATGCCGTAGACCTACCGATGGGAGGCGTGGGTACCTCGCACGCGAAGCTGGAGCAAGAGCGCGACGAGGTGGTCCGCATGATCATGGCAAACCTGGAGGCGCAGCGGTTCATTCGCGAGAACCGCGAGGGGACCGTGGACGTGATTATGCAACGGCTGGAGCTCGATCGCGACACTGCGGGCGCGGCGTACGATTCGCTCCGCAGCATCTTCGGGCCCGGCGACTTGCAGCGGTCGGGCCTCGAGGCGGCTGTCAACACCGAGATCGAGCTTGGCAACATCGACAAGGCGCCGCCGCTCGAGGACATCGCGGACTTTACCATCGTGCCCGAAGCCCGGCGGCGCCTGGGCTGGTAGCGTGCTCACCCGGCTGGCCCCGGGCAGTGTTGACAGGCTCCGGGAGAAAGCGTATCTTCCCAGGGCGTCGAGCCGATACGAGCGTGCCGCCGGTGTGCGCGCGTTGGTCCGCGAGGAGGTCGTCGTGGCAGATCGGCCGAAGGCGCTCAATGCCCCGTTCAGCGCGTACTACTATCGCGAGGTGCCGCCGGATGATGCCGAGCTGACCCGTGTGGGCCCCGGCACGCCCTGTGGCGAATACTTGCGGCGCTTCTGGCAGCCCGTCGCCTTCTCTGACGAGCTGCAGGACTTGCCGTTAGCGATCCGCATCCTCGGCGAGGACCTGGTCATCTTCCGCGACCGCGCGGGCCGGGTCGGCCTGCTGCAGCGCCACTGCAGTCACCGCGGCACCTCGCTCGAGTTCGGGCTGGTGTCCGAGCGGGGCATCCGCTGCTGCTACCATGGCTGGCTGTTCGACGTGGACGGCCGGATCCTGGAGACGCCCGGGGAGCCGGCCGGGAGCACGTTCAAGGACCGCCTCTGCCACGGGGCCTATCCGACCCAGGAGTACAAGGGCCTCGTCTTCGCCTACATGGGGCCGCCCGACCGCCAGCCGGCCTTCCCCATCTACGATATGTTCGAGCTACCCGGGTTCCGCCTGCAGCCCGGCCCCCGCTACGTGCTGCCCTGCAACTGGCTGCAGATCAAAGAGAACAGCATGGACCCCGTACACACGGCGTTCCTGCACACGATCGTGAGCGGCTGCCAATTCACCGAGGCGTTCGGCGACGTTGGTGTGATGGAGTGGCAGGAAACCCCAATCGGGATGATCTACATTCACACCCGCCGTGTGGGCGAGCTGGTCTGGGTGCACATCGCCGACTTCATCCCCCCGAATATCCACCAGTTCCCGCCGACTTGGGAGGACGCGCAGGAAGAAAAGGTGTTCCAGCGCCCGCAGGCGATCAACTGGGCGGTGCCTTTCGACGACACGCACACCATGAACATCCGCTTCACCTACGTCAACGATGAGGACCCGAAGCGGCTCGCGCCGACGCGCTTCGGGCAGGAGGGCGACCGCCCCTACGAGGACCGGCAGCGGCAGCCGGGCGACTACGACGCGCAGACCTCGCAGCGCCCCATCGCCGTTCACGCCCTGGAGCACCTCGGCGCTACCGACCGTGGCGTGACCATGCTGCGCAACCTTCTGCGCAAAGGGATCCGCGCCGTGCAGCGCGGCGAGGACCCGCCGGGGCTCCTGCGCGCCCCGTGTCCGCCGATCCCGACCTACTGCCAGGACACCATCCTGCGCATCCCCCCCGCCGCGACGGATGCCGCCGACACGGAGCGCCTGCGCCAGGAGGGCCGCAAGGTGGCCGCCGGCTACTACCTGCAGCACCCGCCGGCGGGGAGTGCGCGGCCCGCCACGCCCAGCGGCGTGAGCTAAAGCCATGCGCTGGCGGCTGCTGTTGCTGGGAGTCGTCCTGGCCGGGCTCGCAGCGTGCGCGCCGGCGCCCCGGGCGGCGCCCAGCGTGCCTCCGCCCGCCGCTGCCGCGGCGTCGGAGCGGCCGAGCAGTGCCGGCGCCGCTCCAGCCGCGACGGCTCCTGCCGCTCCGGCCGGGGAGGGGGACCGCGCCGCGCCGCCCGCGCCCGCCGCCGTAAAGGTGGGGCTCGCTTATACGGCGAGCGACGCCGGCCTGCTCATCGCGATGGACCGCGGGCACTACCAGGAGCAAAACCTGCAGGTGGACTTCGAGAAGATCGAGTCGGCGGCCAACCTGCTGCCGCCCCTCGGGGCCGCGCAGGTGGACGTCGGCGGCAATGCGCTTACCCCCGGTTACCTCAACGCCTGGGCGCGCGGGGTGCGGATTCGCGTTGTGGCCGACAAAGGCCACAACGGGCCTGGCTTCAGCTACCAGGGCCTCGTCGTGCGGAAGGACTTGTGGGACAGCGGCGTGCGCGGCCCGGCCGACCTGAAAGGGCGCCGCCTGGCGCTGCCGTCGTTCGGCTCGGGCGCCGAGCCCGCCATCGACCGCTTCATGCGGCAGGGCGGACTGCGCGTGAGCGACCTGGACCTCACCCAGCTGGCCTTCGGGGACATGCCCGGGGCGCTCGCCGGCGGCCAGATCGACGTCGCCCACTCCACGGAGCCGTTCATCACCCGCATGGCTGCGGACGGCAGCGGCGTGATCCTGGCGCGCGAGAACGATTACTCGCCGAACCACCAGTCGGCCGTGCTGTACTACGCCGAGCCGTTCGCCGCCGAGCGCGTCGACGTGGCGCGGCGCTTCATGGTGGCCTACCTCCAGGCCGTCCGCGAGTACAACGATGCCTTCCGCAAGCACGATCCGGCCCTGCGCCCGGAGATCGTGAGTATTCTGAGCAAGTACACCACCGTGAAGGACCCGGCGCTGTACGATCGCATGCAGCTGGCCGGGCTGGACCCGGACGGCGAGGTAAACGTCGAAAGCCTGCGCGCAGACGCCGAGTACTGGCTGGAGAACAACTACCAGGAGGAGCGCACGCCCGTCGACGAGCTGATCGACCGCTCCTTCGCGCAGTACGCGCGGCAGCAGCTTGGCCCGTACCAGTAGGGCGGCACGGAGTAACCGCCCGTCTCACGAGAGCAACCGGGATACCGAGGCACGCGGCGACGGGGCATAGGCGGGTTAGCTTTCGCTGGACGCGCCCCGGCTACAAGACACCGCCCGGAGGATCGGGATGGCAACTGAGGGAGGCACGGCCCCGCCGCTGACGCTGGCCGAGGCGCGCGGCTACATCGACCGGGCGCTGGAGAAGGCCCGCGAGCTGGGCCAGCGCGGCACGTTCGTCGTCGTGGACGAGGGGGGTAACGTCGTCTCGATCTCGCGCATCGAGGGGGCTCCGCTGGCGGGCATCGGGGTGTCGCGGGCCAAGGCCTACGCGGCGGCCGTGACCCACGAGCCGACGGCGCAGTTCTCTGAGCGCATGCACCGCTTCCCGGAGCGATTCCAGTCTTACGAGACGATCCTGCCCGAGCACCTGTTCCCGGGGCCTGGCGGGATGCCCATCGTCCGAGAGGGGCGGGTGGTGGGCGGGATGTCCACGGGGCCCGGCATCCGCCCGTGGACCCAGGTGCCGGGGCTCGACCCCGCGAAGCTAACGGTCAACGGGGAGCTGGCGAACGTCGAGGACCTCATCATCGCCTACGCGCTCGACATTCCGTATCAGAACCAGCACGTGGGCCAGGAGGTCCACTGAATCCAGGGGAGGGCCGCATGCTCTTGACGCTGGCCGATGCGCGCCGCTACGCCGACGCTGCCATCGCGGCCGCCGGCGCGCAGAACCTTCGGGTCGCCGTCGCCGTGGTGGACGAGGCGGGGCAGCTCCTGCAGCTCGACCGGATGGATGGAGCGCTGCTCATGGGGCCGGACGTGGCACTCGCGAAGGCCGTGACGGCGCTGAATTTCCAGCGGCCCACGAGCAGCGTGGCCGAGCTGGCGCGCGGCCACCCCGACCTGGTGCGGAGCCTCCAGCAGGCCGTGCGGTTCCCCATCACGGCCGCGGGCGGCGGGGTGCCGATCGCGCGGAACGGTACGGTTGTCGGCGCGATCGGCGTGAGCGGCTCCACGGCCGAGCAGGACGAGGCGCTGGCGCAGGCTGCACTAGGGGGCGTCTGATGGCTGGGAGCGGTTTCGGCGGAGCTAGCGCGCCGGCGAGCGGGCGGCAGACGCCCGCGACCCCGGCGTCCCCACCGGCGGTGGACGAGCGCAGCGCGGCGATCATCGCGGGGATCGAGGCGATCCAGCCGCAACACGTGCTCTTCCTGCCGAGCAGCACGCTCAAGGCCGTCGTCGGGCACTTCCTGGCGGCGCCGGGCGTCCGCACGTTCCCCGTGCCGCGCGAGGAGGAGGGCGTCGGCATCCTGTCGGGGCTGGTGCTGGCCGGCCAGCGCGCGGTGATGATCATTCAGGACAATGGCATCGGCAACCTGATAACGGCGCTCGCCACCTTCCCGCAGGCCTACCACGTGCCCATGCTCATCGTGACTTCGCGGCGCGGGGGGCTGGGCGAGTACAACTCGATGATCCACATGGTCTCAGAGCATGCCGAAGCGCTGCTCGACGCTGCCCAGTTCCGCTACTTCCAGCTCGATGGCCGCACGTCGCTTGACGCCTGGACGCCGACCGTGATCCGCGCCTACGAGTACGCGCAGACCACGCACCGCCCGATCTTCCTGCTCGTCAACTTGATGGGAGGCTGAGATGCGCGCCGCCGCGCCGCGCCACAGCCCCACCCAGCTCCAACGCCCGGAGGCGCTGAGGCTACTCGACCAGGCATTTCCCGACCAGCCGATCATCCTGACCATCGGCGGCACCATCCGCGAGATGGTCGCGTTCTGTGGCCGCCGCTCCAACCATCTGCCGATGCTGGACTCGATGGGCCTCGCGACGCCGATCGGGCTCGGGCTGGCCGTGGGCCTGGCCGACGAGCCGGCCATCGAGCGCGTGGTGGTGGCCGACGGGGACGGGAGCCTGCTCATGGGCTTCTCGGTGCTGAGCAGTATCGGGCTGCTGCGGCCGAAGAAGCTGGTAGTGGTCGTCTGTGACAACGGCGTGTACCTGGCCACCGGCGGGCAGGCCACGGCAGCGGTGACGACGGACTTCGTGGCCGTTGCGCGCGCCTGTGGCTTGCGGAGCGCGCTCGTGGAGGGCGCCGAGGCGCTGGAGGCCGGGCTTCAGCGGGCGCGGACCGAGGACGGCCCCTGGCTGCTGCGCGTGCCGGTCGGCACGGAGGCGCCGCCCACCCCGTTCTTCAACGCGGACCCGGTGGTGCTTCGTGCCGACTTCGGCCGTTGGCTGGCCGCGCGGCGGGCGTAACAGTGAACCTAGCACCGGAGCTGGTGTTAGTGGCCCGGGAACAGCGCACTAAGCGCCAGCATCTCCTCGCGCGGGACCTGGGTGCGCACTACGCCGCGGTCCAGGGCGCGCGGCACGTCCAGGCGCCCCCAGACGAGCCGGATGAAGGCTTCGACGGGCAGGGTGAGCGCCGGGCTCGCGTCCGCGCCGCCGCGGGTCGCCGTTACGCGGTCCGGCCCGATGTCCAGTGTGATCGGCCCGCCGCCGGTGCCCTCCAGCTCACAGCGGTAGCGCAGCGCTGTGCCGCGCCCATCGGCCGCGTGCGCCAGGCGGGGCACGCGCCACAGCACGAAGTCAGTCATCGCCGCGGCGGACTCAGGCGCGATGGTGGCGTCGCGGTCGCTGCCCGCCCGGATGTCCCAGGCGTGCAGCGCCGTTTCCACCAGCCGCTGGTCGGCGAACTGCGCGAGCGTGTGCGGGCCGCCGCCCAGGGACACCGTCGTGCCGTGCAGCGTGGCCGCGGGCACACCGTTCAGCGTCTGGAACACGGCCGCCAGGTCGCGCTCCAGCCGGTCGGCTAGCTCGTCGCCCGGCAGGCTGCGCAGGGCGGCGTGGCGGCGGCGGCGCTCGGCCGTGTCATACTGCGGCACCGGCTCACCCGCGAGCGCCGCCCGCGCCACCACGACGGCGCGCTCCGCCCCATCCGTCACGTGCGCCGCTACCTCGCGCGCGGTCCACGCGCTGCAGGCCGTGGGCGCTTCCCACGCCGCGTCATCCCGGCGCCGCCAGTCGGCTGCCATCGCGGCGGCCTCCCGCTGCACGGCGCGCCCGACCGCCTGCAGGTGCTCGATGGTCTCCTGCTCTGTCGCCATGGCTATCTCCTTTGGGGGGCACCCCCAAACGCCCAACCAGGAGGGCCACCCTCTGAACCCCCGAGACGAGGACGTGGGGGGAACCCCCAAACCCCCGCTCCTGAGGGAGCACTGGCACTACCCTCGCAGCGGGGCGATCACCTCGCGGGCGAAGGTTTCGACCGTCGCCGCGCGCGGGGCCCCGGCCACACCATAGGGGTTGATCATGATCTCGTCCACGCCAGCCGCGAAGATGGCGCGCACCCGGGCCAGGCACTCGGCGGGCGTGCCGGCGATGGCGAACTCGTCGACCACCTCATCGGGGATGGCCACAGCAAACTTCTCGGCCACGTCCGGGCTCATGTGCTCGTCGTGGTGGTAGATCGCCATGACGGCCGCGCGGGCGCGGCGGGCCGCCTCGCTCAGCGGCCAGGCCGGATCGGTGTGGCGTAGGTTCACCGCTACGGCCGGCCGGACCGCGGCGAGCGCCAGGGCGCGGTCGGGGTGTACGGCCGTCGTCGCCGACAGAGAGACGCGGAACGGGCCGCTACGCGCGGCGCGCGCGCGGCCTTCCTGCACCGCCGCCAGCTTCGCCTGTAAGCGCTCCGGGCTGCAGGTGCCGCCGCCGATGATCGCGCCGTCGCCGATCTCGCCGGCCAGCGCGAGCACCCTCGGGCCTGAGCCGCCGACGTAGATCGGCGGGCGCGTCTCGGCGCTCGCGTACACCAGCCGCATCTCGCCGTAGGGCCCTGCCACCGTCTCGCCCGCGCACAGCGCGCGCACGTCCCGCACGTACGCCGCGAGCTGCGCACGGGTCGCCGAGGGCGCGCCCATCATCCCCGTGGAGGTGCCGCCGACGCCGATCCCCAGGCGCGCGCGGCCGCCAGACATCTCGTACAGCGTCGCGATGGCGCCCGCGGTGACCGACGGCAGCCGCGTCACTGGGTTCGTGACGGACGAGCCCAGGGCGATCGTCGAGGTCAGCGCCGCCGCCGCGCCCAGCATGACGTACAGCTCGCGCCAGAGGAGCTGCGCGTCGCCCAGCCACACGGCATCGTAGCTGAGCCGCTCGGCCAGCGTGATCTCGTCCAGGATGATCCGCGGCGCCGGGTACTGGAACAGCTCGACGCTGAAGGTCGGTGCGCTCATGCCAGGACCGCTCCCTGTTGGACAGGTTCGGGCGCGTCGGCGCCCGGCGCTCGGGCGGTGGCGCGGCGCGTGGGTGGTGGAAGCGCCGCCGCGGCGGGTCGAGCGGCACGCGCGGACTGGCGGCGGGCGCTCCCCTTGCGGCTACGCTGGGTACGGGCCGAGCGGCGGCCCGGCGCACGTGTGGGATCAAGGGTTGCTCGCTGCAGATACCGGTTTCATCTGTTGCAATTCTCTCGCGAGTGCGGCAATATACTAGCCGCGCGTCCTGCTGGCAGTCAAGCCGCAGTAGGAGGCTGTTCCTGGGCCGCCGGCCGCGAGCGCTCGTTGACCAGGTCCGCGGAGGCTGCTATCACAGAGGCTCCAGGCGCGGATGACGGATGCGGCGGGGCGCGGGCTGCGGCAAGTTGGGAGGCCAAGTGGGAGGCTATTCGGGGCTTCGGGAGTTCCTGGCGCTGCTCGAGCGCGAGGGCGAGCTGGCGCGCATCGGCGTGCCGGTGGCGCTCGACCAGGAGCTGGGCGCGGTCTGCGTGCACAGCCTGCGCAACGGCGGGCCGGCGCTGCTCTTCCAGCGCCCGGGCGGGTACGACGTCCCGATCGTGGTGAACGTACTCGCCACGCGGCGGCGCTACGGGCTGGCGCTCGGCTGCGCGCCCGACGAGACGCAGCACGAGTGGAACCGCCGCACCGCCCGGCCGCTGCCGCCGGTCCTCGTCGAGTCGGGCCCCTGCCAGGAGGTGGTGCGGCTCGGCGACGAGGCCGACCTGACCTGCTTTCCCGCCCCGACCTGGAACGCGCTCGACGGCGGGCCCTACCTGACGCTCTCCTGCCACATCACCCGCGACCCGACGACGGGCGCGCGCAACGCGGCGATCTACCGCAACCAGGTGCACGATGGGCGCACGCTCGGCCTGCTGTCCGGCCCCTTCGCCCACATCATGCTGCAGCGGCGCTCGGCGCCCGACGAGCCGTTCCCGGTGGCCATCGCGATGGGGTGCGACCCGCGCGTGCCGATGGCGGCGTCGGTCCCCGTGCCGTTCGGGACCGACGAGCTGGCGGTGGCCGGCGCCCTGCGCGGCGCACCGATCGAGCTGGTGCGCTGCAAGACGGTCCCGCTGGAGGTGCCGGCCGACGCGGAGGTGATCGTCGAGGGCGAGGTGCGGCCCACGGAGAAGCGCGAGGAGGGGCCGTTTGGCGAGTATACGGGGCACTATGGCGGCCCGCGGCTGCCGCGCACGACGATCCACGTGACGGCGATCACGCACCGGCGCGACCCCATCCTCCACCTCGCCTACCAGGGCGCGCCGCCCCACGAGACGGACGTGCTGACCGCGGCTGGCAAGGAGGCGGAGATGCTCCGCCACATCAGCCTGCCCGGGGTGAAGGCCGTCCACTTCACCGAGGGCGGCGCGGGGGTGCTGCACGTCGTCCTCGCGGTCGAGAAGATGTACGAGGGCTACGGCAAGATGGCGGGGATGGCGGCCTTCGGGACGCCGACCGGCCGCAGCGTGAAGCAGGTGACAGTCGTCGACGCGGACGTGGACCCGTTCGACCCGCTGGCCGTCGAATGGGCGATCGCCACGCGGGTGCAGCCGCACCGCGACATCGAGATCCTGACCGAGCTGCCGGGCAGCTCGATTGACCCGTCATTGCCGCTCGCCGAGCAGACGCGGACGGCGCGCACGTCGAAGATCATCATCGACGCGACGCGCTACAACGCGGCGAGCTACCCGCCGGTCTGTCGGCCGGCCGACGAGATGCTCGACAAGGTGGAGCGCGATTGGGCGCGCTACGAGATCCCGCTCGTGCTCAGGCGGGGCGGACGGCGCTAGTACCCGGCCACAGGGGAAAGGCCAGGTGATTGCAGATGCAATCACCTGGCGCTTTCACCGTGGCGAGGTACCAGGCGCCCCCGCGCTTCGTGGCCGCGGAGGGTTTGCATGCTGACCATCGGCATCAACCTGCGCACCGGCTTCGAGCCGGACCGTCCGCTTTACGACCAGATTGAGCAGTCGGCTGAGCTGGCCCGCTACGCGGCGAGGCTTGGCACCTACCACATGCTGCGCGTGCCGCACCGCTGGCTGGCCGCGCCGCCGGTGCTGGAGCCGATCCCGCTGCTCGCCCGCCTGGCGCCCGACGCCGCGCCCATGCGCCTGATGGTCAGCGTGATGAAGCCGCCCCTGCACAACCCCGTCGAGCTGGCCCACCAGGTGTGCACGCTCGACCACATCGCGAACGGCCGCCTGGACTTCGGCGTCGGCATCGGCTGGCCGCAAGAGGAGTTCGAGGCCGCGGGCTTCCCGCAGCGGCTGCGCGTGCCGCGCTTCCTGGAGTCGCTGCGGCTCATGAAGCAGCTCTGGACGGGCGAGAAGGTCACGTTCGAGGGCCGCTTCTGGTCGGTCCACGGCGTGCAGATGGGGATGACGCCCGTGCAGAAGCCGTATCCGCCGCTCTGGGTGGGCGCGCACAGCGTGCCGGCCAGCGAGCGCGCCGCGCGCGTGGCCGACGGCCTGGTGTTCGCCAGCCAGACGAGCTGGCGGGACGCGGCGACCGCCACGGAAGCCTATCGCGCGGAGCTGGCCCGCGTGGGCCGCACCGGCCGCCTCGGCGTGGAGCGCGAGATCAGCGTGGCGCCCACCTACGCGGCCGCGGAGGCCGCGGCCATGCGCCTGCGGGTGGTGCGGGCGACGGCGTTCATGAACACGCGCGACCGGCGCGGCTCGCCGGTCGTCCACACGGCCGAGAACCCGGGCGTGGACCCGCGCGACTGGGCGATCGTCGGCACGCCCGACGACTGCCTGGAGCAGATCAGCCGCTGGCGCGAGCGGCTGGGCTTCGACTACCTCGGCCTGGCCTTCGCGAACTGGCCGAAAGAGCAAGCGGCCCGCAAGGAGTACCTGCACTACCTCTCCGAGTCGGTGGTGCAGCGGCTAGGATGATGCTCCGTAGTCCGTAGATTGATAGGTGTTGTGTGACCACAACACCTATCAATCTACGGATTCCTGGGAAGGAATGGCGGTATGCGCGCACGGCTCGTGATTGGCCTGGCCCTGGCGGTCGTGTGGGCGGCGTGCAGGCCGGGCGCCGCGCCATCGCCCGCGCCGGGCAATGCCGCGGGACCGGCCGCGCCCGTGGGCGTGGCCGGTGGCCAGGGCGCGCCCACCTGGGACGCGATCGTCGCGGCGGCGAAGCGGGAAGGACGCATCAGTATCATGGGGCCGCAGGGCAACGAGACGCGCGACGCCCTGACGCTCGGCTTCCAGCAGCAGTATCCCGACATCCAGGTCGACTACCAGGGCCTGGCCGGTAGCCCGCTCACGGCCAAGGTGCTCGCCGAGGTGAACGCCGGCCAGTACCTGACCGACCTGACCATCGCCGGGACGGCGGGCGTCGTGGATACCCTGATCCCAGCGAATGCGCTGGCGCCTGTCCCGCCCTACCTCGTGGGGCCGAACGACAGCGACCCGAGCGTCTGGCGCGGCGGCAAGTACGACTACGCGGACAGCTCCGGCCAGTACGGCCTGATCTTCAGCGTCTACGTGAAGCCGCCGTTCCTCTACAACCCGAACCAGGTGTCGCCCGACGACTTCACGTCCTACCGCGACCTGCTCGCCCCCCGCTGGAAGGGGAAGATCGTGCTGCGCGACCCGCGCATCGCGGGCGGCGGCCAGGCCGCGATCACCTTCCTCTACGCGACAGACTCCCTGGGCCGCGACTACCTGCGCCAGTTGTTCGCGCAGGACCCGGTGATCTCCAACGACGACCGCCAGATCATCGACTGGGTGGCGCGCGGGCAGTACCCTATCGCGCTGGGCGTGAGCGACACGCTTGCGAACGAGGCTATCGAGCGGGGCCTGCCCGTGCGGAACATGGATACGGCGCGCATGCGAGAGGGCGGCTACGTCACGTCGGGGAACGCCGTCGTGTCCGTCGTGCGCAACGCGCCGCACCAGAACGCGGTGACGGTCTACCTCGACTACCTGCTGTCGCGCGACGGGCAGCTCGCCTGGAGCAAGGCGGCCGGTTACGCCAGCCAGCGCCGCGACGTGCCCACCGACCACGTGAACCCGCTGTTCATCCCGAAGGATGGCATCACCTACCAGCAGAACTACTCTGAGCAGTTCGTGCGGATGCGGGACGAGATTCTGGACTTCCTAAAGACCGTGATGCCGTCCTGATGACGCTGCGCAGCGTTGCCCTCGACGCGCCGCGGGACCGCCTGCCGGCGATCCCCTGGGCGGCGTTGCTCACCTGCGCGCTGCTGGCGCTGGTCGCCTTCATGGTGCTGGCGCCGCTCACGCTCATGGTGACGAGCAGCTTCCAGCTTGCCCGCCCCGGCCAGCCGGCCGTCTACGGGCTCGACGGCTGGCGGCAGGCCTTCGGCGACCCCGCGAACCTCGCGGCCCTCTGGAACACCGTCACCCTCAGCGTCGCGCGGCAGTCCATCGCCGTCGTGCTCGGCGTGCTGCTGGCGTGGCTCATCGCCCGCACCGACCTGCCATTCAAGGGCACGCTGGAGTTCGTCTTCTGGCTGACGTTCTTCCTGCCGCCGCTGCCCGTCGCTGTCGGCTGGATCCTCCTGCTGGATGGGCGGTTCGGGCTGGTGAACCAGTGGCTGCAGGCGCTGCCGGGGGTGAGCGGCCCGCTCTTCGACATCTACGGGTTCTGGGGCATCGTCTGGGTCCACCTGACCACGACCATCGGGGTGAAGGTCCTCCTGCTTGCGCCCGCCTTCCGCAACCTGGACGCGGCGCTGGAGGAGGCGGCGCGCACCTGCGGCGTGGGCACGCTCGGCACCCTGCGGCGGATCGTCATCCCCATCATGGCGCCGGCCATCCTCGTCGCCACGATCCTGGGCCTCATCCGCTCGCTCGACGCGTTCGAGATCGAGCTGCTGCTGGGCACACCGGTGCGCCTGTTCGTGTACTCCACGAAGATCCGCGAGCTGGTGACGTTCGAGCCGCCGAACTACGCCGCGGCGACGGCGCTCGGCACCGTCCTGCTCGTCGTCATCCTGCTGCTCGTCGCCCTGCAGCGCTGGTACCTGGCCGGGCGGCTCTACCACACCGTCACTGGCCGCGGCTTCAGCACGCGCGAGATGGCGCTGGGGCGCTGGCGCTGGCCGACGTTCGGGCTGGTCGCGCTGGTGGCGCTCACGGTCAGCGTCGTGCCGCTGGCGGTGCTCTTGCTCGGCACGTTCATGCGCGCGTTCGGCTACTTCGACATCCCGAATCCCTGGACGCTCGACCACTGGCACCGCGTGCTCACCGACGCGACGCTCGTCCGCGCCTTCCAGAACACGCTGATCGTCGGCGGGGGCACGGCCGTCGTCGGGACGCTGCTCTACGCGCTCATCGCCTACGTTATCGTGAAGACGCGCTTCGCGGCGCGCGGGCTGCTCGACCTGCTCTCCTGGCTGCCGTGGGCCATCTCGGGCATCCTCATGGGGCTGGCGCTGCTGTGGACCGTCGTCCAGGTGCCGTTCCTGCGTCCGCTCTACGGCACGGTCCAGGTGCTCGTGCTGGCGCTCATCGTGAAGAGTATGCCGCTCGGCGTGCAGCTCACCCGCAGCGTGCTGCTGCAGCTTGGCGACGAGCTAGAGGAGGCGTCGCGCATGGCGGGGGGCTCCTGGTGGCCGACGTACCGGCGGGTCGTGCTGCCGCTGCTCGCGCCGACGCTGATCACCGTCGGGCTGATCGGCTTCATGTCGGCCGCGCGCGACGTGAGCACGATCGTGCTGCTCGGCTCGGCCCAGTCGCGCACGCTGGCGCTGCTCGCCCTCGACTACGCCTACGGCGGCCAGTTCGAGCGGGCCACCGTCGTCTCGATGCTAACCGTGGCGCTCGTCGTCGTGGCCGCGCTGCTGGTGCGCCCCCTCGGCGGTCGCCTTGGTATTAGCGCCCGCTGAGCTTACCCCTTCCAGTCGTAGTTGAGCGCGGCCAGGTCCACCTCGTAGTCGCCCCCGGCGCCTTTGCCCACCGGGAGCTGGTCCGTCGGGTAGCCCTCCTTGCAGTACAGCTCGAACAGGTTGCCCGAGGGATCGCGGAAGTACATCAGCGCCTCGACGCGGTTGCGGGTCCAGATCGCGTGCGTGGGCACGCCGGCGCGCTCCAGCCGGGCCTTGAACGTCTCCATGTCCGCCGGGTTGACGAAGAAGGCGTAGTGTGGGAACTCGGCCGCGCGGCCGGTCCAGCCGCTCGGCTGCCGGGAGAAGCCCAGGACGATGCCGCCGACGGACACCTCGGCAAACCGGTCCGGGTGGTGGTTCCGCACCGGCTCGGCGCCCAGCACCGCGGTCCAGAAGCGGCAGGCTTCGGCCACGTCGCGGACGGGCAGGCTCACGTGGCTGAAGCCGGCGAAGCGCGGACAGCCCGCGTCCGCTGTCGGGTCGCGGGTCTCGGGGTTGCTGGTCGATGTCATCGTGCATTCTCCCCGCGCGAATGGGCTTCCCGCCGCGGTGTTTCAGTGTGCCGCCACTATAGGCCGAGCCCCGCGGGCTGTCAACTGAACTCGAAGCCTCACAGATACCCCCATCACGCGCACAGGTCTAGGGTCCCCGAATCCGGTATTTATCAGCGCCTAGCATAGCTTGCCCGCCTGGCCGGGCCGTTGATATAGTCCTGCGCTGTGCGCAAGCGCATTCCTGATAGTGCAACTTCCAGCCAGGTGGGTCGCAGGTGTTGTGAGCGGTGGGCGAAGCCCACTGCTCACAACACCTGCCTCCATCAGCTTTCTGCCACGGAGTCCGGCGATGAGCGTTGACGTGATCGCGGCGGCCGAGCCGATCGTCCGCGTGAACCCGTACCAGGAGTATCAGCGCGGCGAGGGCGTGCCGATCGTCCGCGGCTTCCACGTCGCCGACCTGAACGGGCTGGAGCTGGCGCCCTGGGCCCGCAAGGGCGGCCGCGGCTGCTTCATCAACCTGGACGGGACGGGCGGCACGAACGACGCGTACGTCTGCGAGATCGCGCCGGGCGGCTCCCTGAACCCGCAGCGCCAGCTCTACGAGGAGATGGTGTACGTCCTGGAGGGCAGCGGTTCCACGCAGGTCTGGTACGACGAGAGCCGCAAGGTCTCCTTCGAGTGGCGCGCCGGCAGCGTCTTCGCCATCCCGCTGAACGCCTGGCACCGCCACTTCAACGGCCGTGGCGACCGCCCGGCGCGCTACCTGGCCGTGACCAGCGCGCCGCTCATCATCAACGTTTTCCACAACCTCGACTTCGTCTTCGGCAATGACTTCGCCTTCACGGACCGTTTTGCCGCCGAGGACAGCTTCTTCAGCGGCGAGGGCCGCCGCTTGCGCGCGCGCCGCAACCTCGTGCTGGAGACGAACTTCGTGCCCGACGTGCGCACGCTGGAGCTGATCGGCGGCGGCGAGCGCGGCGCGGGCGGGCGGCTGGTGCTGTTGGAGCTGGCGAACAACACGATGGCCGCCCACGTGTCGGAGTTCCCCGTGGGCACCTACAAGAAGGCGCACCGCCACGGGCCGGGCGCGCACGTCATCATTCTCGACGGCGAGGGCTACTCCCTCCTTTGGCCGGAAGGCGAGGCGCCGCGGCGCGTGGACTGGGCGGCGGGGAGCATGGTCGTGCCGCCGGAGAACTGGTTCCACCAGCACTTCAACAGCGGCGCGCGGCCGGCCCGGTACCTGGCGCTGCGCTGGGGCAGCCAGCGCTACGACCTCGGCGGCGCGATCCAGGCCGGCGAGGAGGCCCACGACGTGTCGGTGAAGGATGGGGGCCTGCAGATCGAGTACGCCGACGAGGACCCCGCGATTCACCGCGAGTTCGAGGAGTCACTGGCGCGGGCCGGGGCCGCGTGCCGCATGCGGAGCATGGTGCCGTGGTGTACAGCCGAGTAGCTCGGTCGCCGGGGACGCACGTGTGCTGGGAGCGCGGCCGTCCCGGCCGCTTCGCCGGTGCTGCCTGCGCCGGCCGGGCGGGCGAGACGCCCGCGCTCCCAGCCAGCCAAACGCGATCCCCGAAGAGGTGGCGGCCGCGACTGGCCGTGCTGGTCGCCGCTCTGCTCGCGGCCTGTGCCGCGCCGGCCGCGCCCGCCACGCCTCCCAGCGCGGCGCCGCCCGCGCCCCCCGCCGGAGCTGCCGCCGTGCCGCCCACGGCCAGCCCACCCGCGCTCGAGCCGCTGCGCGTCGGCTTCGCGAACGTCGCGGCCGCGCACGCGCCGCTATACGTCGCCCTGGAGGGCGGGGCGTTCGCGCGCCACGGCCTGGACGTGGACCTCGCCAACCTGGGCTCGGCCGTGACGAGTCAGGCGGCCCTGATGTCGGGCGAGGTGCCCGCCGCCGGCCTCGGCGGCAGCTCGACGATCGCGGCGAAGCTGTCCGGGGCGGACCTGGATATCGTCGCGGCGATCTTCGACACGGTGCCCTATCAAGTGCTCAGCACGCCCGACATCGCCTCGTTCGCCGACCTGCGCGACAAGAAGATCGGCATCAACCGCTTCGGCGGCGCTGCCGACTTCGTGACGCGCTACCTGCTGCGCCAGGCGGGGGTGGACCCCGAGCGGGAAGCCGTCATCTTGCAGGTCGGCGCGCAGTCCGAGCGGGTGGCCGCGCTGCAGAACGGTGCCATCCAGGCGACGCTCGTCGACCCGCCGTTCCAGGCGCCCGCCGAGCAGGCGGGCCTGCGCATCATCGCCGACACCGCCGAGCTAGACCTGGCGTACCCGCTCGACGTGCTCGCGATGAACCGCGGCTGGCTGAGCGCCGACCGCGACCAGGCGCGGCGCGTGCTGGAGAGCATGGTCGAGGGCGCGCGCCTGTTCAAGAGTGACCGCGAGCTGGGCATGCGCACGCTGCAGAAGTGGCTGAAGATCGACGACAGCGCGCTGCTGGCGGATACGTACGCGTACTTCACGCGCGCGATGCCGGACCGGCTCTTGCCGCGCGAGGAGGGGCTGCAGCTTGTCATCGACGAAGTGGCGGCCGAGAAGCCGGAGGCGCGCGCCCTGCGGCCCGCCGACCTCGTGGACGCCAGCCTCGTGGCCGAGCTGCGCTAGTGCAGCAGGCTAGGGGGTTCCCACGGGACTCCTCACTAGTCTGCTCAGGACTTGAGAAACATCTGCACGCTGAGCTGGGCCGCCGCCTGCTGCATGGCCGGCACCGCGGCGCGCATGCGCTCCACGGTGAAGCGTTCGAGGGGGCCCGACAGGGCGATTGCTGCGCCGACGTGCCCCAGCGGATCGATGATCGGCACGGCTACCGAGCCCACGCCCGGCTCGCGCTCGGCGCGGCTAATCGAGTAGCCCTGCGCGGGGATCTGCTCTAGCTCCCGGCGCACGGTGGCGGGGTCGTCGCCGCTCTCCGCCTCAACCTGGGCCAGGATGGCCTCGCGCTCGTCGGGGACCAGGTAGGCCAGCAGCACTTTGCCGGCGGCGCCACGGTGCGGTGGCAGGCGCGCGCCCAGGTCCACGGTCCCGCGTAGACCGTGCCGCGACTCCACCCGGTCGAGGCACACGCGGCTGGCGCCGTCGCGCACGTACAGGCTCGCCGTCTCGCCCGTCTCGTCCCGCAAGCGCACCAGGATTTCGTGGGCGTGGAGGATGAGCGGCTGCTCCCGCAGCAGGCTCGACGCTAGCTCCAGAATCCAGGAGCCCAGCACGTAGGTACGCATGCCGGGCTGGCGGACGATCGCGCCGCGCGCCTGCAGCGCGAGCGCCAGGCGGAGCGCGGTGGACGCATTGAGCCCTGCATAGGCGGCCAGATCAGATAGGCGACCCTGGCCGTGATGGCGGAAGTAATCGAGGATCAGCAGGCCCTTGCCGACGGACTGGTTGGCCGCGGTGCGCTGGCTGTTGCGGCGACGCGCGGTCGGGCCGCCGCGCCGCCCGTTGCGAGCGGGCTCGGCCGGCGGGCCGCTCCGGGCCGCGCGCGCCGGCGCGCGCCGGCTCTTGTTGTTGGCCACAGTCAGTCCCTATCCGGCCGCTGAGGGCGAGAGATGATGCTACTCGGGGGAGATTTCATTAATTGCAATCATGGTACCCGAGCGGTTCACCGCAGTCAATCGCCGCGCGCTTGACCGCCCGGCGGGCAGCCGATACAATCATTTCCGCTATTGGACGTGGGTTGCGGAAAGTGCAAGGAGTGGTCGATGTTGCAGGCGAGCGATCTCCGCGGGCTCTGCGCGATGGTGCCATCGTTTACCACATCCGACGGGGGCTCGATGGACGCGCGCGCGACCGTCGACGTGGACCTGCTCCGCACGGGCGTCGAGCGGATGATCGCCGACGGCGTGGACGTGCTGGCGACCACCGGCACCTTCGGCGAGGTCTACAACCTGCTCTGGGAGGAGCAGCAGGTCCTCATCAAGGCGGCGGTCGAGGTCGTCGCCAAGCGGGTGCCGCTCTTCATCGGCGTGACCAGCCCCAACCCACGCGAGGTGCTGGACAAGATGCGCTTTGTGCGCGAGGCGGGCGCGGACGGCGTGCTGGTCGGCATGCCCTACTACATCCCGGCCACGCCCGAGAACGCCGTGCAGTTCTTCCTTGACATCGCCGAGCGCTTCCCCGACTTGGCGATCATGATCTACCACAACCCGACGTACCACCACATCACGCTGCCGGTGCCCGCCGTGGCGAAGATGGCCGTGGCGCCGAACATCGTGGCGATGAAGGACAGCCACCGCGACCCGGGCCCTTTCCTGAAGCTGATGGAGCTGACCAACCACAAGCTCGCCATCTTCGTCTACCAGGGGCAGTTGTACCCCTACGCGCAGCTTGGCGCCGCCGGCTGCTGGTCGATCGGCGCCTGGATGGGGCCGTGGCCGCTACTGGCCCTGCGCGACGCCTGCGCCGCGGGCGACTGGGAGCAGGCGCAGAAGATCGCGCTCGACCTGACCGCCGACGTGCCGCTCTCCGACTTGCGCTGGCGAGAGAACAGCCTGAAGATCTCGATCAACGAGGCCGGCTACTGCCAGGCCGGGCCGCTGCGGCCACCGTTCACTCACTGCCCCGACGACGTGGTGGAGGCGGCCAAGGCCCGCGGGCGCCGCTGGCGTGAGATGGCCGAGCGCTACCAGGCGCAGCGGGCCACCGCGGGCGCGCCCGCTTAACAGCCAGGCCGGGGTGACCGACAGATGATCGAGAAGCTGTTCGTCAGGCCGCGCCTCGCGGCGCTCGGCGCGGTGCTGGCCCTGCTCGTTGCCTGCGCGCCGGCCGGAGCCCCGGCGGAACGCGCGGCCCCGCCGGCCGCGCCGCCCGCGGCCCCCGCCGCGGCTAGCGCCGCCGGGCCGGCTGCCGCCGGACAAGAGGCCTGGCAGGCGGAGTGGGACCGCGTCGTCGCCGCGGCCAAGCAGGAGGGGCACGTGGTGGTGACCGGACCGCCGGGCGAGTCCGCCCGCCAGGCGCTGACCGCCTTCCAGCAAGCGTACCCCGAGATTCAGCTCGAATACAGCGGGCAGCGCGGCGCCGACTTCATCTCCCGCGCCCTGTCCGAGCGCCGCGCCGATCGGTACCTCACGGACGTCTTCGTGAGCGGCACCGGCGGGATCATCGGCGATCTCCTCCCCGCCGGCGCGATTGATCCGCTGAAGCCGGCGCTGATCCGTCCGGAAGTGCTGGACGACAGCCATTGGTACAACGGGTTCGACTTCGGGTTCGTGGACCTCGCCCGCCAGTACGTGTTCTCCTTCTCCATGTACGTCAGCTACACCTTGACGATCAACCGCGACGTGGTGCCGGAGAGCGAGTTCAACAAGCTGGCGGACCTGCTCGATCCGAAATGGAAGGGCAAGATCTCCATCAACGAGCCGCGTGACTCGACCGCGGGCGCCCTGCACTCCGTGGTCATCATGCAGCGGCTCGGGGTCGATGCCTACCGGAAGCTGTTGACCGAGCAAGACGTCAGCGTCCACCAGGACACGCGGCAGCAGGTGGAGCTGCTGGTGCGCGGCTCGCGCCCGATCGGCATTGGCGTGTCCCAGGCGCCCTTGCAGGAGTTCCAGAAGCAGGGGCTTGGCCGTAACGTCCGCCCGCTGGAGCAGCCGGAGGCGTCGGCGCTCACCGCGGGCTTCGGCGGCTGCGCGTGCCTGATGAACCGCGCGCCCCATCCCAACGCCGCCCGCGTGTACCTGGACTGGCTCCTCTCCCGCGAGGGCCAGTCGCAGTGGGTCAGGTACTACCCGGCCAACAGCCGCCGCGTGGATGTGGAGCCCTACGATCCGGCCACGCTCCCCAAGCCGGGCGTGGACTATTTCTACGTGGAGCGCGAAGAGGTCCGCCCGATGCGGGACGAGCAGTTCCAGCTCGCGCGCGAGCTAATTCACTAGGGAATTCATGGGGGACACCTCCACACCCCCGTGTTATCGGGGCCTACGGGAGAACGGCGAGGAGATGGCGCAGCCCGCCGCGAAGAATGCCCAGGCGACCAAGAGCGCCGCGGAGGCCGGCCCGCCGCTGGCGGGGGTGCGGGTGCTGGCCTTCACGCACGTGCTGGCCGGGCCGTTTTGCGGGCGCTTGCTCGCCGACCTAGGCGCCGACGTGGTCATGATCGAGACGAGCGGCCGCAAGGACCGCATCGGCGCCACGCGGGCCGACGCCACCTACGGCGGCCGGCGCGACCGCACGCTCTCGGGCCTGAACACGAATCGCGGCAAGCGCTCGGCGGCGATTGACCTGAAGACGCCGGCGGGGCGCGCCGCGGCGGTGCGGCTCGCGGTCGCCGCCGACGCGCTGGTGGAGAACTTCAGCGCCGACGCCCTGGCGCGTCTGGAGCTGGACTACGCGCACCTGAAGCCGCTGAACCCCCGCCTGATCTACGTGAGCATGTCGGGCTACGGCCACGACGGCCCGCGGCGCTCGTGGACGAGCATGAACCTGAACCTGCAGGCGTACAGCGGGCTGATGATGGCCACCGGCCGGGAGGGCGACCCGCCGACGACCATCGCGAACTCCTGGAACGACTACATCGGCGGGCTGCACGCCTGCTTCGCCGTGCTGGATGCCCTCGCGGCGCGCGTGCGCACGGGCCAGGGCTGCAACCTGGACCTGTCGCAGTTCGAGTGCGGCGTGGCGACGCTGGGGCCGCTGCTGCTGGCGAGCGCCGTGAACGGCGAGGCGCCGCCGCGGCAGGGCAACCGCTCGCCGCAGGCCGCGCCGCAGGGCGTCTACCGCTGCGCCGACCGCTCCACGCCGCCCGACGGCCGCGGGCGCGCGGCGACCGACGAGTGGTGCGCGATCAGCGTCCAGGGCGACGGGCAATGGGGCGCGCTGGTGCGCGCGCTGGGCGACCCCGAGTGGGCCCACGACGCGCTGTACCGCACGCTCGCCGGCCGCCAGCGCCACCACGACGAGATCGACGCCCACCTGAGCGCCTGGACGCGCGCGCTGGCGGCGCGGGAGGTGGAGCGGCAGCTGCGCGCCGCGGGCGTCCCGGCGCGGCGTATGCGGCGCATCCAGGAGGTCGTGGACGAGCCGGACGGCGCGTCGGTCTTCCAGCCGCTGGAGGACCCGCCGGGCTGGCAGATGACGGTGACGGGCCTGCCGTTCACGTTCGGCGGCGGCGCGCTCGCGCCGCGGCGGCCCGCGCCCTACCTGGGGGAGCACACGCGGGAAGTCCTCGCCGAGTGGGCTGGCTTCACCGACGCCGAGATCGCGGACCTGGAGGCCCAGGGCGTACTCACCTGACGGGGGAACAATGGCAGACGACGCGGACGCGTTGCTCACCGACGAGGTGCGGGCCTGGATCGGCCGCTCCTCAGACACGCGCCAGTTTCCCGAGCCGATCTCGGCGTCGGACGTGCGGCGCTACCTGGATGCCACGGGCGACCGCAACCCGCTGTGGCGGGACGACGAGTACGCGCGGGCCGCGGGCTACCGGGCGCGCCTGGTGCCGCCGCTGTTCGTGGCCGCGCTGACGCGGCGCATCCCCGTCACCGACTCGCCCGAGGACCGGGTCTTCTGGCAGCACCAGGTGCCCGTGCTCACGGGCTACACGAACACCCGCAACGCGGGGACGGAGCTGGAGTTCCTAGCACCCATCTACGTCGGCGACCTCATCTCCGTCCAGACCCACATCACGGACATTACGGTGCGCCGCGGACGAACGGGAACCGGCATCTTCGTCACGCGCATCCTAGAGTTCCGCAACCAGCACGGCCAGCCGGTCATCCGCCGGCACCAGTCGCTGGGCAAGTACCCGCCGGCCAGCATTGAGGCCGAGTCCGGCGCGCGAGACGAGAGCTGAGATGGCCCGCATCCTCGACCTGACGACGCACGCGGCGGTCTACGCCACACGGCTGCTCGCCGAGGCGGGCCACGACGTCATTCGTGTCGAGCCGCCCGATGGGGACGCGCTGCGGCGCCTGGAGCCGTTCCTCGGCGACGCGCCCGACCTGGAGCACGGCGCCTACCACCAGTTCTTCAACGCCGGCAAGCGGAGCTTCGCGCTCGACACGGCCTCGCCGGACGGCCGCCAGACGCTGCTGGCGCTCAGTCGCACCGCGGACGCGGTCGTCGCCACCCTGCCGCTGCCGGTGGAGGAGGCGCGGCTTCTGGAGGCGAACCCGGGGCTCGTCGTCACGACGATCGAGGAGGAGGACCCCGAGCTGTGCGCCTACGCGCGCTCGGGCCTGCTGTCCATCACCGGCCACCCGGACGTCGAGCCGGTGCTGCTCGGCGGGCACGCCGTCTACGCGGCGACCGGCCTATACGTCGCCGTCGCGACTGCCGCTGCCCTGTACGCGCGGGCGCTCAGCGGGCGGGGCCAGGTGGTGCGCGTGTCGGTGGAGCAGTGCCTGGAGTCGCTGATGGAGCAGGCGATGCTCGCCTACACCGCCCACGGCAGAGGGGCCGAGCGGCGCGGCCTGCGCGGCGCGGTGACGGCCGTCTCGGGCGCCTACTCCTGTGCCGACGGCTACTGGATGATTAGCGTGCCCGCCACGCCCGACGGCTGGGCGAGCTTCGTGGACTGGACGCAGGACCCCGCCCTCATGGCCGACCCATCGCTGGCCGACGAGGCCGAGCGGAGCGCGAAGCGCGATTTCATCCTAGACCGGCTGGAGGCGTGGGCATCGCGGCTCCCGAAGGACGAGCTAGTGACCGAGGCGCAGCGGCGCCACATCCCAGCCTCGCCGGTGGCGAGCCCGCTCGACCTGGTGCGCGACCCCCAGCTCATCGCGCGGGGCTTCCTGCGCGAGGTCGAGCACCCGCAGTTCGGCCGCCTGTACTATCCGGCGGGGGCGGTCGCGAGCGTGCGGGGCGCCTGCCCAGCCCCGGCGCCATCATTGGGGCAGCACAACGCCGAGATCCTGGCGGAGCTAGACGTGCAATCAGTGTAGAACGGCATGGAGAGGTAGGGCGGGGTCTTGTACCCCGCCGTCCGGCGCTGGTCACCACGAGGCGGCGGGGGTGTGGCGCGGAATACTGCAAGTGCCACAGCCCCCGCCCTACCCCGGACCTGCGCACCAAGGTGCCGACCGGCTGCTGAGGTGCTCAAGCCTGGAGGACCCGACCCGGCCAGGCCCGGCGGGGGTGATGAGGACACAATGGCCGACCAGCAGCTCTACTTCGACGACGTGCAGGTAGGCGACGCGATCCCGCGCACCGAGTACGGCCCGCTGACCATCGCGGACAGCGTGCGCTGGGCGGGCGTGCAGGAGAACTGGGGGCCGCTGCACTGGGACCGCGAGCACGTGCGGCAGCACAATGGCCTGCGCACCTTCATCGCCAGCGGCGACTACCGCCAGGCGCTGCTGGCGCGCTCGCTCACCGACTGGATCGGGCCGCGGGGGTGGCTGCGCACGTTCAGCGTGCGCTACACCGCCCCCACCTACGAGGGCGACCTGATGCGCTACGAGGGGCGCGTGGTCGAGAAGTCGGACGACCCGGACGCCCCCTGGATCGCCTGCGACCTGGAGGGCAGCAACCAGGATGACCAGCGCACGCTCACGGGCCGCTGCACCATCCTGCTGCCCCGGCGCGACCATGCCGCGAGCGTGTGAGGCAGACGAGCAGCCGCAGAGGAGGCAGAGCATGACAGTGGCTATCTCTCCGAACGGGCGCAGCACGTACGCGGGCGAGGCCCCGCCCACGCGGCTGCTGGTCGCCACGATTGACGGCATCGCCGCGCTGGAGCGCGACGGCGCCGGCGGCGCGTGGCGGCGCGGCGCGACGGCGCTCGGCGGGCTGCACATCAGCTCGATCCTGGTGGAGCCCGTGCGCGGCGGCATCTTCGCGGGCGTCCACGGCAGCGGCCTGTACCGCAGCCTGGACGGCGGCACGACGTGGGAGGAGAAGACACGGGGGCTCACGGACACGCACGTCTTCACGGTGGCCGCCGTCGAGCGGGACGGCGAGGTCGTGCTCTACGCGGGCACCGAGCCGGTGCACCTCTTCCGCAGCACCGATTACGGCGACACCTGGGAGGAGCTGCCGGCCCTGCCGCAGATGCGCCAGGACTGCTGGACTTTCCCCGCGCCGCCGCACGCCGCCCACACAAAGCACATCACCTTCCATCCCGCGGACCCCGACACGCTGTTCGTGAGCGTGGAGCAAGGGGGGCTGTTCAAGAGCACAGACGGCGGCCAGAGCTGGCTGGAGCTAGAGTCGTACGCGAAGCCGACCGACCGCGCGTACAAGGACGTGCACCGCTGCCTGCTGCGCCCCTCCGACCCCACGGTGATGTACATCACCGGCGGCATGGGCTTTTACCGCAGCCCGGACGGCGGGGCAACCTGGGAGCAGCTCACCGACCGCACCTACCGCATCGCGTATCCCGACGCGCTGCTGTTCTCGCCCGAGGACGACTCGGTGCTGTTCATGGCCGGCTCGGCGGGCTCGCCCGGCCGCTGGCCGCAGACGCACGACGCCGACGCGGCCATCATGCGCAGCCGCGACGGCGGCCGCACCTTCGAAGAGCTGACCGACGGCCTGCCCGAGCACCTGCGCGGGAACGTCGAGGCGATGAGCCTGTACCGCTGGCCGGACGGCTTCGCGCTCTTCGCCGCGACCACCGACGGCGACGTGTTCGCGTCCGAGACCGGCGGCGATACCTGGGCCCAGATCGCCTCCGGCCTGGCCCCCATCTCGAAGGTCGGCCACTACCGCAACCTGATGGCGGTCTGATGCTGGCGAAGGACCAGGCCGCGATCGTGGGGATCGGCTGGACCGCGTTCTCGCGGGACTCGGGCGCCTCGGCGATGACGCTCGCGGCGGAGGCCAGCTTCAAGGCCATCGAGGATGCGGGCCTCGCGCCGCGCGACATTGATGGCGTGACGTCCTGGTTTCATGGGCACGCGGACGGCGTCCATCCGCGCGAGCTAGGCTTGGCGATGAACCTCGATTGCCCGTTCGAGCTGTACGTGGACTCGGGCGGCCACTGGCTGTGCGGCGCCGTGCTCGCCGCGGCCTCGCTCGTCGTCTCGGGCGTGTGCAGGCATGTACTGCTCTACGCCGCGCGCAATCGCTACAGCGAGGGGCGCGCCCGGCGTCCCGCCCGCGACAGTGTCGCCGCCGGGCCCGACCAGTTCCGCCTCCCCTTCGGCGAGCACCTGGCGGCCACGACGTTCGCGCTGCCGGCCACGGCCCACATGGCGCGCTTCGGCACGACGACGCTCGACTTCGCGCACCTGGCCGTCACCCAGCGCAAGCACGCCACGCTGAACCAGAAGGCGCAGATGCGCAAGCCGATCACGGTCGAGGACCACCAGACCTCGCGCTGGATCTCGTATCCGTATCGGCTGCTGGACTGCTGCCAGCAGACGGACGGCGGCGTGGCGATCGTGGTCACCTCCGCCGAGCGCGCTCGCGACCTGCGCCACGCGCCGGTGTACCTCATGGCCGGCGTCGCCGGCGAAGGGGACACGCGCGCGCTGTGGGAGACGAACGGCGTCAATCTCGCGCCGCGGCTGTACGGGGCCGCGGGCATCACGCCGCGCGACGTGAGCTTCGCCGAGCTGTACGATCCGTTCACCGGCATGTGCCTGCTCCACATGGAGGACTTCGGCCTGGTGCCGAAGGGCGAGGTGGGCACCTGGGTGACGGCGGGGAAGAACGGGCTCGACGGCGAGACGCCCGTCAACACGCATGGCGGCCTGCTCAGCGAGGGGCACCTGCTGGGGCTGAACCACGTGGTGGAGGCGGTGCAGCAGCTTCGGCCCGAGGGGGTGCGCGACGACCTCTGCGACGGGCCGCACACTTACGACCGCGCGACCTGCCGCCAGGTGCGGGACCCGGAAATCGCCCTGCTCTGCGGCGAGGGCGGCAGCAGCGCCATGCTCCTGCGGCGGGGCTGAGGGTCATGAGTGAGCCGGCAATGCCTGAGGCGACGAACAGGCTCGGGAAGCCCGCGCCCGTCCCGGACCCGGACACGCGACCGTTCTGGGACGCCTGCCGCGAGCGCGAGCTGCGGGCGCAGCGCTGCACGCGCTGCGGGCGCTTTCGCTGGCCGCCACAGGGCTTCTGCCCGGCCTGCTACGCCTGGGAGCACGACTGGGTGCGCCTTTCCGGCCGCGGCACGGTGACCGCCTTCTCGGTCGTGCACCACTCGACGGCGCCGGCGTTCAAGGACGAGCTGCCCTACGTGGTGGCGCTCATCGCTCTCGACGGGACCGGCGACCGCGTGACGATCACGAGCAACGTCGTCGGCTGCCCCTGGGAAGCGGTCGCGGTCGGGATGCCCGTGGAGGTGGTGTTCACCGCCATCTCGACGGAGGCGATGCTGCCCCAGTTTCGGCCCGCGGCGCAGGGGTGACTTCATCTAAAGCAGGCGGCCTGAGTTGTTGTGAAGGTTGGGCTTCACAACAATCCGTTCCATGCGCTTAGAGCAGGACAGGACTGAGAGCATGCAGGTGACTCGCAGCGTGCGCGCCGTGCAGGTGCCGGACACGAACCCGATGCACCCGCAGTACACCACGATCTACCTGGTCGGGCGGGGCCAGACGCTCACCATCGATTCCGGCGAGGACGTGGACCGCTACCGCTGGATGCTGCGCGGCTATCTGGCCGCCGTCGAGCACGCCGAGATCGGCATTAGCTGCGTCACCCATCACCACGCCGACCACAGCGCGAACCTGCGCTGGCTGCGGGACGAGTTCGGCGCCGACGTGCGCGTGCTCGAGCAGGGCATCCCTCTCCTGCGCGACCGTCTGCCCGAGAGCGGCGTGCAGGTCATCGCCGACGGCGCGGTGTTCGGGCCGAGCGACGACGTGCGCCTGCAGGCGATCCACACGCCGGGCCACAGCGCCGACTCGGTCTGCTACTACCTCGAGGAAGAGGGCGTGCTGTTCACCGGCGACACGATCCTCGGCGCCAGCTCGACGACGATCAACGACCTCGGCGCCTACCTCACGAGCCTGGCGCAGCTACGCGACCTCCCGAACCTCCGCATCATGTGCCCCGGCCACGGCCCAGTGATCGAGGATCCCATCGCGTACATCGACGCCTACATTAGCGGCCGCCACGCGCGCGAGCGGCAGATCCTCGACGCCCTGGCCGCGCAGCCCGAGATGACCACCTGGGAGATCATGGAGCTGATCTACGCGGACCTGAACCTCGTCCCGCGGCTCCAGCGCGCCGCCGACCGCCAGGTCGCGACCCACCTGCGCAAGCTGGAGAAGGAGGGCCGCATCAAAGTGTATCCCGGCCGGCCGCGCGAGAAGACCGCCGAGGAGCTGGCGCGCGACGAGGAAGAGGAACACGAGCGGCTGGAGGTCATCCGCCGCGCCGACGAGTACCGGGAGCAGGCCCGCCGCCGCGCGCTCTTCCAGCAGGAGAACCCCTGGCAGGAGGAGTGGGAAGTCCCGCCGCGCTACGCGCTGATCTGAGCGCTGCGCCTACTCCGCCGCGGCGTAGACGTGCTCCACCGCCGACAGGTCCGCGCGCAGCGTCTGCCAGCTCGCGCCGCCGTCGCGGGAGGCCAACACGGCGCCGCCACCCCGCGGCATCGGCGATGGCACACCCGACGACTCGCCCAGGCCGGCGAACAGCCCGTTCGGGGCGCGCGGATCGACGCACAGTGCCCAGATCATCGGCGTCATCTCCTCGGGCAACCCGTGGCCAGCGCCGATCCGCTGCCAGGACTCGCCGCCGTCCGCGCTGCGGTAGAGCGCGGCCCGCGAGCCGATCTGGCTGCGATCCCAGGCTCCCCGCGCCTGGAGGGACGGCCAGAAGCCGGGCGAGCCCTCAGCCGTGGCGATCACGACGACGGGCTCCCCGCCGTTGGCCGGCGGCAGCACCACCATGTCGTGGAAGTAGTCGCGGTCGCAGCCGTGCTGGGCCCGCGTCCACCCCCTGGCGGGATCGTCCGTCGTGTACAGGCCGCGCGCCGAAGTGACGAGATAGCGGTCGAAGCGGTGCGGCAGGCTCGTGACCACGTGGATGTCCAGGTAGTCGATGCCCGCGCTCACGTCTTCCCAGGTCTGGCCGCGGTCGGTGCTGCGCGCGACGCCGCCGTGCTCGATCGCCAGGAACAGCAGGTTCGGATCGTCGGGATGGATGAACGTGTTGAGGACGTGGCCCTGGTGCGGTGGCACCGGGAACCACCAGTCCTGCCGGCGATGGCGGAAGGCCGGCTGGTGGCTGCTTGCCATATCGACGGGCGCCGTCTCGCCCAGCCGCGCGTGCGTTTCCTCCGGCAAGCGCTGCAGCGAGACTAGCTCCTCCCAGGTGCTGCCCCCGTCCTCGCTCCGATACAGGTGGACCGGATCGGTCCCGGCGTAGACGACACGGTCGTCCGTGGGGTCGATGTTGACCGAGCGAAAGTCGCCGTCCAGCACCTTGCGCCAGTACGAGCCGGCATCGTCCGTGCGGTAGAGTCCGTCGCGCAGCCCGACAAAGACGCGCTCCGGCTGCTCGCGGCAGCCGCCCAGCGCCTGCACGACCACGCCGCCGAACGCTTCCGCCGCCAGCTCGCAGTGCCCGCCGCGGACCTTCAGCACCTGCAGGCCATCGTACGTCCCGGCATAGACCCGCGCTCCGTCAGCCATGAGCCCTACCTCCCGTCTCGCCCCTCGTCCCGGCGCGCCAGCGGGCCTCGTCCTCGACGCCCGTCTCGATCACGTGCGTTGGCTTGATCCGCAAGATGACGCGCCTCTCGCCCGCTCGTAGCGCGTACCGCTCACGCCCCGTGTACTTCTTCGTCAGCCGGTTGACGTGGTCGTTGGCGCCCTGACCGGGGCCGCGCGGAGCGCGCTACGGCGCCACGCGGGCGCCGGCCGAGGCCAGGTCGGGCCGGGGCGCGAACGCCTCGCCCCGTGGCACGCGCCGGTGACCCCACACGTCGCCCCGGTCGTAGCTGGTCACTTCCCACGTCGCGTCGTCGATCTCGCGCGCGCCCCAGCCACACTCCAGCGCGAAGCCCGAGGGCGTCTCCACGTAGAACGACACCATGTGGTCGTTCGAGTGCTTGCCGAGCGTGATCGTCAGCGGGATGCCCGCGTTCTGGCACAGGTCGAGAGCGATCCCCACGTCGTCCAGGTTCTGCATCTCCAACATCAGGTGGCGCAGGCGCTTGGTCGTCGGCAGCGCGCCCCGCACCGCGATGCCGATCGAGTGGTGGCGGGGATTGCAGTGGAAGAATGCCACCGGGCCCGAGCCATAATCGCTGAGGCGCAGGCCCAGCACGTCCAGGTAGAAGCGCTCCGTCGCGTCGCGGTCGTCCACCATCAGCACGACGTGGCCCACGCCGAGCGGCCCCGCCTTGAAGCCGTGCATGGGGCGCCCCGGCACGAAGGGCGCGCTGGTCATCACGACCGGGCCGTAGAACAGCTCGAACGGGTGCCCGCTCGGGTCGCGGAAGCGGATGAGCCGCCGCACCTTGCGCACGGCCCGCTCCGCCTCGCTGCCCTCCGTGACCGCCACGCCCGCGGCCTCCAGACGCGCGACGATCTCGTCCAGCGCCCGCGGCGTGTTGACCTGCCAGCCAAGGTAAGTCAGGTCGTCCTCGGCGGATGGGTGCAGGATCAGGCGGTGGTAGTAGTCGTCCATGCGCAGGTGCAGCGTGCCGTCGGCGGCTCGGTCGCTCACTTGCAGCCCCAGGATGCGCGTGGCGAACTCCTCCCAGCGGGCCAGGTCGCTCGCGCCCACGCCCACGTAGCCAAGCTGCACGATTCCCATCACACCGCTCCCTGCAGCGCTGGCCGCATCACATTGCGCGCCAGCACCTCGATCATCTCGCTACGCGAGCCGCCCGCCACGGCGAACGGGGTCAGCAGGATCGCGTCGACGCCCAGCGTGAAGAGCTGCTGGGCGCGCTCGACGCATTTGTGTGTTGTGGCACACCACCCACAGCGGTTCGCCAGTGATGGACCGCTAAGCTGCTGGCCTGGATTCGTGTGTCTGCTTGGCGAAGCTAAACGTGCCCATCGTCCCTGGCCCGGTGCTCAGGCCTGGTAAGGCCCAAGCTGCTGCAGGGCGTAGTCGGCGAACTGCGGATCGACGAGGTGGTCCTCGGGCAGGCTCTGGCCGATCGCGCCCCACTCGACGAGCTGCCGCTGGGCGTCCAGAATGGACTCCACGTTCAGCCGCCCATCCGGGTGCACCGGTCCCCAGGCCACTTGGTCGATCGCCGCCAGCGGGACGCCGGTGTGCGCGGCCAGGATCGGGCCGATCACGTCGCGCTGCTTGCCGGCCATGAAGTCGAGCTGGTCGCGCAGCCCGCGCACGTAGGCCACGCTCCACCGCCGCGCCACGTCGTTCCGCTCCTTGATGAAGCTCTCCGAGAACATGATCCCCGCGAGCTGAAACCCGGGGTCGTAGTCGCCCGTCGAGAGCCACGGCACGAGCACGCCGCGCTGCTTGCCGAGGGTGATGAACGGCTCGATCGGCCAGGCGACGTCCACGGCTCGGTTGGCCAGGGCGGCGAGCATGTCCGGGTAGGGGATGGCTTCCCAGTGCACGTCGTCCAAGGTCAGACCGGCCGAGGCTAGGATCTTGTTCGCCTGGAAGCCGGTGCCACCATCCCGCACGGGGGTGGGCGTGGCGTTGACCCGTCCGCTCAGGTCGGCGACCGTTTTGATCTCGCCGGCCAGGTCGGGCCGCACGACCACCATGGCGCTCTTGTCGCCGCGCTCCAGATGCCAGATGTCCAGGGTGAACGGCTGTCGCAGCCCGCGCGCCACGGCGTTGAAGAAGGTGACGGTATTGCTCGTGGCGCCAATGTCGAGCTGGCCCGCGGCGCTCGCCTGGATCATCTCGGTGCCGCTGGCGAAGACCGTCTCCTGGTCGTCGACGCCCAGCTCCGCGAAGTAGCCGCGTTCGCGGGCGATGACGGCGCCGAAGGAGATGCCGCGCAACGTGCCGCGGCGCACTACGTCGGGCTGCCGCGCCACCGTGGTCGCGGCGCTCGTCGGCGACGTGCCCGGCGCGGGCGGGGGCGGCGCCGCGGGGGCGGCGGGCGCGAGGCCGGAGCGCCGCCGGGCGCGCAGGCGAGCGCTAAGCCCACCGTGCCGCCCGCCGCCAGGCGCACGAACTCCCGGCGCGTCCGCGCCTTGGAAGCACCTCCGGGCCTCGACTCGCTCATCACGGACTCTCCCGAGGCGCGAACGGCTGAGGAGAGGCGCCGCCCAGGGCCGCGCTCCGCGGATTGGCAGCGACTTTGCAGATGGTGCAACTGCATCCTGTAGGCTGGAAAGGATAGTATAATGCGTAGCCGGCGGGCGTCAAGCTCGCCTGAGCCCCGGCTAATACCAAGCTGGGTAGAGTGGCTGGCAAACCGCCGCCCTGATCGGCGGGCGTGGCAGGACGACTTGGGCCTGCCGATCAGGGCGGCGGCGCTGAATGGCAACCGAGGTCATCTGCCTTGACGCGGGAGGCCAGCGGATGAGCGGCCGCGAGCGGGAGGTGCGCCCCGGCGCGGACACGGCGCGCGCCCCCTCCCGTGCCTTGCGATTCGGCATCTGGGACTGGCTGGACCACAACCGGCGTGTGGACCTCGCTGACCTGTACGAGCAGCGCCTGCGCATGGTCGAATACGCCGACCGCGTCGGCTTCTACGGTTACCACCTGGCCGAGCACCACGGCATCCCCCTGAGCATGTCCCCCTCGCCCAACCTCTTCTTCGTCGCGGTGGCCCAGCGCACGCGCCGGCTACGCTTCGGCTCGATGGTGTACCTGCTGCCGTTCTACAACCCGCTGCGGCTGGTCGAGGAGGTCTGCATGCTCGACCACCTCAGCCGCGGCCGCCTGGACCTCGGCATCGGACGCCCGGCCACGCCCTACGAGATGGCCATGTTCAACGTGGCCCCTGACGAGTCCAGACCCATCATGACCGAGGTGCTGGACGTGCTACTCATGGGGCTCCGCACGGGCGAGGTGAACTACGAGGGCAAGTACCTGCAGTTGCGCGACGTGGCGTTCACGATGCGCCCCTTTCAGCGCCCATATCCCCCGCTCTGGTACCCGACCGTGAACGCGCAGACGGTCCCCTGGATCGCCCGGGAGGGGCTGAACACCATCTACGGCTTCAGCTTCCTATCCGGCACGCTGGAGGACACGCGCCAGCAGCTCGCGACCTACGAGCGGGTCTGGCAGGAGCACCGCGCGGCGCCAGGACGCCTCAACGAGCACGTCCCCGACCCGCTCTACGGCTTCACGCGCCAGGTGTACGTGGCCGAGACGGAGGCACAGGCCCTGGCCGAGGCGAAGGAGGCGTATCTGGACTTCTACGCGAACTTCAACTACCAGTTCGCGAAGCACGGCAGCGACCGCTACGCGCATCGCGCCGCTTTCGAGCCGCTGGTCGAGCAGGGCTTGCTGCTCGCCGGCTCGCCGGCCACGGTGCGCGCACGCCTGCAGGAGATCGTGCAGGCAGTCGGCGGCAATTACTTCCTGGGCACGTTCGCGTTCGGCAGTCTGAGCACCGAGCAGGTACTCCGCTCGATCCGGTTGTTCGCTGAGGAGGTCATGCCGGCACTCACCTCCGCGCTCAGAGTCGACTTCGCGCGATAAAGGCCGCCGATCATGAGGAGCGGCAGGAGCGTCTCCGTGAGCTGGTCCGCTTATGGTAGAATCAACTCTGTGCTCACTGGCGTGACACCTGAAGCGGGATAGCCCAGGCGCTTAGCCTCACGGCGCTCCCGCGCCACTCTGGCCCGAGCGGAGGCGCACATGGCGGTCCGGCCGATTCTCTCCCTGGAGAGCCCCATCCTGCGGCAGAAAGCCAAGCGAATCAAGCACATCGACAAGTCGCTGGACCCGCTCATCCAGGACATGATCGACACGATGCACGATGCGCCCGGTATCGGCCTGGCCGCCCCGCAGATCGGCGTTCCCCTGCGCCTTATGGTCATCGAGATCGAGGGCGAGCTGACCACGCTCGTCAATCCCGAGATCGTCAAGTCGCAGGGCGCGTGGGAGCCGGAAGAGGGCTGCCTGTCGATCCCCGGCTACGTCGCCAACGTCAAGCGCGCCTGGGCCGTCACCGTCAAGGCGAAGAACCGCCACGGCCGCGACGTGCGCCTCAAGGGCGAGGGGCTCTTTGGCCAGGCCCTCCAGCACGAGATCGACCACCTCGACGGCATCCTGTACATCGACCGCCTCGACGACATGGACAAGCTCCGCAAGGTCGAGGCTGGCCGCCGCGGCCGCCGCCGCACCGCCGAGCCCGCGCCCGAGCGCACCCCCGAGCCCGTCATCTGATTAGTGCTGAATGCTGAGTCCTGGGTGATGAGCGGGGATGCCCCTCGGTACTCAGCCCCCAGCCCGCAGCCCGCTGCCCTCGTCGGCATCACTTGCGCCACGCTCGTGCCGCAGGGCCAGCGGCCGCCCACCTTCCGCCAGAACCAGAGCTATGCCCGTGCTGTCGCCGCGGCCGGCGGCCTCCCCGTGCTCCTGCCCCTCCTCGACGACGCGGCCGCCCTGCGCGCGCTCTACGACCGCCTCGACGGCCTGCTGCTGCCCGGCGGCGGCGACGTCAACCCCGCCCGCTATGGCCAGCCCGCCCGCCCCGAGTGCCACGTCGAGGGCGTCGACGACTGCCGCGACCATGTAGAGCTAACCCTCGCCCGCTGGGCGCTCGCCGACGGCAAGCCGCTGCTCGGCATCTGCCGCGGCCAGCAGGCGCTCGCCGTCGCGGCCGGCGGCGCGCTCTACCAGGACATCCCGACGCAGCTCGACGGCGCCCTGCCCCACGAGCACGCCGACGCCCGCACCGCCCTCGTCCATCCCATCCGTGTCGAGCCCACGAGCCGCCTGGCCGCCGTCCTCGGCGCCGCCGCGCTGGACGTGAACAGCATCCACCACCAGGCCGTCGCCCGCCTCGCCGACGGCTGGCGCCCCGTCGCCTGGGCGCCCGACGGCGTCGTCGAAGGCATCGAGCACCCGGCCCACCCCTTCGCCCTCGCCGTCCAGTTCCACCCTGAGGAGCTAGTGCCCGCCCACGCCCCCAGCGTGCGCCTGTTCGCTGCCTTCGTCGCCGCCTGCCAACAAAAGCCCCCCTTCCCTGATAGGGAAGGAGGGCTAGGCGGTTAGGTCGTCACCCGCGCGCCACCACCTGCGCCTCGGGCGGCCGGATGAAGCCGATCAGCCCCATCGCCGCCACGTACGTTGCGGCCATCACTGTGAAGCCCGCCACGAAGCCGTGGCTCTCCATCACCCAGCCGATGAGCAACGTCCACAGCGGCCCCGAGATGAAGCCCACAAAGTAGTACAGGCTGTACGCTGCGTCCGCCGTGTCGCCCGTCGCCGAATCGGCGATCAGCGCCTGCGTCAGCACCAGCCGCGAGTTCACCACCACGCCGTAGGCGACCAGGTTCAGGATGAGCAGCGGCCCCGGCGCCCCCATCATCGCCAGGCTCCAGGTCGTGATCGCCGACAGCGCCAGCGACACGAGCAGCACCGCCTTGCGCGGCAGCCGGTCCGACAGCCAGCCGAGCAGCATCGGCCCAACCAGTCCCCCCGCCTGGAGCACCGCGATCAGCAGTGTGGCGGCGGTCAACTCGACGCCAAGGTCGTTCACGAAGTGCGTCGTCAGGAACGCGATGTCCAATCCCTGGCCGCGCCCCGCGGCGCCGACCATCTGGACCGCCGAGATGAGCAGCAGGTTCCGGTTCCGCAAGCACGCAGTATACGCATCCAGCGTCGCGCGGCGCCCCTTCTCGCGGCTAGTCGTCTGCGGGATGCGGTCGCGCAGCAAGAAGTACGCGAGGCCCGCCAGCAAGCTGGGCACGGCCACGACGAAGAACACCGAGCGCCAGCCCATTACGGCGACTAGTCCGCCGATCACCAGCGGCGCCAGCAGCGTGCCCGCGTTGCCGCCCGTCGTGTGTAGCGCCAGCACCCGCCCGCGGATCTTGGGATAGAGTCCTACCAGCATGGTCGAGCCCACTGGGTGCTGCGGGCTCGTGCCGATGCCGCCGATCAGGCGCGTCATCAGCAGCTGGCCGTAGTTCTGCACCAGCCCCGTCGCCGCCGTCGCGACCGCCAGCACCGTGGCGCCCACGCCGAGCACCACCGAGCGCCGCACGTAGGGCGTGATCAGCCCGAACCCGGCTTGCAGCGCGTTCGCCATCAGCGAGTAGACCGTCGTCAGCAGCCCGATCTGGAAGTAGCCGAACCCCAGCTCCGTCATCATTACCGGATAGAGCAGGTTCGTCATATTGCCCTGGAGATGATTGAACGTGTGGGCGATGGTCACTACCCAGAGGGCCACGCCGCGGTCGCCCTGCGCCGAGGGCTCGTTCACTACCGCGGCTGGCGCGGCGTCGGGGAGCGGCGCCACGCTCGCCGCGGGCGCAGAGACTTCGGATGACATGCAGCGGTCCTTCCCACCCCCACCCGAGGCCCCGCATCCGGCCGCCTCGCCGCTTGGACGAGGCGCCCCCACCAGGATCCACGGGTAACAGGCTCTTGCCCAGGACGACCGCGGGGCGACGTGGAGAGTGCGTCGGGCGCGGCGCCGTGCGGCACACCAGGAGAATCAGTAGTCGGCAGCAAGTGTAGCAGCGCGGCCCCCCGCGCGCCACCCCCGCTCAGCCCTCGCCCCCCGCCGGGTCGCCCACCAGCTCCAGCCGCGTGCCCACGCTGTTCGGCGTATAGGCCTCCGGCAGCGCCTGCGCCAGCGCCAGGTGGGCCTTCCAGCCCGTACAGTGCTGCGGCACCAGCACCGCCGGCCCCACCTCGGTCAGCGCCGCCACCGTCGGCGCGATCAGCGGCTCGAAGATCGCGCCCGTCAGATGGAACCCGCCGATCACGGCATGGATCCGCTCGACGCCCGTCAGCCGCCGCGCGTGGCGGATCGTGTTGATCACCCCCGCGTGGCCGCAGCCCGTCAGGATCACTAGGCCCTTGCCGCGCAGGTGCATGACGACCGCCTGGTCATCGTGGATCCACGGATCGGGCTGCCACTGGCCGTCGATCAGCGCCTGCTGCGTCGGCATGCCCTTCTCGAAGTCCGTCGTGCGCTCGATCTGGCCCGTAATGAGCACCGCGTCTTCCAGCACGAACGACGGCCCGCGCTCGATCACCAGGTCAATGCCCTCGCGCTCCAGGTCCTGCCGGCTCGGCGGGATCAGGTCCACCTCGTGCCCGTCGGCGAAGACCTGCTTCCGCTGCCGGAAAGCGTCGGGATGCACCAGGATCGGCAGCCGCCAGCGCGCGTAGCGATTGAGCATCCCCGTCAGGCCCATCGTGTGGTCGGTGTGACCGTGGCTGAGCACCAGCGCCCGCACGTCCATCAGGTCGACCTCCAGCGCCGTCAGGTTGTGCAGCACGCCATCCGGTGTCGTGCCCGTATCGAACAGGAGCTGCTCGCGCCGCCCGCCGCGCTCCACGCTCACCAGCATACTCACGCCGTGCTCGGCGCGCAGCTGCGGCCGCTCGAACTGGTTCTTCGTCCGCTGCGCCCGCTTGGCCACGTCCGTGCCCGCCATCAGCACATCCACCGAGTTGTCCATCAGCGACAGCACGTCCACCCGGTCCACCGGCGCCAGCTGTACCTGAGCCATAGAAGCCTCCTGCGTGAGATCGCAGCGTTTCACTGGCCGCGCACGCATTCCGCGCCCTCGGGGCTAGCCTGGTCGTATCCAGTCTCTTATCATACAACGTAGCAGTTCACTGCCTCGGAGGCTTGTTCGAGTCAAAGATTTCCCGCAAGACCAAGGAGGTCCGCACGCCGTGTGAGCTTCAACCTGGAGACTCAGTTCTAGCTAATCGCGATAGCTCCATAACGCTCGGTATGGGCGAGGCACACAAGCCGGGTTACAAATGGTATTCGGATGTAGAGGACTACAGACACACAATGTGCGCACTGTGTGTGGCGTAGTTAGCAAGTCCTCGTCGCCCAAGAAGTCCTCGACGCCTACCCCGTTCCCCTTCACACGGAGGAGAATGACACTCCGGGGCTCGCCCCGATGAGCAGCCTACCCGCCGACAAGAGCGGCGAGCTTGAGGACGGTGTTCCAGTTGCGGCCGGTGCCGCGCGTGCCGAGCTTGGACTCGATCAGGGTGCCGGTCAGGCGCGAGCGGCCGATACCTTCGGGATAAGTGACGTAGGCGTGGCGACCCTCGGCGTGGACCACCTCAGGGCCAGTTATCGCGGCCTGGAGCGCCGCGACGGCCGCGGCGGAGGGCGCCTGCTTCAGGAACATGACGAGGAGATGGCTGGGGTCGCGCTCGGCTTCGGCGGCGAAGGGGTTGCGAGCCACCACGTCCGCCCACTCGTCGGCGGTGCGCACCAGGTAGTCCGGGCAGAACCCCAGCCGCTGGGCCGTCTCCTGCTCCAGCAGGTGTTCGAGGTCGGCGGCCGCCACGTCATCGGCGCGGAAGACGACGTTGCCGCTTTGGAGCAGCGTGCGCACGTCGCGGAGGTCCAGGCCCGCGAGGAGGTCGCGCAGGTCGGCCATCGCCACCTTGGCATGACCGCCGACGTTGATGCCGCGCAGGAGCGCGACGTACGGCGCCTCGGTCATGTGCCAGGGACGTGCTGGACGCGGGTGGGGAGGGCGTTCAGCTCCTCGGCGCCGTCGGCGGTGACGACCACGCCGCCGCCGAGGTTCACGCGACGCAGGCCGAGGCAGGCGTTCGGCTCTAACTCGAGGCTCATGCCGGGTCGGAGGACGAGATCGCCGCGGCGAATGCCGGGCGGCGCCTGGCCCTCCAGCGCGCCCTCGCGCGTGCCGGCGAGCTGCGCGCGGTTGGCGGCGGTGAAGCCGGTCGAGCCGAAGGTGAGCGTGTGCAGGAGCGGCGTCTTCGCCCAGCAGCCCGCAGCGCGGATCGGCTCCTCCATCGCATGCACCACGTCGGCGAAGGTCGCCCCCGGCCGCACGGCCGCCAGCCCCGCCTCGTAGGCGCGGCGCGCGACCTCGGCGCAGCGCTGGTTCTCCTCGTCAATCGGGTCGACCGCCACCGACATCTGCACCTGCGCCTCCTGGCCGCCGTAGCAGGTGTGGATCTCGGCTTGCACCAGGTCGCCGGCCTGCACGCGGCGCGGCGGCTCGGCGCGCACGATCCACCGCGGCGGCCCCCAGCCGATGTTCGCCGCGCCGGAGTGCAGGCTGAGCATCGGGTAGCGCACGTCGCAAGCGTGGCGGTAAATCTCGCGCATGATCTCGGCGTAGATCGTCGCCTCGCTCACGCCGGGGCGCGTGACCTCCAGCATCACCTGGCAGGCCCGCTCGCTCACGCCCGCCGCGTAGCGCAGCAGCGCCAGCTCCTCGTCGCTCTTGACGAGGATCAGGTCGGTGTAGTCTCGCGTGAAGTCGGCGATGGTCGCGTCGGGCAGGCTCTCCACGAGGTGCTGGTAGAAGCCGAGCGGCAGCAGGCCCTCCGACTCGCCCGGCGCCGTCGGGCCGAAGCCCACCAGCCCGATGCGGCCCGCCTCCAGCCCGCGCTCGCGCAGCACCCGCGCCGCCGCGGCGCCGCCGAAGCCCACGCGGTAGTCCGTCACCCACGGGGCAATGCCCCGCTCCTCGCTCACGAAGGCGCGCGAGATGCGCGGCGTGGCGAAGCTCAGCACGACGGGCTCGCTCTCGCGGGGGAAGACGACGATGCTGTCCAGGAAGTCGTCGATGAGGTAGCTTTCGAGCCGCTCGCGGCCCTGGAAGCTGCCGACGAGCACCGCGTCCAGCCCGCGCTCGGCCATCAGCGCGCGCATGGCCGCCCAGCGGCGGTCGCGCTCGCGCAGCGACAGGGTCGGGCCGGGCGCCGGCTCGTCCGGCAGCGGGCGCGGGGCGGTGGGCAGATCGGTGGGTGTGCTCATAGCTGCGCTACCTCCACGGCCGGGCGCACGTCCACGAGCTGGGGCGTGCCGGGCCGCGCCCGCAGGTTCGTGCCCCCCGACTCGACGGCCGTGCGGCCGGGCAGGGTCCAGGCGGTTGGCGCCAGGCCCGGCGGCCGCGTCCACTGCTTGAGCGGCCGCCCCGCCGCGAGCGCCCGCAGCTCGCGCGCCCAGATCTTTCGCAGGAAGATGACTCCCAGGTCGCCGCGGCCCAGCCGCTCGGCCGCGCGGTCGGCGATGCGCCCCTGGCCCACCTGCGCGATGTCGTCCTGCACGCGCACGAGGTCCACGCGGCTCAGGTCCACGTCGCGCAGCCGCAGTGTGCCTGCCAGGACCTGCTCGCAGACCTCCTGGTGCGCCAGCGCGATGCGCGCCCGCCGCTCCTGGCGCCGCGCGCAGATGCGCCGCGCCGTCTCGCCCGTGATCGGCAGGCGGTGCAGGCTGAACTGCACGTGCGTCTCGTCGTCGACCGGCACCCACCAGAACAGCGACTCCTGCCAGCCGATCTCGGGATCGGTCGGCAGCGCGTTCATGTGGAAGATGTTGGGCATCCCGAACTGGTTGATGCGAATCTCGCCGTTCGCCCGCGTCGCGGTGTAGACGACGCCCCAGTCGCCCTCCGCCGCGTGCAGCGTCTCGCCCGACCCGATGCCGGCGAACGAGGCGACGTTGTCGCTGTGAACGAAGCCGACGTGGCTCATGTCGAGCGAGTTTTCGAGGTTCTGGAAGTAATTGCAGCGCCGCACGTAGGAGTCGATCTCGATCACGCCGTCGAAGTCCTCGAACTCGGGGTAGCGCGGGAACGACGGCGCAGCAACGCTTGTAGTATCCCGCGTTGCACCCTCCCCCAGATACGCCCAGATGAGCCCGAGGTACTCGCGCGTCGGGTAGCTCGCGATCCGCACCTTGGGCGGGAAGCTCGGGTCCTCGGCCGGCATCTCGACGCACTGGCCCGAGGCGTCGTACTTCCAGCCATGATAGAAGCAGCGGAGGCAGTCGCCCTCCACCCAGCCAGTGCTCAGCTGCGTCCCCCGGTGCGCGCAGCGCGGTGCCACCACATGGGGCTCCCCGTCCTCGCCGCGGTAGAGCGTGTAGTCCTCGCTCATGATGCGGAGCGGCTTCGCGTGGCCGGCGGGCAGGTCGAACGCGTGGTAGACGGGCTGCCAGAAGCGCCGCAGGTAGCGGCCGGCGAGCGTGCCCGGCCCGGTGTAGGCCAGCTCGTCCAGGTCGGCGGCGGCGCGCGGTCGGACGGTGGTGACGGCCATAGTGACTCAGCCCTCGCCGTTCGGCGCGGCGCCAGCCGCCACCGGCGCGGCGGCCGCCGCGCCGGGCTCGTAGCGCTTGCCCTGCCGCTGCAGCAGGAACGCCGCGCGAATCTGCTGGCGCATGCGGTAGATGTCGGCGTCGGGGCGCAGCAGGTGCTCGTGCGTGCGGGCGTAGGCCAGGCTGCCCTGCGACTCGCACATTACGGCGTCCTGGGCCGACACGCCGAGCGTGCGCGGCTTGACGACGTCCTCGTAGAGCTGCGCCCAGCGGGCGCGAATCTCGGGCGTGGGCGCGCGCTGGGCGATGAGGCGCGTAGCCTGCGTGTGGTCGGCGTCCACGGGGATCAGGTACAGGCGATTGCGGTACGGATCGGCGCCCGGCACGGCCACGAACTCGTTGGTGACCATGCAGGGAAGCTGGAAGTAGGGGATGCCGGTCTCCTTCACGTGGCCGGTGTGGATCGGGTTGCCGTGAATGTCGATCGAGAAGCCGCGCACGCCCTCCGGCGTGTCGACGAGCTTGATACGGCGGTCCGCCAGCGGCACCTGCGCGGGCTTGGCCGGCCCGCCCGTCCAGGTCTCGTTGGCGACGGCCTGGATCTCGGCGTGCAGCACGGTCGCATGGTAGCGGTCGGTGCCGTCGAGCCCGAGCAGCCAGTTGGTGTGCCAGTGCTCGGTCATCGTGTAGCAGACGTACTCGTCGTTGATCGCTTCTTCGGGCACGACCTCGCGCAGCGGCGGCGGCGGGAAGGCGGCCACGTCGCCGACATACGCCCAGATCAGGCCCGCTAGCTCCTCAGCAGGGTACGCCTGGGCGCAGATGCCGTCGGGCGCGGCGCTGCCGTCCGGCTCCCACGGCACCAGCACGCACTGGCCCTGGCCGTCGAAGCGCAGGCCGTGGTAGGCGCACTGGAGGTTGTCGCCCATCACGCGGCCGAGCGACAGCTTCGCCGTGCGGTGGGGGCAGCGATCGACGAGCACGTGCGGCTGGCCGCTCTGGTCGCGCCAGGCCACCAGGTCCTCGCCCAGCCGCCGCACGCCGAGCGGCCGGCCGCTCGGCAGCTCGCTAGACATGAGTATCGGATACCAGTAGTTGCGCAGGCCCAGCTCCAGGCCCGCGGGCACGCCCGGCGCGACCTCCGGGATCGTCTCGCTCTGCATCGTCGTCACTCCCCTGCCGTGGCACCGCTCACCGGCCACTATGATAGCGGGGCCTGCCTCGCCCCTGCATGGGGCTGCAACGCGCTAGAGGTCGCGCGGCGTGAGGGCAACCATCCTTAGCTCGTCCGGCAGCCCCGCGGCAACCCGCTGGCCGTCGCGGCGCAGGTGTTGCGGAAGGCGGGCTCCTGGAGCACCGCTTGCAGGATGCTGTAGTCCACGACCTGCGCGCCGGTCGCGTCCACGCCGGCAAGCTGCAGCTCTCCCTCGATCACGTCGAGCGCCGTCTGGCCGTCGCGCACGATGCCCTCGCTCAGCTCGCGGTAGGTCAGGCGCGCGTCCGCCGGGTCCATCTCCCACTTGTTCGCCATGAAGGCGACCGTCTCGTCCTCGTGGTCGAGCGTGTAGGCGATGCTGCGCAGGCTGCCGCGGATCGTGCGCGCGACCTTCTCGCGCTCGCCGGCGATCCGGTCGTCGGTGGTGGCCAGCCCGCCCTGCGTCGAGCGGACGAAGTCGCGACCCCGCGCGATCACGCGGAAGCCCGCGCGCTCGGCCATGCCGACGAACGGCGGGCTGAGCACGGCCGCCAGCACGCCGCCCGCCGTCAGCGCGGCAAACGTCTGGGGCGGCGTCTGGGTCTGCACGAACGCCACGTCGGCATCGGGGTTCAGGCCCGCGGCCTGGACGACGCGCCGCCCGATCTGGATGGGCGTGCCCGCCACCGACGTGATGGCGATGGTCTTGTCGCGCAGGTCCGGCACCGAGCCGATCTCTGGCGCCACGAGCAGGCTGAGGTCGGACTGGTCGATGAGCCCCATGACCACGTGCAGCGGGCTGCCGGTCGCCGTCGCCCGCGCCGCCGAGCCGGCCGCGGCGGTGAAGTCGAGCTGCCCCGCCAGCAGCGCGGCGATACCGGTGTTGGCCGGCAGCACTTGCAGGTCGAGGTCCACGCCCTCCGCCGCGTATAGCCCTTGCGCCTGGCCGAGATAGTAGACCAGGAAGTTCAGCCCCGGCGACGGCAGCGCCAGCGACACCGCCATCGGGGCGGGCACGGCTGACGGCGCGACGCTGGCGCTCGGCGCCCCGCCCGCCGGAGCTGCGGCGGCCGGCGGGGCTGGCGGCGGAGCGGCCGGGGGCGGCGCCGCGCAGGCGGCGGCGAGCGCGGCAAGACACATCAACCCGACGAGCCGGCTGCGCCAGCCCGCTCCGCGCCGAGTAGTGCGCGGCGTGCTCCCCACGACCACTCCAATCCCCTCTCCTGCCTCTCGCTCCCACGTGCCAGCCGACCATCTCCCCCTTCCTTCGTGGGGAAGGGGGCGGGGGTTAGGGCCCCTACCGGCACCCCTGCGGCGGCTGGCCGTTGCGCGGCGCGCAGATGTCGCGCCAGGCAGGCTCGGCGAGCACCTGGCGCAGGGCGCTGTAGTCGACCACGTCCTCGCCGGTGGCCGTCTCGCCCGCGAGCCTCAGCTCGCCCTCGATGATATCGAGCGCCGTCAGGCCGTTGCGCACGATGCCGTCGGCGAGCGCGCGGTAGGTGCGGCGAGCGGTGTCCGGGTCGAGATCGTAGTTCTGCACGATGTAGTCGACGGCGTCCTGCTCCTGGTCGAGCGTGTAGGCGATGCTCCGCAGCGTGCCGCGCAGCGTGCGCGCCAGCTTGTCGGGCTGCTCCTGGATGCGCTGCTGCGACGTGGCGAGGCCGCCCTGCGTCGAGCGGATGTAGTCGCGGCCGCGGGCGATGGCGCGGAACCCCTGGCTCTCGGCCATCGCCGTGAGGGGCGGGTCGATCAGCGCCGCCGGCACGCCGCCGGCCGTGAGCGCCGTGTAGGCGTTCGGCGTCGTCTGCGTCTGCAGCCAGTCCACGTCGCCATCCGGGTTCAGGCCCGCGGCCTGCACCATGCGCCGCCCGATCTGGGCAGGGGTGCCGATGATCGACGTGATGGCAATCGTCTTGCCCTTCAGGTCCGGCACCGAGCCGACGTCCGGGGCGACGTGCAGGTCGATCATCGACTGGTCGATGAGCCCCATCACGATGCGTATCGGCGCGCCAGCGGCGGCCGCCCGGGCGCCCGAGCCGGCCGCGGTCGTGAAGTCCAGCTCGCCGGCCAGGATGGCGGCGATCGCCGTGTTGGCGGTGAGCACGCTCAAGTCGGCGTCCACGCCCTCGGCGGCGTACAGTCCCTTCGCCTGGCCGAGATAGTAGGGCAGGAAGATCACGCCGGGCGACGGCGAGGCCATCGTCACCCGCATGGGCGCGGGCGGCGCCGTAGGCGCGGCCGGGCTGGTCGGCGCGGCGCTCGGCGGGCCCGGCGCGCTCGCGGCCGGCGCGGCGGGAGGAGCCGCCGCTGGGGTGGCCGCCGGGGGCGGCGCGGGCGCGGCGGGACTGGCGCAGGCGGCGAGCGCTGCGGCCAGGAGCAGCCCGCCTGCTGCCGCGAGGGCGCGGGGGCGCGTGGAGCGCCGGAACATAGGCTTCCCTTCAACGACGTTGAGCATTATTCACGTTGGTAGCGGCGCCGGGGCTGCGGCCTCGACGGCCGCGGGCGGCCACGAGTGCCGCCCCTACGAGAGGACCGCAGCCGCGGGCGGGCGTGAAACCCACCCCTACCAGACGACCCCAGCGCTGGGCCACGCGCCTGCCGCACCGCCTCACCGCGCGACGCGGACCGGGGAGCGGGCGGCGAGGACGTCGGCGAACTTCTCGCGGACGGCCTGGTAGATCTCGGGGCTCGACTCGGCCACGGGCGGGAAGCGGTCCTTCCAGGTGTACGGCCGGCAGGCGTTGATCAGCGCCTTCGAGTTGCTGTTGCTGCCCCTCCGGTCGGGCGGGATGATCGGGTCGAGCGGCCCGCTCCAGCAGTCGCGCAGCACGTCGATGTCGCGCTCGGGATCGCAGCGCGTCGCCATCGCCCACAGCACGTCGTCGGTGTTCGACGGATCGATATCGTCGTCCACGACGATGACGAAGCGGCCCATGTACGCCGTGTTGGCGCACTGCGCGGCGATGCCCAGCGCCTGCTTGGCGTGGCCGTTGTAGCGCTGCTGGATCGACACGACGAGCCAGAAGCGCTGGGCCGTGCGATGGTACCAGACGCCCTGCACGTTGGAGACGCCCGCGCGCTCCAGCTCGTTCCAGATCTGCGCCGACTTGATGAGCGAGTACATCAGGCAGTTGTCGTGCGGCGGGCGGCCCACCAGCATGCCGGTGATGATGGGGTCGTCGCGGTAAAGCAGCCGCTCGACCTTCATCGTGTACTCGTCGCGCGAGCCGCTGGCGTAGTAGCCGGTGAACTCGCCGAAGGGCCCCTCGGGGCGGCGGTCGTTCGGCGTGAGCAAGCCCTCGACGACGATCTCGGCGTGGGCGGGGAACGGCAGGCCCGTCACGCTGCCCTCGATCACGTCGATCGGTGCGCCGCGCAGGCCGCCGGCGTAGTCGTACTCCGACACGCCGCGCGGCACCTCCGTGCCGGCGGGGATCAGCAGCAGCGGGTCGCAGCCGAAGCTCATGGCGACCGGGCAGGGCTGCCCGAGGGCGAAGTAGCGCTCGCGGTGCAGGTAACCCTGGTGGCCGGGCGAGATGTACAGCGAGAGGTGCTGGGCGTCCTGCACCATCACGCGGTAGGTCGCGGCGTTCACCCAGCCGCTGTCGGGGTCGCGCGTCATGATGAGGTCGCCGGTGCCGATGTAGCGGCCGCCATCGAACTGGTGCCAGCGGGGCACGGGGAACTGGGACAGGTCCACGGCGTCGCCCACCTGCTCGTTTTCGAGGATGGGGCCGCTGGTGACGACGCGCGGCGGCGTTAGCGCGAGCTGGGCCACGCGCGGGCGCAGCGCCTGCACGAACGCCATGTCCGACGGCCACTCGGTCGGCATGCCGAGCGTGAGGGCGAGGCGCTCGCGCGAGTTGAGCAGGCCGCTCGCCACGCGGTAGCCGGCCGGGTAGCCCTTGATCTCGTCGAACAGCAGGGCCGCGGCGTGCGCCGGCTTGCGCGCCATCAGGTCGGTGAGCGCGCCCAATTCCAGGTCCCAGTCGACGCCCTTGACGCGCTGCAGCTGGCCCAGGTCGTCCACCTGGTCCAGCCATTCCCGCAGGTCTTGATACATCTAATACTCCGAGAACATGCGCTGTAGCTCGCCGCGGTCGGCGGTGCGGGTGAGGCCAAGCATCAGGAGGATGCGGGCCTTGTGCGACACCAGGCTGTCGGCGCGCACGTAAGGGCTCTCCTCGTCGAGGGGGATGCGCCCGCCCCCGCCGCGGCTGGCCAGCACGACGGGGATGGACGCCGCGATCGCGGCGATGCCCGCCTCCTGGTCGGCCGACGGCCGGCCGTTGTACGTGTAGCCGTGGACCACCAGGCCCCGCGCCCCCGCCGCCACGCAGGCGCGGGCGGCCGCGTCGTCGGCGCCCACGTAGGCCGCCACCACGTCCACGCGCGGGAGCGTGTCGATGTCCCGCACGTCGAACTCTGAGCGGTGGGTGTGCCGGCGCAGCGGCGCGTGGTAGAAGCTCACCTGGTCCGTCTCGACGTGGCCCAGGATCCCGTGGCCGAGCGAGACGAAGCCGCCGGGCCGCTGGTTGGTCTTCACCACGTCGCGCGCCGAGTGGATCTCCTCGTGCAGCACGACCAGACAGCCTTGCCCGGCGGCCTCGGGCGTGAGGGCCACGCGGATGGCGTCGAGCAGGTTGCGGTCGCCGTCGTTGCCCACCTCGTCGTGCTTGCGCTGCGACGCGACGCACACGAGCGGCTTCCGCGTGCGCACTGTCAGGTGCAGGAAGAAGGCGGTCTCCTCGACGGTGAAGGTGCCGTGCGTGACGACGATGGCGTCGATGCGCGGATCGTCGGCGGCCTGGACGGCGGCGCGCGCCACGTCGAGCCAGTGCTGCAAGCGGATCGAGCCGCTGCGCACACGCGTCGCCTCGACCACCTCGAAGTCGGCCAGCTCGCGCGCTTGCGGCACGTCGCGCAGCACGTCGTCGATGCCGATGAGCCCGTGGCCCGTGTTGGCGATGGTCCCGCCCGTGGCGATCAGCTTGATCAGTGGCACCGCCGTCCTCCTTCCGCCTGCCCCGCGCCTCATGGTAGGCGCCGAGCGAGCGCACAAGCAACTCGGCCCATGCCCGAGGGTGTCCTCGGTTTTGGCAGCGCATGGCAGCCCCGTCGATCGCGCCCGCGGGTGGCTCCGCGGGCGCGAGAGTTTAGCCGAGGAACGGTCAAACGATGCTCCTTTGCCGGGTGGTTAAGTGCTAGGCCGGGCGCGGGTCTGCGCGGGCTGGTCGGGCGCGGAAGGTCGCATCGCTTACCCCGTACGATAATCCTCCGATGGCTCGCGGCGGGCCGGGCCGGCGGGTGCTGTCCCGGGCCGGGCGCGGGCGGCGAGCGCGGTGGGATGCGTGCACGGGCAGGGACGGCGACCACGTCGCGCCGGACGGCGGGCGCTCTCCGGCGCGCCTCGCGGCCGGATACCGGGCCGGCCTGGCAAGCTAGCCGGAGAGGGACGCCCTCACCCCGACCCTCTCCCAGAGGGAGAGGGAGAGGGACTGACCTCACCCCCCTGCCCCCCTCTCCCTCAGGAGAGGGGGAGGGCGGGAAGCGTGTGCCGGATTCGCTAGGACACCGGGTCGGGCGGCGATCGGGCAGGGCGCAGCGCCCCTACATAGAAAGGCATTGGGGAAGGGCGGGCGTCCGGAGGGGCGACCGGCAGCCGGGCTGGGATGGGGAGGGGCGGGCGTCCGGCGCAGCCGCGGGCAGCCGGGAGGGAAGGGCAACCAGTGGGGCCGCGCGATCGACTGCAGAATGCTGGGGACACTCATCTTCAGGCTCCAGGGCAGTGTGTGGAGGCCCGCGCCGGCCAGACAGGCGAGACGTGCCGCAGGCCACAATGGTAGTGCCGCGGGCGCAGGCCATCAGTCACTGGCGGCGGCTATAATGGGCCGCCGCGCGCCAGGGCGAATGATAGTGAGCTGGCCCCCGCGGCGCGCGCAGGAGGACGGCGATGGCGCTGAAGCTGACCATGACTTGCGGGCCGTACGATCGCGCCCGCGCGCTCATCGACGGCACGGTGAAGCCCGAGGGCATCGACCTGGAGGTGTGCGTCAACGCCGACGACGCCGACCGCCAGCGCCGCGGCCGCGCCCTGGAGTTCGACGCCTGCGAGTTCTTCACGCTCACCTATGTCGCCGACCTGCCCTATCGCTCGCTCGGCCTCACGGCCATCCCCATCTTCGTGAAGCGCATGTTCCGCCACTCGTCGATCTACGTGAACACGCGCGCCGGCATCCGCGCGCCCGCCGACCTGAACGGCCGCCGCATCGGCATCCAGGCGTGGTTCACCAGCGCGGCGCTGTGGGGACGCGCCATCCTGATCGAGGACTACGGCCTCGACCCGAAGTCGGTGACCTGGGTCGCGCAGCGGCAGGACCGCGTGGGCGACTGGCAGCCGCCCGACTGGCTGAAGCTCGAGGCCGTGCCGCCGGGCCAGACACTGCACGATCAGCTCGCGGCGGGCGCGATCGACGCCGCCATCACCACCGAGACCTGGGCGCCGAACGGCCACCCGAACATCGACTACCTCTTCCCGAATTACCCCGAGCTAGAGCGCGCGTACTACCGCCGCACGGGCATCTTCCCGATCCACCACACGCTGCTCATCCGCACGGCGCTGCTGGACGAGCACCCGTGGGTAGCGATGAGCCTGTTCAACGCCTGGCAGCAGTCGAAGGAGCGCTGCTACGAGTGGCTGCGCTGGCAGCGCGTCCACCAGACGTCGCTCTGGTACCGCGGCCTGTGGGAAGAGGAGCAAGCGGCCGGCGGCGCCGACTTCTACCGCTGGGGCTTCCGCGCCACCCGCGCCGAAGTCGACACGATGCTGGAGTACGCCCGCCAACAAGCCCTCACCCCGCTCAAGTTCGCCCCTGAGGACCTGTTCCACCCGAGCACGCTGGAAACCTGACGCCTGCTGCTCGGCTGTCGCGGCTGGCGGGCTCTGTGTGGGGGCAGCACATGAGGTAGCCGCCGGGCAATTCTCGGGAGCCCGATTTGGCCAGACATCGTCGCAGGCATGGTACGGCGAGTGAGTCCGGTCGCAGAAGTAAGACCGATTGGTTGCTCATCGGTTTGTTATCGTTTGGTGGGCTACTGCTCGGGTGTATCATCATAATATCTATCGCGAGCGCGCCCATAGGGTTAATTCTCGTCGGGATTCTGATGATTGTCTTTCGAGAACGACTCGCCTACCGGCAAATGCGACTTGGAGTGCCATTCCATAGTTTCTATCGATTGGACATAGTGCAAGATAGTTGGGTGATCGGCATCTTTGGAGTATTCTGGCTCGTTGTAGGCCTCGCGGGACTCTTCGGGTTTCACCTCGATAGGGGATGGGTGATTCGTCGTTACTGATCCGGCGATGCCGTAGCTGCACAGGAGGGGTTACCAGCGCCGGGCGGCAAGGGACGAGCCCTTGCCCTACGTTGCCTGGATGAGTTGACGTCGCATGGTGGACCTGGGGAGGAGCGAGGCAAATGGTGCTGCCGCTGGGCGCGCGCGAGCTGGAGGGGCAGGTCGCGATCATCACGGGCGCGGGGGCGGGGATCGGGCGGGCGACGGCGCGGCTGTTCGCCCAGCATGGCGCGCGCCTGGCGCTCGTGGACGTGGCCGACGAGCGCGGCGAGTCGGCGGCGCGCGAGCTACAGGACGCCGGCGCCGAGGCGGCCTACTTCCGCTGCGACGTGACGCGGCGCGCGGCGGTCGAGGAGATGGTGCAGGCCGTCCTCGCGCGCTTCGGGCAGATTGACGTGCTGGTGAACAACGCGGGTGGCTCGAAGACGGTCTGGCTCTGGGAGATGACCGAGGCGCAGTGGGACGACATCCTGGACCTGAACCTGAAGGCGCCGTTTCTCGGCACGCGCGCCGTCGTGCCGCACATGATGGAGCGCCGCCGCGGCTGCATCGTCAACCTGTCGTCGTGCCAGGGCGCGTCGCCCGCGCCGATGCGCGCCCACTATTCGGCCGCGAAGGCCGGCATCATCGGCTTCACGCGCACAGCGGCGATCGAGCTGGCGCCCTACAACGTCCGCGTGAACGCCGTCGCCCCCGGCACGACGGCCACCGAGCGCATCCGGAGCCACTTCGACGACGCGGGCTGGGCGCAGCTCAACGCCAGCGTGCCGCTGGGCCAGGTGGCGGAGCCGGAGGACCTGGCCGAGGCCATCCTGTACCTTGCCAGCCCGCGCAGCCGCATGGTCACCGGCCAGGTGCTCCACGTCAACGGCGGCCAGGTCATGCCGTAAGCGGTCAGTCCTACGGCGGTTTGCAGGTTTGTTCGCGGCGGGCGGCGCGCGCCGGGGTTGCGGCCTCGACGGCCGCGGGCGGGCATGAAACCCGCCCCTACCGCCCGCCGGCTGCCCCGATCAGTGGGCAGGATGGTCCGCCCGCCGGCTGCCCGGCCACCCGGCAAGATGGTCTGAGGTGCGCCAGGCCGCCGGGACGCCGATATCTACACGGATGGGCAATGTTGGCAGCCTCGGAGGGGCGCGACCGATTGCGCCCATGGCCGGCGAGGCGCAACCCGGTTAGATGCCCGCGTCGGCGCGGTACAGTCCGTGCTCGGCGATGTAGGCGGCGACGACGGGCGGCACGAGGTAGCGGATGGAGCGCCCGGTGGTTACGCGCGTCCGTAGCTCCGTGCCCGATATGTCCAGGCCGGGCGCGCGCAGCAGGTGGACGCGCCCCCGCGCGGCGGGTAGCGCCGCCTCCAGCGCGGCCACGTCGACTGGGGCGCAGCCGGGCCGCGTGACGGCCACGAGCTGGCACTGGGCGAGGATGCGCGCCGGCTCGTGCCAGGTGAGGAAGCTGGCCAGCATGTCCATGCCGCAGATGAAGTACAGGGTGGTGGCCGCGCCGTATTCGGCGTGGAGCAGCGCCAGCAGGTCGGCCGTGTACGATGGCCCCGGCCGCTCGATGTCGATGCAGGAGAGGCGGAAGCGCGGGTTGTCGGCGATTGCCAGCGCCGTCATGCGCACGCGGTGCGCCGCCGGCGTGACCGGCACGCCCGGCTTGTGCGGCGGTTGGCCCGTGGGCACGAACAGCACGGTCGGCAGGCGAAGCTGATCGGCCGCCTCTTCGGCGATCGCCAGGTGCCCGTAGTGCGGCGGATCGAAGGTGCCGCCGAAGACGCCGAGAGAACTCAAGTCCATTCGAGCACGCTGTCGCCGATCTGGACGGCGTCGCCCGACTGGACGCCGGCGCGCTCCAGCGCCTCCAGCACCCCCATGCGGGCCAGCCGCCGCTGTAGCTCGGCCGCCGCGTCCTCCTGGTTCAGGTCGGTCATCGCCATCAGCCGCTCGACCGGCTTGCCGCGCACGTAGAAGCCCTCGGGCCGGCGCTCCACCGTCCAGGTCTCGGCCTCGGGGGCCAGGCGGTAGACGCGCAGGCCGCTCTCCTCGGGCGCCGCGGGCGCGGGCAGCGCGGCCAGCACGCCGGCGATCGCCGTCAGCAGCGCCGCGACGCCCTCGCCCGTCAGGGCCGAGACGGGATAGGCGACGTCCGGGCCGCCGAGCGCCGCGACCAGGGCCGCGCGCCGCGCCGCCGCCTCAGGCAAGTCCATCTTGTTCAGCGCTACCAGCGACGGCCGCTCGGCCAGCGCCGCGCTGTACTGCACCGCCTCGTTGCGGACCGTCTCGTAGTCGGCCACGGGGTCGGGGGCGCTGGCGTCCACGACGTAGAGCAGCATGCGCGAGCGCTCGACGTGGCGCAGGAACTGGTGGCCCAGCCCGACGCCGCGGTGGGCGCCCTCGATGAGGCCGGGGATGTCGGCCACGACGATGGCGAGATCCCCGACCTCGGCCACGCCCAGGTTCGGCGTCAGCGTGGTGAAGGGGTAGGACGCGATCTTCGGCCGGGCGGCGCTGATGGCGGCGAGCAGGCTGCTCTTGCCGGCGTTCGGCAGGCCCACCAGGCCCACGTCGCCGATCATCTTCAACTCGAGCTGCAGCCAGCGCTCCTCGCCCGGCTCGCCCTTCTCGGCGTAGCGCGGCGCGCGGTTGGTGGGCGTGGAGAAGTGGACGTTGCCCAGGCCGCCGCGGCCGCCGCGCGCCACGAGCAGCATCTCGCCCGGCCGCACGAGGTCGGCGATGACGCCCTCGTCGGTGCTCACCTCGGTGCCCGGCGGCACGTCGATGACGAGGTCCTGGCCCTTGCGGCCGTGCTTCTTCGCGCCGCTGCCGCTGCCGCCGCGCTCCGCTTTGAACTGGCGGCGGTGCTGGAACTGGAACAGCGTGTTCTCGTTCGGGCTCACGCGCAGGAACACGCTGCCGCCGCGGCCGCCGTCCCCGCCGTCGGGACCGCCGAACGGCACGTACTTCTCGCGGCGGAAGCTGAGGGCGCCGTTGCCCCCGGTGCCGCCTTTCACGTAGATGCGCGCCTCGTCGAAGAACGAGCTTTGCCGATCAGGCATGGCCGGCCAGTCTTTCCCCCGGACGTCGTCCGTCCCCACTCCAGTTGCACCCGGTCTTCAGCTCTAGGAAGAGGATACCGTAGAAGACGTAGTAGGCAGCGGCGTATGTGGACAGGCGCGCGCAAAGCCAGGAAATGCCTGGACCGGGGCGCCTCCCGCGCGCAGGGACCGGCTGGGGATAAGTCGGGGGAAAGCCCGCTCGCTGGGGATAACCCTGAGGGAGAACCTCCACCACCCGGCGCGGCGGGTGGCCGCCTCGGCGCGCCCTCGCCCCGTCTCCTCTCGTGGACAACCAGTCATCATATCCACAGGTGTCCCCTGGTTATCCACAGCTAGGAGGCACTTATCCACAGGATGGCCCGTTCTGTCCACCGCGGCGAGGACGAGGAGTCCTCGGCGGCGCCCGTCGCCCCCGGCCGCGCCCGCCGGGGGGATATAATGGGCGCACGAGGGGACCTGTTGCGCCGCGCCTGTCCTGTTGCGAGGAGGTGCCGTATGGCTATCGACACGCTATCGGTCGTCGCGCCGCCGAAGGAGGCCATCCCGCTGCCGGAGAGCAGCGCGCCGCTGCGGCTGACCGGCTGGGACCACATCGCGTTCTCGGTGCCCGACCTGGTGGAGGCCGAGCGCTGGTACGTGGACGTGCTTGGCGCCGAGGTGGTCAGCCGCTACAACTGGGGCGGTGATGACGCGCACCCGGTGCGCCCACACGAGGACATCCGCATTGGCAGCCACGTGATCAGCCTGTTCCTGGGCGACCCGATCGGCCCGACGAACGTGCCGCCCATTGTCCACTACGCCTTCAACTGCCGCAGCCTCGAAGAGCTAGAGCAGTGGCAGGCCCACTTGCGCGCCAAGGGGGTCAAGCTGCGCAGCGATGGCGCCTTCTACGCCCACCCGGGCTTCGGCGCCGTCAGCCTGTACTTCGAGGACCCGTGGGGCTGCAAGCTGGAGATCACGACCTGGCTGCCCGACTACGCGACCGCCGAGGCCGAGGTGACGAAGCGCGGCGGCGTCATCATGGGCGCCGACGGCCCCCGCCCAGCGTAGCGGCTAGGGGCCAGGGGATAGGGGCTAGGGGCCAGGGGATAGGGGCTAGGGGCCAGGGAATAGGGGGATGCGCCCTATTCCCTAGCCTCTAAGCCCCATCCCCTATTCCCCGCTGGCGCTGCCCACCGGCAGCTTGAGCAGCCGTGCCAGGTTCAGGCCGAGGATCTTCGCCTTGTCGGCGTGGGCCAGCGGCAGGTTATGAATCACTGCCGTGTGGCGCTCCAGCGGGATCGGCACCGGCGGATGATCGCTCCCGAAGACGACGTGGTCCACGCCGACCGTCGCCACCAGCAGCATTACCGCCGGCATGTGCAGGCACATCGTGTCGAGGTAAAGCTGAGCGATGTACTCGCTGGGCGGCTTGGTGAGCACGTCGGGCTCCCAGGGGCCGAAGGTCTGATCGTGGCGTAGCTCGTAGCCGAAGTTCAGCCGCCCGGGCAAGAGCGCGATCGCGCCGCCCAGGTGCGCGCACACCAGGTTCAGCGTGGGGTAGCGCTCCAGCACGCCGGTGAGGATCAGGCGGGCCAGCGTGAGCGTCGTGTCGAACGGCCGCCCCAGCATCTCGGGCAGGCGGTACATCTCCATTCGTTCGTTGCCGATCGTCTGGTAGGGCGGGTGGATGAACACCGGCACGTCGAGGCGGGTCACCAGCGCCCAGAAGTCGTCGGCGCGACGCGAGTCGAGGTATTCGCCCTCCACGCTGCTGTTGACCAGCACCCCCGGCAGGCCGCCCTCCGTGATCGCGCGCTCCAGCTCGCGCAGGTAGGGGTCGCCGCCGAACGGATTGGCCGCGGCCAGGCCGAGCAGACGGTCGGGGTGGCGGGCCGTCAGCTCGACGGCGAAGTCGTTGAACTCGCGCGTCGCGTCGATCGGCGTGCGGTCGGGCGGCCGGCGGAACCACGGCTGGCCGAACACCGTCAGGCTCACCCCGGCCGCGTCCTGCTCGCGGAACAGCGCGTCGAGGTCGAACGGCCGGATGGCGGCGCCGGCGGCTTGCGACCAGCGCGGCGGGTTGATGTGTGCGTGGCTGTCGATCGTCAGCGGCGTGCCGCTGAGACCGGGCATCTCCCAGGCCATCTGCTCCTCCGTCACGCCGCGGGTGGGGCGCTCGGCCCGCGGCAGGCTCCGCGCGGCCGCAGCTCGCGCGAGCCCTGGTACGTCATCGCGTCTCCGCGCGCCTCAGTCCCAGCAGCCGGCCGTCTGCCAGGGCACGCCGGCGGGCGCGTCGATCGTCTCGCTGAGGATGCGGTCGTAGGCGATCGCCGGATCGAGGCCGGGCGGGGGCTGGTCGGCTGCCAGGCTCTTGGCGGCGTCGAGCAGGATCTTCCGCATGGCGATTGCCGCCACGTCGCACGCGGCCAGGTGCTCCTTCGTGCGATCCACGATGGGGCCCTGGCTCTCGTTCACGGCGTGGTCCTGCGTGATGACGCCACGGATGCCCGATACGCTCTCGGTGCGCATCGCCGCGGCGTCTTGCAGATAGCCGTTGTCCCGGTTGCGCTGCTTGCGGTAGTGCTCGTCCACCTCGTAGCCCGCGGTGGCGATGCGCCAGGGCACGTCGATCGGCTGCTCGGGATTGAAGTAGTACTGGAAGTGCCAGGCGCTCACGTCGTCGCGCGGCACCCAGGCGTTCGCCACGCGGTCGGCCGAGATCTGGCGCGAGCCGAACGAGCCGGGCGAGGTGATGGTCCACCAGGGCGCGACGTACGAGATGATGCGCACGTGCTGCGCGCCATCCTCGCGGTCCCAGATCGCGCCGTAGCGCAGGCCATAGGGGGTGAGCTGCACGTCGTGGCGCGGCGCCAGGTTGCGCTGGCGCACGTCGTCGTCGCGCACCGACCAGGGCGCGCTGCGGTGCAGGATGGGGGCGTGCGCCATGTCCAGCCCGCCCTCCAGCGCCTGCGCCCAGTTGCACTCCTCCAGGATCTTGAAGGCTGCCGCCCGTGCCGGATACAGCTTGAGCCAGAGGAAGTTGGGGAAGCACGGCATCAGCTGTGGCGGGCCGAGGTAGGCCCAGACGATGCCGGCGGCCTCGCGGGTGGGGTAGGCTTGCGCGCGCACCCGCTCGGGGAAAGGGCTGCCCGGCCGCTCGGTCGGCATGTCGGTGCAGCGGCCCTCTCGGTCGAACTGCCAGCCGTGGTAGATGCAGCGGATGGCCCCGTCCTCGTTCCGGCCGAGCGCGAGCGACGCGCCGCGGTGCGGGCACGACTCCTCCAGCAAGCCCACTGCTCCCGTGGAGTCCCGGTAGGCGACCAGCCGCTCGCCCAGGAGTGGCAGGCGGACCGGGCGGCCGTCTGGCTCCGGCAGCTCCTCGCTGAGCAGGGCGGGCAGCCAGTAGCGGCGCAGGAGCTGGCCCATCGGCGTGCCGGGGCCAGTGCGCGTCAGCAGCTCATTGTCTTCCTTCGAGAGCATCGTCGTCCTCCCTGGTCGGGCGTTGCCGGCGAGCGACGCGCCGGCGACCGGTGGGCGCCGGGGCGGCGGCCTCGACGGCCGCGGGCGGCCACGAGAGCCGCCCCTACGCCGCCGCCGGTCCAAGCCGCCCCACGACGCCAAGGCGCCGCTGCCCCGGCTTGCGGGCGTCGAGGCGCTAGCCTGCGGGCCACGGGCGGCTATGCGCGCCCCCCTTCGAACTCTCGCCCATCCGTGCACTGCGCATATACCGCTCGCCGGCCAGGTGTCATTTAGTGTGGAGCCGGGGCGGCGGGCAGCGCTAGACCCGGAGGGAGCGGCGCTGCCTCGCGCCAGGGCGTCTGCGCCGGCTTGGTGAGCGTGGCGCCGCCGATAGCGCCGAAGGGCAGCGCCGGGTCGAGGCCGGGGAGCGCCGGCTCTTGGCCCGCCGCAAACTGGCCCGCGTGTCGCAGCAGCAGGTCGCGCAGGGCGACGATCGGCGCGTCGGTCGCCGTCAGGGTCTCGCGGGTGCGGTCCACGATCGGGCCCTGTAGCTCGGCGAGCGCGTGGTCCTCGACGATCACGCCCGCGATGCCGTTGAAGCTGCGCTGCATGGCCGCACGATCCTGCAAGTAGTCGTTGTCCCGGTTGCGCCGCTTGCGGAAGTCCGGGCCCACCTCCGCGACGCCGCGCGTGGCCGCGTAGGTCGCCGCGTCCACCGGCCCCGCCACGTTGTAGCGCACCAGGAAGTGCCAGTTGCTCTCGTCGTCGCGCGGCACGAACGCCATTGCCACACAGTGCTCCCCGATCGGCCCCAGGAACAGCAGGCAGGGCGCGACGAACGCCCCGACGCGTACCTGGTGCAGCGGCTCGTCGGGCCGGTAGATGGCCGCGTAGCGGAAGCCGTAGCGCGTCGGCTCCACGTCCACGTCTGGCACGGTGTCCTGGCGGTCGAGGTCCGCGAGCCGGGCGCCCGCCGCCATCTCGCGCTCGGACAGCGTGCGGTGGGCGATGCGCACGTGGGCCAGGTTCACGTCACGCTCGAGCGCTTGCAGGTAGTTGCACTCGTGCAGGAGCTTCCACACGCGCTGCTGCTCGGCCGGCAGCCCCATCCACTCGTAGGCCGGGAAGGGCGGCAGCCGGTCGGGCGGGCCGAGGTAGGCCCAGACGATGCCGGCGGCCTCGCGGGTGGGGTAGGCTTGCGCGCGGACGCGCTCGCGGAAAGGGCTGCCCGGCCGCTCGGTGGGCATGTCGGTGCAGCGGCCGCTGCGGTCGAACTGCCAGCCGTGGTAGAGGCAGCGCAGGGCGCCGTCCTCGTTGCGGCCCAGCGCCAGCGACGCGCCGCGGTGCGGGCAGGCTTCTTCGAGCAGCCCCACCTGGCCGGTGGCGTCGCGGTAGGCGACCAGCCGCTCGCCCAGGAGCGGCAGGCGGACCGGGCGGCCGTCTGGCTCCGGCAGCTCCTCGCTGAGCAGGGCGGGCAGCCAGTAGCGGCGCAGGAGCTGGCCCATGGGCGTGCCGGGGCCGGTGCGCGTCAGCAGCTCGTTCTCTTCACGTGTCAGCACGACGGACCTCTTCAAGCGCAGCACACGGTTATAGCACGCCTGGCCGCGCGTCGCGTGCAGCCGCGATTCGAGCTACAGCTTGGGCGGGATCCTATCGTCCCACGGATGAGGGGTTACCCCGGCCGAGCGGCAAGGGACGAGCTCCTGCCCTACCTCTGCATTGCCCCAAATCCGGCTCGGCCGCCGACTGGGGCGGCTTGACGGCGGCCGAACGCGGCTCGTATCGTAGGGCCACGCGGCGGGACCGCAACGGTAGCGCGGAAGGCGAGGGATACCGTGAAAGTCTGCATGTTCCATCTCATGCCGTATCGCGACTTGCCGGCCGACTTCGATCAGCGTTACCGGTCCGCCTACATCGACCCGGTCTGGTTCGACGTGGCCGATCCCGACAAGGTGGGCCAGTACTACAACTGGACGTTGGATGAGCTGATCTACGCCGCGAACGCGGGCATGCACGGCCTGTGCACGAACCAGCACCACCAGAACGTGTACGGCTTCATGGCCAACCCGAGCCTGATGGGCTCGGTGCTGGCGCGCGCCACGCAGGGCCAGAACGTGGCAATTATCCAGATCGGCTCGACGCTGCCCTCGACCAGCCCGCCCACGCGCATCGCCGAGGAGTACGGGCTGCTGGACTGCCTGAGCGGCGGCCGACTGGTGGCCGGCTTCCCGCGCGGCCTGCCGACCGACGCCACGATCTCGAACGGCGTCGTGCCGATCGATCAGCGCGAGCGCTTCGACGAGGCGCTCGCGCTGACGCTGAAGGCCTGGTCGGCGAGGGAGATCTTCGCCTGGAACGGCACGCACTACCAGCTGCCGATGGTGAACCTCTGGCCGCGGCCGATCCAGCAACCGCACCCGCCGATCTGGATTCCCGGCAGCAGCCCGACGACGGTGGAGTACGTGACCGAGCGCGACTTCTGCTTCGCCCACCTGAGCTACGCGGGCGCGAAGAACGCGGAGACGCTGGGCGACTACTACTGGGAGGCCGTGACGAAGAAGGGGCGGGATGCGAACCCTTACCGGTTGACGTTCCTGCAGCTGGTCGGCGTCTCGGAGACGGACGCCGCGGCCGAGGAGTACGCGCCGCACGTCGAGTACTTCTACCACAAGCTGCTGTACATACCGCCGTACTATCAGGCGATCCCCGGCCACCAGGACTATCCGAGCATGATGCGCCAGTTCAAGGCGCCGCTGCGCGACCGGCCCGACACCCACGCGATGCGGTACAAGGACTTCGTGGACCGCGGGTTCGTGATCACGGGCAGCCCGGCGACGGTCCGCGACCAGCTGGTCGAGGCGGTGAAGCGGCTGCGCATCGGCCACCTGCTGACGCTGCTCCACTTCGGCTCGATGCCCCACGAGCTGTGCCTGCAGAACATCGACCTGTTCACGCGCGAGGTGCTGCCGGCGCTGGAAGGCCTCTGGGACGACGAGTGGGAGGACCGCTGGTGGCCGGAGCGGCTGCGGGCGCCGCGGTCGGTGCCCGCCGCGGCGGGCGGGGAGTCATAAGGGCATCAGCGGGCAGGTGGGGGACACCCCCACACCCCCGGTAGGAAGAAGAAGAGGGTAGGTTGGGGGGACACCCCCCACGCCCCCCGGCAGGGTGTGGCGCGGAATACTGCGAGCGCCACTGCCCCGGCACCCCCGGGGGACGAGGGGAAGGAGCAGCGCCGCCGGCAGGGTGTGGCGCGGAATACGGCAAGCGCCACTCCCCGGCACCCCCGGAAGACGAGGGGGGACCAGACCCCGGTAGGGGAGCGCCCCTGCGCCCCCGGGTACCACGGAGGTGGTGGCATGGCGGTGGAGGACCGCGGGCTTCGGCTCTGGCAGGGCACGGTCGAGACGGGGGTGCGGGTGGAGGGCGACGGGCCGCCTCTCGTGTTCCTGCACGGCCCGTGGGGGCCGCGCCACGACGGCGAGTTGATCGGCCGCCTGGCCCGGACCCATACGGTCTACGCGCCGCGGCACCCGGGCACCACCCCAGGCGACCCCGACGCAATCTACGGCCTCGCCGACTGGCTCGACCTGCTGGTGTACTATGGCGAGCTATTCGACCGGCTGGACCTGCGCGCCCCGGCCGTCGTCGGCTACTCGTTCGGCGGCATGGTGGCCAGCGAGCTAGCCGCCGCGATGCCCGAGCGCGTGGGCCGGCTCGTGCTTATCGCCCCACTCGGGCTGTGGCGCGAGGAGCGGCCCGTCACGAACTGGATGATCCTGCCGGAGGACCGCTGCCGCGAGGCGGTGTTCGCCGACCCGGCGGGCGGGGCCGCGGGGCGCTTCTTCAGCCTGCCCGAGGACCGCGACGCGCGCGCGGAGGCGCAGGCCGACGTGATCTGGTCGCTGGCCTGCACGGGCAAGTTCGTCTGGCCGATCCCCGACCGCGGCCTGCGGAAGCGCATTCACCGCATCAGCGCGCCAACGCTCATCCTCTGGGGGCAGCAGGACGGCGTGATCGCGCCCGCCTATGCCCAGGACTTCGCGGCCCAGATCCCCGGCGCTCGCGTCGAGCTGATCGACCGCGCCGGCCACCTGCCCCACCTGGAGCAGCCCGAGCGCGTCGCGGCGCTGGTACAGGACTTCCTGCGCGCCTGAACTGGGCTATCCCCACAATTGCTTGGTTGCCAGGCGGGCGCCCTCGGCCATCGCCTGGAACTTCGCCCAGACGAGCGAGGGATGGCCGACCCGCTCGCCCAGGCCGCAGTCGGTGCCGGCCATCACGTTCTCGCGGCCGACGAGTCGCGCGTAGCGCACGAGGCGCTCGGCGATCAGCTCCGGGTGCTCCACGAAGTCGCTGGCGTGGCCGGCGACGCCGGGGATCAGGATCTTGCCCTCGGGCAGCTTGACGTCTTCCCAGACACGCCACTCGTGCTCGTGGGCGGCGTTCGAGGCCTCGATAGAGTACGCCTCGGCGCGCACCTGGAGAATCAGGTCCACGATGTGGCGCAGGGGGATGTCGTGCTTGTGCGGGCCGTGGTAGCTGCCCCAGCACATGTGGAAGCGCACGCGGTCGGGCGGGACGTCGCGCAAGGCGTGGTTCAGCGCCGCGACGTGCAGCGCGGCTAGCTGGCGGTACGCTGCCACGTCCATGTCGGGGTGCATCTGCCAGGAGTCGGCCAGCCCCGGATCGTCGATCTGGAGCAGGAAGCCGGCGCCCACGATCGCCTGGTACTCCTCGCGCATGGCGTCGGCGATGCCGAACAGGAAGGCCTCGTGCGTCGGGTAGTAGGCGTTGCCGAGCCAGTGCTCGATGCTGCCGGGCGCCACGGCCGGCAGGAACGCCTCTTCGACCGCGACGCCCTGGAGCGCCGCGCGGAAGTTGTCGAGGTCGGTCTGGATGGCCGCCTGGCCCACGTAGCGCAGCGGCTCGACGGCGGAGACGCGCTTCTGGGCGAGCGTCGCGCCGATCTGGCGGCGGCCGCTGTCCGTGGCGAAGTACTCGGGGAAGTCGCGGGCGTCGCGGCCGGAGATGCCGGCCGTCGCCGTGCTGGGCAGCGTTGGGGGCTGCTCCGCGCAGCCGCCGAGCCGCTCGCGCACGTAGAAGAGGAAGTTGCTCTTGCTCAGCTCGCCGTCGTTGACGACGTCCACTCCGGCTGCCGCCTGCTGCTGCACCGTCTCAGCGACCGCGGCCCGCAGCCGTTCGGCGAGCGCCGCCGCGTCATACGGCTGGCCGCTGGTCTTCGCGGCGACCAGCGCCCGCAGGCCGTCCGGCCGCGGCAGGCTGCCGGCGTGCGTGACCAGGATGCGTTCAGCGCTTCGCTTCATGCTTTCTCCTAGTTGGCGCCGATCTGGCGCAGGAAGCCACTTTGCTCGATGTCACGCAGGAAGCTGTCGTCGGTGAAGTCGGCGGGCTTGAACGACTGGGCCTCGGGCTCCGTCTCGCGGTCGAGCACGGCCTGGATAGCCTCGTCGCTGGGGATCGGCAGCGACTGGAAGTCGGCGCGGGCGGCGTCGTAGATCAGGTCCATCTCCTCGGCGGGCAGCCCGCCCATGTACTGTTGCAGGATGCGGATCGTGTCCTCGCGGTTCGTCTTGAAGTACTGAATGCCCTCGACGTAGGCGCGCATGTAGCGCTGCACCGCGTCGCGGTCGCGCTCGACGAGGCGGCGCGTCGTCGCCATCGTGCCGCCGGGCGAGAGCACCTTCAGCGTCTGGCCATCCGCGAGCCGCACCGCGCCGGCGCGCTCGGCCGCCAGCACCATCGAGCTGCCGAGCACCCCCGCCTCGAGGTTGCCGCTCACCAGGGCGGCGAGCGTCTGGGGATGGCCGCCGGTCTGCAGCACCTGCACGTCGTCCGGGGCCATGTCCGCTTTGTGGAGGGCGATCTGCAGGAACGTCTCGCTCTCCGAGCCGTACTGGGCCACGCCCACGGTCTTGCCCTTCAGGTCTTGCAGCCGCTGAATGCCCGCCCGCGGCTGGACGAGCACGGCCTGGTTGGAGTAGTTGCTGCCGGCGGCGAGGATGACCGGATCGGCGCCCTGCATGCGCGCGCGCATGATCGCGGTAACGCCCGCCAGCCCGTAGTCGAAGTCGCCGGCGATCAGCGACTGCACGAGGCGCGGGCTGCCGGTGAGCAGCGCCACGTCGGCGTCGATGCCGTACTTCGTGAAGATGCCGGCCTCTTTGGCGATCCAGGGGATCGAGAACGTCTCGACCGGCGCGACGTAGGCGATGGTCACTTTCTGCAGCGGACGGGGGCCCGGCGCCGCCTGCGCGGCGGCCGCCGGCGGCGCGGCGCCACTCGGCGGTACGGCTGCCGGGGCGGCGGCCGGCGCCGGGCCGGCCTCGCGGGCCGCCGGCGGCTGGCAGGCGAGCAGCAGCGCCGCCAGGCCGGCGGCGAGCCCCAAACGCGCGACGATCATGGGTACCTCCAGGGTGGCCGTTTGCCGACGGCCAGGGCGTTCTAGAGCGACGTTCATGATGCTGCAGCTACCCCGCCACCGGGCGGCAGGGGACGAGCCCCTGCCCCACGCCTGCTTCGCTGAGATGAGTGATCCAGGTGACGCGACCGGGCGGCACGGGATGGGCGCCCGCCCGACGGTACCGGCCGACGCATAATGGCGCAATGGCCGCGAAAACCGCTGCAGAAGCTTCCGGCAGGCTCGTGGTCGCGGTCATTACGGGGTCGCCTCGCGCCCGAGGCGCGAGACGGCGTAGTCGGCGAAACTGGAGTCTACCACACGGTCGAAGTCGACCTCGCCGGTCTGGTCGCCCCGCGCCACGTACCAGCGCTGCGTCTCGCGCAGGCTCTCCACGTTCACCGCGCCGTTGGGGTCGGCCCACGAGGGGCCGATGCGCTCCAGCAGCCCCTTGTCGGTGATGCCGGCCGTGCGGCCGATCAGGTCCAGAAACTCGGCGCGGTTCGCGCCGTCGCCGAAGAAGGCGCGCTGGTAGTCGCGGATCGCGCGCAGGTAGGCGACCATGAAGCCGCGCGCGGCATCAGGATGCTGCTCGGCGAAGGCCGGCCCGTAGATGAGCACGGCGATCTGGAAGTTCGGCTCCAGCTCGTAGGTGTACTTCCAGCAGTCGGCTACGCCCTGCTGCTGCGCCAGCACGATGTAGGGGTCGATGAGCACGGAGAAGTCGATGGCGTCGTTCGCGAAGGCCGGCAGCATGTCTGGGAAGGAGAGGGTGACGCTGGTCACGTCCTGCTGCAGGCTGACGCCTGCTTTCTTCAGCTCGCGGTCGATGATCGAGGTTGTGAGCACGGCGGGGACGTTCTCGCTGAACACGCGGCCGCGGAAGTCGGCGAAGCTGTGGATGGCGCCGCTGTCGAGCAGCGGCTTGCGCACGGCAACGCATTGGTTGCGGACGTTCGGGACGGCGCGCGAGCGGTCGGCGACAATGCGGACGTTCACGCCGCGCAGGATGGCGTTGAACAGGCCGGGGCCGGGCCCGCCGCCGCCCACGTCGAGCTGGTCGGCGCCCAGCGGCGGGATCATCACCTGGGCGCCGTTGAACACCTGGGTCTCCAGGTCGAGCCCCTCCTCGCGGAGATAGCCGCGCTCCTGCGCCCAGGTGAAGTTGGCGTCGCCCGCGCTACCTACCGTGCCGACGCGGACGGTTTCCAGTGAGGCCGGCGGCGCGGGCGCGGCGCTCGGAGCGGCCGCGGGCACCGGGGCGGCGGGCGCGGCGGCAGGGGCGGCGTCCCCGGCCGTCCCGCCCCTGCCCCCGCCCTCGCGGGCGGTCGGGGGCGCCTGGCAAGCGAGGACGAGCAGTGCGACCAGGACCAGCAGCGGCCAGCGGTACATCCTGCACCTCCCTGTCGGCGGTACGCTACCCGGGCGCCACGGTGCGAGCATGATAGCAGCGCGGTCCGCCGCCGGCTAGCGTTCGTCGCCGGGCCGGCGTCGCGGCGCTGGCACGGGTCTGCTACACTCGGGGCCAATCGCGGCGCAGGGCGATGCGGCCGCGGATCACCTGGTGCGCAGAGCAAGACCTGCCCGAGAGCGCACCACCCGTTTCCTGGCGGGCGGCCGCGACGGTCGGGTGGGCCGGTTGCGCTTGCAGGCGCGGGCGGTCCCCGGGCACTAGGCGGAATGGGGGACACGATGAAGCGATGGTGGCTGGCGGGGATGACGCGCGCTCGCGGCGTGGGCCTCTGCATCGCGGTGCTGCTGGCGGCGTGCGGCGGCGGGCCGGCGGCCAGCGTCCCACCGGCCGGCACGGGGGCGGCGCCGGTTGGGGCGGCGGGCGCGGCGCGCGCGGCGGGGAGCGGCCCGGTGTCCGCGGCGACGAGCGCTCCGACGCCGCTGTCCAGCCACCAGGGGTACACCTCGGTGGTCATCACGATCCTGCCGGCCTGGGCGGCGCAGGAGGCCGGCTACTTCCGCGAGCAAGGGCTCGACGTCGAGCTGAGCCGCGTGGGCGGCGGGGCGCCGATGCTCGCCGCGCTGCAGAACGGCGACCTGGAGGTCGCCTACTCGGGCGCGCCCGCGCTCGTCCTCGGCTACGTGCAGGGCCTGGAGACGCAGATCTTCGGCGCCCTCACCAACACCCTGGAGTCGATCATCTTCGTGCGGCCGGAGATCCAGACGGTGGACGACCTGCGCGGCAAGAGCATCGGCGTGTCGAATCTCCTGGGCATCACCGACATCGCCGCGCGCCTGGGGCTCCAGCGCCTCGGACTGAAGCCCGACGAGGACGTGTTCTCGCGGCAGACCGGCGGCATGGGCGAGTCGCTGGCGGCGCTGGACACGGGAGTGGTGGCGGGTGTCAGCCTGGGCGCGCCCGCCTCGTTCGAGGCGCGCAAGCGCGGCTACCGCGCGCTGGTGGACGTGTCCCAGCTCGGCATTCCGTTCATGGGCGCGTCGGTGGGGGCAACGCGCCGCACGCTCGCCGAGCGGCCGGCGGTGGCCGAGCGGACGGTGCGGGCGCTGGCCCAGGCGATGAGCCGCCTCAAGACCGACCGCGACTTCGCGGTGGACGTCCTGGTGAAGTACACGCAGATCGACGACCGCGAGCTATTGGGCGAGGCGGTGGACTACTACCGGCCGCTCTGGGCAGCCGACGTATACCCCGATCCGAGCGGGCTGCAAGGCGTGCTGGACGTCGAATCGAACCCGGCCGCGCGCACGACGACGCCCGACGAGATCCTCGACCTGCGGTTCGTGGACGCGCTGCGCGCGAGCGGGTTCCTGGAGCAGCTTCCGCAGTAGAGAAGGAACTAGTCGGCGCCTACCTGGCGCATGAAGCCCGCCTGCTCCAGCTCGTCCACGAAGTGGTTGTCGACGAAGTCGGCGGGGCGGGCGGTGGCGGCGCCGGGCACGTCAAGCACGTCGAGGATGGACTGGACTGCCTCGGGCGGCACGCGGAAGTCGGGGCGCCCCCAGACGTCGCGGTAGTAGTCGTAGGAGTGGTCCACGATGGCGGGATCGTCGGTCTGCGTGTACTTGGCGATGATGGCTTTGGCCGCCTCGGGATCGCGCCGAATCTGCGCGACCGCCGCGACGTAGGCCCGCAAGACGCGGCGTAGCTCCTCGGCGTGGTCGCGGGCGTAGGCCTGGCTCGTGCCGATCGCGGTGACCTGGGCGGGCACGCCCATCGTGGCGAGATCGAACAAGGGCACCAGGCCCAGCTCCGCGGCCTTCAGATCGCCCGGCGGCGAGAAGATCGTGGCGTCGCCCAGGCCCTGCGCCATGAGGGCCATCTTCTCGTTGATGCCCCCTGTCGGCTGGAGGCTCACGTCGCGCTGGGGGTCGAGCCCCAGGTGGCGCAGCGCCATCAGCGTCGCCCAGGAGCCGATGGCGCCGGGTGAGCTGGTGAGGATCGTCTTGCCGCGCAGGTCCTGGACGCTACCGATGCCCGGCTGGGCGAACAGCGTGAAGGGCAGCCGATTCACTACCCCGGCGATCGCAACGATGTCGCCGCCGCCGAGGCGCGAGGTGATGACGTTGGCGCCGAAGCCCACCGGCGTCTCGCCCGTGATGACGCCCTGATCGGTGCGCCCGCTGCTGAGGAAGGTTAGCTCGGCGTCGAGGCCGTACTCGCGGAGGTATCCGTGGTCCTGGGCGAACCACAGCGGCGTCATGCTCGCCTCGGGGGTCGCGTAGGCGATGCGCAGCGCCAGTGGTGCGGGCGTGCTCGGCGCTGCCGCGTCACTGGCCGGCGCGGGCGCGGCGCCGGGGTCGGCGCTGGCCGCGGCGGAGGCTTGTCCGTGAGTCCCCGCCGCGCTCTCGCCGGCGGCCCGCGGCGGGGCCGCGGTCGGCCCGCAGGCCGCGACGAGCAGGCTAGCTACCAGACCGATCGCGCCGACACTGGGGGCGAGACGAGTTCGCCGAGGATCCGCGCGGCCAAGCGAGCGCATCGTGGGCCTCCTCGACCTACCTCCCCGGCCCCCCTCCCAATGTGGGAAGGGGGCGGACCGGCGACCTACCCCCTGGCCCCCCTCCCATCGGGGGACGGGGGAGAGGGACGAGGCCGGGGGGCGGCCCCCCTTCCCTGGGAGGGAGGGGGGCTGGAGGGTTAGGTTATTGCGGCGTCGTCAAGTTTTCGATGGGCAGGCCGTCGCGGCTGCCCCACTCGGCCCAGGAGCCGACGTAGTTGCGGGCGTGCGGGTAGCCGAGCAGCGTCAGCACCAGCCAGGTGTTGGCCGAGCGGTAGCCGCCCTGGCAGTAGGTGATGACCTCGCGGTCGCGGTCGAGCCCGAGCGCGGCGTACTGCGCGGCCAGCTCGTCGGGCGACTTGAAGCTGCCATCCGCGGCCAGGTTGTTCACCCAGTCGAGGTTCACCGCGCCCGGCACGCGGCCGCCGCGCTTGGCGCGGATCTCGGTGCCGGCGTACTCGGCGGGCCGCCGCACGTCGAGGATCTGCGTGGTGCCGTTGCCGAGCCGCGCCAGAATGTCCTCGTAGGTGGCCACTAGCTCGGGGCGCGGCCGGGCGTGGAACTCGGTGCGCGCCACGGCGCTCGGCCCGCTGGTCACGGGGTAGCCGGCGGCCTGCCAGGCGTTCAGGCCGCCGTCGAGCAGCCGTCCGCCGTCGTGGCCGAGGTAGGTGAGCGCCCACAGCCCGCGCGCGGCGAGCTGGCCCGAGCCGTCCTCGTAGAAGACGACGGTCTGCCCCGGGGCGATGCCGGCGGCGGAGAACGCCTCCTCCATGCGCGCGGTCCAGGCGCGCAGCCCCTCCGGGCTGGAGTCGGTGGTGTTCAGGGCGTAGAAGTCGACGAGCACGGCGCCGGGGATGTGCGCGGTGTCGTAGAGCGGTGCCGTGCGGCCGTCCACGATGCGCACGGTCGGGTCGTCGAGGTGCTCGGCGAGCCATTGCGGCGAAACCAGAAGCTCGGGGCGCGCGAACTGCTCGGCCATGGCGTTACCCTCCGCACGGGCCGGCTGCTCACCCGCGCCGGCTGCCCGCGCCGCATTCTACCACCACCCGCGAGCGGGGCCCGGCCGGTCGAGGCGTGGGGCGCCGCGCGCTCAGTCCGTGACGTAGTAGCCCTGGGTGATGGCGTCGTGCCAGAGCTGGGCCATGGCCGGCGCGACGCCGACGGGCAGGCCGGGCTCGGCCTTGTGGTAGGTGTGGACGCCCGCGCCCCAGCGCACCAGGCGGTACTTCGGCGCCGGCTTCAGGGCGTCGAGCGCGGGGAACAGGATGTCCGTGTAGCGCTCGGGCGTATGGTCGCGGCTGCCCTTGTTCACGCCGTAGAGGAGCGGCGGGACCGGCTTCGCGTCCGGCCCCTCCAGCGGGCAGGGATAGGCGCGGAAGCGCGCCACCAGCGCCTCCGTCTCGGCGGCGTCCATGCCCAGGCGCCCGGCCGAGGCGCGCGCCGCCGCCTCGAGCTGGTCGAACGCCGCGAACTGCACCAGATACTGCGCCTTGATGTTCGCCAGGTGCTTGCGGCGGTCCCACTCCTCCAGCACGTCTTCCATGAGCCAGGGCAGCCGCCAGCACCCCTCCGGCCCCGCCTCCGGGCCGCGGTAGCGCGCCAGGTCGCGCCAGGTGCGCACGCTCAGGTAGTTGAAGGGGAAGGGCCACGTCTGGCCCTGCATGCGGCTGAAGATGGCGCCCCAGGGGCTCGTCTCGGTGCCCGCCAGGCCCGCCACGTTCTCGACGCGCTGGAGCAGCTGGTGGACGAACGGCCCGCCCGTGGAGTGGCCGTGGACGTAGATCGAGTACTCGCCCACGGGGAAGTTGCGCGCGCAGACGGCCTTCATCGCCTCTTCGAAGGCGAGCGGCCAGGCCGCCATGCGCCAGTAGAACTCGGTGCCCTCCTTCGCCCGCAGCAGGAAGAGGGTGCCGTACTTCGCCCGCAGCGCCGGATCGGAGCGCTCCTGGATCAGCTCGTACTGGTCGGGCGTCATGACGGAATCGGTCGACCAGATGGGCGTGCGCGCGGTGCCGTCGGGGTGCAGCGTGTCGCCGGGCCAGTCGCGGCTGGGGTCGAGCAGGTAGTGCTGGCCCGGGTAGCTCATGGTGGCGACCTTGAAGCCGAACTTGGCGGCCAGGATGGTCGCTAGCGGCTCCAGCGAGCGGAAGTCGCCGCCGCCGCCGTGGAGCACGAACAGCCCCGCCTTGCGGCCGTCGGCGCCCACGGGGACGCGCGCCGGATCGGTGGGCTCGTACACCTTGCCACCGATGTCCCAGTCCAGGCCGAGGACGCGCAGGCGGAACACGTCCTCGCGGACGGCGAGGGGGATATCGGGACGGGCGAGCACGGCCTCCGAGGTCTGGACCACGTCGGCGTGGGCGACGGCGGCGGGCGGCTCCCAGGTGGTGGTGCGAAGCATCGGCGCCTCCCAGCGGCCAGGCGGCCGGCGGCATCTCGTGCGCGATGCTAGCACAGCCGCGGGGGCGCGGCAACGGCGCGCACGCCCGGCGCGGGGACCGCGCTACTCAGACCGGATGGCGCTCGCAGGCGCCATCTCGTCTACGAGGCGCTGGCTGCTCGCCTTGCGTGCGTGCTGCTCTAGAAAGCGTTGGGGCCGCCGCCCACGAAGGTCGGCCAGTCGCCGCAGCCGTCGGTGACCACCAGCTCGACCGTGGTCGCCTGGCCGTCCGTCACTCGGTGGACCGTGATCACGACCGACGCCGGGTGGGACGGGAGGGGGACGGTCGTGGGAGCGCTGATGCCGGTCGTCGGTGGCGCGGTCGCAACGTCGACCGTGGCGTTGGTCAGCCGAGTGAAGCGCAACGACAGCAGCTGGTTGTTCTGGGTGTTGTTGTTGCAGCCGGCGTTGCGCGCCGTGATGGTCGTCTGCAGGGTATGCGTGCCGGGCAGCGGTGTGAGGGTCAGGCCGACGTTCGGCTGCGGGAACGGCGTCGCCGTGGCGGTTGGCGAGGGCGTGAGAGTTGGCGAGGGGGTCGCGGTCGGCGTGAGCGTTGCGGTTCGCGGTAGGGTCGGCGTCGGCGTAGGGCTGGCGGTGGCGTTGGGCGCGCCATCGGTGCCGTTGCCGGCGTTGCGGTTGTTCACGAACGAGAAGACGACCCCTGGCGCCGGATCGGCAATGCCCACGGTGTTGTCCACGATCGTCACGTTGGAGATCCGCACCGTCGCGGCCACGCCGTTGCCGCTGGCCTGGAGGCCCGTGCCATTGGACGCGGTCACGCTACTCTCGAGGTCCATCTGAGCCGTGCCCGCGTCGGCCTGGGCCAGGAAGCCCGCGCCGCCGTTGCCCGCGGCGACGCTGTTGCCGACGCTGACGCGGGCGTTGTCCCGCGCGTTGATGCCCGCGGCGGCGTTGTTCTCGAACTGGCTGTGGTCCACCGATACGGTAGAGACGCCGCCGGGCGACTTCACGAAGATGCCCGAGCCGCCGTTGTCGCGAAGCACCGTGTCGGTCACGTACAGCTCGGCCGCCGCGCTCGGCTCGAAGTCGATGCCGTGGCCGGGACTGCCGCGGAAGCCGTCGACGACCGAGTCCTCGACAAACAGGGAGCCGACACTCGTCACTTTGATCCCGTCGAGGCCGGTGCCCTGGCCCTGGATCGACAGCCCGCGCAGCACCACGATGTCGCTCGTTCCCGCGGTCACGACGATCCCGTTGACGCCCGCCGCCAGCACGCCGGCCTGGAATGGCGTCCCGTCGATCGTGATTGCCTTGGTGATCGTCACCGTCCCGAAGCCGCCCGGGTCGAGCGCGTCGATCTCGCCGCCCGCGGCCGTCTTGCTGATCGCGCCGGCGAAGGTCTTGCACGGCGCGGTGCGCGAGCAGGGATTGGCGTCATCGCCCACGCCGGATACCCACGTCCGGCTCGCCTGCGCCTGGGCGACGAGCGGATGGCCGGCGAGGAGCAGGAGCGCGGCCACGACGGCGCCGGAGGCGACCTTCATCGCATTCGCCTTGTAACTGGACCGGAGGCGGTGAACAAAGCGCATGTCGAATTTGCCTCCTAATGGGGGAAAGTGCTCGCAAGGGCGCCAGCGACGCTCGTCCTTCGACACAAGGGGACCACGGACGAACGGCTTGGCCCGGTAAGTATACGGATTGGCGCCAGAAGTGCAAGTGCATCTCAACTGGTTACGCACCCCGGAGAATGCCTCGTCTTGGGGCGATGATGCAGCAAGATGTACATTCTTCGCGCCCTCGCACTGCGGTCTGGTCACGGTCGCCGCGTTCTGGTCGCGCGGTTATGGTGCGGTGAACGCCACGTGGGCGAGCACACCCACGTGGTCGGAGGGGTAGAGGGTGGGGTCGTGGGGCGCCGGCTCGTCGAGGAACAGGCGGGCGTCGAGCGTCCGCAGGGGAGCGCTGTGCGGCGCCTTGAACAGATAGTCGAGGGTGCCCTGCCAGCCCTCGGGGGTGGGGGCCAGCGGCGTCGGGCAGGTCCAGGCCGGCTCGGCGCCGTGGCGCTCGGCGTAGAGGGAGGTCCAGCGCTCGGCGAGGTAGGCGTAGGTGGGGCCGTCGGGGACGGCGTTGAAGTCGCCGCCGACGAGCGTCGGCGTGCCGGCAAACGTGCGCGCCACCCAGTCGGCGAGCACGCCGGCCTGGTAGAGCCGGGCCTGCTCGCCAGCCGGCCCCACCTCCCAGAAGAGGTGCGTCGAGACGAAGGCCAGGCGCCGGCCGTCGATCTCGGTCGTGACGGCGAGCGCCACGCGGCCCTGCCCCTGCAAGTCCACCCAGCTCTGTTCGAGGATGGCGTGGCGCGCCAGGATGCCCACGCTGAGGTCGTGGCGACGCGGGTTCTCTTGCTGTGCGTAGTGATACGTCGGGTCGCGGCCGGCACGGGCCGCCGCGGCGTTCAGGGCGGCCGCCAGGCGCTCGCCCTGCTCCCGTCCCGCCGAGACCTCTTGCAGCGCCACCAGGTCGGGCCACTCCTCCGCTAGCCCGGCCACGATCAGCGGGAACCGCTCCGCCGGCCGCGCCTGGTGATCGAGCAGGTTCAGCGTCGCCACCGTGAACATCGCGTCATCCTTGCGCCGCGGGCGCGGTCGCTGGTTCGTGTGCGGGCGCGGCGCGCGCAAGCTGTACGGGGCCAGGGAGCCTCAGGTCGGCGCTGCTTTCATGATGGCAGCGCCAGGCGCCCGGCCACAAGCCAGCTGCAGGCTCGCGGTCGCGCGCCCGGCGAGATGGCTAGCGGACAACGCCGAAGACGCTCACGTACCAGAGCAACAGCCAGGGCTCGATGAGCAGATTGATCAGACCGTGGCTGAGCACGGTCGGCGTGAGGCTGCGGCGGCCGAACAGGTAGAGGCCGGCCAGCGCCGCGCCGAGCCCCGCCGTGAAGAGGCTGCCCCACAGGGACGAGTAGCCGTGGATGGCCGCGAAAGCGACGCTGGAGGCCAGCACCTGCGCGGGAGCGGACACGTGCCACCGCTCCAGCTCGCTCATGACGAAGCCGCGAAAGATGATCTCCTCCACCGTGCCGCCAGCTACGCCGATGAGGACGCCCCAAGCCTTGAAGAGACTCAGCTCCGCTGCGTGCGCGCCGACGGCGGGATTCGCCAGGGTAAGGCCCGCATAGCCGAGCCCCACCGCGACGCCGAGCCCCAGGGCGGAGGCCGTCGTGGACCGCCCCCAGCCGAGGTCCGCGAGCGAGCGGCCTTCATGCCGGAGCCAGGCGAGCAGGAGGGCGAACGCTAGCGCCTCCACGAGGAGGATCCCGCCCAGGAAGACGGCCGTATCGGTGCGCGGGGTGCGGGGGACCGCGAGCGCGCGCAGGACGACCGGATAGATGTGGAGCACGAGCCAGAGCAACACCGTGTAGAGGACCGCGGGGGCCGCGACGAGCAGCCAAACGCGCGCGGCTGCTAGCCCGCATGGGGCAACGCGCGGCCGCCCGGTCCATGCGAGGTTCGCCATCGTTGCACCTCCCCGTAGTAGGCACCTCTGTGCTGTTGCCAAGGCCGCGGTACCGCCCGGGATGGGTGGCGTGTTGCCTGCCGACGAAGGGCCACCAGGCGCCGGCGCCGGCCGGTGGCGAACTGGCCGGTAGGCCGCCTCCCGTCCAGCCGTGCCTTGCGCTCCTACTCAGTTGGTAGGGCGTCTCAAGCTAGAAACCCGCTAGTGTCCGATAAGGGCCGTGCCAGAAATGTGTAAGGGCCCCAGTACATCGGCGGTGCGCTACGTCGCCCGCTCCTAGCAGGCGCGGTACTCGGAGGCGGCGACGTGGCGCGCTCGACGCGGGCACTAATAGGCCCGACGCGGCACAGCGCTACAGCGTGGCGGGATCGAAGCTCGGGCCGAAGGGGTTCCGGAAGCGCACGCCGTCGAGTATCGCGCCGTCCGAGAAGTCTTCGCTCAATACGTTGGCTACGCCGTTGAGCTTGGCGCTTGCCCAAATGAGACTATCCCAGTACGAGAACTGGTACGTACGCAGGCCTCGAACCGTCTCGAGGACGATGAGCGGGGTCATACCGTAGACAACCCATGACCGCGTGTAAGCGGTAAGGGCCAACTCGGCCTGCTGGATGGTCAGAGGAGAGGCGATCTTGCGCGTAGCAGTGACGAAGAACTCGCTGAGAACCTGGGTGGTCAAGGCGCCGGTGCCGCGGGTAGCCGCCCCCGCTCCTCGATGCGGGCAAGCTCGTCCTGCCATGCCTGCTCGTCCAGGTGCTGCGTCGGCCGCACGCGAGCAAGCTGCTCGATGCCCCACCGGATCAAGTCCGACTCGCTTACGCCCAGCTCCTTGGCCCGCCGTTTCAGCAATGCCTCGTGCTCGGGCGCGATATACACCTGCTTGCGGACCATCCGCGCCATGGCCCTGCTCCTTGGCCATCGCAATCCGGCACACGCCTCACATACATCGGATTATACATCGCGTTGGGTCGCTCGGCCGGCGGGTCAGGCGCGGTACTCGGAGGTGGCGACGTGGCCGCGCTCGACGCGGGCGAGGCGCGTGGGCGGGGGCGTCTGCTCGCTGCGCGGGTAGACGACGACCTCGCCGTCGACGATCACGGTCGCCACGCCGGGCATGTCGCCGGCCGCGATCGAGCTGAGCGCGTCGGCGCCCGCCGCGCCCTGGATGGCACCGAGCAGGATGATGTCGGCGGGCTGGCCGGGCTGGAGGAGCCCGCCAGGGATGCCGTGGGCGCGCGCTACGTTGCCGCTGGCGAGGGCGAGCGCCTCGGCCGGCGGGATGCCGCCGAGCGAGGCGACGAAGCAGACGTTGCGCAGCATGGCGCGCGGCAGCACGCCGGTGCCGCTCGGCGTGTCGGTGCCAACGACCAGCCGCGGGCGCAGCCCCGCCGCCTCCACGAACTCCAGCGTCTCCAGCGCGCGGCGGTAGTTGCCCGCGTTCGGCGTCAGCTCGAGGTAGCAGCGCGACTCGCCCACGACGCGCTGGAGGTCGGCGCGCGACATGGGGATCGGCCCGCCGTTGATGTGGCCGGCCACGTCGGGCTGCACGCGGTCGACCACCTCCCAGCCGGCCGGCTCGCTCACGCCGCTGCGCGACACGCCGCCCGAGTGGATCTTGGCGACCATGCCGCGCTCGTGCGCCCAGGCCACGTAGCGCCGCGCCTCGTCCCAGTCGCGACCCCAGGGGTAGAACAGGAACTTCACCACGCGCGTGCCGGCCGCGGCCACGGCGTCGAAGTCCTGCTCGGTCATGCCGGGGGCGAGCAGCAGCGTGCCGGCCACGACGTGCGGGCTCTCGGGCAGGCGCTGCCGCCAGGTGCGGCGGCCGAGCAGCGCAAGCATCTTGAACGTCTCGGGCTCGAGCGGGTTGAGCGGGAGGCCGGGCAGGTGCAGCTCGCCGGCCGAGACGAGCGTGGTCACGCCGCCGTGGAGGTAGGCGCGCATCCAGCCGACGCTCTGCTGGGTAAAGGTGAAGTCGCCGAAGCTGGGGTGCGAGTGCGAGTCGACGAGCCCGGGCGCGGCGAGGAGGCCGTTCGCGTCGAGCACCACGTCGGCGTCGGCGCGGCTGGTGCCGACCTCGCGGATGACCCCGTCCTCGCAGTAGATCGCGTCGCCCGCGGCCAGCGGCGCCGCCAGGTCGCCGGTCGCGATCTGGCCCACGTTGCGAATCAGCAAGCTGCCCATGTACGGCTCCTCCGCGCGAGGGTGACCTAACCCCCCCGGCCCCCCTTCCCTGGGAAGGAAGGGGGGAGCCGGTGCAGGCTGGGCCGGGTCCTGCCCCCTTCCCGCATCGCGCGGGGGCCGGGGGGGTAGGTCGCCGGGCCTCCCCCTTCCCACACTGGGAGGGAGGCTGGGGTAGGTCGGTCCTCGCAGTATAGGCAGCATGGCGGGAGCCGGCCAGGCGCGGCGAGAACGGGCGGGGCGGCGGAACGGCGCGGGCGCGCGCGGGACTGCTATACTCCCCCACAACCTCACAGCCGTCGAGCGGTCGAGGCCGTGGCGGGCCGCCCCAGGACCGGCACCTCGATCCGCGCCATCCCGAGGAGGAGCGATGCCGATCTACCAGAACCCCCGCCGCGAGTATCAAGGCCCCCTCGAGGACTACCCGCTGGAAAACTATCCGGACTACGAGCCCGGCAAGCCGCCGCGCACCGCGCGGCTGGCCAGCATCCACTTCAACGACGAGGTCGAGCGCATCTGGGGCCAGACCTGGGGCGGCGACCAGGGGATCGGCCGCCTGCGCGAGGTGGCGCTGATTCGCCCGCACGAGCAGGAGGCCAGCCCGCTCTGGCAGAAGGACCCCAACTTCTTCCTGCTGCGCCAGTCGACCTTCGACCTCGACCGCCTGAACCGTGGCCTGGAGGACTACGCCAGCCTGCTGGAGAGCGAGGGGGTGCGGGTCCGCTGGATGGAGTACGTCGATACCTGGGGCGGCTACGGTCCGATGCGCAAGATGTTCATGGGCGGCGCCATCTGCACCCTGAAGGGGGGCGTGATTCTCCCCCGCTACGGCCAGAACTCGTTCATCCGCGGGCGCAACCCGAACTTCCAGAGGTTCTTCGCCAGCATCAACTGCCCCATCCTGCACCAGGTCCACGGGATGGGCATCTGCGAGTCGGGCGTGTTCGTGACGATCGCCGAGAACGCCATCCTCGCCGGCCTGGGCTCCACCTGCAACGAGGACGGTCTGGAGCAGGTGCGCCAGGTGATGCTTCGCAACGGCGTGACCGACATCCCCGTGGCGCACTACACGACGATCCACGACAGCTTCGAGTCGGGCGGCGAGTTCCACGTGGACATGTTTTTTGGCGTCGTCGATCTCGGCCTGGCCGTGATCTACCCGGCCGCGATGGATTATCAGGCATATAAGTGGTTGGACGAGCGCGGCTTCCACTTCATCGAGGTGCCGCCCGACGAGCAGCGCCAGTTCTGCCCGGCGAACCTGGTGATTTTGGAGCCGGGCAAGGTGATCATGGCGGCCGGCGCCAAGGAGACGATCCGCCGCGTGCGCGACGCGGGCGTGAAGGTGCTGGAGCTAGACACGTACGGGATCATGGCCGGCACGAACGGCATCCGCTGCGTGACGACGCACCTCGTCCGCGATGAAGGCCCGAGCCTCAGCGACCTCCGTCGCCCGACGATTTGAGCTGGTCTCGAAGGACGGTGTGTGGGTTTGGCACAGCCAACCCACGCACTATCCTTGACCAGACGCTTCGGGGCTTCGGTCACTGGTGATATCGGATCCGGCCCGGGGGGCCGCCTACCGGGACGCGCCCTCACCCCAACCCTCTCCCAGGGGGAGAGGGAGTAAGGGAACTCCACCGGCGGATTCGATATGAATTGCTGTGGGTGGTGAGTTCACCACCCACAGCAGATTACGCGTGATGAGGTGCTAGGGGAGAAGGAGCATCGGATGACTCTGACGGACGCGCGCACCGGCCAGTACGTGAAGTACCACGCGGGCGACGTAGAGCTAACCGCCTACCTGAGCCGGCCCACCACGCCGGGCACCCATCCCGGCGTGCTCATCGTCCAGCCCGTCCACGGGCTCACGCCCCACATGGAGGTCGTGGCCGACCGTCTGGCGGCGCAGGGCTACCTAGCGTTCGCGCCGGCCCTGTACTCGCCGCTCGGCACGATCACGTTCGACGCGAGCGGACCGCCGCCGCCCGAGGCGCGCGAGTTACAGCGTCAGACCTCCGACCCGGACGTGGTGAAGTACCTGCAAGCGGCGCTCACCTACATGAAGAACCTCGACGCTATCGGCGACCAGAAGATCGGCGGCGTCGGCTTCTGCGCGGGCGGGCGCTGGGGCCTCTTCTTCGCCGCCGAGGAGCCGCGCCTGGACGCCTTCGTGGCCTTCTATCCGACCGTGGCCGACGCGGAGCCGCAGCCGCACCGCCCCGTGCTCGTCTGGGACGTGATCCACAAGGTGGGCTGCCCGACGTGCGTGCTGTTTGGCGACCAGGACCGTGCGGCGACCGAGGAGTGCCGCGAGCGCCTGCGCGGCCTGCTGGTCGAGCACGAGGTGGACTACGAGTGGCACCTGTACTCGGGCGCCGGCCACGGTTTCGCCAACGAGGGCTCCGAGTCGTACCAGGACGAGCCCTGCCGCGCCGCCTGGGTCGTCGCCAACGACTACCTCGCGCGCAAGCTGCGCTAGCGGGCCTGGCGCACTCCCGTCGTAACCCGGCTTCAGGCGGGTAGGGCGGCGTGGCCGGGCCATACCGCCCCAGCCATTCTTGGCCGGCGGCTTAGCCGGCCGGACGGCCCGGCGGCTTAGCCAGGAACTCGGCCAGCAGGCGCTGCTGCTCGGCGATGGCTGCCGGGGTCCAGCCATGGCCCACGTCGCGCTGCACGACGACGCGGGCGGCCGGCATGAGCGTCGCCAACCGCGCGACGACCGCGGGATACACGAACGGGTCGTTCTCGGCGACGAGCGCCAGCAGCGGCGTCGCGCAGCCCTGGAGCAGCGGGCGGAAGTCGGCGCGCACCATGTCGCGGGCCAGGCCGGCCAATACGGGCAGCGAGGCGCGCCGCAGGTCCTCGCTCAGCAGGCGGACGTCCGCCGCCGGCACGTCCGGTCCCGCGACGAAGCGCTGGACGTACCAGTCGAGGACATCGGGGCGGCGGAGCAGGCGCTGCACGACGGCGAACACCGGCCCGGCCGTGAGGAGCGGCACGCCCCAGCAGAACGCCGGCCGAATCGCCGCCGGGCAGTAGGCGGGGGTGTGCAGCACGACGTGGGTCAGCGCGGCGCGGGCGGCGGGCGGCGCGACCTGCAGGTAGGCCAGGGCGAGGCTCGCGCCCATCCCGAGGCCGACGAGGATGCGCGGCGGCGGGGCCAGCTCCGTCATCAGCGCGTGCAGCAGCCGCGCCCAGGTGCGGAGGCGGGGCCGCAGCGCCGGCGCGGGCGAGTCGCCGCAGCCGGGCAGGTCGGGGATCACGACGGACGCCCGCGGCAGGAGCGCTGGCAGCCAGGCGTCGAAATTGCGCCACGATCCCGCCGTGCCGTGTAACAACAAGGCGGGCGGCCCGGTCCCGCCGCGCACGCCGCGGATCACGGCCCCGTAGGGCGCCGCCGTGAACGGGGCTAGCTCCATCGGCACACCGCTTTCTCAGGCCGCCGGACGTCCCGGCGGCCCGGCTTGACCGCGGCGGGGGGCCGTCCATCGACCCTAGCAGCCGCGCGGCCGGGCACCCGCGCAGGAGGACGATATGCACACGATTGGCCGCGTCGCCTGGGCGCTTCTGGGCGCCGCCCTCGTGGCGGCCTGCAGCGCTGGCCCCGCGAGCCGGCCCGAGGGCGCGGCGCCGCGCGGGGCCGTGTCCATAGCGGGGACGCCGGAGGGGGCGAGCGTCACGACGACGAGCGCCGGCCAGACGCCGGCCCCGCTGCCCAAGGTCACCGTCTCCTACTCCTCGGTGTCGGGCACGTTCCTGCCGGTGTGGATCGCCGTGGACGAGGGGCTGTTCGCCAAGCACGGCCTGGACGTGGACATTACCTACATCGCCAGCGGCACGACCTCGATGCAGAGCCTGATCGCCGGCGACCTCCAGTTCATTGTCAGCTCGGGCGCCGAGCCGGCCGCGGCGTATCTCGGCGGCGCGCCCACGCGCATCGTGCTGGGCTGGTTCCATGCGCTGTCGGCGCTGTTCATGACCGATCCGAGCATTACCAGTCCCGAGCAGCTGCGCGGCAAACCGGTCGGCATCACGCGCTTCGGCGGCCAGCCGCACGTCGCCGCGCGGCTCGCGCTCAAGAAGTGGGGGCTCGATCCCGATCGCGACGTGCAGTACCTGCAGCTCGGCGGCACGCCCGAGATCCTGGCGGCGATGCAGTCGGGCACGGTCGTGGGCGGCGCCTTCGCCCCGCCGACCAACGTGCGGGCGCAGCGGCTGGGCTTCCGCGTGCTGGGCGACCTGGGCCAGATGGACATTCCCTACCAGGCGGGCGTGCTCGCGGGGATGCAGTCTTACCTCGAGGCCAACCCCGAGGCGACTCGCCGCTTCGTGCAGGCGATGTTGGACGCGATCCAGGTGTCGCTGACGGACGACGCGTCGACCTACGCCGTGCTGGCGAAGTACACGCGCACCGACGATCCGGACTTATTGCACACGACGATCGACTACTACCGCCAAGTGGTGAGCCGTGTTCCCTATCCCACGCTGGAAGGGTTGCAGACCGTCCTCGACGACCTGGCCGAGAGCGACCCGCGGGCGCGGACGGTACGGCCCGAGCAGCTCGTGAACACGACCGCCCTGGAGCAGCTCGACCGCGCGGGCTACATCCAGCGGCTCTACGATAACTGACCGGCGGCGGTGACCTCGTCACCGCCGCCGGTCAGCTCCTTGGCCTCCCTAACCGACGCTGAGGAGGCGTTCGGGGCGGGCGCCCTCTTCGAGCAGCCCCCACTCCGCCATCCAGGCCGCCGAGCGCTCGTACTGCTGCGGCGTGTAGGGCCGCGCGTAGACGTAGCGCAGGCGGTCGACGTGGAGGTCGTCGAGGGTCATGTTCGCGCGCAGGTCGGGCGGCAGGTCGTTCAGCAGTAGCGGGGCGTACTTGCGGGGATTGGCGTTGATCAGGTCGACGGCCTGCTGCGTGATAGCCTGTAGCTCCTCGAACCTGGCGCGGTCGCTGCCCTCGGGGAGCACGACCAGGCCGTTGTAGTAGGCCATCGTCACCAGATAGCCGTCCTTCTCGGCGTAGCTCAGGAACGGCTCCATCAGCGTGGCGGCCTGGACCTCGCCGCTCAACAGGGCGCGCAGCCGTGCCAGCGGGCCGCCGACGTGGACCGTCCTGATCTCGTCGCGCGGGACGAAGCCCTCCATCATCTTGATCGCCATGTAGTGCGAGCCGGTGTGCTCCTGCACGGCGACCGGCACGCCCGCCAGCTCCTCGGCGCGGACGATGCCCGAGTCCTTGCGCGTCACGATGCCCATCGCCGTGATCGACTCACGGAAGCCGAGGATGCGGCCCTGGCGCGCGCGGCCCTCGACGGCGGTGCGCTTGATGGCGCCCCACTCGCAGACGTTGAAGGCGTCCACGCGGCCGCTCTCGAAGAGGACTTCCTTGTTGCGGCCGAACAGCTCGGGCGCGGTGTTGCCGGGGTTCTTCTCGCCGATCTCGACGTCGAAGCCCGCCCGCCGGAAGAGGCCCTCCTGAATGGCCACCTCCCAGGGCAGCGTGAACACCGTGTCCTCGTTCACGAACCGAAACGTCTCTGCCACCGATCCTCCTCTGCCACGGCGCGGCGTCGCGCGGGGCGGACCGTGCGATGCCATTTGGCCGTCGCGTACGTAACTACCCCACATTATCGCAGGCGCAGGTAGTTAGCGCCCGCGCCTCTGTAGAGGGGCAGGGGCGCGGATGCTAGCTCCCCGCGCGCACCTGCTCGTCGAGGGCGCGCCGGAGCGGGCTGTACTTGGTGGCGCCGCCGGCGCGCGGCCGGCCGGGGGCGAGGCGGGCGCGGCCGCCCAGCTTCGCCTCCTCGACGGGGAGGGCGAGGAATACGTTCTGCGCAGGGTCGCGGAAGGTGTTGATCGGGTCCGCGCCGCGCGCCACCCGCTCGACGTTCTCCTGCAGCATCTGCCGGTAGAGGATCACGCCGCGGTCGGACGCGCCGAGGTGCTCGTCCTCGCGGTCGGCCACCGCGCCCTGCGTGATCCACATGGCGATATCCTGACCGCTATTGTTGTCGAGCAGGGGCCACTCGGGCTCGCCGGTCGCATCCACGCCGGGCACGGGCACGTCGAAGTAGGGGATGGTGTCGCTCTGGATGACTGGCTGGCCGGGACGGGGCGGATGGCAGGTGTACCACCAGTGCAGCGTGTGCGCGTCGTCGACGGGCACGCGGATCTGGAAGGTGGGGTGGCTCGCGCTGCCGCTCTTCAGCATGCCGGGGAAGACCAGCGGGTGCCCGGTCGCCCAGTCCTCGTCGTGCTCGTCCTCGCCTTCCAGCCGCCGCCGCTTCAGGATGCCGTACTCGAAGACGCTGAAGCCGATCCGCTCGTGCTTGCCGAACGAGGTGCGCTCTGCCAGGCCCAGCTTCTCGAACACGTAGCTCTTGAAGTGGCCGTGGAGCCACTCGACGTGGACCGGGTCGAGCGAGTTCTCGACGATCTGCAGCCAGTTGCAGGGGATCACCGCGGCGCCGATGTCGCGGGCCACGGCGGCGTCGAGGGTGAACAGGTCCCAGCGGGGCAGCAGCGGCGCCGGCGCGGGGCCGAGGTAGGCGAAGATCAGGCCGGCTAGCTCCTCGACGGGATACGCCTTGATGCTGATGCGGTCCTTGAACGTGCTGTGCGGGTTCTCGGCCTGCTCGTAGGGCTGCTCGGTGCAGCGGCCGGCGGCGTCGAACCGCCAGCCGTGGTAGGCGCAGCGCAGGCCGTCGTCCTCGGGCACGCCGTAGAGCATGCTGGCGCGGCGGTGGGGGCAGCGGTCGCCGACCAGCCCCAGGCGGCCGCTCCGGTCGCGGTAGAGCACCAGGTTCTCGCCGAGCAGCCGCACGGCCTTCGTGCCGTGGCTGGCAAGCTGCGAGCTGGCGGCGATGGGGTGCCAGTAGCGGCGCATCAGCTCGCCCACGGGCGTGCCCGGCCCCACGCGCGTCAGCCGCTCGTTCTCTTCCTTCGTCAGCACGTTCGCTTCTCCGTCTACGCTGGCGTGTCTCGCCCCGTCAGCTGCTTCATGCGCTCGATCTTGTCGGGCTCGCGGCCGCGCACCGTGTAGTCCCAGTCGTAGCCATCGAAGTAGTCCACGCCGGGCTGGGGCACGATGTAGTCGGGCGCCCAGGTGGGCGGCACGTCGGTGCGGACGCCCACGGACAACTGCGTGCGGTTCCACACCTCCTGGCCCTCGGGCAGCCCGATCCAGTTCACGAACAAGCGTGCCGCGTTCGGGTGCGGGGCGTTCTTGAGCAGCACCGACAGGCCGAAGGCGGCCGTGACCATTGGCGGCACGCCCGCCACGTCGTTCAGCACGTGGGTGACCGGGAACCCGTCCGCCTTCAGCTTCTCCGCGTCGTTGCTCGACGTGCCGAGCGAGATAGGGTAGCTGCCACGGGCCAGCCAGTCGGAGATCTGGCGGATGTCGCGCGTCACGCCGGGCTGCTGGTCGCGGTAGAGGCTCTTGACGTAGTCCTCGCCGAAGACGTACAGCAGGTAGTTCGCCGTGTTCCAGCCGGTGCCCGGCACCGTCGGCTCCCAGACGGAGATCTTGCCGCGATATTCGGGCTTCAGCAGGTCTTGCCAAGTCTGGAGCTGGCCCGGGTCGACGAACTGGGTGTTGACCCAGACCTGCAAGCTGCGGAAGTTGGACACCCGCATGATGTATTGCTGGTCGGGGTCCATATACCAGACTCGCCCCTTGAGCCACTTCGTCGGGTCGGCGAAGTCGGGGTGGATGAGGACGGGCGGCAGGGGCTCGAACATGTGGTTGTCGTAGCCTACCGTGTACACGCTCTGGGCGCCCGACAGCATGGCGTCGACGGTGTACTGGCCGGCGGCGCGCTCGGCGACCAGGCGCGAGATGAGGTCGCTGGTGTTGCCGGCCAGGTAGGTCATCTCGATGCCGAAGCGGTTGCGGAAGGCCGCGGGCAGCTCGGTGCGCGTTGTGCCGCTCGGCGGGCCGGAGACAACTAGCTCGCCCTCCTGCTTGGCCGCGGCCACGAGGGCGTCCCACTGCTGCTCCCAGCCGGCCGGGCCAGCGGACGCGGCTGGCGCCGCGGGGGGCGTGGACGCCGGCTGGCAGCCGGCGAGGAGCGCGGCGCCGCTGCCCGCGAGCAGCGTGCTCAGGAACGCGCGGCGCGTGAGCCGCGGGGCGGTGGGGCGCCGAACGAGCTGGTAGCGCATGTCTCCCCGTCCGGTGGTCGATCGCGGCGCATGGCGCGCGCAGCGCGCGGCCTGCCCAGGTTGTAGCTACTGCTCCGCGGAAAGTCAATTCTGGCGGCGCGCTCCCAAGTCCGCGAGGGTACGTTGGACAGTTTCACCCAGCGGGTGAGGGTGTCCCACTGGCATTCACGGAGGGGCCAGCTTGACGCGGCGCCGAGCGTGCGTCATAGTCCCGGCCAGCCGATCGCTTACGGCAAGGCGCGGCGCCGCGCGGCGCCGTGGACGAGGTGAGACATGCGATTCCCGCAGTGGTGCGCGCTCACGCTGCTGGGTGGTTGGCTGGCCGCCTGCAGCGCGGCGCCCGCGGCCGCGCCGCAGGCGGCCGCCCCAGCGGCCCCGAGCGCGGGGCCGGCGAGCGCGGCCGCAGCGCCCACGGCGCCGCCGGCGGCTGACAAGATCAGCGTGACGTTCTCCTCGCGCACGCCCAACCAGCTCCCGCTGTGGATCGCCTATGAGCGCGGCTACTTCGCGCAGAACGGCCTGGAGGTGGAGGACCTGCCCTTCCTCTCCTCGACGCTGGCGGGACAGGGCATCATTTCCAATAGCGTGCAGTTCGGGCTGGTGGGCACCGAGGGAATCGATCTCAACCTGGAGGCCGGCAGCCCCGTCACCAAGTACGTGGCGGGCGTCACGCCGAAGCTGGTCTACAAAGTCGTCGCGCAGCCGGACATCCAGGCCGTGTCGGACCTGCGCGGACGGACCGTGGCTGCCACGCGGCAAGGATCGGTGACCGACTTCCTCTGGCGCAAGCTGTTGGAGATGAACGGGCTGCAACTGGGACGCGACGTCGAGATCCTCTACCCCGGCAGCAGCGATGGCGCCTACACGGCCCTGCTGGCCGGGCAGATTCAGGCCACGCCTGTTACGACGCCGGTCGACATCCAGGCCGAGCAGCAAGGGCTGCACGTGCTGGTCGACGTGGAGAAGCTGAACATCCCCTACCTGATGGGCGGCGTGGTCGTGCGAACCGACTATGCCGAGGCGCACCCGGACGTGGTGGAGCGCTACCTGAAGGCGCACTTGCAGGGCATCGCCACGACGCTGAACGACCCCGAGGCGGCGCTGCCGGTGCTCGGGAAGTACATGCAGGTCGAGGACCGCGAGCTACAACGCGCCGGCTACGATACCTTCCGCCCGACCTTCACGCGCGATCAGCTCGTGCCCGAGGACGCGGTGGCCGCGACGCTGAACGAGTCGCCGCGCCCGAACGCGAAAAGCGCCAATCCCCGCGACTTCTACGACAATAGCTATCTAGAGCGGCTGAAGGCGAGCGGCTTCGTCGACGGCCTCTACGCCGGCCGCTGAGCTGAGTGCCCCGCGCTCCCGAGCCTACCGGATTATCGGGCCCGACGGCGGCGGCACGGCCGTCGGGTGGCCCCGGCTGCCGCCGATCTCCCCGATGGGCAGTTGCGGCAGGGATGGGAAGGTGCGGCCGCCGCCCACCTCCCCGATCGGCGGCTGGGCGCTCACCGGCGTCGGGTGGCCCCGGCTGCCCCCGGTGTCCCCGCTCGGCGGCGCCACCACGAGCGTCGGCCGCGGCCGGCCGCCTCCCGTGTCGCCGATGGGCGGCGGCTGCACGCGCGTTGGCTGCGGCACCGCCGTCGCCGGGCCGGTCGGCCCGCAGCCGCTCGCGCGTAGCCGGCACGGATTGACCGGCGGCTGCGGGTCGCACACGATACTCGATCGCTGGCAGGGATTGGTGCTCAGCGTGGGCGCCGGCGTCGGCGCGCGCGGCGTGGCCGTCGGGGGCGCCGGCGCCGGGCGTGGCGTCGCCGACGGCAGCGGCACGGTCGTGGGGGGGCCGCCCGGCGCACAGTCGCTCGGCCGCACGCGGCAGGGATCGACGGTTGGGAACGGCTCGCAGACGACGCCCGGCTGCTGGCACGGATTGCCGCTAAGCACCGGGGGCGGCGTGGTCGGCGGGAGAGCCGGCAGTGTGGCCGTCTGTGCCGTGGGGACTGGCGTGGGGCCGGGGTTGCTCGCGCGCGGCGGCGTCGGCGGCTGGCCGGGCGCCACGTCGGTCTCCTGGCCCTGCAGCAGGATGACCTCCGTTTGGGCGGGGTCCTTCCCGCGCACGCCCACCCGGCTGTCCGTGCCGTCGGGCACGTTGCGGACGTGGGTCGTGTTGTCGGGATCGACCTCGACGCGCGGGGTCGTGCCGCGCACGAAGACGACCGCCGCGGGCGTCTCGACCTCGAAGCTGGCCGACGGGTCCACGAGGTGTACGACGCGGCTGACCGTGACGCCCGCCGTCTGGAGCAGCCGCGTGACGAGGCCGCCGCTGGGGCTCGTCTCGAGCTGCTCGACGACCAGGCCGGTGCTGGGCGCGATCTCGATGACCGTACCCTCGAAGTAGATCAGGCGAGCGCCGGCATCCGGCCCGGTGCGCACGCGGTCGCCCGCGTGGACAGTCGCGCGGTCGTCCACGGTCTGCCAGTCGGGCGCGCCCGCCTCGGACCACTGCACGACCGGCAGGCGCATCTCCAGCGTCGCCTGGTCGGTGAGCGCCTCGGGCACGTCGGCGCGCGCCGCGGGCTGGGTCAGCAGCAGCGGCCCGAGGAGCGCGGCGAGCAGCACGAACACGACCCCCGGGCGCCAGACGCGGGGGTGGCGGGCAAGGCCGGGGCGGGCGGGCGCTTTTGGCAGCGAGCGAGACCACATGGTACGACCCCCGGTGGACTGTCCAACCTCAGGCCGGCGCCCTCAGAGCGGGCCGCGCGACCCCCTGCTACCACGGTAGGCGCTGACGAATTTCCGGGCTGTGGCCTGGTTCACGCTTGGCGGGTGATTACGGTCACGTTCGCTGTTGACAGGCCGGGGCGGCGCTGGTACGGTACGCGGGGTTGGGGCGGCGCGTCGGCAGGCGCCGACCGGCGACGACGGGGAGGTGTGTGATGGCGGACGTGGCCGAGCGCCTGGAGGTGCCCCATTTCTCGCTCGCGGAGCGCGACCGCCGTTGGGCGCGCGTGCGCGCGCTGATGGCGCGCGACGGCATCGACGTGATCGTGGCGCCGCCGCACACGGGCCACCACGATCACTTCTCCGCGAACGTGCGCTACCTGACGGGGCTGGGCGGCTTCTCGCTGGAAGTGGGCGCGGTATTCCCGCGCGAGGGCGAGGTGACAGCGGTCACGGTGCCCGACGTGACGCCGGCGCACTGGCGCGGCCGGCAGGACTGGGTGAGCGACGTGCGCTCGAACGGCCGCGCGTTCGGCGACGGCATCGTGGCGCGCCTGCGCGAGCTGGGGGCCGATGGGCAGCGCATCGGCCTCGCGGGCCTGGCCCACATCTGCCGCTTCCCCGACGGCCTGGTGCCGGTGCAGCTCTACGAGAAGCTGCGTGCCGCCTTCCCGCGCGCCGAGCTGGTGGACGCGACGCGGCTGCTCGACGAGGCGCGCTTCGTGAAGAGCGATGAGGAGCTGGCGTTCTTGCAGCGCGGCATCCAGCTCGTCGAGCGGGCGATCGAGGTGATGACACGCGAGGCGCGGCCGGGCGTACCGTCGTGCGTGGTGTATGCCCGCGTGCTGGCGAGCATGATCGAGCAGGGCGGCGAGGTGCCCACGATGATCATGTGGAACGTGGGGCCGCCGGGCTGGCCGCTGCTCGGCCCGATGCCCACGCAACGGCCGCTGGCGCCCGGCGACGTCATCAGCGCCGAGATCGAGGGCCGCTGGGGCGGCTACGTGGCGCAGGTGACGCAGCAGGCGGTGCTGGGCCGGGTGCCGCCGGAGTACGCCGAGATGTTCGCCATCCAGCAGGCCGCGCTCGCGGCGTGCTGGGAGCGGCTGCGGCCGGGCGTCACGCTGGGCGAGCTGGCGGCGCTGACGGAGCGCTTCGTGGCGGGGACGCCGTACCGGGCACGGCTCATCATGCACGGCCGTGGACTGGGTGACGACGCGCCGATGTTCATCTTCTCGGACGAGGAGATGCGCGACTGGGTGATCGAGGCGAACGCCGTGTTCATGGTGAAGCCGGTGATCATGACCGAGGGGCGCACGCGGAACGTGGTCTGGGGCGACTCGGTGGTCGCCACGCCGACCGGCGCGCGCCGCCTGGGCACCCGCCCGCCGGAGATCATCGAGATTGCGTGACCTGCTTGGGCACGCGCTCTGCTAGGTAGGTCTAGTAGAGAGCCGCGGCTCAAGGAGGTTGGAGTCATGCCTGGCAAGAAACACTTGAGCGGCGTGGGCGCGAAAGAGCAGCGCATGTACGAGCACATCAAGGAGTCGGCCGAGGAGTCGGGGCGCTACGGCAAGCGCGCCGAGGAGGTGGCCGCCCGCACGGTGATGAAGCACCACAAGGAAGAGCACCACAAGAAGGGCCAGTAGTCGGCAGCCCCCTTTTCCGCCATAGACGAAGCCCCCAGCCGTCAATAGGGCCGGGGGCTTCGTCTGTCTGGGCGCTGGCGCCTACGGGTTCTGGATCGGCGTGCCGGCGCCGCCGCTGCACAGCGCGCCCGGCTCGGGCGTCTGCGTGCCGTTGGCGTAGTTGCGGATGAACTGGGGCAAGCGCGGGTCGCTGGCGCTGTCCACCTTGAGCTGGAGGCCCCAGGCCGAGGCGACGACCGGCGACGGCAGCGGCGGGGTGTCGGTCCACGGGCTCAGCAGGACGTAGCTCTTGCCGCGCACCAGATCGCGCAGCTGCTGCACCTGATCGGCCGGCAGATCGGGCTGGTAGGTGATCCACACCGCGCCGTGCTCCATGGAGTGAACCGCCATCTCCTTCGGGACCGGCTGGTCGTAGACGCCGCAGTTCTCCCAGACGGCGTTGTGGGCGCCGCCCACCGGGGGCACCTGCGGGTAGTCGACCGGGCCGGTGACGTGGTCGCGGCTGAGGTTGCCGAACTTCTCGACGCCCGTCACGGCCGCGGTCTTGGGCACGACCTCGATCAGGAGGAACGCCGCGATCGCGAGCACGATGAGAATGGCGATGATGATCCAGGAGAGCCATTTACGGCGAAAGCTCGCCGCTCGCTGCTGCTTGCGCAGCTCTTCGCGCTTGGCCTGCCGCGCCGCGCGATTCTCCAGGCGCGAGCGCCGCAGCGACGGGCCGTCGCCCGGCGACGGCACGCCCGCCTGGTTGTTGGTAGAGGTATCTGTTTCCCTCGCCACCGCCGCCTCCGCGCCGCCCCGGGGCTGCCGTCTCCGCACGGCATGGCCCGGCCCGCGGCCATGTTCCCGAGATTGTAGCCGATGCCCGCCTGCCGGCGCCGCTCTAGCGCGCGGGCACCGGCGCCTGCGGCGGGGCGGCGTGCTCGGGCTGCACGTGGCCGCAGCGCGGGCAGGTGCGGAGCGCCTCGCTGGCGTCGAAGGCCTCGATGGCGGCGCGCAGGTCGCGCTCGATGTCCATGGCGCTCATCGTCACGCGGTGCAGCTCGGCGTTGCACTGGTCGCAGTACCAGATGAGCGACTCGCTGTCGCTCGGGCCGCGCTTGATCTCGATGACGAGGCCCCAGGTATCGGCCGGGCGGTGGGGCGCGTGGGGCGTGTGGGCCGGGGCGAGGAGCATCTCGCCCTCGCGGATGACCGCGTTCTGCCGCTGGCCGGCCTTGTCGATGTACTCCAGGGTCATGTCGCCCTTGAGCATGTAGAAGATCTCGTCGGAGGGGTCGTCGTGGAAGTCGCGGCGGGCGTTCGGCCCACGAATGATCATGGCGGTGAACTGGGAGTCTTCCCAGATGACCTTGTTGCCGACGGGCGGCTCGAAGCTCTGGCGGTTCTCCTCGATCCACTGCCACAGGTCGCGCGAGATGAGCGGCTGCATGGAGCACCTCCGGCAGGCACGGCGCTGTCGCCGCTATGATATCAGGCGCCGTCGACGTTGGCTTGGGCGAGGCGCTGGGCGCCGAGGGCGAGGACGGTCTGCCAGCGGTAGAGGGTGGCGCGCAGCGCCGGGCGAGCCGGGGCGGGCGCCGTCACCAGCGCGTCGGCCGTCTCGACGAGGCGCACCGCTGCCCGCGCCAGGTCGGCGGCGATGGCCGCGACCTCCGGGGGGGCGAGAGCGCCTCCCCGGCTTCCCAATCCTGGGGGAGAAGGGGGGGAATCCTGGGGGACACCCCCAATTCCCCCGGCAGGGGCGCGCCCCTGCACCCCCGGGGACGTGGCGGGGGGGGTCAGCCGGCGCGAGGCGGGGCGAGCCGGGCGCGCAGCGCCGCTAGCGCCTGGTGCAGGCGGCGCCACACCTGCTGCTTGGTGATCGCCTGCCAGGCCCCGATCTCGCTCAGGCTCCAGCCCTCCACGGCCCACAGCCACAGGGCCAGTCCGTCCTGCCAGCCTAGCAAGCGTACGACGTCGTCCCATCCCAGGTCCTCCGTAATCGCCGGGTCCGCCTCCGGACCGGCGAGATGTTGCATGCGCTCGGGGCGCCACCGCACGCGGTGGGCGCGGCCGCGCGTGTTCCGCACCTGCCAGGTGTCGCGCCGGGCGCGGCGCCGGGCGTCGCGCACGAACGCCGGTCGTGCGGCGGCCGGCGCCGCGGCCCGCGCTTCGAGCTGGGCCAGCGCGAGCATCTGCACGGCGTCGTCGAGCTCGGCCGAGGCGTCGAGGTCACAGCCCAGTGAGGGCAGCAGCACGGCGAGCGCAGGGTCAAGCGCGGCGACTACCGCGCGGCTGGCCGGGTGGAGGTGGCGCGGGCGCTCCTGCTCGCTCATAGCGCACCCGTTGTGGGGGGTGCGGCGCCAAGCGCCTGGCGCTCGGCTTGCAGGCGCGCTAGCTCGATCTCGGGCGACTCGGTGCCGAGCGCGTCGAGCGCGGTCTGGCGGCTGCGCAGGCCGGCGGCGACCAGCGCCACGTTGTTGCGGACCTCCTGGGCGTCGTCCTGGGGCATCATGCTGGGCCAGACGACGCGCGGGCGCAGGCCGGCGAAGGCGCCCGGCGCGGCTAGCCCCACACGCTCGGCCACCTGCCAGATGAGGCGCGCGCGCCGCCGCAGCGCCGCCGCCCAGACGACCCGCTTGCGGAGCGTCTTTTGGATGAGGGGGCGCAGCTCGGTCTCGAGGGCGACGCCGGAGAGGAGGCGCCCGGAGTCGCCGAAGGCGGTGCGCGGCGTCTCGGCCGTCTCGTAGAGGGCGCGGAGGACCTGGTTGATGTGGTCTTGCACGGCGACCGACTGCCCCTGCCACTCCAATAGCTTCACGTCGGCGTCGCGCGGGAGGTCCCACACCGAGCCGGGGCCGACGGCGATGGCGTCGTGGTCCTCGACGCCGCGAAAGACGACCGGTGGGTCGGCGTGGTAGCGGATGACGTCGGCCTGGTCGCTCAGGCGTTCGTTCAGCTCGCGGTTGAGGGGGATGACGTCGGCCAGGTCGGAGCGGCCCCAGAACTCGTTGGGCCCCGGCAGGTTGGGCACGTGGACGAAGGGGATCACGCCGTAGGGGTTCGGCCCCTGGCGCACCACGCGCCCGCCCACTTCGAGCCGGAAGGCGGCGGCGGTCCAAGTCTCGACGACCTCGACGTCGGGGGATAGGGGATGGGGGATAGGGGCGTAGAGCGCTTCGGCGTCCTCGCGGGCGAGGCAGTAGGCGAGGTCGACGCGTTGGAGGGTGGCAAGGTCGTCGGCGCGCCAGCGCGCGAAGAAGCCGAGCGGGTCGACGCTGACGACGCGGATGCGTCGCGCCGCCGCGTCCCAGAATACCTTGTACACGCCGTCGCCGAGCACGCCGGCGTTGGTGGCGCAGGCAAGGTCGACCACGTCGAGGTCGTTGTCGTCGTAGACGGCGTAGAGGAGGGCTTCCGCGGCGGCAGCGTTGCCCTCACCCCCCGCCCTCTCCCAGGGGGAGAGGGGGCTAGACCTACTCCCCTCTCCCCTCGCCTTCGCTCCTGGGGAGAGGGGGCTGGACGGGCTGCCATCTCCCCCGGGGAGAGGGGGTGGGGGTGAGGAGGCCTCGACGGCGAAGCCGACGCCGCGGCCGATGAGGAACGAGACGCCCTTGTCGACGATGGTGCGGGCGTAGTTGGCGACGAGGCTGGTGCGGCCGCGGCGTGGCGTGAGGTAGTGCTGACCCTCGTAGAAGGCCAGGCAGTCGCGGTAGCGGCGCAGGCGCGCGGCGTCGTCGAGCGCGAGGGCCTGGGCGCGGGTGCGCGCCACCGGCCGGCCAAACGGCGAGAACGGAATCACGGTCATTCGAGTCCTCCTAGTTTCGGGGGTTGGGCGATGGAGGGTGGGGGCGAGAGACGTTCTCCGCCCCCCACTCCCTATCCCCCAGCCCCCATCCCCCGTAGGGAAGCGCGGCGCTCGGGGGCGAGGCGGGCGGCCTCGACGAGGAGCGCGAGTGAGATCAGGAAGTCGTCGTGGCCCTCGGCGGGATCGACGTCGAAGGTGAGCGCCTGGTGGGCGCGGACGGCGTAGCGGGCGGCGCGCGCTTGCTGCCAGAAGGCGGCGGCCTCGGGTGAGCCGTCGTCGGCGTACATGCGCACGCGGCCGGCGTTGACGGCGGCGAGCAGGCTGTAGGCGAGGGCGCTCTTGCTGGGCGCGGTGAACACGAACGGCGTGCAGCGGGACGGGCCGAGCGCGCCTACCAGGAAGGACGCGACGGCGCCGCCGACGCCGGTCGCGTCGACCACGACCTGGCGCACCTGCCAGACGTTTTTCAGCAGGTCGATGAGCTGCGGGATCAGCTCGCGGTGCTTGCGGCCGGTCCAAGCGTAGTGCTCGACGATCTCTAGGTGCGGCTCCTCGACGCCGAGGACGCGCGTGCGCGTGAGCCGCGCGAGCGTGAGCACGGCGCTGTCGCGGCGGGCGGCGGGGGCGAAGTGACCCCCACCCCCAACCCCCTCCCCCCATAAGGGGGAGGGGGCATTTTCTTCTTCGCCGGCGCAGTCGAGGGCGGCGACGTAGACCGCGCCGGGCTGGGGGCGGCGCTCGCGCGGGTGCGTGCCGGCGAGCTGGGCGAGGTGGGCGGGGCCGAGCAGGCGGCCGCTGCCGGCGACGGGGCGCAGGGCGTACTGCGTCTGGAACAGCGGGTGGTCCTCGCCGAGGCGGTCGCGCTCGGCGGCCACGTAGGCGCCGTAGGCGGCGACTTCGGCCGCGCCGGCCGTCCAGTCGTAGGCGAAGTGGCGCCGGACGCCGTCCTCGGCTTCGAGCGCCTGGTGGTGAGCGGCCGTCTGCTCCAGCAGGGTGCTGCCGTCCCAGGCGGTGCCGTAGAGCACGGTCGTGACGTTGCCGGTGGCGCCCATCGGGCGGAAGTCCTTGGCGTACTTGGCGGCGCTGAAGTCCTGGGCCTCGTCGATCTCCAGCAGCAGGCTGGCGGTGGCGCCGACGACGCTGGCGTGCTCCTGGCCGGAGAAGAACAGGGCGCGGGCGGCGCCGACCTCGCGGATGTAGCCGTGGCGGGCGCGCCACTGGCCGGCGGTGAGCGGGTTCTGGAGCAGGCTATCGAGGCGCAGCAGCGACGTGATGACCTGCGGGCGGTAAGTGGGCGCGGCCTTGACGAGCGTGCCGCCGCGCCGCTGGCAGAGGGTCAGCAGGTAGCACTCGAGCGCGGCCGACAGCTCGTTCTTGCCCATCTGGCGGGCGTACATGACGGTGAAGGTGCGCCCCAGGCCGCCGAAGACGCTGGCCAGAATGGCGCGCGCGGGCGCGAGCTGGTAGGGGCGCAGCGGCCGGCGCAGGACGTAGCGGCAGTACAGCTCGAGGTCGCCGGCGACGCGGCGCAGGGCCGCGGCGCGCCGGGCCGAAAAGGGCGGGCGCGGGCCGCGGCGGCGCCCGGCCGCCCCCGCGGGCGGCGCGGCCGGTGCGGCGCGCTGGCTGGTATGGTTCGTCACGACTGGACTCCTTGGCTCGCGCGTAATTCCCGAGGAACGATCAAACGATGCTCCCTGAGCGGCGCGGCGCCGCGCCGCTCAGGGATGCTGGAGACGCTGCCGCACCTGGTCCCAGAGCACGAGCGCGAGCGTAATAGCCGCGCCGAGCAGGGCCTGCACCTGGGGCGGCGTGAGCCGCGGCCACCAGCGGGAGGCGGGCGCGGGAGGAGCGGGCGTAGCCGGCGCGGTGGCGGGCGGCGTCGTGCGCCCAAGGCGCCAGCGGCGCAGGGCGGCCCAAAGGGCGGCCTGGCCGGGGCCTGGCGTGCAGCTTGCCCGTCGCTTCCGTCGCATCTCCATTCCTCTCTGTAGCCCGTCGCGTCGGCTGGGCTGGCCCGCGGGGCGGCTGGTGGGCGAGAGGCCCACCGGCCGCCGGGCCGCGGGGCGCGTGCTCAGGCGGCGTCGATGCCCAGCGCGGTCGCGGCCTCGTCGAAGAGGGCCGCCAGGGCGCCGGCGAAGCGGTCGGCGCTCTCGCCGCCGAGCTGGCGCTGGATGCGCAGCTGGCGGCAGAGCGCCTCCACCAGGCGCGCGTAGGCCTCGGCTGGCGCATCCTGCTGGCGCAGCGCGCGCAGGATCATCAGGCGGGTGACGGCAATCTCCTCGTCGACGCCCTCGACCGCGCGGGCGGCCATCAGGTCGAGCTTCTCCTCCGGCGTCAGGATGCGGCTGTAGAGCCCGTGGCGCAGCGCGTTGCGGTTGCCCGGCCGCGCGCCGCAGCGGCCCGCGTGGCTGGCGCACAGATGCCCGTCGGTGAGCGCGGGCTGCGTGCAGGCGGTACCCTTCCGCGTCGTGGCCTCGCAGCGCATGGTCCTCCTCGCCCCCATCCTAGCAGAACATTTGTTCTACCGGATAGGCAAAATAAAGCGTGACTGCCTGTCACGTCTCTTGCGGAACTGCTGGTCGCCTCCTCGTTCGTCTCGCGCGTCTACCTCTATAGACGATTTCGGAGGGCCGATCGTCACCTGCCGCACGGCGCATGCCCGCACGCGGGCCTCAAGCGGTCGCCGTACAGGGGGATGATGGGTGCGGAAACCGCCATGGGTGGCGGGGGCTAGGCGGTGAGGTAGCTGCGGAGGTTCCAGAGGTCGGGGAAGCAGCGCTTGGGGAGGGTGGTCATGAGGTAGCCGACGCCCTCGCTGCCGCCGGTGCCGCGCTTGAAGCCGATCATGCGCTCGACCACCTCGACGTGGTTCATGCGCCAGAGAGTGAGCCACTCGTCGAACTCGAGCAGCGCCTCGGCGAGGTCGATGAGGGCGTAGTTGCCCTCGTCGTCGTCGAAGAGGTGGGCGAGCGCGCGCAGGCGCCGCTCTTCGGCGGCGCGCAGCGTCTCGGGCGGCGCGTCGGGCGGCGGCGTGGGGAGGTCGTAGCCGTGGGCGCGCAGGAGGGCGTAGAGGCGGTCTTGCAGCGACGGCTCGGCCCAGCGCCGCTCCAGCCGCGCCAGGGCCTCGGGCTCGTTGCGGAAGTGGTCGATGAGGCGGGGGTCGCGCAGGCCGCCGACGATCTCGATCTCGCGGAACTGGCTGGACTGGAAGCCGCTGGCGGGGTTGAGGTAGCTGCGGAAGCCGAGGAAGTCCTTGGGCGACATGGTCTCGACGAGGTGGATCTGGTCGACGAGCAGGCGCTCGACGGCGACGACGCGGCGCACGTAGAAGGTGGCCTTGCGGAGGGGGCGCCGCCAGCCGGCGCGGGTGCCGAGGGCGGTGGCGCGATCGATGAGCGCCGCGGTGGCGTCTAGCTCGTGCAGGATGAGCTTGAACCACAGCTCGTAGGCCTGGTGGATGATGATGAACAGCGTCTCGTCGTGGTGGGGCGGGTGGGACTGGCAGTGCTGGAGCGCGGTGAGCGCGGGCACCTGCAGGTAGCCGTTGTAGGAGAGCGGCGCGGCCCGGTTGGTCGCGCTGGCGATCCCGTACCCGCGCCTCATCGCTTCACCTCCGGGCACCACTATGGCCGCCCGCGCGCAGCCCGCGCACGCTGAGAATATCGTACAACCCCACGAGGACTGGCCAGCACGCGGGGGGGCACAGCATTGTCTCGCACCTTCTACCGAATCGTGCTTACCGATCCTCCTACTCTGGCAGACTTCCTCTCGGCTGGTGCCCGCGGTAAGGCCCCTCTCGAAGATGATCCTGAGCGGGCGCGGCTTCACCAGGGTATCTCCGTCTACGCCACGGCTGCTCAGGCCCGCCGTAAGTCGCGGGCGAGTCCCGTATTGGGCCGGTACGTCGCCGCACTAGAGATTCCTGACGGTGGACCGATCCACTGGGAGCGCACGACACCCAGTCAAGGCCACCATACTCTCTAGGGCGAGCCGGCCGCGCTGCTAGGCTGCGTGGTCGCCGTTGTCCTCGGCACAGGCGTCCCGTAGTATAGGAGGCAGGGGGCGAATGATGGCCACGACCTTTGAAGTGTGGGACCTGGACTCGCGGAACGTGCTGGCCGTGTACGAGACCGAAGCGGCCGCGCTGTCGGCAGTCGCCCGGGCGGTCAAGCATCATGGCCCCGACTACGCGACCTCTCTCGCGCTCATGCGGGAAGATGCGCGCGGCCGCTCGCGGCTAGTGGCGCAGGGTGCGGCGCTCCTGGAGCGTGCCAACGCTGTCGGCGATCCTATCTCCTCGGCTGAGAACCGGGCCACGGCGTAGGAGATCGTGGGGTCCTGGTCACTCGATCTAGCCGGCTATGTCTGACGGAGGGGGAACTATGGTCGTCGTCGACGCCGATGCCCACGTCGAGGAGTGGGCGGCTACCTTTAGCGACAAGTACCTGGACCCGGCGTTCCGGGCGCGGCGGCCGGAGGTCGTGGCGACCGAGCAGCGGGTGCACTGGCTGATCGACTCGCAGCTCTTCCCGCGCTTCACCGGGCCGGGCGCGCACAGCCTGGGCACGCCGACGGGCGCGGGGCTGGACCGCTTCACGTATAGCAGCCTGAAGGCCGAGAGCGTGGAGAGCCTGGAGCTGCGCGACCCGGCCGCGCGCCTGGCGGACATGGACCGCGAGGGGCTGGACGTGCAGGTGATCTACCCGACGCTGTTCCTGGCGCGGCTCAGCGAGGACCCGGCGCTCGCCACGGCGCTGTGCGCGTCGTACAACCGCTGGCTGGGCGACGTGCTGGCGGGGCAGGAGCGGCTGAAGTGGGTCGGCGTGGTGGCGCTGGACGACCCGGCCGGCGCGGCGCGCGAGGTGCGGCAGGCGAAGGCGCTGGGCGCCGTGGGCATCATGATCCCTGGCACGGCGAACACACGCATGCTGAACCATCCGGCGCTGCTGCCGTTCTGGGAGGAGTGCGCCGCTCAGGACCTGGCCGTAGCGATCCATGTGGCCTGGAGCTGCGCGCCGCTCAACCAGATGTTCGACCAGCTCTACTACGCCACGCTGATCCCGTTCGTGTTCCCCGTGCTGATGGGGTTCATCACCGTGCTCGGCAGCGGCCTGCTCGACCGCTTCCCCACGCTGCGTGTCGGCTTCTTCGAGGCGAGCTGCCAGTGGCTGCACTTCCTGATCGACCGCATGGACCACCGCTATGCGTTCGTGCAAAGGGTGGGCGGCGGCGCGGGGGCGGCCGCGCTGGAGGCGCCGCGCCCGCCCGGCGAGTACCTGCGCTCGGGCCGGGTGTACGTGAGCGGCGAGGTCGAGGACGCGCTGCTGCCCCAAGCGCTGGAGCTGCTGGGCGAGGACCAGTTCCTGTTCGCCTCGGACATGCCGCACGCCGACCGCGAGCCGTTCGCCACGCGCGAGCTGGAAGCGCGCGCCGACGTGCCCGCCTCGGCCAAGCGCAAGATCCTCGGCGACAATCCTCGGCGGTTCTACGGGCTCTGAGCGCTCTCCGGGGTGACCTAACCCCCTTCCCTATGAGGGGGACGGCTGCCGCCTCGGGCGGGGCTGACGGTTTCTGCTGGCGCATCGGGGCCGGGGAGGGCGCCGCTGCTCGACGTCGCCATCCCGCCCGCCGCCGTCCTGCTCATGCTGCCGGCCGCGCACTGGTCCCACCGCCGCCGCGCCGAGCGGCACGCCGACCTGGCTCGCTCGCGGGCTTGTACCCCCCCACGGGGGGTGCTATAGTAGCTCTGCACCCCCCGTAGGGGGGTATAGGAGACGGGTCGATGGAAGACACGACGAAACGCGACGCGCTGCGGCGGCTAGCGTACATCGAGGGCCACCTGCGTGGCGTGCGGCGGATGGTCGAGGCGGACACGTACTGTGTGGACGTGCTGCACCAGACGCACGCTATCCAGAAGGCGCTGGAGGGCTTTGAGCAGCTCTTGCTACAAGGGCATCTGCGCACCTGTGTGCCGAGTGGCATTCGCGCGGGCCGCGAGGAGGCGGTGCTGGCCGAGCTAGCCGACCTGTACGGCGTGGCCCGCCGCTGGCGCGCGGCCGACACAGCTACCGCCGCCGCAGACGGCGCGGACACCGCTACCGCAGACGGCGCGGCCGTTGCGGCCATGCGGGGCGACGCCGCCGCGCCCGCGGCCGCCCCTACCGCGCACCCGATTGGAGAGACTGATGGCCGCCGCGCCTCCCGCTAACACCACGACTATCGTGTTGCCCATCACGGGCATGACCTGCGCCTCGTGCGTGCGCCGCGTCGAACGCGCGCTGGCGAAGGTGCCGGGCGTCGCCAGCGCCCAGGTGAACCTCGCCACCGAGCGCGCCACCGTCACGCTGGACCCGGCGGCGCCCGCGTCGCTGGAGGCGCTGCGCGCGGCCGTCGCGGACGCGGGCTACGGCGTGGGCCTGGAGACGGTGGAGCTGCCGATCAGCGGCATGACGTGCGCGTCGTGCGTGCGGCGGGTCGAGCGGGCGCTGGCCAAAGTGCCCGGCGTTGCGAGTGCGCGCGTGAATCTGGCGACCGAGCGCGCGACGGTGGACCTCGTGCCGGGGCTGGCCACGCCGGAGGCGCTGCGGCGCGCGGTCGAGGCGGCGGGCTACGGCGTGGGCGCCGCCGCGGAGCCGGGCGCGGGCGGGGCGCCGGCAGCGGCCGCGCCGGCCGATACCGAGCAGGCGCGGCGGGCGGCCGAGCTGCGGGCGCTGGGGCGCAAGGCGCTGGTGAGCGGCGTGCTGGCGGCCACGCTGATGGCGCTCTCGCTGGTGCCGATGAGCGTGCTGAGCCGCTGGCTGCCGGGCAACAGCGCGCTGCTCGTGATGTTCCTGCTGGCGACGCCGGTGCAGCTCTGGGGCGGCTGGCAGTTCTACACGGGCACCTGGGCGGCGCTGCGCCACGGGACGGCCAACATGAACACGCTGGTGGCCGTGGGGACGAGCGCGGCCTACCTGTACAGCGTGGTCGTCACGTTCGCGCCACACCTGCTGGTGACGGGCGGCGGGATGCCGGAAGCCTACTACGACACGGCGGCCGTGATCATCACGTTGATCCTGCTGGGGCGCTACCTGGAGGCGCGGGCGCGCGGCCAGGCGTCGGACGCCATCCGGCGCCTGATGGGCTTGCAGGCGCGCACGGCGCGGGTGGTGCGCGACGGCGCCGAGATCGACGTGCCGGTGGACGCGGTCGTGGTCGGCGACGTGGTGGTCGTGCGGCCGGGCGAGAAGATCCCGGTGGATGGCGTGGTGGAGAGCGGGCGCTCGACGGTCGACGAGTCGATGCTGACCGGCGAGAGCCTGCCCGTCGAGAAGGGCCCCGGCGACGAGGTGATCGGCGCGACGCTGAACCGCACGGGCAGCTTCCGCTTCGCGGCGACGCGCGTGGGCAAGGATACGATGCTCGCGCAGATCGTGCGGCTGGTGGAGGAGGCGCAGGGCTCGAAGGCGCCGATCCAGCGCCTGGCCGACGTGGTGTCGAGCTACTTCGTGCCGGCCGTGATGGCCGTGGCCGCCCTGACGTTCGTGGCCTGGTGGCTGTGGGGCCCGCCGCCGCCGCTCACGCACGCGCTGCTCGCGGCCGTGGCGGTGCTGATCGTGGCCTGCCCGTGCGCGATGGGCCTGGCCACGCCGACGGCGATCATGGTGGGTACGGGCAAGGGCGCCGAGCTGGGCATCCTGATTCGCGGCGGTGAGGCACTGGAGAAGGCGGGGCGCCTGGACGTGGTGGTGCTGGACAAGACGGGCACGCTGACGCGCGGCGAGCCGTCGGTGACGGATGTGGTGACAGTTGATGGAGCGGTGGACGATCTAACCCCCCCGGCCCCCCTTCCCTCGGAAGGAAGGGGGGAGAGGGACGGGCGCACTTCCCCGGCGCCCCAGTCCTGGGAGGGGAAGGTCGCCCTCACCCCAGCCCTCTCCCAGGGGGAGAGGGAGCAGGACGCCCTCACGCCGGCCCTCGTCCAGCGGAGGAGGGATGGCGCGGGGGAGGACGGGGACGCGGCGCGGGAGCTACTGCGGCTGGCGGCGACGGCGGAGCGCGGCTCGGAGCACCCGCTGGCCGAGGCGATCGTGGCGCGGGCGCGCGCGGCGGGGCTGGCGCCGGCGGAGGCCGAGCGGTTCGACGCGCTGCCGGGCCGCGGCGTCGAGGCGACGATCGACGGCCGGACGGTGTTGCTCGGGAACCTGCGGCTGATGGAAGAGCGCGGCGTGGCCCTGGGCGGGCTGCGCGAGCGGGCCGAGGCGCTGGCCGCCGCGGGCAAGACGCCGGTGTATCTGGCGCGCGACGGCGCGGCGCTCGGCGTGGTGGCCGTCGCGGACACCGTGAAGCCGACGGCGGCCGCGGCGGTACGGGCGCTGCACGCGCTGGGCCTGGAGGTGGTGCTGCTGACGGGCGACAACCGCCGCGTGGCCGAGGCGGTGGGCGGCGCGCTGGGCGTGGACCGCGTGGTGGCGGAGGTGCTGCCGGGCGGCAAGGTGGACGAGGTGAAGCGCTTGCAGGCGCAGGGCCAGCGGGTGGCGATGGTGGGCGACGGCATCAACGACGCGCCCGCGCTCGCGCAGGCCGACCTGGGCGTGGCGATCGGCACGGGCGCCGACGTGGCGCTGGAGGCGTCGGACGTGACGCTGGTCGGCGGCGACCCGCGGGGCGTGGCGACGGCGATCGCGCTCAGCCGCGCGACGCTGCGGACGATCCGCCAGAACCTGTTCTGGGCGTTCTTCTACAACGTGCTGCTGATCCCGCTGGCCGCCGGGGCGCTGTATCCCTGGTTCGGCTGGCAGCTCAACCCGATGCTGGCGGCCGCAGCGATGGGGCTTAGCTCGGTGAGCGTGGTGGGCAACTCGCTGCGGCTGCGGGGGTTTCGCCCGCCGGTCGCGGGCTAGGGCCCTGGCCGGGGCGGGGGTGTGGGGGACACCCCCACACCCCAAGAGGTAGAGGAGGGGTAGGTGGGGGGACACCCCCCACGCCCCCCGGCAGGGTGTGGCGCGGCATACTGCGAGCGCCACTGCCCCTGCACCCCCGGAATGAAATTGAAGTGAGGGAGACTGATGGCTGAGATCACGATGAGCGTGCCGGATATTAGCTGCGACAACTGCGCGCGGCATATTCGGGAGGCGCTGGCGCCGCGCGCGGGGGTGCGGCAGGTGGACGTGGACGTGGCGGGCAAGCGGGTGCGGCTGGAGTACGACGAGGGGCAGGCCGACCTGGCGGCCATCCGGGCGGCGCTCGACGAGGAGGGCTATCCAGTCGCCGCGGGGTAGCCGGCGGTACACTGGGCCGCGGGGCGACCGGCCCGGGCGAAGCGAGCGGCGCCGGGACACCGGGCGGAGGGGCGGCGCCGACCGGGCGCAGTACGTGGCGCCGGAGCACCGGGCCGGATGGCGACCGGGCAGGGCGCAGCCAGCAGGGCAGGATTACTGGGCGGCGGGGCGACCGGGCGGGGCGCGGCGAGCCGCGCCCCTACACGGGATCAGGGATCGGCGGGGCGCGGTGAGCCGCGTCTGTGCAGCGCCCTGGGGACGCCGGTTGCCGCGCGCTGGCCGCGATGAATGATATCGGAGCCGGCCCGGGGGTTCGCCTGCCGAGACGCGCCCTCACCCCAACCCTCTCCCAGGGGGAGAGGGGGTAAGGGAACTCCACCGGCGGATTCGATATGACCCGATACATGGTCCGGCTACTGGCCGGGGTCGAAGGCGTCGAGGATCTGGGTGGTCGCGGCGCCGAGGGTGCCTTGCTGGGTCGAGCCGCCGGCCAGGTAGATGCGGTTGCCGACCGCAGCGGCGACGAGCGAGTGGCGGGGCGTCGGCATCGGGCCAAACTCGGTCCAGGCATCGGTCGCGGGGTTGTAGCCTTCGACCTGGTCGTAGACGCCGAGCGGGCTGGCCGGGTTGCCCTCGCCGCCAAAGACGTAGAGCTGGCCGTTGAGCACGGCGCCGTAGCCGCCGGAGCGGCCGGTGGGCATGCGCGCGCGCGTGGTCCAGGTGTCGCTCGCGGGGTCGTACTCCTCCAGGAAGGGGAGATCGTACACTGGGCGGTCGCGGCCACTGGCGACGTACAGGCGCCCGCCGATACTGCCGATGGCGAGGTGGTCGCGGCGGACGCGCATCGGCGTCAGCGTGTCCCAGCGATCGGCGGCGGGATCGTAGACGGTCAGGTCGGCCAGCGGCTCGTAGGCGAGCGGGGAGCCGGTGGGGCGGGGCGCGTCTGGCGGACGGCGATGCTCGCCGCCGACCGCGTAGAGGCGGTCGCCGATCGCCGCCACGCCGAGGGCGCCGCGCGGCGTGGGCAGCGGCGCCCGGGCGGTCCAGCGGTCGGTCGCCGGGTCGTAGGCCCAGACCGCGTCGACGGGCTCGCGCTGGCCGAAGGGGTTACGGAAGCCGCCGACGAGGTAGATCTTGCCATCTATGGTGGCGGCGCCGGCGTGGTGGACGGGCTCGGGGAGCGGCGTGCCGTCGTGCCACTGGTCGGTCGCTGGGTCGTAGACCTGCACGAGGGTGAAGGGCTGCGGGTCGTCCGAGAAGCCGCCCATGACGTAGATGCGCCCGTCGAGCACGGCGACGGCCGCTTCCTGCTGCTGGTGCGGCATCGGCGCCAGGGTCGTCCACGTCTCGGCTGGGGGCGCCGCGAGCGCGGCCGCGCGGCGCCCGGCGAGAGGCGCGGCGAGCAGCGCGCCACCGAGGCCGACGAGGAGCGCCAGCAGCGCGCCGCCGCGCGCCGCGCGGCCGGCGGCCCGCCGCCAGGCGCGGCGCGGTCCTGCCGCGGGATGCTGCCACCAGGCTCGTCTCACCATAGCGCCCTCCCTTCGTGCGAGCGACGCGCTGGCGGCGGGCCGGCGCGCGGCCTGCTGCCAGCGGCAGAGCTTGGTGCGACCAGGATGCGCCGGGGCGCGGTCGTTGTCAAGGAGGAATGAGCATCGAGAACCTGCTGCTGGCGTGCCGGGCGAAGGGACTCGGCGCGACGGCGACCACGCTGCACCTGGTGTACGAGGGGCCCGTGAACGCGCTGCTCGGCCTGCCCGACGACGCGCGGAGCTTCGCGATGGTGCCGATCGGCTGGCCGATGGGCAAGTTCGGCCCGGTGCGGCGGCGGCCGGTCGACGAGGTGCTGGCCTGGAACGGCTGGAACGGGGCGGCGCCGTAGGTGGCGAGCAGCGTAGCGGTCGTCATCCCGAGCTGGAACGGCGCGGCGCTGCTGCCCGCCTGCCTGGAGGCGCTGCGCGCGCAGACGCACGCGGCGCGCGAGATCGTCGTGGTGGACAACGGCTCCTCGGACGCCTCGCTGGCCGTGCTGGCGCGGTTCCCGGAAGCGCGCGTCCTGCGCTTCGGCCGCAACCGCGGGTTCGGCGCCGCGACGAACGCCGGCATCCGCGCGACGGCCAGCCGCTACGTCGCCACGCTGAACAACGACGCGGTGCCGGCGCCCGGCTGGCTGGCGGCGCTGGTGGCGGCCGCCGATGCCGATCCCACGATCGGCATGTGCGCCTCGCAGATGGTGCTCGCGGCGCGGCCGGACCGGCTCGACTCGTGCGGCATCGCGCTCGACCGCGTCGGCATCGCCTGGGACCTGCTCGGGGGGCAGCCGGTCGGCGCGGACGCCCGGCTGGCGGAGCCGTTCGGCCCGTGCGCGGGGGCGGCGCTCTACCGGCGGCGCATGCTGGACGAGATCGGGCTGTTCGACGAGCGGTTCTTCGCCTATCTCGAGGACGTGGACCTCGCGTGGCGCGCGCGCCGCGGCGGCTGGCGCTGCCGGTACGTGCGCGCGGCCCGCGTGCTGCACCAGCACTCGGCGACCGGCCGCGAGGGCTCGCCCTGGAAGCACTACCTGCTGGGACGCAACAAGGTGTGGCTGCTGGCGAAGAACTATCCGGCCGCGCCGTGGTACTGGCTGCCGCTGGTGGCGGCGTACGACCTGGCGGCGCTGGGCTACGCACTCGTCAGCCGTGGTGAGGGCGCGGCGCTGCGCGGGCGGCTGGCGGGACTGGCGGGGCTGCGCGGAGCGCTGCGGGCGCGGACGGCGGGGGGCCGGCGGGCGGCGGCCGCGGGGGGTGCCAGGGCGGCGGGCGCGGCCGAAAGGGCCGCCGGCGCTGAGGGGATGACGTCAGGCGCGGACCCGGCGGCCTACCTGCTCCCCCCGGCGTGGCCTTGGCAGGTGCCCGCGCGCTACGCGCACCTGGCGCCGCGTGCGCGGGCCACGCGACGAGCGAGGCCGCGGGGGTGATCGGGGCGAGGGTGGTAGCGCGGCGTGGTTGGCTGCTGGGCTGGGCGGCCTTCTATACTAGGCGCGGGGAGGGCGCCCGTGAGCAGCGCGCGGCCGCTGGTGTCGGTCATCATCCCGAACTGGAACGGGGCGCGGCTGCTCCCGCGCTGCCTCGACGCGCTGTTGCAGCAGACGTACGCCCCGCTGGAGATCGTCGTCGTGGACGGAGCGTCCACGGATGACTCGGTTGCCTTGCTGCGCGCGCGCTACCCGACGGTCCGCCTCGTCGCGCTCGACGCCAACCGCGGCTTCGCCGGCAACGTGAACGCCGGCCTGCGGGCCGCGCGCGGCGAGGTGCTGGCGCTGATCAACAACGACGCGGCGGCCGCGCCGGACTGGGTGGCCGAGCTGGTGGCCGGGTTCGGCGACGACCCGCGCGTGGGCCTCTGCGCCTCGAAGATCCTCTTCTCGGAGCCGGGCGACGTCATCAACGCGGTGGGCGACCTGTTCTACGACGACGGCACGCCGAACAGCCGCGGCGTGTGGGAGCGCGACGAGGGCCAGTTCGACCGTCCGGAGTACGTCTTTGGCGCCTGCGGCGGCGCGGTGGCCTACCGGCGCGCCATGCTGGACGACGTGGGGCTGTTCGACGAGAGCCTGTTCATGTACTGCGAGGACGTGGACCTGAGCTTCCGGGCGCAGCTGCGCGGCTACCGCTGCCGCTACGTCCCCACCGCGCGCGTCTTCCACCACGGCAGCGCGACCGGCGGCGGGCCGCTGGCGAGCTACTACTGTGGGCGCAACTTCATCCTGGTGCTCGTCCACAACATGCCAAGCAGCCTGCTGCGCCGCCACGGCTGGCGGATCGTGCGGGCGCAGCTTCGGCTGGCGCTGCTCGCCCTGCGCCACGTGCGCGAGCCCGCCGCCCGCGCCCGCCTGCGGGGCCAGCTCGCGGGGCTCTGGGCGCTGCCGGCCGCGCTGCGACGGCGGCGCGCGATCCAGGCCGCGCGCGTGGTGCCCGATAGCTACGTGGCGTCGCTGCTGACGCCGGCGAGGCGCTGATGCAACGAGCAGGCCCCGCGGCCGCGCCGCGGGCAGGCGGCGCCGAGCTAGTCGTCGTCCTGGTGAACTACCACGCGCGCGACTACCTGCTGGCCTGCCTGGCGGCGCTGGAAGCGGCGCCGCCGGACGTGCCGTACCGTGTCGTGCTGGTGGACAACAGCCCGGGCGACGGGGCGGCCGAGGCGATTCGCGCCCGCTTCCCCGCGGTGGAGATCATCGCCAATGCCGCGAACGTCGGCTTTGGCCGCGCGTGCAACCAGGCGCTGCGCGCGAGCGACGAGCCGTACTGCCTGCTGCTGAACCCGGACGCGGAGGTGCAGCCCGGCGCGCTCGCCACGCTGCTGGCCGTGCTGAGGGCCAATCCCCGGGTGGCCGCCGTCGGCCCGCGCCTGGTGTACCCCGACGGCCGCTACCAGCACTCGGCCTTTCGGCTGCCTGACCTGGCGCAGGCGCTGTTCGGCTTCTTCGAGCTGGTGCCGCTCGACTCGCGCTGGAACGGGCGCTACCCGCCGTGTGAGGGCGGGCGCCCTCGGCCGGTGGAGCACCTGCTGGGCGCGTGCCTGCTGATCCGCCGCGCGGCGCTGGACGACGTGGGCCTGCTGGACGAGGCGTTCTTCATGTACTTCGAGGAGACGGACTGGTGCGCCCGCGCGCGGCGGGCGGGCTGGGCGCTGTGGCAGGTGCCGAGCGCGGTCGTGGCGCACCACGGCGGCGGCACCACGCGCCTGGTGGCCGAGGAGATGTCGCTCCAGTTCCACCGCAGCCAGGTGCGGTACTACCGCAAGCACCACGGCCGCGCGGGCTACCTGGCGCTGAAGCTGATCGTCGTCTGCGGCGTGGCGTACCGCTTCCTGCGCTCGGCGCTCGCCGTCGCGCGCCGCCGCATCGCGCCGGAGCTGCTGGCGACCCGCACGCGCATCTACTGGGAGATCGTGCGCGCATGAGCGGCGACGGTGCCGGCACGCCGCGCGTCGGCGTGGTGATCGTCACCTACAACAGCGCCCGCGTGCTGGGGCCGTGCCTGGAGTCGCTGCGCGCCCAGGAGCCGGCGGTCGCGCTGACGACCGTCGTGGTGGACAACGGCTCCGTGGACGGGACGCCAGAGCTGGCGCGGGCGCGCTTTCCCGAGGTCCGGCTGATCGAGGCGCCGCGCAACGGCGGGTTCTCGTACGGCACGAACATCGGGCTGCGGGCGCTGGGGCTGCTGGACGGCCCGTCCGCCGCCAGCGCGCCGCTCTGCGACTACGTGCTCTTCCTGAACGCCGACACCGAGCTGCCGGCGGGGGCGCTAGGGGAGCTGGTCGGGCTGCTCGCGCGCCGCCCCGAGATCGGGGCGGTGAGTCCGCGCCTGGTGCGGCTGGACGGCGCACTCGATCAAGCGTGCCGCCGGGGCTTCCCCACGCCCTGGAACGCGCTGTGCCACCTGCTGGGGCTGGACCGGCGCTGGCCGCACAGCCGCCGCTTCGGCCGCTACAACCTGACCTACCTGCCCGAGGACCAGCCCGCGGCCGTGGACGCGGTCGCGGGCGCTTTCATGCTCCTGCCCGCCGCGGCCGTACGGCAGGTCGGCGCCTGGGACGAGGAGTACTTCGCCTACGGCGAGGACATCGACTACTGCCTGCGCCTGCACCGGGCCGGCTGGACGGTCTGGTACGAGCCGAGCGTGACGGTGCTCCACTTGAAGGGCGCCATCAGCCAGCAGCGGAGCCTGCGCATGATCGCGGAGTTCTACCGCGCGATGCGCGTGTACTACCGCAAGCACCAGGCGGGGGGCCATCCGCTGGCCGTGCGGCTGCTGATCACCGCGGGCATCTACCTCTTCCAGGCGCTGGCCCTGCTGCGGCAGCGCCTGCGGGCGCCCGGCGCGCGCTGGGTGGGGGCGGCCCGCCCCGTGGCCGGCGTGGCAGCGCCGCCTCCCGAGCAGAGCTAACCACGCGGCGCCGAGTCAGTGGCGGGCACAGACGGAAGCCGAGCTTCGCGGGCGGATGCGGCGGGCACGGAAGATCGCTTATCCACGCTACGGGTTACCGCCCGGATAAGCAGCTTGTTAACGATTCCTGGCCGAACGCGCTCAATGCTGCTAACACTATAGTGGCGTCGCCGCGGAAGTGACCGCAGCCAGTGAAACGGCTGGCGCGAATAATTCGTCTGCAGTCGTGAGCGGTCGGGTATGCGATATATTGACAGTGTTACGAGCGTGTTGTAAGGTGATCTCAGCACGTAACTACAAGTGAAGCACAAGTCGAGGTCGCAGCGTGCAATCGTTATGAAACCGTGCCGCTGCGGCGCCCAGAGTAACAATGCGGCACTACGGCGAGGTGACGGCTGATCTGGGGCCGAGTGGCACGGAGCGGCCCGAATGAGTCGAATTGCTGCAGATAATGGACCTCGGCGGACTGGCAATTTCGTCGGCTGACTAGCGGCAAAGGCACGACCAATGCGTCCGGGCACCGGGCGAGCCTGCGCGAGCGGTGGCGGCCGGCTCCGCGCGGAGATTCCTCCTCGACGTTTCGCGCACGGCAGCCGATCCCTGGCTCTGACCGTCCGCCCGCAGGCGACCACCCGTCAGCACGGGCAGCGCCGCACGTCGGCGCGCTGCCCGTGCCGTTTTACTCCCGCCTCCCAGTGGGCTGCCACTAGTGAATTGCCGTATGCCATGAACCCATGACACTCCGCGGGTTGCCGATGACGAAGGACTGGGATGGTTTCGCGCGATTGCCGTGTGATCGAATGATCAGCGGACAGGAGCCAGCCTGCCATGAACGGGAGATCCGTCCTGGTCATCGAGGCGGAGGCAGCGAGTCGTCGCTTGCTGCACGCGCTGCTTAACCGATCGGGCTACCGCGTGACGCTCGCCGTGACGGGGCACGAGGGGCTCGAGCAGGTGGCGATGATGTCGCCAGAGCTGATGGTCCTGTCGCTGACGCTTCCGGACATGCCCGGGCTGGAGCTTTGCCGGGAGCTACGCGAATGGACCGACGTCCCGATCATCATGGTTTCTGATGATGCGACCGAGCGGACGAAGGTGAACGCGCTGGATCTCGGCGCGGACGACTACGTCACCAAGCCATTCGGCCAAGAAGAGTTCCTGGCGCGGGTGCGAGCCGTCTTGCGGCGGGCGCGTCGCGACCCCCCCGCATCGACGCTGGAGATCGGGCACGTGCGAGTGGATCAGACGACGCGGCGGGTGACAGTCGCCGGGCGGGAAGTACACCTCACGCCCACGGAGTACGAGATCCTGAAGTACCTCATGATCAACGCCGGCAAGGTCGTGACCTACTCCACGCTGCTCCGCACGGTGTGGGGAGAGGCCTACGCGGAGGCGAGCCCCACTTTGCGAGTCTTCATCGCCCAGCTACGCCGCAAGATCGAGCCAGACCCCGACCGGCCCGCGAACATCTTGACCGAGCCGCGGGTCGGCTACCGCTTTCGCCTCAACGAGTAGCTCTGCGGCCTGCCCGGCGCCGCGCCGGCGTGGCGCCGACGCCTTGGCTTCGTCAGGCGGCGACAGGGCGAGCGCGGTCCGCGCGCCTTTGACGGCCGTGGCGGGCGGCCGAGGCGGCATGTCTCTTGCGGGGTAGTGGGGGCACCGCGGAGGAGGTGGAGCTGATGGGCGAGCAGCGCGAGCGGCCGCCGTACTACGAGCCGCCGGAGGCGGGCCTGGGGGGTGAGGGCGCGCCGTTCGATCTGAGCGTGCTAGCGCCGACGACGGATACCGAGATCGCGCGGGGCGTCCACGACGCGCTGGTGCTGGAGGGCGTGGACGCCGATGCTTACGTGGTGGACGTGGAGGACGGCGAGGTGCGCCTAGTGGGGAGGGTTCGCTCGGCCGCGGAGCGCCAGCGGGCCATTGCGGCCGCGAGCCGTGTCCACGGCGTGCGCCGCGTCGTCGACCAACTCGCCGAGTAGCGCATCCGGGGCGAGGGGCAGCGGATCGGCGGCCGGGCGGGTCAGGGCGCGAGGCCGGCCTGGCGCAGGAAGCGGTCGTCAAACACCGTGTCGGGGCTGTCCGTGAGGCCGCGGGCGGCCATGAGCGCCGCGAGGTTCTCCTTCTTGAGCTGGACGTGCAGGTCGGGCGCCACGTAGGCCATGACCTTCGCCTCGAGCGCTGGATCGCCCTCCAGCCCGTGCGCCTTGCCCAGCGCGACGGCGCGGTCAATGTCCTGGCGGATGACGTCCTGCGCCCGGCTGAGCGCGCGGAGCAGCCCGACCACGGCGCCCGGCTGCTGCGCGATCAGCTCCTGACGAGCCGTGAGCGTGCTGAAGGGGAACTCGGGGATCACGTCGCGCAATTCCAGCAGGACTGGGAAGCCGTCGTCCTCGGCGTGGAAGCGGTCGCCCGGGTCCAGGGGGACCGCCTGCACCTGGCCGGCGCTGAGCGCCGCGAGCCGCAGGCTGGTGTTGCCGACCGACCGGAGCGTGTAGTCGCGGTCGCGCTCCAGGCCGCGGCGGCGCAGGGCCTCCACAACGGCGAACTCCGAGTAGGTGCCCGCGCCCGTCGCGGCGACCGTCTGCCCCCGCAGGTCCTCGACGCTCCGCAGGCCGGGCGCGCCGACGAGGCTATAGTCGGACCGGTCCTCCATGCCGCCGACGATCACGGCGGGGGCGCCGGCGGCGATGGCGGTGAGCTGCGCCTCGATGCCCGAGGTCATCACGTCGATCTCGCCGCTGAGCAGCATCGCGACGAGCACCGGCCCCCCGCTGCGGACGATCTGCGGCTCGATCTCCAGCCCCTCGTCGCGCAGGAAGCCCAGCTCGTCGGCCACGGCGACAGGCAGCTGGCTGCTCCAGGACAGCGATACGAACCCCATTCGCAGCTGTACCGGGGGCGGAGGGGCCGCGGCTGGCTCAGCGCGCGCCGCGGCGGTTGGCGGCGGCGCGACGGCCGGGGCGGGACCGGCACCGGCGGGCGCGCAGCGCGCGGCGAGCAGCAAGAGCGTCAGGGCGACGCTCGCGGCGCTACCCACGCGGGGCAACGGCACCGGCATGGGTCCTCCTGCGCGATGGCCTCGTGGGCGCGGGTCGGCAGCCCCCGGGCGGGTGCTCCATTGTTGGCCGTGCGCTCTGCCGTGTCAAGGAGTGGGGCACGCCCCAACGCCGGGGATTCGCGGTGGCCACCTTCCCTCAAAGGGGGAAGGTGGCCACCGCGGGCTCACGCCGTTCAGTGACTCACGCACCGTGCCATGAACAGGAAGGCGAGCACGAAGACCGTCAGGACGACGAGGCCGGTCCCTTTGGCCGCCACGTCCATCGCGGTGCCGGCGGCGACCGCGGCCAGGAAGAGCACCACCGCGCCCACGGTCGCTATAACGTCGGGCGGCATCTCGGCGCGGAGCTGTCCGGGCGTGAGGTGGCGCTGGCACAGCTCGCACTCGTGGAGGGCATCCGCGGCGGCGTACACCCAGGTCGAGCAATGGGTCTCGCAGTATTGCCGCCCGCAGGTCACGCAGCGCGCGGAAGCCTCTCGAAAGCACCGCGGATACGCGCACCACATGCCTCGCCTCGCCCGCGCGCCCGCGCTGCCGAGCAGCTAGCCGGAGGTGGGGGGGTGGCGGGGTCAAACGCCCACTCCACGGCGACTTCCCCTAGCGGCGGCGCCCCGCGCCGGCACTCGTGCCCCTGCCCGTGGTACCCCACGACCCAGCCGCCCTGCGCCAGCGTCCGCATGCTGCCTCTCCCTGCTTCGCGAGCCGGAGTCTGCCGAGTATAATGCCGCTCATAGCAGCGGTCAATTAGAGCGGAGCACTGCTCCGCAACCTCTTACCCCGATTGTATGGGACGCCAGGTGACGATGCGCTTCGGCACGTACTACTTCTTGCAGCGGCCGCCCGGCGCGCGCGAGGCCGACGTCATCAAGAATGAGGTCGACCTCATGGTGTGGTCGGAGCGCCTGGGGTACGACTCGGTCTGGCTCACCGAGCACCACTTCGCGGACTACGGCATCTCGTCGGCGCCGAGCGTGCTGGCCTCGGCGGTGTTCAGCCGTACCGAGCGCCTGCACGTCGGCCTGGCGGTCTACGTGCTGCCGTTCCACGACCCGATCCGCTTCGCCGAGGAGACGGCTACGCTCGACATCCTCAGCGGCGGCCGCCTGACGGTCGGGCTGGGGCGCGGCAACCGGCCGGCCGAGTTCGTGGGCTACCGCGTGCCGCCGGAGGAGAGCCGCGCCCGCTTCGAGGAGGCCGTCGGGGTGGTGCTGCAGGCGTGGACCGCGGACCGGGTGGAGCACGCCGGCCGCTACTGGCAGATTCCCGGCATCCCCGTACACCCGCGGCCGCTCACGCGGCCGCACCCGCCACTGGCCATCGCGGTGAACAGCCCCGAGACGATCGCCTGGACGGCGCGGCAGGGCTACCGCATGCTCTCGTCGGGCCTCACGACGCCGCTGGCGCGCAGCCGGGAGAACCGAGCGCGCTACGAGGCTGAGCTGCACGCCGCGGGCCACGACGCCGCGACCATCGCGCGCCTGCTGGGCCAGTGGACGGTAACCAAGCACGTCTACGTGGCGCCCACCGACGAGGAGGCGTGGGCCGACGCGCGCGGCCCCGAGGAGTGGTTCCTGGACGCCTTCCGCCGCTCGCTGCGGGTGGACGGCCTGCCTGGCCTTGACCCGGAGTTCCGCGCCCGCACCGAGCGCATGGTCGCCGACCTGGGGACGCTGCGCTGGGAGGACCTCCTGCGCGACGCGCTGCTCGTCGGCTCGCCGGCGACCGTGCGCGCCCGGGTGGCCGAGCTGGAGGCGGCCGGCGTGGGCGAGCTGGTCTGCTGGACGAGCTTTGGCGGGCTGCCGCTCGACAAGGTGCGCCGCTCGCTGCAGCTCTTCGCCGCCGAGGTCATGCCGGCTTTCCGCGCCGCTCCGCCGTCGCTCGCGGAGTCGCGAAGCACGGCACAGGCTGGGGATACTGAGGGCTGGCGCGGTGGAACAGCCGCTCCTGACCGCGGGGAAGGCTGAGGCCGAACTTGGAAGCTCGGGGGGAACGGACAGAGAAACCGCCGGCTAACCCGAGGCGGCTCGCTCGCGCGGCTGAGCGGTGGTGTCGGGCGGGATGAGGTCTTGGAGCGTGCAGCCCATCGCGGCCAGCAGCGGCTCGATGGGAGGAAGGCCGCTATCGCGCTCGCCGCGCTCGAGGCGAGCGAGATGGTGCGTAGAGATGCCGGCCCGTGCGGCAAGCTCCTCGCCGGTGAGGCCGCGGGCCTGGCGTAGCTCGCGGATGCGCCGGCCGATCTGCCGGGCCTCCGCGTCGGCGGCCGCCGCGAGGTGGGCGGCGTAGCCCGTATCGGTGAGCACCCGAATCCGCGACCAGGGGACGATCACTACCTCGTATGGCCCGGGGACAGCAATCTCGTAGGGACTCCAAGTGAGTCGGTCCCACTCGACCGGCCCATCGTCGGGCAGCAGCAGGCGGTCCGCCTCCAGGCGGGCACGCGTGCCATCTTCAAAGTCGACGACCAGGTCGGGCGCCTGCCAGGCGACACGCGCGATGCGCTGGTAGCCACGCCGATCCCAGTGTGGCAGCGCCATCGTTAGACGGGCCTTTCGGGGTTCAGCCGGTTCCAGGCCGCGACGATCGCTTGCTGATGCCGAGACAACAGCAGGCGCGCGTCATCACGACCCGCACCATGAGCAAATTCTAAGGGGTGCGGGGGGATTAGGGCATGAAGCTGCCGCCGTTGACGTCGAGGACGGCGCCGATGGCGTAGCTGGCGTCTTCGGAGGCGAAGTAGGCGACGGCGCTGGCGATCTCCGGTAGCTCCGCCCAGCGGCCGATCTTCGTCCAGCGCAGGCGGTCGCGCTGGCGCTCCTCGGGCAGCGCCGTGAACAGCTGCTCGATGCGCGGGCCGCTGCGCGTGAAGCCGGGCGCCACGACGTTCACCGTGATGCCGAACGGGGCTAGCTCGGCGGCCAGCACGCGCGAGAGACCGAGCAGGCCGGCCTTGGCGCTGGCGTAGGCGTAGCCGGCGACGGGCGGGACGATGGCGGTGCGCGCCGCTTCCGATGCCACGTTCACGATGCGGCCCCAGCCGCCGGCCTTCATATGCGGCACGGCGGCGCGGCAGCAGAGGAACACGCTGGTCAGGTTGCGGTCCAGCACCTCGTGCCAGGCCGCCTCCTCGAACGCCTCGAACGCCGCCGACGCCTGCACGCCCGCCACGCCGCCGGCGTTGTTCACCAGGATGTCCAGGCGGCCGGTCGTCTCCAGCGCCGTATCGACCATGCGCTGTACGTCGGCCGCGCGGGTCACGTCGCCCGGGGCGGCGAAGGCGCGCAGGTCCTCGGCCCGGAGCGCGTCCACCACGCGCTGCACGGCCGCGGCATCGCGGCTGTTGATGCCGACGGTCTTGCCCTCGCGGGCCAGGCGCTCGGCGATCGCTCGCCCGATGCCCGACGACGAGCCCGTCACGAGCGCGGTACGCGCGATCGGTGCCGCCATGTGCGCCTCCCTGGGGGGAATACCGGGGCCTGGCCGGCTGCGCTCGGAAACGCGGTATCGGTACGCGGCGCGGCCGGGGACAGTGTACCATGCTGGCCGAGGCCCCGCCGCGCGGGCTCGGGGCGCGTTGTCCGCGAGCGCGACGCGGTACAGTGTTCGTGGAGCGGGGGCGGGAACCGCCGCTCGCACCTGGCTCGGGGGATCCATTCGCGTGACGAGGGGGAAAGCAGCGTGACGGATGGCCAGCCAATCGTGGTCGGAGAGACGGCGGCGCCGACGATCGTGCGGCCCGATCTCGACGAGGACGTGCGCGCCCGGCTGCGGGCGCTGCCGCCGTACAAAGTCGTCGTGCTCGACTGTCAGTGCCACAGCTTCGACGACGTCGAAGTGGCGCTGTGCCGCATCATCCCCGGCATGACGCGGCCGAAGGCCCATCAGCACGCCTGGGAGATCCACACGACCGGGGCGTCGGTCGTCGCGCGGGCGCCGAAGGAGCGCGCCGAGCTGTACCAGGAGCAGCTTGCCGCGCGCGGCCTACGCGTCACCATCGAGCCGGACTAAGCTGCCGGCCCCGGTTGGTGTGGATGGTTGGCTCCGCCAACCATCCACACCAACCGGGGCGAGTGCTTGGGCGCCGGGTGGGCAGGGATGGTTGACGTGCTCAACCATCCCTGCCCACCCGGACCGGATACCTCGTCCATCGTGACGGGCGCGTCAACCGAAGAGGTCGAGCGGGAAGCTAGAGCGGCGGAGCACCGCGTCGCGCGCCTCCGCCACCAGTCGGCGGATGCGCGCCTCGTCCACGCCCACGAGCTGGCCGCGCCACTTCCGCACCTGGCCGGCGATGAACACCGTGTCGACGTTGCTCGGGTCCATGACGTTCACGATGGCGCCGGGCGCGTTGTTCAGCGGCCAGACGTTCAGCCGGTCCGCCCGTAGCATTACGATGTCGGCCTCCTTGCCCGGCGTCAGCGAGCCGACCTTGTCGCCGAGCCCCATCGCCCGGGCGCCCTCGATCGTGGCGAACTCCAGCACGTCGCGGCTCGTCAGCAGCGGCGGCAGGTTCTCCTCGCCGTTGCGGGCGCGCTGGAGCACCAGCAGCCGCTGGAGGGTGAAGGTCGAGCGCATCAGCGTGAACGGGTCCTGGGCCATCGTCGCGTCCACGTCGGAGCTGAGGCTGGGCCGGATGCCGTGGTCGAGCGCGGGCTGAATGCCGGGCATCCCGTGGCCCATCGCCATCTCGATCGGGACCGCCAGCGATGCCTTGCCGCCGCTGTCTCGGATCATCTGCCACGCCTCGTCGCTCAGGTGGTTGCAGTGGATGTACTCGTCGCCGGCGCCCAGCAGCCCCGCGCGCGTGAACTCGATGAGCCGCTGCTCGCTGGCGTCGGAGACGCCGTGGGAGAACAGGTTGGCGCCCACCTCGCGGGCGAAGCCGATGATCTCCGGCAGGTTGTCGGCGCTGAGCGTGGCGCCCATCCCGAGCGTGAGCAGCTGGTCGGGCGAGTTGAAGTATGCCTGGCGCAGCCGCACGATGCCTTGCGGGTACTGGGCGTCGGGCCCGTCGCCGCGCCAGTAGGCGTAGAGGGCCCGGATACCCGCCTCCTGCAGCGCGCGGATGCCCGCGTCGGTGTGCTCTGGCGTGTGCGACACCTGCGACGTGTCCACGGCCGCGGTCGTGCCCATGTCGATCATGCCGAGCGCGGAGATCAGCGCCCCCGCGTACACGTCGCTCGGCTCGTAGGCGGGCGTGAGCGTGCCCTGGATGTCGCGGTTGTAGTCGGGGTTGAGGAGGCCGTTGGGGAGAATGTTCCGCAGAAGGCCCTGGTAGAAGTGGTGGTGCGTGTCGATGAAGCCCGGCACGACGATCATGTTCGTGGCGTCGACGACGGCGGCATCGGCCGGCACGGAGACGTTCGGCCGCACCTCGCGCAGCTTGCCGTCCTCGATCAGCACGTCGGCCTGGGCGAAGTCGCCGACCGCGGGATCGAGGCTGAGCACCACGCCGCCTTGCAGCAGGATGCGACGCGCCTCCTGCACGCGTTGCAAGTCGGCATCGGCCGGACCGGTTGCCTGGGCGAGCGCGCGGCTCGGTAGCAGCTGGGCCGCGGCGCCGCCGACCACCAACCCCGCGCTCGCCTTGAGGAACCCGCGCCGCGACGTCTCGCCGCCCGCGCCCGCCGCCTCGCTCGACCCTACCGGCACGCCACCCGTTGCGTCGCCGCGCGGCTCGTCGCCCATCGTCCCCCCCTCCTCGCCGCCTACACCAGCGCGCGCTCATCCCGGGTGCGAGTGCGGGGAGTCCCTCGCCGGTCTCGCGCCCCGCGTGCTCCTACCAGAGTCAGGCCACGGACGCGCTGAGCACCGCGGCCGACTTCGGCGCCACCTGCACGGCCAGCAGCTCGCAGGGCTCGGCGGCGTCCAGCGGCGCGTAGGTGGCGCCGGGCGGGTAGTAGAGGATCGTCCCGCGCCCGACCTCGCGGTTGCCGTAGCGCGCCGTGCCGGATACGACGGCGGCGATCTGGTGGACCGCCGACTCGCCGCCGGGCAGCTGGCCGCCGGACTCGATGCGGATCATGCGGATGTTCGGGCCGGTCTCGTTGAAGCGGGCCAGCGGCTTGAAGCACACGCCGGGCGCCTCGGGGAGCGGCACCCAGGTGAAGGCGCTGGAGCGCAGCAGGACGGGCGTCGTGAAGCGGGCCGGGGGATAGACCATCTTCGTGCCCATGATCCGCTCCCAGGCGGCCTCGTAGCTGTCCTGCCAGCGGCCGCTGGGCCAGCGGATGCGGCCGTGCTCACGGTCTAGCTCGGCCTCCGTGGCGAGCTGGGCGGTGGTCTCCTCGAGCAGCGGTCGCTCGGGGAAGAAGCCCCAGCTCGGGCCCTGCGTCTGGATCGTCCAGGTCAGCGCCTCGTCGCTCACGATCTCGGTCGGCCCGTAGAAGACGCCCTCCGGGAAGTAGACGGCGTCGCCCGCCTGCGTCTGGATCGGGCCGTACTTGACAGCGCCCTCCAGGGTGAAGCGGACCTGGTCGAAGTTGTGGCGGTGGCGCGGCGAGTAGTAGGCGCCCTTCTGGTGGCGGCTCATGCCCGTGCGCAGGCGCCGCTCGTCGGCCAGCTCGAAGAGGTCGGTGATGCGGAGGGTGGTCTTGCGGTGGGGCGAGACGCGGGGCGCCACGTTGAGCCCGTCGAACACTACGACCTCGGCAGCCATCCTTCCTCCTCGCCGCTGCGCCGCGAAGGCGCGCGGCCCTGCCACAGGGGCCTCCTACCGATCGGTCATCGGAGCCGGTGCCGCGGCGCGGCCGGAGCAGCCCGTGGGGCGCGTGCCCGCCGGCTGACGGTAGGATGCCAGCTTTGCGCCCGGCTGTCAACGCCGCGCTGGCGGGCCGGCGCCGGCTCGATGCCGCGCGGCGACTTGACGGACGGCCGCGCGCCGCCTATGCTGCCGGAGAGACGCGCAGACGGTTACTGATATCGCGCGAACCTGCCGGCGTCATCGCGGGCCGGGGGCGCCGAGCCGCGTGGCGCCGGGCCATCACGCACGGAGAGAGTGTGGCAGAGCTGCTGGAAAGCGGGCGGAACTGGCTGGCGGGCATTGTCATCGTCGGCGCGCTGGGCGCCGGCGTGGGGCTCGCCTACCCGCTGCTCCAGCGCCCGGCCGCGCCGCCGGTGCAGCTCGTCGCCACACCGCCCGCGGCCACGCCGCCCGCGGCTGAGATCCAGGTACACGTGATCGGCGCCGTGGAGCAGCCGGGGCTCTACGCGCTGCCGGCGGGCAGTCGCGTGGGCGAGGCGGTGGAGGCCGCGGGCCTGGCCGCCGACGCCGCGCCGGACGCGCTCAACCTGGCCGCGCGCCTGGTCGACGGCCAGCGCCTGGTCGTGCCGCGCCAGGGCGAGCCGGCGCCCGCTGAGCCCGCCCCGGCGCCGCCGCGGGCCGCCAGCGCCCGCGCCACGCCGAGCGCCCCTGCCTCCGGCGGCCGGGCCGGGAGCGCCGCCGCGACCGCGCCCGTGGTCGGCGCCAAGCTGAACCTGAACACGGCCACGGTGGCGCAGCTCGACGCGCTGCCGGGGATCGGGCCGACCTACGCCCAGCGGATCGTGGACTACCGCGAGCGCAACGGGCCGTTCCGCAGCGTGCAGCAGCTTCACGACGCCCGCCTGATCCCGAACGCGACGTTCGAGCGCATCAAGGAGCGGCTTGCGGTCGAGTGATGAGGCCACTCCCCGGCCTGCGTGAGCGACGGCGGCCCGCCAAGGAACGGTGCGTGTGGCGCTTGTGCTACCATCGCAATGGGCGTAGTAAGTAGCCGCCGCCGAGCCGGCCTTCTCGGATAGGTGCCGATGGAGAGTGACGGGATGCCATCGCAGGAATCTCCGCGCAAGCAGGACGCGGATCAGCTCTATGAGCAATACGGCAGGCCACTGGAAGAAAAGCATAGAGGGCAATATGTGGCTATCTCGCCAGAAGGTCAAACCGTTCTCGGCGACGATCTGTTAGAGGCTTTGGAGAAGGCCGAAGCGGTGTTCGGCCCTGGCAGGAATTTGGTCTTCAAGATCGGGGATAAGGTCGTTGGCAAATGGCGGTGAGCCAATCCGTAACCTCTTCCAGATTCCCCTATTTACCCATCCGCCCATGTATCTATGTGCGCGGAGCTGCAGACCTGGATTTCGATATCGAGGCACTGCTAGACACCGGCTTTGATGGCGGCGTGGCGGTACCTGCAGACCTGCTGGCAGGCTATCCTCCGGCTGGATACCTGCCCTGGTCACTGGCTGACGAGTCGGAAGTGCTTACTCCCGCCTACCGTGGCGAGGTCACGACAGGCATACTGCCCCTGCATGCGTGGTGGTCATCGCATTAGGCGGCGAGCCGCTGGTGGGGTGCGCGCTCGCCCGCCATTTCAAGATTACTTTGGACCATGGCGAACAACTGACGATCGAACCCTAGCACCTCGTCACAGACGAACTGCTAGGTGTTGTGAACTCACAACACCTAGCAGTTCGTCTGTGACGGACCACTAGATCACGTTCGGGAAGGCGTCGTAATGTCGGCGGATGTCCACCGACGAGCCGAAGTCCTGATGGGCGAAGCCGAGCGCAAGGCTACGCAAGGCTACGCCGAAGCGGCGCGCGCGCTCTACCTGGCGGCGGCCCAGGAGGAGGCCCGAGCGTACGAGTACGTCCCGGCGCCCCGCGCTCGGACGCGCGGAGTTATCGCCGTCAGCGCCGTCGCCTTATTCCGCCGGGCGGGCGCGCTGGACGAGGCCATCCGCTATGCTCATCGGTATCTTGAGGATGCGCTTCCCGACTTCGCTCGTGCGCAGCTTGATGAGTTATTGGCCGACAGCCAGCGGGCGCAACGCGCGCCGGGGCGGTTTCTGGGGTGAGTAATCCCGACGACGCCGGCCGGGCGGCAGGGGACAAGTCCCTGCCCTACGACGCGTTCGCCACACCGGTTTGCAGCCAGACTGAGTGCCCGGCCGACGCCGGGGCTGCGGCCAGTGGCGCTTGCAGTATTCCGCGCCCCAAGCCCCCGCGGCGCCGGCCCTCCCGGTGGCTCCGGCGTCGGCACGGGGGCAGTGGCGCTGGCAGTATTCCGCGCCACAGGCCGCGGGCGGCCACGAGAGCCGCCCCTACGAGACCACGACATGCTGGCTGGTCGGCCTGTGCGCAAGCGACGCTAGCCGGCGGGGGCGGCGGCTAGCTCGCGCACCACTTGATGGCCGCCGTTCTCGGCGTACTCTTCCTCGCGGTAGACGGCGAGGGCGCGCATGGTGGGCAGGTCGTTGAAGGCGAAGAGGACCGCGTCGTCGGTGGCCGAGGCGTTGGCGTGCTCGTGCAGCGTCCAGGTGGGCACGACGAAGATGTCTTTCTCTTCCCAGTCGAAGCGCTGGCCGCCGATCACGGAGTAGCCGCGGCCCTTCGCCACCTGATACACGCTGTTGCCGGTGTGGCGGTGGGCGCGGGTGCATTCGCCGGGGCGCAGGAGCTGGATGCTGGCGCCCATCGTGGGCATGATCGGCCCGCCGGTGCGCGGGTTCACGTATTCCATGAGGATGCCGTCCCAGGGCGACCCGGCCTGCTCGCGCGCCGCTCGCTGCAGGGCCTCGTAGGTCGGCTCCCAGGGGTACTTCAGCAGCGGCGAGTACGGCTTGGTCCAACGGTCCCAGGTGGGGCTCAGGGCGTTGCCACCGTACTCGGCATAGGAGGCGTCGACCGGCCGCGTCGGCGTCTGCTGCTCCTCGGGGTAGACCTCGTAGAAGTTAACCTCTAGCGCGTTCACCAGCGGGATGTCGAGCCCGTCCTGCCAGATGCAGGGGCCGCTGGCGCCCTCGTTGCCGTGGTCGTGCCAGGTCCAGTTCGGGGTGAGCACCAGGTCGCGGGCGCGGATGTGGAGCTTCTCGTGGTCCACGACGGTGTAGGCGCCCTCGCCCTCCATGACGAAGCGCAGCGCCGAGGCGGTGTGGCGGTGGGCAGAGGCGGACTCGCCGGGCAGCATGATCTGAATGCCCGTGTAGAGCGAGCCGACGCAGGCGCTGACGTCGCGGCGGCCCGGATTGACGAGCATGACCACGCGCCGTGCGGCCTGCTCGGGGGTGACGAGCGCGCCCGCGCGCAGCACGAGCGGCCGCATCTCGCGGTAGCGCCACAGGACGGGCACCGACCGCGGCTGCGGGAACCACGGCTCGATCTCGTTGGCTACCGTCCAGAGGCCGCCGGCGTTCACCGCTTCTAGCTCGCGGTAATAGGCGGCAAGCTCCGGCGTGTCCGTTACGTGCGCGCGCCCCCGGCCCCCGTCGTCCATGGTGCTCCCTCCTGGCCCCGGCGTGTCCCTCCGCTCTGGCGGATGATAGGCCGGCCGGCCGCGCGCCGACAACTCGCATCCGGGGGCGCGGGACGCGCTCGGGCGGGGCTGGCACGCCACGTGCAGCCTCCTCGGCGCTGCCGACCGTGTTGCCGGAAGGTGTTCTGCGCCCGCCGGTCGGCGCACGGCAACCTGGCGACCTGGACGCTCTACCATGAGAAACCTGCTTCGCCCCCATACCGAGCGGGCCTATCGGCTGCGCTTCGTGCTGCTGGTCGTCCTGGCCAGCAGCCCCTTCCTGGCGCTCTCCGCGCTCGGGCTAGCGCGCGCCCACGCCGACGAGCAGGCGCGCGTCGTCGCGGACCGCGCGGCGCTCGCGCGCTCGATCGCGCACACCATCGACACGGCGATGGGCGGGCACTTCGCGCTGCTGCGCGGGCTGGCGCTGATGCCGACGATTGCCGATCCCGCGCGCCATGCAGACGCCCAGGCGGCGCTGCGTCGGCAGCAGGAGGCGTACCCGGCCTTCGAGGGGATCGGCCTGTACGACAGCGCGGGCGCGGACATCGCCCACACGAGCCAGGAGGCGTTCAGCTTCAACATCGCCGACCGCGACTACTTCCCCTACGTGCTGGACACCGACGAGCCGGTCGCCGGCCGCCTCGTCCTGGGGCGCGGGACCGGCGTGCTCACCGTGCCGCTGGCCGTGCCTGTGAGCTTCGACGACGGCACGCGGGGCGCCCTCGTCGCGCCACTGGCGCTCGGCTATCTGGACGCGGAGCTGAGCGGGCTCACGGCCGGCTCGGGCGTGCAGGCCGTGCTCGTCGACCGGGAGGGGCGGGTGTTTATCGACCCGGACCCGGTCGTCGCGAAGCAGCTTCTCTCGCGGCGGGGGCGCGCCGACGTCGAGGCGGTGCTCGGCGGGGGCAGCGGCGCGGTTCAGCTGGACGCCGCCGGCACGCCGATCCTGAGCGCCTACGCGCCGGTGCCCACGACAGGCTGGGGGCTGCTGCTCACGCAGCCCACCGCGGACGCCTTCCGCCAGGCCGACCTGCACCTGCTCCGCGGCGCCGCGCTGCTGCTCAGCGTGCTGCTGGCGACGCTGGCGCTGGGCTGGCTGCTCGGCGGGCGCCTGGCGCGCGCGTATGCCGAGGAGCAGCGGATGCGCGCTGCCAGCGACGCGCAGCGCCGCTTTCTGGAGCACCTGATCGCCACGGCGCCGCTCGCCGTTGCCGTGCTAGAAGGGCCGTCGCACCGCTACGCGATGGTGAATGCGCGCTACCAGGCGCTGTGCCCCGGCGCGACGCTGACCGGCCGCCCCTTTGCCGAGGTCTGGCCGGCCAGCGTCCGCGCGGCGGTGCTGCCGGTGCTCGACGCGGTGTATCGCTCGGGCCAGCCGCACACCGCGATCGACGCGCCGCTGGCGCTGCCGGCCGCCGACGGCGCGACCGAGGAGCGCTACTTCTCGGGCGTGCTGTCGCGCCACGAGGGCATGGCCGGCGGGCCGCCCGGCGTGCTGGTCGTGCTGCTGGAGACGACGGCCAGCGTGCAGGCCCGGACGCGCGCCGTGCGCGAGAAGGACGAGTTCCTGTCGCTGGCGAGCCACGAGCTGCGGACGCCGCTGACCACGATCAGCATGGCGGCGCAGGTGCAGCGGCGGGCGCTGCGCAAGGAGGCGCTGGACGCGGCGCTGCTGGAGCGCCAGGCTCGGACTATCGAGCAGCAGGTGCGGCGCTCCAGCCAGCTGGTGGGCGAGCTGCTCGACGTCGCGCACATCCAGTCCGGCTACTTCGAAGTGCGCCCGGCGCCCGTCGACCTGGGGGCGCTCGCCTACGAGGCCGTGCTGCGGCAGCGCGATGCGCTCGGAGACGCTGGCGCGGGCGAGATCATCCTGAACGTCGAGGACGCGCCGCTCGTCGTGCTGGGCGACGAGAGCCGCCTCGACCAGATGCTCACCAACCTGCTCTCGAACGCCGTCAAATACAGCTACGCCGGCGGGTCGGTGCTCGTGACGGTGGCTAGCGCGGGCGACAGCGTGCGGCTGGCGGTGATCGACCACGGCATCGGCGTGCCGCCCGGCGAGCGCGGCGCCCTGTTCGCGCCGTTCCGCCGCACCTCGATCGCCCGCGAGCACGGCGTCGAGGGCACGGGGCTGGGCCTGTACATCACCCAGCGGCTGGTGACCGCGCAGGGCGGCACGATTGCCGTGGAAGACACGCCCGGCGGGGGTACCACGTTCGTCGTGACCTTCCCGGCCGCCGCCCGCGACGCCGAGGCTCAGGCCCCGTCGGCGCCCGCCGCAACCGGCTGAGCGAGCCGCCGCGGCGGGACGGACCTACCCCCCGGCCCCCCCTCCCAATGTGGGAAGGGGGAGAAAGACGAGGACGAGGCCTTGGTGGCTCCCTCCTTCCTTCCGAGGGTGCGACGCGGAACACTGCAAGCATCGCTGGGGCGGGGGGGGGGGTAGGTCAGAGCTGCCCATGGAGGGTGTCGCAGGCGGCCGGGTCGCCCGACTGGTAGCCGGTCTTGAACCATTGCTGGCGCTGCGCCGACGAGCCGTGGGTCCACTTCTCCGGCCGCACCTGCCCCTGGAACTCTTGCTGCAAGCGGTCGTCGCCGATCGACGCGGCGGCGTTCAGGGCGTCCGCGACGTCCTTGTCCGTCGGGGGGGTGAGGTAGCCGGTGTCGGCCGCGTGGCGGGCCCAGACGCCCGCGTAGCAGTCGGCTTGCAGCTCGATGCGCACGCTGCCGCTCTGCGGCCCCGAGCCGCTGTCCTGCACCGCGGCCAGCGTGCCGGTGAGGTCCTGGATGTGGTGGCCGTACTCGTGGGCCAGCACGTAGGCTTGCGCCAGCGGCCCGCCGTTCGCGCCGAACTTGGTGCGCAGGTCGTCGAAGAACCCCAGGTCGATGTAGACGTCCTTGTCTTCGTTGCAGTAGAACGGGCCGACCTCGGAGGTGGCCTCGCCGCAGCCGGTCTGGATGGCGTTGGTGAAGAAAACGGTCTTGGCCGGCTGGTATTGCTGGCCCTTCTGGGCGAAGTAGTCCTTCCAGTAGGCCTGGATGCTGTTGACGTAGCCGACGACGCGGCAGTCCTCGTTGGCGTTCGCGTCGGCGCCGGTGTGGCACTCCTGCGCCAGCGTCGTGTCGCCGCGGCCGCCTTCGACCGACTGGTCGTAGGGGGCGGCGCTGGGCGCGCTGCCGCCGATGAGGTCGCCGGGGTTGACGCCGAGCAGGAGCGCCACGATCAGCACGATGAGCCCGATGCCGCCGCCGCCGACCACCAGCCCGCCCCCGCCGCCGGGGAAGCCGCCGCCGCGCCGGTCCTCTACTTGTGAGGGATCAAGATTGGCATTGGGATTGAATTGCATGTTCAGCCCCCCGCGTGAGCTACGTCTCCAAACCACGGGCCAACCACGAGGCTGCTGAAAGCAGCAAGCGTGCCAGGCGGCTAGCGGCGCGGCGCGGGGGGCGCGGCCTGGGCGGCGCGGAGGATGCCGCGCAGCACGTCCGAGCGGCTGACGATGCCGACGAGCCGGTCGCCGGCGAGCACCGGGACGCGGCGCAGGCGCTGGTTCACGAACAGCCGTGACACCTCGTCCACGTCGGTGTCCTCGGCCACGCTGGTGACGTCGCGCGTCATGATGTCGGCGGCCGTGGCGCCCGCGCGGCTGATCACGTCGAGCTCGCTGATCATGCCCAGCACGCGCCCCGCGTCGTCCACCACCGGCACCCCGGCCAGGTGCCGCGCGTCCAGCAGGGTCGCCACCTCCTGCACCGGCATCGTCGGCGGCACGGTGACCACGTCGCGGGTCATCACGTCGCGCACGCGCAGGGGCGCGGCGAGCTGCGTCCACGTGGGGAGGTCGCTGCCCGCCGCCGGGCCGTCGGCGCTGGCGGCCGCGACGGCGCGCGGGGGCGGCGCGGGCGCCGCCAGCGGGGGCTCCTCCTTCGTGATCAGGCGCACGCCGCGGTCGTAGGTGAGGTACGACCGCGCCCACTGGACCAGCACGAGCAGGCGCTTCTCGAAGCCGATCAAGTAGAGGATGTGGACGAACAGCCAGACGAGCCAGGCGGTATGCCCGGTCAGGTGCCGGCCCTCGATGTCGGCGACGGCGGCGCCGCGCCCGATCGTCGCCAGGTTGCCGCGGTCGACGTAGTGGAACGGCTTGCGCGGCTTGCCCGCGAGCGTGCGCCGAATGTTCGCGGCCGCCGCCTGGCCTTCCTGGATGGCGACCTGGGCAACGCCGGGCAGGGGCTTGTCGCCCTGGTGGGTGAAGGCGGCGAGGTCGCCAATCACATAGACCTCGGGATGGCCGGGCACCGTCAGGTCCGGCTCCACCAGCACGCGCCCGCTGCGGTCCAGCGGCACGTTCAGGCTGCGGCCGAGCGGCGAGGCGGCGACGCCCGCAGCCCAGAGCGCGGTCCGCGTGGGGATCTTCTCGTCGCCGACGTACACCGCGTCGGGGGTGATGTTGGTCACGATGGCGCCCGTTCGCACCTCCACGCCCAGGCTGCGCAGCGCGCGCTCGGCGCTGGCGGAGAGGTCCTCGGGGAAGGCGGCCAGGATGCGCGGCAAGCCCTCGAGCAGGATGACGCGGGCGCGGGACGGGTCGATGCTGCGGAACTCGCCCACGACGGTGTGCCGCGCGATCTCGGCGATGGCGCCCGCCATCTCGACGCCGGTGGGGCCGCCGCCCACGATCACGAACGTGAGCAGCGCCTGGCGCACCTGGGGGTCGGTGGCGCGCTCGGCCTCCTCGAAGGCCGAGAGGATGCGCCGCCGGATCTCCAGCGCGTCGTCGAGCGACTTCAGGCCGGGCGCGAGGGGCGCCCACTCGTCGTGGCCGAAGTACGAGTGGCGCGCGCCGGCGGCGAGGATCAGGTAGTCGTAGTCGAGCGCGCCGTCCGCGAGCTGCACGCGCCGCCGCGCTAGATCGATGCCCGTGGCCCGCGCCTGGAGCACGCGGACGTTGCGGTGCCGCCGCAGGAGCATACGGATGGGCTGGGCGATGTTGCCGGGCGACAGCGCGGCCGTGGCGACCTGGTAGAGCAGGGGCTGGAACAGATGGTAGTTCCGCTGGTCCACGAGGGTGATCTGGACCGGCGCGGAGGCGAGCGCGCGGGCGGCATACAACCCGCCGAACCCGCCGCCGACGATCACGACCCGGGGCGCGCCTGCCTGCCGGCCGTCGCTCGCCATCGCTCGCGGCTCCTCACACCGAAAGTCTCCCATAGTGTGACGATTCCGCGCCCGCGCTCACAAGGCCCACCGCCCCTTCCCCCAACGTCGGGGGCAAGGAGGCGGCGCCTCAGCCGCGCGCCTCGCCCCCCTGTTGGGCCAGCCAGAGCGAGGCCGCCTCCTGCTGCTCGACCTCGAGCTGGCCCAGGAAGTCGAAGATGCCGCCGATCGAGCCGGAGTGGATCGCCAGCAGCCGCGCCCCGCGCTCGCCATCGGCGTTGAAGTGCTGGTGCGTGCTGTTGATGTGGACGATGTTCAGGTCGCCCGTCTCCCAGTCATAGCGTACGTTGTCGACGATCGAGTAGCCCCGCCCCTCCAGACAGTACAGCGCCGCCTCGTTGAAGTGGCGGTGCTTGCCCGAGCGCGCGCCGGCCGGCAGGTCCTGCACGAACATGCGGATCAGGCGCGTGGCCGTGCCCAGCGCGGGATCGCCGCTGTAGTATTTGATCCGCCCCTGGCGGCACATCTGCCAGGCCTGCATCCGCCCCGGCACGAGCACCTTGTCGGCGCGGCGGCGGGTGGCCTCGGCGGCGGCGGCCTGCTGCATCGCGTCGTACTGCGTGCTGCCCCGCGGGCCGGGCGCCGCCGGCACCGCCAGAGGGGCGGGCGCGGGATCGTCGTCCGGCAGCTCCTCCACGCCGCCCAGGCCCATCAGCTCGGCCACCGGCTGCATGGAGCCCCAGATCACCTCGGCGGGCGCCTCGGGATCGGCGTTGACGTGCTGGTGGACCGCGCCGGGCACCAGGCACAGCACGTCCTCGGCCTCCCAATCGTAGCGCACGCCGTCGATGACGCTGTAGCCGCGCCCCGCCAGGACGTAGCCCTGCGCCTCCCACAGGAAGCGCGTGCGCTTCGAGCGCCCGCCGGGCGGCAGCTGCGTGATGTAGTGGCTCATCGTGCGCATGGCGGTGTGCAGCCGCGGCCCGGTCAGCCACTTCACGCGGCCCCAGGGCGTCGCCTCCCAGCGGCGCTCGCGGCCGCGCACGATCTGCTCCCACGTCTTCTGCGCCTCGAGGATCGCCTGCTGGCGGGCCACGATGCGGTCGTAGATGTTCAGCGCGGCTTCCGGCTCGCGCTCGCGCAGCCGCTCGCGTTCCATGTCACTCGCCCCTCGTCCCAGAGTCTGGCGCCATGCCTCGCGGCCCAGCGCTTATGGCGTCATGCCGATGGTCTGCAGGAAACCGGACGCCTCGACCTCGCGCAGGTAGCGGGACTCGATGAAGTCCGTGGGCTGGCGGCCGGCGAAGCGCGGGTCGTCGGCCGCCAGGTCGGCGAGCAGGCGGGCGACGCCCTCCTCGCTGACGTAGGGCACGGGCGGGCAGCAGCGGAGGTATTCGGCGTAGGCTTGTTCGAGGATGTCGGGATCGTCGATCTGCAGGTACTGGCGGTACACGTCGAGCGCCCACGGCTTGTCGGTGCGGAAGCGATGGATGCCCTGCACGAACGCCCGCGCGAAGCGGCGCACCGCCTCCTCGTTCGCGGCGACCCAGGGGCGGAGCGCCCCGACGACGACTGTCGGGTACTCGATGCCCGCCGCGCCCAGGTTCACCATCTCCTGGTAGCCGGCCCGCTGGGCCATGACGGTATGCGGGAGCGACAGCATGCCGGCGTCGATCTGGTCGCTGGTGAGGGCCGCCAGGATGGCCGAGTTCTCGCCGAACTGCCGCAATGCCACGTCGCGGTCGGGCTGGAGGCCCACCTGGTCCAGCGCCAGCACGGCGGCCGTGTAGGTGGCGCCGGCCAGTCGGGTGATGCCCATGATCTTGCCGCGCAGGACCTGCGGGTCCGTGATGCGCGGGTTGACGATCATCGAGTGGAGCGGGCGGTTGCTGCCGGCGAAGAGCAGCGCCACGTCGGCGCCGTTGACCGTCGCCTGGATACTGGAGCTGGGGTCGAGGCCGGCGATCTGGACCTGCCCCGCGATCATCGCTTGCAGGCTGGGTGAGGTGCTGGTGATGTTCGTCAGCTCGACGTCGAGGCCCTGCTCGCGGAAGTAGCCGCCCTCGTAGGCGAGCCACATGCCGGAGTGGCCGGTGCCGCGGGCGGCGTAGTTGGCGACCAAGTGAATGGGCGGCCCGGCCGTGGGCGGGGCGCTGGCCGCGGGCGCGCTCGCCGTGGCGCCGGAGGGCGCGGCCGGCTGCCTCGCCGGCGCGCTGCCGCTCGGCGCGGGCGCGGCGGGGCCGCACCCGGCGAGGGCCACTGCCAGGCCGAGGCCGAGCAGCGCCGCGCGCCCGGCGCGGAGAGTATAAGTGAGACGCGAGGGGCCGTGAGACGCCATGCGCGATCACCCTTCCATCGCCAGTCGCTGCCCGGCCCCGCCGAACCGGCGGGCGGGCGACGATAGAAAGGGTACTACATCACGGACAGTCGTAGCGGCGACCGCCCCGGTGGCGGGCACCCGGCGGAACGACGAGGCGAGTCATTCTTGAGCAAGCGCCAACAAGGTACGATACGCCCCAGCGCCGAGCCAGAGGCCCGCTGTGCGCAGCTCATCCAGGACGGGACGAACCCGGACAATCAGCCCCGTAGTCTTTGCCTCGACGAGTACACCGGCACTACCGAGAACCCGGAGGCCACGGGCGCGCGCTATGTGGCGACCGGCCGAATCGTCCATGAGCACTGGAATGCCGCCGCCTAGCTCCAGGGCCAAGCCAATCGCCTCAGCCTCGCCGAGACCGAGGGTAGCTAGTAGAGGCGAGATCAACCGCGAGTTGACTAGCGGTCGCCGGCTGATCCAGGCTGTACCTGGCACTTCCGGGGCTCCTGGCCGGCCGCCCCCTCCGGTCACCACCTCTGCATAGACCGCGGCAGGCACGACCACTTCGTCGAATATCGCGTGGAGGAGGTCGAGGCGTCGGATCGCGGAGTAGAGAATCAGCGGGCTGCTGTCGCTGACGACCGCCACCGTGTTAGGCGCCGTGAACGTGACGGCGGAGGTCCTCGATCTCCTGACGCATCTCGTCCGCGGTTGCCGGCCCTGAGGGAATCTGATGTCGGGCCATCAGATCGAGGATTTCCCAACGACTAACGTTCAGGAGCTGCGCCGCCTTCCCCTGGCCGATACTGCCTTCACGGAGCAACTCTAGGATGAGAGATTCTCTAGCCTTGGCCACGGCGTTCTCGGGAGACCCGAGCAGCAGGACCAGCTCTTCGGGCAGCTCTATGAGCATCGTCAATGTTGTCACGCCATCTCCCCGCAATTCCATTCCCACTATTTCATTATTCCGGATGACGCACTGACTCACCAGGGCGAGTCGCGGATGCCGCGGTCATGACACCGAGCGGGACGACGAGGGGCGCGGTCCGGGCGAAGTGGGCGGAGCCGACGAGGATTGCTGAGACGGCAACCGGCGGCGAACCGCCGGCCCCCGGTTCTCAGGCCGGGGAAGCATCAGGTGAAGATGTAGTCTCAGCAGCATTCGGCTCCGACCTAGAGTCGCACGTCAAGCGGGCTGACGAGGGTGGCCGAGACGGAAACAGTTAACAGCTGTAGTCTCGGCCGCATTCAGCCCGAATGTACTTTAGCAGCGCGGCGACGAGGGGCGCAGAAACACTTCCGGGCGCGTAACGGGAACGGGCCTCGCGGCCCGCTCCCGCCGCCACACCGGTCCAAATGTAGTTCCTGCTGCATTCGCCGCGAGCAGATTATACCCTTGTCGCGGGGCTGGGGGTTAGGTCATAGCGCGACCCCTTCGATGACGCCCACCCAGTGGTCGGCCGCCAGGCCGCCCTGGGCGAACGCCGCCAGCACGTCGAACACCGCGTCCGAGAAGCCGCCGACGTTCAGCACGTCCGCGCGCTCGGGAGCCTGAACGGTGCCATAGGGCGTCAGATCGATGCAGGCCAGCTTCGCCTGCGGGCACCGCGCCCGCAGCGCCTCCCACTCGCGCATGGTCTCGGTCGGCCGCGCCCACGGAGTCCGGGGCCGCGACTGGCTGTCGATCCACGATTCGAAGTCCGACACGAAGACGACCAGGTCCGCGTGCCGACGCTCGGCGTTCAGCCACGCTAGCGGCAGGGAGCAGTTCGTCCCCCCGTTCGGCAGACCCGCCAGCCGTTCCGCGTTCGTGAACACGCTGTCCCGCGGGTCCAGGGCCACCGTGTGTAGCCGATCGTTGAACGGCAAGACCGTCGCGCGCGGGTTACGGCGCAACAGGACCGACGCGATGAGCGCGCCGACGTCACGGCAGCGCACCTTACTGGTGGCGCCCGGGCGATACCCGGTTACGGGCGACTCCATGGAGCCCGACACGTCCAAACAGACGTACACCTGGCCCTCGATCGCCGGGACGTTGGCGCTGGCGACCTCCATCGCCGCCTCCAGCGCCTCCCGCACGACCGCCGGTACGGTGTTGCCGGCCCGCGCGTGCGCCATCATGAGCTGGTACGGGAAGGCCCGCGCCCGCTGGATGGCCGCCGGGTCGCGCAGGTCAGTGGTCCGTGGTGCGCCGATGTCGGCGCCGGTCTACAGTCAGCTTTTGGAGCAGTGGCTCGCGGCGCCGCCGGCACCGCTGAGCGAGCGGAGCCAACGGTGCGAGGCGCCCTACCGTGTCCGACCTGCGGCCAGATAGACCTCGTCCAGCGGGTTACCGCCGTGCTGGGTGAGGGCATCTCGGACAGCCGCCTCTCGGGACCCAGCGTGGGGTTGGGGAAGGTTCTCGGGAAGGGCGGACGCTTCGTCCTCTCGGGGCAATACACCTGGCTACGCGGCGAGGTCTGCACCCGTCTCGCCGGCCATCTTGCGGCGGCGATGCCCAAGAGCCACTGGATGTGGGGCATCGGCCTGGCGATATTTGGCGTCCTGTGCCTCGTGAACCTGTTTCCGCCTACATCCTCGTCCGGCGCGTCTTGGATGGAGTGGCTCATCTTGGGGCTCGGCCCCCTGGGGTTCGGGGTTTCCCTCATCGAGCAGAGCCGACGTGCGGATCGCGCGGCGCGAAACCTAGTCCACCTGTACTACTGCCATCGGTGCGACGGCGTGTTCGTGCCGGGTCGGTCGGGCCTCGTGCCCGTGGGCGCGGTCGGCGACCTCCTCAACCTTCTCTGAACCCGCAAACGCTCGTGCGCGGCGAGATGCCGAGAAACCGCGCCGAGCGCTCGCCAGGCCTCCGCCCAAGTTGTTGCGGTACTGGCCTGGCGCGGATCACGAACCCCGTCCTCACGCGATCCTGCGCCGACTCGGATACAGCCAGCGGTGTCGCTTCGCGATCCTCCACGTGTACGCCAGCGAGTTGATAATGGCCGTGAGCATCTCACCTGTGCGGCTGCCGTAGAACTCGTCGTCGGCCGGGCACGTGTGCGCCGTGAGGTTACGAGCTAGGCACGCGACTAGGTAGTTGCGCGCGATAAAGGTGTTGGCGGACTGCGTGTACTTCGGATCGTTGAGCAGCACGGTGAGCTTGGAGTATGCATCACTTTCGGAGTTGAAGCCTACCATGTCGCCACCGTTCCGCTTCGCCTCGTCCTCGAAGAACTGCTGCCACGGCTCCGAGTCCATCACACCATTGATGACGCCTACCAGGCCGGTACGCGGCTTCGCCCAAGCCGGCTTCCGCTTGGCTCCCACGTGCCTCAGCAAATCCTCTAGCCCCGTGGCGATGTTCTTCACCAGCGTGTACTTGTCCTCTCTCGACCAGCCAGTGAACGCACCATGGCCGCGATCTACGGCGCCCATCTTCGATAGCGTGGCAGGCACGATGTCGAGATGATTCACCCAGCAGTAGGCCAGAAGTTCGTCAGCATCGCGGCGGGCCAATGGTCGTCCTATCTGCAACCCTGTCTGTCCAGCGGTCTCATTGTGCCCCTTGAAGAACACATCGAGCACGTCTCGTGCCTCATCGGTTACCCGCGCCACCTTGCTTGCATGTCGTATGTCGCGCTTGACCCACCATGGGCGCCCAGCACTCACATTCTCTGCGATCTGCTCCAGCGCTTCGCCAGTTATCCAGCGTATGAACTGCAACTGGTGCTGTATATCGCGATCTACCTCGCGAGCAAGCCGCGCCCGGTCGGCTTCCTCGTAATGATGCCGTAGTCCGCGAAGGAATCGCAGGAAATCATACAGATCATCGCGCCGCAATTGATAACGTTGAGCGATGAGAAGTGCCAAGTGTGACATTCTGGCGGAGAATCGGCGGCCTTGCGACGCGTTCAGGCGGATTACCTGGTGAACTTCAACTGCTGCGGAGAAGGCACGCGTTGTAATTCGATCATGGCCCAGGATGAAGGCGGCCAATGCATCATAATCGGCCGCTCGTCCGCAAAAGGTTCGTAGGTTTTCGTCGCCAGGCCCACGCGGCAGACCATGAGTCCTCCGATAGTCCTCGGGAAGCGCCACGAGAAGGCTATGATTGTAGAAGTAGTCCGGGAACTGCTGGAGATGATGCAGTTGGTGGACCTGCCAGTAGGCATAGTAATGCTCGGCGGCGTTGACGTACAGATCAGAGCCGGGGCGCACCTGCACTCGGTACGACATCCACGGCCTGAAGGAGCCTGGGGCCGGCCGCTCAAAGTGAGGGCTGCTTTCTGGCGCGCGGTCAAACGGATGGACGAAAGCGTCGAGCGTTCTAGCTGGGTAAGCGTGCAACTGCTCGTAGGCATCGGCGTCAGGGGGGCGCCTGACGCGCGGCGAGTTGTCGTCAAAGTCCCGGATCATGGCGTGCCTGTATCGGGCGTACTCGGGCGACTGGATCACCCGAGCGCGTGGCAGCATAACGCCTTCCCGCTCGTAGTGCTCCATTTCATGCTCGCCCACGCGGACCTTCAGCGCATTGCAGTAGTTGATGAACGCATTGAGCGACAGATACGGGTTGCCGTACCTAGTCAAAGAGGTGTCAATCACGCCCCGCATGGCAATAAGCTCCGTGGGTCTCCCAGGGCGCGGCGTCGGAGGTGAAGCCGGCCCGCAGTCCAATGCCGCTGCTGCTGGTATTGTACGCCCCACGGCGGGCGTGTGGACTGCTTTGCGGATGGTCGAAGCCCGAACTTGCGGAAGTCGCAACATCGGCCCTACTCGCAGCGTGCTGGCCGTTTTGGCGCCGAATTGCGGCGAGGGGCGCTGCCCGAACATGTACCACGGCGGCCCGCCGGCGCTACTGGTCTTGCGGTGTTGCGTCGGCGTAGAGCGCGGCCAGGAACTCGTCCAGGAGCGGATCGAGCGCGGTATCGTCAAGCTCGCCGTCCGCCGTGAACGGCACGGGCAGCAGCGTGCCCCGCACCAACTTCTCGGCCCCCCTGCCCTCCGCCGCCCTGTCCCCAGACCCCTTAGCCATGCTGCACCTCCAGGTCCCGCCCGGCATCGGCGCGGACGGCGTCGATGGCCGCGTGGAGCTTCGGCACCGCCGCGTCCAGCATGGCGCGAAGCGCCTCCTCGTCCAGCTTGCCGTCTGGGGTGAGCGGCGCCTTGAACCACGTGCCCACGATCCCGGGCCGTCCATCCGGTGGTCCACCATGACTTGCGGCCGAGCGTTCGCGCCTCACCATCCCTGGCTCCTCCTCTTTGCCTGCAATTAGGCTCCCACCTCATCATCTGGCCAGTGGCCCCGCGCGTGCAATGCGTCCCGCACACACCGTGATGCGCTGCCGGTCGCCGGCCTCTGGTGCGGGGCCGGACTCGAAACGCTGTGATAATTGTTCTGATAGAGAACAATTAGGGTAGAATATGGCGGAGGCGGCGCATGGCCGAACTGGGCGATCTGAGCCGGTACGTAACCTTGGCCGAGGCGGCGAAGGCGCTCGGCTTGCCGCGCGACACGGTTCGCCGGCGCGTCGAGCGTAGAATAATGGATGGAGTCCACCTGGCCCCACGGGTCTGGCTGGTCCGCCGCGATGAGGTCGAACGTTGGCGCGAGCGCGGCAAGCTGCCCGTCGGACGCAAGCCCCGCTCGTCTCGCCCCGAGCCGCCCACGAAATAGATGACCTCGGCGCCGCTGCAACAGCCCGAGGTCTGGCGAGCCCCACCGAGGAGGAACCCACAATGCCAAGTGTATCACTCCCCGCGCTCGCACCCCCACCCCTGGCCGCAATCTACTGTCGCGTGTCCACTCCGGGTCAGGAAGCAGACGGCAGCAGCCTAGAAACGCAAGAGGCCGCCTGCCGGGCCTACGCCGAAGCCAACGGTTACCTGGTGGACGACGAGCACGTCTACCATGAGACACATAGCGGGGCGGAGTTGTGGGAGCGCCCCAAGCTGACTCGGTTGCGCGAGGCTGTCCGAGATCGCGCGGTGGGTGTAGTGCTCGCGCACGCCATCGACCGCCTGACTCGCGACCCAGTCCACCTCGGCGTCGTGCTCTCCGAAGCTGATCACGTCGGGGTGTCGGTCGAATTCGTCACAGAGCCGATGGACGATTCGCCCGAGGGCCAACTGATCCTGTTCATCCGGGGCTACGCTGCGAAGTTGGAGCGAGCCAAGTTTGCGGAGCGCAGTGCCCGTGGCAAGCAGTACCTGGTCGAGCACGGACGACCACTGGTCGGGCCACGGCCGCCCTACGGCTACCGTTGGCGGGACGAGGCTAAGACCGGCTGGGAGCCCGACCCCGTGAGCGCCGCTGTCGTGAACCGCCTGTTCGAGGGTATAGCCGCCGGTAGGACGCTGGAGGCGCTGGCAGCCGAGTTGCGGGCGGAAGGGCTCCCTACACCCAGCGGCCGAGGCCAGTGGCGTCGCAACACCCTTGCCCACATTCTCCACAATCCTGCTTACTGCGGACGGCCGGTCGCCTACCGCTGGCGGCGCATCAAGGAGCGGGGCCGCTGGGTGCGCAGCGAACGGCCCGCGAGCGAGCGCGTGCCTCTACCCTCCGATGTCGCGCCTGCACTCGTAGATGTTGGCACATGGGAAGCCGTACAGGCTGTACTAACCCGCAATCGCGAGAAGGCGGCCCGAAACAACCATCACCCCGACTGGCACTTGCTCCGTGGTGGGTACGCGGAATGCGGGCATTGCGGGCAGAAGCTTCGCGGCCACCAGTATACCGACCGCCGTGGGGATGCATACCGTGTCGCCGCTTACCGCTGTCCATCGGCACATGGCGGCAGTCTGCACCCCTGCGATGGCAAGCCAATCGTCAGCGGGCGCGCGCTGGACGAGGCCGTGTGGGCGCGAGTTGCGGCCGTTCTGCTCAAGCCCGAGACGATCCAGAATAAGGTGGCCCAACTACGCCAGGATGACCCGACAGTTGCCGATCTAGCCGCTCTAGACCGAGCGCTGGCCGACGTGGAGCGCAAGCGGGCCAAGCTAGTCCGTGTCCTGGCGGAGATGGACGAGGACACTGCCGCGCCCGTGGTGACCGAGCTTGGTAATCTCGCCGCACAGCGGCGCCGGCTTCTTGGCGAGCGTGCGACGGTGGAGGGACGCCAGGCCGCTTGGGCTGTCGCGAGCGCCCGCCTGGACGACTTGGTAGCATGGTGCGAGCGCGTTGCCACCAACGTCAAGAAGCTTGATTACGTCGGCAAGCGGCTGGCGCTAGAAGCCCTCGGCGCGCGGGTTCGGGTGACCCGCGTGCCCGAGGGCATTCGGTGGGAGCTAGAGGCATCAGCGCCCCTGGACCCGCCGACGAGCGGTATTGTGTCCAGCACCTGGCCAGGTGCTGGCGCGTCTGCTGCCAGGTCGCGTGCCGCGCAATCGTCGTCCACTCGGCCTGGCCCAGGTCGAGCGCCGTCAGCATCTGGAACGGTACTGCCGGCGGCGCCCCCTGGCGGTCGGCCTTGTAGCGCTCGAACTCGCGCACGAGCGCCGGCAGCGCCGCCGGGTCGTGCGGCTTGCCGATGAGGTACGCGTAGAGCGCCCGCCGCGCCGCGCTCGTCGGCCGCGGGTGGACCATCTTGATCACGTCGGCCAGCGACGGATCGTTGCCGACGGCCGCCCGGAACAGCGCCTCGTCCGACCGCTGCGCCAGCCAGCGCTGCACCAGCCGCTTGGGCCGCGTGCCGAGCGACTTGCGGCCGGTCTGGCCCGAGCGCACGATCTGCACGAAGTTCCGCAGCATGCGGCCATCGTCGATCACCCGCTCGAAGACCGTTTCCAGCAGCGCGCCGTCGCGCGTGGCGAGCACGGCGCAGAGCAGCGCCGGCAGGTCCTTCATAAAGCCGCGCTCGCGGCAATACACCGCCGTGCGGGCGATGAAGGCCGGCTCGACCGCGGCGCACAGCGCGAGCACCGTGGCAAGCTGCTCGTCGGCCGACGCGTAGTACGTGCCGTTCAGGCAGCCCGTGGCGGCGTACTGTGCCAGCGCGGCCCGCGGCTCGAGCGCGTAGGCCAGCCCACCCGCCTCGTTCACGGCCGTGGTCGCCGGCGCCAGCCGACCGATTAGCGACCGAAATAAGTTCTTGTTCGCCATCGTGCTTACCTCTGGGCGAAAGGCCCATCCGCTGCGCCTATCATGGCCGATGGCGATGCGAGATAGCTAGCGAAATACGGCCAATTTCGTGCGCGTGGCGACAACGTTGACGGTGTTCGCAAGAATGGCAACGCGGGACCGCATTGGAAACGCTTTGCGCACTTCGCCGTGCCGAGTATGGCAACGAGGAATTATCCTCGGCCCTCGGTTGATTCCGGGTGCAGCCGGGCGGCAGGGGACGAGCCCCTGCCCTACGTCACGGTCGCTGTGTATAGAGGATGATCGTAATCCGGCCGGGCGGCAGGGAAGGCGCCTCAGTGCTACGTTCTCATCGGCTGGGCGCGAGCGGCGGGGGGAATGCCATGTCCTACGGTTCTCACCTGTCCGGGCAGCCACGTTTCCGTATTGCAGCGGCGCACAATGTTGATCGAAGACGCAACGTTGCGGGGCTGATCGCGCTGCGCGCGTCATGGGCGAGCGGCTATAATGCGCGACGTGACGACGAATGAGCCAGATGCTGGCGAGAGTGAGCCGACGATGTGCCTGGTACGCCGGGCCCGCAGCCGCGGGTTTCCGGGCAACTACCTGAAGCGGATGCGCGAGTGCGCCGGCCTGTCGCAGCGCGCGCTCGGGCTGGTGCTTGCCCTGGATGCCACGCGCATCACGCGCATCGAGCGCGACCAGGTGCCGCTGGCCGGCGCCTACGCGCTGATCGTCGGCTGGGCGCGCGCCTGCGGCTACGGCCCGTGGGACGTCGGCCTGCAGTGCTTCCTGCTCCAGAGCGGCAATCCGCCGTGGCTACCGGAGGGCGATGCCCAGGCGGTGCTCTCCGTGGCGCGGCGGGCGGCCACGCTGGCGATGCTGCCGCGCCCGTCGGATCGCGCCGTCGTGGCGCGGCGTGTGGCGCAGCACCGCGCGGCCTGGGCGGCCACGCGACCCGACGGCGACGTCGCCCGCGCAGGCGTCCGCGCCGAGCCCGTGGGAGCACGGCCGTGCCGCTGAAACCAGCCCGCCCCGGCGCGTTCCCCGGTGGCAGTCCCGGCGGCATGCCGACGGCGTTGTATCTGTCGTCCGCCGGGTGTCGCGCTGTCAACAGCCAAATGAGGGGGGCTGAGCAATCTACTCAGCCCCCCTTCGCTACCCCAGATCAACTAGCCGCAGACGGATGCGATCTACCACCGTGTAGGGGCGGGTCTCGTGCCCGCCCGCGGCCGCAGGCCGCCAAGCCGGCGCCGGCAGGATGCCCGAGTAGCCTGGAGGCCGCCATAATCGCCCCCAGGCCTATTGCCCCCGCGATCTCGCCTCGCGACGCCAGCGCCGTCCACCTCGAACGCCTGCTGCGCCGCCACTTAGAGGAGCTGCGCTTCACCTTCGGCGACGAGCCGCTCGACGACTTGCAGGGCTTTCTCATCTGCGAAGACGGCAATCGCGCGCTGATCGCCGCCGCCGACCTCGGTCCCGACGCGCGGAGCTTCCTCTACCTGCACTGCCTGGGCCACCTGGCGCTCGGCCACGTCGACGGCACGCGGCTCAGCGTGACGTACGAGTTCCGCGACCGCTGGCGCCTCCCGCCCGCCGAGCAAGCCCGCGAGGCCGCCGCCGACGCCTGGGCGCACCAATTGCTGGCCTACGCCCTCGCCCCCCAGCACGGCCCCGCCCCGGGCCCGCGCGCGATCCGCCACCAGCTAGGCGCCCTCCGCCTGCCCCCCGGCTACCTCCGCGCCTGCCTCCAGCGCCTGCGTGCCGCCCTCACCGCCGATCCTGCCCCGGCGCCGCGGCGGGAGCAGGTCGCGCAGTAGCTCCGCCCACGACTCGACCCGCCGCACCTCCGGCAGCACGTGCGCGTAGCGGGCGACCTCGGCCGGGTCGGGGCGGAAGAGGTAGCGGGCGGGGACCGTGGTCAGGTAGCCGAGGACCTCCAGGCGATCGTCCACGAAGTGGGTGATGCCGAGCGCCGCACAGATGCCCGCCTTGTCCTGGCGCTGACGGCAGAAGTGGACGTGCTCAGGGGCGATGCCCGTCGTGCCGTAGAAGTCGTGGTGTGCCAGCCAGGCGAGCGTCTTCGCCTGCACACGCGCCCCGCACTTGGATACGAGGTACACGCGCCCGGCGAATCGGCCGCGATTCAACCGCCGCAGGGCCGCGAGCGCTCCTGGCACCGACGTCGTCTGCAAGTAGTTGTCGCCGAAGAACGAGGTGTCGCTCGCGTCGTTGACGCGGTCGATGATGACGCCGCCGACGTCTACCCCCAGTTTCTCGATTGTCTTCATTGTCGTTTCTTCCTGAGCGGGAGGGGCGGACCTCCCCCCCCTGCCCCCCCTCCCGATGCGGGAAGGGGGAGGACGCGGGGGACGCCCTCATCCCAGCCCTCTCCCAGGGGGAGAGGGAGTAAGAGGCGCCCTCGCCCCCGCCCTCTCCCAGGGGGTGAGGGGGCCGGATGCCCTCACCCCGACCCTCTCCCAGGGGGAGAGGGAGTAATGGGTACGCCGGCGCCGGATTCGGGACGGGCCGCACGGCCAGGGCTGAGGGCCGGGGCGCCGGTCTTCACCCCTTTACGCAGACGACCTGCCGCAGGGTGTGCACCACGTCGACCAGATCGGCCTGGGCCGCCATGACCTGGTCGATGGGCTTATAGGCGGCTGGCGTTTCGTCCAGCACGTCCGCGTCCTTGCGGCACTCCACGCCGGCGGTGGCCGCGGCGTGGTCGGCGAGCGTGAAGCGGCGGCGCGCCTCCGCCCGCGACATCGCGCGGCCGGCGCCGTGCGAGCAGCTCGTGAACGACTCGGGCTGCCCCTTGCCGCGCACGATGTAGCTCCGCGCGCCCATGCTGCCCGGGATGATGCCCAGATCCCCCTCCCGCGCCCGCACCGCGCCCTTGCGGGTCACGAACACGTTCTCGCCGTAGTGATGCTCGCGCGCCACGTAGTTGTGGTGGCAGTGCACCACCAGCGCCCCCAGCTCGAACGGCGGCAGGTCGGGCCGCAGCGCCAGCGCCGCCAGAATGTGCCGCAGCATCAGCTCGCGGTTCGTGCGTGCGTACTGCTGCGCCCACTGCACGGCGTGCCAGTAGTCGTCGAAGTGCTCGGTGCCCTCGGGGAAGTAGGCCAGGTCGCCGTCCGGCAGGTGGATGAACCACCGCTCCATGTCGCGCTTCGCCAGCTCGATGAAGAAGCTGCCGATCCGGTTGCCCACGCCCCGCGAGCCGCTGTGCAGCATCAGCCAGACCTGGTCCGTCTCGTCCAGGCACACCTCCACGAAGTGGTTGCCCGTGCCGAGCGTGCCCAGGTGGCTGAGGTCGCTGCCGCGGTTCAGCTTCGGGTACTTCGCCACGATGCGCTCGTAGCCCGGGCGCAGGGCCGCCCAGGCTGCCCGCGCGTCGTCGGGCGGCTCGTCCCAAGCGCCCACGTCGCCGGGGCCGCCGTGGTTGGTCCGCCCGTGCGGCACCGCCACCTCGATCGCCGCGCGGATGCCCGCCAGGTCGTCCGGCAGGTCGGCCGCCCGCAGCGTCGTCTGCGCCGCGACCATGCCGCAGCCGATATCGACGCCGACGGCCGCCGGGACGATCGCCCGGCGCGTCGGGATGACGCTGCCGACCGTCGCGCCGATGCCAGCGTGTACGTCGGGCATGGCCGCCACCCACTTGTGGATGAACGGGAGCTGGGCGACGTTGGTGAGCTGGTCGAGCGCGCTCTGCTCGACGGACACGCCGCGCACCCACGCCTTGACCAGTCCCTGGTTCCGGGCGCGATAGACCGTGTAGCTCGTCATCGTCCACCTCCCGCGAGCAATTGCCGGGCTGCAGCGCGCCCGGATAATTGCCGGCGCGCCGCGGCCCAGTGGCGCTAATCATGCGCGATGGCGCATTCGCCTGTCGAGCCGAAAACGGCCGAAAACCTGCGCGGCCGGTCAACCCTGACGGAAAGCGCAACCCGCAGCGACATGACCGCGCGGCCGATCCGGCCGGTTGCTGGCCCAGCGCGGCGCAATGTATCCTAGAGAGCACGCTGTACGCTCTACCATACGATGAGCCGAGACGGCAGAATGCCTAGCCCAGCAGCCGCGTCCGCGTCGACCGCCACCGCGCACCTCGTGCCGGCGGTCGATCGCGCCGTGCGCATCCTGCACTTGCTGCGCCGCGACGCGCGCCTCTGGGGCATCTCCGAGCTAGCCCGGACGCTGGGGCTGAACAAGGCGACCGTCCGCGACATCCTGCTCACGCTGGAGCACCACGGGCTGGTCGAGCGCGACCCGAGCACGACGCGCTTCCGCCTCGGCTACGGGCTTTACGCCTTCGCCAGCGCGCTGGGCGACGGCAACGACCTGGTCGCCGTCGCGCGCCCGTTCCTGCGCGCGCTCACCGCGCGCACCGGCGAGACGACGCTGCTCGCGCTGCTCGACGGCGCCCGCGTGCTCGTCGTCGACAAGGAGGAGCCGCCTACCGATCTCAAGATCTCGGCGCCCATCGGCCGGCGGCTGCCGCTCTACGCTGGCTCGATCGGCAAGGTGCTGCTCGCGGCGATGGAGCCGGCCGCGCGCGACCGCTGGCTGGCCCAGCACCCGCCGCGGCGCTTCACCGCCCGCTCGGTGACCGACTCGGCGGCGTACCGCGCCCTGCTCGACCAAGTGCAGCAGCAAGGCTATGCGCTGGACGACGAGGAGTACCTGGATGGCGTGCGGGCGGCGAGCGCGCCGATCCACGGCAGCGCGCCGGGCGCCCTCGCCGCGCTCACTGTCGTCGGCTTCAGCACGCGCATCGATGCGGCGCGGCTGGCCGAGCTGGCGGCAGCGGTCGCGGACGCGGCGCGGCAGATCTCGTGGCGCCTCGGCGGCGCGCGGCCCGAGCCGGCGCTGAGCGGCCGCGCCAACGGACACAGCGAATGAAAAGGCAGTTGTCACAGTGATCGCGGCATACGGGTACGCGCCGGTCCGTAGCGTGGGTCGCTTGTCGCCCGCGGCGGCCGTCGAGGCCGCCGACTCACCGTGCGCCGCCGTCCAAAGGACTCGTAGGGGCGGGTTTCATGCCCGCCCGCGGCCGTAGGCCGCAACTCAGCGCGCGTAGGCGTGAGATCGGGACGAAGACTGCAATAGGCGACGACAAGAGGTAGGGCAGAGGCAGCGACGCTCGTAGTATTCCGCGTCGCACCCCTGCGGCCCGGCGCGGGGTGGCGCCATCGGGTGGTGGGGGACCAGCGCCCGCCGTACCCCAATGGCCGGACAGCGTGGCAATGACAGGCACACGCGCATAGGCGGGGAGAAGGCCCATGAGCGAGGCAGGCAAAGTGCCGCTGCACCTGCGAGTGAACGGCGAAGACTACGACATTCTGGCGCCTGCGCACCATACCCTGCTCGAGGTGCTGCGCGAGGAGCTAGCGCTGACCGGCACCAAGCACGGCTGCGAGCTGGGGGAGTGCGGCGCCTGCACCGTGCTCGTGGACAGCGTGCCGCAGCTCGCCTGCCTGGCGCTGCCGATCGAGCTGCAGGGCCGCGAGATCGTCACGGTGGAAGGGCTCGCCCACAACGACCAGCCCCACCCGCTGCAGGAGGCCTTCACGGCCCTCGGCGCGGCGCAGTGCGGCTACTGCACGCCCGGCATCCTCGTCACCGCCAAGGCGCTGCTCGACCACAACCCTCGCCCCACGCGCGACGAGGTGAAGGAAGCGCTCAGCGGCAACCTGTGCCGCTGCACCGGCTACGTGAAGATTCTGGACGCTGTCGAGCTGGCCGCGGCCCACCTGCGGGGCGAGGCGGCGGCCGAGACGGAGGTGCGCTGATGGCTATCGAGACGCCGCCCCGCGTGGACGCGCCGCCCGCGCCGTCCGCGCCACCCCCCACCCCCGAAACTGGCGCCCCGCCCAGCCCGGCGCTGCACGTCGTCGGGCGCCCGCTGCCGAAGGTCGACGCGCTCGCCAAGACGTCGGGCGAGACGCAGTTCGCGGACGACATGAAGCTGCCGCGCATGGCCTACGGCCGCCTGCTGCGCAGCCCCCACCCGCACGCGCGCATCGTGGACATCGACCTCAGCGAGGCGCTGGCCCTGCCGGGCGTGTACGCCGCCATTACGGGCCGCGACCTGCCGCACAAGTACGGCATCATGCCCGTCAGCCAGGACGAGACGGCGCTGGCCGTGGAGAAGGTGCGCTACGTGGGCGAGCCGGTGGCGGCCGTCGCGGCGGTGGACGAGGAGACGGCCGAGGCAGCCTGCCGCCGCATTAAAGTCGTCTACGAGCGCCTGCCCGCCTACATGACCGTCGACGAGGCGCTGACCAAAGAGGGCGAGGCCATCCAGGACTACGGCGACGGCCGCAACATCCACAAGTTCGTCAGCTACGAGTTCGGCGACGTGGAGGAGGGGTTCGCGGAGGCCGACCATATCCGCGAGGACACCTTCTTCTACCAGGGCAACACGCACCTGCCGATCGAGCAGCACGCCACCCTGGCGCACTACGCCAAGGACGGCAAGCTGACCGTCTGGAGCAGCACCCAGACGCCCCACTACGTGCACCGCGAGCTGGCGGGCGCGCTGCAGATGCCGCCGTCGCGCATCCGCATCATCGCCGCGCCGGTCGGCGGCGGCTTCGGCGGCAAGAGCGAGCTGTTCAACCACGAGGTGGCCGCCGCCAAGCTGAGCATGGTCACGGGCCGCCCGGTGAAGATCACCCTCAACCGCGAGGAGGTCTTCTACGCGCACCGCGGCCGCCACCCCGTGCTGATGAAGGTGAAGACCGGCGTCAAGCGCGACGGCACGATCACCGCCATGCACTTCCAGTCGTGGGTGGACGGCGGCGCCTACGGCAGCTTCGGCGTCGCCTCCGTGTACTACACGGTCACGCTGAACACCGTGGTGCAGCAGATCCCGCGCTACAAGTGCGAGGCCGTGCGCGTCTTCACGAACAAGCCGCCCTGCGGCCCGAAGCGCGGCCACGGCCTGCCGCAGGGCCGCTACGCGCTGGAGATCCACTTCGACAAGATCGCGCGCGACCTGGGCCTTGATCTCATCGACATGAAGCTGCGCCAGACGGTGCGGCCGATGAGCCGCACTGTCAACTACCGGCGTATCACGAGCTGCGCGCTGCCTGAGTGCATCGACGCCGTGGTGCGGGCGTCGGGCTTCCGCGAGAAGCACGGCAAGCTGCCCTACGGCAAGGGCATCGGCCTGGCGACCAGTGCCTACATGTGCGGCGCCGGCACGGCGATCTACTGGAACCCGATGCCCCACAGCTCGGCGCTCATCAAGCTCGACCGCGGCGGCGGCGTGGCGCTGCTGATGGGCGCGACCGACATCGGCCAGGGCTCCGACTCGACGATGGTGTACATCGCCGCCGAGGTGCTCGGCGTGCGCCCGGAGGACATCCAGCTCCACGCCGCCGACACCGACCTCACGCCCGTCGACCTGGGCAGCTACAGCAGCCGCGTCACGTTCATGATGGGCAACGCGGTGCTGGAGGCCGCGCGCAAGCTGCGCGCCATCCTCTTCGAGGTCGTGGCCCAGCAGCTCGAAGTGCCCGTCGAGCGGCTGGACGCCGCCAACCGCCACATCTTCGTGCGCGACGACCTGACGCGCTCGGTGCCCTTCGACCAGGCGGTGCAGCTTGCCGAGGCGCGCTACGGCCAGCTCTCGGCCGCCGGCAGCTACACGCCGCCGAAAATCTACGCGCCCTACAAGGCGTCCACCGTCGGCCCCAGCCCCGCGCTCAGCTTCGCCGCCTGCGTGGCCGAGGTGACGACCGACCCCGACACCGGCGAGACGCGCGTGGACAAGGTGTGGATCGCGCACGACGTGGGCCGGGCCATCAACCCGCTGAACGTGCAGGGCCAGACCGAGGGCAGCGTCTACATGGCGATCGGCGAGGTGCTGATGGAAGAGCAGACCTTCCGTCGCGGGCTGCACAAGTTCCCGTCGCTGCTCGAGTACAAGAGCCCGACTACGCTGGAGACGCCCGAGATCGAGGTGATGCTGATCGAGCGGCCCGATCCCGAGGGCCCGTTCGGCGCCAAGGAGGCCGGGCAGGGGCCGCTGCTACCCGTGCCGCCGGCGGTGGCGAACGCCGTGTTCGACGCCGTGGGCGTGCGCGTGGACGAGACGCCGATCACGCCCGAGAAGGTGCTGAAGGCGCTCGACCGCGCGGCCGAGGGCAAGGAGCCGCGCGTCGGCCCCGAGCGCGTGCCGCCGGTCCAGTTCCCGCCGCCGATCCGGCCCGAGGTGCCGCCCGAGTGGCGCAACGGCATCCCCGCGCCCGACGCCTACCCGCCGGTCGCCAGCTACACCACCTACGTCGGAGGCAGCGGGCTATGATGCGCCTACCCGCGTTCCAGTACGTCGCGCCGCGCACGGTGGCCGAGGCGGCCAGCCTGCTCGCCAACCACGGGCCGCAGGCCGCGCTCGTGGCTGGCGGAACCGACCTCTTCCCGAACATGAAGCGCCGCCAGGTCGAGCCGCAGGTGGTCATCGGCCTGCGCGGCATCGACGAGCTACGCGGCGTAGCCGGCGACACGCGCCAGGGCCTCACCGTGCGCGCCAACCAGACGCTCACCGAGGTCGCCAACGACGCGCGGCTGGCGCTGGCGTATCCGGCGGTGGCGAGGGCCGCGAGCAAGGTGTCGACGGTCCACCTGCGGAACATGGGCACGCTCGGCGGCAACCTCTGCCTCGACACGCGCTGCAACTACTACGACCAGAACTACGAGTGGCGCGAGGCGCTGGGCTTCTGCAAGAAGAAGGACGGCGACATCTGCTGGGTCGCCACCTCCAGCCCGCGCTGCTGGGCCGTGTCGTCGTCGGACACCGCCCCCGTCATGGTGGCGCTCGACGCCAAGGTGCGGCTGGTGAGCGCCCGGGGCGAGCGCGTGATCCCCGCCGAGGCGCTGTACCGCAACGACGGCATCGACTACCTCACCAAGCAGCCCGACGAGATCCTGACCGAGGTCATCCTGCCCCCGGCGGAGGGGCTAGAGATGAGCTACTGGAAGCTGCGGCGCCGCGACTCGTTCGACTTCCCGATCCTCGGCGCGGCCGCGGTGGTGCGCCGCGACGGCGCGATCGTGCGCGAGGCGCGCATCGTGCTGGGCGCGGTCACGTCGGCGCCGGTGCTGGCGGCCGAGGCGAGCGCCGCGCTCGTCGGCCAGCCGCTCAGCGCCGAGGTGATCGACCAGGCCGCGAAGACGGCGCGGCTCGGCGCCCGCCCGCTCGACAACACCGACCTGACGAACTCCTGGCGCCGCCGCATGGTCGAGGTGTACGTGCGCCGCGCCCTGCGCGAGATCGCCGGCCTCCCCATCACCGACTACGAGATCCAGGTGGCCGCGCACTAACCCCGCGCCTCTCGACCAGACCGCAGAGAACAGAGTCGCGAAGCGCTGCAGGCGGCTGATCCATGCCTGAGCGAATTATTTCCCCCAAGGCCGCTAAACCGAGTTGATATCAGAGGTACTCCAGCCGATTCAGCATCTCATCTGGCTGAAACACCTCGTGGATCAGCACTAGTCTCTCCACGATCTGACCGATCGTCCGCGAGCCATGAGCGCAGTAAGCGATGCCGGCGTGCTCCACGCCCTGGCTGTGCAGTCGCAAGTAGTCGGCATCATGAGTCACCATCACGCGCCCGGCGGCATGGGCGTGAGCCAGAAGCTCATGATCGGGGCGGCCGAGCAGGCTGGCCTCGTGGACGGTTAGCACGTCGATCTCCCGCTGCCGCAACGCTTGCGCCACCGCGTTCGGCATGTGCTCGTCGAGCTGGAAGCGCACGCTACTGGCTGGCGCGTTGGCGTAGCTTCTCTTGGAGCAGGCTGGAGTACTGCCGGCGACACTCTTCCTCGAAGGCCGCGTCGTCCGCCGCGCGGCGCTCGATCTCGTCGCGGTGATCCCAGTAGTAGGCGAGCGCTGCGTACACGTCGGCCAGCGTCAGTTGCGGGTACTCCTGCACGATCTGCGCGGCCGACATGCCCTGCTTTTCGTGCCAGATCGCGACGTCCACGACCCGGATGCGCGTCCCGGCAACGCGCGGCTTCGGCCCCCCGGCCCCTTCAACGATCTCGATGTGGTCCTGAATTACATCAACCATGGGGCGGCTCTCCCTACACTCCCGGTCAGTATAGCGCCGTACCAGAATGCCGAGTTGATGAGTCTGGGCAAAGCCGTCGGCAGGCTCCCCAGGATCGGGGGCTCTGGGAGGCCGATCGCTGCTACCCATGGTAGACTCTGACCTAAGAGAGTGAGGGCGCGAGATGGCGACCGATCAGGCAGCCCTGACAGAGCAAGCAACCGGGTTGTATGACCGCTACGGCAAGCCGCTAGAGCGCGAACATTTAGGCGAGCACGTCGCGATCTTCCCGGACGGCCGAACGGTGCTCGGCACGAGCCCGCACGAGGTGCTCGACAAGGCAGCTGACACCATCGGTCCAGGCAGCTTCGTGGTCAAGCTGGGCGAGCAAGCTGTCTGGCGCTGGCGATGAGCCAATCAGTCACCAGCTCTCACTTCCCCTATCTACCGCTCCGTCTGGCCGTTGGCCCGGTTCCACTGGAGGGGGAAGCGCCCCTCGACACGGGGTTTGACGGCGATGTAGCGATGCCAGCCAGTCTCGCTGTGGATCGCATCGCGCCTGCCGGCTATATGACCTGTCGTCTGGCTGACGGGTCGCCGGTTGCCGCGCCTGTCTACCGCGGCACTGTGGACGTGGGCCCGTTCGGACGATTCCGCATCTATGCCATCGCGCTGGGCGACGAGCCGCTGGTGGGCCGCGGGGCGAGCGACAGGCTGCGCATTACCCTTGATTACGGGACCTCGTTTGGGAGCACTGCCGATGCGCTGGTCACGAAGCCTAGGCTAGCGGCGATGCCGAGAACGAAGAGCGCCGAAACGATGACCCGCGCCGCGGCGCTGCCGCCACGGCATTTGAGGCCAAGCCAGGCGTACAGTGCCGCGAGGACCAGGTGGACGGCCAGGCCACCGTACACCGTCCCGTCGGCTGTCTGCTGAACGGCGGCGGCCGACCACTCGGGATGGGCACGGCTAACTGTCTGGACCACCTCGTCGCGGTGGAGGACCAGTAGGGTGCCGACGAACAGTTGCAGTAGCACCAGCGAGGCGAAGCCAAGCATCGCCGCGTTGATGACCCCGGGCCGCTTCGGGGCGCTCGAGATTGCCACCATACAACCATGATAGCCGGAGCGCTCGGCAGGAGCCCTGCGGGCGGGGCGCGACGAATCGCTTCAGGCCTTGGGGAACCGAAGGGGGCAACCCATGTCTCGGGTACGCCATAGCTCCATCCGCGACGCCGACGACAACACCTACCGCGACACGCTCGACCAGCTCCAGGTGGGCGAGGAGCTGCGCATCGCGCTCGACCGCGACCAGCTTGACGCCGAGGCGGCGCGCTGGCGCGCGGCGGCCGCCGCGGTCAGCGCCGAGGTCGAGATCAGCACGGCGCCTGGCGACCGCCCGGACCGCGGCCTGCTGCGCCTCGTGAAGCGCGGCATTCGTACCGGCGCCGAGCCCCAGCCCCCCAGCCCGCCGCCCTATCCCGAGCGCCCGCCCGAGAGCTTCTGACCCGGCGAACGCCCGGTCCAGGGGGCCTGCCTCTTCTCCTGCTCCGTCGCCTCGCGGCCTAGCCACCCAGTCCCGGCCGGCCCAGCGAGCCGCCGCGCGTGACGACCCGCGGATCACCGTGAGCATAGTTCATCGGCGGAGGCTGGCGCCTCGCATCCTGATGCCTGCACGTGGCATGGGTATCAGCATGTACTGATTGATGTAACGTTTGGAGCCTAATCACGTTTATTAGAACAGACTGATAGACTGCAGGAGGGGTGCTATGCGCAGAGTGCCTTGGCTCGGCGTGCTGCTGCTCGCGGCCTGGTGCGTTGGGCTCGTCTCTCGTCCCGTTCCCGTAGCGGCGCAGACCGGCACGTCGCCGCAGGGCATTGTGACTAGCCTGTCCAGCGCGGTGGACGCGATCCAGGCACGCCTCGACGCGGGCGACACGGCGGGCGCGCTCGCCGCTTACGACGCCTTCGAGAACGTCTGGTTCGGCGTCGAAGACGTCGTACGCGCTGTGTCAGGCAGCACCTACCGCGACATCGAGCAGGCTATGGCCGACCTGCGCAACGCGCTCCCCGCCAGCGGGAGCAACCCCGACGCCGCCCGCGCCGCCATCGCCGCGCTACGCGGCCAGTTCGCCACGTTTGCGACCCAGGCAGGCGTCACGCCGCCGGCCGTCGCCGCGGCGAGCGCGGGCCCGCCGGCGGCGCCCGCCGCCAGCGCCAGTCCGCCCGCCGCGGCGTCGCCCGCGCCCGCGGCATCCACGGCCCCGAGCGTCGAGGAGTGCGCGCGCTACGCCGGGCAGGCCGCGCAGCCCTACTTCGACTACGCGCAGGCGCTCCTCGGCAACGCGCCCCTCCCGGGCATTCCCCCAGCCCAGGCTGTGACCCCCCAGTACGCCTACGGCCCAGGCCCCGTGCCCGGCACCGCGGCGATTGGGCCGTATCGGCCTATCTATCCCTACCCGGGACGCTATGGTCCGGGCGCGTTCTTCGGCGGCGTCGGGGCGACCAATCCCAACTCCCAGCTAGCGGCACCGGGGCTGGTGAACGCCTTCCAGGCGGGGGGCCAGTTGCCCATCTTGCCCAATGGCGCCCTGGCCCCGTTGGCTCCCTCCGACGTGATCGCGCTGGGCGCCAACCAGGCGGCCGAGGCCGGGAATACCATTGCCCTGGGAGGCTTGCAGCAGTCCGTGGTAGCCAACCAGCTTGGCTACAGCGACCTGCGCTACAACTGGGTCCAAACGTACCTCCAGATGAGCGAGCAGGCGCGCAACCTCGCGCTCCTGCACTGCGGGCGCATCCCCTAGCGGTCCCTGGCCGCGCCGGCGGAGCGGCGCTCCGCGAACCCCTCGCCGTGAGCGAGGCAGTAGGAGAATTGGCGATGCACTGGTCCCAACGGTCCGTCCTGGTTCTCGCCGTGGCCACCGCGCTGGCCGGCGTCGGCTTCCTGACCGCGTTCGCCCACCCCGCGGCGCACGTGAGCGTCCCGAGCGAGGCCCGTACCGCCCATTCGGTCCTCGCCCAGGAGTTCGTCGTCGGCGCGCCCGTCGAGCGCAACGGCATGGCCATCGCCGCGAACTACCTGCTCGGCATCCAGCTCGACCTCGACTCGCTCATGCCCATGCCGATGGACACGACGGACGCGATCCACCTGGAGGCCGACGTTCACGCCACGGCCGGCAACCAGAATGGCTTCGCGGCCGGCGACTGGATCCCCTACCTGGGCATCAGCTACCACGTCGCGAAGCTGGGCTCCGACTGGACGACCACCGGCGCGCTCCTGCCGATGGTCGCCAAGGACGGGCCCCATTACGCGGATAACACGCGCCTCAACGGCCCGGGCCAGTACCGCGTGACCTACCACTTCGATCCGCCGATCACGCACGGGTTCTTCCGCCACGTCGACGCCGCCACCGGCGTGGCGCCCTGGTGGGAGCCGTTCGAGGTCAGCTGGACGTTCACCTATCCCAGCACGCCCGCGGACTAACGGGCGCTGCACCTGCCCGCCGTCCGCCGCTTGTGCGCCAGCCCCGTCCGCGCTACAGTGCGGGTAATCGCGGGAGAGGGAGCCATGGCCGGGCGGCGGAGCGGGGGGCGCGCTCGCGGCGCACGGCCGCGCGCCGGGCTGCTCGGCGCGTGGGTCGTCGCGGCGTTGCTGCTCGCCTGCGGCCCCAGCGCCGCGGCGCCCGCCAGCGCGCCGGCCGCCCCCGGCGGCGCCGCTCCGGCGGCCGGCGGCCAGCCCACCACGCCCGCCGCCCTCGCCGCCTACCAGGGCGGCGACCGCCAGCAGCTACTCGAAGCCGGCGCCCGCCAAGAGGGCCAGCTCACCTGGTACACCTCGCTCAGCGGGCCGATCCTCGACCGTCTGCTGGCCGGCTTCAAGCAGAAGTACCCGTTCGTCGAGCCCGAGGTGTTTCGCGCCGCCGACAACGAGCTGCTGACCAAGGCCACGCAGGAGGCCCAGGCCGGGCGCCAGGTCTTCGACGTCATCGAGACGCCGCCGTCGGCCATCCGGATCATGCAAGAGGCAGGCCTGCTCGCGCCCTACTACTCGCCGCCGCTCGCCAGCTTCCCCGACACCGCCAAGACGCCCGCGAGCGGCGACCTGGTGGACAGCGCGCTCGTTCGCATCTCCTACATCGGCTTCGGCTACAACACCACGCTCATCCCCGAGAGCGCCGTGCCGAAGACCGCGCAAGACCTGCTCAATCCAGCGCTCAGCGGCAAGCTCGCCCTCGCCGGCACCACCACCGGCGACCGCTGGGTCGCCTCGGTGCTGCACGGCCTGGGCGCCCAGCGCGGCCGCGACCTGTTGACCCAGATCGCCAGCCAGCAGAAGCCCGTCGTCCACCAGGTGTCCGGCAAGGCGCTGCTCGACCTGATCGCCAAGGGGGAGGTTGCCGCCTCGCCGACCATCTTTCGCGATCACGTGCTCCAGGCGCAGGCCGAGCAGAACGCGCCTGTCCAGTGGGTGCCGCTCGACCCCGTTGTGGGAAACGCGGGCCAGGGCGCCTTCGCCGCCAAGGCGCCGCACCCCCACGCCGCGCTCCTCTTCCTGGATTATCTCTATAGCGACGGCCAACAGATTCTGGAGGACAACTTCTACAGCACGGGCGCCACGCCAGTGTCCTTCACGCCCTGGATACCCGAGCAAGGCCAGACCGCCGCCCAGATCGAGAGCGACGCGACCCAATGGACCGCCACCTTCAACACCATCTTCCGTGGCCGCTGATCTCTCCCGGGGGCCCAGGGGTGCTCCCCTGGCGGGGGCGTGGGGGGATCCCCAACAGCCTCCTTAACTTACCGGGGGTGTGGGGGTATCCCTCACCTCCCGTGACTGGAGGAAGAAATGGCAGTGATTGACGCCGACACCCACGTGGACGAGACCGAGGACACCTGGGAATACCTGCTGCCCTCCGAGCGCCAGTACCGCCCCGTCTGTGAGATCGACGACCGCGACGGCAAGCCGTACTGGCTGGTGGACGGCAACCGCTTCCTCCGCATCCCCCGCGACTTCGCGAAGACTGGCACCACCGTGGAGACGCGCGAGCTAAAGGATATCGGCGCCCGTCTGGCCGACATGGACCGGCTGGGCACCGAGGTGCAGGTGATCTACCCGACGCTGTTCCTGCTGGCTCCTGCGCAGCGCCCCGAGGTGGACCTGGCCGTGCGCCGCGCCTACAACCGCTGGGTGGGCGAGGCCAGCGACAAGTCCAACGGTCGCCTGCGCTGGGTGTGCCTCCTGCCCGCGGGCGACCTGGACGCCGCGCTGGAGGAGGTGCGCTGGGCGAAGGAGCACGGCGCGGTCGGCGTTCTGAAGAAGGGCGACCCCGAGTTCGGCCACTGGCCCGTCGATCCCTACTTCTTCCCGCTCTACGAGGAGGCGCAGCGGCTGGACCTGGCCATCTGCTTCCACCAGGGTACCGGTATGTCCGACATCGCCACCGGCCCCATCTTCTCCTACGGCCGCTTCCAGCGCCTGCCGCTCTCCGTCGTCAACGCTTTCTACTCGCTCGTCGCCAACAGCGTGCCCCCGCGCTTCCCGCGCGTGCGCTGGGGCTTCGTCGAGGCCGGCGCGAGCTGGGTGCCCTACGTCGCCTACGACCTCGCCCGCCGCGCCGCGAAGCAGCCTGACGGCGGCAACATCGACGGCGTGAAGTTCGAGCTACGCGGCGACCTGCTGGCCGACAACCGCGCCTACGTCACCTGCCAGGTGGACGAGGACTTCCCCCACATCCTGGAGCACACCTCGGGCGCCACGTTCGTCGTCGGCTCGGACTACGGCCACAGCGACCCCTCGGTGGAGCACCACTTCGTCCCGCTGCTCGACGAGCGCGCCCGGCGCGGCGACCTCCCGCCCGCCCTCGTCCGCCAGATCACCTACGACAACGCCAAGGCCCTCTATGGCCTGTAACGCGACAAGGAGCACGGCGGAAGCTGGCTGTGTGAGACGCATGGCGTCGATCCAGACTGGCACCCAAGCGGTTTGCGTCCCTCAAGAGGCGGCACTGGGTCAACCCGGTGGGTTCTCAAGGAGGAGGGCTCGAAAGCCGGCCTGTCGAAAGTGCTCATCCGTCGTCAGGGCTGCCGACAGGTGCTGCTCGCCCATCACGACGAACAGTCGGTCAGTCCCCATTCCTTGACCGCGCGGCTCCGATAAAGATCCAGCGCGGCGGCAAACAGCCGCGGCGAGGCGGGGAAAATCTGGACGAGGCCACTGGCCTGCAATGCGGCGATGATCTGGACAGCTTGAGTTCGGAACCGCAAATTGGCTAGCCCGTCGGCGATCTCCGTGAGCACGAACTCGGTAGTTACAAGGCGCCGCCGTTCTGCAGCGAGATATGCTTCCCACCGGAGCGCTGCATCGCGCCACTGGTCGCGGGTGTTCACCGACGCATAGACGTAGGCGGTATCGAGAAACAGCGGTGCGCGGCTATGCGCCACCGCTCTCGTCCGCAAGACAGCCATGTGCGTAGCGATCATGGTGGACCGAGAGGTCTATCACGCCCATATCGGTGGCCAGACGGCCGATCACCGTCAGCGGATACACTTCGTCTGCCGCGCTCTCCGCGATCGGCGCCTCGCGCTCAATCGTGATCACGTAGGTCGTATTCGGCTGCAAGTCCACGGGACGCTCGGGACGAAGCACCTCGCCATCGAACGTCGCCCGCACCGTCTGCGCCATCGCCCCACCCCCTGCGGCACCTACCGACGATTCGATGGAATTGTACCGCACGGGCGCTCAGTGGCCGGCGTACAGGCGGTCGAGGTAGCCGCCGGCCTCGATGCGCTCCAGGTAGCTGTTGTCGTAGAAGTCGCTGGGATTCGCGTCGCGCGCGTTCGGGTGCGGCGACTGTTGGAGCACGGCCACAATCGCCGCCTCGGGCACGAGCTGATCGCGCGTCATCGTCGGCAGGAAGAACTCGTAGCCCGCGCGCACGAACTCCGGGTCGTCCTGCTCCGAGTACTTGGCCAGTACCGCGAGCGAGGTCGCCGGGTCGGTCAGCATGGTGTGGACGCCCTGCAGGTGCGCGCGCAGGTAGCGCTCCACCAGGTCGGGCGTCGTCTGCGCCACGTCGGTGCGCGTGGTGACGGCGCCCATCAGGAACGGGATGTCCATCTGCGCCAGGTCGGCCAGGATGCGCAGCCCCTGCTTCTGCGCGACCAGGTCGGTGGGCGTCGAGCCCATCCCCGCCTGCGCGTGGTCCGCGAGCACCGCCGTCAGCACCGCCTCCGACGTGCCTGGATACACCGCGGCCACGTCGCTGCCGAGCTGCAGGCCGTTGAGATCCAGCAGCTTGCGCCAGGCGAAGTCCGACACCGACCCTTGGCGCGTCGCGGCGATCGTCTTGCCGCGCAGGTCCTCCACGGAGCGGATGGCCGGCTGGGCGAACGCTTTGAAGGCCAGCTTCGGCGTCACGCCGGCGACGATCGTCGCGAGCGAGCTGCCGGCTTGCAGGTTCAGCTCCACGCCCTCATTGCCGGCGAGCATGAACTGCACGCTGTTGGCGATGAGCCCCTGCGTCGAGAGCGTGGACGACAGGAAGACCAGCTCGGCGTCGATGCCCTGTTGCTGGAAGTAGCCGCGCTCGGCCGACAGCCACAGCGGCAGCTGGTTGGCGCCCTTCGACGCATAGGCCACGGTGATCTTCGCGGGCGCCGGCGGGGCGGTGGCCGTGGCCGCCGTGCCCGGAGGCGCCCCCGCTGCCGCGGCCGAGCCCGGCGTCCCCGACCCGGGAGCCGAGGTCGGCGCGGCGGGTGCGGGGGCCGGGGGCGACGCCGCGCCCGGGGCGCACGCGAGCGCCGCGGCAAGCGCCAGCAACACCGCCAGGCGGCCCGCCCAATGCCCCGCCAGCCCGCCTGTCCGCTCCACAGCCTGTCGGTGTGCCCGCTGCCCCGCCAGGTCGCGCGCCCGCTGCCCCATCCGCCTCACGCCGTCTCCACCTTGGCGCCATGCGCCCGTGGCTCGTCCACGCTCATCATGGGGTGCCGCGCCCCGGCCGTCAAGCTGCGGTCGCCGGTCCCGCCCGTCAAGCATCGACCATCCGTCCTTGCCCGCCGACTGCAGCGGGTGCCCCCAATTGCGGGATTGCCGCGCAAGAGCCGGAGTGCGCCCACCCTTGGGCCGTCGTAGATTAATGGTGGACGTGCCGCACGGACCAGCAACCACGGAGGTACCCAATGAACGCCGTACTGACCAACGACCGCGCCGCCGCGGACACGGCCGCGCCGCGGTTCGCTAGCCCCGCCGAGCAGTGGGAGGCCGTGCGCCGCCGCGACCCGGCCGCCGATGGCCACTTCCTCTACGCCGTGGACACCACCGGCGTGTACTGCCGCCCGTCCTGCGCGGCGCGGCCCGCCCGGCGGGAGCACGTGACGTTCCACGCCACGCCGGCCGCCGCCGAGCGCGCCGGCTTCCGGCCCTGCAAGCGCTGCCGCCCCGACCTGCCGCCGCGCGCCGAGCGGGACGCCGCGCTCGTCGCCGAGGCCTGCCGCACCATCGAGGCTGCCGAGGAGCCCCCCCGGCTGGCCGACCTGGCCGCGCAGGCCGGCGTGAGCCCGCATCACTTCCACCGGACGTTCAAGCGGATCGCCGGCGTGACCCCGCGCGCCTACGCCGCCGCTCACCGCCAGCGTCGCGTGCAGGATGGTCTGGCGGCCGGCGCGGGTGTCACGGACGCGCTGTACGCCGCGGGCTTCGGCTCGGCCGGCCGCTTCTACGCGACCGCGCCGGCGATGCTCGGCATGACCCCCTCGGCCTACCGCCGGGGCGGCCAGGGCGAGGCCGTCTGGTACGCGGTGGACCGCTGCTCGCTCGGCTACGTGCTGGTGGCGGCCACCGAGCGCGGCGTGTGCGCCATCATGCTCGGCGACGAGCCGGCGGCGCTGACCGCCGACCTGGCGGCGCGCTTCCCGCACGCGCGGCTGACGGAGCCCGATCCCGGCTTCGCCGACTGGGTCGCGGCGGTGGTGCGCTTCGTCGACGATCCGGCCCGCGCCGGCGGGCTCGGGCTGCCGCTCGACGTGCGCGGCACCGCCTTCCAGCGCCGCGTGTGGGAAGCGCTGCGCGAGATCCCGGCGGGCCAGACCGCCAGCTACGCCGACGTGGCCGCGCGCCTGGGCAGCCCCCGCGCGGTGCGAGCGGTGGCGGGCGCCTGTGCGGCGAACCCTCTCGCCGTGGCGATCCCCTGCCACCGTGTCGTCGCCCGCGACGGCGGTCTCGCCGGCTACCGCTGGGGGGTGGAGCGCAAGCAGCGCCTCCTCGAACGGGAGCGGGCATGAGGCGCGACGACGCTGCCACGAGGCGGGCGGCGGCCGCGAGCAGCGCGGCCGCCGGGGTGGCCAGCACGGCCGCCCCGGCGCCGTCGCTCGCCGCGCGGGTGGCCGCGCTCGACTGGGCGCCCATCGGCGCGGCGCTCGACGAGCAGGGCTATGCCTCGCTGGGCACCCTACTGACGCCGGCCGAGTGCGCCGCGCTCGTCGCCGGCTACGACGCCGCGGACGCCTTCCGCAGCCGCGTGGTCATGGCGCCGCGCGGCTACGGGCGCGGCGAGTACAAGTACTTCGCCTACCCCCTGCCCGAGCTGGTCGCCACCTTGCGCGCCACGCTCTACCAGGGGCTCGCGCCCATCGCCAACCGCTGGGCGGCGGCGCTGGGCCGCCCGGCCGACTACCCGCTCGACCACCAGGCCTACCTCGACCGCTGCCACGCGGCCGGCCAGCTCCGGCCGACGCCGCTGCTGCTGAAGTACGGCACGGGCGACTACAACTGTCTGCACCAGGACCTCTATGGCGACGAGTCCTTCCCGCTCCAGGCGGTGTTCCTGCTCAGCGTGCCGGGCGCGGACTTCGCCGGGGGCGAGCTGGTGCTGACGGAGCAGCGGCCGCGCCTGCAGTCGCGCGTCGAGGTCGTGCCGCTCGGCCACGGTGAGGGCGTCGTCTTCGCCGTGAACCAGCGGCCCGTGCAGGGCACGCGCGGCGTCCGCCGCGTGACGATGCGCCACGGCGTGAGCCGCCTGCGCCTGGGCCACCGCTTCACCCTCGGCGTGATCTTCCACGACGCCCGGTAGCGCGCCGCCGGCTGGCCCCCGTGCGCGCGACTCCCTATACTGGGGCCACCGAGACGTCGGCCCCTGCCGCCAAGCCGAGCCAGGCGGCTGCGCCGGCCCGCGCGCTGGAGTCGTTGCCATGCCGCATCCGTTCGTCGCCCCACGTCGTCTCGTGCGGCTCGCGCCCGCGCTCCGGGCGGCGGCGGCCGCGCTGGCCGCGCTGAGCCTGGCCGCGTGCGCGGCCCAGGCGCCGGCCGCCCCGGCCAGCGGCGGCCCGCCCGCCGGCGCCGCGCCCGCGGCCAGCGGCCAGGCGGCCACCGCCGCCCCGCCGGAGCCGCGCCTGATCCGCTTCGGGCTGCCGTCGCTGGCGCTCTCCTACATGCCGATGTACCTCGCCGACGAGCAGGGCATCTTCGCGCAGCACGGCCTGCGCGCCGAGTTCACGATCATGGAGACGAACATCGCCCCGGCCGCGATGGATCGCGGCGAGACGGACATCGCCGGCAGCGGCACCAGCGCCGTGGACTACGCGCTGCAGGGTGGCGACGTGCGCATCTTCATGCGCCTCTTCGACCAGAGCCCCTGGACGCTGATCTCGCGCCCGGACATCCAGTCAGCCGCCGACCTGCGCGGCCAGACGATCGCCACCAGCGCCAGCACGCCCAAGCTGTTCGCGATCGCCGGCGTGCGCCACTTGGGGCTCGTGCCCGACCAGGACGTCCACTTCCTCGAGACCGGCGGCACGTCCGCCTCCTTCACCGCGCTGCTGAGCGGCCAGATCGGGGCGGCCGTGGTCACGCCGCCGTTCGACTCCAAGGCGAAGGCCCAGGGCTACCGCGAGCTGCTGTTCCTCGGCGACCTGCTCGGCCTGCCCTACGTCGACCTGCCCACCTCGAAGGCCAACCTGGACAAGCGGCCCGACGTCATCAAGGATACTATCCGCTCGCTATTCGAGAGCATGCGCTGGTGGCGCGACCGACCGGACGACACCGTGGCGGCCATCGCCACGAAGTTCGACGTGGCTCCATCCGAGGCGAAGGACGCCTACGACACCTACACGCGCATCATGACGACCACGGGCGACGTGGACGAGCGCAGCATCCGCACCTACATCGACACCGCGTCGCAGGTCAGCGGCGCCCGCCCCGACGTGCCCATCGACTCCCTGGTCGACACCCGCCTGCTGCACGAGGTGCAGGCGGAGATGGGGATCAAGTAGCTTCTCCCAGAGAAGACAGGATGGTGGGGGACACCCCCACACCCCCGGTTGAGAGGAAGGAAAGGGCAAGTGGGGTGACACCCCCCCAGGCCCCCGGCAGGGGAGTCCCCCTGCACCCCCGGCGAGAAAGGCGGGCGGGGTAGGCCCACGGCAGGAGAGCGCTCCTGCACCCCCGGTGCTAGTGGGCGGCGACGGCGGGCTTGCGGCGGCCGAAGTAGACCGACTCGGTCGGGAGGTCGGCGGGCTGGAGATTGAACCAGCGGATGGCGTTCTGGCCGAGCACCAGCCGCAGGTCTTCCTCGCGGTCGCTCAGCACGCGCTCCAGCATGTTCACCGACTCCGGGAACTCCGAGTCCCAGTGCGCGTAATCGGAGGCGTACATCACCTGCGTGTTGCCCATCATGTCGAGCACGGTCGGCAGGATGTCCTCCTCGGGCTCGCAGGTGACGGCGATCTGCTCGCTCTTGATGATCTCGGACGGCTTGCGCTCGCACGCCGACCACTGCGGCCGGAGCTTCTCGAAGTGCTCGTCGAGCCGGCCTGCCCAGAACGGCAGCCAGCCGGCGGCGCCCTCCATGTAGGCGACTTTCAGGCGCGGGTAGCGGTCGAACACCCCTTCGCCGATCATGTGCATCATGGCGATCATCGCCTCGAAGGGGAACGCCGTCATGTGGACGTAGCTGTACTTCTCCATGCGCTCGGAGCCCGCGCCCATCACGCCGTTCACGCCGTACTGGCCGTCGTGGCCCGTCTGGGGGTGGACGGAGAGCGGCATGTTCAGCGCCTGCGCCGCCTCGTAGATCGGGTCGAAGCGGCGGTCGCCGAGGTTGATGCCGTAGACGTTCGTCGGCAGCATGGCGCTGACGATGCCGTGGGCGGCCAGGAACTCCAGCTCCTTCACGGCGGCGGGCGGGTCCTGGCAGGGGATCAGGCCGACGCCCTTCAGGCGCTTGGGGGCGGCGGCGCAGTACTCCAGCAGCCAGCGGTTCACGGCGTGGCAGGTGGCGCCGGCGAGCCCCTTGTCTTGCAGGCCGTTCACGGTGAGGGCGACGGCCGTGCCGAAGATGATGGCGACGTCGATGCCCTCCTGGTCCATGTCGGGCAGGCGCAGGAGCGGGTCGCGCATGCCGGGCCGCGACGTGCGGATGTGCGGCGCGAACGGCCCTGTCACGGACGGCCCCAGCCCCTCGCCCTTGGCCCAGACACGGCCCTCGAAGAACATGCGCGAGGCGCCCATGTGGTCCACGACGCGCTTCGGGGCGCGGGCCGCGTACTCCTCGGGCAGCCAGGGCCCCAGCTCCTCGTCGGGCTCGCTGCAGTGCCCATCGGCGTCGACGACGAGTGCAAGCGACATGGTCAAGCTCCTTTGTTACTCGGCGGCGAGCGGGCGGAGGCGGCAGAGGGTGGAGCGGTGGGGCGTGCCGCCGCTGATCGGGTCGTGGCGCTCGTTGTGAACGAGCAGGTTCACGTTGGCGCCGTCGGATGCGAATGGATCGAGCGGCGGCAGGCCGAGCGGCTCGCAGCCCTGCCACCAGCCGTGGCTCGTACAGACCACCCCGGGCAGGATCGCCTCGGTCACGCGCGCCTGGACGCGCACGCCGCCGCTGGGCGTCTCCAGCGCCACCCAGTCGCCGTCGGCGATGCCGTAGGCAGCCGCCGTGTCAGGGTGCAGCTCGGCCGTCGGGTGGGGCAGCGTCTTGCGGAGCCGCGGCAGGCCGCGGTGCTGACTGTGCAGGTACTGCGGGCGCTTGGCGTTCGTGAGCACCAGCGGGAACTCGGCGGCGACGGCCGGCTGGCTCACGGGGCTGAGGGCCGGCTCGACGTAGGTGGGCAGCGGCGGCTGCCCCTCCCGCGCGAACGGGACGGCGTATAGCTCCACCTTGCGGGTGGGGGTGGCGAAGCCTTTGGGGTCGCCCGTGCTCGGGTCGGGCTCGGCGTAGCTCTCGTAGCGCAGGGGCTGCCGCGGGATCGTGACGCCGTAGGGCTGCTCGGCCAGCGCGTCCCAGGTGAGGCCGCTGGGCGCCAGGACGTAGTCGTAGCCCGCGGCCACGTCGCCGTCCCAGAACTCCGCGCCGAACCCCAGGCGGCAGGCGAGCGCGAAGATGATCTCGACGTCGGCGCGGCGCTCGTGGCGCGGCGCGACGACGGCCGGCCGCCGCTGGACGTGGGCCATCGCCTCGATCGGGTAGCGGAAGCCGAGGTGCAGCGCCTCGAACTCCAGGAAGCTGGCCGCGGGCAGGACGACGTCCGCGTACTGGCTGGTGGGGGTGTGCGTTAGCTCGACCTGGGCGAAGAACTCCAGGCGCTCCAGCGCCGCGCGGCCGCGCAGCGTGTCGCCGTTTGCCAGCAGCATGTTGCCGCCGAAGCTGACCAGCGCGCGGATCGGGTAGGGCTCGCCCTCCAGCACGGCCCGATACAGGTCGTAGGCGGCGACAGCGCCAGGGCGCGCGGGCGGGCCGAGGGGCCGCTCCGCCCGCCCCAGGCGCTCGCCGGCGAGCGCGGCGTCGAGGGCGCCCTTGACGGCGAGGGAGTTGACCAGCGGCCCGGGCGCGCGCACGTTGCCGCCCTCGCGGTCCCAGTCGCCCAGCAGCGCGTAGAGCACCGCGATCCCGCGGCACGCCTGGGTGGCGTTCGTGTGCTGGACGAGGCCGTTGTGGAAGTAGTGGCCGACCGGGCGATGCTCGGCCAGCAGGCGGGCAGCCGCCACGATCTGTGCGGCGGGGACGCCGGTGATGGCGGCGGCCACCTCGGGCGGGTACTGCGCGGCCTCGGCGGCCAGCCGCTCGAACACCGGCTGGCAGTCCACCGTCTGGCCGTCGGCGAGGCGCACCGGCCGCGTGCCGCGCAGGCCAAGCCCGGCCGCGCCGCCGTCGTAGACGCCGCGCCCGGCATCGTAGGCGACCAGCGCGCCGCTCCCCGCGCGCACGGCCACGTAGCCCGTGCCGGTCGGCCGCGCGGCACCCGCCGCGAATTCGGCGTCGGCCACGTCGGCGGCCAGGAGCAGCTGGCCCGTATCGCCGCGCACGAGCAGCGGCGCGTTCGTCCACTCGCGCACGAACGGCTCGTCGTAGCGGCCTTCCGCGATCAGGAGGTGGATGAGGCTGAGCGCCAGCGCGCCGTCGGTGCCCGGCCGCACTTGCAGGAACACGTCGGCGCGGGTGGCGGGGCCGACGCGGCGCGGATCGACGACCACCAGCTTGGCGCCGCGCGCCTTCGCGGCGACCACGTCCTGAGCGAGACTCAAGAAGTTGCCGTTCGGGTTGGTGCCCCAGAGGAGGATGCAGCCGCTGTGGGCGAGATCGGGCATGGGCAGGCGGTCGGCGCCGAACGTGTAGGCGGCGGCGCCGGTGTCGCGCGGCCACTGGCAGAGGTGCGTGGTGCTGACCACGTTTGGCGTGCCGAACAGGGCCGTCAGGCGCCCCAGCCACGGCTCGACCTCGTTGAGCCCGGTGCCGCCGCTGGTGCCCTTGCTGAACGCCACGGCGCGCGGGCCGTCGGCGGCGCGCACGGCCAGCAGCTTCGCCGCGATGAGGTCGAGCGCCTCGTCCCAGGAGATGCGCTCCCAGCCGGGGTCGGGGTCGGTCTTGGGGCGCGTGCGGCGCATGGGGTAGTTCACGCGCTCGGGCTGGTCGAGGAACTCAGGGGCGGCCCGTCCTTTGGCGCAGATGGCGCCGCCGTAAGGGTGGGTCGGATCAGGGTCGACGCGGAGGACGCGGTCGCCGGCCACCGTCGTGACGGTCGGGCAGTGGACCGCGCACAGCCCGCAGTAGCCTCGCACCGTCCGCGTCGCCGCGCCCTGGTCCACGGCCATCATCCACCCCCGATCCGTCGTCAGCGCCCAGCCTGCAGCACGCCCCGGCCGCGGCGATCTCGCCCCGTTCGCCCGGAGCATAGCGCCGGGCGCCGGCGGCGGCAACCTGGCAGGGTGCAGCAAGCGGCGCCCCTAGAGGCCATTCGCAAGCACGCCGACGGCGGTCAGGCGGGCGGCACTTGCGCAAACAGCTCGCTGATTGGCAGCGCGAAGCCCGGCAGCAGCGGCGACTGCAGGCTATCGCCTTCGAGCAGCGTCGCGATCAACTGGAGCGCCGCGTCCACGCGCCGGTACACCTCGACCTGCCGCCGCTGCCAGTTGACGATCCAGTATTCGCGCACGCCCCGGCGGGAGTAGAGCTTGAGCTTGGCCTCGCGATCGCGCCGCTCGTTGGTCGAGCCGGGCGAGAGTATCTCTACGACGAGGTCGGGAGCAGCGTGCAGCTTGCCGTCGGGCGCCAGTGTCGTTGCCAGCCGTTCCCTGCTGACCCACACGAGGTCCGGCGCCACGTCGTCGTCATCAGCAAGGATGACGCCCGGCGCGACGCTTACCTGGCCCGCGCCGGTCTCGCGGCTCCAGCGCTGAAGCGGTGCGCCCAGGTCCATGCAAAGAAGCTGGTGATAGTAGTGTGGCTGCCGCGACACGTACAGCTCCCCGTCGATGATCTCGTAGCGCTTGCCGTCGTCGGGCAGCAGCTCCAGGTCAGCCGACGTCCAGCGCAGCGACTGGGTCATGGCTCCTCCCACCGCGATGGCACCACCGCTCGTTTATCTGGCTACATGATATACGGCGTCGGCGGCTGCGCAGCCCCGAGAGAGCGTGTCTACCGTGCGGTAGAGTATGGACCAGCGGGGGGCGCGGGATCGTCACTGCCTGCGAAGCGCGATGATGGCCTTTGGCGACGCCACCGTGTCAGCGCAACCGGCCTGACCTATGTCGAACCGACAGGGAGCCTGATCGCCATGTCCGACCTGCTGACGGGCTTCGGCCTGATCGCGGTGGTGCTGACGATAGCCGCGCTCACCTCGGGCCTGGTGGCGCGGGCGCCGGTCTCGTCGCCGATGATCTTCCTGGCCCTCGGCTTCCTGCTCGGCGAGCACGGGCTCGGGGTCCTTCGCATCGGCCCGCACAGCGCCGTGTTGGAAGTGGTCGCGGTGTTGAGCCTGTCCTTCGTGCTATTTCTCGACGCCATCCGCCTGCGCTTCGACGAGATGGGCAAGGACTGGCTGGTGCCGGTGCTGGCCCTGGGCCCCGGCACGATCCTCACCGTGCTGCTCATCGCCGGCGCGGCAGCGCTGTTGCTGGCGCTGCCGCCGATCCAGGCGGTCCTCCTCGGCGCCGTCCTGTCGTCGGTCGACCCCGTCGTGCTGCGCGACGTGGTGCGCGACAAGCGCATCCCGCGCTCGGTCCGCCGCGCGCTGCAGACGGAGGCGGGCACCAACGACCTGGTGGTGCTGCCGATCATCCTCGTCGCGGCGGCGGTGGCCCTGGGGCAAACGGGCGGCGCGGCCGACTGGCTGGTGCTGCTGGGGCGGCTGTTCCTGCTCGGGCCGCTGGTCGGGCTGGCCGTCGGGGCAGCCTACGTCTGGCTGATGCGGCAGGCGCGCGCCCATACCCCGATCAGCAGCGAGTACCGGGCCATCGGCGGCGTCGGGACACTGCTCGCGGCGTACGTCGCGGGCGAGGCCGCCGGCAGCAGCGGCTTCCTGGCCGTGTTCGCGGCCGGCGTGGCGGTGGTGGCGCTCGACTACGACGTCTGCGACTGCTTCCTCGACTTCGGCGCGATCATGTCCGAGCTGGTGATGCTGCTCGCGTTCATCCTGTTCGGAGCGATGCTCTCGACCGCGATCGGCACGGTCCCGCTGCTCCCCTCACTGCTGTTCGCAGGCGTCGTGCTGGTGATCGCGCGGCCGGTGGCCATCGGCCTGGTGCTGTGGCGCGCCCCGATCAGCGGCCGGGGGCGGCGGTTCATCGGCTGGTTCGGGCCGCGCGGGCTCAGCTCGCTGCTGTTCGGGCTGCTGCTGGTGGCCGACGGCGTCCCCGGCGCTGAGCAGCTCCTCGCGCTGGCGGGCGTGGTGGTGATCGTCTCGGTCATCGCCCACGGCGTGTCGGCAGCGCCGCTAGCCGAGCGCTACGCCCGGGCCGTCGCCCGCGCCACGCTGGCCGAAGAGCGCGAGGCTACGGCGGCGGGTCTGTTCCACAGGGCCGCGGGCGCCGTGCCGCGCATCACCCCGGCCGAGCTGGCGGCGCGGCTGGCGAGCGACGCCCCGCCGCTGGTGCTCGACGTGCGGTCGCGCTCGTCTTACGACCATGACCGCGCGCGCATTCCGGGCAGCGTGCGCGTCCCTCCGGACGAGGTGACCGAGTGGGCGGCCGGGCAGCCGCGCGGGCGGCCCGTCGTCGCCTACTGCACCTGACCGGACGAGGCCACCAGCGCCCGTGCGGCGCAGCAGTTACGCTCCCTGGGCTTCGACGCGGCCGCGCTCCAGGGCGGCTTCACGGCCTGGCGCGCCGCCTACCCCGTCGAGCCGGTCGATGCGGCGGCTTGAGGGGATGGCCGGCCGCGCGCAAGTTGGCCGGTGACCAAGAGCTGCTATAGCGTTCCTGCAGGTCATTCGGGCAGCCTGCCCGACGTGCAGCAGTTCACAGCTGCAGTGTGCGCTACTTCACGGTAGCCGTCCGCAGGGCCGCCTAAGATGATCGTGCCAGATGACTTTCACGACGGTAAGCGAAAGGAGTCGGGTAATGATCTACGTCGGTTGGTGGCTCCCGTTGTTCCAGCATTTCCAGGTCTCGCTGCTCTCGTGGTTTCACTAGTGTGACCCCCAATGGCCCAGCCCGGCCCTTGGGCTCGCGTAGGATGCAGGAGTTCAACCATGTGGACACGCCGACTGGCAACCCTGACGATGGTGCTCCTTCTCGGCACGGCCGGTTGCGCGACGCCCTCCCTCCTGGGATTCGCCCCTCCATCCGGCCCGGAGCGCGGGGGACCGAGCGGCCCCTTGCCAGGGGATGCGCCGGCGCCGCCGGCAGCCAGTCGCGCGCGGCCGGCTCCCGCCGCGCCGGCGAGCAACGCGAGCGTGAGCCGTGACGATGCTCCGGCCAGCACGGCCGCGGACACGTCGGAGCGGGAGTATCTGGACGCGGTCCGGCCGCTATTGCAGCGGCTCCGCGACAACGGGCGCGACAGCATGCGCTTGCTGGACACGCTCGGCAGTCGATCGCGAGCTGCCGACGTCGAGTCGCGAGCCACGACCCTCAAGGAGCAGGTCGATGAGCTGCAGGGCGAGGTCGACGCGCTCACCCCGCCCGCCCGCTACCAGCGTGCCCACGACGATCTGCAACGTGCGCTTGCCAGCCAGCGGGACTTCCTCGACAGCGAGCTACAGGCCTACGCGCACCGCGACGAGCGGACCGCGCTCCGTGACGCGCTCGACCGCGCGGGCGACCAGGCGAGCGACGCCATGCACTACTACGCCGCGGCGAGCGACGCGTTGGGAATCCTGCCCTAAGCGGCCGGCCCAGGATGGTGTGTATGTTTGGCTTCGCCAAAGAGACACACCATCCCGGCCGAGTGCTTAGCGCGCGTTGTCGGTGCTAAGATTGCCGCCGAGCGTAGAGGTTGGCGCGCCGCCCGGGCGCGGTGCAGCCGCCGACGAGCGAGCGACGGGGCGCGCGGACGGGGTGTTGCTGGGGGCCAGGGACGGCGCTCTGATAGGAAAGGTCGGTCCAATGAACGTGCGGCGGCGATCGCGGTTGCCCCTCGGTGTGGCGTTGGCTGTGCTGTTGCTCCCCGGCGGGTTCACCACTGCCGCCGCGCGGCCCGTGGCCCAGGTCGACGAGAACGTTGTGGTGCAGATCACGAGCCCCCAGCCGGGGCAGCTCCTCCAGGGAAGCGTCGACATCACGGGCTTTGCCGCCGACCGGCGCAGTTCTGCCGGACCGGGACTGAACGAGCGCGACGTGGCGCTGTACCTGAACGACAGCGCCGACCAGCGAAATCTGTTCGACTACGCCGACACCGGCGAGGACAGCCCAGAGGCCGCTGCCGCCCTGGGGCCGCAGTTCGCGCAAGCCGGCTTCGCGGATAGCTGGGAGACTTGCTCCTTCCCCCCCGGCCACTACCAGCTGATCGTCTGGGTGTCGAGTCTGGTCGTCCCGGGCGCGCGGAACTTCGCCAGCGTCGACGTGGAGATCGCGCCCTGCCCCGCGGCCACGGTCATTCCCAATGACGCGTTCGAAGCCCATCCCGACGAGGCGAGCGTCCGCTTGGCGGGGCCCGAGGGAAGCGGCTACATGTACGGGCCGATCTTCGCCGATGTGGCCATCGGCCTCGACGCGCGCTGCACGCAGACCGGCGTGGATTGCCGCTACGGGCTCGAATTCCGCCGCCTGCCCGGCCCCGCCAACTCGCCAACCGATAGCGCCTACGCGTTTTGGGTCAATCCCGCCGACGGCATCTTCTCGCTCGAGTATTACCCGCCGGGAAGCGATCCGGACCGCGGGACCTTCCTGATCGACGATACCCCCGCGCCGGCGATCCGGTCCGGTACAGCCACCAATCGGCTGGGGGTGATCGCCGAAGGGGACTGGCTGCGGGTATTCGTGAACGGCCAGCAGGTCGGGGAGGCGCACGACAGCAGCCGACCCTGGGGGATGATTAGCTGGCTGGGGGCGACCGACGACAGCGGCCGCGCGGTGGAGATCCAGTTTGGAAACCTGGTCATCGCGACGCCCGGGCCGCTTGACAGCCTGGCCCCCGTCCTCCGGGGCAGCTCCTGATCCTGGTCTGGCTCCTGCGGGGCGCTCGCACGACACAGAAGGTCGGCATCGCGCGCCTGCGACGGGTGGTGGCTATCGCATGACTCTCTCCGGCCAGCGCGAAGCCATGAGCCGACCTGACGCGATGAACGCGCGGAGATTGCAAGTGAGGCAGGCATTCCCAAGGGCTCGCGTCCGGACGCCGCGGTGGCGGCGGGATAGGCCGGCCCGGCTAGACGGCGACGGGCGCGGGGGCGGCGAGGCGGTTGACGTGGGGCGTGCCGTCTTTCATGACGAGGCGGAGATTGGCGCGGTCGCGGAGGATCGTGATGTCGCGGAGCGGGTCGCCGGCCACCAGGATCAGGTCGGCGAGCTTGCCCGGCTCGATTGTGCCGACCTGGTCGCCGAGGCCGATGCAGCGCGCCGCCGAGGCGGTGGTGGCGACGAGCGCCTGCATGGGCGTCATGCCCGCCTCGACCATCGTTACGATCTCGGCCGCATTGTCCCCGTGGCCGAACATGCCGGCGTCGGTGCCCATCGCCACGGGCACGCCTAGCTCCAGCGCACGCTGCATGGTGCGGGCGCCGAACTCGATCACCTCGGGGGCCTTGCGGCGGATGTACTCGGGCGTCGCGCCAGGGTTGCGCGCCGCGCGCTCGACGTACTTGCGCGAGTTGACGAGCGTGGGCACGAGGTAGACGCCGCGGTCGGCCATCTGGCGCAGCGCGTCCTCGTCCTGCCAGAGGTAGGCGCCGTGCTCGACGGTGTCCACGCCGGCCTCCAGCGCGTCGCGCAGCCCCTGGCCGCCATAGGCGTGGACCATCACGGGCCGCTCCAGCTTGTGCGCCTCGTCCACGAGCGCGCCGATCTCCTCGCGCGTGTACTGCCGGCCCAGCGGCCCGCCGACCGCGGACGAGATGCCGCCGGTCGCGCAGAACTTGATCCAGTCGGCGCCCAGGCGCACCAGCTCGCGCACCTTCTTGCGGATCTCGTCGGGGCCGTCGGCCAGGCCCTCCGGCACGTCGGGCAGCACCGGGAAGTGACCGGGCAGGCCGCAGGGATGCGTGCGGTCGCCGTGGCCGGCGGAGGGCGTGATCATGATGACGGAGACCATCAGGCGCGGGCCGGGCACCAGGCCGCGGGCGACCGCCTGCTTGGCGCCCGCCGGGGTGCCGCTCGCGTCGCGGATCGCCGTGAAGCCGCCCTCCAGCGTGACGCGCAGGGTGTTCGCCAGCTCGAAGCAGGCGAGCGACGGCGACGTGGCGAGCCGCTGGTACACGTCGAGCCCGATGTGGCTCAGGTGGTCGTGCGCGTCGATGAGGCCGGGGAGGAGCGTCAGGCCGGCGGCGTCGTAGACGACCGGCGCCTCGCCCTGGCCGTTGCCCGAGAACTCGGCCGGCAGCGTGGCCGGGGCGCCGTCGAGCACGGCGGCGATGCGCGCGCCGTCCACCACCACGGTTGCCGGGCGCGGGGCGGCCCCCGTGCCGTCGATCAGCGTCGCGCCGCGTAGCACCTGGCGCATGGCTCCTCCAGCTATCAGCTATCAGCAGTCAGCTATCAGCTCTCGACCATTCGGTTCTAGCGAGCAGCTTCCCCTGGCCGGACAAGCTGACGGCTGATAGCTGATTGCTGACAGCTTTAACGGTATTCGCCCAGGACGCCGACGGCGTAGTCGACGAACTGGTAGTCGATCAGCGCCGGCACGTCCACTTTCTGCGGGATGTAGCCGTGGGCCGCGAACCAGTCCTGCGCGTCGACGAGCGCCGGTACGTTCAGCCGCCCGTTCGGGTCCATCGACGCCGAGACCATTTTGTCGTACAGGCTGACGTCTTTCACGCCCGTGGTGCGCGCGAGGATGGCGATCACGTCGTCGCGGCCGCGGTTGCGGTCGAAGGCGTCGACGTAGTCGCGCACGCCGCGCAGGTAGCCGACCATCCAGCGGCGGGCGGCGTCGTTGCCGCTGCCGACGAAGCTGGCGGAGTAGAGCACGAAGCCGCTCTGCAGGTCGGGGTATAGCTCGTCGGAGCGCGCTATGATGCTGTAGAGCCCGTTCGCCACGCCGAGCGTGAGGCCCGGCTCGACCTGGATGGCGGCATCGAGCGAGCGGTTGGCGAGCGCCACGTTCAGGTCGCCCAGAACGATGTCGACCGGCTCGACGTCGGCGATGCTCATGCCCTGCGCGTCCAGGGCGTGGCCGAGGAACAGCGTGACGGCGCTGCCGGCGTTGTAGCCCGCGAGGCCCACGCGCCGGCCGCGCAGGTCGGGCAGCGTGCGGACCGTGTTGCTGTCCCACAGGTCCTGGCGGGCAACGAGGCCGGCGTTGCCGTGGCCTTTGAGCAGCCGCCCCTTGTCGGCGACGATGCGCACGTCGATGTTGCGGGCGAAGGCGTTGTACAGGCCGGCGGCCATCGCGGCGCCGAGGACGTCGATCTGGCCGGCGGCGAGCGGGGCGACCAGCTCGGTCGCGCCCTGCGCGCGGATGTCCTCCACGTCCAGACCGACGTCGGCGAAGTAGCCGCGGTCGAGCGCCACGTAGAGCGGTCCGTCGACCAGCGAGCCGACGCTGCCCATGCGCACCTTGATCGGCGTCGCCAGCGGCCCGGGCGCGGCCGTCCCACCCCCAGCGGCCTGGGGGGAGCCGGCCGGCGCGGTGGCCGGGGCGCTGGGGCCGCTCGCGCTCGGCGTCGCGAGAGACGTGGGCGGCGCCTGGGCGGCGGCGCCCGGCCTCGCGGGGCCGGCGGGCGCCGCGGCGGGGGCGGCGCAGCCGACGGTCAGCCCGACGACCAGCCCGACGAGCAGCGCCGCGCGCGCCCACCCGCCGGGCGCTCGTCGCGCGCCACGTCGCCCGCCCTGAGACATGTGCACCCCTTTTCTGCTGGCTCTGCGGTGGGCGGCGCCGGGGCCGCGCCCGTGGAAGTCTACCCTTGGCCCGAGGGGGTGTCAATACGGATTGCGCGGGGGTAGGCAAAGGCTCGGGCGCGCGCTCCGCCCCTTGAGGATAGCAACGTCGGGGGCGGGCGCGGGCCGCGCGCCGATAGCGGGCGGTGAACACCGCGGCGCGCGGACGCCCGCGGGGCCGACGTGGACACGCAGGGTGGTTGTATAGTGGTGCCCAGAACCAGCCGTATTCTAGAGAGGGCGCTAATGGCTGTTGAGGAACGCACGCTACCGAGCATCGAGGACTTTCTCGCGCTGGCGCGCACGCGCCGCAGCATTCGCGGCTACGACCCGACCCGCGACGTGCCCGACGCGGTCATCGAGCAGATCATCGAGGCGGCGCGCTGGGCGCCGAGCGGCGGCAACGGCCAGCCCTGGCACTTCGTGATCATCCGCGACGCCGCCGACCGGGCCTACAATGCCGAGCTGTTCTTGAAGCAGCAGGAGCACAAGGCGGAGATGGAGCGCGCGGCGCGGGGGCAGGTACGGCTCACGGGAGCGGGCTTCAAGAACGCGCCGGTCCACATCCTGGTGGTGGGCGACCCGCGCGTGAACGAGAGCTACCCGATCCGCACGAAGCTGGAGAAGTCGGCTCGCCACTTCTACTCTGGCCTGGCGAACGCGACGCTGAGCCTGATGTTCGCGGCGCGCTGCCTGGGTTTGGCGACGCAGTACGTGTCGGACGCCGGCTCGCCGTACATGGGCACGCTGCTGAACGTGCGCTACGGCATCCCGGACCCGCTGGAGGTGTACGAGCTAGTGCCGCTCGGCTACCCGTCGAGCGACGTGGCACCGACGCCGCGGCGGCCGCTGGCGAGCATGATCCACCAGGGCCGCTTCGAGGCCGACAAGCTGCTCTCGGACACCGACATGAAGCACTGGCTGTGGAAAGACTCGCGCCTGGGCGCCTACGGCAAGGGCCCCAGCCAGGGGGCCATCCAGGCGGGCGTGGCGGACGCGGAGTAGCGCGCGGGCCAACGATTGCTCCGCAGCGGGCAGTGTGGCAGAGTTAGCCAGCAGCGGGCGGGGCGCCAGGCACGGCCGAGAGGCGGCGGCCAGCGGGGGCGGGGCCGCGCGGGAGGCGCGCTTCGGCGCGGAGAGGGCTTCGACGAAGGAGAGCGAGATGGCGCAATCGGTCGTCGTGCTGAACACCAACGAGGCGGAGTGGGAGCCCGTGCTGCGGGGCCGCGTCCACAGCATCCGCCGCAAGCGGCTGCCGCTCGACAGCGGCATTCCGGGCGTCACGCTGGAGCTGAGCCTCTCGCTGGTGCCGGATGGCTACTACACCCCCCGGCACCACCACAACTTCGACCAGATCCGCTACACCATCGAGGGCGTGCAGAGCACCGGCCACGGCGACCTGGCGCCCGGCGAGTGCGGCTACTTCCCCGAGGGGGCGTTCTACGGGCCGCAGAAGCAAGAGGGTGATGCCCTGGCGCTGGTCCTCCAGTTCCAGGGGGCGAGCGGCGAGCATTTCCTGAGCAACGAGGAGATGAACGCCACCTACAACCGGCTGATCGGCGAGGGCGCCGTGTTCGAGAACGGCGTCTACAAGGGGAAGACGGCGGACGGCCGGCCCAAGAACCAGGACTCATACGAGGCAATCTGGGAGGCGCACGAGGGGCGGCCGCTGACGTTCCCGCGCCCCCGCTACCGCACGCCGGTGATGATGATCGCCGACGCGTTCGCCTGGGTGCCGGACCGCGCCCGCCCCGGCGTGGACACCAAGCACCTGGGCACCTTCACGGAGCTGCGCACGGGCATCGAGTTCCTGCGCTTGAACCCGGGGGCGGCGATCGAGGCCGGCCCGCAGGGCGACCTGGAGCTGCGCTACCTGCTCGACGGGAGCGTGCGCTACGACGGCCGCGAGTGGCCGGCGGGGACGTACTTTTGCCTGCCGCCCGACGCGTCGGTGGGGCGCCTCAGCTCCGACACGGGCGCCACGTTCTTCGTGATCACGCTGCCGATGGTGCGGGAGCTGGCCGCGCGCCAGGCCGCCTCGCTCGCCGCCGCGGTCTAGGCGCGGCGCGAGGCCCCGCATGGCGAGGGCGCGGAAACTAAGCAGTCGGCGCGTGGCGGCTCTGACACTGGGGCTCTGCTTGGCGGTAGCGCTGGCGGCGTGCGGCGTCGCCGCGCCCGCCGGCGGCAACCCGGCGCCGGCCGGCAGCGCTGTCGCGCCGGCTGCCGGTGATGGCGGGTCGGCCGGCGGCGCGAGCGCCTCGGGCGGGGGCAGCGCGTCAGCGGGGGCCGCGGCGCCCGCGTCGCCGGGCGGGGCGACCGATCACCTCGCGGCGCCGCTGAGCCCGCCGCAAACCGTCGCGGTGAGCACGGTTCACAGCCTGGCCGACGCTCCGACCCTCATCGCCGCGCAGCGTGGCTACTTCGACGCCGAAGGGCTGAAGGTGGACGTCGTCCCCTTCGGCCTCACCTCCCAGGCGCTGTCGAGTCTGGGCACCGACCAGCTCCAGGTCGTCATCGGCGGCGTGAACGGGGCGCTGTACAACCAGATTGCCCGCGGCATTGGCGTGCGCATCGTGGCCGACGGGGGCAGCATGGCGCCGGGATACGACTGGCAAGGGATCGCCGTGCGCCAGGACCTGCTCGACAGCGGGCGCTACAAGACGCCCGCCGATCTCAAGGGCATGAAGCTCAACGAGGCATCGCCGGCCGGGGTCTCGCACTACTACGTCGACCTGCTCTTGCAGCAGCACGGCCTGACGGCCGACGACGTGGACCTGGCCGAGCTGTCGTACCCGGATGCGCTGGCGGCCTTCACGACCAAGGGGGTGGACGCCTCCGCGCTCATCGAGCCGTTCCTCTCGCGGGCGGAGACCGTGGGCGCGAAAGTCGTCCTGCGGAGCCTCGACATCTCGCCCGACATTCCGGGCGCGGCGGTGCTGATGGCGCCCGGGTTCATCGCCAACCGCGAGGCCAGCGTGCGCTTCCTGGTCGCGTGGCTGCGCGGGGTCCGCGACTACCTGCACGCCTTCGCGGACCCGGCCGCACGGGCGCAGATGATCCAGTTCTTACAGAGCAACGAGATCGACGTCGACGCGCGCACCCAGGTGGTGACGTTCGATCCGAACGGGCTGCCGCCGGTCCGGCCGTTCGAGGCGCACCTGACGTACATGGAGCAGACGGGCGTGGTGACGAGCCCCGTCACGATCGACCAGGTGATCGACACGAGCCTGATCCGCGAGGCGGCCCAGCAACTGCCCCCGTACCAGCCGTAGCGCGGACTGAGCCGGCTGCCCGGGCAGCCGGCTCAGCCGACGGGCTTGCGCGCCAGCAGGCCGTAGCGGTCCTCGCCCACCTCGCAGGCCTGCCAGCCGTCGTAGCCGGCAGCGGCCAGCCAGTCCTGGACGCGCGCGGCGGGCAGGCGATCGGCCGCGGGCGGGCCGCTCTCCGTCGAGCCGGCGGGGTCGTGCTCGACGATCAGCGCCGCGCCGCCGGGCGCCAGGACGCGCAGCACCTCGCGCAGGATCGCCTCGGGCGCGTCGGTGTGGTGCAGCATCTGGGCGAGCAGCGCGTGGCTGGCGCTCGCGTCGGGCAGGGGGATGACGTCGCCGGCGCCGACGAGCGGCTCGACGTTGGCGGCGGCGCGCTCGGCTAGGCGCTCGCGCAGGAAGGCGAGCGCGGCGGGCGAGGGGTCGACGGCGTAGACGCGGCCGGCCGGCCCGACGCGCTCGGCGGCGAGCAGGCTGACGAAGCCGGGGCCGCTCCCCACGTCGAGCAAGTGGCTGCCCGGCGCGAGGGCGAGCGCGTCGAGCCAGCCGCGCTCCATGGCCTCGCGGCCGCGCTGCCGGTCCCAGACTTCCTGCCAGTCGGCGTTGCGCATGTCGCGGTCGTACGCCCGCCCGTGATGGTGGTGCCCGCCGGCGGTTTCCGTGTGCCCCTGATGCTGGTGGTGCGCGTGGTGCTCCGGGGACGTCATGTTGCTTCGCTCCTCGCGCGGCTGGTCGCTGCCTCCGGTATAGGGCGCGCGCGGCGCGCTGTCCAGTCCGCCTGGGGCGCAGCAATCTTTCCAGGAAGGTGGCTTAGCGGGCGGTCGACGCCGCGCCGTGTTGCGGTTCTTGGGAGCGAGCGGCCTACGCTCGCGGCGCGTCGGTCGGGGCGTCCCAGGGCAGGGTGAACTGGATGGTGGTGCCCTGACCGTGGCCCTCGGAGGCGGCCCAGATGCGGCCGCCGTGCGCCTCGACGATGCCCCGGACGATGTACAGGCCCAGGCCGCTGCCCTCGATCGCCGCCTCGGCGACGTCGGGCGCGCGGTAGAAGCGATCGAACAGCCGCGTCAGCTCCTGGCCTTCGAGGCCGCGCCCGTGATCGCGCACGGCGACGGCCAGGCCCGCGGCCGTGCCGTCCACGGCGATTTCGATGGGGCTGTCGGGCGGCGAGAACTTCAGGGCGTTGGAGAGAAGGTTTTCCAGCACGCGCTCCAGACGCGCGGCGTCCCACTGGCCGGGGCGGACGCTGGCCAGCGTGGCGCGGATGTGGAGGCGCGCGCGCTCGGCCGGCGGGCAGCGGCTCACGACGGCGTCGAGCACGGCGCGGAACTCGGTCGGCGCCCGGCTGACCTCGAAGCGGCCGAGCCGCACGCGCGAGGCGTCGAGCAGCTCGGCAATCAGTACCATCATGCGCGTGGCCTGCTCGTCGATCTGGCCCAGCCCGCGCTCGATGCGGGCGAGGTCGGGCTGCGGGCGGCGGAACTGGCGGGCGATGAGCTGCGCGGTGCCCTTGATGCCGGTGAGCGGGTTGCGCAGGTCGTGGGCGGCCGTCAGCAGGATCTCCTCCTTGGCTTCCTCGACCGCGCGGACGAACACGGCGATGCCCACGCCCATCGCGCCATCGATGGCGTCGTTCAGCAGTAGCTGGGCGGCCAGCAGGTCGCCGGTGGGGGCGCTATCGGGCAGCTCCTCGCGCAGCGCCCGCCAGATCTCCTGGCGCAACAGGCGGAACTCGACTACCACGTCGGCAGCCTGCAAGCCCTGCCGGCTGCGGGCGGTCGCGTGACCGCGGGCCGCCGCCGCCACGGCGGGGTTCTCCTGGGGGGCTTCCGGCTCCAGCCAGACCGGCGCGCCGCGGGCCAGCGTCGCCAGCACGGCGTCGAACAGGGCGGGGATGTCGTCGGCCACGGCGCGCTCGCGCCGCCCGCAATGGAATGGCTGGCGCGCGACGACCTCCAGCCAGCGCTCCAGAATCTCGTCGCGCCGCGCGCTCAGCGCCGCCAGTGCCAGCGTCAGGTTGGCGTGGCGCGCGTAATCCTGGGCGCGCTCCGTCGCTTCGGTTTCGGGCTCGCCCATTCCCTCGGCTACCATGTCTCCCCCGCCGCTCGGCTCATCCTGGGCACTATACCAGAGGGAAATCACTGCACGCCGCCGGGCTGGCATGTATACTGCTAGTGCGCGGACGCTGGAGCGGGTTGGGCAATGAGGCCCGCGAGCTCCACCGCTACGGCGGAAACGACGAGGAGGTCGTATGCGTGTCGTCAAAGCGGAACGCTGGCACATGGTAACCACCGACGAAGGCCCTACGGCGGCGGGCGCCGACACGGCGTCGCGCCGCTGTTCTGTCTGTGGCTCGCGCCGCCTGGTCGCTCACGAGGACGACGTGGTCGACGCCGCGACGCTGCGCCGCTACCGCACGGTGCGCTGCGAGGGCTGTGGGTATGACCTGCTGGAGCCGCTGGCGGCGCCGGCGCCGGCCAAGCTAGCGGCCTGCTAAAGCGCTACCGCCGCACTTACATCGCCGGGCGCGCCTGGCAGCAGCAGGGATCTCGTGGCGATTGAGCCGTACGCCAGCGGCATGCTCGCCGTGGGCGACGGGCATCGGGTGTACTGGGAGTGCTGCGGCAATCCCAATGGCAAGCCCGCGCTCTACCTTCACGGGGGCCCCGGCTCGGGCTGCACGCCGGGCCAGCGGCAGTTCTTCGATCCGGCCGCCTACCGGGCGGTGCTGTTCGACCAGCGCGGCTGCGGGCGCAGCCGGCCGCTGGCCAGCGCCCCCGACGCCGACTTGCGCGCCAACACCACCGCGCACCTCATCGCCGACATCGAGGCGCTGCGCCGGCATCTGGACGTTGAGCGCTGGACGGTCCTGGGCCTGTCCTGGGGGACGACACTCGGCCTGGCCTACGCTCAGGCGCACCCGGAGCGGGTCCGCGCGCTGGTGCTAGCGCTGGTGACGACCACGTCCCGCCGCGAGGTGGAGTGGCTCACGGGTGACGTGGGCCGCCTCTTCCCGCGCGAGTGGGACCGCTTCGCTGCCGCCGTGCCGCACACGCTGCGTCACCTGCCGTTGGTCGACGCCTACGCCACCCTGCTGTTCGACGCGGACCCCGCCGTGCGCGAGCGCGCGGCGCGCGAGTGGTGCGCCTGGGAGGAGGCGCACGTCTCCCTCACGCCCGGGCATCGCCCGAACCCGCGCTACGCGGACCCGGCCTTTCGCCTCGGGTTCGCGCGGCTGGTCACGCACTACTGGCGGCACGCCGCCTTCCTCGACGACGACCAGCTCATGCGCGACGCCCCGACGCTTAACGGCATCCCCGGCGTGCTTATCCACGGCCGTTACGACGTCAGCAGCCCGCTGGAGACCGCCTGGCGGCTGTCGCGGCGGTGGGCCACCAGCAGGCTGCACGTCCTGGACGACGCCGGCCACGGCGGGGGCGAGAGCTTCCGCGCCGCCGTCGTGGGCGCGCTGAACGCGTTCGCGGCGACGTAACGTCGCTCAGCGCTCGCTGACGTCGAGGAGCACGCCGTCGGGGTCGGCGAGCTGGAAGCTGCCGAGCTGGCAGCCCATGAGCAGCTTGTGGCGGGCCTGGCCCTCGGCGCCCTTCTTCAGCGGCAGGGGCGCGAGATAGGGGTTGCGGTCGCAGAGCGCCTCGAGGTCGTTCTGGAAGTCGCGCAGGCTCTCGACCGTGAAGCCGAGATGGTCGAGCGCCGGCCGCTCGATGCCGCTGCCGGTGTAGTCGACGATCCGCCACGGCGCGACGACGAGCGTGACCACGCCGTCGGTCAGGTAAAAGTTTGGATCTGCCGCGGCCTTGGGGCGCTCCTGGAAATCGAACACGTCGCGGTAGAAGCGCGCCACCCCCGCCGCGTCGACCACACGCAGCATGAAGTGGCTGATGTGGCGGGGGTGCTGGGCGCCGGCGCCCGCCACCTGGACGTACACGTCCGTGCGGTTCGCCATGCCCTGCTGCGACAGATCGAACACATTGCCCGCCGGATCGTGCATGCTGATGCCGGCGAAGGGACGGTTGCTGGGCCGCGTGAGCAGCGTGATGCCGGGGTAGCCCTCGTTCACGCGCCGCCGGATCTCCTCGACGTCGTCGACTTCCAGGCCGAAGTGGTCGAAGCCGGCCTGGCGGCCCGGCGCGCGTGGATTGATGTTCATGCCCACGTAGCCGTCGGTGATCGAGACGGCCGACGAGACCCGCGAGTCCGAGGCGGGCTTCATGCCGAACAGGGCCTGGTAGAAGCGGCCTTCGAGCGCGAAGTCCCGGCCGCTCACGATCGCTACGTGCTTGATCCGCGCCGCCATCGGTACACCCCTTTCGCACGCCGCCGCGCTCACCAGCGCGCCGCCCGCCCCGGGCGCCGCGCCCAGCCTCTGCGCCGACTATAGCACCGCCCTGGTGGCTTGTCGACCAACAGCGGGGATAGAGGTTAGCTCACCCCGGCGGCAGGACGGCGTGGACGAAGTCGCGGACGACGGCGAGCGAGGCGGCGGTAACCTCGTGGCCCATCGGGAACTCGTGGTATTCGGGCCGCAGGCCGGCCGCTTCGAGTGCCTGGCGAGCGGCGCGGCCGCGATCGATGGGGAGGACCGGGTCGGCGACGCCGTGAACGATGAGGACGCGCTGGTCGCGGGCGCGAGCCAGGGCGGCCGGCAGGGCGGCGTCCTCGAAGAGATAGCCGCTCATCGCCACCAGGCCGGCGAAGCGCTCGGCGCTCCGCAGGCCGACGTCGAGTGTCAGCACGGCGCCTTGCGAGAAGCCGAGCAGCACCGTTCGCGCGGGGCCGAGGCCACTGCGCGCCCATAGCTCGCCGAGCAGCGCCTCGACGGCGGCGCGGCTGGCGGGTAGGTCGGCCGCCTGGTTGCCGACGTTGTACCAGGCGAAGCCGAACCAGCCGCCGAGGTCCACGGGCAGGCGGCCGTTGGGGAAGACGTAGCGGTAGTGGGTAGTGTCGATCTCGGGCGCGAGGGGGGCGAGGTCGTCGGCCGAGGCGCCGCGGCCGTGCAGCGTGACCACGAGCGGCAGGTCGCCCGGCGCGCCGGGCGGCGCGATCTCGATGTAGCTCAGGCCGCCGGCCTGCCCCATGCTCGCCTGCATTGCCCCTCCACTACCCCTGGGTGTCGCGCGCGAGCCGGCCCCGGCGTCGGACGGGCCAGCCATGTGCCGACCCAGTGAGGCGGGGGCCGCGCGCCAGCCACGGACCGATCAGCGATTCAGGCGCCGCGCGCCGCCTTGCAGGCGGGACACTCGCAGAGCGCGCGCAGCATGCGGTAGCTGTAGATGCCGGTCGCGTGGCCGTCGGCCCAGACCGGCGTCAGTCCGTAGCGCCCCACCTGCTGGAGATCGACCATCTGGGTCTGCTGCTCGCTGAGCACCTTGATCCGCGACAACATGCCGGGCACGTTGCCCTCGCCGGCGCACTGCGCGCAGGGGCAGGCCCAGCGCAGCGTCTCGAAGCCGTAGACGGCCTCATGACCGTCGTTCCACCTAATGCGCATGAGCCGCTGATCGACGTGGACCTCGACGTCGAGTGGCTCCAGGGGGCGGTCGGCGTCCTGCATCGGGGCAGCCTCCTGCCTCTATCTTAGCTCGGATCGCCCCCCGGCAGGTGTCTGTTGGGCGTCGATGCTGCCGTCCGGCATCGGCCGGAGTAGGGCAGGGGCTTGTCCCTTGCCGCCCGGCGGGTGAGGCCCCCGGCCGAGCGGTAAGGGACGAGTCCCTGCCCTACGCCTCCTCAGCTGCTTACCGGCTGGCGGCGGGCTGGTAGGTGATGATGGCCTCGTCGAGCATGAAGTAGGGTGGGGCGTTGAAGTTGTTGACCTGCGCCAGGTTGCTGATGGTCAGCGTGTTGCGGCCCGGGCGCAGCACGCCGGCCGGGAGGCGGATGGTCGCCTCGCCCCAGGGGGCGACCGGGCCGCTCCAGTTGTCCTTCGGCAGCGGGTTGCCGCCCTGGAAGACCACCGTATCGTTGACCTGGATGGCGATGGGCGTCTTGTCCCCGGTCTCCGAGTCGAGCCCTTTGAGCAGCAGCGTGCCCGCGCCCGGGGTGCCGTCCACGGTGAAGGTGGCGGTCATCTGCCCGTAGGGGCTGAGGGCGCCGTAGATCCAGCGGGCGGTGCGGCCACGGTAGTTGCGCGGCGCGCTGAAGCCGCCGGTAAACGCGTCGTCGTCGATCACCACTTGCCCCCCGGCGGCTCCCCCGGCGCCTCCGAGGGCCGGCGCCCCGCCCGCCGGCCGGCCCCCCGAATTGGCGGGCGGGGCGAGCGCGGCCGTCGGCGCGACTGTTGGCGCGGCGGTGGGGACCGTCGTCGGCGCGGGTGTCGGCGCCGCCGTCGGCGCTTCCGCGGGCGCCTCGGTCGGAGCGGCCGCAGCGGCCTCAGGCGCCGGCGCCGACTCGCTGGGCGCGGCCGCCTCGGGCGCCGGGCCGGGCGCCTCGTCGGGTGCGGTGTCGGGCGCCACGGCCAGGCCGTCGGCCGGCGGTATGGGCTGGGCGGCCTGGGGTTGCGCGTTGCGGCCGCCCGGGAGTACGCCGCTCACGACGAGCCCCGCGACGAGCAACGCCAGCAGCAGGGCCAGCACGGCAGGGATGACGTAGGCGTCGGACCGCGGGGTGGCGAGCGGCGAGCGCTCCCGGGGCGGGCGGGGCGCGACGGCGGGCGGCGCTCCCGCCCGCGCGTAGCCATTGCTTGCGGCAGGCGTGGCGCGCGCCGGAGTGGGCGACGTGGCCAGCAGCCAGCCCAGCAGGCGTGGGCGGGCGCTCGGCGAGCGGTCATCCGCGTAGCCGGCGCGAACGCGCGGCAGCGGTGGGGTGCGTGGAGCGGGCGCGGCACTGCCCGACGTCGGTGCCGGGCCAGACGTGACGGCCGCGGCAGGTGCTGCCGGTTGGGTCTCGGCGGGCGCGGCGGGACAGTCGCTCGGCGTGGCGGGTGGCTGGCCGCTGGGTACCGCGGCGGGGCTTGCCGGCGGCGCGGCCGCTGCGCGGGGGCGGATCGGCAGCGGGGCGGGCGGCGGGTCAGCCGGTGTATCGGCGGGCTCGCGGCGCCGCTCCTCGGGCGCGTGCTCGGTCGGGCGAGGCTGTACAGGCGCGGCGGCCGGCACGTTGGTCGGCGTGCGGCTCCCGGGCCCGCCAGGCACCGCGTGGGGGGGCGCGGGCGGCGCGGGCTGGCCCACCGGCGATGGCGCGGCGAGCGCGCGCTCCGCGGCGCGCAGCGCGGCGGCGAAGGCGCGGCCGTCGGCGAAGCGAGCGGCCGGGTCTTTCGCCAGCGCGCGACTGACCACTGCCGCCAGGCTCGACGGCACGGCCGGGTTGAGGTCGCTCAGTCGGGGAGGATCGGCGTGCAGGTGCTGCATGGCGACCTGGACGAAGCTCTCGCCCTCGAACAGGTGGCGGCCGGCCAACATCTCGAAGAGCACCACGCCGAGGGCGTAGACGTCGGTGGCCGGGGTGATGGCGCCGCCGCTGGCCTGCTCGGGGGCCAGGTAGTGCGGCGTGCCCAGGAGCGCCGCCGTGGCGGTGAGCGCCGGCACGTCCAGC
>Ga0070738_10000193_pt1 | contig 191285 bp, 174 predicted proteins | sample Coa_R2_2_FD_66446 | JGI IMG/M metagenome (GOLD analysis project Ga0070738, IMG submission 66446) | Surface soil microbial communities from Centralia Pennsylvania, which are recovering from an underground coalmine fire - Coalmine... | ecosystem: Environmental > Terrestrial > Soil >... | reverse complement strand
CGCCCCAAGGAGGAGCTGCTGCGGCAGCTGGCGGAGGTGCGCGCCTGGCTGCGGAGCGAGGCGGCGGCGGCGGGGCGCCCGCCCAAGGCGGCGGACGACGGGTTTACGTGAGCCGGCGCGATGGCGGGGCGGTGGCGGGGCCCGGGGCTGCCCATATTAGTAACGTTGTTAACGTATGTAATAGCCGCCAGGCGAGAGCCCCCCTGCCGTTGCGGGAGGGGGCTGTTGGTTGCGCGATGCACGGAGCGAAGCTCGCGGCTTGCGGTCGCGGACACGCCTCCCCGTGGCCGGATCCCGACAGAGAAAGGGGAGGCTCTTTGTTGCAAGATGCAAAGAGCGGAACCCGCGGCTGGCTGCCGCGCGCAGCCCGCCCCCTTGCACCCTCCCCCGACGGGGAACCCAAAATCGTTCGTCCCACCTCTCTCAATACCATCCCCGTCAGAGGCGGAGAGGGTCGCGTGCGCCCTGGCGTGAGAACGCCCTACGCCGGGTCCTCGCCGATCCGGACGAGCATCTTGCCGAAATTGCGCCCACTCAACACACCGGCCAGCGCATCGGGCGCGTTCTCCAGCCCGTTCACTATGTCCTCGCGGTAGCGCAGGCTGCCTTCGGCCACCCAGGGCGCCGCGAGCGCGCGCCACTCGGCGAACCGCTCGGGCTTGTCGCTGACGATGAAGCCCTGGATCAGCACGCGCTTGCCGACCACGAAGCCGAGATTGGGGCCCGGCGGATACTCCGCCTCGTTATATTGCGACACCATCCCGCACATCGGCACGCGGGAGAACGGGTTGAGCAGGTCGAACGCCGCCGCCTGAACCCGTCCGCCGACATTCTCGAAATAGACGTCGATGCCGTTCGGACAGGCTTCGCGCAGCTCGTTGTGCAGGTCGATGCTCCGGTGATCGACGCAATCGTCGAAGCCGAGCTCCTCCTGCACGAACAGGCATTTGTCGGCCCCGCCCGCGATCCCGACCACGCGCGCGCCGGCGCGCTTGGCGAGCTGTCCGGCCACCGAACCTACCGCGCCGGAGGCAGCGGAGATCACCACCGTCTCGCCCCGCTTGGGCCGGCCGATGTCGGTCATGCCGGTATAGGCGGTGGCGCCCGGCATCCCGAGCACGCCCAGATAGGCGGACAGCGGCGCGGCGTGGCGGTCGATCTTCGCCACCTGCTCGGCCTTGGCCACGCAATGCGTGGACCAGCCGCGCGGCCCGACCACGATATCGCCCACGGCGAAGCCGGGTGCCGCGGAGGCGATCACCTCGCCCACCGTCTCGCCGGTCATCGTCTCGCCGATCTGCACAGGCGGCGCGTAGGACGGCCCCTCGCGCAGGCGCCCGCGCATGTAGGGGTCGATCGAGAGCCAGATCGTGCGCGTGACCACCTCGCCCGCCGCAGGCGTCGGGACCGCGCCTTCCTCGATGCGGAAGTCGTGCGCGGCCGGTGCGCCGCGCGGGCGGCGGGCGAGCACGACCGAGCGGCGGAACCCGGGGTCGGCGCTCATCTCACGCCGCCTCGGCGCGCAGCACGACGCGGCCCGTTACTTTGCCGTCGCGCAGCCGCATCAACGCGTCGTTGGCTTGGTTCTGCGGGACGGTCTGCACCGGGAGCGGATGCACGTCGCCCTTTTGCGCGAGTGCCACCAGCGCCCGCAGGTCCTTCACGGTGCCGACATAGCTTCCCTGCACGGTCAGCGCGCGGATCGCCATCAGCGGCAAAGGCAGCATCAGCTCGCCGCCGAACAGGCCGACTTGCACGAGCTTGCCGCCCTTGCGCAGCGCGCCGAAGGCGAAGCGCGCGGTGGCGGTGCCATTGACGAGGTCGATCACCGCCAGCACCGGCCCGCCCGCCGCCTGCATGATGCGCTTGGCGACATCGTCGCCGTTGCCGTCCACCACTTGCGTGGCGCCCGCCTTCAGCGCCGCCTGCCGTTTCTCCTCGCTGATGTCGACGACGATGATGTTGCGGTGCTCGAGCGCCTTCAGGATGGCGATGGCGTTGAGCCCCAGGCCGCCCGCGCCGACAAGCACGATCGCTTCGTCCTTCGCCAGCGGCATCACCTTCTGGATCGCCGAATAGACGGTGATGCCCGAGCACGCATAGGTCGCCGCCACCGCCGGATCGAGCGTGCCGGGATCAACCAGATGCCGCGGATGCGGGGCGATCACATGCGTGCCGTAGCCGCCGTTGGCATAGACGCCGAGGCTGCGCGGCGTTAGGCACATATTGTCCTCGTCGGCGAGGCAGAACGCGCATTGCCCGCACCCGACCCAGGGATAGACGATGCGGAGATCGCCGACCTTCACGCCCTTGGCGTCCGGCCCCAGCTTGACGACGCGGCCGACGATCTCGTGGCCCATGGCGAGCGGCAGCACGAGGCCGCGGTCCTTGAGCGTCATCTTCTGGCCGCCGCCGATGTCGTAGTAGCCCTCCCAGATGTGCAGGTCGGAATGGCAGACGCCGCAATGGGTCGTCTGGAGCAAAACCTCGGTGCCCTTCGGCTCCGGTGTCGGCAGCTCGATTTCCTGCAAAGGCTTCCCGTTTTCGACGACGGCCCAGGCGCGCATGGTCTTCCTCCGCTTGTTAGGGGCGGAGCTTTGCGCGGCAGCCTGTCGGGCCGTCAAGCCACGCGCCCTAGGGCCGGCAAGCGCGCCGCGGCGCTTTCCGGCGCGCTCCATGCGCCCTACACGTGCAGGCGCATCCAGTCCGGCACGCGCGGTTCCAGCCGTGCCGCGCCGGCATGAAGCTCGCCGCCTTCCAGCGCCTCCAGCCGCAAGAGCGCGATGCCGCGCCCGCCGCGGCCCGACCGCATCGCACCGACCTCGCGCCCCTCGCGAACGACAGGTGTTCCCGGATCGGGCAGCGCGCCCTGCACTGCGACCGGTACCAGCCGGCGCTTGATCAGGCCCCGATATTTGGTTCGGGCGGTGAGCTCCTGGCCCATGTAGCAGCCCTTGCTCCAGGAGACGCCGTTCAGCTCGTCGAACCCGGCTTCCAGGAGCACGGTCTTTTCCGCCTCCAAATCGCGCGAGCCGTCCGGCAGACCGAGCGACAGCCGGTGCGCGTCGTATTCGTCCTCGGTCGCGTTCGCCGCCAGCGGCGCGGCGGCGAGCACCCGCCAACCGGCGGCGGGCAGGCGCGGATCGGGCGCGCTGATCGCGCCCTCGGGCGGCGGGCCGTCCCAGGCGGCATGAACATGCAGCGGCGCGAGCCCGAGCGCGACCTTGGAGCGGAGGCGGAAGCGCGCGAGGCGCTGCACCAGCACGGCGGCCTGCGCGGCTTCGCAGTCGAGCAGCAGGCGCGCCCCGTCGCTCAGGATGAAGAAATCGGCGAGCCATTTGCCTTGCGGGGTCAGCAAGGCGGCCCACACCGCCCGGCCCGGCGCGGCCTCGGTCACGTCGTTCGACACCAAGCCCTGGAGAAACGGAACCCGGTCCTCGCCCGCAACCTCGATCACGGCGCGGGCGGACAGCAGCGTCAAACGTGTCATGGGCGGAAAGTGGGAGAACCGGCGCCCGGCACAAGACGGCCCGGGTTCGCCCGGCGCGCGCGGATGGCTTAGAGCATCGGCGCATGAGGGTGGCGCAAGTGATGGCGGGCGCGCCGGCGGGCGGGGCAGAGCTGTTCTTCGAGCGGCTGTGCGCGGCGCTCGCCCGCGCAGGCGATGGTGTGCTGCCCGTGATCCGGCGCAACCAAGAGCGCGCCGCACGGCTGCGCGCGGCGGGGCTTGCCCCCGTGCAACTGGCGTTCGGCAGCGGGCTCGATCTCATCTCTCCGCGCCGCCTCGCCGCTTCGCTCCAACGGTTCGCCCCCGGCAGCGTCGTGGCCTGGATGAGCCGCGCGGCGCGGATCGCGCCGAAAGGGCGCTGGGCGCTGATCGGGCGGCTCGGCGGCTATTACGATTTGCGGAATTTCGGAAACTGCGAGCATCTGGCCGCCAACACGCACGGGCTCGTCGATTGGATCGTGCGGCAGGGCTGGCCGGCGGCGCGCGTGCATTACCTGCCCAATTTCGTCCCCGACCTCGCGAGCGCAGAGCCCGTCGGGCGGGTGGAACTCGGCGTGCCTGAGGGCGCACCGCTGTTGCTCGGGCTCGGGCGTCTGCACCGCAACAAGGCGTTCGACATCCTGATCCGCGCGCTCGCGCTGCTGCCCGAGGCGTTCGCGGTGATCGCGGGCGAAGGGCCGGAGCGCCCGGCATTGGAGGCATTGGCGCGCGAGCTCGGCGTCAGCGCGCGGTTGCGGCTGCCCGGATGGCGCCAGGACGGCGCGGCATTGCTGGCGGGCTGCGACGTGCTGGTCTGCCCGTCGCGCCAGGAGCCGCTCGGCAACGTGGTGCTGGAAGCCTGGTCGGCGCGCCGGCCGGTGGTGGCCGCCGCCGCCGAGGGCCCCGCCGAGCTGATCCGCCCCGGCGAGACCGGATTGCTCGCGCCGGTAGAGGACGCCGCGGCGCTGGCCCGGGCGGTCGCCTCGCTGCTTGCGGACCGCCGCGCGTCGGCGCGGCTCGCCGAGGCGGGGCGCGCCGCCTATGAGCGTGATTTCGCCGAGGCGCCGGTGCTGGCGCAATGGCGCGGCTTCCTGGCGAGCGTGGAGCGGCGCTGATGTGCGGGATCGCCGGGCTGGTGCTGGAGGCGACCGCGCCGCCCCCCGAACCCGCCCTGCTCGGGCGGCTGATCGGCGCGATGGCGCATCGCGGCCCGGACGGGAGCGGCCACGCGCTCGTCGGGCGGGTGGCGCTGGCGCAGAACCGGCTTGCCATCATCGACCTGCACACCGGTGACCAGCCGTTGTTCCTCGGTCCGCTGACGCTGATCGCCAACGGCGAGATCTACAATTACCGCGAGCTGCGCGCCGAGCTCGCCGACGAAACCTTTGCCACCGAAAGCGACTGCGAGCCGCCGCTGCATTTGTTCCGCCGCGACGGCACGGATTTCACACGCGCACTGCGCGGGATGTACGCCATCGCGATCCACGACCGCGCCGCCCGGCGCGTCATGCTCGCGCGCGATCCGTTCGGCATAAAGCCGCTCTACGTGGCGCAAGTAGCCGGCGGCCTTGCCTTCGCCTCCGAGCCGCAGGCGCTGCACGCGGCGGGGCTGGTTCCGCGCGGCGTGCGCGTTCCGGCGCGCGACGAGCTGTTGCAGATGCAGTTCACCACCGGCGCGGAGAGCATCTTCGCCGGCATCGAGCGCGTGCTGCCGGGCGAGACGCTGACGTGCCTCGACGGGCACGTGATCGAGCGGCGCCGCATCGCCGCGCTGCCGAATGGCGGACCGCAGGCGCTCAGTGAACAAGAGGCGCTGGAAGCTCTGGACCGGGCGCTCGAGAGCAGCGTGCTGCTGCACCAGCGCAGCGACGTGCCGTACGGCATGTTCCTTTCGGGTGGCGTGGACAGTTCCGCGCTGCTGGCGATGATGGCCCGGCTCAACAGCGCACCCGTGCTCGCCTTCACCGCCGGATGGGACGTGCCGGGCGCAGCGGACGAGCGCGCGCGAGCGGCTTCGGTGGCGCGCGCGGCGGGCGCGCAGCACGAGGCGATGGAAATCACGCAAGGCATGGTCTGGGAGCACCTTCCGCAGATCGTCGCCTGCATGGACGACCCGGCGGCGGACTACGCCATCATCCCGACCTGGTTCCTGGCGCGGCGGGCGCAGCAGGACGTGAAGGTGGTGCTCTCGGGCGAGGGCGGCGACGAGCTGTTCGCGGGCTATGGGCGCTACCGGAGCGCCATGCGCCCGTGGTGGCTCGGTGGGCGGATCATGCGCGGCCGCGGGGTGTTCGACCGGGTGGGCGTGCTGCGCCGACGCCCGTCCGGTTGGCGCGACGGCTTCGCCGCCGCCGAACGGCAGGCCGCCGAGGGCGGAAGGAGCCGCCTGCAAGCGGCGCAAGCGGCCGACATGGCCGACTGGCTGCCGCACAATCTGCTGCTGAAGCTCGACCGCTGCCTGATGGCGCACGGGGTGGAAGGGCGCACGCCGTTTCTCGATCGCGGCGTGGCCGAGGCCGTGTTCCGGCTGCCCGACGCGCTCAAGGTGCGGCGCGGGCTCGGCAAATGGGTGCTGCGGCGCTGGCTGGCGCAGCACCTCCCGCAGGCCGCGCCGTTCGCCGCCAAGCGCGGCTTCACCGTGCCGGTCGGCGCGTGGATCCGGGCCGAGGGCGGCCGGCTCGGGCCGCTGGTGGCGCGGCAGCCGGGCGTGGAGGAGATCGCCGAGCCGGCCCGCGTCGAGGCGCTGTTCCGCTCGGCGCGCCCGGGCGACGAGGCGACCGCATGCTGGCGGCTGCTGTTCTACGCGCTCTGGCATCGCCGCCATATCCTCGGGCTCGCCCAATCGGGCGACGTGTTCGACACGCTTTGCAGCACCTGAACGCGGCTGGTCTTGCTCGGGCCTGCGCCGTATCGTCCGGCATCCTTGAACTTCGGGACCGAAGCATGCGCCGTCTCTCCGCTGTCCTTGCCGCCCTGGTTCTGAGCGCGCTCCCTGCCGCCCCGCACGCGCGGGCGCAGCGCGCCGCGCAGCCACACGCCTTCCTTTACGGAGCCTGGACCGGGGGGCTGTTTCCGCCGCCCTCGCAGGTGACGGCGGAAACCTGCCTTGCCGCGCCGTCGGTGATCTTCATGCGCGACGTCGTGCTGCGCGCGACGCTCACGAGCGTCACCTACGTGCAGCGGTCGATCGAGACCGTACGCGGCACCGGCCACGGCGTCGAGTTCCGCTTCATCCACGGCGCCGAAGGTTTCGGCTGCCCCGATCCCGATGCGCTGTCCGTCACGCGCATTTCCACCAACCAGATCAGCTTCCCTGACTGCGCCGACTTTCCCTTCCCGCTCGTGCGTTGTCCGGCGGGATAGGCCGCGCACACCGCACTGAACAAAGAGGAACGCCCATGCCCCGAACCGTCGCGCGGCTGATCGCGGAATCGCTGCAAGCCCATGACGTGGACCAAATCTTTTGCGTGCCGGGCGAGAGCTATATCGGCCTGACCAACGCGCTCGCCGACATGAACGCCATCCGCATCGTGGTGTGCCGCCACGAGGGCGGCGCGGGGTTCATGGCGGTGGCGGACGGGCGGCTGCGCCCGCGCGCCGGAGTGTGCATGGTCTCGCGCGGGCCGGGCCTCTCCAACGCGATGGTCTCGCTGCATTCCGCCTATCACGACGCGACGCCGATGGTGATGCTGGTGGGCCAGGTGGAGCGCGCCGATTTCGGGCGTCAGGCGCTGCAAGAGCAGAACTATGCGCTGCTGCTCGCCGACATCACCAAGGCGGTGATCGAGGTGAACGAACCCGCGCAGGCGTCCGAGGCGATCGCGCGAGCCTTCCATCTCGCGGAAAGCGGCACGCCCGGACCCGTTGCCGTGATTCTTCCCGAGGACATTTTCGAGGAATCGACCGCGGCGGAGCTCGATGCCCCGCGCCCGCGCGCGATGGCGGGGCCCCGCGCCGCGGACCTCGACCGGTTGGCGGAGATGCTGGAGCGGGCGGAGCGGCCGCTTGTGCTAGTCGGCGGCGCGCTGGTTACGGACTCGCTCTACGATCCGGCGGCGGCGGAAGAACTGCGGCGGTTCGCCGAGAGCTGGGTTCTGCCAGTCAGCCCGACGCATCGCCGGCCGCAACTGTTCGACAGCCGCCATCCCAATTACGGCGGCTACATGGGCATCCGCGTGCCGCCGAAGCTGATCGCGGAGATGAAGAAGGCCGATCTGCTTGTCGCGCTCGGCGAGCGCATGACCGACACGGTCAGCCAGTCCTATTCATTCCCCAAGGCGCCACAGCCGCAACTGCCGTTCGCCCATGTCTGGCCGGACGCCGACGAGATCGGGCGCGTGTTCCGCCCCGACCTCGGGCTCGCGTGCAGCCCGCTCGAGGTGATCCGGGGCCTCCTGTCGCGCGGCACGCCAATGGGGGCCGAGCGCCGGCGCGGCTGGGTAAGCGGACTGCACGCCATCCATCGCGCGCTGATGGAGCCGACCTGGGAACCGGCGCCGGACGGGGTGAACTTCGCCGCCGTGGTGTGCGCGGTGAACCGTCATCTCGCCCCCGATGCCACCGTCACCTCCGATGCCGGCAATTTCGGCAGCTTCATCCACCGCTACATCGACTTCCGCCCGGGGCAGCAATTCCTGTCCTCGGTCGTGGGCGCGATGGGCTCGGGGATGCCGATGGCGGTTGCCGCCGGGCTGCGCCGGCCGGGAACGCAGGTGGTCGCGTTCGTGGGCGACGGCGGCGCCTTGATGATGGGCAACGAGATCGCGACCGCCTGCCAGTATGGCGCGACGCCGATCATGATCATCTCTGACAATCGCTGCTACGGCACGATCACCATGCACCACCATGTCCGCTATCCCGGGCGCCCGTTCGAGTCGGCGACCGGGCTGAAAAACCCGGACTTCGCGGCCTGGGGCCGCTCGTTCGGATGCGAGGGGATCACCATCCGCGAGGAGGCCGAGGTGGACGGGGCGATCGCGCGTGCGTTCGCCGTAAAGACGCGGCCGGTGGTGGTGCACGTGCACAGCTCGGCCGTGCAGATGAGCGCGTGGCGGCGTTACGCGCCCCCGCCGGAGTAGGCGCGATGGATTTGGCTGCCTTCGAGGCAAGCCTTCAGGACGACGCGCCGCCCGCATCGGCGGGGCGGGCGTTGGCCGCGCTCTGGTGGGCGCGCAAGGGCGACTGGAACCGGGCGCACGCCGAAGCGCAGGCCGACGACAGCGCCGCGGGCGCGGCCGTTCATGCCTTTCTGCATCGGATGGAGGGCGATCTGGCCAATGCGGCGTACTGGTACCGGCGCGCGGGCCGCCCGGCCGCAACCTCCGCGCTGGACGTGGAATGGGCGGGGCTCGCCGAGGAACTTGTTGCAGCCGCGCCGCATCGGCCCTGAATCCTAGGCGGGAGGCCGGGTAGGGCTCCTGGCGCGGGGCCGCCCTGCGTCATCCGCACTTGATGCCCGTCGCGCGGCTGTGATTGTGCAAGGCCGGAACGGCCCTTCACACTTCGGGCCGTGCCCGCAACCCGTTTGTCAGAGTTCGACTTGGCTAGCCGTCTCGCCAACCCCCTTCAGGCGGACCGGACTGACCTGCGGGCAAGATGTCCTCGGCCGCAAAACAGGAGAGAACACCGGTGATGAAGGTCAAAAATTTCGCAGCCGTCATGGCGATCAGCGCGCTGGCTGCGCTGCCTGCGTGCTCGATGTTCGGTGGCGGGCAGCAGGCCGCCGCTCCGGCGCCCGCACCCGCGCCCGCGCCGGCACCCGCCCCTGCACCGCCGCCTCCGAGCAACCCGTCGCAGAACGCGATGTCGCGCAGCCTGGTTCGCCAGGTGCAGGCGAAGCTGAAGCAGGGCCACATGTATCCGGGCCGGATCGACGGCATCTACGGCCCGCAGACCAGGCGCGGCGTGATGCAGTTCCAGCGCAAGAACAACCTCCAGCCGACGGGCGAGCTTGACGATGCGACCCTGCAGGCGATGAACCTGTCGGCGCCTGATGAGGGCGGCTCGATGAACGGCGGCGCCATGAACAGCGGCACCGGCGACAACAGCATGAATGGCGGCAGCATGGGCGGGGCGGCAGCGCCCGCGCCGGCGGCGCCGGCCCCGGCCGCGCCCGCCAAGGAGTAAGACGTAGCCGCAAGACAGGCTGCCCGCTCCTGTGCGACCCTCCTCCCCGACCAGGGAGGAGGGTTCGTGCATGGACTTCGGGATCGGCATCGCCACGAGCCATGATTCGTGGCGGCTCGCGGAACGCGCGGAGGCGCTGGGCTTCACCCACGCCTGGTTCTTCGACACCCAGATGATCACCGCCGACTGCTTCGTCGCTATGGGCGCGGCGGCGCTGAAGACTTCGCGAATCCGCCTCGGCACCGGCGTTCTGGTGCCGTCCAACCGGATCGCGGCGGTGACAGCGAATGCTTTCGCAACTCTGAACGCGATGGCGCCCGGGCGGATCGACTTCGGCGTCGGCACGGGCTTTTCCGCGCGCCGCGCGATGGGGCTCGGGGCGATGAAGCTCGCCGATCTCGAGGAATATGTGCGCGTCGTTTACGGCCTGCTGAACGAGCAGACCATCGAGACGAACATCGAGGGCAAGCGGCGGAAAATCCGGTTGCTCAATCCGGATGCCGGCCTGATCAACACACGCGACCCGGTACGGCTGCATGTGTCCGCCTACGGGCCGAAATCGCAGGCGCTCACGGCACGGCTGGGCGCGGCATGGAAAACCTTTGTTTCCGATGTACCGGGCGCGCTCGCGGTGCTCGACAGTATGAAGTCAAGCTGGGCGGAGGCCGGCCGCAGCGACCCGCTTTACGCGACCGCCTGGACCTGCGGCTGCGTGCTGGAGCCAGGCGAGCCGGCCGACAGCCCGCGCGCGCTGCGTCAGTCCGGGCCGCGCGCGGCGGTGCTGCTGCACCGCGCCGCGGATCTCGACATGGAGGGCTGGCAGAACACGTCGGACGTGCCGGCGGAGGTGGCCGAGCAGGTGCGCGGCTACGTGGAGATGGCACGGGGCTACGAGCCGCGCGATGCGCGTTATCTGATGAACCATCGCGGGCACTTCGTGTTCGTCAAGCCCGAGGAACGGAAGTTCATCACCGCCGAGCTGATCCGTCGCACCACCTTCACCGCAACCGAGCAGGAGCTGAAGCAGCGCGTGGAGGCGATGCGCGATGCCGGCTGGTCGCAGATCGTGTTCTGCATTACGCCCGGCGAGGAACAGGCGCTTGAGGATTTCGCGCGCGTCCGACAAGCCTTCGCCTGAAGAGCGTGGGCGGATGTCGATCCGTCGACGCAAGCGCCGCCCCATCGCGCTGCGCTACATGCGCGCTACACCGCTGCCGCCGCGTTGCGCCTCGGCGCGGCGGCCCGGGTGCTGGGTGCCGGCGTCTTCGGCCGGTAATGGCACCAGGACGCGGCAACGCAGCGCCAGCATTCGGGCGTGCGCGCCTTGCACACATAACGCCCGTGCAGGATCAGGTAGTGATGCGCGTCGCGCAGCAACTCGGCCGGCACGCGCTTGAGGAGGCTGTCCTCCACCTCGCGCGGTGTCTTGCCCGGCGCGATCCCGGTGCGGTTGCCGAGCCGGAAGATATGCGTATCGACTGCCATCGTCGGCTGGCCGAAAGCAACATTCAGCACGACATTCGCGGTCTTGCGGCCGACGCCCGGCAGGGCTTCCAGCTTTTCCCGATCTTGAGGCACTTCGCCGCCATGGATCTCGACGAGCTGCCGGGCCAGTGCCGCCACATTCTTCGCCTTGTTTTGCCAGAGCCCGAGCGAGCGGATGTGTCGCCCGATCCCGGCTTCGCCGAGCCGGGCCATCGCTTCAGGCGTCGGCGCTTCCGCGAACAAGCCCTGGGTGACGCGGTTCACCGCGGCGTCCGTGGTCTGCGCCGACAGCACGACGGCGACGAGCAGTGTGAAAGGATCGCGGTAGTCGAGTTCGCTGCGCGGATCGGGAATCGCCTCGGCCAGCGCCTCGATGAAGCCGCGCACTTCCTTGCGTGTCATCGGCTTCGCCGCCCGCGGCGCTGCGTCGTTCATCCCGCAAGTCTGGCCGGTGCGGGCGCCTGCGGCAAGCCGCCTCAAATCGGCAGCCGCACCCGTGCGCGCAGGCCGCCCAAGGGGCTGTCCTCCAGCATGATGTCGCCGCCATGCGCGCGCACGATGTCGCGGGCGATGGTGAGACCTAGGCCCGTGCCGCCCGCGGTGTCGCTCTCGAACGGGCGGAACACGCTTTCGCGGCGGTCGGGCGGAATACCCGGGCCGTCATCGTCCACCAGCACGTGCACGCCACGCGGACCGGCCGGGGTGGCGGCGAGCACGACGCGGCGAGCGTGGCGCAGCGCATTATCGACCAAATTGGTGATGGCCCGTCGCGCCGCGTCTGCCCGCAGCGGGAGCACGAGGGCGGGCGGCACCTCCAGCACGAGATCGGCACCGGCGCGTCGCGCGCCCTCTGCCACCTCGGTGAGCATCCGCGAGAGGTCGGTCGGTTCGGCCTGCTCGAGCTTCTCGCCGCGCGCGAAGGCCAGGTAGCCCTCGATCATGCGCTCCATCTCTTCGACGTCGGCCGTCATCTCCGCGACGTCCGGGGCGAGTTCGGGCTTTGGCGGCAGCATCGCGAGCGCGAGGCGAAGCCGCGTCAGCGGGGTGCGGAGATCGTGGGAGACGCCGGCCAGCATCTCGGTGCGCTGCACGAGGAAGCGGCGGATGCGCTCCTGCATCCGGTTGAACGCCATTGCCGCCTGCCGCACCTCGGCGGCCCCCTCGGGGCGAATCGGATCGGTGTCGCGGCCAAGACCGAATGCTTCGGCGGCGCTGGCAAGCCGCCGGATCGCCCGCACCTGGTTTCGCATGAACAGCGCAGCGATGGCGAACAGGAGCGCCGCGGTGCCCGCCACCCAGGCGACGAAGAACCAGATCGTGCCGAGATCGACGCGCTTGCGCGGCGCCAGCACATCGAGGACGCCGTCGGGCAACTGGATGCGGATCAGCACGTAGCGCGGGTCGTAGTTCCAGTCGAGCAGGAACGGATCGTCCAGCCGCTCGTGCAGCGCCGCGATGAGGTCGTCGTCCATCGGCCCGAGCACGTTCTCCTGGCGCGCCTCGCGAGGCAGGATTTTCCCCGGCTCGAGTCGCATCTTGAGGTCGAACTGCCTGAGCGCCTGATCCATCGCCCAGGCGCGGTCCTCCGGGCTCCAGTCCCGTCGCATGAGATCGAGCGTCATCGCGATCTCGCCCGCCACCGAGCCGGAGAGCCGCCGGTAAACGAGCGTCAGGTGGCTGCCGTAGTAGATCCAGAGCGCGACGGCTTGCAGCAGCACGAGCGGGATCAGGATCATCAGCAGGCTGCGCCCCAGCAGCGAGCGCGGCATGAACCGCTTGACGAACCGCCCCGGGCCGAACCGCGGCGCGCGCATCAGCCGACCCCCGGCTTCAGCACATAGCCGCGCCCGCGCACCGTCAGCAAGAAGCGGGGCTCGCGCGGGTCGGCCTCGATCTTGCGGCGCAGGCGCGTCACCTGCACGTCGATCGCGCGCTCGTTCGTCTCGTCCATCCCGAGCGTCTGGCTGATCTCCTCGCGCGAGAGCACCGCATGTGGGCGGCGCGCGAGCAGCGAAAGCAGCGCGTTCTCGGCCCCGGTGAGCCGGATCGTCTGGTCGGGGCGGCGAAGTTCGCCCCGCTCGCTGTCGAACAAGGCCGGGCCGATCTGCACCGGCCCCTCCGGCGTCGGAGCGGGCGCGGCGCGGCGGAGCATGGCGCGGATCCTGAGCACGAGTTCCATCGGCTCGAACGGCTTGCCGAGATAATCATCCGCCCCCGACTCGAAGCCCGCGATCCGGTCCTCCGGGGCGCCGCGCGCCGTCAGCAGCAGGATCGGCAGACCGTTCGCCTCGCGCCGCAGCGATTCTGTTAGCGCGAGCCCGCTTTCGCCCGGCATCATCACGTCGAGCACCAGCAGGTCGGGCGCGAGCGAGCGCAACTTGGCGCGCGCCTCGGCGGCGCTTTCGGCCGTCGTCACGCGGAACCCGTGGTCGGCGAGATAGCGCGACAGCAAGCCACGCAGGCGGATGTCGTCGTCCACCACCAGGATGAGCGCGTCCTCGACCACGTTTTAGCCGGCCGGGCGCGGCCGGGCGCGCTGGGGACTATCGAGGTAGTCGCGCGCCGCCTGGTCCATGATCGCGCGCATGACCCGGCGGAACCCGTCGACCGCCGATCCGCCCGCCTCGCGATAGGCTGCCGTCAGCCGCTCCCGCTGGCGCTCGAACAGCCGTCGCTCCAGCTCCTGCCCATTTTCCGTCAGCCGCAGGAGCCGCTGGCGGCGGTCGGCGCTGCCGGGCGCCTGCGCCACGTAGCCGCGCTCGACCAGGACCGACAGCACGCGCGCGAGGCTTTGTTTGGTAATCCGCAGGATGGCGAGCAGATCGGAGACGGTGATGTCGGGGTTGCGCCCGATGAAGTGCAGCGCACGGTGGTGGGCGCGGCCGAGCCCGAGCTCCTCTAGAATGAGGTCGGCGGCATTGGTGAAGTCGCGGTACGCGAAGAAGAGCAAATCCTGCGCGAGCCGGATTTCCTCCTCGCGCAGGAACAAGAGGCCGGTGCCGGCGGCCGAGGGTTTCGCCTCGGCCGTCCCCGCTTGCCTTGGGGTTATCCTGCCGGTGCGCCCGTCGGGCATGGCTGTCATTCCGGGCGTTTCGGACAGTGACGTTGACGTATCGGCATCATCATTCTACTCTGGCCGGGCGGTGGCTAATAATATTACCGGGAGAACGCAAGATGGCGCTGGTCCCTTTCGACGACCGTGACGGATTCATCTGGTTCGACGGCGCCCTTGTTCCCTGGCGCGACGCCAAGCTGCATGTCCTGACCCACGGGCTGCATTATGCCAGCGCGGTGTTTGAAGGCGAACGGGCCTATGCGGGCAATATATTCCGCCTGCGCGACCACACCGACCGGCTGATCAACTCGGCCCGCATCCTCGGGTTCGAAATCCCCTTCACCGCCGAGCAGATCGATGCCGCCTGCTACCAGACGCTGCGCGCCAACAAGCAGAGCGACGCCTATGTGCGGCCGATCGCCTGGCGCGGTTCGGAGATGCTGGCCGTCTCGGCCCAGCACACGAAAATCCATCTCGCCATCGCCACCTGGGAATGGCCGAGCTATTTCGAGAACAAGATGGCGGGAATTCGGCTCGGGATGGCGCCGTGGAAGCGTCCCTCGCCGGAGACCGCGCCGACGGCAGCCAAGGCCACGGGCCTGTACATGATCGGCACGCTGTCCAAGCATGCCGCCGAGGCCGAGGGCTATGCCGACGCGCTGATGCTCGACTGGCGCGGCCGGATCGCCGAGGCGACCGGGGCCAACATCTTCTTCGTCATGGACGGCGATATCCACACGCCGACGCCCGATTGTTTCCTCGACGGCATCACCCGCCGCAGCGTGATGGCGCTCGCCAAGAACCGGCAGATGAAGATGATCGAGCGGCCCATCATGCCCGAGGAGATGAGCCGCGCCAGCGAGGCGTTCCTCGCCGGCACCGCCGCCGAGGTGACGCCGATCCGGGAGATCGGCCACTACAGCTTCACGCCCGGCCGGATCAGCGAGACGCTGATGAAGGACTACGAGGCGCTGGTGAAAAAGGCGCCCGAGCAGGTGGCGCGCGAGATCGGGCTTCCGGCCGCCGCGTAGGGCGCGCGAGGGCGCGGCTCCCCTCCCGCGAGCCCTGACTGGCCGGTCGCTCCGGCGGGCGGCTTACCCATGGCACGAGCGCCATAGCAGACCTGCGGCGGGTCAGGATTCGGCTTGGCGCATGATCTCGTCTTCCGGCGGGCTTGTTGTCAGGTCGATCGGCCAGGGCCTGTCGACCTGGACCATCTTCAGCTTGCCGCCGTCATCGACGCTGGTAACGGAAGCCGCGACCAGCGCCAGCTTGCCGTCGAACGGCGCGGCGCGCGCGCCGGCGGCGAAACCCGCGCCGGGAGGGTCGCACACAGCCGCCGGGCGGCGGTAGTTTCCTCCGCTGCTGGATTTTGCTAGCACTCTGAGCTGAAGTCGCAACGTTCGCAGGGAGAACGGCCCTTGTCGGAAACCGTCGAGTCCCTCCTGCACGATCTGCTCTCCTGGCTCGCCCGCGCACCGCGTCCCTATGCCGAGGTGATGGAGGCGTGGCGCACCTCCTGTCCGCGCCTGCCGGTGTGGGAGGAGGCGACGGACCGCGACTTCGTCGCGCTCGACCGCGGCACGGTGCGCCTCACCACGGCCGGCTTGGCGTTCCTGGGCGAAAGCGGGGTGAACCGTCGCGCGTGACCATCCTGGACGACCGGCACGACACGCTCCGCGCGCTCCCCTGCTTCGCACGGCTGGCGCCGCATCAGGTCACGGTTTTCACCGACCATGTGGAGGATACGGACTCCGCGCGCGCGAAGCAGCCGTTCGAGAGGGGCACGAAACAGAGCCCGATAAAGAAAGCTTCTTCGCCGCCGGCGATGCGCTGACCCTGCATATGCGCCTCGTTCCCGCCACGCGCGGCATCGTCACCGCCGCCGTCCTCGCATTGATGAAGCCGGACGCAATCCTAGTGAACACGGGTCGTGCTGGCCTTATCGAGCCGGGCGCGCTCGTTTCCGCGCTGCGCGCCGGCCACCCCGGCTATGCGGCGGTGGACGTCTACGAGCAGGAGCCGCTGCCGGGCGGCAGGCATCCACTGCTGGAGATGCCGAACCACGTCTGCCCGCCGCACATCGGCTATGTGACGCGCCAGGAATACGACCTGCAATTCAGCGACATTTTCGACCAGATCAATGCCTTCGGAGCCGCTGCGCCGATCAACATCATCAACCCCGAGGCGCTGCAAGCGCGCTAGACGAGATTCCCTGCTCGCCGCCCGTCCCTAGGCCTCGCTGCCAACGCTGTGTCGTACCGAAAATAGCCCTTCCGGATCATAGCGGCGCTTCACCGCAAGCAGCCGTTCGTAGTTGCTTCCCCAGTACGCGCGCTGCCAATCCGGCTGGAACCAACTGCTCTCCGCGACATAGGCCCCCGCCCCGGGAGCGATTTTCCGCAGATCGGCAATGGCACGCCCGACTTGCACCCCATCGCGCCGCGCCTGCTCGGAGTTCGGTTCGTGCCCGGCAATGCCGGGATAGGCCGGCGGGCCTTCGCTGCCGATAATCGCCAGCATGAAGGCCTCGGCGACGGCCGGATTCATCGGGGTCTCGCGCGCGGCCGCTATCGCTTCCGATGCGCCGCCGGCCAGTCCCTTCTGGAAGTGCATCTCGACCGGCCGGTGCCGGCTCGCTGCCATCAGCGCATCGGCGAGACCGGCGCGTTGGTCCGGATCCAATAGCCGCGCGGGCAGCCAGATCGACTCGTAGCCGTAGATCACATGGCCGGCTTCGGCGCGGTTCGCGGCCCAGAAGAAGTCGGTCACGGCCGACCCAGGGCGGTCGTCGAACACGACAGCGTTGGGCGCAAACCGGGCGAGGGCAGCGCCGTCCCAGCGCATGCGGCCGGGTCCGGCGACGATCATGGGCGGATCGCCCGCCACTTCCGCATCGGCGGCGACAACGGCGAGGAAGGGCTGCCAGAGTGCCCTCATCGCCGCCTCGTCCAACCCTTGCGAATTCATCGCGATCCGCAGGCGGTTGTCCGGGCCGACGCGCGCCAGTTCGCCCCAATGCGGCGTGCACAGCGCGTCGGCGTAGAAACCGACGAACGCTCCGATCAGTCGCCGGTACGCCGCATCGGACCGCGCCTGCACGTCGAGCGCGATATGCCCGAACACCTCGGGCAGGTCCCAGGTCCGCAAGGTCAGCCGGGTCACCACGCCGAAAGTGCCACCGCCGCCGCCCTTCAACGCCCAGAACAGATCGGGCTCTCGGCAGGCATTCACCACGCGCACCGCTCCGTCGGCGGTCACGATTTCCGCTTCCAGAAGCGATGCGCCGGCAAGACCGAACCGCTTGGAGTAGGTGCCAAAGCCGCCGCCCTGCACGAGCCCGGCAACGCCCACGGTCAGGCATCCGCCGCCTTGCACATAGCGTCCGGCCTCGGTCGTCACCCGCTGGTAAGCCTCGCCCCAGATCGCGCCTGCGCCGACCGTCACCGCCGGAGCCGGCGCCATTTGCTTCTCGCAGCCCATCGGCACGAAGGCATCGTGCAGCGCGATCCCGTTCATCGGGCGCGTCCAGATCATCAACGAGTCGGGCGCGTTCGAGGTTCCGAGATAGGAATGCCCGCCGCCCCGGATGACCAGCCGCACCTTGTGCGTCCGCGCAAAATTCACCGCGGCCGCGACATGCGCGCTGCTTTGCGGCGCGAGCGCATAGCGGCTCGGCTGGGTCCACCACGCACCGACCCAGCCAAGCGTCTGGGTCAAGGCCGGGTCGTCGCGGATGAAGTAGGGGTTTTTCAAGTTCCGGAACAGCGCCGCGCATTCCGCGCCGTCGGGATGGGTCTGGCACGCTTCGAACGGCGAGCGGATCGCGCTCAGATTGCCGCTGACCAGCCGGCCGAGGTCCCCCCACTCGGCTGGTGAGGGCCAGCCGCCGCCTTCCGCTGGGCTTCCCGCCGCACCCGCTCCGCGCGCAGCGGCCAGCAACGGGATCGCCGCCGCGGTGCCAATCATTTGCCGCCGCCGTAGACCGTCCATTCCGGTTCGCCTCCCCGATCGGGGCATTCACGCCGCGCTGGGGGGAAAAGAAAAAGGGGCGGGAGGGTCGCCCTCCCGCCCCGGCCGCGCCGGTTCTCTACTCGCCTTCGACGCCGATCGCGTACGCCGTTTCGCCGTGCACCGCGTCATCGCCGACGCGCAGCGTCGCCTCATCCATACGCAGCGGGACGATGAACGAGATCACCTTCAGAATGATGAACGTCGCAATCGCGTTGTAGATGATGATGAACAGCGCGCCGTAGAGCTGTAGCAGCAATTGGTGGGCGTTGCCGTATAGCAGCCCGGTCACGTTCACGCCGGGCGCGTCCTTCTCTGTCCCGATATATTCGAGCATGTCGGGATTGGCGAAGATGCCCGTCAGCAGGCCGCCCATCAGCCCGGCCACGCCGTGGGTCGAGAAAACGCCGAGCGTGTCATCGACCTTCTGCATGAAGGCGGTCTTGGCCAGCCAGTTCATGCTCATCCACGGGATGATGCCGGCGCACACGCCGATCGCGATGGCACCCCAGCCGTTCACGTAGCCGGCGGCCGGTGTGATCCCCACGAGCCCGGCGATCATGCCGTTCACCGCGCCGATGATGGAGGGCTTGCCGTAGGCCATTTTATCAAGCGCCGTCCAGACGAGCAGAGCGACCGCCGTGCAGAGATTGGTGTTCAGCACCGCGGCACCCGCGTCGGCATTGGCGAAATACGGGTCGCCGCCGTTGAAGCCGTTCCAGCCGAGCCAAAGAATGCCCGCCCCCACCAGCGTGATCAGCAGGCTGTTGGGCGGGAAATTCTGCCGGTCGGTATCGAGCCGCGGGCCGATCACCCACGCCGCCACGAAGCCCGACGTGCCGGCCGCCAGATGGATCACGTAGCCGCCCGAGAAGTCCGCTACGCCCATGCCGGCGAGCCAGCCGCCGCCCCACAGGCTAAACGCCCCCACCGTGTAAACGAGCGTCATCCAGAGCGGGCAGAAGATCGCCCAGGCGGTGAAGTTCATCCGCCCCAGCACCGATCCGGCCAGAATGATGACGGTGATGGCGGCGAAGACGAACTGGAAGAACACCAGCGTCGCCATCGGGAAGGCGAGCGGCGGCATCCCGGAGGCGGCGGCCGGTATCGTCGCCTGGCTCAAGCTGAACCCGGCCGAGAGGGCGGGCGAGGGGACGCCGAGGAACGGAAACCACTGCTCGCCGAAGGACATGTTGTAGTCGAACAGCAACCAGACGATCAGCACCGACGCGAAGGCGTACATCGCCATGAAGGCCGAGTTGATCGCCCATTTCTTCTTGACTACGCCGCCATAGAGGACAACCAGGCCCGGAATGCTTTGCAGACCGACGAACGTGGCCGCTGCAAGCTGCCATGCGTTGTCCCCGGTATCGAGCCATTTTGGTGAGGGTACGAGCATAAAGCCTCCGTCCGAATCGTTTCCGCCGCCAACGCCTCGGCTTGGATCGTTTCGTGCAAGGGCTGTGCCGCACCCGTTTCCCCACACGAAGGGGTCAGCACGGCACGAAAGGGCCTGCAGATGCTGGGGGGAGGGCGGATGCGGCCGATCCGCTGTATGCTGCGACGGCAACTGATCAATATGTAGGCAAAACCTGTGCGCCGGAGCCGCCCCGCTTGAACCGCTTTCTTTGTCCTGCCACCGCTACGTTGCTGCTCGGCGCCGCTGCGCCGACAACATCCGTCACCTGCACCAATCCCTACAGCGGCACATCCTGGCAAATCGAGATCGATTATGCGCGCGGCACGGTGGACGCGAATCCGGCAAAAATCAGCGCCGATTCAATCTCCTGGCACGATCCCCACGACGGCGGAAACTACACGCTCGACCGCGCCTCCGGCGCCCTCACCGTCATCGTCGCCTCGAGCACCGGCGGTTATTTCCTGCACGACCGGTGCAAGCTGACCAACTGAGCCCACCCGGGCGCGACGATACGGCGGCGATCCCGCGCGTCTCGGTCGGATTCGCGTCGGAGACCGGGCCCAGGCCGGCCAACGAGGATTTCGTCGGCGCCGTGCTCGCCGGTTCGAGGCCCGAGGACCGGCGCGACGTCGCCGCCGTGGTGGCCGACGGCATTGGCGGCGCGAAAGGCGGGCGCGAGGCGGCGGAGACGGCCGTGCGGGGTTTTCTCGACGGGCTCTGGGACGTACCGCCGACCATGGAAATCCGCCGGGCCGGCGCCCGCATCCTAAATGCGCTCAATTCCTGGCTGCACGCCCAGGGCCAGCAGGACCCCGCCCTTGCCGGCATGGGCTGCACCTTCACCGCCCTCGTCCTGCGGGGCCGGCTCGCCCACGTGCTCCATGTCGGCGACACGCGCGCCTACCGGCTGAGCGCCGACCGCCTCACGCGGCTCACCGAGGACCATGTGCGCGATGGCGCCGACGGCCGCCGCCTGCTTTACCGCGCCCTCGGCATCGAGGCCGAGCTTCGGCTCGACTACGCGAACCAACCGATGGCCCTGCACGACCGCTTTCTACTGTGCAGCGACGGGGTGCACGGGCCGCTCCAGGACGCCACCATCGCCGAGATCCTCCGCGTCCGCTCCGCCCCCGCCGACACCGCCCGGGCGCTGGTTTCCGCCGCGCTGAACGCAGGCGGCACGGACAACGCGACCGCCCTCGTGCTCGACGTGGTGGCCCTGCCCACGGCGCGCCCGGCCGATGTGGGCGGCGCGATCCGCCGCCTGCCGCTGATCCCAGTGCCGCGCGGCGGCGAGGCGATCGACGGGTTCGTGCTGAAGGCAATGGTCTCCGACGGCCCTTACAGCCGCCTGTTCAGCGCCATCGACGAGATCGACGGCGGCACCGTCTGCCTCAAGTTTCCCAAGCCCCAGGTCGCCGAGGTGGCGAGCCACCACGCCGCCTTCGTCCGCGAGGCCTGGGTCGGGCGCCATGTGGCGAGCCCCTGGGTCGCCCGGGTGATCGAGCTACCGGAGGGGCGGCAGACCTGCCTCTACACCGCCATGCCGCTCTACGAGGGCGAATTGCTGGAGAACCGGCTTGCTCGCGACCCGCGCATCGGGCTGGAGGAGGGCCGGACGATTGCACTGCGGCTGGCGCGCGGCGCCGCCGCGCTGCACCGGGCGGGGATCGTCCATCGCGACATCAAGCCCGACAACATCCTGCTGGAGCCGGACGGGGGGCTGAAGCTCCTCGACCTCGGCGTGGTCCGCCTGCCCGGCCTGGAAGACGAGGCCCCCGCCGAGACGCCCGGCACGGTCGCCTACATGGCGCCCGAGATGTTCGCGGGCGAGGCGGGCAATCCGGCGACCGACGTCTATGCGCTCGGCGTGACGCTATTCCGCGCCTTCACGGGCGAATATCCATACGGCAACACGGACGCGGTGGGCCGCAACCGGCTCGACCGGCCGAAGGACCTGGCCGCGCATCGGCCCGATCTTCCGTCCTGGCTCGCCGCACTCCTTTCCCGCGCGATCGCCGCCGATCCCGCCCAGCGCATCCAGGACATGGCCGAATTCGCCGCCGAGTTGGAGGCCGGCCCCGCCAACGCGCCCCCTATCCCCGCCCGGCCGCTGACGCTCTACGAGCGCGCCCCGGTGCGGTTCTGGCAGGCGGTTTCCGCCCTGCTCGCCATTGCCCTCGCCGCCTCCCTGCTCGCTTCGCATCTCGGGCGATAGATCACTCCCTCTCCGCCCCCTGGGGGCGCAGAGGGTTGCGGTGAGGGCCGAACCGGTCCCGCTCCGCTTGCACGCCGCGCGGCCTTCGTGTAGTGCAATTGCGAGTTACTCGCATCAGCCGCACGGACCCGCCGCGCCATGCTCGTCAGTCTCATCATCGTCTTCCGCGAGGTGCTGGAGGCCGGCCTGATCGTGGGCATCGTGCTCGCCGCGACCGAGGGCGTGCGCGGCCGCGGGCGCTGGATCGCCGGCGGCATCGCCGCGGGGGTCGCCGGCACCGCCCTCGTCGCCGCCTTCGCCGGTGCGCTCTCCAACGCGTTCCAGGGCGCGGGACAGGAGGTGTTCACCGCCGGCATCCTGCTGTTCGCGGTGGTTATGTTGAGCTGGCATATCATCTGGATGTCGGCGCACAGCCGCACCATGGCCGCCGAGTTCAAGGCGGTCGGGCGGGCGGTGCGGCTCGGCGAACGCTCGCTCGCCGCCCTCGGCGCCGTGGTCGCCGTCGCGGTGCTGCGCGAAGGCGCCGAGGTCGTGCTGTTCCTGCTCGGCGTCGTCACCGCCTCCCCTATCGGAGCGGGCGCGCTGCTCGCGGGCGGCGTCGCCGGGCTGCTCGCGGCCGCGGCGGTCTCCTGGCTGCTTTACCGGGGCCTGGTCGCGATCCCGCTGCGCTACCTTTTCACGGTCACCAACGCGCTGATCGCCCTGCTCGCCGCCGGGATGGCCGGGCAGGCCGCCGCCGTGCTGCATTCGGCGGACCTGCTGCCCGGATGGGGCGAGCAGCTTTGGGATACGAGTTGGCTCCTGCCGGACGGGACGCTGGTCGGGCGCAGCCTGCACGCGCTCATCGGCTATTCCGCCCGCCCCTGCGGCATCCAGCTCGCCGCCTGGGCCGCGACCCTCGCCGCCCTGTGGATCGCCACGCGCCTGAGCGGCCGTCCCCGCCCAAAGACGGTCGCGGTCGTCGCCATGGCCGCGCTTGTCCTCGGCGCCGCCACCGCTGCCAGGGCGGACGAGACGATCGGGATCGAATTCCGCCAGCACCGCTTCGTGCCCGACCACATCACCGTGCCCGCGAACCAGAAGTTCCGCCTGTTGGTGAAGAACACCGACGACACCGCCGACGAGTTCGAAAGCACCGACCTCAACCGCGAGAAGCTGGTCGCCCCGGGCCAGACGATCACTGTTTTCCTCGGCCCGCTCGACCCAGGCACCTACCACTTCTTCGGCGACTTCCATCAGGATACCGCCCAGGGCGTAATGGTCGCGAAGTGACGGCCCCCGTTCGCTTCTCCCGCCGCGCGGCGGGGGTCGGCGCGAAGCGCCGGGTGAGGGTCCGTGCCGCGGCGCTGATCGCGGCGAGCCTCACCTTCGCCGCCCCCGCGGCACGGGCCGATTTCCACATCGTCTATCCGAACGAGATCGACCTCGGCGAACTCGAGATCGAGCATAACGGCGCCTATTCCTTCGGCCGCAACCCCGCCCTCGCGGGCGGGCAAAGCTACACGCTCGAGCTCGGCACTGGTCTCACGCCCTGGTGGCACAGCGAGATCGAGCTCGGGTTCGATAACGACCCCGAGAACGGGCAGCCGACCCAACTGACCCAGCTCGTCACCGAGAACACGTTCCAACTCACCGAACCGGGCGCGTATTTCGCCGATTTCGGCTTCTACGTCGAATACGGCCAGTCGCTGACGCGCGGCCGCTTCGCCGCGTCGAACGAACTCACTGCCGGCCCCTTGATCGCGAAAGACATCGGCCGCACGACGACCACCATCAACCTGTTCCTGACCCGCCTCCTTGGCCCCGACCAGGACACGCAGGGGGTGGATTTCACCTATGCGTGGCAGACGCGGTGGAACCTCTGGGCGCCGCTCTCCCCCGCGATCGAGTTCTACGGCGACACCGGTGTAGTCGGCGCGATGCCGAGCTTTTCCAAGCAGTTCCTGATCATCGGCCCGGTCGGCGTCGGCTCGCTGCCGCTGAGCAAGCTCGGGCTCGGCAGGGCCGGCCGGCTCAAATACGAAATCGGCTACCTGTTCGGCGCCACCTCCGCCAGTCCCACCGGGACCCTGCGCTGGCGGATCGAGCTCGAGGTGCCGTTCTGACGCTTGACGCACGGGCGCAGGGCCGCGTACTCCACCCGAACGGCCCGGGCGCGTAGCTCAGCGGGAGAGCATCGCCTTCACACGGCGGGGGTCGTAGGTTCAATCCCTACCGCGCCCACCACCCGTCCACGATCACCGCGCTCAGGTGGACACCTACCCAGGCCGCCCCACCCGCCAGGTGACAACATCGCCCCTCGCGGACCCTCCGCGGTGACAACTTGCCTTATTTGCCGCCCCGCAAGTGACAACTTGCCGCCCGAACCCGCCCCTCAGGTGGTCACTTGACCTCTCCGTTAGGTTAGTATATCTAACTAGCTATGCCACACCTGACCCTCGAAGACCAGATCCACCCGTCCGACCGCCCGCGCGCCAGGCGCTACGGACCCGGCGAGAGCGTCCGCGCCCGCCTGCACGAAGCCGCCGCCCGCGTGATGGCGGAATGCGGGCCGCGCATCGCGCTGCAGCCGATCCTGATCGAGGCGAAGGTGACGAGCCCGCGCAGTATCGGCGCCTACAGCAACATCGAGGCCCTGCTCGCCGACCTGCTGGCAGACCATCTGCTTCGTCTCGGCGCCGCGGTCGGCGCGGCCGAGCAGGAAGGCGCCGGCGCCAAGCCAGCCGCCTTGCTGGAGCGCCTGATCCTCGCCTGGCTCGACGCCGCCGCGGCCGAACCGGCGCGGCACCGCGTCTTCCTGACCTGCGTGCATGTGCTGCCCGACGCCGTGCAGCGTTCGCTTGAGCTGCGCCGGCGCGTCGCGATCGAGCAGATGCAGGCCGCGTTGTCCGCCGCCGTGCCCGCGCTGCGCCCGGAGTCCCTGCTCGCGCTTTATCCCCTGTTCTGCCGAATGCTTTCCGACGTCACCATCTGGCCCGAGCCGCCGGCGGCCGAGGAGCGCCGCGCCGATGCGCGCCGGATCGCCGGCGCCCTGCTCGCAATCGCCGAGGCCGAGGCCGCCGGCCACTGGCCCCGCCTCGGCCGCACCGAAGGCCCCGACCCCACGCTGCCGCCCGTCACGCTCGACTGCCGCCAGATCAGGCGCCGCTTCCGCCACGTGCTGGATGCCGTGCTGCAAGGCGCCGACATCGCCATCACCCGTCGGCGCAGACTGGTGGCCCGCATCGTGCCGGCGCGATAAAGCATGATGCTCGGCATGTCCGGCGCGGAACTCGCGTCGCATGCGCGGCCGCCGTGTCCGTCTTTGCTGATCCTGTAATTGGCCGGGCCGCCGGCCTGAATCAGGTCACGCCGCGAGCTGCTCCACCGTCGGCGCGTCGCCCGCGACCGTGGTGCGGCGCATGTCGCGCGGCTCGCTTTCGTCGAAGCGGCGCACACGGTGCATGGTCTGGCGGTTGTCCCACATCACCACGTCCCATTGCCGCCAGCGGTGCACGTGCACGAATCGCGGCTGCGTCGCGTGCTCCGTCAGGTCGCGGATCAGCGACAGCGATTCCGGGCGCAGCCAGCCGACGATCGTGCCGATATGCGAGCTGAGATAGAGCGACTTCCGACCCGTCACCGGATGGGTGCGAACGAGGCGCTGGCGCACCGGCTTGAACATCGCCCGCTCCTCCTCGGTCAGTTCGGTAAAACCGAGCGTGCCGCGCGAGTAGATCAGCGAGTGCTCGCAGACCAGGTCCTCGATCTCGGCCTTGGTTTGCTCATCGAGCGCATCATAGGCGGCGCGCATGTCGGCGAACTCGGTGTTGCCGCCGCGGTTGGCCGGCAGCCGGCAGGACAGGATCGAGTATTTCGCCGGGATCGCCCGAAACGAACTGTCCGAGTGCCAGAGCTGATTGCCGAGGTTGAACAGCCGGCGCCGGTCGTCGCGCGCTAGCGGACGGCCGTCCTTGTCCAGATTGGAGACGTCGGCCATGCCTTCGGGCAGCCGGTGCTGATCGGGGCGAGTGATGTTGCCGCCGCGCGTTTGCTCGAGCGCGCCGAAATTGCGGCCGAACGCCATCTGCTGCTCGTCGGTGATGCGCTGGTCGTGGAACACCAGCACGGCATAGCGATCCATCCCCGCTTCGAGCGCCGCCACGTCCTCGCGCGACAGCGGGCGGGTGAGATCGACACCGGACACTTCGCCGACGAAGAGCGGGTGCAGCGGGTGGATGCTCACGGCCATGCGGCGTCTCCTCTCCTTCCGACCGGCGTGCTATATACCCGCCGATAGCGCCGCTTGGAAAGAACAGCCGCGCGGCGCGGCCGGGGAGGAAGCCATGAGATCACGGAACTTGATCGCAGCGGCATTCTTCCTTGTGCTCACAGGGCAAGGGCCGGTGCTGGCACAGCAGCCGCCGTCCCGGGCCGATCAGGATGACGTCCACGCCTGCTTCGTGGCCCCTTGCAGCAGCGGCGATGCAGAAGCGGCGGCGACTGCCGGGCGAATGTGCGCAGCAGGCCATTGCACGGGTTATTCGCGGTGATTTTCACGTATGCGGATGGCATGGTCAATATGGTTGCATACGACTCCTATGTGGTAGAGCCGTGAACAGCACTCTGACGACGCTGGAGATCGGCGAGGACTGGCCGGAGCTGCGCGAGAGCGTGCGCCGCATCTGCGCCCGCTACCCCGGTGCCTACTGGAAGGAGCTGGAGGACCAGCAGGCCTACCCCACCGCCTTCGTGTCCGAGCTCACCGAGGCCGGGTTCCTGGGCGCCCTGATCCCCGAGGAATATGGCGGCAGCGGCCTGCCGCTGCGCGCGGCCGCCGTAATCCTGGAAGAAATCAACGCCTCCGGCTGCGTGGCGAGCCAGGGCCACGCGCAGATGTACATCATGGGCACGCTGCTGCGGCACGGCAGCGCGGAGCAGAAGCGGCGCTACCTGCCGGAGATCGCGGCAGGGCGGCTCCGCTTGCAGGCATTCGGCGTCACCGAGCCGACCACCGGGTCCGATACGACGCAGCTAAAGACGCGCGCGGTGCGCGAGGGCGATCATTACGTTGTCACCGGGCAGAAAGTTTGGACCTCGCGGGCGATGCATTCGGACATGATGCTGCTGCTCGCACGCACCACGCCCGCCGATCAAGTCAAGCGGCGCACCGACGGGCTTTCCGTGTTCCTGGTCGATCTGAGTGCCAAGAACCAGGGCAAGGGCCTCACCATCTGCCCGATCGAGGCGATGATCAACCACAACACGACCGAGGTGTTCTTCGACGGGCTGCGTGTGCCGGCGGAGAACCTGATCGGCGAGGAGGGCAAGGGATTCCGCTACATCCTCGACGGGATGAACGCCGAGCGCGTGCTGGTGGCGAGCGAGGCGATCGGCGACGGACGCTGGTTCGTCCGCAAGGCGACCGAGTACGCGAAGGAGCGCGTGGTGTTCGGCAAGCCGATCGGCTCCAACCAGGCTGTGCAGTTCCCGATCGCGCGCGCCTGGGCGGCGCTGGAGGCGGCCGACATGATCTGCCGCCGCGCCGCGGCGCTGTTCGACGCCGGGAAAGAGTGCGGGGCGGATGCCAACATCGCCAAGCTGCTCGCTTCCGAAGCGGCGTGGCAGGCGGCGGAGGCGGCGATGCAGACGCATGGCGGCTTCGCCTATGCGCGCGAATACGAAATCGAGCGCAAATGGCGCGAGACGCGACTTTACCAGATCGCGCCAATCAGCACCAATCTGGTGCTCGCCTATGTCGGACAGCATGTGCTCGGGATGCCGCGATCGTATTAGGGCGCGTTCATACTGACTGCAGACGAGAGAAGGAGCAGGCTTCCCGCGCGTCATTCCCGTGCAAAGTCGGGCAGCGGGATTGCGCTCTAACGCTGCCTCCTCTGCCACTCAAGATACCGCCGCCGCCAATCCTCATTCACCGCGGTCCGTTGCTGCCCGAACCGCATCCGCGCGGGATCGCACACGAGGCCCGGAAAGCCGAGAAAGGCGCCGATCCGCGCCACCGCTTGCTGGGGCGCGGCCAGCAAGTCCTCGTAGATCACGTGGCACGGCACGATCCCGTTGTGGGCAAAGAAGCGGTCGAACAGCATCATCTCGACCGTCAGCCCCTCGATGAAGCCGCTGACGATGTCGGGCGCGAACGGCACCTGTTCGGGCGCGGTCCTCTGCTCATGTTCGCTGGTCCACTGCTCGGTGCCGAGGGCGAGCGCGTAGGAGATCGCCTGGCCCAATTTGTCGTTGCGCTCCAAAACGATGAAGGCGCTGCGGGCAATGATGCGGTCGAGGATACCCGCCTCGGCCAGCATGATGAGCTGCGTGACGGAAACTTTGGAGAGATAGAGCCCGTTTTGCTGTTCGTTAAGCGCGCTGCCGAGGAAGGCGCCGAGATCGGGCAGCGATTCGCCATCGCATTTGGCGATGATATGGTCGGCATGGAACCACTCCCCCGCATAGTTCAGTTTGCCGGTGGAAAGCAGGCAATCGGCGAGAAAGTGCGAGCCGCAACGGTTGGTATAGCAGATGAAGCCGAGCCGCGCCGCCGAAGGTATAGCGGAAGGCCGGTCGAACCGGTCGCCGAGAAAGGCCCGCACGCGGTCGCGGTGCTCGTTTGGGTAGTCCCGCATTTCCTGGGTGACGATCATTCGGTCCGGCTCGTTTGCCTTTCGCGGTGCGGCGCCGTGGTGGGATCGCACGCCTTAGCCGCCGGTCGGTCAAATCGGCAATGGCTCAGTCCAGGACGCCGCCTCAGCCCGCACCCAGTCCGGACCCAGCACCAGGTCGGGCTCGATCAGCCGCACCACCGGGGCCATGAGCTGGGCCACGGTCTCCGGCCATTCACGGGCGAGCGAGGCCACTGGCACACGCAACGCCACCGTGCGGCGGTCGGCGATTGCGGACTCGCTCTGCGCCCAGCGCGTCCACGGATCGTCCAGCCGTCGCCCGGCGAGGCCGATCCATTCGCAGCGGAACAGCACCGCGCGCACCGAGCCGAAGGGGCGCGCCAGCGTGCGCGCGTGCAGCGCAAGCTCGGCAAGATCGCGGGCGAGGCGGTTGGGGCTGAGCCAAGGCCCGTTCGCAGCGTCCTGCTCGTCCTCCCAGAACGGCCGCACGATGGAAGCGGCGCCGCGGGCGGAGACACGCCAGAGCTCGGCACGCTCCGTCCGCGACGGCTCGCGCATCCAGGAGGCTTCAAGAAAGTCGGGTTCGTCCTCGCCGAGAGCGGGATCGGTGACGAAGCGCGGGCGGGCGGTACGGAGATAGGGCGGATCGAACATGCGCGCCCCGGCGCGGAACGACTGGCCCACGGTAAGGGCGGTGCGGCTGAGCAGTTCCGGCATCTGCGCCGGCTCCAGCAGCTCCGCGCGGCCCAGTTCGAGCGCGTAGCTGAAGGCGTGGTGCCGTTCAGCGAACCGGCGGCCGGCGGCGAGCCGCGCTGCCTGCGACAAGAAGCGCGCGCGCGCGGCGTCGTGGAAGGCGGCGAGGCGCGCCGCCTCGTCCGGCGCCTCACGCCTTCCTTCGACGGCGGCTTCGATCGCACCAAGCAACGCCTCGCGGTCGGCGCGCACGCAGCGCCGGATCAGCGGCAGGAACTCGGCGGGAGAGGATACGGGCGCGCTTTCCACGCGCGGCATAAGCTGGCCGCGCCTGGGCGGCGCGTGGCGGCGCACATAGACCGCGCCCGGCCGGATCGCGGCGAGCGCGGCGGGCGGCAACCCGTGGGCGCGGATGAACACCGGCGTCGCGCCGTGCGCGCCGACGCGGATCACGGTGCAGTCCTCGCCCTGCGCGGCGCGCAGCGAGAGAATCTCGCAGACGGGCGGCGGATCGAGAAAGACGCGCAGGATCGAATCGAGTGCCGCGCGGTCGGGCGCGGTGCGGATCGGGTGCAGGTCGGCCGGCGCCAGCGTCTCCTCGTTGAAGCCAAAGATGATCGCGCCGCCACCCAGATTGGCAAGCGCAGCGATGTCGGCGGCAAGCTCGGCCTGATCCTCCGGGTTCCGCAAGTTGCGCCAGGACTTGTATTCGATCGCGAGCGAGCGGCCCGGCAGGTCGATCGCCTCCTGCAGGGAGGCGGGGCCGCACGGGGCGAACAGCAGCTCCTCCTGGGCCGCCCCCGGCGACGGCGCGGGGCGAAGCGCCCACGGATCATCGAGCGCCAGAGGATGCGGCGGATCGTGCGTCATGTCGGTCGGGCCCGGCCGGCTCGGGGGGCACTCCCCGCGCGCCGCGCGGGCGAGTATGCGCGATCCCCGCAGAAAGAACCGGGGATAAATCGAATCGGCGAAATTTTAATCCGGGCCGGTGTGGCCGCCGTGCCCAAGGAGGGGTCGAGGGGGATTTGGCGGCGACGCGCGCGGGCCTCTAGGCTGACCTGTTTCATCGATGGAGCGCGATGTGGCCGATAGTCTGCCCGCTGTGAGCCTGGTTGCCGTACCGGGGCGAAGACGCGCCACGGCGGAGCTCGCCGGCGAGATCGAGCGACGCGGCTTTGCCGGAATTTTCACGCCGAGCCTGTTCGGCCAGATGCCGCTGTGCGAGGCACTGGCCTGGCGGACCGAACGGGTGGCGTTCGGACCGATGATCGCGCCGATCTATGCGCGCACCGCGTTCGACTTCGCGCAGGAGGCGGCGGCGCTGCACGAGGTTTCGGGCGGGCGGTTCCGGTTCGGGATCGGCGTTGCGCACGCGCCGAGCCATGCGCGCCTGGGCGTGAGCGTGGGGAAGCCGCTCGCCGATGTGCGCGATTTCGTCGCGCGCCTGCGCGCGGTGGAGGGCATCGGCCCCTTGCCGCCCATCGTGCTGGCGGCGCTGCGCCGGCGGATGGTGGCGCTGGCGGGCGAGATCGCCGATGGCGTGGTGTTCGCCAACGCGGCACGCTCGCACATGGCGGCCTCCTTGTCGGCGCTGCCGGAAAGGAAGCGCTGCGGGGAGGATTTCTTCATCGGCTGCATGATCCCGACCTGCATCGCCGACGACGTGGAGGCGGCGAAGGCGGTGAACCGGCGCACGCTAAGCTTCTACGGAACGCTGCCGAACTACCGGAATTACTGGAAGGAGGCGGGCTACGAGGCGGAGATGGCAGCAATCGAGCGGGCGATCGCCGAGGGGCGGCAGGCGGAGATCGGCGCCTTGCTGTCGGATGGCTGGCTCGCCGACGTGAGCCTGTTCGGGCCGGCTTCGCGGGTGCGCGAGGGCGTGGCGGCGTGGCGCGAGGCGGGCGTGAGCACGCCGATCCTGGTGCCCTCCTCGGCGTCCGGCAACCAGTTGCGGGCGCTGGAGGAACTGTTCGCCGCCTTTGCCCCTTAAAGATTGCCGCGCCTGCGGGCGGGGCCTATGTTTCAGCCGATCCAAGGAGCAAGGGCGTGAGCATCCCCGCCCCAGGCGCGATCGACTGCGACGTACATGCCGCCCTGCCCGGCACGCATGTGTTGCTGCCCTATTTCGACGAATACTGGCGCGAGCACGTGCGGATGCGCGGGCTGGAGCGGGACAATTACGATCTGAACGCCTATCCGCCCGGCGCGGAGATCAGCGCGCGCCCCGACTGGCGACCCGCCAAGGGGAAGCCCGGCGCGGATCGCGACAAGCTCGTCGCCGACGTGCTGGATGGGTTCGGCGCGCGCTTCGCCATCCTGAACGTGCTGCATGGCGCGCAGGCGATGTTCAGCGAGGATTTGTCGGCCGCGTTCTGCACCGCAATCAACCGCTGGCTCGCCGCCGAGTGGCTGGACCGCGACCCGCGCCTGCGCGCCTCCATCGTCGTGCCGGGTCACAGCCCGGAGCTGGCCGCAAAGGAGATCGCGCGCTGCGCCGAGGACCGGCGCTTCGTGCAGGTGCTCCTGCTCGTGATGCAGGAGCTGCCGCTCGGCCGCCGGCAATACTGGCCGCTCTATCGTGCCGCCGAGGAGCGCGGCCTGCCGGTCGGCATCCATGCCGGCTCGACGATGCGCCACGCGCCGACCTCGATCGGCTGGCCCTCCTACATGCTGGAGGATTACGTCGTGCAGGCGGGTGCCTTCGCCGCCGCTTTGAACAGCTTGATCACCGAAGGCGTGTTCGTGGAGTTCCCGCGACTGCGCGTGGTGCTGGCGGAATCCGGCGTGACCTGGCTGCCGGCCTGGATGTGGCGCATCGACAAGACCTGGCGCGGCGTGCGGGCGGAAACCCCCTGGGTCAAGGAACCGCCGTCGGTGTACGCGCGCCGCCATGTCCGGCTGACCTTGCAGCCCTTCGACGCGCCGCCCACGCGGGCGATGCTCGCGCGGCTGATCGAGGAGATCGGCTGCGACGACATGCTGCTCTATTCCACCGACTATCCGCACTGGCATTTCGAGGGCGGGGAAGCGGTGCCCGACGGGCTCGACCCCGGCTTGGTGCGGAAAATCCTTATCGAAAACCCGCTTGCGACCTATACGCGATTGACCGAGGAGCACGTGCGATGACGGTGACGGTGCTGGAGCGCCAGGCCGATCTGGGCCAGCAGACCATGCTCGGCTATGTCGATTGCGACCTGCATCTTTATCCGAAGAACGGCGGCGCGGAGTTCGATCCGTTCCTCTCCGAGCGCTGGCGCAAGCACCGTGTCGGCGTGGGCGGGCGGCTGCGCCATCCGTTCGCGGGCACGCCGCAATATCCGCGCATGTCGCCCGAGATCGGGATGCGGGTGGATGCGTGGCCTCCGGCGGGCGGCCCGCCCGGCTCGGACCTCGATTTCCTGCGCGAGCAGTTGCTCGATGCGTTCGGCTGTGCCTGGGCGATCAGCCTGCCGCTGGTCGGGCGGTGCTCCGACGAGCGCAATCTGGAGTTCGGCGCCGCCATGTGCAGCGCGGTCAACGACTGGCAGGCGTACAACTGGTGCGGCCGCGAGCCGCGCATCAAGGCCTCGGTGCAGGTGGCTCTCGAATACGAGGAAGCGGCGATCGCGGAGATCGAGAAGCGCGCGGGCGACAAGCGGTTCGTGCAGGTGCAGATTCCGCCGCGCGGGCTGGAGCCCTTGGGCCGTCGCCGCTACCGCAAGGTGCTGGCGGCCTGCGCGGCGAACGGCTTCCCGGTGGCGCTGCATCTCGGCGGCACCAGCGGCCACGCCTCCACTGGCGGCGGCTGGCCCTCGTTCTATCACGAAGAGCATCCGAGCTACGTGCAGAGCATGGAGGCCCTGGTGACGAGCCTCGTCGTGGAGGGCACGTTCGAGGCGATCCCCGAGTTGCGCGTGGTGCTGGTGGAGGGCGGCTGGGCCTGGCTGCCGGCGCTGACCTGGCGGCTCGACAAGCACTACCGCCGCTTCCGCGACGAGGTGCCGCACCTGCGGCGGCTCCCTTCGGAGTATATTCGTGACCATATCTGGGTGACCACACAGCCGATCGAGGAGCCGGAGCGGCCGGGCGACATTCTGGCGACGTTGGAGTGGATCGGGTGGGACCGGGTGATGTTCTCCACCGACTACCCGCATTGGGATCAGGACGATCCGCGCTATGCGTTCAAGACGAAGCTGCCGGAGGAGGGGCGGAAGGCGGTGTTCCGGGAGAATGCAGTGGGATTTTATGGGTTGGGGTAGGGGTGCCCCTCACATTGCAGTCATGCCTCCGTCCACGAACAGCAGCGTCCCGGTGACATAGGACGCCTCATCGGAGGCCAGGAACAGGATCGCCGCGGCGACCTCCTCGGCCCTTCCCGGACGCTGCAGCATCGTCGCCTGCGCGGCCCGCGCGTTGTACTGCGCCACGGTCTCATTGGCCGCCGCGATGCGGCGCTGATGGAAGGGCGTGAAGATCGGCCCCGGCCCCACCGCGTTCACGCGGATGCCCTCCGGCGAATGATCCGCCGCAAGCGCCCGCGTCAGGCCAGCGACCGCCGCCTTGGTCGTGTCGTACTGCAGGTTGCCGCCTCCCGCGACCACGGCCCGCACTGAAGCCACATTCACGATCGCCCCGCCGTTCCCCCGCCGCATCAGCGGCACCGCCGCCTTGGCGCAGAACGCGTAGCTCAGCAAATTGACGCTGATGATCTCGTTCCAGCTCGCCGCACTCGCCGCGTCGATCTTCTCGTATTTGCGGATGCCGGCATTGTTGACGAGGATGTCGAGCCGCCCGAACGCGCGCGCCGCGCCATTCACGAAGTCAAGACACGCGGCCTCGGTGCCGACATCGGCCAGCGTGAACGCCACCTCGGCACCCGCCGCCGCAAGCTCCCCCGCCACGCGCTCGCCGCGCTCCCCGTCGCGGTCGCAGAACGCCACGCGCGCGCCTTCGGCGGCGAACCGCCGGACGGTCGCCTCGCCGATGCCCGACGCCCCGCCCGTCACCGCCGCGACCTTGCCGTCGAGCCGCCCCATCTTCACCCTCGCAGCGCCAGCGGCTGTTCGCCCAGCATGTCGCGCAGGATCACGTCGCGCGCCTCCTCGAGATCGAGCCCGTTCGCCGCGATCAGCGGCGCCGCTTCGGCCAGGATCGCGTCGGCGTCCTGCATGATCTTCAGCCGCTTGAACACGTCCGGGCGCGCAATCCCCATGCTCTCGGCCACCAGTTCGAGGAAGTTCACCACCTCGAACGGCCAGTCGCGCTGATGGCTGCACAGCTCGCGATGGCACGCATGATAGATGCCCGCAAGCGTGCTCACGCCCGCCGCCGCCGCCGCCTCCAGTTGCGCGCGGTGATAGTCCGCCTTGAAACCGGGCAGCGGCGTGAGCTTGTTGCACATATAGCCGACGCGCGGCTGCTCCAGATCCACGAACTCGAGCCCCGGGATCGCGCACAGGATCGCCCGCGCCGCCTCCGGCACGCCTGGAGTGCCCGGATGCTCGTGCAAGCCCACGCGCTTGCGGACAGGATGCTTCAGCAACGGCCGCAACGCGTCCAGCCGTTCGCCGAGGAAGCGCACGAACGGCGCGATGTCGAGCTTCGCCTCCGGATGCGAAGGTGCCGCGATCTCGCCCAACTGTATCTGACAGGTCGGACACCAGGCGAGCGCGCGCGGCGCCGCGGCGGCCAGCCGCTCCACCGTGCGGAAGGCGATCCGCCCGGAGGTCGCGAGATCGCCCGCACCGAACTGCAAAACGCCGCAGCAATGCGAGGGCCCGCCCATCACCCGGTAGCGGATGCCGAGCGCGTCCATGATGTCGAGGCAAAGCAACGCGATGTGCGGCGTCTTCAAAACATTGCAGCCGGTGTAGAACACCACGTCCGCCGGCCCGTCCTCCGCATCGGGGCGGAACCGCGCCAGCACCTCGGGCGGAAGCTGCAAGCGCGACAGCACCCGCACGCCCGCGGTCATCGCCCCGAAGCGCGTGAACCCGGCCTTGCGGCGCGCCGCACCGTCATCGCGCCGCGCCGCCGCCGTGCGCGCCAAGGCCAGCATCACGCGCGGATTGACGCCGTACCGGCAGGCCGGGATGCAATGCCCGCTGCCCGAGCAGATCGCAGCCCAGCGTTCCGCCGCTTCGTGCGTACCGCCGCGCAGCACCTCCAGCACGCCGCGCGCGAGCCCTGCCGGGTCTTCCGTGCCGATCCCGCCCGGCCCCGGCATCGGACACACCTCGGCGCACGCGCCGCAGGCCGTGCAGCGCGACAGGATCTCCTCGGCGCGTTGGTCGAGCGCCGCTTCCAGCGTGAGCGCGTCCATTCCGGCCCTCGCCTATGTGCGGCCCGAGCCTACAAGCTCAGCTTCCATTGCACCAGCGAGTAGTCCTTATGGTGCTCGAACACCGCCTCCACCGGCGCGCCGATCCGCACCTCCTGGCGCGGATCGCCGAGCAAATTGCCGACCATCCGCACGCCGCCGTACTCGGGCAGTTCCACCAGCACGACGATATACGGCCCGTGCCCATTCAGCGCCGGATGCACGGGATGGTGCGGACGCTGATAGGACCAGATGCGGCCGCGGCCCGTGATGTCCTCCCAGGCCAGATCGAAGCTGTGGCAGCGATGGCAGACCCATTCGGGCCCCCATTGCCACGCCCCGCAGCCGCGGCATCTCTGAATGCGCAGCTTGCCCTCGCGCGCGCCGTCCCAGTAGGGCTGGGAAAGCCCATCCGGCGCGGCGGACGGGGCGGGCAGGCCTTCCGGCAGATAGAACTCGCTCACAGCGCCGCCTCCGATCCCAGGATCAACGAACTCACGGGCGTCACCATCGGCCCGCCGATGACGATGGCGGTGTCATTGCGCTTGAGCTGATTGATGGCGTCGCCGCGGATCTGGTGCACCGCTTCGATCACCAGCTCGAGCCCGTGCATGTAGCACTCGGCGAGGTTGCCGCCGCTCGTGTTCAGCGGCATCCTGCCGTCGGGCGCGATCAGGTTCTCTTTCACCAAGAACTCATTCGCCTGCTCGGGCTGCACCAGCCCGTGCTCGATCAGGCTCATCAGCACGCCGCCGGTGAAGTTCTCGTAGCATTGCACGACCTGCATGTCCTTTGGCCCCATCTTCGCCATGCGATAGAGATGCGGCGCAAGCGAGCAGAAATGCGAGCTGTCGTAGCCTGGCATATTGTGCACGGGTGCCGCGCTGCGATGGTCGCACCCCTGCACCGCGCCCAGCATGTAAGCGGGCTTGTGCGGGAAGTCCTTCGCGCGGTCCGCCGCCACCACGATCACCGCCGCCGCGCCGTCGTTCTCCAGGCAGCAATCATAGAGGTGAAAGAACGGCTCGATGATCCAGCGCGAATTGTCGTATTTCGCCTCGTCCAGCGGCTTGCCGCGCATCACCGCGTTGGGGTTGTTCTGCGCGTGATGATAGCAGGCGAGCGAGATCGCCCGCAGCGCCTCGTGCTTTATTCCGTGCTCGTGCATGAAGCGCGTGATCTTCATGGCGAATCGCTGCGCGGGCGACATCATGCCGTATGGGAAGATGAAGGCGTCGTCCCCCCCGACCGACGTCACTGGCGCGCCGCGTCCGTAGCGCGCGTACTGCCCCTGCGCGAGTGAGCGGAACGCCACCACACAATCGGCCATCCCAGTCGCCACGGCAGCGGCGGCGTTCGCCACCGCCCCGCACACGCCGCCGCCCCCGCCGCCCCAGAACATGTTGGAGAAACGGAACTCGCGGCAGCCGAGCGCCGCGGCAAGCCGCCCGGCGTCCGAGCGGTCATTGCCGTAGGAGGCAAACCCATCGACGTCGTGCGGCGAAATGCCCGCGTCCGAGCAGGCGTTCACCACGGCCATCAGCGCCAGCTTGAACTCGGAATCGGGCGACTGGCCGTGCTTGTAGTAGGGCGTCTGCCCGATTCCCACGATCGCGGCCTTGCCGCGTAAAGTACGTTCGCTCACCGATTCCTCTCCTATGCGGGTGATGTGGGGGAACCGTCACCTGCCCTGCGCGAGCTTGTTGAACGCCACATCCTTGTCCACACGCACATCGCCCGGCAGTCCCAGCACCCGCTCGGCGATGATGTTGCGGAGTATCTCGTCCGTGCCGCCCGCAATCCGCATCCCGGGCGCGGAAAGCAGCGCGTTCTGAAATAGTGCGTGCATCGGCGCCAGCGACTCCTCGCTCACGCTGCCCGCCATCCCCAGCAGATCCATCCCGAAGCTCGCGATCTCCTGCTGCAAGCTCGCCGTCACCACCTTGCCGATCGAGTTCTCCGGCCCCGGCGTCTGTCCGCGCGAGAGCGCGGTCATGATGCGGAAGCGCGTATAGACGGTGCCCGCCGCGCGGGCGTGCCATTCGGCGATCCGCTCGCGCACAAGCGGATCCTGGATCGCCGGCCTGCCGTCCTCGCCCGGGACCATGCGCGCCAGATCAAGGAGGTCGCGCGGATCGGGCCGGCGCGGATCGCCGGCCGCGAACCGTTCATTCATCAAGGTGGTGATCGCGACCTTCCAGCCTTGCCCGACCGCGCCCAGCCGGTTGGTGTCCGGCACGCGGAGATCGGTGAAGAACACCTCGTTGAAATTGGAAGCGCCCGACATCTGGTGGATCGGCCGTATCTCGATCCCCGGCGATTTCATGTCGATGAAGAACGCCGTCAGCCCGGCGTGCTTCGGCACATTCGGGTCGGTGCGGACGATGATCAGCCCATAATCCGAATAGTGCGCGCCCGAAGTCCAGATTTTCTGGCCGTTGATGACCCATTCCTCGCCGCGCTTCTCGGCGCGCGTGCGAAGCCCCGCCACGTCCGATCCGCCGGAAGGCTCCGAGAACAATTGGCACCAAATCTCGTCGCCGCGCACCGCCGGCGGCACGCGGGCGGCGATCTGCTCCTTCGCCGCGTAGGTGATGAAAGTCGGCACGCACATGCCGAGCCCGATCAGGAAGATGTTTGGCGGAACGTCGTAATTCGCCTCCTCCTGGTTGAAGATGATCTGCTGCATCGGCGTGCCGCCGCGCCCGCCCCATTCCTTGGGCCAGGTGATGCACGCGAATCCCGTCTCGGCCTTCTTGCGCTGCCAGGCCTTTGCCGCGTCGACATCGCCTTCGTCGGTGTCGCCATAGCGTCCCACCGGCCCGCGCCGGTCCTTCGGTTTGGCGTTGGCGGCAAGGAACGCGCGCGCCTCCGCGCGGAACGCGGCTTCGTCCGGTGTGTCGTCAAAATCCATTCGTGTCTCCTCTGGCCCTCACCCCGACCCTCTCCCGCCGGCGCGGCAGAGGGGGCGTGCTAGGCTCTGTCATCGCGTTCACGACCCTCTTCGGCTCCACCGGAAGGGGTTGCGGTGAGGGCGTGCAGCACTAGGCCGCGTTCCGCACCTCCAGCTCGCTCACCAGCCGGTCCTTCCAATACCGCGCGCTGCCCAGCACCAGCCCAAGATGCTTGGCGCGGCGGTAGAACAGGTGGCAGTCCATCTCCCAGGTGAAGCCGATGCCGCCATGCACCTGGATGTTCTCCTTCGCGGCGAAGAACCCCGCCTCGCTCGCCGAAACGCGCGCCGTCGCTGCCGCCAGCCCCAGCTCGGCGGCGCCCGCCTGCAGCGCCCAGGCGCCGTAGTAGGCATTGGAGCGCGCCAGCTCGGTCGCCACGTACACGTCCGCCAAACGGTGCTTGATCGCCTGGAAGCTGCCGATCGGCCGCCCGAACGCATGACGCTCCTTCGCGTACGCGGTCGCCATCTCGAGGCACGCCGACGCGCCGCCGATCTGCGCGAACGCCACCAGCACCGCGGCGCGATCCAACACCGCCCCGACCGCGTCCCATCCGCCCGCCATCGTCTCGGCGGGCGCGCTTTCGAACCGGAGCCGCGCCTGCGGCGCCGTGGGATCGAGGCTTTCCAGAGCCTCTCGCTTCACGCCCGGCCCGTTGAGGTCAACCAGCGCCAGCGTCACCCCGCCGCCCTCGCGCGCCGCCACGACGGCGAGATCGGCGACCATCCCGTCCGGCACCGGCCACGCTTCGCCGCTGATCCGCCCCTCGCGCAGCGTCGCTTGGACGCGCGCGGCCCGCGGCTCGCCCGGACCGGCGCCGAGTGCCGCCGTCGCGATCGTCTCGCCTCGCGCGATCCCCGGCAGATGCGCGCGCTTCTGCGCTGCGCTGCCCGCCGCCAGGATCGCCTCCGCCCCGAGCGCGATGGAGGCGACGAACGGCACCGGCGCGTTCGCCCGGCCAAGCTCCTCGGCCAGCACGCACAGCGCCTCGTGCCCGAGCCCGCCGCCCTCGTAGTCCTCCGGAATCGCCGCGCCGAGCCAGCCCATCTCCGCCATCTCGCACCACAGCGGGCGCAGATAGGGCGCCTCGCCCTCCAGCACCGTCCGCACCGCTTTCGAGGTGCATTTCTCCGCCAGGAACCGCCGCGCCTGCTCGCGCAGCATCTTGCTGTCGTCGCTGAAATCGAAGTTCATGCCCGGCCGTCCCTCCCGGCTTGGCGCGCGCGCCCCGTGCGGCGCATACTGGCGGGTAGCTCTCGGAAAGCAAAGACCCGGCGGACCATGTATCTCGGCGATCATGCGCGCGCGCGGCCGGACCATCCGGCGCTGATCGACGCCGGCTCCGGCGCGGTGCTGACCTATGGCGAGCTGGACGCGCGCTCCAACCAGCTCGCGCACCTTCTGCGGGCGCGCGGACTCAAGCGCGGCGACACGGTGGCGCTCTACATGGAAAACAACCCGCGCTACCTTGAGATCGTCTGGGCGGCGCTGCGGTCGGGCCTCTATCTCACTGCCGTCAACCGCTACCTCACCGCCGAGGAAGCCGCCTACATCATCAACGATTCCGACGCCGCTGCCGTTATCTCGTCCCACGCCAAATCCGAAGTCGCCGCCGAATTTCGCGCGCGCTGTCCTGCGTGCCGGCTGTATCTCATGACCGACGGCGCGACCCGCGGCTGGGACGCCTACGAGAGCGCCATCGCCGCTTCCCCGCCGACGCCGCTCACCGACGAGAGCGCGGGCGAGCTGATGCTCTACAGCTCCGGCACCACCGGCCGCCCCAAGGGCGTGCGGCGCGCGCTGCGCGACGCGCACCCGGGCGACGATACAGTGTTCACCACCATCATCTCCGGCTACGATTTCGGCGCGGATACGGTCTATCTCTCGCCTGCGCCGATGTATCACGCCGCCCCGCTCGCGTTCTCCACCGTGGTGCAACGCGCCGGCGGCACGGTGGTGATGATGCCGCGCTTCGACGCCGCCGAGTGCCTCGCGCTGATCGAACGCTACCGCGTCACCCACGCGCAGTTCGTGCCCACCATGTTCGTGCGGATGCTCAAACTGCCAGAGGAAGAGCGCCGCCGCCACGACCTTTCCTCGCTGCGGATCGCCATCCATGCCGCGGCGCCCTGCCCGGCGGAGGTGAAGCGGGCGATGATCGACTGGTGGGGGCCGATCATCCACGAATATTACGGCGGCACCGAAGGCAACGGCCGCACCGCGCTTACCGCCGAGGAGTGGCTCGCGCATCCGGGTTCGGTCGGCCGCGCCGTGCTCGGCACGCTGCACATCTGCGACGAAGCGGGCGCTGAGCTGCCCGCGGGCGAATCAGGGCTCGTCTATTTCGAGCGGGAAGCGATGCCCTTCGCCTACCACAAGGACGAGGCACGTACCCGCGCCGCGCAGCATCCCCGGCACCCGAACTGGAGCACGCTCGGCGATGTCGGTTATGTCGATGCCGAGGGCTATCTCTATCTCACCGACCGCAAGGCGTTCATGATCATCTCGGGCGGCGTCAACATCTACCCGCGCGAGATCGAGGATGTGCTGATCACCCACCCCCTTGTGCAGGACGTCGCGGTGTTCGGCCTGCCCGACCCCGAGATGGGCGAGCGCGTGCACGCCGTGATCGAACCCGCGCCGGGCGCGGTGCCCGGCCCGGAGCTCGCGGGATCACTGCTCGATCATGCCGCGCGGCACCTCGCCCGCTTCAAGCTGCCGAAGACGCTCGACTTCACCGAGGCTCTGCCCCGCTTGCCCACCGGCAAGCTGTACAAGAAGGCGCTGCGTGACGAGTATCTGGCCCGGCTCGGGGGCTGATCGCTCGGGAGTGTGTGGCCGATATCGTCGCCAATGCCGAGCCAATCGCGGGCAACCGCCTGCGGCACGCCTAGGACCGGATCAACCCGGACCTGCTCTGGTCGACCGCGACCGAGGACGTGCCGCGCCGTGCGGACGCGGCCCGGGCTGTCCTCGGACAGCACCGGGCCTCGTTGCTCAATACGACAGCGGCTCCTTGCTCACCGGCACCCACTCGCCGTCCTTCACCACGCAGAGGAATGACTGGTTGGAGCCGAGATGCTTGTCCGGCCCGAAGGTGAAGGCGGGCGAGCCGAAGATGTCGTGGTAGTCCTTGATGCTCTCCATACCCTTGACGAAGCTGTCGGTCGTCAGGTTGGGCCCGGCGTTCTTCAGCGCCTGCACCACGAGCTGCGCGCCCGTGTAGCCCACCTGCGCGGCGAAGTTGGGCTCGCGGCCATAGAGGTTCTTGTACTCGACCACGAAGGCATGGACCTTCGGATCGGGATCATCGACATGCATCACCAGGATCGGCGCCATCGAATAAAATCCCTCGGAGGTGCCGCCCGGCATCTTCGCCACGGCCTCGTCATAGCTCGCGGCCTGCCCCATCAGCGTCACGTTCCAGCCGGTCTTGCGTACCGCGCTGATGATCTGGTTGGTGTCGCGCACGATCCCGCCCACCACGATGAGGTCGCAGTTGGCTTCGCGCATTTTCGCTACCGCGGCGCTGAAGTCGGTGTCGGTCGGCTTATGCTGCGTCAGCGCCGCGAGCTGCATCTCCATCGCCTTGAGCTGGTCGGTCGCCCCGTCCAGCACGTCCCGCCCGAAATCGGTGTCCTCGGTCATCGCGCAGACGGTCTTTTTGCCCTTCTGCGAGACGAAGTATTTCACGCCTGCCCGCACCTGGTCGTAGTATGATGCCGCCAGACCGAACTTCAGGTGATTGAACGGCTCGTACATCGAGCGCGCGGAGGTGAGCGGAAACACGTTCGGCACGCCTGCCTTGAGCTGCATCGGCATGGTGGCGTTGTTCATCGGCGTGCCGCCGTTGGCGACCTCGATGAACACGTGATCCTCGTTCAGAAGCTTGTTCTCGGCCTGCACCGAGCGCGGCACCTGATACTGGTTGTCTTCGACGATGTATTTGATCTTGCGGCCGTTGATGCCGCCCGCCTTGTTGACATCATCGAACACCATGCGCCAGGCGTTCGAGTTGTTGACGCCCCACATGGCGGTGACGCCGGAAAGGTCGGTGTAGGTGCCGATCTTGATTTCGGTCGGGCTCACGCCCTGGGTCGGCGTCTCCGCCAGCACCGGCGTCGCGATGAGCGCCGCAACCGCGGCGGCAACAAGCGTTCTCATGGGCGTTCCTCCTCCTTCTTCGCTTAGGCCTCGACGTACATTTCCTCGATCAGCGTGCGGTATTTCTCCCCCACCACGCCGCGGCGCAGCCGCATCACCGGCGTCAGCTCTGCGTCTTCCGGCTCGAGCTTCTGCTCGATCAGCCGGTAGCTCCCGATTCGCCCGGGCTGGCCGAGGCGGGCCAGTGCGCGCTCGATCTCCGCCCCGATCAGCCGCCGCACCTCGTCGGCCCGCACCAGAGTGCGGAAGTTGGTGAAGGCGACGTTGTGCGCGTTCGCCCACGCTTCCACCGCGTCATGGTCGATCATCACGAGGCAGGAGAGAAACGCGCGCCCGTCGCCGAACAGCACCGCATCAGCAATGTAGGGCGAGATTTTCAGTTCCTTCTCGATCTCGGCCGCGGGCACTTCCTGGCCCGTTGCCGTCCGCAGCACATCGTGCCGCCGGCCGGTGATCTGCAAATATCCGTCCACGAGCCGGCCGAGATCGCCCGTGCGCAGCCAGCCGTCGCGCAGCACGCGCGCGGTTTCCTCGGGGCGGTTCCAGTAGCCCATGAACACGTGCGGGCCGCGCAGCAGCACCTCGCCGTCCGCCGCGATCGCCACCTCGCCATACGGCACCGGGCGGCCGACCGCATTCAGCCGCGGCGCGTCGGCGGGCATCGCGGCGGCGAGCCCGGCGCACTCGGTCTGGCCGTAGATCTCGATCAGGTCGATCCCGAGCGCCATGAACCAGCGGATCAGCTCGGCCGAACTCGGCGCCGCGCCGATCAGCCCGATCCGCAGGCGATCGAGCCCGAGCTCGCGGCGCACATTGCCGAGCACGAGCCGGCGCAGCAGCAGTGCGCCGATTCCGCTGCGGCGTCGTCCGGCAAGCCGTCGGTCCGCCGCCCGCAGCCCCGCGCCGATCGCGGCGCGGAACAGCATCCGCTGCACGAAGGTCGCGGCGCCGTTGGCAAGCTGCACGCGGGCATGGAACCGCTCCCACACGTGCGGCGGCGCCTTCAGCACCGTCGGCCGCACCTCGCGCAGATTCTCCTGCACCGAATCCGGGCTCTCCGCATAATTGCTGACCGTGCCCGTGTAGAGGGCGAGATAGAGCCCGAGTACCCGCTCCATCACGTGGCACATCGGCATGAAGCTCAGCCGCTCGTCGCCCGCGTGCTGGCCGAGCAGACGCGCCGCGTGCTCGACTTGCGAGAGGATGTTGCGATGGCTCAGCATTGCGCCCTTCGGCGCGCCGGTCGTGCCGGCGGTGTAGATCAGTACCGCCAGATCGCCGGGATCGGCTTCGTGGAACGGCGCCTCCTGCCCCTCGCCGCGCGCGAGAAATGCAACAAGGCTCTCGCACATCGGGTCATCGAGGTCGCGCAGCCCCTTCATGTCGAAGATCACGATGCGCCGCAGCGCGGGGCAGGTGGCGCGCGCCTGAAGGGCCTTGTCGAGCTGCTCCTCGTTTTCGACGAACAGGATACGCGCGCCGCAGTCGCGCAGGATGTCGGCGACCAGCTCGGGGCCGGAGGTCGGATAGATGCCGGCGCTTACGCCGCCCGCCGCCAAAATGCCGAGGTCGGCATAGACCCACTCGGGCCGCGTCTCGGCCAGCACGCAGGCGACGTCGCCAGGCGCGAAACCGCCCGCGCGCAGCGCGGCGGCCACGCCGCGCATCCGCGCGCCGAGATCGGCCCAGCTCACGGACTTCCAGATCCCGCGCTGCTTCTCGCGCAGCACGGCGCGCGGACCGTTGGCCGCGACCCGCTCCAGCACCATGCCCGGCACGGTCTCGGCGCTCATCGCCATAGTTTCTTGCGCTTCCAGCGCCGCTGCCCCCGCACGCCCGCCTCTTTCTGGCCGAGATAGAACTCCTTGATGTCCTCGCGTTCCAACAGGCGCGCGCAATCGTCCTGCATGACGATCCGTCCGACCTCGATCACATAGCCATAGTCGGCGGTGTCCAGCGCGACATGCGCGTTCTGCTCCACCACCAGGATCGCCACGCCCTGCTCGCGGTTGATGCGGCGGATGATCTCGAAAATCTGCGTTACGAGCAGTGGCGCGAGGCCGAGCGAGGGCTCATCCAGCAGCAACAGGCGCGGCCGGCCCATCAGCGCGCGGCTGATCGCGAGCATCTGCTGCTGCCCGCCCGACAACAGGCCGGCGCGCTGGTTCGACCGCTCCTGCAGCACCGGGAAATAGGTATAACAGAGCTCGAGATCGCGTCCCACCTCGCGGTCGCGCCGCGTATAGGCGCCCATCATCAGGTTTTCCCGCACGGTCAGAAGCGGGAACATCTCGCGCCCCTCGGGGACGTGGCAGATGCCGAGCCGCACCACCTGATCGGGCGTGAGCCCGGTGATGTCGCGGCCCTCGAACACAATCTGCCCGCGGCCGGGCGCCAGCACGCCGGAGATCGTCCGCAGCACGGTGGTTTTTCCGGCGCCGTTGGCGCCGAGCACGGTGACGATCTGCTTCGGCGCCACTTGCAGGCTGATGCCGCGAATCGCCTGGATCGGACCGTAGAAGGTCTCGATGCCGGAGACGCTCAGGATGGCATCGGTGATCATCGCCCCCTCACCCGGCGACGCTTCGTGTCGCCGACCTTTCTCGCGGAACGCGAGAAATGATCCGCACGTCTCTTCCGCTTGCGGGAGAGGCCGCCGCGCAAGCGCCGGGTGCGGGCGTGCACCGAGAAAGACTCACACCACGCCCCCGATATACGCCTTCACCACTTCGGGGTGCGTCTGCACCTCGCGGGGCGTGCCGACTGCCATCACGCGCCCGTAGTTCAGCGCCATCACCCGGTCCGATACCGCGCTCACCAGGCTCATGTCGTGCTCGACCATGATCACGGTGATGCCGAGATCTTTCTTGATGTCCTCGATCCAGTAGCCCATGCCCTCGGTCTCCTCGACATTGAGGCCGGAGGAGGGTTCATCCAGCAGCAAGAGGCGCGACTCGGTGCAGAGCGCGCGCCCGAGCTCTACTACCTTCCGCACGCCATAAGGCAGGCTGCCGATCAGCGTGTGCCGGTAGCGATGCAGGCCAAGGAACGCGATCACATCCTCCGCGCGTTCGCGGTGCGCGAGCTCGTCGCGCCTTGCCGCGGGCAGGAACAGAAGCTGCGCGGCGATGCTCGCGTTCACATGGGCATGACAGCCGATCAGCAGGTTCTGCAGGACCGTCGCGTTGGAGAAGAGCTCGATGTTCTGGAACGTGCGCGCGATGCCGAGGCCCGCGATCCGGTGCGGCGGCACTTCGGTGATGTCTTTGCCGTCGAAGATCAGCCGCCCGTGCGTCGGCTGGTAGATGCGGCTGATCAGGTTGAAGATCGTCGTCTTGCCGGCGCCATTCGGCCCTATGATGGAGAACACCTCGCCCTTTTCCACCGCGAAGCTCACGGAATCGACGGCGCGGATGCCGCCGAACTGGATCGAGATGTCGTCGGCGACGAAGAAGCTCACCGCACGCGCTCCGAGCGCGCGTAGGCGCGCTGGCGGCGGAAGGCCGCGCGCCGGTGCATCGGGAAGTTCTGGAAGTACGCCTTTGTCTTGAGCCACCGGCCATAGATGCCCGCTGGTTCGAACAAGATCGTCAGCACCAGGATGAGCCCGAATACCGAGGGCTCCAGCCCCGGCATGTGGCCGATCTTGGCGGGCAGATGGTCGCGTATGATGGCGATCGCCTGCGGCAGCAGCCGCACGAACAGTGTGCCGAAGATCACCCCGTGCAGCGAGCCGATGCCGCCCACGAACACGATGGTCAGGAACTGCACCGAGAGCAGGATGTCGAAGCTGTCGGGTGCGAGGAAATTGACGTAATGGGCGAACATGGCGCCCGCGATGCCGGTGATCCCCGCCGAGATCGCGAAGGCGATGGTCTTATAAAGGGCAAGGTTGATGCCCATGCTCTGCGCCGAGATCTCGCTGTCGCGGATCGCCATCAAGGCGCGGCCAAGCGGCGTGCGGAGGATGTTGCACACGATCCACATGACGAAGATGAGCAGCACGAGCGAGGCATAGTAAACTCCCGTCGCGCCCTGGATCTGCACGCCGAGAATGGCGGGCGTCGGCACCGGCATTCCGTCGAACCCGTGCGTCACCGAATCCCATTTCTGCAGCACAGTGCCGACAATCTGCCCGAACGCCAGCGTGGCGATGGCGAGATAGAGCCCGCTCATGCGAAGGGTCGGGATGCCGATCGCCACCCCGGCGATGGCGGCAAACAGGCCGGACAGCGGCAGCGTGATGACGAACGGCAGCCCGTCCGTCAGCAGGATCGCTTCAGTGTAGGCGCCGATGCCGAGGAAGGCGGCGTGCCCGAGATTGACCAGCCCCGTGTATCCCACCAGCAGCATCAGCCCGACGCCGCCAATCGCGAAGATGAACACCGCGCCCAGTTCGCCGATGTAGAACGTGCCGAGCAGGAACGGCAGCACGGCGAGCACGACGAGCAGCAGCCCGTACCAGAAAAGGTCGCCCGAATGGCGCCAGATCGTGAGATCCTGGGTGTAGCTGGTCTTGAAGAGATAGCGCATCCCGCCCTCAGACCCGCTTGACGATCTTCTCGGCGAACAAGCCCTGCGGCAGCAGGATCAGGGTCGCGAGCAGCACGGCGTTGGAGGTCACGTCCTGGAAGCCGGCGGGCAGGTAGAAACCCGCGAGCTGCTCGGCGATGCCGATGATCACGCCCCCCACCAGCGCGCCGGGAATGCTGCCGAAGCCGCCCAGCACCGCGGCGGCGAACGCCTTGATGCCGAGAAAGCCCATGTTCACGTCGACCATCGAGATCGGCGTGAGAAGGATCGCCGCCACCGCCGAAACCCCCGCCGCGATGGCCCAGATCAAGGAGAAAATCTGCCGCACCGGGATGCCCATGTAATAGGCGGCGAGCTGGTTCTGCGAGGCCGCCTGCATCGCCACGCCGAGGCGCGTGCGGTTGAAGAAGAGATAGAGCACGATGCACAGAAGCACCGTGCCACCCAGCACGGAGAGACTGTCGGCGCCGAGGACCATCCCCTCGATCTTCACCGTACGGTTGGTGAAGGGGGTCGTGTAGCCGACCGAATCATAGCCCCACGTGAGGCCCGCGAAGGCGCGGAAGATGAATCCGAGCCCAAGCGTCAGCATGACGATGGCGAATTGCGGCTGGTCGATCACCCGCCTGATCACGACGGCATCCAGCAGATAGCCGAACGCAGCGGTGACGAGGATCGCCACCAGCGCGCCCAGCCAGTAATTCATGCCGAGCCAGACGACGCACGTATAGGCGGCGAAGCCGCCCAGCATCATCACGTCGCCCTGGGCGAAGTTGATGACCTCGGTCGCCTTGTAGATCAGCACGAAGCCGAGCGCGATGATCCCGTAGATGCAGCCCGACGCCGCGCCGTTGACGATCAGCTGCACAAGACGCGCGGCATCGGCCAAGACGAGTTCCCCCCACGCGGGCCCGTTTCAGCCGCGCACATTTCTTTGTGTGGCCCGAAGATAGGCAGAGCCGGGTGCCGCGGTCAATCAAGCGGGTCGGATGCACGCCTCACCCGGTGCCTGCGCGCCGGGTGAGGGCGTGAGGGGCACCGATTTGCGTCCTGTCGGCCGACGCGGCATCCACCCCCCGATGCCGCACCCAGAACAACGACGCACCGCCGCAATCCTTGTCGCCGCCGGATCGGGCAGTCGCTTCGGGGGCGAGACGCCGAAGCAGTTCCTCTCCCTGCTCGGCCGGCCGGTGATCCGCCATGCCGCCCAGTCCCTCGCCGCCGAGACGGACCTGTTGCAGCCGGTCGGCGAGGCAGTGCCAATCGAGGCCGCGCTCGCGGGCCTTCCGCACTTACCCCCGGTGCCCGGCGGCGCCACCCGTCAAGAGAGCGTGCGCGCCGGGCTGGAGGCGCTCGTTCCGCACGCGCCCGACTTCGTGCTGGTCCACGACGCGGCCAGGCCGCGCATTCCCCCGGGCACCGTCGGCGCGCTCCTGGCCGCGCTGCGGACCCACCCGGGCGCCATCCCGGCCCAGCCCGTCTCCGACACGCTGAAGCGGGCCGCAGGTGGCGTGATCGCAGCCACCGTCCCCCGCGAAGGACTGTTCCGCGCCCAGACGCCGCAGGCGTTCCGGTTCGAAACGCTGCTGGCCGCCCACCGGGCCGCCACCGCCGCCGCCACCGACGACGCCGGCCTGCTCGAACAGGTGGGGCTCCCCGTGGCGCTGGTTCCGGGCTCGGAGGAAAACATCAAGATCACCTATCCGGGCGACCTCCCCCGGCTGGAGCAAATCATGCTTGCCCGCCTGATCCCCCGCGTCGGCACCGGCTTCGACGTGCACCGGCTTGCAGCCGGCCGAAGGCTGATGCTGTGCGGGATCGAGGTGCCGCACGAGCGCGGCCTCGCCGGCCATTCGGACGCCGATGTGGGCATCCATGCGCTGTGCGATGCGATCTACGGCGCGCTCGGCGAAGGCGATATCGGCCGGCACTTCCCGCCCTCCGAAGCGGCCTGGAAAGATGCCGACAGCGCCCGTTTCCTGCGCCATGCCGCCGAGCGGATCGCCGCGCGCAGCGGCGTGCTCGCCAACGCCGACGTCACCCTGATCTGCGAGCGACCAAAGATCACCCCGCACGCCCCGGCGATGATCGCCCGCCTTGCCGCCCTGCTCGGGATCCCGGAGGGCCGCGTCTCGGTGAAGGCGACCACCACTGAACGGCTCGGCTTCACCGGCCGCGGCGAGGGGATCGCCGCCCACGCCGTCGTCGCCATCCTACTGCCCCCGTGAACCGGCCGGGCATGGACAAGCCGGCGGGCGCGATCCATCTCTGCCGCGTTTCGAAACCATCCGCTCCCGGAGGGATTTCCGCTATGCGCCACGCCCTGCTGCTCGCCGGGGTGCTCGGCGCCGGCCTGACCTTGGCCGGCTGCACCACCCCTGAGATGGCCGGCCCGCCTGCGCCGCCGCCGCCGGCGCCACCCGAGGTGATCCCGAAGCCGCCCGTCACGGCGACGCCGCTGATCTGGCAGCCGGGCCACTGGGACTGGAACGGCAGCGGCTATGTCTGGACGCCGGGCGAGTACGTCCCCCGCGGCGGGCACAGCGACATGTTCATGCCGGGTTACTGGGCGCAGTCCCCGACTGGCGGGTGGCAGTGGCAGCCGCCGCACTGGCTCGCCGCCGGCGGCTAAGCGGCCCGCCCCTTGCGATGGCCGGGCGGCTGATGTTATCGCCGCCCCGTCACCGAGGCTTATCTTAATGACATCTCCGACGTTCGATACGGTCGCCGGAATCATTTCCGAGACCTGCGACATCCCGCGTGACAAGATTACGCCGGAAAGCCATGCGATCAACGATCTCGGCATCGACAGCCTCGATTTCCTCGACATCGCCTTCGCCATCGACAAGGCGTTCGGCATCAAGATGCCGCTCGAGAAATGGACGCAGGAGGTGAACGAGGGGAAGGTCTCGTCCGACCGCTATTTCATCATGAAATATCTCTGCGAGAACATCGACCAGTTGGTGGCGGAGAAGCCCGCCTGATCGCGTTTGATGCGGCTTGAATACTTCAACATGGTGGACCAGGTGCTCGACCTGGTCCCCGGGGAAGGACGTGTGCGCGCCGAATGCGACGTGCCCGAGCAGAGCCCGGTGTTTGAGGGGCATTTCCCCGGATACCCGCTCTTGCCCGGCGTGCTGATGATCGAGGCGATGGCGCAGACCGGCGGCTGGCTCGTGCTCGCGATCAACCGCTTCGACCGGATGCCGTTCCTCGCGCAAGTGAAGGCCGCCAAGCTGCGCGACTTCGTCGGCCCCGGCCGCAGGCTGATCGCCGAGGCGGCCCTGGTGCATGACGGCTCGGGCTACGCGGTGGCCACCGGGCGGCTCAGCGCCGGCGGCCGCACCGTCGCCGAGGCCGAACTCACCTATCGCGTCGTCCCGTTCCCCGCTCCCGCGCTGCGCGGGGCCGTGATCGAGGCGGCGCGCAAGGTGCGCGTTCCCGAAGAGCTGCTCCATGCAAGCTGAGCGCACCCCCGTGATCACCGGCATCGGCCTCGTCTCCGCGCTCGGCGACGGGGCAGCGGCGCATTGGGCGGCACTGAACGCGGAAGGCCCGTTCCGGCCGGTGGTGGAGGCCGACCGTTTCGCGCCCTACCCGATACACCCGATGGCGCCGCTCGATCTCGACCGGCAAATCCCGAAACGCGACCAGCGGCAGATGGAGCCCTGGCAGCGCATCGGCGTCTATGCCGCCGGGCTGGCGCTGGAGCAGGCCGGGGTGAAGGGCGAGGCGGCCCTGCTCGACCGGACGCACCTGATCGTCGCCGCCGGCGGCGGCGAGCGCGACACCGCGCTCGACGAGACCTTGTTCGCCGCGCTCGCGAGCGCGCCGGAGCCGGACGGGTTGGTCGGCGAGCAGCTCATGGCCGGCCTCCGCCCGACGCTGTTCCTGGCCCAGCTCACCAACCTGCTCGCCGGCAGCATCTCTATTGTCCATGGCGTCGTCGGCTCCTCGCGCACCTTCATGGGCGAAGAAGCGGCTGGCGCCGACGCACTCAGGATCGCCTGCGCCCGCATCGCGGCTTGTGATGGCGACTTGTTCCTCGTCGGCGGCTCGCAGAACGTGGAGCGGCCCGAGATGCTGCTCGCCTACGAAATGGGCGGGATGCTGCTGAAAGGCCCTTATGCCCCGGTCTGGGCGCGCCAGGAGGCGGGCGGCGGCATCGTGCTCGGCTCGGTCGGCTGTTTCCTGGTGATCGAGGCGCTTGCCCACGCCATGGCGCGCGGCGCGCGACCCATCGCCGCCCTACCCGCCATCGCCGCCGACCGCTCTCTTCGCACGCGGGGCGCGGCCACCGCCAACGCCGCCCGCCAGCTCGAAACGATGCGCCCCCTGCTCGATCTGCCCCATGTCGCCGTGATCTCGGCGGCCTCCGGCGGGTCGGCCGCCACCGCGGAGGAACGCGCCTTCCTGGAGGCCCTCGATCTGCCGTTCCGGGCTGCGGCGACCGCGCTTGGCAGTTCCGGCGAGCCGGGCTTCCCAGCCGCCGTGGCGCTCGCCGCGCTGGCGGTGCAGTCGGGCACGCTGTTCGCCCCGCTCGAGGCCGCCGAGCGGCCGATGCGCGCCCCGCTGCGCCAGGCGCTCGTCACCGGCTGGGGCCATTGGCGCGGCGAGGCGATGGCGCTGGTCACGGCGGCGGCGTAGGAACGGGCGATGGCAGACAGAGGGCTGGACCACCGCTCGCGGCCGGTCGTCGTCGTCACCGGAATGGGCGTTCTCACCTCGCTCGGCGAGGGGATCGAGGATAACTGGACGCGCCTCACCGCCGGCCAGTCGGGCATCCGGCGGATCACCCGCTTCCCGCTCCGGGCGATGAAAACCACCATCGCCGGGACCATCGACTTCATCCCCATGGAGCAATTCAACGCCCCGGCGCTGATCGAGGAGATCGGCGCGCGCACGGCAGAAGAGGCGCTCGGCGCAGCAGGGATCGGGCGCAAGGGCGACTTTCCCGGCCCGCTCTTTCTGGCGATCCCGCCAATCGAGATCGACTGGGGCGTGCGCCGGGCGCTGGTGCGGGCCGCTGGCGGCGGCACGACCTATGCGGATCTGCTGCGAGCGGCCGGCAACGGAGGCTTCCGCGCCTGCTACGAGCGCCACCTGTTCGGCGCCATCGCCGAAGCCTACGCCGTGCGCTTCGGCACCAAGGGCGCGCCGATCACCACCACCACCGCCTGCGCCTCCGGGGCGACCGCGATCCAGCTCGGCGCCGAGGCGATCCGCCGCGGCGAGACCTCGGCCGCGCTCTGCATCGGCGCCGAGGCCTCGGTCACCGAGGAGACGCTGATCCGCTTCTCGCTCCTGTCCGCGCTCTCCACGCACAACGACCCGCCGGAGAAAGCCTCTCGCCCCTTCAGCAAGGACCGCGACGGCTTCGTCATGGCGGAAGGCGCGGCAACGCTCGTGCTGGAAAGCCTCGCCCACGCGCGGGCGCGCGGCGCGCGCATCCTCGGCGTGGTCGCCGGATGCGGCGAGAAGGGCGACAGTTTCCACCGCACGCGCACCTCGCCCGACGGCAAGCCGATGATCGACTGCATGGCGGCCGCCATCGCTGACGCCGGCCTCACGCCCGATCAGGTGGACTATCTCAACGCGCACGGCACCAGCACGCCGGAGAACGACAAGATGGAGTGGCTGGCGATCGAGGCCGTGTTCGGCGACCGCGCACCCCGCCTGCCCGTCTCATCCAACAAGTCGATGATCGGTCACACGGTCAGCGCCGCCGGCGCCATCGAGGCGGTGTTCTCATTCCTCACCATGCTGCGCGGGCGCATCCCGCCCACCGTGAACTACGACCTGCCCGACCCCGCCATCCCGATCGACTGCGTGCCCAACGTGGCGCGCGACGCCCTCGTGCGGCACACGCTCTCCAACTCGTTCGGCTTCGGCGGGCAGAACGTGTCACTGCTGCTGAGCGCGCCGCCATGAAGGCGTTGCAGATCCTCGCCGAGCGCGAGATCGCGTTCCGCGACATCGACCCGCCGGCGCCTGGGCCGGACGATCTGTTGCTGCGCGTGCGCGCGCTTTCGCTCAACCATATCGACGTCTGGGGCGCGCGCGGCATGGCGTTCGCCAAGCGCCTGTTCCCGATCAGCGTCGGCGCGGAAGCGGCCTGCGAGGTGATCGAGTCCGGCCACGGGTTCCGCGCCGGCGAGCGCGTCGTACCCTATGCCGCCTACATCTGCGGCGCCTGCCGCTTCTGCCGGCGGGGGCAGGAGAATCTGTGCGAGAACCCGCTCGGCGTGCGCGGCTTCCACGTCAGCGGCTTCGGTCAGGAGATCGTCACTCACCCAGCCCGGCTCTGCGTGCGGATTCCCGACGCGGTCACGTGGTCCGATGCCGCGTGCGTCGCCGTCGCCTATGCGACCGTCGAGCACATGCTGTTCGACAACGCGGCGCTGGAGCAGGGCGAGACGATCCTGATCCATGCCGGCGGCTCCGGCATCGGCAGCATCGCGATCCGCATCGCCAAATCGCTCGGCTGCACCGTCATCGCCACGGTCGGCAGCGACGAGAAGGCCGAGAAGGCGCGCGCGCTCGGCGCCGATCACGTCATCAACTACCGCACCGAGCGGTTCGAGGGCGTGGTCCGCAAACTCACCGCCAAGCGCGGCGTCGATGTGGTGTTCGAGCATGTGGGCGCCGAGACCTGGAACGGCTCGCTTTTGTGTCTGCGGCGCGGCGGCCGGCTCGTCACCTGCGGCGCGACCTCCGGTCCCTCCGCCTCGCTCAACCTGATGCAGCTTTTTCAGCAGCAGTACCGAATCATCGGCTCGTTCGGCTCGCCGCTGTCAGCGCTCGGCCGCGCGCTCGCGCGGATCTCGTCGGGCGTACGCCCAGTGATCGACAGCGAATATCCGCTCGAGCGCGCGCTGGAAGGCATCGCCCGGCTGGAGTCGCGCGCGGTGTTCGGCAAGCTTTTGCTGCGGATGCCGGCGGCAGGCGGTGCGCCGGCGAAGGAGGCTCGATGAGGTTTTCGCCCCTCGTGTTGGCCGGCGCGCTCGTGTTCGCGGCGACGCCGGCGATGGCGCAGATGTTCTTCGCCGGGCGCCCGGTGCGCGGGCTGTCGCAGCAGGATGCCGATTTGCTGGCCGAAAGCGTGCAGCGGCTGAACGACATGCCAAACCTCGCGGTCGGCGCCAAGGATAGCTGGTCGGACCCGCGCACGAGGAGCGGTGGCGAGAACGTCGTGACCGCGATCACCGAGGACAGCGGCACCGTCTGCCACAAGCTGCGCCACGAGTTCACCGTGCGCGGGCGGCAGCCGACCCGGATCTACAACCTGACCTGGTGCCGTCAGCCGGACGGGCAGTGGAAGGTGAAGAGCTGATCGCCGCCGATCGGCAAATGTCCTCGTACAACCATCGTTATTCCCGCGAAAGCGGGAATCCATGCCGCGACCGGCACCGACCGGACATATTTACACGCCCCCCAGCGCGGATGATCGTTTCCTGGGTTCCCGCTTGGATGGGAATGACGAAGGAGGACGGCAAGCGCCACGCACAGGATCGAGGCGCGGCGTCTGCAACAAGACCGATCCAACCTGCAGGCCGTCAGTGACATCGCTGACCGACCGCCTGCTCGGCGGCACTGTCGCGGCGCTGCTCCGCGCGCTCGCCCGCACCGACCCCGACCACGCCTCCGCGCTCTGTGGCGCGGTCGCACGCCGGATCGGCCCGCGCCTGCCCGCGCACCGCGTCGGCCGCGCCAATCTCCGCCACGCCTTCCCCGACCGCAGCGAGGCGTGGATCGAGGAGACGCTTGCCGGCGTATGGGAAAATCTCGGCCGCGTCGCCGGCGAATACGTGCATCTCGGCACCATCGCCCGCTACGACCCCGACCATCCCGAGGCGAACCGGATCGAAACCGACGATCTCCCTCTCTTTCTCCAAATGCGCGACGACGACAAGCCCGCGCTCTGCTTCGCCGCTCATCTCGCCAACTGGGAGCTGCCCGCCGCCGCGATGGCCGCCCATATCGGTTCGGCCGCGGTTTACCGGATGCCGAATAACCGCATCGTCGCGGCTGAGATCGAGCGCATCCGCGCCCCGATCATGGGCGAGCTGATCCCCGCGCGCGCCGACGCCCCGCTGCGGATGGCGGCCGTGCTGCAACGGGGGGACCATCTCGGCGTGCTGGTCGATCAGCACTTCTCGCGGGGCGTGGACGTGACCTTCTTCGGCCGCCGCTGCAAGGCGAACCCCACCATCGCCCGCCTCGCCGCCCGCTTCGATTGCCCGGTGGTCGGCGTGCGCGTGATCCGGCGGGCGGGGGTGCGTTTCCGCATGGAGGGGGTCGGCCCGATCGACCTGCCGCGTGACGCTCGCGGGAATGTGGACGTCGCGGCGACCATGCAGCGCATCACCACGATCGTTGAAGGCTGGGTGCGCGAATATCCCGACCAGTGGCTCTGGCTGCACCGGCGCTGGCGCTAGGGCGGGCCTTCAAGAACCGGCGAGCCGAACGGGCAGGGAGGGCCTCGGCTCATTACGTATGAGCGCGTGATGACGACCTTTGGAAAGGAGCACCTCGTATGCGTTCCGTGATACTGTCGTTCACCGTGCTCTCCGCGCTCGCGGCCGCGCCGGCGCTCGCTCAGATGACTCAGGTGCAGGGGCAGCAGGATCAGTCTGCCATGCTGCCGAACGGAGAGCTGCCGGCCCCGCCGCAGCACGTGCCGGTCGTCAATCACCCGACCAACCTGACGCCGCAGGACACGCGCTCGACCATCTCGCCGGCGCTGCCGCAGCCTCCGGTCGGGCCGAACGCCGACGCCACCCAGTATCTCCAGGCGGCACAGGCCGCAGTCCAGAGCGGGCGTCTCGGCGAGGCGCAGTCAGCGCTCGAGGACGCAGAGACCTGGCTACTCAACCGCTCGGTGCCGCTTGGCGCCGTGAACCAGCCCGACCCGAGCCCCGCGGTCAACAACATCAACCAAGCGCTTCAAGCCCTCGCCAACCATGACCGCGGGCAGACGCTGGCGCTCATTCAGCAGACGATCCCGATGACCCAGCAGATGGCGATGCAGGGTGGCGGCATGGGTGCTGGCATGAACGGCGGCATGGGCCAGGGCACGATGCCGCAGCCCGGTGCGATGGGCGCCCCCGCCGGCAGCCCCGGCACCGGCTACGGTTACACCGCCCCGCCGCCCGCGACTCACTGACGGCGCGGCACGTGCAGAGTTCCCCCTTCCCTGGGGGCAGGGCTATCGCATTTGGCGAAGGAGGCTGAGCAGAAAGTCGTTCTGCCAGCCTGCCTTCTTGATCTCGACCCGCATCGAGCCCTTGGCGGTGTCACCCCGCAGCTTGATTGCGAAGCGGCGCAGGATCGCAAGACTTTCAGAGGTGATGCCGGAGACCTCACAGAATCGGCATCGCGCCGCGCCGCTAGCTCTTCCTGGCAAATGCGACTCCCCTGCCCGCGAGGCGAGAAGGGCTCTTCTTCCTTCGTGCCGCGACCGATGGTTTGACAGCCCCCCGCCCCCGCCCCATGCTTCCACGCTACCGAGGGGTGCCCCGCCGTACCGGGGCTGAGAGTCCGGCAGTAGGGCCGGTTACCCTTGCACCTGATCCGGATCATGCCGGCGTAGGGACGGGATAAGCGACAAGGTCTCTCCCGCACCTACCGCCGGTTCGTTTGGGAGAGCCACGTCCATGACGGTCCAGTCGAAATCGCCCGCGCGTCCCTCCACCGTTACCACCGGGCCGGTGGTCGGCTCGCGCAAGATCTACACCTCGCCGGACGGCCGTCCCGACATCAGGGTGCCGTTCCGCGAGGTCGCCCTCGATCCCTCGGCGCGCGAGGAGCCGCTGCGGCTCTACGACTGCTCCGGCCCCTATACCGACCCCGGAGCGCATATCGACCTCGAGGCCGGGTTGCCGCCCGTTCGCCGCGAATGGATCGACCGGCGCGGGTTCACGCCCGTTGCCGCGCGCGCGGTGAAGCCCGAGGACAACGGCAACATCGCCGCCGACAAGCTCGTGCCCCCCTGCCCGGCCGAGCGCCGCGTGCTCGGCGGCAAGCCGGGCCAGCTCGTCACCCAATACGAGTTCGCCCGAGCCGGGATCATCACCGAGGAGATGATCTACGTCGCGCACCGCGAGAACCTGGGGCGGCAAAAGGTGCTGGCGGGCGCGGCCGAACGCCGCGCTGACGGCGAGGATTTCGGCGCCGCCATTCCCGAGTTCGTCACCCCCGAATTCGTCCGCGCCGAAATCGCGCGCGGGCGCGCCATCATCCCCGCCAACATCAATCACCCGGAACTCGAGCCGGTTATTATCGGCCGCAACTTCCTGGTGAAGATCAACGCCAATATCGGCAACTCCGCGGTCACCTCGGGCGCACCCGAGGAAGTGGAGAAGCTCGTCTGGGCGATCCGCTGGGGAGCCGATACGGTGATGGATCTCTCCACAGGACGAAACATCCACAACATCCGCGGCTGGATTCTCCGCAACTCCCCGGTGCCGATCGGCACCGTGCCCATCTATCAGGCACTGGAGAAAGTGGACGGCGATCCGGCCAAGCTCGACTGGGAGGTGTTCAAGGACACGCTGATCGAGCAGGCCGAGCAGGGGGTGGATTACTTCACCATCCATGCGGGCGTGCGGCTGGCCTATGTGCCGCTGACCGCCAAGCGGGTGACCGGGATCGTCTCGCGCGGCGGGTCGATCATGGCGCGTTGGTGCCTGTCACACCACAAGGAGAGCTTCCTCTACGAGCGGTTCGACGAGATTTGCGACATCATGCGCCGCTACGACGTCTCGTTCTCGCTCGGCGACGGGCTGCGCCCCGGCTCCATCGCGGACGCTAACGACGCCGCGCAGTTCGCCGAGCTGGAGACGCTGGGCGAACTCACCAAGATCGCCTGGGACAAGGGCTGCCAGGTGATGATCGAGGGCCCCGGCCACGTGCCCATGCACAAGATCAAGGAGAACATGGACAAGCAGCTTCGCGAATGCGGCGAAGCGCCGTTCTACACCCTCGGGCCGCTGACCACCGACATCGCGCCCGGCTACGATCACATCACGAGCGCGATCGGCGCGGCCATGATCGGCTGGTTCGGCACCGCGATGCTCTGCTACGTGACGCCGAAGGAGCATCTCGGCCTGCCCAACCGCGACGACGTGAAGGCGGGCGTCATCACCTACCGCATCGCGGCGCACGCCGCCGATCTCGCCAAGGGCCATCCGTCGGCCAAGCTGCGCGACGATGCGGTGAGCCGCGCGCGATTCGAGTTCCGCTGGGAGGACCAGTTCAACCTCTCGCTCGATCCCGACACGGCGCGCAGCTTCCACGACGAAACCTTGCCCAAGGAGGCGCACAAAGTCGCGCATTTCTGCTCGATGTGCGGGCCGAAATTCTGCTCCATGAAGATCACGCAGGATCTGCGGGAAGAAGCCCAGCAGATCGCGGCGGGGATGGCGCAGAAGAGCAAGGAGTTTGCCGCCGCCGGCAACGCGCTCTACGTGCCGGCGCCCGCCGCCGAGTAGGTCGCCCGGCTTGCGGCCTGCCGGGGCGCGGCCTAACTCCGGCCGATGGCAGCCGCTCCCAACAGCCGTGCCGCCCCGCAGCTCGCGCTGAGCGCGATCGGGCAACTGCCCGATCCGGAGATCGACATCGCTGACGCGGCGCTGCAGCTCGCGCGCAGCGATGCGCCAGAGGCGGACTGGGCGGCGGCGCGCGCGCTGTTATCGGACATCGCCCGCGACGCTGCTTCGCTGGCCTCGGTCCTCGGCGCGCTGCCGGGGCTCGAAATCCGGGCCGAGGCGCTGACCGGCCTGCTTGCCGGCAAATACGGCTTCCGCGGCGACGCGACGACCTACGACGACCTTGCGAACGCCAATCTGATCCGCGTTGTCGAGCGGCGCCAGGGGATGCCAGTGGCGCTCGGCGTGGTGTGGCTGCACGCCGCGCGCGCCGCCGGATGGGCCGCGCACGGGGTGGATTTTCCCGGCCATTTCCTGGTCGCGCTGGAGGGGAGCGGCACGCAGCTCGTGCTCGACGTGTTCGACGGCGGCACGCCGCTCGACGCGCGGGCGCTGCGGATCCTCATCAAGCGCGTAGAGGGCGAGGAAGCCGAGCTGCGCCCCGGCATATTGCGGCCGATGAGCACGCGCGCGGTGCTGCTGCGGTTGCAGAACAACATCAAATCGCGCCGGCTCGCCGCGGGCGAGCTTGACGCAGCGCTTGCCTGCATCGCCGACATGCTGCGGATCGCGCCGGACCACGCCTCGTTATGGCGCGAGGCGGCGATCTTCCATGAGCATGCGGGTCGGCCGCAAGCGGCACTCGCCGCCTACGATCGGTTCCTCGCGCTCGTTCCGGCAACCGACCCGGCCGCCGTGCGGGCCCGCGCCGCCGCCGCGACCCTGCGGCTGCGCCTGCAATAGCGGCGCGCACGATCAAACGGCGTCCGCAGCGATACCGCTTGGTCGTCAGCCGAGCCGGTAGCTCGTCAGGGCGGGCACCGCCGCCACCGACTGCCCCGCCGGTTCGCCAGCGACCGCAGCCGGCAACGGCTGCGTGCGCGCCGTGGCGCCCGTATCGGGCAGGCGCAGCGCGATCCTGGTCCCCCTCCCAGGTTGCGGATCGACATCGATCGTCCCGCCCATCAGGGCGAGGATTTGCTGCGGTTCCCGGAGCATGGCCTCCTGGACATCACGCGCGCGCACGTCGCCATCGTCGCTTACCACGATCTGCACGCGCCCCCCGTGCCGGCTGGCGGTCACCAGCACACGCCGGCCAGCCGCACGGCCGAGCGCATCCTGCAGGATCAGGTGCAGCGCCGTCCCCAGCGCGTCGCGGTCCCAGCGCAGCATCAGTCCCGGCTCGACCGCCATTTCCAGGCCCGTGAACTGTGCCGTGCACGCCGCCAATTCGGCGTTCAAAACCGCCCGGATCAGCGCCTCGAGCGTATCGTCGGCCCCGCTCCAGATTGCCGTGGGCGCCTCCTTGCCCGCCGCGGCAGTTCGCGTCATGGCGGTGCGCACGTCCCGCCGCTGGCGCAGGCTGGAGGCGCCGCCGATCAGGAACCCGGCGGCGACGGCGGCCGACAAAATGGCCAGCGGCCATACCTGCATCACGCTCACGGCCGGACCCTGCGACGTTCCACAGCCATGCCCCACGTATACATCCTGTGGTTGCATCATGGCAAACAAATTCGCGCAAAATTCTCCGCGCGCGGACGACGGTGCATAGGTATTCATCGCACCGCGGGCCGGCGGGGTTTTGACGCCGCCCGTAACGTTCGGCATTTTGCGCGCTTCGCCGGGGCGCATCGGGGAAGGGGGACGGGAAATGCAGTCGGCGCTTTCTGCGATCCTGCGGCGGTTCATCACGCTCGGGCGGCTAAACGTGCGCTGGCCCAACGGGACCGAGACTGCCTTCTCGGGCGCTCGGGGGCCGGAAGCGGCCATCACCATTCGCGATGGCGCCACGCTGCGTCGGCTGATCCTCAATCCGGCGCTGAGCGTGGGCGAATGCTACATGGACGGCGGCCTGCTCCCTGAAGGTTGCAGCATCTACGAAGTGCTGGACGTATTGGTGACGAACCTGGCCGCGAACGCGGACGGCCACCCCGTCGCGCGCCTGCGCGGCGCGCTGCTGCGCGTCAAGCGGCGGATCGACCAGTACAATCCCGCATCGCGGGCACAGCGCAACGTCGCGCATCACTATGATCTGAACGGTCGCCTCTACAGCCTGTTCCTCGACCGCGACCGGCAATATTCCTGTGCCTACTTCCCGCGAGGCGACGAGACGCTGGAGGAAGCGCAGTCCGCCAAGAAGCACCACATCGCCGCCAAGCTGCTGCTCAATCGACCTGGTCTGTCCGTGCTCGACATCGGCTCGGGCTGGGGCGGGCTCGCGCTCACGCTCGCGCGCGATTACGGCGCGAAGGTGCTCGGCATCACGCTTTCCACCGAACAGCTAGCGGAAAGCCGCGCGCGCGCCGAGGCCGAGGGGCTGGCCGACCGGGTGCGCTTCGAGCTGATGGATTATCGCGCGGTGACGGACAGGTTCGACCGCATCGTCTCGGTCGGCATGTTCGAGCATGTCGGCTTGAACCATTACGGCGCGTTCTTCGCGACCGTTTCCCGCTGTTTGAAGCCGGACGGCGTGGCGCTGCTACACGCGATCGGCCGCAACGAGCCGCCGGGTGCCACCAATCCCTGGATCGCCAAATACATCTTCCCGGGCGGCTATTGCGCGGCGCTTTCGGAAGTCCTGCCCGTGATCGAGCGGTCGCGCCTGCTGACCACGGACATCGAGATCCTGCGCTTGCATTACGCCGAGACGCTGCGCCACTGGCGCCGCCGCTTCGCCGCCAATCGCGACGCCATCGCCGCTCTCTACGACGAGCGGTTCTGCCGCATGTTCGAATTCTACCTCGCCGGCGCCGAGCTCTCGTTCCGGCGGGAGAACATGATGGTTTTCCAGATCCAGCTCGCGCACGACCAGGCCGCCGTGCCGCTGACGCGCGATTATATCGTCGAGACAGAGCGGCGCATGGTCCGCGCGCCCGGGACGCAATCATCGCCGGTGCACGAGCTGCGGCGCTCGGAATAGACCGCTGCCGAACCGTTACCGCTATTCACGGTTATCCACAGACTCGGTGCGTGCGCCGGCCAGGCCTGGGGCCTAATATGACTGCCGCGTGAACACCATCGATTCCCCCCTGCTCGGGCTGTCGCAGCGCCTGCCACCGACGAACCTGGAAGCCGAGCAGGCGCTGCTCGGCGCGCTGCTCGCCAACAACAAGGCCTACGAGCGGGTCGCCGAGTTCCTGCTGCCCGAGCATTTCGCCGACCCGATCCATGGCAGGATCTTCCAGGCGATCGTGCGGCGGATCGAGGCAGGGCAGCTTGCAGACGCAGTGACGCTGAAGGCCGAGTTCGAGCACACGGGCGTGCTAGAGGAAGTCGGCGGCACTGCCTATCTGGCGCAGCTCCTCTCGGCCATGGTCGGCATCATCAACGCCGGCGAATATGGCCGCGCGATCCACGACTCCTGGCTGCGTCGGCAACTGATCGATGTCGGCGAAACCATCGTCAACAACGCCTTCGGCGCCGAGCCCGAGCTGGACGGCGCGGCGCAGGTGGAGGCGGCCGAACAGCAGCTTTTCGACCTCGCGAGCGACGGCGCGGGCGGCGCGGGGCCGGTGCCGTTCGAGCGCGCGCTCGCCGAGGCGATCCTGGGCGCGGAGCGCGCCTTCCGCCGCCAGGGCGGCGTCTCGGGCCTGACCACGGGGCTGCGCGACCTCGACGCCCGCACGGGCGGGCTGCATCCGTCCGATCTCGTGGTGCTCGCGGGCCGCCCCGGCATGGGCAAGACCGCGCTCGCCACCAAGATCGCCTTCGGCGCCGCCAAGGCGCTGCTCGCCGAGGCGCGGACGGCCGACCCGAATGCGTTGCCCAAGCAGTGTGTCGCGGTCTTCTCGCTGGAGATGAGCGCCGAGCAGCTTGCGACGCGCCTTCTGTCGGAGGAGGCGCGCATCTCCGGCGACCGCATCCGCCGCGGCGAAATCGGGCAGAAGGATTTCGACCGTTTCGTGCAGGTGTCGCGGGAAATCGCCGCGCTGCCGATCCAAATCGACGACACGCCGGCGCTGACGCTATCCGCGATGCGTACCCGCTGCCGGCGGCTCAAGCGCACCAAGGGGCTGGCCCTGGTGGTGGTGGATTATCTGCAACTGATGCGCCCCTCCGCCGGCACCAAGCCGGAAAGCCGGGTGCTGGAAATCAGCCAGATCACGCAGGGACTGAAGGCGATCGCCAAGGAGCTGTCGGTGCCGGTGCTGGCGCTGTCGCAGCTTTCGCGCGCGGTGGAAAACCGCGAGGACAAGCGCCCGCAGCTGTCCGACCTGCGCGAATCGGGCACCATCGAGCAGGACGCCGATTGCGTAATGTTCGTCTATCGCGACGAGTATTACCTCGCGCAGCGCGCGCCGAAGCAGATTGGGTTCGACAACGAGGACAAGTTCCAGGTCGCGCTCGAGAAATGGCAGCGCGACATGGAGCAGGTGCACAACAAGGCGGAGCTGATCATCGCCAAGCAGCGGCACGGCCCGACGGGAAAGATCGACCTCTTCTTCGAGGCGGAATTCACCCGCTTCGCCGATCTCGATCAGGTGCATGAAGGGATGCGTTGACCGGGCTCGCCGCCGCTACCTTGGAAATCGACCTCGGCGGCATCGTCGCCAACTGGCGCGCGCTCTGCGCCGCGCACCCCTCGGGCAAGGTTGCCGCCGTGGTGAAGGCCGACGCCTACGGGCTCGGGGCGCTTGCGGTAGTGCCGGCGCTCCATGCCGCCGGATGCCGGCATTTCTTCACGGCGCTGCCCGCCGAGGCGCTGGCCATCAGCGATCATGCGCCCGGCGCGCTGATCGGCGTGCTGAACGGGCTTCTGCCCGGCGCGGCGGCCGACTATGCCGCGGGCGGGCTCGTGCCGGCGCTCGGCTCGCTCGCCGAGATCGACGCCTGGGCCGCCGAGGCGCGGCGGCTGGGGCGCAAGCTGCCGGCGCTGCTGCACATCGACACCGGCATGTCCCGGCTCGGCCTGTCGCCTGCCGAGGTGGACGCGCTGGCGGCGGATCACGGGCGGCTCGCCGGGGTCGATCTGCTTTACGTGATGACGCACTTCGTCGCCGCGGAGGAGCCCCACAATCCGCTGAACGACGCGCAGAAAGCGCGCTTCGACGCCGCCCGGGCGCGGCTGCCTGCAGCGCCGACCAGTCTCGCCAACTCGTCGGGCATCTTCCTCGGCGCGGCCTTCGCCTCCGACCTCGCCCGTCCGGGGGCGGCGCTCTACGGGGTCAACCCGACGCCAGGGCGGCCCAATCCGATGCGCGTGCCGCTGCGCCTGACAGCCACCGTGCTGGCGGTGCGCGAAATCGGTCTCGGCGCGGGTGTGGGCTACAACGCCACCTGGACGGCGCGGCGGCCGAGCCGCATCGCGACCGTGGCGGTGGGCTATGCCGACGGGTTCCTGCGCAGCCAGTCGAACCGCGGCGCCGCGGTTTTCCAGGATCGGGTGTTGCCGTTGGTGGGTCGTGTGTCGATGGACCTTACCACCTTCGATGCGACCGAGATGCCCGAACTCTGCGCGGGTGACGCGGTGGAGCTGATCGGCCCCGGCCGGCCGCCCGATGCGGTGGCCGAGGCGGCGGGGACGAATGGGTATGAAATACTGACCTCTCTTGGCGGACGGTTCCGCCGCGTCTATCTGCCCGCCTCGTGAACCTTCTCCTCGACTTCCTCGCCGCGCTGGGCCGGGCGGTGATCGGCGCCGTGCGCGGCGCCGGGAGCCTCGCCTTGTTCGGCGCATCGGCGCTGTCGCATCTGGTGCGCCCGCCCTTCTACTGGCGCATGTTCGGCCGGGCGCTGGTGGATATCGGCTATTTCAGTCTCCCGGTGGTGGCGCTGACGGCGATCTTCACCGGCATGGTGCTGGCGCTGCAATCCTATCTCGGCTTCTCGCGCTTCTCGGCGCAGAGCGCGACCGCGAACGTGGTGGTGCTGTCGATCACCCGCGAGCTGGGGCCGGTGCTGGCGGGCCTGATGGTTGCCGGGCGGATCGGGGCGGCGATGGCGGCCGAGATCGGCACCATGCGCGTGACCGACCAGATCGACGCACTCAGCACGCTCTCAACCAACCCGATGAAGTATCTCGTCACGCCGCGCTTGGTTGCCGGCGTGATCGCATTACCGGTGCTGGTGGTGATCGCCGACATTCTCGGCGTGATGGGCGGCTTCATCATCTCAGTCGTGAAGCTCGGCTTCGGCCCGAACATGTACATCACGAATACGCTGAACTTCATGCAGACCGGGGATGTGGTCTCCGGGCTCGTGAAGGCGGCGGTGTTCGGGTTCCTGATCGCGCTGATGGGCTGCTATCAGGGCTACCACAGCCGCGGCGGAGCGCAGGGCGTGGGCTCGGCCACCACCTCGGCAGTGGTTGGCGCCTCGATCCTCATCCTCGCCTTCGACTACATCCTGACCGAGATGTTCTTCGCGCGATGAGCGGCGGGGCACCTCTGAAAATCCGCATTCGCGGGCTGCGCAAGTCGTTCGGCCGCAAGGTGGTGCTGGACGGCGTGGACCTGGATGTGCCCGCCGCGAGCGTGATGGTGGTGATCGGCGGCTCGGGTTCCGGCAAGTCGGTGCTGCTCAAATGCATTCTCGGCCTGATCGAGCCGGATGCGGGTGCGATCGAGATCGACGGGCGCGACATCCTGAAGATGAGCGCGCGCGAGCGCGAGGCGGTGCGCGGGCGGATCGGGATGCTGTTCCAGAACGGCGCGCTGTTCGACAGCCTGCCCGTGTGGGAGAACGTGATGTTCGGCCAGCTTGCCAAGGGGCGGCTGTCGCGCCGCGCCGCGCGCGCGCAGGCCGCGGAGTTTCTGGGCCAGGTCGGCTTGGCCGCCTCGGTCGGCGATCTTTATCCCTCGGAGCTTTCGGGCGGGATGCAGAAGCGCGTGGCGCTGGCGCGCGCGATCGCCGCCCGGCCCGATATCCTGTTCTTCGACGAACCCACCACCGGGCTCGATCCGATCATGGGCGCGGTGATCGACGGGCTGATCGTCGATTGCGTGCGCCGCCTCGGCAGCACCGCGATCGCGATCACGCACGACATGGCGAGCGCCAGCCGCATGGGCGACCGCGCGGCAATGCTCTACGAGGGCCGCATCGTCTGGACCGGCGCGGCTTCCGACCTACTGCGCAGCGGCAACCCGAAGGTGGATCAGTTCACCCACGGGCGGCGCGAGGGTCCGATCCAGATGGAGCTGATGGAATAGCGGTTGCGTAGGGCGGATGCCAATCCGCCGACGCTAGCGTCACGATGCATTCCGCTGCGCTCCGTGCGCCCGACACCCTCAACCTATCCGCCAGCCGGCCTGCGCCGCATGAACGCCGCGCGCAGGCAGGTTGCCACCAGCTCGCCGCGCTGATTCCAGCCCTGGTGCTCGAATTCGACCACGCCGGCATCGGGGCGCGATTTGCTCGCGCGCACCGAACGCACGATCGAGCGCACGCGGATCGTGTCGCCATGGAAAACCGGCTTCGGGAACTCGACCTTGCTCATCCCCAGATTGGCGATGGTGGTGCCGAGCGTGGTTTCGCCGACCGAGATGCCGATCACGAGGCCGAGCGTAAAGATGCTGTTCACCAGCGGCCGCCCGAACTCGGTGTTCTTCGCGAACTCCGCATCGAGATGCAGCGGCTGCGGGTTCATGGTCATGGTGGTGAACAGCACGTTGTCGGTCTCGGTAACGGTGCGCGTCATCGCGTGATCGAACACCTGCCCCGCGTGAAATTCCTCGAAATAAAGGCCTGCCATCGCCGCCCTCCGTCCTTTGTCAGAAGCCTAGGTGCTTTGCCGCCTCCGCCTCAAGCACGCTTCGGACCTCGGCCACCACCGCGGCCCAGCCGCCGTCCGGGCCGGCGCGGAACAGGCGCGCGGTGGGGTACCAGGGGCTGTCGGTGCGGCCGCGCATCCAGCGCCAGTCGGCCCCGCGCCGCAAGAGCAGCCAGAGCGGCAGGGCGAGCGCCCCCGCGAGGTGCGCGACGGCGGTATCGACGGAAATCACCAGGTCCATGTGCGCCAGCAGCGCCGCGGTTTCGGCGAAATCCGTCAGCGCCGCGCCGTGATCGCGGAGCGCGGGATGCGCCGCAAGCAGCGCGCGATCGGCTTCCGTCGGCTCCTTTACCAATGCGTGGCACACCACGCCGCGCACCTCGGCAAGCGGCAGGAAGTCGGCGAGCGTTGCCGCCGCGCGAGCGCGGGAATGCTCCGAGCCGCTCCAGCACAGCGCCACGCGCAGGCCGGGTTCCGCGCCGAGCCGCCCTGCCCAGCGCGCGCGCCGCGCCGGATCGGGGCGCAGAAAAGGCACTTCTGCGGGCACCGAACCGGGCTCGGTGCCGAACGCGAGCGGAAGGCTGAGGAGCGCGGCGACCTCGTCGTGCGGCGGGTCCGGTTCGTCGTCGCCGACCACCTTCTCGACGCCTTCGAGCGTCGCCAGCAGCGGCACCAGTTCAGGAAACACCGACAGCGTTACGCGCGAGCCGCGTTGCGCGAGCAGCGGCGCGTAGCGGGCGAACTGGATCACGTCGCCTCTTCCCTGCTCACCGCGCACCAGCACACGCAGGCCAGCGACACGGGCCGGGTCGAGCACAGGCGGCACCGGGCGCATCGCCTCGGCACCCTCGCGGAAGCCGGGCACGTGCCAGCGTTGCTCGTAGAGCCGCCAGCCCTCGGCCCAGCGCCCCATCCGCAGCAGCAGCATCCCCATGTTGAACGCGGGCGCCGCAGCGTCGGCGCCGCGCAGGCGGCGCTCGGCTTCCAGCTCACTCAGCGCCTCCTCGTCGCGCTCGTCGGCGATCAGCACGCGCGCGAGCGCCGCGTGCGCGTCGGCGATGCGGGCGGGGTCTTCCGCCGACAGATCGCCCGCAAGCACGCGCCGCAGCGCCGCCTCGGCTTCGCCCAGCGCGCCGGTCTGGCTCAGCGCGAGGGCGAGGTTGTAGAGCGCCGGGCGGTGATCGGGGCTGCGCGCCAGGATGCGGCGGTAGCAGGGGATCGCTTTGTCGTTGCGGCCGAGCGCGCGCAGCGCGTTGCCGAGATTGTTTTCGGCCTCGATGAAATCGGGCGCGCGCGCCAGCGCCGCACGAAACGACGCCACCGCATCCAGGTGGCGGTCGAGCCCCATCAGCGTGTTGCCGAGATGATACCAAGCGCGTGTCAGCCCCGGTGCGAGCGCGAGCGCCCGCGACAGCGGCGCCAGCGCCGGTTCGGGATCGCCGCGTTCAAGGCTGGTGACGCCGAGCAGGTGCCACGCCTCGGCGATCGCCGCATCGCGGCGGAGCGCGGCGCGGCAGCAATCCGCCGCCTCGGCGAGCCGCCGCGCGCGATACATCGCCGCCGCGTCGTTCAGCTCATCCTGCGCGGTGCGCGGCGGCTCGATGCGGAAGCGCGCGCTCAGCCGGTAATCCAGCGGTCAGTCCTCGATGATCGCGACCGCGCGCGTCCATCCCGCCGAGCCGCGATGCACCTTCACCGGGAAGCACACGACCTGGAACCCGTCGGGCGGCAGCGCCTCCAGATTGTGCAGCTTCTCGAGGTGCGAATAGCCGATCTCGCGGCCCGCGCGATGGCCTTCCCAGATCAGGCTCGCATCGCCGGTTTCCGCGACCTTGCGCTTGGTGTGGGAGAACGGCGCGTCCCAGCTCCACCCGTCGGTGCCGGTGACGCGCACGCCGCGCTCGAGCAGCCACAGCGTCGCCGCCTTGCCCATGCCACAGCCGCGGTCGATGAAATCGTCCTCGCCGTAGCGCGCACCGGCGGCGGTGTTGACCAGCACGATCTCCAGCGGCTTCAGCTCATGGCCGATGCGTCGCAGCTCGGCTTCTACATCCGTGGGCTGCACCACATAGCCGTCGTCGAAATGGCGGAAGTCGAGCTTCACGCCCGGCTGGAAGCACCATTCGAGCGGTACCTCGTCGATCCGCCAGGAGGGCTCGCCGCCCGGTTTCAGCCGCTCATTCATGCGGCTGAAGAAATGATAGGGCGCATCGAGATGCGTGCCGTTGTGCGTGCTGATCTGCACGCGCTCCACGGCGGCGTACTCGCCCTCGGGAAACTGATCGACGCGGATGCCGAAATACTCGGCCATCCCCGGGGCGTTCTGGTGATGGTCGATGTAGTCGATCCTCGGCAGCATGTGCGGCGGGTCGCTCTTGATGCCGGCCTTGAGCGGCACCGAGATATCGATCAGGCGGCGTGGCATGGTCCCCCCTTAAGGCTGACGGGGGCGCAGCATCCCTGGGCCGGCGGCGCGGCGCAATCGCGGGAACCAGGGCCGGACGGCGAGCCAGAGCCAGAGGCGGCGCAGCAGCGCGAGGGCGAAAATCCCGGCCCCGCTGACCAGCACCCAATGCGCCGGGCGCATCAGGCGCCAGCGTTCGTTCGCCATCAGCACGCGCCACGCATTGACGTGGGTTGCGATGTCGTACCATGCATATTCGACACCGGCGGCGAGCGCCGCGGCCACGATGCCGAGCGCCGGCAGCACGGCGACCGCGCCGCCCCACTTGCCGGGCAGCAGCCGCCATAGCATCAGCCACAGGAACAGCCCGGCGAAAACCACCGGCTCGCCGACATTGGCCTTCGACTGGATGAAATAGTGCAGCAGCGCGAGCACAGCGATCACATAGACCGCGCGATGCAGCCGCTTCCAGTTCTTGCCCATCCGCCGCGTCGCCGCGTCGGTGGAGGTCGCGGCCAGCGCGACCAGTCCAACCAGCGCCGCGAAACCGATCGTCAGGTAGAAGCGATGCACGATTTCCGAGGCGACGAACAGTAGATGGAAGTTCTGCTGCGCGATGTAGAGCGTGAAATGGATACCGGCGTAACAGGCGGCCGTCACGCCCACCATGCGCCTTATCAGCGGCGCTCGCGGCCAGTCGAACACCAGCCGTGCCGGCGTGAGCGCGAGCGAGATCATCAGGAAGCGGACAGTCCAGAGCCCGGTTTCGTGCAGGGCCTCGGTGATCGGCCGGGCGCCGAGTTGGCCGGTCGCGAGCCAGTATGCGGTGAGCAGACCGGGCGTGACGCAGAAGCCGAGTGTGGCCGCTTTCAGCCAGGAGAGCCGCCCCTGGCGGTCCCGCCAGGGCAGCGCGCGCGGCCGCCGCCGTGTCGCCGCGGGCCGCACGGCGGCCATCCGCGTGATCGTTCCGTCCGCCATCGCCTCCTCATATGCCACCGCGCAGGGGAAATGCCAGGGCTGGTGCATTTCGTCACATGCACCGCTAGAAGTGCCCATGCGCCGCCGTCTCGCCGCCCTCGCCCTGTTCGCCCTGCTGTCACTGCCGGCCGCAGCCGAGCCGCCGGGACAGAGTGCGCGCCTGAGCTTCACCGTCTATGCCGCCGGGCTGCACGTGCTGACGATCGACACCGAGTTCAGCCTCAGCCCGACTGCCTATCGTGTCGATACGCTGTTTCGCACCGCGGGGGTCGCGGGATTCCTGCACCCTGGCGAGCAGCTCACCGTCTCGACCGGCCGCTGGCAGGGGCTTCGCGCGGTTCCGGAGTTCTATCAATCGATCGGTCACTGGTCGGGCGACCCGCGGCGCGTCGTCATCGATTACGGCGCGAACCCGCCCGCGCTGCGCGAGCTCGTTCTGGCGCCGGACGCCGCCCGCACGCCGGTCCCGCCCGCGCTGCTTGCGGGCAGCGGCAACCTGCTGAGCGCTTTCGCCGAGATGATCCGCGCCTATCAGAGCACCGGCCGGTGCGAGACGCATCTGCACGCATTCGATGGCAGGATCCTCACCGATTTGTCCAGCCGCAGCGACGGGGTGGAGCAGATCGACAACCCGGCCTATCGCGGTCCGGCGCTGCGTTGCGATTATGTGGGGTATCCGATTGCCGGGCTGCCGGCCGATGCGAGCGCCGAGGAGCGGGCGAAACCCGTGCAGAAGGGCGCGATCTGGCTCGGACGCGTGTTGCCGGGCTTTCCCCCGTTGCCGGTGCAGATGAGCTTCCTGACCCGCTGGTTCGGCGAGGTGACGGCGCACCTCGCCGCCGCCGCGCCGGAAGCGGCGATGACGCTGACACTGGCACAGCCGCACTCGTAAGGAGGGTCTGGGATGCGTGTTTCCACCGTGTTGCCGGTCGAGGACTGGCGCGCCTGCAGCGAAGCGGCGCGCCGCGCCGAGGACGAGGGCTTCGACAACGTGCAGTCGAACGAGCTGCGTCACGACCCGTTCGCGCCGCTCGCGTTCGCGGCACTCGCCACCGAGCGCGTGCAGCTCGCGACCTCGGTTGCCATCGCCTTCCCGCGCAGCCCGATGATCGTCGCCAATCAGACCTGGGATTTGCACCGCCACTCGCGCGGGCGGTTCGTGATTGGGCTCGGCAGCCAGGTGAAGGCGCACAACGAGCGCCGGTTCAGCGTGCCCTGGACCGCGCCGGCCGAGCGCATGGGAGAGTATATCGAGGCGCTGCGGGCGATATTCCGCTGCTGGGAATTTGGCGAGAAGCTCGACTACCGCGGCAAGCACTACAGTTTCACGCTGATGACGCCCGAGTTCACGCCACCCGGGACCGGGCTCGCTTTGCCGCCCATCGCGCTCGCCGCGGTCGGGCCATTGATGACGCGCACCGCCGCGCGGCTGGCCGACAGCGTGCGCCTGCACGGGTTCGCGACGCGCGCCTATCTCGAACAGGTGGTGATGCCGCAGATCGAGACCGAGCTCGGTGCGGCCGGGAAGTCCCGCGCGGCGTTCGAGATCACCGGCGGCGGCTTCATCGCCACCGGGCCGGACGAGGCTGCGGTGCGGGCTGCCGCGGAGAAGATTCGCTACCGGATCGGCTTCTATGGCTCGACGCCCGCCTATCGCGGCGTGCTCGATGTGCACGGCCTATCCGATCTCGGCGTGCGCCTCCATCAGATGTCGCGCGAGGGAAAATGGCACGAGCTGGCGGCGCAGATCTCCGATGAAACGCTCGACCTGTTCACCGCCCGCGCGCCCTACGAGGGGATCGCGGAGGCAATCGAGAAACGGTTCGGCGGCATCACCGACACGGTGACGATCGACTTCCTGCCAAGCGACACGGCGACGACGCGGCGGAAGGTAATCGAAGCGATCCACCGCGTGCCGCACCGGTTCCAGGGATTCCGCACCGCCACAGCCCACGCGGGGTGAGCAGGGGGCGGGGACGGTGCGGCGGAGCGTCCCTAGCCGCGCTCCAGCCGCATCACGCCCCCCGCCCCGGCCACCAGCGCGGCCGAAACCATCGCCGGAAACAGCCCCGTTTCCACCACACCGACGATCTCCTTGAGCCGGCGATGCAGCGCCGCCGGATCGGCGATCGCCCGGCAGGCGCAATCGAGGATCAGGTTGCCGCCGTCGGTGACGAACGGCGCACCGCCCGTGCCCCGCCGCAGCGCGGGCTCGACGCCAGCCGCCGCAAGCCGGGCGGCGGTGGTTTCCCACCCGAACGCCACCACCTCCACGGGCACCGGCGCGTGCGTGCCCAGTCGGTCCACGAGCTTGCTGTCGTCGGCGACGATCATCAGCCGGTCGGACGCCGCCGCGACAAGCTTTTCGCGCAGGAGCGCGCCGCCCAGCCCCTTGATCAGATCAAGCGAGCCGCGCGCGATCTCGTCGGCGCCGTCGATCGTCAGATCGAGCCGCGACCGTTCGGCAAAGGTCACGAGCGGAATCCCCTCCGCCCGCGCCTGTGCCGCCGTGCGTTCCGAGGTCGGGATAGCGGCGATCCTGAGCCCCGCACGCACGCGCCGCCCAAGCGCGGCCACGGCGAAATAGGCGGTTGAGCCGGTGCCGAGCCCGACCGCCATCCCGTCCTGAACCATCGCCGCCGCCGCCTCGCCCGCTTCCCGCTTGCGGGCAGCCTTCGGGTCGGTCTCCGTCGCTTCCGTCATGGCCCGCTCATAGGCTCTCGCAGCCCTTCCCGCCACGCCCTTGCGCCGCCCGGCGCGGCTGCGCATTTTGCCGAGGATGCGGACAAGACGAGGTCACGGCGCGGCGATGGATGGCGGCAGCGAGACGCGGCGGATCACCATCCATCGGCCAGAGGATTTCGCGGGGATGCGGCGGGCCGGGCGGCTCGCCGCCGAGACCCTCGACATGATCACGACCCATGTGAAGCCGGGCGTCACCACGGGCGAGCTCGACCGCATCTGCCATGAGTTCATCCTGGCCAACGGGGCCACGTCCGCCTCGCTGAATTACCGCGGATTTCCGAAGTCGGTCTGCATCTCGATCAACCATGTCGTCTGCCACGGCATCCCGGGGGACCGGCGCCTGCTGCATGGCGACATCCTCAATATCGACGTCACCGTGATCCTGGATGGCTGGCACGGCGATTCCTCGCGCATGTATGTCGCCGGCACGCCGTCCACCAAGGCGCGCAACCTGATGGACGTGACCTACGAGGCTCTGATGCGTGGGGTGCGCGCCGTCCGCCCGGGTGTCACGCTGGGCGACGTCGGCCACGCCATCCAGTCCTATGTGGAGGGCCAGCGTTTCTCGGTGGTGCGCGATTTCTGCGGGCACGGGATCGGACGGCACTTCCACGAGCCGCCCAACGTGCTGCATTTCGGCCGCCCCGGCGAAGGCCCACGCCTCTTGCCCGGGATGTTCTTCACCATCGAGCCGATGGTGAACGCCGGCCGCCCCGAAGTGAAAATCCTGGAGGACGGCTGGACCGCCGTCACCCGCGACCGCAGCCTGTCGGCGCAGTTCGAGCACATGGTCGGCGTCACTGAAACCGGCGTCGAAGTATTTACCCTTTCGCCGGCAGGATACGAGAAGCCGCCCTATCCGGTCGGCTGACGCGCCCGGCCGTCCGCCGGGCCTCCGGCCCGGGGCGGCGATCATGGCGCGACAACGCAGCGGCCTTTCCGAACAGATGCACCTCCTGGACGAGGCGATCGGCGCCGAGGGCCATCGCGCGCGGATGCGCGCCCGCCTGCTGACCGCCGGGCCGGACGCGCTGGCCGATCACGAAATGCTGGAGATGGTGCTGTTTCTCGCGCTTCCCCGCCGCGACACCAAGCCGATCGCCCGCGCGCTCCTCGCCCGCTTCGGCAGCTTCGCCGCGGTCATCGCGGCGCCCTTGCAGGACCTGCGCGGCATCGACGGGCTGGGCGAAGCCAGCATCGCCGCGCTCAAGCTCGTGCACGCCGCCTCGGTGCGCCTGCTGCGTGCCGAGGTGATCGGGCGGCCCGTTCTCTCCTCCTGGGACCGGCTAATGGACTATCTCACCGCCACGCTGGCGCGCGAGCGGATCGAGCAGTTTCGCGTGCTCTTTCTCGACACCCGCAACCGGCTGATCGCCGACGAGATGCAGGGCCGCGGCACGGTGAACCACACGCCCGTCTATCCGCGCGAGGTCGCCCGCCGCGCGCTGGAGCTGAACGCCGCCGCCGTAATCCTGGTGCACAACCACCCGAGCGGCGATCCTGCCCCCTCGCATGACGACGTGGCGATGACCCAGGAGGTGCGCGCCGCGCTGTCGGCGGTTTCGGTGCTGCTGCACGACCACATCATCGTCGGCAACGGAAAATGGACGAGTCTGCGCCAGCTCGGCGCGCTCTGACGAGCGGCACAGAAGAGTTCCCCCTCGCCGTGCTGGAGGGGCTAGAGGGAGGGGCATATCCCCTTGCCCACCCGGAACACCCGGGAGAGAAGCTCCCGAAACCCCAGGGAGCGAACGCCCCATGACCGAACCCTGCGATCTGAGCGCCGTGGAAGCGCGCCGCCTGATCGGCGCGAAGCGCCTGTCCGCGACCGAGCTTCTAGAGAGCTGCCTCGCGCGGATCGACGCCATCAATCCGGCCGTCAACGCCATTGTCGCCCGCGACGACGCAGCCGCCCGCCGGGCCGCGAAGGCAGCCGACACGGCCGTAGCCCGCGGCGAGGCGCTCGGCCTGCTGCACGGACTGCCGCTCGGCGTGAAGGATTTGGAGGCGGCCGCCGGCCTGCCCTTCACCCGCGGCAGCCCGATCCACAGGAACGAGGTTGCCGAAGCGGACAGCCTGAGCGTCGGCCGGCTGCGCAACGCGGGCGCGGTGGTGGTGGGCAAGACCAACACGCCCGAGTTCGGCGCCGGCGCCAACACGCGCAACGCCGTCTATGGCGCGACCGGCAACCCGTTCGACCCCGCGAAATCCGCCGCCGGCTCTTCCGGCGGCTCGGCCGTCGCGCTCGCCTGCGACATGGTTCCTATCGCCACCGGCTCCGACACCGGCGGCAGCCTACGGAACCCCGCCGCCTTCTGCGGCATCGTCGGCTTTCGTCCCACGCCCGGCCTTGTTCCCTACGAGGGCCGCACGCTCGGCTGGTCGGGGCTGCCGGTGCGTGGCCCGATGGCGCGCAACGTGCCCGATCTCGCGCTGATGCTCGCCGCGATGGTCGGCGACGACGCCGCCGATCCGCTCGCCACCACGATCCTCGGCCGCACCGTGCGCCGCGCCGAGGACTTCGCGGTTCCGCCCGAAACCGATCTCTCCCGCCTGCGCGTGGCGCTCACGCCCGATTTCGGCACCGCCCCCACCGAGCGCCACGTCGCCGAGGTGTTCGCCGAGAAGACCGGCCTGTTCCGCCATGTCTTCGCGCGCGCCGACGATGCGCATCCCGATTGCGCCGGCGCCGACGAGGCCTTCGAGGTGATGCGCGCGCAGAACTTCCTCGCCACGCATCTCGAGAAGGTCCGCACCCGCCCGCAGGATGTCGGCCCCAATGTGCGCGCCAACGTGGAGGAAGGGCTGCGCTACAGCGCGACCGACGTCGCCCGCGCGCACGCCGCGCAGACCGCGCTCTATCGGCGCTGGCAGGATTTTTTCGCCGGCTACGACGTGATCCTATCGCCCGCGATCACCATCAGCCCGCGCTCCTGGCGCGAGCTTTACCCCAAAGAGATCGACGGCAAGCCCACCCGCACCTATTTCCACTGGCTATCGCTCGCCTATGTCGTAACGCTCGCCGGCCATCCCGCTCTCTCGCTGCCGGTTGGTCTCGACCGCAACGGGATGCCCTTCGGCTTGCAGATCGTCGGGCCCCGGGGCGGCGATGCGCTGGTGCTCGGCGTCGCCGCCGCGCTGGAGCGGATGCTCGCGGGCGACCCGCGCACCGCGCGCCCGGTGCCCGACCTCGTTCGCCTGCGCGCCGCCCGCCCGCTCAGCGAGGCCGAGGGGTTTTTCGGCTTCGATTGATGCGGAGTCGCGACCGTCCGAACACGAAGCCGCCGATACGATTTATATCGTTACTCCGGCATCGAGCTTAGGCGCTAACGCCCGATACTTGACGAGGACGGACCGATCGTGGAGCCGATCGGCTGCCGATCGCAGGGCGATCGCTGCTATTCGCCCACCAGCCGATAGGTTCGGTGGCAGGCGGCGCAGTTCCGCAGCGTCTCGCCCAGCATCCCGACGAGCTGCATGGAGGGGGCGCCGGCCTGCGCCGCACTGGCCAAATCGTCGAATCCGGCGCGCGCACCCCCCATCATGGCGGTCCAGTCCGGTGTCTCCTTCGCTTTCAACCCGGGCGGGATCGAAGACAGCGGCGTGCCCTTGCGCCCGCGGGCCGCGGCTTCCTCGGCGACGGTCTTCAGGTCGCCCTTGGCCAGGGCCGCGGTGATCGCCTGAGTCGATTCCAGGAACAGGCGCATTTGTCCGAGGATGAACGCGCGTTCCGCCTCGGTACGCGGGGCGGGCTGGCGGGCATCCTGCGCCAGCGACGGCGTTGCAATCAAAACAGATACGGCGATCAGGCTGGCAAGGCGCGACATGGCAGGGTTTCCGGCGGTGAGGCGCGGAGTGTGTATGCCGACTGAAAACCCTGGAATGATCGTTTTTCGTATGGGGGTATAAGCGGCTCCATGGGCGGCGGCATTCGAAGCTGGGACAGGCTGATCGGCGGGCGGCTGCGGCTGCGGGAGCTGCGCGTTCTGCATGCGGTGGTCCAGGCCGGGAGCATGGCGAAAGCCGCGCAGGAATTGTCGATGACTCAGCCCGCCGTGTCACAGGCGATCAGCCATTTGGAAACGGCCCTGCGCGTCCCGTTGCTGGAGCGGAGCCCGGCCGGAGTCGCGCCGACCCCGTTCGGCGCCGCGCTGCTGCGCCGGGCGCTGGAAGCGACCGACATCCTAGCCGAGGGGCTGCGCGAGATCAGGGCGCTGTCTGATCCGGGAGCGGCGGAAATCGTCGTCGGTACCAGCGAATCCCACATCGCCGGCGGCGCCCTCGCCGCCACGCTCTTCGCCCTGCGGCAACGCTATTCGCGGCTCCGGGTCCAGGTCGTCGAGTCCAACACCGCCGCGATGACGTTCGGCGACCTGCGCGACCGGCGCGTCGACGTGATGCTGGGGCGCGGCACCCGCGACGGCGCGCCCGACGATGTGCGGCAAGATGTGCTGCTGGAGGAGGCGCTTCTCGTCGTCGCCGGCGGCCACAATGTCTGGGCGCATGCGCCGGCGATGCGGTTTGCCGATCTGGCGGGCAAGCCCTGGGTGCTCGCGCCCGCCGGCACGGCGGTCTACGAGCTGGTGGCGGCAGCGCATCGGGCGGAAGGGCTGAGCATGGATCCGCCGGTCGTGACCACCTATTCGATGATGCTGCGCCTACAGCTCTTGGCGTCCGGCGATTTCGTCACGGCGTTTCCGGAAAGTCTCGTGCGAAATCTGGCACCAGCATGGAACTTGAGGGTGCTCCCGCTGCGGCTGGGTGCTGCGCTGCCGGTGTCCGCCTACACGCTGCGGAGCCGTGCTGCCAGCCCGGCTATCCAGGCCTTCATCGAGGTTGCTCGCGCCATTAGCTGCGGTGATGGTGGGCGCGAGAGGGATCGAACCTCTGACCCCCTCCATGTCAAGGAGGTGCTCTCCCGCTGAGCTACGCGCCCATACCGGCGGGTCGTTCTCTACGGGCTCGGCAACCGCGCCGCAAGCCTCAGGCGGGACCGGCCTCCACCGCCGCGACATCGAGCAGACGCTCGATCACCTCCGGCTCCTGCGCTCCGGCGATCGCGTGCCGTCCGGCCACGACGAAACAGGGCACGCCGTTGATGCCGAGCCGGTGCGAGCGAAGATTCTCGGCATGAATCGCGTCGGTCTCCTGATCGCTCGTCAGGAATCGCCGCGCCTCGGCCGGGTCGAGCCCGCAAGCGGCGGCGATCGCCACCAGCATCCCCAAGTCGCCGATATCGAGCCCGTCGGTGAAATGGGCGCAAAACAGCGCCTCCACCATCCCGTCCGCCGCCCCGTAGCGGCCCGCGAAGCGCACCAGCCGGTGCGCGTTCACCGAGGATGGCGTGCGGCGGATGCGGTCGAAGCGGAACAGCACGCCCTCTGACCGCCCGATCTCCGAGATCGAGGCATAAAGCCGCCGCGCCCGGTCCTCGCCGCCGAATTTCCGCACCACGTATTCCGGCCGGGACATCCCGGACCGCGGCATGTCGGGATTGAGCAGGAACGGGCGCCAAGTGAGATCGACCAGCAGGTCGGGGCGGTGGCGCACCGTGCGCGCGAGCCGGCGCACGCCCAGGAAGCACCAGGGGCAGACGAGGTCGAACACCACGTCGACGGACAGGCGGGCCTTGGGCGGAGCGAGAATGTTCACGACGCGCTCGCTGCGGCTGTCACCGAAGCATCATCCGAGTCTGGCGGTGCCGGGGCAAGTGGCACATATCCCCGGTCACATGAAGCAAAGCCCGGACGCCCTGGAAACCGTCGCATTGGAGGTGCCGGACTGGGCGCTGGAGCCCTTCGAGGCGGCGCTCGGCGCCGCCTGCGACACAGTGAGCTTCTTCCGCGACGAACAGACCGGACGCTGGCGGATCGAGGGCGTGAAGCGCGCCGGCGCCGACGAGCCGGCCCTCGCGGCGGCCCTTGCCCTCGCCTCCGGGCTCACCGGACTCAGCCCCGTCCTCGAGCGTGCCCCGACGCCGGCCGAGGGCTGGCTCGCCCGCAGCTATGCCGGCTTCCCTCAGCAGCGTATCGGCGCCCGGTTCGCCGTGCGGGGCTCGCACCTGCAAGGCCCCGCCGCACCCGGGCGCATCACGCTCGTGCTGGACGCCGGTCTCGCCTTCGGCTCCGGCGAGCACGGCTCGACCCAGGGCTGCCTCATCGCGCTGGAACGGATCGCCCGATCGCACCGCCCGCGCCGCATCCTCGACCTCGGCACCGGCTCGGGCATCCTGGCGCTCGCCGCCACGCAGCTCCTGCGCCGCCCCACACGCGCCGCCGATATCGAGCCCTGGTCGGTGCGGCTCGCCCGCCGCAACGCGGGGGCGAACGGCGTCGCACCGCTGGTGCGGGCGCAGCTCGCGGACGGCTGGCGGAGCCGGTTCGTGCGGGCGGGCGCCCCCTACGACCTCGTGCTGGCCAACATCCTCGCCCGCCCGCTCGCCCTGATGGCGCACCGATTGGCCGCCCATCTCGCGCCGGGCGGCGTGGCGGTACTTTCGGGGCTGCTCGTTCAGCAGTCACGCGCCGTGCTCGCCGCCCACCGCCGTCATGGGCTCGCGCTGCGGTTCGCGGTCGATTGCGGCCGCTGGCGCACGCTTGCCCTGACGCGGCGCTACTTGGCCCGTTCGAGGATCGACACGTAGTTCGCCACGGCCGCCCCGCCCATGTTGAACACGCCGCCGATATCGGCCTTGGCGAGCTGCATCCCCTCCGGCGCCTGGCCGGTGAGCTGCATCGCCACCAGCGCGTGCATGGAGACCCCGGTGGCGCCGATCGGGTGGCCCTTGGCCTTCAGTCCCCCCGAGGGATTGACCGGCAGGCGGCCGTCCTTCTGGGTCCAACCCTCCAGCACCGCGCGCGCGCCCTGGCCGGGTGCGGCGAGCCCCATCGCCTCGTATTCGATCAGCTCGGCAATGGTGAAGCAGTCATGGCTCTCGACGAAGGACAGATCGCCGAGCTTCAGCCCGGCCGCATCGAATGCCTGCCGCCACGCCGCCGCCGCGCCTTCGAACTGGGTGATGTCGCGCTTGCTGATCGGCAGGTAGTCGTTCACCTGCACCGCAGCGCGGAAACGCACCGCCTTGCCCATGCTGGCCGCCGTCTCCTCGTCGGTCAGCACGAGCGCCGCCGCGCCGTCCGAGACGAGCGAGCAGTCGGTGCGCTTCAAGGGCTGCGCGACATAGGGATTTTTCTCGCTCAGCGTGCGGCAGAACTCGAAACCGAGATCCTTCCGCATCTGCGCGAACGGATTGGCGACCCCGTTCTTGTGGTTCTTGGCGGCGATGGCGGCCAGCGCGTCCGACTGATCGCCGTAGCGCTGGAAATAGCGTTCCGCGATACGGCCGAACACGCCGGCGAAACCGGCGGGAATGTCGGATTCCTCGCGCTTGTAGCTCGCCTTGAGCAGAATATCGCCGACCTCGGGGCCGGGCGTGGCGGTCATCTTCTCAACGCCGATCACCAGCGCGAAGCGTCCGCGCCCGGAGGCGAGGAAGTCGCGCGCCCCGTGCACCGCCGCCGAGCCCGAGGCGCAGGCGTTCTCGAAACGTGTGGAGGGCTTGAACCGGAGTTCCGGCAAGTGCTGCAGCACGAGCGAGGAGGGAAAATCCTGCGGCGAGAAGCCGTTGTTGAACAGGCTGACAAAGCTCGCGTCTATGTCCGCCGGGCCGATGCCGGCGTCGGCGATGGCAGCGCCGGCCACGCGGCCGATCAGGCTCTCGATATCGGGGTCTTCGAGTTTGCCGAACGGGGAATGCGCCCATCCGACGATGCAGGCTTCCGGCATGTGATCCTCCACGAACGGCTATTCGGTGCACCCGGTTCGGGCATAGGGTTCCCGCAAAGGGATGCGGAAACCGATGCTGTTCAGCACGAGATCGCCCTCGGTGATCCGCTCCGGCTCACCCGGCCACTCGCCCGCCACCGCGCTTAGCCCCGCCGCTCTAGCGGCACGTAATCGCGCTGCGTCGGCCCGGTATAGATCTGCCGCGGGCGGCCGATGCGCTGCTCGGGGTCCTCGTGCATCTCCTGCCACTGGCTGATCCAGCCGACCGTGCGGGAAACCGCGAACAGAGCGGTGAACATGCTGGTCGGGAACCCCATCGCCTTCAGGATGATGCCCGAATAGAAATCGACGTTCGGATAGAGCTTGCGCTCCAGGAAATACGGGTCGTGCAGCGCGATGTGCTCAAGCTCCATGGCGAGCTCGAGCAGCGGGTCGTCCACCCCGAGCTCTTCCAGCACGTCGTGGCACGCCTTCTGGATGATCTTCGCGCGCGGGTCGTAGTTCTTGTACACCCGGTGGCCGAAGCCCATCAGCCTCGTATGGCTGCCGCGATCCTTCACCTCGCTCAGAAACTCGGGGATGTTCCGCTTGTGGCCGATCTCGGTCAGCATTTTCAGCACGGCCTCGTTGGCGCCGCCATGCGCCGGCCCCCACAGGCTCGCGATACCGGCCGCGATGCAGGCGAACGGATTGGCCCCCGTCGATCCCGCCAGCCGCACGGTGCTCGTGGAGGCGTTCTGTTCGTGATCGGCATGCAGGATCATGATCAGGTCCATCGCCTTGGCGAGCGTCGGGCTCACCTCGTACGGCTCGGCCGGGACGGCGTGGAACATGTGCAGGAAGTTCTCGGCATAGCCGAGATCGTTGCGCGGATAAACGAAGGGCTGGCCGACATTGTATTTGTGCGCCCAGGCGGCGATCGTCGGCATCTTTGCGATCAGCCGGAAGGCGCTGATCATCCGGCTCTTGGGATCGTTCACATCCAGGCTGTCATGATAGAAAGCCGACAGCGCTCCCACCACGCCGCACATCACCGCCATCGGGTGCGCGTCGCGGCGGAAGCCGTTGAAGAACGCGCGGATCTGTTCGTGCAGCATCGTGTGCCGCATCACCCCGAGCTCGAAGGTCTTGAGCTGCTCGGGGCTCGGCAGCTCCCCGTGCATGATCAGGTAGGCGACTTCGAGGAAGGTCGATTTCTCGGCGAGCTGCTCGATCGGGTAGCCGCGGTAGAGCAGGATCCCGGCATCGCCGTCGATATAGGTGATCTTGCTCTCGCAGGAGGCGGTGGCGCCATAGCCCGGGTCGTAGGTGAAGACGCCGAGATCGCCGTAGAGGCGGCGGATGTCGGCCACCGCCGGGCCGATACTCCCCTCGATCAGCGGCAGCTTGGCGGATTTATTCGATCCGTCGAGAGTAACCGTCAGGAATCGCTTCGCCGAGCCGCTCATTGGCTTCTCCTAGGCCAGGGACGCGATGCGCCGCGCCACGTCTCGCCTAATTATGGTGGCTCCAGGCCGCTGGCAACCTTCGCAGGTGCAGCAAGTCCGCGCGACGGGGCGGGATTGCCACCGCAATGAAACGGCAGCGCGCCGATGAGGCCCTGGTCGCAAGCGGCCTCGCCGAGAGCCGCAGCCGGGCCCAAGCCCTGATCATGGCGGGGCTCGTGTTCAGCGGCGAGCGGCGGATCGACAAGCCGGGTCAGGCCCTTGCTGAAGGCGCCGGCCTCGAAGTCCGGGGCCAGGACCATCCCTGGGTCTCACGCGGCGGTCTCAAGCTCGCGCACGGGCTGGCGGCGTTCGGCTTCAGCCCGGAGGGACGGATCTGCCTCGACATCGGCGCTTCCACCGGCGGCTTCACCGACGTGCTGCTCGCCCACGGCGCGCTGCGGGTCCATGCGGTCGATGTCGGCCACGGCCAGCTCGCCTGGAAGCTGCGTGCCGACCCCCGCGTGATCGTCCACGAGCGCACCAACGCCCGCCATCTCGGCGCGGCCGAGATCGCTGAGCCGGTCGGCGCCCTGGTCTGCGACGCGAGTTTCATCTCGCTCCGCGCCGTGCTGCCGGCGCCCCTCGCGCTTTGCGCGCCCGGCGCGTGGGCCGTCGCGCTGATCAAGCCGCAGTTCGAGGCCGGGCGGCAGGCGGTCGGCAAGCGTGGCGTGGTCCGCGACCCGGCCGTCCACGCCTCGGTCTGCGCCGGCATCCGCGACTGGTGGGCGGCCCTGCCGGGCTGGAGCGTTGCCGGCCTTTGCGAAAGCCCGATCACCGGTCCGGAGGGCAACAAGGAGTTCCTGATCGGCGCGGTGCGCGAGCGGGGCCCCTGAGCACGGCGGCTTCCCTCGCCGCCTTATGCCCTGCATGATGGACCGCAAGATTGTTACCGGGAAAGGACGTCCATGACCGATGGCGGCAGCCTCGACACGCGCACCGCGCGCATCTCCGCCGAGGAGGCGCTGGCGCTGCACGCGGAAGGCCGACCCGGCAAGCTCGAGACCCGCATTTCCAAGCCGCTCACCACCGCGCGCGAACTGTCGCTCGCCTACTCGCCAGGTGTGGCCGAACCCTGCCTGCACATCGCGCGTGACGCTGCGCTCGCCTACGAATACACGACCAAGGGCAACATGGTGGCGGTGATTTCGAACGGCACCGCCGTGCTCGGGCTCGGCAATCTCGGCGCCGTCGCCTCGAAGCCGGTGATGGAAGGCAAGGTCGCGCTGTTCAAGCGGTTCGCCGACGTGGACGGCATCGACCTTGAAATCGACACCGAGGACGTGGACGAATTCGTCAACGCCGTGCGTTTCCTGGGACCAGGCTTCGGCGGGATCAACCTTGAGGACATCAAGGCGCCCGAGTGCTTCATCATCGAGCAGCGCCTGCGCGAGCTGATGGACATTCCGGTCTTTCACGACGACCAGCACGGCACCGCCATCGTCGCCGCCGCCGGCCTCATCAATGCCTGCTATCTCACGAACCGCGAGCTGCGCGACCTCAAGCTCGTGGTGAACGGCGCGGGCGCAGCCGCCATCGCCTGCGTCGAACTGCTCAAGGCGATGGGCGTGCGCCCCGAGCATGTCGTGCTCTGCGACACCAAGGGCGTCGTCTATCAGGGTCGCCGCGAGGGCATGAACCAGTGGAAGTCGGCGCACGCCGTCGCTACCAAGGCGCGCACGCTCGCCGAGGCGGTGGAAGGGTCGGACGTGTTCTTCGGGCTGTCCGTCAAGGGGGCACTGACGCCGGCGATGGTCAGCAGCATGGCGGCCAAGCCGATCATCTTCGCGATGGCCAACCCCGATCCCGAGATCGCGCCGGAGGAGGCGCGCGCCGTCAGCCCCGATGCGATCATCGCCACCGGCCGCAGCGACTACCCGAACCAGGTCAACAACGTGCTCGGCTTCCCCTACATCTTCCGCGGCGCGCTCGATGTGCGCGCGAGCACGATCAACGACGCGATGAAGATCGCCGCCGCCGAGGCTTTGGCGAAGCTCGCGCGCGAGGACGTGCCGGACGAGGTGCACACTGCCTCGGCCGGCCGCCGCCTCACCTTCGGGCCCGATTACATCATCCCCAATGCCTTCGACCCGCGCCTGATGTCCTGGGTGCCGCCGGCGGTCGCCAAGGCGGCGATGGAGTCCGGCGTCGCCCGGAAGCCGCTCGATGATTTGCGCCGCTACGCGCGCGGGCTTTCCGGCCGGCTCGATCCCACTGCCGGCGCGCTCGACCGCATCCTGGAATCGGTTCGCGCCGCGCCCAAGAAGGTGGTGTTCGCCGAGGGCGAGGAGGAGAAGATCGTCCGCGCCGCCGTCGCGTTCCGCAATGGCGGCTACGGCACGCCGGTCTTGATCGGCCGCGAGGAGCGGGTGCTGGCGACGATGCAGAGCCTCGGGTTGGGGCGCGTGGACGGGATCGAGATCCACAACGCGCGGCTCTCGCAGGCGAATCCGAAATACGTGGACTTCCTCTATCGCCGCTTGCAGCGGCGCGGCTATTTGCAGCGTGACTGCCAGCGGCTCGTGAACCAGGACCGCAACGTGTTCGCCGCCTGCATGGTCGCCACCGGCGACGCCGACGCGATGGTCACGGGCCTCACCCGCTCGACCGAAGTGTGCCTGGACGATATCGGCCAGGCGATCGACCCCGCGCCCAACGCAACCGCCTTCGGCCTCACCCTGATGGTGGGAATGCGCGGGCGTACGCTGTTCGTCGCCGACACGCTGATCCATTTCCGCCCGAACGCCGAGCAGCTCGCCGCGATCGCCACGGGTGCGGCGCGCGTCGCCCGCGCCTTCGGCCATGAGCCGCGCGTTGCGCTGCTGTCGCACACCACCTTCGGCGCGGCGATGCACCCGGCGGCGGCGGTGATGCGCGATGCGATCGGTCTGCTCGACTCGAAGAAGGTCGATTTCGAATATGACGGCGAGATGAGCCCCGATGTAGCGCTCGATCCCGCCTTGCGCGCGCTCTATCCGTTCTGCCGGCTCACCGGCCCCGCCAATGTGCTGGTGATGCCGGGGCTTCATTCCTCGCACATCGTCTCGCGACTCACGCCGAAGATGGTGGGGGGCACCACGATCGGGCCCCTGCTGGTCGGCCTCAGCCACGCCGTGCAGATCATGCGGATGGACGAGTCCGTCAGCCAGATCGTAGATTTGGCCTGCCTGGCGGCCTATCAGGCGGCGGTCCAGGTGTAGGAACGCAAACATGCAGGTCGAGATCGAATATTGCGGGATGTGAGGCTACGAGCCGCGAGCCCGTGAGGCCCGCGACCTGATCTCTGCCCGCGTCCCCGGCGCGGAAATCGCCCTCCGCAAGTCGAGCGGCGGCGTGTTCGAGATCACCGTCAACGGCACGCTGCGCTACTCGAAGAAGGCCACCGGCCGTTTCCCAACCGAGGACGAGGTTCTCCGCGCCCTCGCCTGAGGCCGCTCTCACCCGGCCGCACGCAGCGGGGCGGAGTGAGGGCGTGCTGAGGCACGAAACGCGGAACTGCACCGCGTGCTTGCCGCTTGAACCCCGGTGCGCCGCCCCGACCTGAGGGGAGGTCCGGCTTGCCGTAGCCGCGCCGCAATGGCATGGCCCGGCCCTCGCCTGCCAGGAACCCGGTGCGACCCTTGATGGATGGTGCTCTGCTGCCCGAGTCCCCCGAGCTGGGGTTCGGGTTCCGTTTCGACGACCTCGCCAGCCGCGACGGGCTGATCCGGCTCGACCGGCTGTTCGTCGCGCGGCTGGCGGCGGATGCGCCCGCGTTGCACGCCCGCCTGATGGCCGCCCGCGCCGCGCCCGACGCGCTGGATGCCAAGGAAGAGGGCGAACTGGTGGTCGCCCTCGGCCCCGCGCTCGATACGTTTCTCGGTGAACTGTTCGGCATCGGCGCAGAGCTCGCGGCGCTCAACAGCGCCACCCTCGCGCTCGATCCGATCCACGCCTGCAAGCGCCTGTTCGTGCAGCGTCAGGCGGTGAAGAAATACCCCGACCCCTCGAACCTCGACGGTCCAAGTCTGCGGGCGGCGCTGGAGGCGCGCTTCGGCGAGGCGCTGACGGATGCGAGCTTCGCCCGCCATGTCACGCACTGGGAAAAGTCGGCCGATGGCGAGGCGCTCGATCAGGCGGCCCGCTACGCCGCGTGGGCGACACTGACAGCAGCCGGGCAAGCGGCGCACAAGGGCACGATTCTGTTCAAGGTGCCGCACAAGATCGACCCGCAGCATCAGGTTCCCGTGGAGACGACCGAGCGCGACGGCGTCACGATGCTGCGCCTGCCCGAGCGTTACTGGCGCCAGCGCGACGGCTTCGCGCTGACCGATCCCGGCATGTCCCCGGCGCAGGCGCTCGATCAGATGAACTACTGCATCTGGTGCCACACGCAGGGAAAGGATTCGTGCAGCAAGGGGCTGAAGGACCGCAAAACCGGCGCCTACCAGAAATCCCCATTCGGCGTGCCGCTGATGGGCTGCCCTCTTGATGAAAAGATCAGCGAGATGCACACGCTGCGCGCCCAGGGCAGCGTGCTCGGCGCCTTCGCCGCCATCGCGGTGGATAACCCGATGATGGCCGCCACCGGCCATCGCATCTGCAACGACTGCATGAAGGCCTGCATCTACCAGCGCCAGGAGCCGGTCGATATCCCGCAGGCCGAGACCTCGATCCTCAAGGACGTGCTCGCTTTGCCCTGGGGGTTCGAAATCTACGCCCTGCTGACGCGCTGGAACCCGCTCGATATCCGCCGCCCGCTGCCGCGCCCCGCGAGCGGGCGCAAGGTGCTGATCGTCGGCCTCGGCCCCGCCGGTTTCACTCTCGCGCATCACCTGTTGAACGACGGACACACGGTGGTCGCCATCGACGGGCTGAAGATCGAGCCGCTCGGCTTCGATCCCGCCCGCCCGGTGCGCGAGGCCGCTAGCCTGTTCGAGAACCTGGACGACCGGGTGATGGCGGGGTTCGGCGGCGTCGCCGAGTACGGGATCACGGTTCGCTGGAACAAGAACTACTTGAAACTGGTGCGCCTTCTGCTCGAACGCCGGCGTGAGTTCGCGCATTTCGGCGGCGTGCGCTTCGGCGGCGGCGGCACGCTGTCGATCGACGACGCCTGGGCGATGGGATTCGATCACATCGCGCTCTGCATGGGCGCGGGAAAGCCGACGGTGCTCGACATCCCGAACGGGCTCGCGCGCGGCGTGCGTCAAGCCTCCGATTTCCTGATGGCCTTGCAGCTCACTGGGGCGGCGAAGCTCTCTTCGATCGCCAATCTTCAGCTGCGGATGCCGGTGGTGGTGATCGGCGGCGGACTGACCGCGATCGACACCGCGACCGAAAGCCTCGCCTATTACGTCCGGCAGGTGGAGAAGTTCGCGCTCCGCTACCGCACCCTGATCGCCGAGCGCGGCACCGATGCGGTGCGCGCCGGATGGACAGTGGAAGAGGCCGCCATCGCCGACGAATACCTCGCCCACGAAGCCGCGATCCGCGCCGAGCGCGCGGCGGCGGCGCGGGAAGGCCGCCCGCCCGCCCTCGCCCGCCTCTTGGAGGAATGGGGCGGCGCGACCATCGCCTATCGCCGCACCCTGCTAGACAGCCCCTCCTACACGCTGAACCACGAGGAAGTGGCGAAGGCGATGGAGGAGGGCGTGCGCTTCGCCGAGGGGCTTACGCCCGTCGCGGTGGAAGTGGACCAGTACGGCCATGCGTGCGCCCTGCGGGTGCGGCGCAAGGACGGCAGCGAGGCGGCGCTGCGAGCGCGCGCGATTCTGGTCGCCGCCGGCACGCAACCCAACACCGTGCTCGCCCGCGAGGACGGGCGGGTGCTGCTTGACGGCAAGTATTTCCAGGCGATCGACGAAGCGGGCGCGCCGGTCTCGCCGCCGCGCGCCTGCGCGAAACCCGAGCAGGCGCAGGTGCTGATGCACCGCGCCGGCGACGGCCGGATGATGAGCTTCTTTGGCGATCTGCACCCAAGCTTTTTCGGCAACGTGGTGAAGGCGATGGGCGGTGCGAAGCGCGGTTATCCGGTCGTCAGCCGCGTCCTGCACGCGCTGCCGCCGACGCCGGTTTCCGGCCACGAGCTGATCGCGCGCTGCCGCGACGCGCTGCGCGCCACGGTGCACGCGGTGAACCGCCTCACGCCCACGATCGTCGAGGTGGTGATCCGCGCCCCCGCCGCCGCCCGCGCCTTCCGCCCCGGCCAGTTCTACCGCTTGCAAAACTTCGAGACGCTGGCGCCGTCCGTCGGGGACGGCGCGGGCCGCACCGTGCTCGGCATGGAGGGGCTGGCAATGACCGGCGCCTGGACCGATCCCGAGGCCGGGCTCGTCTCGATCATCGTTTTGGAGATGGGCGGCAGCTCCGATCTCTGCGCGTTGTTGCGCCCCGGCGAGCCGGTGATCCTCGCCGGCCCCACCGGCACGCCGACCGAGATCATGGCGGATGCAACGGTCGCCCTGGTGGGCGGCGGCCTCGGCAACGCGGTGCTGTTCTCGATCGGCGCGGCACTGCGCGCCGCCGGCTCGCGGGTGATCTATTTCGCCGGCTACAAGAAGATGGAGGACCGCTACAAGGTTGCCGAGATCGAGCGCGCCGCCGACGTGATCGTGTGGTGCTGCGACGAGGCGCCGGGCTTCGCGCCGAGCCCCGCCCGCCCCGACGACCGTGCCTTCGTCGGCAACATCGTTCAAGCCATGGCCGCCTACGGCGCCGGGCGTCTCGGCGCGCCGGCGATCCCGCTTGCCGAGGCAGACCATCTGATCGTCATCGGCTCGGACCGCATGATGCAGGCGGTCGGCGCGGCGCGGCACGGCGTTCTCGCGCCCTATCTCAAGCCTGGCCACAGCGCCGTCGGCTCCATCAACAGCCCGATGCAGTGCATGATGAAGGAGGTGTGCGCCCAGTGCCTCCAGCCGCATGTCGATCCGGCGACGGGCGAGAGGAGCGTGGTGTTTTCCTGCTTCAACCAGGACCAGGCGCTCGATCGCGTGGATTTCGTGGCGCTGCACGAACGGCTCGGGCAGAACAGCACGCAGGAGAAGCTCACCGCCCAGTGGGTGGACCGGGCGCTGCGGAAATTGAACGCCCGGCCGGCGATGGCGGCGGAGTAAAAGGAGCCGCAGGAGGCTCAGAGATGCAGAGACTCGTCTTGGACGCGGAAGCGGAGCAGGTTTCCACCGGACTGGTGCGGCGCGGGATCACGGCGCGGGCAGGTCGCGCTTAAGTCCGGCCCTCCGGACCTCGGTGGCGCCGCCGGCCGTTTCCGGCCATAAACCCGCGAAATGCCGCCCAGAGGCTTCGAGCGATGACGCACTTCCCCGCCTGGACCCCCGATTCGTGGCGCGCGCGCCCGGTCCGGCAGATGCCCGCCTATCCCGATCCGGCCGCTCTGGAGGCGATGGAGCGGCGCTTGCAGAAATACCCGCCGCTCGTCTTTGCGGGCGAGGCCCGCCGTCTCAAGGCTGCCCTCGCCGCCGCGGCCGAGGGCCGCGCCATCGTGCTGCTCGGCGGGGACTGCGCAGAGAGCTTCAACGAGTTCACCGCCAACATCCTGCGCGACACCTTCCGCGTGCTCTTGCAGATGGCGGTCGTGCTCACCTTCGGCGCCAGCCTGCCGGTGGTGAAGATGGGCCGCATGGCGGGCCAATACGCCAAGCCGCGCAGCGCCGATACCGAAACCCGCGACGGCGTGACGCTGCCCTCCTATCGCGGCGACATCGTCAACGGGCCGGACTTCACGCACGCGGCGCGCATCCCCGACCCGGCGCGCATGGAAATCGGCTATTTCCAGGCGGCAAGCAAGCTCAACCTGCTGCGCGCCTTCGCCTCCGGCGGCTATGCCGATTTGCACGAGGTGCATCGCTGGAACCTCGGTTTCGTCGAGCGCTCGCCCTTGGCCGAACGCTATCGCGGCCTCGCCCAGCGCATCGACGAGACGCTCGCCTTTATGGCCGCGTGCGGCATGAGCAGCGCCACCACGCGCGACATGCGCGAGACCGATTTCTACGTCGCGCACGAGGCGCTGCTGTTGCCCTACGAGCAGGCGCTGACGCGGATCGATTCCACCACCGGCGACTGGTACGGCTGCTCGGCGCATTTCCTGTGGATCGGCGACCGCACCCGCCAGGCCGACGGCGCTCACGTGGAGTTCCTGCGCGGGGTCAACAATCCGGTCGGCATGAAGTGCGGCCCATCGCTCGAAGCCGACGACCTGCTGCGGCTGATCGACGCGCTCAATCCGCGCAACGAGCCGGGGCGCCTCACGCTGATCGCGCGCATGGGCGCCGACAGGATCGCGGCGAAGCTGCCGCCCCTTTTGCGCGCCGTCGAGCGCGAGGGCCGCAAGGTGGTGTGGATCAGCGACCCGATGCACGGCAACACGGTCGATACCGCCGACAAGCGCAAGACCCGCAGTTTCGACGCGATCCTTTCCGAGGTGCGGAGCTTCTTCGATATCCACGCCGCCGAGGGCACCTGGGCCGGTGGCGTGCATGTGGAGATGACCGGCCAGAACGTCACCGAATGCACGGGCGGGGCGCACCGGCTCACTGAGGCCGATCTCGGCGCGCGCTACGAGACGCTGGTCGATCCGCGCCTGAACGCCGAGCAGTCGCTCGAGCTGGCGTTCCTGGTTGCCGAGGAGCTCAAGCAGCGCCGCGCGGCGGCGGCACAGTGACCGGCGCAGCGTTCGCACCGATGGACGATATCGCCGCCCGCACCGACACCTATTTCAACCGCACCAAGCAGATCGTCGCCCGCTTCGGCGACAAGCGCGTCACCTATGCGGTGTTCCTGCGCCGCCCCGTGGTTTCCGCGCCGCGGCTGATGACGGACTGGCTTGCCCAGGTCGCGGAGGCGCGCAAGACCACGTTCGATATCGACATCGTCTATCCCGAAGGCGAATGGGTCGGCGCCGGCGAGCCAATCGCCTACATCACCGGCAGCCTCGTGCAGCTATCGGATCTCGAGACGCTGTTCCTGCAAAAGCTCGGTCCCGCCTGTGTGGCCGCGCACAACGCCTATCAGATGTGCCTTGCCCTGCCGCAAGCGGAGTTCCTGGCGATGGAGGCGCGTCACTGCGCCGGGCTCGAGATGCAGGACATGATGGCCTACGCCGCCTCAGTCGGCAGCAACGCCGCCAAGCGCGAGGGCGCCAAGGGCTTCATCGGCAACGCCAACGACTTCACCGCCCACTGGTTCGGCGCGCCGCGCGGCTACGGCACGATGCCGCACGCCCTGATCGGCTATGCCGGCTCCACGGTGCGCGCCGCCGAGATGTTCGTCGAGACCTTTCCCGAAAGCCCGCTCACGGTCCTGGTCGATTATTTCGGCCGGGAGATTTCCGACAGCCTCGCGGTGTGCCGCCGCTTCCCCGACATGGCCGCCGCCGGCCGACTCTCGGTGCGGCTCGACACGCATGGCGGCCGATTCCTCGAAGGGCTCGATCCCGCCGAGAGCTATGCGGCGCTGGAACGCCACGCCCCGGGCGCCATCCGCCGCTACCGCAGCGAGACGGAGCTGCGGTATCTGGTCGGCACCGGCGTTTCCGCCGCTGCCATCTGGCGCACGCGCGAGGCGCTGGACGAAGCGGGATTCCCCAAGGTCCGCATCGTCGCCTCATCCGGCTTCGGCGTGGACAAGTGCCGCGTGATGGCGGACGCCAAGGCGCCGATCGACATGATCGGCACCGGCAGTTTCATTCCCGAGCAATGGAGCGAGACCTACGCTACCGCCGACATCGTCGATTATGACGGCGTGCCGATGGTGAAGGTCGGGCGCGAGTTCCTGCTCCGGCGCAACGGCGCGCGCAAGCGGAACGGCTGAATGCCACGCGATTCCGCCCGCATCGAGGGCGTCATCGCCCGTCTGCACAGGCTTTACCCACGCCTGATCGACCTCAGCCTGGAGCGGCTGCGGACACTGCTCGCCAAGCTCGGTTCGCCGGAAACCAGATTGCCGCCAGTGATCCATGTCGCCGGCACCAACGGCAAGGGCAGCACCTGCGCCTTTCTGCGCGCGATCGGCGAGGCGGCGGGCTGGCGCGTGCATGTTTACACCTCGCCGCATCTCGTGCGGTTCAACGAGCGCATCCGCATCGCCGGCCAGCTGGTCAGCGACGCGGCGCTGGCCGATGCGCTCGAGGAAGTCGAGCGCGTGAACGACGGCGCGCCGATCACCGTCTTCGAGGTGATCACCGCCGTCGCCTTCGTGCTGTTCGCACGCACGCCGGCCGATCTCTGCGTCCTTGAAGTCGGCCTCGGCGGGCGCGGAGACGCCACCAACGTCATCGCGCGGCCAGCCGCCTGTGCGATCACCTCGATCTCGCTTGATCACCAGGACTTGCTCGGCGACACGCTCGCCGCCATCGCCGGCGAGAAGGCGGGCATCGTCAAGCCCCTTGTGCCGGTCGCGATCGGCGCGCAGCCGGAGGCCGCGCGCGCGGTGCTGCTCGAAGCGGCGGCAAAGGCCGCTGCCCCGGTGCTGCTGCGCGGCCGCGACTGGACGATCGAGGAGCACGACCGAGGGCTCCGCTATGCCGACGCACGCGGCATGCTCGATCTGCCGCTGCCTTCGCTGCCCGGCCCGCATCAGGCGGACAATGCGGGCATCGCCGTCGCCGCGCTACGCGCGTCGACGCTGCCGGTGCCGATGGCGGCGTTCAACGGCATCGCCGGCGCGGAATGGCCCGCGCGCTTGCAGCGCCTGCATGGACCGCTCGCGGCGCTGCTGCCGCGGGAGTTCGAACTCTGGCTCGACGGCGGGCATAACGAGGGCGCCGCGCGCGCTCTCGCGGCGCATATCGCGCGCAACTGGACCGACCGGCCGCTCCATCTCGTCATCGGCATGAAGCAGTCGAAGGATGCCGCCACTTTTCTCGCGACGCTCCTGCCGTTCGCGGCATCGGCCTTCGCGGTCGCCGAGCCCGGCCAGCATCTCGCCATGACGGTGGAGCAGATCATGGAAGCGGCAGGCGGGCGCATCCGGCCCGGGCCGCGCGTTGCCGACGCGCTCGCCGCCATACGCGGTGCGCCCGCACGTGTGCTGATCTGCGGCAGCCTTTATCTGGCGGGCGAAGTGCTGAGATTGGATGCGGCGTGAGCCTCCGAGCCCGCAAGCTCGCGCTGGCGGCGGCGTTCGCGCTGCCCGCCCTCGCCCGTGCGGCGCCGCCGCCCTGGCCGGGCATTCCGATCATCGACTATGACGGCGGCACGCAGGCGCGCCTAGCGGCGCTGAAGAGCCTCGGCGTCACCGCTGTGAAGGTGCTCGGGCAGCGCGAAGGCGACGTGCAGCTTGTGGCGCGCCGCGCCGCGCCGCTGCGCGACGCCGGATTCGGCTGCTACGTTGAAAACATCGCCACCGATTTCTACGCCGCCTATCACCGCTGGTCGCCGGATCACCCGCCCAACTACCGCTTCCTGCAACTACAGGCGGAGTACCGCGCCGATCCGTCGAGCCTCCCGCCCCTGATGCGCGATCCGAGCCTGTCCGATCCCGTATGGCTCGGCCGGATCGAGGATCGGCTCGCCGCCCATGCGCGCGTGATGCGCCCATTTCATCCGCTTTGGTATTCGCTTGCCGACGAGCCCGGCATCGCCGATCTCGCCGCCTTCTGGGATTTCGATTTCTCGCCTGCTTCGCTCGCCGCGTTCCGCGAGTGGCTGCGCGGTCAGTACGGCAACTTGAATGCCCTGAACGCCGAATGGGGCACGCACTACGCGGCTTGGTCCAGCGTCCAGCCCTGGACCACGCGCGCGGCGATCGCTGCCCCGCCTGGCAACGTGGCACCCTGGGCCGACTTCAAGGCGTTCATGGATGTGGCCTTCGCCCGCGCGCTGCGCGCCGGCGCCGACGCGCTGCACCGCGCCGACGCCGAGGCGCGCGCCGCGATCGAGGGCGCGCAGGTGCCCGGCTGGGGCGGCTATGATTATTCGCTGCTGTCGCACGCCGTGGACGTGATGGAGGTGTACGACGCCGGCCAGAACATGTCGCTCCTGCAAGCGTTCAACCCGCGTGTGCTGCCGGTAATGACCGCCTTCGGCGGCAGTCCGGCGCATCTCTACCGACTCTGGCGCCTCGTGCTGGACGGCGCTCGCGCGGTGGTGATCTGGGACGCCAATCCGCCGCTCATAACGCCCGACGACCGCATCACCGCGCGCGGGGAAGCCTACCGCCCGATCTTCGCCGCGCTGCGCGGGCCCGCGGGCGCGGCGCTCTCCCACGCCACCCCGATCTATGATCCGGTCGCGATCCTCTATTCGCCGGCAAGCTTCCGCGTGCAGTGGATGATCGAGAACCGCCCGCGCGGCGATGCCTGGATGCACGGCGGCTCCGAGGCCGACGCTCAGGGTGTGGCGACCCGCACGGCGCTCGATTCGTTTGCCGAGACGCTGAAGCATCTCGGCCTACGCCCGCGCTATCTCACCGACACCGCGCTTGGCGCCGCGCCACCCGCGAACGTGCGCCTGCTCGTCCTGCCGCACCAGGTCGCACTGTCGGACGCGGAACTCCGATCGCTCCGCGCCTTCGTCGCCGCTGGCGGCACGGTCCTGACCGATTCGCCGTTCGGCCTCACCGATCTGCACGGCCGCGCCCGCGCGGCGCCACCCGCCGACATCCGCGCGACGACCCTCGCACCGGACGACCGCGCCGGCATGGTGGCGGTGCTGCGCGCGGCAAAGATCGCGCCGCTCGTCATGGCCGATGCCGACGACGCGGAGATCGACTTGTGGCACGCGGATGGAAAGCTGCTGATCGCCGTGCAGCGGGATTTCGCGGAGGGCGCGTCGCCCAAGGCGGTGACGCTTACCCTGCCCCGGCCGATGCGCGGCGAGGAGCTGATCACCGGCACCGCGATCGCGCCCGCGCGGAGCATCCGCCTGACGCTTGATACGGTTACGCCCGCCCTTCTCGCCCTGACGCCGGCGGCGCGCTGAGGTGATTATGTCCCCGCTCCCTCCATCCGCACGCCGGGATGGAAATGCGCGTACACCCGCCGCGCCGTCTCGCGCGAGATGCCAGGCACCGCCTCGAGATCGGCGAGCCCTGCCTGCTTCACCCCGCGCGCCGAGCCGAAATGGTTGAGCAGCGCGCGCTTGCGCGCCGCGCCGATGCCGGGAACCCGGTCGAGTTCGCTTTGCCTCAGCGTGCGCGAGCGTCCGGCGCGGTGCGTGGTGATGGCGAAGCGGTGCGCCTCGTCGCGCAGCCGTTGCAGATAATAGAGAACCGGGTCGCGCGGCGGGAGCTGGAACGGCGGCACGCCGGCCATGTGGAACCATTCGCGCCCGGCATCGCGGTCGGGACCCTTGGCGATCGCCACCAGCGGCACGTCCTGAACCCCCAAATCCTGCAACACCGTCCGCGCCGCCGAGAGCTGGCCCGCGCCGCCGTCGATCAGCACGAGATCGGGCCACTCGGCCTGTTCGCCCTCGGCGTCCGCCTTCATCAGCCGCCCGAAGCGCCGCTCCAGCACCTCGCGCATCATCGCGAAATCGTCACCAGGGGTGAGCGCGCCGCGGATGGCGAACTTTCGGTAGGCCGATTTCACGAACCCCTCGGGCCCGCCGACGATCATCACGCCATACGGGTTCGCCCCCATGATGTGGCTGTTGTCGTAAACCTCGATGCGCTCGGGCGCCGCCGGCAGGCGGAACAGTTGCGCCACGCCCTCCAGAAGCTTCGCCTGCCCCGCCGATTCGGCGAGCTTCCGCTCCAGCGCCTCGCGCGCGTTGATCTCGGCATGCGCGACCACGGCGCGCTTCTCGCCCCGCTTCGGCACAGCGATCTCCACCTTGCGCCCGGCCTTCAGGCTCAGCGCCTCCTCGACCAGCGCCCGCTCCGCCAAATCATGGTTCAGGAGCAAGAGCGGCGGCGGAGGCTTGTCGTCGTAGAACTGGGCGATGAAGGCGGCGAGCACCGCGCCTGGCTCCTCCGTCCTGGCGTGCAGCGGGAAGAACGGCCGGTTGCCGTTGTTGCGCCCGCCGCGCACGAAGAACACCTGCACGCAGGTCTGCCCGCCCGTCTGCCAGGCGGCGAATATGTCGGCATCCTGCAGGCTCGCCGGGTTCACCACATCGCTGCCCTGCACATGCGTCAGCCCGCGGATGCGGTCGCGCATGGCGGCGGCGCGCTCGAACTCCAACGCCGCGGCGGCGTGCTCCATCTCCGCCGCCAGCTCGCGCTGCACATTCACCGATTTGCCGGCGAGGAACGCCTTCGCCTGCGAGACGAGCTTGGCGTAATCCTCTTTCGTGATCCGCCCGACGCAGGGCGCCGAGCAGCGCCTGATCTGATGCAGCAGGCAGGGCCGATGACGGTTGGCAAACACCGTGTCCTGGCAGGAGCGCAGCAGGAACACGCGCTGCATCGCCGTGACGGTCTGGTTCACCGCCCAGGCCGAGGCGAACGGCCCGTAATAGCTGCCCTTGCGGAGCTGCGCGCCGCGATGCTTGGCGATTTGCGGGAACGGATGGTCCTCGGTCAGCATCAGCCACGGATAGGATTTGTCGTCCCGCAGCACGATGTTGAAGCGCGGCTTCAGGCGCTTGATCAGGTTGGCTTCCAGCAGCAGCGCCTCGGCCTCGGTGTGCGTGGTCACGATCTCCATGGCGACCGTCTCAGCCACCATGCGCCGCAACCGTTCGGGCAGCCGGCCGGCCTGCGTGTAGGCCGTCACCCGCTTCTTGAGGCTCCGCGCCTTGCCGACATAAAGGGCGTCGCCTTTGCCATCGAGCATCCGGTAGACGCCCGGCCCGGCCGGCATGGTCGCCAGCGCGGCCTCGATCGCCCGCACGCCGCGCGCCGTGTCGGCAGCGGGCGCGGGCAGGTTCGTCTCCGGAACGCCCGGCTTGGGGTTCTCCACCGATCCTGTGGATAAATCTGTGGTCAAAGCCGCTCTCAGGCTCGTGAACGCCGCCCTGTCATTGGGTTTTCAGCAAACTGCGTATTTTCTGGGCAGAAAGCTAAGTCATTGAATTTAAATCTTATATTAGGTCCGCTCCGGCGCGTTATTAAAATAGTGAGACATAACTATGAAGCTGCGACGTCTTTGCCCCGCGCGGTGGAAAAATCGGTCGGACGCCGCTCGATTTCCACGCCGGCGCTCGCAGCATCGGGGAAAACGTCGAGCTTTTCAATCCTGACCCGGGCCAAAGCCACCCGCGCATCCGCGAGGCACGCCTCGGCGATCCGCTCCGCCAGGGTCTCGATCAGCCGGACATGGCCCGCGACCACGATCCCTCGCACACGGTCGGCCACCTTCTCGTAATCGACCACGCGCGCGAGCTCGTCTTTGCCGGCGGCCGCCCGCGATCCCGGGCGCAAACCGTCGTCCTCCACCGCGAGGTCGAGATTGATCCGCACCCGCTGCAGCCGCGCGTGCTCATGCGGATAGATGCCGACGCTTGCCTCGAGCACGAGGTCGCGAATGAAGACATGCCGGAGCGCCTGCTGGGCGCTCGCGAGTCGTGGGCTGTGCATCGCCTATTCCTCCGGCGGGGGCGCACCCGCCCGCCCCGAGGCCCATTGCAGGTGCTGCCCGCCGTCGAGCGCCAGCATTTGCCCCGTCATGCTCGGCAGCGCCAGGATCGCCAGCAGCGCGCGCGCGACCTCCTCGGGCGAGGTGCCGCGCTGGAGCGGCACCGAGGCGCATTGGCGAGCGAACTGCTCCGCCGTCTGACGTGCATTCGGCAGGGCGGGCCCTGGACCGATGCCGTTCACCCGGATGCGCGGCGCGAGCGCGAGCGCCATCGCCTGCGTCAGCGCCCAGAGCCCGGCCTTCGAGACGGTGTAGGAGACGAAGTGCGGCGTGATGGACCAGACGCGCTCGTCGAGCATGTTCACCACCACGCCCTCGGCGGCCGGCGGGAGCAGGCGGGCGAAGTTCTGCGTCAGCACGAATGGGGCGCGCAGGTTGGGCTCGAGGTGCGCGTCCCACGAGTCGCGCGTGACGCTGTGCCACTCGTCGCGCTCGAACCGGCTGGCGTTGTTCACCAGCACGCCGATCGGGCCGAGCGCCTCCGCCGCGCGCGGCAGCAGCTGCGCCATCTGTGCCTCCTGGTCGAGATCGGCTTCGAGGACCGCTGCCCGGCGCCCAGCGGCGCCCACCGCCCCGGCGGTTTCCTCGGCGGCCGCGCGGCTCTTGCGGTAATGGATGGCGACAGCGAATCCGGCTTGGGCAAGGGCGAGGCACATCGCCCGGCCCAGCCGCAACGCCCCGCCGGTGACGAGGGCGGCGCGCGGGATGGCGGGCGGGATCGGCAGCAAGCTCATGCCCGGGTCGCGGGAGCGGCGGCAGGGGGCAGCATGGCCGCGCCCAGGACGCGCAGCCGCGCGTCCTGCACCAGCAGGGCCGTTCCCATGCTCGCCGGAGCGGCCCGCAGCGCCACGTCCCGCGCCTCGCCCGGCGGCAGCGCGAAACGCTGCGAGCTGCGGACGATGTTGAACTCGCGCAGCACCCTTCCGTCGTTCTCGCCGGCGCCCACCTGGGTCTCGCGCTTCGCATCGAAGAAGGCGAGCAGGAGCGTCACGGCCTCGGCGCGCGAGCCGATTGCGGCCGTCAAGCCGTCCGCCTCCGGGCGCAGGCTTACCGCGACCGGGAACGCCGCCGGACTGGCGAGCGCAGCAGTGATCCGGCCAACGTCGGAGCCGACCATCATCGCCGCGCCGTTCACGACCAGGGCCGGTGTATAGACGTCATCGCCCAGCACCGAGGCGTAGCTTCGCTGGCGCGCGGTCGCGGTGCCGCTCGAGAACGGATCGCGCCAACCCGCGCGGTCCCAGTAATCGACATGCCAGGCGAGCCCGATCACGCCTGGCCGGCGAATCAGCTCGCCGAGCAGGGCGTCGGCGGGAGGGCAGGACGAGCAGCCCTGAGAGGTGAAAAGCTCAAGCACCGCCTGGTGCGGCGCGGCCCCGGCCGCCCGCATGCCGGACGTGGCGAGCGCCGCAGCGCCGGCCAACGCCATGCGCCGGCTGATGCGCCTCAGCCTGAAGCGTTCGCCCTCCCCTTGGGGCAGGGAGCCAGGAGGAGGGGGCCAGCCGGCAGCGGGGTTGGGATTGCGGCGCGCACGCGCGACGAGCACAGATGCCCGTCCTGCGTGGCCCCCTCCCCCCGACCGCCTCCCCCAAGGGGAGGGGGGACCCTGAAACGGACTGCCCGCGCCCATTGACCTCACGGTCCCCGCCTCCGCCGCTTGGTTGCGCGACGCTTCGACGGGTCATAGCCGCCCCCGCCCGGTCCCAGCGGCTCAGGCGTGCGGTCGCGCCGCGGGCGCAGGGTGGCCGAGGCGGCGGGCGGCGGCTCCAGCCCCAGATCGAGCGCCTCCAGCCGCCTGATCTCGTCGCGCAGCCGCGCGGCTTGCTCGAACTCCAGATCGGCGGCGGCGGCCCGCATCCGCCTCTCCAGCTCGGCGATGCTCGCCCGCAGATCCTTGCCGACTAGCTCATTCGGCCCGGCTTCGGCGATCGGGGCGATGGTCACGTAATCCTGCTCGTACACCGTCTCGAGCACCTTCGCGATCTGCTTTTTGATCGACTGCGGCGTGATGCCGTTCGCCCGATTCCACGCCTCCTGCTTGGCGCGCCGGCGCTCGGTCTCTTCGATGGCGCGGCGCAGGCTGTCGGTCATCGTGTCGGCGTACAGGATCACCCGGCCGTCCACGTTGCGCGCGGCACGGCCGATGGTCTGGATCAGGCTCGTCGTCGAGCGCAGGAACCCTTCCTTGTCGGCATCCAGGATGGCGACCAGCATGCATTCGGGGATATCCAGCCCCTCGCGCAGCAGGTTGATTCCCACCAGCACGTCCACCACGCCGAGCCGGAGATCCCGGATGATCTCGATCCGCTCCAGGGTCTCAACGTCGGAGTGCAGGTAACGCACCTTCACGCCATTTTCGGTCAGGTATTCGGTCAAATCCTCGGCCATCCGCTTGGTGAGCGTCGTCACCAGCACGCGGCCGCCGCGGGCGGCGGTGGCGCGGCATTCCGCCAGCAGATCATCCACCTGCCGCTCGACCGGGCGCACCTCCACCTGCGGATCGACGAGCCCGGTCGGCCGGATCACCTGCTCGGCGAACACGCCGCCCGTGCGCTCCATCTCCCACGGGCCGGGCGTGGCGGAGACGAAGATCGTCTGCGGCCGGAACCGCTCCCACTCCTCGAACTTGAGCGGGCGGTTATCGACGCAGGAGGGCAGGCGGAAGCCGAACTCGGCCAAAATCGATTTGCGGTTGAAGTCGCCGCGATACATGCCGCCGATCTGCGGCACGGTGACGTGGCTTTCGTCCACGATCAGCAGCGCGTCCTCCGGCAGGTACTCGAACAAAGTGGGCGGCGGCTCGCCCGGGCGCCGCCCGGTCAAATAGCGCGAGTAATTCTCGATCCCTTTGCAGGAGCCAGTGGTTTCCATCATCTCCAGGTCGAACGTCGTGCGCTGCTGCAGCCGCTCGGCTTCCAGCAGCTTCCCCTCGCGCGTGAACTCGTCCAGCCGTTCCTTTAGCTCGCGCTTGATCTGCACCATCGCCTGATTGAGCGTCGGGCGCGGCGTAATGTAGTGGCTGTTGGCATAAACGGTGGCGTTCTCCATCTCGCCCGTCACTTCGCCGGTCAGCGGGTCGAACTCGCTGATCCGCTCCACCTCGTCGCCGAACAGGCTGACGCGCCAGGCGCGGTCCTCCATGTGGCTGGGCCAGATGTCCACGGTCTCGCCGCGCAGGCGGAACATCCCCCGCGCGAACCCGGCGTCGTTGCGGCGGTATTGGAGCTCCACCAACCCCTTCGCCAGCAGATCGCGGTCGATCCGGCCGCCGCGCTGCAAGCGCACCACCATGCGCTGGTAGCTTTCCACCGCGCCGATGCCGTAGATGCAGGAGACCGAGGCGACGATGATGACGTCGTTGCGTTCCAGCAGCGCCTGCGTGGCGGCATGGCGCATCCGGTCGATCTGCTCGTTGATCTGCGCGTCTTTTTCTATGTACGTGTCGGTGCGCGGCACGTAGGCTTCCGGCTGATAATAATCGTAGTAGCTGACGAAATACTCCACCGCGTTGTCGGGGAAGAACGACTTCATCTCCCCGTAAAGCTGCGCCGCTAGCGTCTTGTTGGGGGCCAGGATCAGCGTGGGCTTCTGCACCGCCTCGATCACCTTCGCCATCGTGAAGGTCTTGCCCGAGCCGGTGACGCCGAGCAGCACCTGATCGCGCTCGCCGCCCTGGATCCCGCGGATCAGTTCGGCGATGGCGGCGGGCTGGTCGCCCGCGGGAGCGTAGTCGGACACCACGTGCAGCGCCCGCGTGGGCGGGCGCGGCGGCAGCCGCGTCGGCATGAACAGGATGGGCGCGGATGGGATGCGCGTCAGCGTCTCGGACATTGGGTGAAGATGGCGAGGGATTGCCCGCCCGTCGAGGCCGGCCACCCCCCATCAGCTTCGCCCCGAGGCCCGCCTCGCGCCTCGCTCCGTCCCCGCAATGTTGGCCCGAGGCGCAACGCCGGGAAGAAAAAAGGCGCTCCGAGGAGCGCCCTTTTTTACCCGGCTGGGAAAGGCGACTGCCTCAGGCGCGCGCCTTCTTCCTGCGGATCACGAGCGCCGCACCCCCCAGGCCGACGCCAAACAGCACGATCGAGGACGGCTCGGGGATCGCGCGCAAGGTGAGCTGGGTGCCGTTACCATATTTCGTAAAGTAGCCGTGGCCGTTATAGTTGGTGAAGGTGAATGCCTGCGCCGTCCCGTTCGTCGCTACGGACAGGATCAGCTTATCCGTCGCAGACGGGTGCACGAAAAATCCCGCCGCATCCTTGGTGCACCCGGCGGGATTACCCGCTCCGAGACACGCAAGCAGGGTGTTCTCCGCATTGACGACGGAGAAAAGACTTCCGTTCTTGGTCGCCGCCAGGAGGATCGAACTCGTCCCCGCGATCACGGACCCCTCGCCCAGGGCGAACGCCCCGCCGTTCCCCGTAATCGTATACGGGTTCGGCCAGTTCTTGTAATTCAACGTCACCGTCGGCGTCGGGTTCGGATTGCCCCAGAGCGTGTAATCCAGCGTCGAGAAATCGGTCTGAATCGGATTCCCGAACGACGGCTTGTTCCCGATTTGCGATCCGGTGCCTTCGAACGTGACGTAGAAGGAGTAGTTGCTGCCCAGCCCCGATGGGTCCACGTTATGCCCATTCAACTGGAACGACGAGAAGACCACCACGCCCTTGTCGATGAATGTGTAGCAGCTGGTGCTGACCACCCCGCAAGCGGCGCCCGATCCGGCCTTGGGCACCTTCGTCAGCTGCACCACGTCATAGTCGGTCGCAGTGATGGTGTCGGCCGTGAACTGCTGCCCGGCAAGCCCGGTGAGGCCCAGCCCCGGAGCGCTCGGGTTCCAGGTGAACGGCGCTGGAAGCGCGTTGGCTGCGGTGCTTCCCACAGCCATCACCCCGATGGCACCCAACACGCCCGCTACAACTTTCTTCATGGCAGTTCCCCGCCGGCTTCTCGTCGCGGAGATTGATACACAGACCTGAACCGGATTGCAATATGCTTTGCCCCCGGATTTACGAATAATTCATGCCGTTCTCCAAGTCGCGAGGCTAAGGCCGTCCCTTGCCTATGATTTCGAGGGCTCCGGGCCGCGGGGCTCGGCGGTCGAGAGGACAAAAAATGGGCAGCACTGTAATGATCGTAGCACGAGCAAAGCGTCCGGATGAATTTCGCCCCCCTCTTCAAAGCCCATGCTAAAGCATTAGAAACAAAGAGACCGCTGTGGCCCGCCGAAATGGATACCCCGCAAGCTTTTCCCTATTTGTCAGCGTTCCAGCGCAATCTCGGCTGGCTGACCGAGTGGGAACAACTCGCCCTGCGCGAAAAGACTGTGGCGATCGCGGGCATGGGTGGTGTCGGCGGGGTTTATCTGCTGACCCTGGCCCGGCTCGGGATCGGCGGCTTCCGCATCGCCGACCCCGACCGGTTCGAGCTGGCCAACTTCAACCGTCAGGCCGGCGCCACGCTGGCCAATATCGGCCGGCCCAAGGCCGAGGCGATGGCGGAGATGGCGCGGGAGATCAATCCCGAGTTGCGAATTGCCTGCTACGGCGCGGGCATTCGCCCAGAGAACCTCGACAGCTTCCTGGACGGCGCCGACCTGTTCATCGACGGGTTTGACTTCTTCGAGATGGAGATGCGGCGGCGCACCTTCGCTCGCTGCGCCGAACTTAGGATTCCGGCGATCACGGCGGCGCCGATCGGGATGGGCGTCGGGTTCCTCGCCTTCGCGCCGGACGGCATGGGGTTCGAGCGCTATTTCCGCCTGGAAGGCCAGCCCCTGCCCGAGCAGTATCTCCGCTTTCTTATGGGCGTGGCCCCGCGGGGTCTGCACCGGCGCTACCTCGTCGATCCGGGTCGGGTCGATATCGCCGGGCGCAAGGGACCCTCGACCGCGGCGGCCTGCCAGCTCTGCGCCGGCGTCACCGCGACGGCGGTAGTCCAGGTGCTGCTGGGCCGCGGCGCGCTTCGGCCCGCTCCGGTCCATCACCATTTCGACGCCTATCTCGGCCGCCTCGTGCAGACCCGGTTGCGCTGGGGCAATGCCGGGCCGGTGCAGCGGCTAAAGCTCGCCGTCGCGCGCCGCTTCTACGCTGAAGCCGCGCGCAGCGGCCGCACGGCCCCTTCGGTCGCCTCGCCCCGCACGCCGATCGAGGAGATCCTGACCCTGGCCCGCTGGGCACCGAGCGGCGACAACGCCCAGCCCTGGCGCTTCGAGGTCATCGACGAGTCGAGCGTGGCCGTGCGGCTGCACCCGGGTTCGGCGGGCGACGTATACGATTATCGCGGCGGGGAGCCCACGCTTCTGTCGCTCGGCGCCATGCTGGAGACGATGCGGATCGCCGCCACCGGCTGGTCCCGCCGCATGGAATGGAGGCTCGTCTCCGAGGCGCCGTTCCGGGTGCTGGTCCGCTTCGAGCGATCCGACGACCTACGCCCCGACCCGATGCTGGCGATGATCACTCTTAGAAGGGTGGACAGGCGGCCGTTCCGCCTTCGCCCGCTCGCGGCCGCCGCGCGGCGCGATCTGGAAGCATCGCTGGGCGGGCGGCTCCGGCTCCGCTGGCACGCGACGCCCCTGGAGCGATGGCGGTTCGGCCGACTGAACGCGGCCGCGACCGGCATCCGCCTGCGGTCCCCGGAGTGCTTCGAGGTGCACCGGCGGGTGATTGACTGGCAGAACGACCAGTCGCCGGCCGGCATTCCGGCCCGCGCCATCGGTCTGTCCGCGCCGACTCGCCGCCTGATGGCGTGGGCCATGCGGGATCCCGCGCGCTGGCGGATGATGAACCGGCTGGGGGCACCGCTTTCGGCGGCGGTCGAGCTCGATCTCGTGCCGGCGTTGCGATCGGCGGCCTTTTTTACCCTCGCCTGGCCTGAGAGGCGGGCGCGGGAGGGAGGCACGGCCTCCCTGTTGGCGGCTGGGGCGGCAGTCCAATCGCTCTGGCTCACAGCCGCCCGGCTCGGCCTGGGTTTTCAGCCCACGCTGTCGCCGCTGATCTTCACTTGGTACGGCCAGGAGCGCATTCCGTTTTCCGCCGATCCGGCCGTCATGCGGCGCGCCGAACGCCTCGCCCGGCAGACCCAACAGGTGCTCGGCGCCCCGCCGGAGGACTTCGTGTTCATGGGGCGGCTGGGCTACAGGCTGGACTCGTCGGTCGTGCGCTCAGGCCGGCTTCCGCTCGCGGATCTGCTCGTCGGCGACGGCGCAGCGGTCCCGGCGCCGGCGAGGGCCGAAGCCGTCGACTAGGCCACGGCCCACTGCCGCTCTTCGGGCTTGGTCCACAGCGTTCCGTGTTCGCTGATGAAGTCCCAGATCACCGGTCGCTCGCGATGCACCCGCTCGAGCACCTCCGCGATGTCGCCCCACGAAGGCTGGCGCAGGCCGTGGTACTCGACCAGCGCTCCCATCGGGTGGAAATGAATCGAGGAGAAACGGAGCAGCCGGAGCAGCGCGGGGTCCATCAGCGCGCACCAATGGGTCAGCCCGAGTTCCCCGCTCAGCATGAACACCGCGCGAATCAGGCACAGCCGCAGCACCGCCGGACGGTCGCCCTCCGTCACCGCGCGCGAGAGCGCGAACCGGGAAATCTCGGCCGTCCGCGCCAGCGGAAGGTTCTGGAGCTGCGGGAACCGCCCCGCCTGTTCGAGCGGAAACCGGCGACCGGGGATGTGACAGGCGGGCGGGATCACCCGGACGGTGCCGACGGCGGTTCCGTCCGAGCGGCGGCGGATGATGGCATGGCGAGCGATCTCGTCGAACTCGTCCATTTCCCGGCCATCCCGGCCGGGTTCAAAATTACGTTCCACGCAATAGATCTGATATCTGAGGCGGAACACGTCGTCGCGGTCAGCCGCGCTTTGGGCGCTCTCGACGGCAAAATCCTTCCTGACCTCGGCGATGGCCGCGGCCAGATGGTCTGCGTTCATGAACTGCTCCCGGACGCGTGATTGAACATCATCTTTATGCGATCGTCGAAACTCAACGCATGGCAGCAATGAAAAGCACAACGTCACGATTGGGTGAAGTCGGAAATTAGCGAAATTTTGGCAAATGCCGGTCTGTGACGTTTTTTTTCCGCGATTTTCTCAGTAACGAGACGCGCTTCTCGCGGGCCGCCATCGTCCAGGGCGGTTGACGGGGAGTTTCGGCATCCCTATTAGACCCGCTTCGGCACTCGTCTATGACGAGCGGTTGCCTTTGCGCGCCGTGCCGATACCACTCGATCGAGGAGCAGCTTCCCGTGGCGCGCATCGCCGGCGTTAACATACCCACCAACAAGCGGGTCACGATCGGCCTGCGCTACATCTACGGCATCGGCCCAACGAAGGCGGCCGAGATTTGCTCGCGCCTCTCGATCCCCGACGACCGGCGGGTGAACCAGCTCTCCGACGAGGAGGTTCTTCGCATCCGCGAGCTGATTGACCGCGAATACCGGGTGGAGGGCGATCTCCGCCGCGAGGTCGCGATGAACATCAAGCGGCTTATGGATCTCGGCTGCTATCGCGGGCTGCGGCACCGCCGCGGGCTGCCGGTCCGCGGGCAGCGGACCCACACCAACGCTCGCACCCGCAAGGGCAAGGCCGTGGCGATCGCTGGTAAGAAGAAAGTCACGAAGTAGGCCGCGCCCCCTTTTCTCTTTATACACGGAGCAGGATCCCCAGATGGCGAAACCCGCCGCCGCGCGCCCCCGCCGGAAGGAACGCAAGAACATCACCGCCGGCGTGGCCCACGTGGCCGCGACGTTCAACAACACGGTCGTCACCATCACCGACGCCCAGGGCAATGCCATCGCCTGGTCCTCGGCCGGCAGCCAAGGGTTTAAGGGCAGCCGCAAGTCCACGCCCTACGCGGCCCAGGTCGCCGCCGAGGATGCGGGCCGCAAGGCGCGCGAGCACGGGATGGAGACGCTGGAGATCGAGGTGAGCGGCCCCGGCTCAGGACGGGAGAGCGCCCTGCGCGCTTTGCAGGCGATCGGCTTTTCGATCACCGCCATCCGCGACATGACGCCCATTCCGCACAACGGCTGCCGGCCGCGCAAGCGCCGGCGCGTCTGAGCGCGGCGCAAGCCGCCCGGCCGTTGCGGGCGGCCTATCATCAGTGATCCGGGCGGCGCGGGACGGTTCCCCGACCCGCCCGGGGCGAAAGGACTTGGTTCCATGAGGCAAAGCGCCGTCCTGCAGAAGAACTGGCAGAACCTGATCAAGCCGGAGAAGCTCGACGTCGAGCCCGGCGCCGACCCGCAGCGGATCGCGACCATCGTCGCCGATCCGCTTGAGCGCGGCTTCGGCATGACGCTCGGCAACGCGCTGCGCCGCATCCTGCTGTCCTCGCTCCAGGGCGCGGCCGTGACGGCGGTGCAGATCGACGGCGTGCTGCACGAGTTCAGCTCAATCCCCGGCGTCCGCGAGGACGTCACGGACATCGTGATGAACATCAAGCAGCTCGCGCTCAGGATGCACGGCGAGGGGCCGAAGCGCATGACGCTGACCGCGACCGGCCCCGGCGAGGTGCGCGCCGGCCAGATCCAGGTCGGGCACGACATCGAGATCATGAACCCCGAGCTCGTGCTGTGCACGCTCGACGACGGCGCAAAGCTCGGCATGGAGTTCACGGTCAATGTCGGCAAGGGCTATTTCCCCGCCTCGGCGAACCGGCCGGAGGACGCACCGATCGGCCTGATCCCGGTGGATTCGATCTACTCCCCGGTGCGCCGCGTCTCCTACCGCGTGGAGCCCACTCGAGTGGGGCAGGTGACGGACTACGACAAGCTGCTGCTCACCGTCGAAACGAACGGCGCCGTGACGCCGGAGGACGCGGTGGCGCTCGCCGCCCGCATCCTGCAGGACCAGCTTCAGCTCTTCATCAACTTCGAGGAGCCGCAGCAGATCCGCGCTGAGGAGCCGCAGGATGATCTGCCGTTCAACCGCAACCTGCTCCGCAAGGTGGACGAGCTCGAGCTCTCGGTCCGCAGCGCCAACTGCCTGAAGAACGACAACATCGTCTATATCGGCGATCTGGTGCAGAAAACCGAGCAGGAAATGCTGCGGACCCCCAATTTCGGGCGGAAGTCACTGAACGAGATCAAAGAGGTGCTGACCTCCATGGGCCTCTCGCTCGGCATGTCGGTGCCGGGATGGCCGCCCGAGAACATCGAGGAGCTCGCCAAGCGCCTCGAAGAGCCATTCTAACCGCGTCGGGCGGGCGTTTCGCGCCGCACCGTATAAGGAACTCGAACCATGCGTCACGGAGTGGCCGGCCGGAAGCTCGGCGTCACCTCCTCCCACCGCCAAGCCATGTTCCGCAACATGGCGGTGGCGCTGCTGAAGCACGAGCAGATCACCACGACCTTGCCGAAGGCGAAGGAGCTGCGCCCGGTGGCCGAGAAGCTGATCACGCTCGGCAAGAAGGGCGGGCTGCACGCCCGCCGGCTCGCCTACGCGAAGCTCCGCGATGACAAGATCGTGGATAAGCTGTTCTCCACGCTGGCCGAGCGTTACCGCACGCGGCAGGGCGGCTATACCCGCGTGCTCAAGGCGGGGGTCCGCTATGGCGATGCCGCGAGCATGGCGGTGATCGAACTGGTGGACCGCGATCCGGCGGCCAAGGGGCTAGACAGCGGCCCGAAGCCGGAGACGCTGGCCGATCAGGCGGCCCCGCCGGCGGCTGCAGCGTAGCGCCGCGACGACTTATATTGCGGGGTGAATGCCCCGCTCTCCCACTCCTGGCCTGTTCGAAGCGGAGGCTGCCGCGCTCCGGCCGCTGGCCGACCGGCTGCGCCCGGCGGCGCTCGATCAAGTGGTGGGGCAGGATCATCTGCTCGGCCCCGAGGGCGCGCTCACGCGGATGCTGGCGCGCGGCTCGCTCGCCTCGCTGATCCTTTGGGGCCCGCCAGGAACCGGCAAGACGACCATCGCCCGGTTGCTCGCCGAGCGCGCCCGCCTGCACTTCGTGCAGCTCTCGGCGGTGTTTTCCGGGGTCGCCGACCTCAAGCGCGCCTTCGAGGACGCGCGCGGGCGCCGCGCCGTGGGCCAGGGCACGCTTCTATTCGTCGATGAAATCCACCGTTTCAACCGCGCCCAGCAGGACGGTTTTCTGCCGGTCGTGGAGGACGGCACGGTGACGCTGACCGGCGCCACGACCGAGAACCCGTCCTTCGAACTCAACGGCGCGCTGCTCTCGCGCTGTCAGGTGCTGGTGCTGCGGCGGCTGGACGATGCCGCGCTCGATAAGCTCCTCGAACGCGCCGAAACCGCCGAGCATCGCGCCCTGCCGCTGACCGCGGAGGGCCGGGCCGCGCTGCGGGCGATGGCCGACGGCGACGGGCGGTATCTGCTCAACATGGCCGAGCAGTTGCTGGCCCTGCCCACCGACACCGCCCCGCTCGATCCGGGCGCGCTGATCGGCCTGCTCGCCCGCCGCGCCGCGCTCTACGACAAGGACCGCGAGGAGCACTACAACCTGATTTCCGCGCTGCATAAGTCGCTGCGCGGTTCCGACCCCGACGCGGCGCTCTACTGGTTCGCGCGGATGCTCGAGGGCGGCGAGGATCCCCGCTACATCGCCCGCCGATTGGTGCGCTTCGCGGCCGAGGATATCGGGCTCGCCGACCCGCAGGCGCTGACGCAGGCGATCGCGGCGTGGGAGGCTTATGAGCGTCTCGGCAGCCCGGAAGGCGAGCTCGCGATCGCGCAGGCGGTGCTCTATCTCGGCACCGCGCCGAAATCGAACGCCGCCTATGTCGCGCTGAGCGAGGCGCGCGATGCGGCGCGCCGTACGGGCAGCCTGATGCCGCCCGCGCATATCCTGAACGCGCCCACCCGGCTGATGAAGACCCTCGGCTACGGCAAAGGCTATGCCTACGACCACGCGGTCGAGGAGGCGTTCTCCGGCCAAAACTACTTCCCCGAAGGGATGGACCGCGCGGCCTTCTACCGCCCGGCCGAGCGCGGCTTCGAGCGCGAGATCGCCAAGCGGCTCGAGTACTGGGCGCGGCTGCGCCGCGCGCGCGCCGGCGGCGCTTGATCGGCTACCGGGCCTAGGCTAAGCCCGCGCCACCAACCGCTGCGATGCCCAGGTAGCTCAGTTGGTAGAGCATGCGACTGAAAATCGCAGTGTCGGTGGTTCGATTCCGCCCCTGGGCACCATACCTTTATTCCCGCGGATCGCCGCCGATCTCCGTAGAATCAAATAGTTAGCCCGATCGATCTGGGAACCGGGGAGCAATTTGCTTGCGCTGCTCCGAACGGCCGGAACGGAATACGTAGTCCCGGGCGACCGTCCCGAGAAACCAATTGTCTCGCTGCGGAAGAGGCGGGAGCGCGTGCGCAATATCGCCAGGATTGATACTCTGCGTCTGTACGATCTCCGACATAGCTATGCCAGCGTTGGCGCGGCCGGCGGTCTGAGTCTTCTGGTTATTTGCGCCCTGTCGGGGCACTCCCAACCGGCGACTACCGCCCGCTACGTCCATCTCGATGGCGTGACCGCCAGCCCGAGGTCGACTGGCGGCTGCTTCCGACTCTATTCTTCTACGACCTCAATCTCGTCATACCTTCTGACCCGGTACACAACGAAGGAGATCAGCCAACTGACGATGAAAATCCCTACAATCAGGTAGCCGAGCGTGCCGAAATTGTCGTTAATTGCGCCGATCGCGCCCCAGAAGCCGCCGACGTCGGTCAGACCCAGTTGGTCTCCGACAAGGTTCAGCGTTTCAAGACCTCCCACGACCACTGCCACCACCACTGAAACGGCGGTGATGGTGAGATTGTAGTAAAGCTTCCGGACCGGCTTGACGAAGGCCCAGCCATAGGCGCCGAGCATCAAGATGGTGTCGGTCGTGTCCAACAGTGACATCCCAGCCGTGAACAGCGCTGGGAAGACCATAATCGACCAGATTGACATGCCTTGCGCAGCCTGCGTCGCGGAAATGCCCAGCAGGCCGACTTCGGTGGCGGTGTCGAAGCCGAGACCGAAGAGCAGGCCGAGCGGATACATGTGCCAGCTACGCTCGACAAGCCGGAAAAACCTGCGAAACAAGCGGCCCAGCAATCCACGGTTGGACAGCGCGATATCGATGTCTTCCTCGACGAAGCGGCCGCCCGATCGCACCGTCCGGAATGTACGGTAGATCGTAAAGAAGACGAGAATGTTCGCGGCGGCGATGGCGAAGAGGAAGAACGCCGACACCAAGGTGCCGACGATCCCCCCGATGCTCGTGAAACTGTCAAACCTGCTTTGTAGCGCGGTCGCGGTCGCCGCTATTGCGACGGAGAGTGCCACCACGATCGTGGAATGCCCGAGCGAGAAGAAGAATCCAACTCCAACCGGGCGCTTGCCCTCTTGCATCAGCTTGCGCGTCACGTTGTCGATCGCGGCGATGTGGTCGGCATCGAAGGCATGTCGAAGACCGAACGTGTAGGCGAGTGCTGCCGTGCCCAGCAGCACCGGATGGTCCCGGAATGCCACCAACGCCCATACCCAGGCGAGTACGTTGGCGGTGATCAGCAGCGTGTAGATGCCGATCACCGTACCGCGGACGTTGGTCGCGCTGTCACTGAAAAGGCCGTTGCTCATGGATATCCCTTGAGTGCTCCCCGTCAGGCCGGACACGCGGCAGGGGCTGGACGACTGGGCTTGGATGAACGCACGCGGTGAGAGCATGCGCAAGCCAGGCCGGAGTGGGAGTGGACGACGTTGTAAAGCTCGAACTAGGTAAGAAGCTGCTGGAGGACGGTGATGGCGTCCGGCCTGGGCGTCGCGCGCGCGTCCCGCTTGCCGGCTTTGTCGTTCCCCTTCGCAGCAGCAGGGATCTCGGCGGTGGCCGTCAGCCAGCGGCTCGACGAGATTGGACCGCGCTACGCCGGGGGTTTCGGCCACCCGTTTCACCGGAAACCGCCCGGGCACGCCGAGAACAGCCCTCGGCCGTGCGCTGCCTCCACCCGACCAGGAGGCTGGGGGAGACGCCGTGAGGCCGGGCAACGGCCGAGACCGTCATGCCGGGGCGTCGTCGCCTCGGCGCGACTGACTGAGCAACGCATCCGGGTGGTCGGGTCGTTCCGTTGGCTAGAAGACTTGTCGAAGGCTACCGGACGAGCGGACCTACTTGTCATTCGCTGTGCAGCCGACCACGTTGTAGCCGAACAGGAATGACGGAGGCGCGTCAGCGGCTTGGGGGATGGCGAAGCGAAGGGCTAGTTCGGCAGACAGCCTACCGGCGCGTGACCGGCTGAGCATCCGGCTTGACCTTGTGTCAGGTGCCAGGATCGGTCCAGGCAAGGTCGCGGTGCTGGAGGAGATCGCTCGTTCGGGATCGATTTCAGCGGCCGGCCGCGCCCTGCGGATGTCGTATCGCCGCACTTGGGAGCTGATCGAGGACCTCAACAGGAGTCTCGGGACACCCGTCGTAGAGACCGCGGCTGGCGGCAGTGGTGGCGGCGGGGCGGTGCTGACCAGCGCAGGGAAGGCCGTCATCGAACGGTACCGCGCCATCGAAGTCGAAACCGCGACGATCGCCAGCAAACATTTGAAAGCCCTGCAACGCGCATGCAGCGCCAAGTAAGCACCGGCAATGTGTTTTTCGGCGCGACTGTGGCGGTCGCCGCCAGACGCGGTGATGGCGTGTTCCACAACCACACCGAGATCAAGGCAGGGACCCCCGCCTTGTGACCGCCCTGGCGAGCACAAGCGGCTAGTTGGGCGGCCAGGAACGGCGGAACACTCTGCCTGCGATTAGCCATACGCCCCACTCGATGGTGGGGCATGTGCTTTTGGGGTGGCGCGCAACGGCTCCGCCGGTAGCGGCCTGCTGCAAGCACTTCGGCTACATGCAACCAGCGCATATGGACAAGCGCGCTTCGCTGCGCTATATCCAGACGGGAATAGCGCAGCAGAGACGGTGAATGAACGAGGCGCCCATCCCGATCGAGGGCAAGCAACTGACTGCCTGGTCCGTTCTAGCCGGAGGAACCCATGTCGGCATGGATTTCGTCGGCTTGGACGGTACGTCCCACAGGATTGTCCTGCCGTTCGAAGCTCTCAGCAGCTTGCTGATGACGCTTCCACGCATGCTGCAGACAGCGCTGAACACACGCTTTGCCGATGACTCCCTTCGCTTAGTGCAGTGCCTGAGTTCGTGGCGGGTCGAGCAGGCCGAGGCCGACCCCGGCCTCATCCTGAGTCTCGGCACAAAGGATGGCTTCGAGGTCGCCTTCACGCTCGGTGACGGCGACGCGGACGCATTGGGCTCCGCCCTCGTGGCAGCGCCCGAGCGACAAACACCGAGGAGACCCAACTGATGAACGTCATGACCGACTTGCATCCGTATCTGGATGGCAAGGCCAAACGGATGCTGATTGGCGGCAAATGGCTGGAGGCCGCGTCCGGCAAGACATTCGAGAGCCGCAATCCCGCCACTGGTGACGTGCTGGCCCATGTCGCGGAAGGCGACTCCGAGGACATCGACCGCGCGGTAGCCGCGGCGCGTGCCGCGTTCAACGGACCATGGAGCAAGTTCAAGCCGGCCGAACGCCAGCGCCTGTTGCTGAAGCTGGCAGATCTGGTCGAGCGGGATATCGAAGAGTTCGCCGCCCTCGACACGCTCGACATGGGCGCGCCGATCAGCCGCACACGCAACAATCGTCACCGCGCCCTGGGCATGCTGCGGTTCTATGCCGGCATGGCTACGGCTTTGCACGGCGAAACGATTGATAACTCGCTGCCGGGCGAATACGTTTCCTTCACACTGAAGGAGCCGGTCGGCGTGGTCGGTGCGATCATTCCGTGGAACGGACCACTGACGGCGTCAATCTGGAAGATCGGGCCAGCGCTCGCGACTGGCTGCACGGTGGTGCTGAAGCCGGCTGAGGAAGCCCCGTTGACCCCGCTGCGCCTGGCGGAATTGTGCCTGGAAGCGGGCGTGCCGCCCGGCGTGGTGAACGTGGTACCCGGCTACGGCGAGACCGCCGGCGCTGCCCTCGCGTCCCATCCAGACGTCGACAAGGTGGCTTTCACCGGCTCGCATTTGACCGGCCAGTCGATCGTCCGCGCCTCCGCCGGCAACCTCAAGCGCGTATCTCTGGAACTCGGCGGCAAGTCACCGGACATCGTATTCGCCGACGCCGATCTGGATCAGGCAGTGCCAGGGTCCGGTATGGCGGTGTTTGCGAACTCGGGCCAGATTTGCAGCGCCGGCACGCGTCTCTTCGTCGAGCGCAAGATCTACGACGAGTTCGTCGGCCGGGTCGCCGAATTCGGCAAGACGTTGCGTGTCGGTGATGGCCGCGATCCCGAGACTCAGGTCGGACCGCTTGTATCGGAAGAACAACTGAAGCGCGTTACGAGCTATCTAGCCATCGGCCGCCAGGAGGGCGCCCGGCCGCTGTCGGGCGGCGAGCGCTTGACTGAGGGTGCGCTCGGCAAGGGCTATTTCGTGCCGCCGACCGTCTTCGCCAATGTGCGTGACGACATGCGCATCGCGCAGGAGGAGATTTTCGGGCCGGTGATCTCCGCCATTCCCTTCACCGACATCGAGGAAGTAATCGAGCGTGGCAACAAGACTCAGTTCGGTCTCGGCAGCGGCGTGTGGACGCGCGATGTGAGCAAAGCGCATCGGCTGGCCAAAAGCCTGCGCGCCGGATCGGTGTGGATCAATTGCTACCAGGCGATGGATCCGGCCGTGCCTTTCGGCGGTTACAAGATGAGCGGCTACGGACGCGAGTCCGGCGTGCAGCATTTGGAGGAGTACCTGAACGTCAAGTCGGTCTGGATCAAGACCGACTGATCAGGTCCGGGCCGGCACTGCTTCGCATATCGGCAGGCTGTGATCCGGCCAGGCAAGGGACAAGCGGCGCGCGTCGCCCGCTTGTCCCTTTGGACCCGGCCGCGTACGATCGGCAATAGGTGAGTGTCGTCGCCGTGGCGCACGTAGCATGCGCTGCAGGCTTGGCCCGTTCGGCAGCCGCGCAGAAGCTCACGCAGAGCGAACGAGGATGAGGGTGATGAAGGTCTTCAGCCTTGTCGGTGAATGCCGAGAGAAGTCGGAGCTTGTGCGGCGGTTGGTCGAGGAACTGACCGGGCGCGGTCTGAGGGTGTCCACCATCAAGCGCGTTTCCGACGCTGTAGACCTCGAGCGGCCCGGGAGCGGAACCTGGAAACATCGTGTTGCCGGGGCCGAAGAGGTCATGATCGCCAGTGCCAGCCGCTTCGCCCTGTTGCGAGAAATGCCGAAGAACACGCAGGAGCCAGATCTCAGCAGCCTGCTGGGACGAATGGCGCCGGTTGACATCGTGCTGCTGGACGGGTTTCGCCGAAGCAGCGCGCCGAAAATGGAGGTGGTGCCGTCCGGCCAGTCTCAGGCAGTAATGGCGTCCAGCGATCGGATGGTGTTGGGGGTCGCCTCAGACGAGCCGGTAACTGCACCTGTGCCACGCCTGCCTCTGTCTGATATCGTTGCCCTTGGAGATTTCGTGTTGGCGAATGCCATGACCGCCGCCGTCTGACCGAACCGATCGCGAAATCATGCCCGGCGAATAAACTCCCGCCCATGTACGCTACGCGGTCGCGACAGTTGGTCACGGGTGCTTGCGGGCACTCGCACGCCCTTCGCGGAGTGGGCGGGCGGCTCCGCGGCGGCGGCGACGCGGCTTCAGCCCCCGGGGGGACAATGACGCGGCGGGGCCGCAAGAGGGTACGAAGTTCCCCGCCGGCATGAGCGCGATCGTACGAAATGCGCGAGGGCGCCGGCGGGTTTCGTCCGAAATTTCCGGCGGCCGAGCGGAGTTTCGGACGAAATTCGGCGGGGCGGGAGGGCTAGGTGTACACGCGCCGCTACCCCGCGAGCTCCCGCGACCGCGCGGTCGCCGCCTCTACCGCCGCGCGCACAAGGCGGGGCCAGGCCGCCTCTGCCATCAGCACGCCGAGCGCTCGCTCGGTGGTGCCGCCGGGGCTCGTTACGCCGCGCCGCAGCGCCGCCGCGTCCTCCTGGCTTGCCGCCAGCAGCGCCCCGGACCCGGCAACGGTCTGCCGAGCAAGCAGGCGCGCCAAGTCGGGCGCGATCCCCTGCTCGCGCGCCGCCTGTTCCAAGAGCTCGGCCAGCAGAAACACGTAAGCCGGCCCGCTGCCGGAGACCGCCGTCACCGGATCGAGCAGCGCCTCGTCCTCCACCCAGGCCACGACGCCGATTGCCCGCAAGAGCCGGTCGCAGAGCGCGCGCTCGGCCGGGCTCACGCCCGGCCCCGGGCAGGCCACCGTCATCCCCTGCCGCACGGCGGCCGGCGTGTTCGGCATGGCGCGCACGATGTGCGCCGCCTCGCCCAAGAGGGCGCGCATCCCGGCCAACGTGCGTCCGGCTATGATCGACAGGAACACGGCCCGGCCGGCGAAGCGGCGATAGAGGGGCAGCGTGTCGGCGGCGTTCTGCGGCTTGACGGCCAGCACCACCGCAGCCGGGGCGAAGCCGGGATCGAGCGCGCCCGCGTCGGCCACCACGCGCAGGTCGGGCCCGACGCGCGCCACGGCCTCAGCCGCCGGATCGACGGCGACCGACGGCGATAGCCCCTGCTCGCGCCAGCCCGCCAGCATCGCCCCGCCCATCCGCCCGCAGCCGACGAGCAGGACCGGGGGCAGCGCGGTCATGCCTCGCCCACGCACTCCAGCATCGCCGCCTCGAGCGCGGCCTCGGGCGTCTTGCCGCCCCACAGCACGAACTGGAAGGCCGGATAGAACCGCTCGCACTCGGTGATCGCGATGTCCATCAGGTCTTCCAAGCTCTCGGCCGAGGCCCCCTGGGCGCCGCGCAGCAGCACCGCATGGCGAAAGACCGGGATGCCGTCATCGGCATCGAGCGCGAAATGCCCGATCCACAGGCGCTCGTTGGCGCGCGCCAGTAGCTCGTAGAGTGCGGCCCGGCGCTTGGCCGGGACCTTCATCTCGAACGCGCAGGTGAAGTGCATGGCGCTGATCTCGTGCGACCAACTGAAGAACATGCCGTAATCGCACCACCGCCCGGGGGCCTCGGCCGCCATCTCGCTGTCGCTGCGGCGCTCGAAGGCCCAGTCGTTGGCCGTGATGATCTGCTCGAGCACATCGAGCGGGTTGGCGCCGGTTTCGAGTTCGGTGGTTGTGGTGGTTGTGGCGGGCATGGAAGTCCCCCGTCTGAGAGGAAGGCCGGGCGTCTGCCGAGGCCGGCGATCGCCGATTGGAAGCCACGCGGCACCCTAAGCATTGCAAACGCCGCGCCGCAAGCGGGCCGCCGATTCGGCGGCGGGAAACAAGAACGGAGTGATCAGGGCGCCGCTTCGGGCGTTTCCGGCTCGAAGCTGCCGGCCTCCAGCGCCGCCACTCTTGCCTCCAGGGCGGCCAACCGCGCCAGCGCGTCGCCCAGCCGGGCCTCGGCCGCCTCCTGCCCGGCGCGGGCGTTGGCGGCAAGCTCGCGGACCGCCTCGAGCTCTTCTCGCCGCACAAGGTCGAGCCGGCGGATCGCATCGTCGATGCGCGCCCGCACCAGCGCCTCCCCCTCCTCGCGCAGCCCGGCGAGCGCGGAGATCGCCCCGCCGGCGACGCCGGCCAAGTCATCGAAGAATTTCGGTCGCTCCGCCATCGTCCGCTCCACTGGCTATCGGCCGCGTGCCGATATCCGTATAAGCCCCGCCATGATCATGGTCACTGGCGGGGCCGGCTTCATCGGCTCCGTGCTGCATGCGGCCCTCGTGCAACGTGGCGTTGAAACGGTCGTTGTCGACTGGCTCGGCGACCGAGGGAAATGGCGCAACCTCGCCAAGCACCCGCCGGCGCGGCTGATCCGCCCCGACGCGCTCGACGGCTTCCTTGCGTCCCACCCCCCGCTCGAGGCGATCGTCCACATGGGGGCGGTGAGCGAAACCACCGCGACCGACGGGGACCATGTCTGGGCCACCAATGTCGAGCTGCCGCTGCGCCTCTGGCGCTGGTGCGCCGGGCGCGGCGTGCGGCTGATCTATGCCTCGTCCGCCGCCACCTATGGCGATGGCGGACAGGGCTTCGCGGATGGGCTGGATGGGCTCGAGCGGCTGCGGCCGATGAACCTCTACGGCTGGTCCAAGCACGCCTTCGATCTCCGGGTCGCCCGCATGGTCGCCACCGGCGAGGCGCGCCCGCCGCAATGGGCCGGGCTCAAGTTCTTCAACGTCTATGGACCGAACGAATACCACAAGGGACCGATGATCTCGGTCGTGAAGGTGAAGTTTGACGAGCTGGCGGCCGGCCATGCGCCCCGCCTGTTCCGCTCCGACCGCCTGGAGGTCGCCGACGGGGAGCAGGCGCGCGACTTCGTCTGGGTGGGCGACGTGGTGGCGGTGATCCTCTGGCTGCTCGACACGCCGCAGGTGTGCGGCCTGTTCAATGTCGGCACCGGCCGCGCCCGCACCTATCTCGATCTCGCCCACGCGCTTTGCGACGCCATGGACCGGCCGCGCGCGGTGGAGTTCATCGACATGCCGGAGAAGCTGCGCGGGGCCTATCAGTCCTTCACTGAGGCGCGCACCGACGGGCTGCGCGACGCCGGCTTTCCCTGCCAGTTCACGCCGCTGGAAGAGGGCATCCGCCGCTACGTCCGCGGCTACCTGACTCAGCCCGACCCCTACATCTGAGCGCATGGCCGCCCCGCTCGTCTATCCGGGCTTCGATCCGGTCGCCTTCCAGATCGGCCCATTCGCGATCCGCTGGTACGCGCTCGCCTATATCGTCGCGCTGCTGCTCGGCTGGCGGCTGGCGCGCCGGCTCGCCGCCCGTTCGCCCCGCGTCGCCACCGCCGAGCAGGTGGACGATTTCCTCACCTGGGCCACGCTCGGCGTCATCCTTGGCGGCCGTCTCGGCTATGTGCTGTTCTACCAGCCCGCGCTTTATTTCGCGCACCCGGCGCAGATCGTGCAGGTCTGGCACGGCGGGATGAGCTTCCACGGCGGCGCGATCGGCGTGGCGGTAGCGATCATCCTGTTCTGCTGGCGCCATTCGATCCCGGTGCTCGGCTTCGCCGACCGGATTTGCGCCTGTGTGCCAATCGGGCTCGGCCTCGGCCGGCTCGCCAATTTCATCAACGGCGAGCTCTGGGGCCGCCCCGCGCCCGAATGGTGGCCGGGCGCGCTGATCTACCCCGAAGCCGGGCCGCCCTATGTACCGCGCTTCCCGAGCGAGCTCTATGAGGCGTTCCTCGAAGGGGTGCTGCTGCTGGCCCTCCTGCTCTGGCTCGTTTCGCGCGAGCGCGTGCGGGCCCGGTTCGGCTTCATCTCCGGCGCCTTCCTGGCGGGATACGCGGTCTGCCGCATAATCGCCGAGTGCTTCCGCCAGCCCGACGCCTTCCTCGGCTACATCGCCGGCGTGCTGACGATGGGCCAAATCCTCTCCTTCCCCATGCTGCTGATCGGCCTTGGGCTGATCGCCTGGAGCCTGCGGAACAGCCGCCGGGCGGCATGAGCGGCGACGAACGCCTCGATCGCTTCATGGCACGCGCGAACGCCGCCTATTACGCGACGCAGGACCCGTTCGCCGACTTCACCACCGCCCCGGAGATCGCCCAGGCCTTCGGCGAGGTGCTCGGCCTTTGGGCGGCGGTGGTGTGGAAACAGCTCGGCCGACCCGACCCGGTGCTGCTCGCCGAGGCCGGTCCCGGGCGCGGCACTCTAATGGCGGACGCGCTGCGCGCCGCCGCGCGCGCCGCCCCCACCTTCCGCACGGCGCTGCGCGTCCACTTAATCGAAACCTCCCCCCGCCTCCGCCTGCTCCAGGCCGAGGCGGTCCCGGAAGCCGCGTGGCACGAGCGCCTGGAGGACTTGCCGCCCGGCTCCCTGATCCTGCTCGCCAACGAGTTCCTCGACGCGCTGCCGATCCGCCAGTTCGTGCGCCGCGGCGCGGGCTGGGCCGAACGTTGGATCGAGGCGGGCCGCTTCGCCGAGCGCCCTGTTCGCGCCCTGCCCCCTGACATCCCTCCCACCGCTCCCGAGGGGGCGGTGCTGGAACACAGCGAGGCCGCGCACGCCTTCATTGGCGCCCTCGCGCAGCGGCTGGCGCGGGCGCCGGGCGCGGCGCTGTTTCTTGATTACGGTCCTGCCGAATCAACGGTCGGCGACAGCCTCCAGGCGATCCGGGCCGGCCGTCCCGCCGACCCGCTTGCGGAACCCGGCGGCACCGACCTCACCGCCCATGTCGATTTCGCCGCCCTCGCGCGCGCCGCCCGCGCCGCCGGCGCGGCGGTATATGGGCCGGTCCCGCAGGGCGTGTTCCTCACCCGGCTCGGCCTGATGCAGCGCACCGACCGGCTCGCGCGCACCCAGCCGCCCGCCAAGGCGCTGGCGCTGATCGACGCCGCCCGCCGGCTTGTCGAGCCCGACCGCATGGGCCGGCTGTTCAAGGCCCTCGCGCTGACCTCGCCCGGATCCCCGGCACCGCCAGGCTTCGCGGAAGGCGCTTGACCCGGCACGCGCGGCGACCCTTTCTCCGGCCCGCATGCGATCGCTCGCCCCGCTCCTCTCGCCGCTCCTGCCGCTTCCGCACGGTTTCTTCACCCGCCAGGGCGGCGTCTCAACCGGCCCGTTCGCCTCGCTGAATTGCAGCCTGTCCAGCCAGGACGCGCGGGATGCGGTGCTGGCAAACCGCGCCCGCGCCGCGCGCGCGCTTGGCGCCGATCCCGCGCGCCTCGTCGGGCTTACCCAGGTGCATGGCGCAGAGGCGGTCCGCGTGTCCGACCCATGGCCGCCCGGCGCGGGTCCGCGCGCCGATGCGATGGCAACCGACCGGCCCGGCCTCGCGCTCGGCATCGTCACCGCCGACTGCGCCCCGGTGCTGCTGGCCGATGCCGAGGCGGGCGTGATCGCCGCCGCCCATGCCGGCTGGCGCGGCGCGGTGGCAGGTGTGCTGGAGGCGACGATTGCGGCGATGGAAGCGCTCGGCGCGGTGCGCGCCCGCATCGCCGCGGCGATCGGGCCCTGCATCGCGCAAGCCTCCTACGAGGTCGGCCCCGATCTGCGCGATTGCGTGCTGACCGCCGATCCGGCCGATGCGCGCTTCTTCGCGCCCGGCACCCGGCCGGAGCGATGGCAGTTCGATCTTGCGGCCTATTGCCACGCGCGGCTCGCGCGCGCCGGGCTCGCTTGCAGCGGTGCGCTCGGCGCAGACACACTCGCCGACGAGGCCCGCTTCTTCAGCCACCGCCGCCGCACGCTCTCGGGTGGCGGACCGATCGGGCATCAGATCTCCATTATCGCACTGCCCGCCTGATGCCGCGCCGCGTCCTCCCGCTCGCGCTCACGCTGCTGCTCGCGGCTTGCGGCACCTTGCCGCAGCCCTTCTACGGCAACCCCGGCCGCACCGGCGCCCAGCTCGCCCAGCTCCCCATGCCGCCCCGGCTCGTCGTGCCGCCGCCGGCGACCGCGCTCCTCTCGGACGACGGCAGCAAGGCGCTGGCCGCGCTGCTGGCCCGCGACCTCCAGCTGCGGGAGGTGCCGGCCTATGCCGAGCCGGGGCATCCGGGCGACTGGCGGCTCGATGTCACCGCCGAAACGCGGGGCGGGGTCGTGATTCCGAGCTTCGTCGTGCGGACGCCGAAGGGCGCCGACGCGGGCCGCTTGGAGGGCGCGCCGGTTCCGGCTGCGGCCTGGGCGGCGGGCACGCCGGCAACGCTCGAGCAGGTGGCCGCCAGCGCCACACCCGGGCTTGCCACCATGCTGTCGGGGATCAACACCGCGCTGCAGCGTTCGGACCCGAACAGCATCTACAACCGCCCGATCCGGCTCGCCTTCCTGCCCGTCACCGGCGCGCCGGGCGACGGCGACGCCGCGCTCACCCGCCTCACCCGCGCGCGGCTGACCGAGCTTGGCGAGCACCTTCAGGACAGCGCGAAGGACGCCGATTTCACCGTCAAGGGCCAGGTGCGCGTGGTGCCGATCGGCGGCGGGCAGGAGCGCGTGGAGATCCAGTGGATCCTGACCGACGCGCAGGGCCGCGAACGCGGGCGCGTGGTGCAGCTCAACGATGTGCCGGCCGGTTCGCTCGATGGCTATTGGGGCGATGTCGCCGACGCCGTTTCTCGCCAGGCGGCGGGCGGGGTTCGCGAGCTCGTGCGCAAGCAGACCAAGGGCTGAGTCGCGCGCGTCCGGCGGGTCCGCCTTTCTGGCCTTAGGCGAAGATTTCTGGATCACGTCGCTATTTTTGAGAATCTTGGCAGCGATTTATTAACGAAGTGCCGGGAACACTCGGGGAACTCACGAACCATCCCGGTTCGCCTGATCCCAAGGAGTGTTCTCATGAGCGTCGCTTCCGGTACCATCGCGAGTGCGGGCTCGCTTTCGCTCGGCCAGATCAATGCCTCGTGGCAAAGCCTGCCCGACCTGCCGCAATCGCTGCTCACCGCCGGCGCCAGCGCGACCGACCTTTATGTCGCGCCGGCGCCGACCGACGGCGGCCGGGTGCTCACCGTTGGCGCGGGCCAGGAATACGCCACGCTCGCGCAGGCGGTCGCCGCCTCGCAGGACGGCGACGTGATCGAGATTGAGGCCGGCACCTACGTCAACGACACGGCGATCGTGAACCACAAGATCACGATCGAAGGCGTCGGCGGCATGGTGAACCTGGTCGAGACCCAGCCGCTCGCCAACGAGAAGGGCATCCTCGTCATCAACAACGATGCCACCATTGCCAACATCATCTTCTCCGGCGCGTGGATTCCGGACTCGGAAGGCGCCGACGGCGCCGGCATCCGCTATCAGGGCGGCAACCTGACCGTCGTCAATGATGTTTTCACTGGCAACCAGGATGGCCTGATGGGCAACCCAGTGGACGGGCTGCCCTCCAACAACATCACGATCGAGAACTCCACCTTCGCCAACAACGGCGTTCCGGTGCCGGGTTCTCCAGGTTACGGCTACACGCACGACGCCTATATCGGCTTCGTCGGCACCGCCACCGTCACCAACAGCGTGTTCGCGGGCAATGCCGGAGTCGGGCACGAGCTCAAAGACCGCGCCCAGGTCAGCAACATCTCCAACAACGTCATCGCAGACGTAACCTCGGCGGCGAGCTACACGGTGGACTTGCCGGACGGCGGCAACGCCACGCTCACCGGCAACTATATCCAGCAGAGCGCCCAGTCGCCGAACTGGGCCATCATCGACTATGCCGGCGAAGCCGAGCCCTATGTCTCAAACAGCCTTACGCTCACCGGCAACACGATCGTCAACCAGTCCACCTCGGCCTCGCCCGTGCTGGTGCGGAACCCCTCCAACGTCACCGCGCAGATCACCGGCAACACCATCGTCGGGCTCACCGAGCCGGAGTTCTCCAACGGCCCGTTCGTCGCCACCAACAACGTCAATGCCGCTGGGCAGAAATACGCCGACAGCAACCCCTCGCAACTGGTCCCGGCCGGGTTCATCAAGTTCACCGATTCCGCGCCGCACACGGTCACGCTTGCGAAGGGCGGAGTGATCGGCGGTGCCGGCCTGCTCACCGTACATGCCATCGCCGGCAAGACGACGACCGAGGGCGGCAGCGGCGGCCTGATCTATTCCGAAGGCACCAATGTCGGCGGATCGCGGATCGTTACCGCGCCCGGCTCGACCAACCGCATCACGCTCGAAGGCCAGGACACCGTGCAGAGCCAGGGAAATGACCTGATCACGGTGGGCACGCAGGACACGAACATCATCGTGACCGGGACCGCCGCCATCGCCAGCGGCTCCGCCACCAACACATACACCGTCAATGGCAGCGCGACCGTCACCGGTGGGAACGGCAATGACTTCATTACCGTCGGGAACGGCGCATCTCTGGTGGTAAGCGGCCACGAAAACTTCCTCAAAGTGACCGAGCGCGGGGGCTCGGTGGTGATCGATGCCAATCTTGGCCAGGTCGTCACCTCAACGTCAGGCAGCGGATCCGCGGGGTCTGCGGCCACATTCGCGTACCCGCAGCCGGCTACGAATGGCGGCAAGATTGCCGCGAACAACAGCCCGTCAATGCAGCTCATTGTCGGAACCCCGTGTCAGGACAGCGTCACGGGCGGTTCGGTCGTCGTACAATGGCAGGGTCAGGGCTTTTCCTTCACCAGCAATGGCGGGTTGAGCCAAAGCGCCACCATCCAGCTTGGGTCTGAAGCGGACACCGTCACGAGCAACGAGGCAGACACGATTTACGCCGGCTCGGGGGATGATCTCATCATCCTCGAGGGCGGCGGGCAGACCGTCTACGCGAACTCCGGCACCCTCACGATCGGGGATCACGGGGTCAGCGCGAACGCGAAGGCGACCGTCTATGGCGACGGCGGCGACTACACGTTCACCGGCGACACCGGCAACATTATCTACGTGGGCGGCAGCCTGGCCAGCACGATTGAGGCACAGCTTTCGAACCTCATCCTCGAGGGCGGCAGCGGGCATCTCACCGTCAATGGCGGTAGCCGCGAAACCATCACCGGCGGTTCGGGTGGGATCACCCTGAACGGCGGGGCGGCGGACACGATCACCACCGCCGCCGGCGCGGCCGACAGCATCAAACTGTCGGGCCCGTCCACCGTCTACAGCTACGGCACCGATCAGATCGACTTGGGCGGCGCGCTCAACCAGAACGTGACGGCCTACGGCACGGCGAGCATCAGCGACGCGCTCGGCGTCAACCACATTACCCTGCTCGGCGACGACACCCTGACGACGGGCGGCGGCAGCGACACGATCAGCGTCGGGGCAGGGGCCAGCGCAAGCATCGCCACCTCGGCCTTGACATTCCTGACCGAGACCGACGCGACGGTGGGCTACGCCGCGGTCAGTCCGGCGCAGGACAGCACGGCGACCGTGACCGGCAGCGCCACCATCAGCTCCGGCCCGGCGACGCCGCTCACCATCCGCACGGTGGCCGGCCAAAGCACGACGGTCACGCTTGGCAGCGGGAACGCCCAGGTGACCCTCGCCGGAGACGACACGCTGACCTTCGGCAGCGGCAGCGCCGTCGTCACGGACCAGAGGCCGGCCGGCATGGCGGAGCTGTTCCGCTTCGTCCTCGGCAGCGGCGGCGGCACCGATGTCATCAAGGGCTTCCGCGCCGGCATCGATCAGCTCAGCTTCCAGGGTGTCGGCGTGCAGTCGCAGACGGTCTCGGGCGGCAACACGATGCTGACGCTTACCGACGGCACGCACGTCCAGCTAAATGGCGTGGTCGGCTTGTCGTTTTCCTGAACCGGCAGCGCCCCTCCGTTCCCGCCTGACGGAGGGGCGTCCGACGCTCAGATAAACCGCGCCAGCCGCACCGCCGTATGTCCCCGGCTCGGCCGCAGGCTCGGCATCACGAGCAGGCACTCGTCATAAGGCGTGCGAATCTCCGTCGTCCCGTCGAGGGCGATCAGCGTGTTGCGCCGCGCAATCACCTCGCCGCCACGCCAGGGCTGCACGAAGGAGAAAGTGGCGGTGCTAGCCGTTACCGTCACCGTCACCTCCGCGCAGCGGGGCGGCGGCGGCTTCGCCCGCTCGTCGGTGCGATCGGCATCGATCAGCCCGACGCCGATCAGCAGCCGCCGCGTCGCGGCGAGCATCATCTCGACTGTCCCCGGCTCCCAGTGCTGGCCGGCCTCCAGCAGATTGCCGACGAACTCGGTGTCGGGATCAGCAAAGCGCGGATAATCGATCAGCCGCCGCCCGCCGACATGCCCGCGGTCGGATACTACCAGCCCGGGGATCCCGATCGCGCACGCGAGCCGGCGGCCCTTCTCGGTCTCGCCGCACAGGATCAGCGGATCCGACGGCCACAGCATCGAATGAAGATCGAACAGGATGTCGGCATTATCGATCAGCGGACGGATCTCGCGCGCCCGGTCTAGCTCGCAGGAGCGTCGGGAACTGTCGAGCAGCGCCGGATCCCACACCCGGTTCATGTCCTCGTCGACGAAGCGCGACAGGGTCGGGTGCTGTGGATCAAAGCGGTCGAACGCAGCGAGATTCACGAACCCGAAGCTCAGCCGCCCGCGCCGCGGCCGCGGGCCGTCGCGCAGCAGACGGTCGAGCGCGATCGCGCCGGCGATCTCGTTGCCGTGCGCAAGCGCGAGCAGAAGGACATGCGGGCCCGGTTCGGACGACGCGAACGAAGTGAACCCCGGGATCCCGGTATTGCCGGCGCGCCAGCGGGCGATGTCGGGCACCTCCAACCCGACGTCGAATTTCGGCACCGCGGACGCGGCGGAAATCCCGCTCATCGAACGGCGGCGACGGATCGCGGCCGGTCGCGGCCGGTCAGGCGTCGGTGGACCGCTGCTTGCTCCGCCATGCGACCACTCTATACCGCCGATGCCCGGCGGCAAACGCCGCCCCTGCGCTCGGAGGCCCTCGCCCTCATGTCCGCACGGCTTCCCTTCGCGCACCGGCTCTGGCGCGCGCTGCCGCAGAGACAGCGCCGCACCGTCGCGACCCGCGCCGCCGCGCTGTTCGCACCCCGCATCGCGCACATGCCGCTCGCGCCGTCGAGCGGCGTTGTCGTCGCCGGCGAACTGACCCGCGCCTCGGGGCTCGGCGAAGCCGCGCGCCTCGTCGTGCGCGCCGCCCGGCTATGCGGCATTCGCACCTGGGCGCTCGACGTCGGCACTCTGCTGCCGGCGCACCATGCCGACCTTGCCTTCGACTGCGACCAGGCTGCGGCGGTCCCGCCTGACGCCGCCCTGCTGATCCACGTCAACGCGCCCTGGCTGCCGCTCGTGCTTGGCCGCCTGGGGCGCGGCTTCCTCGGCGCGCGCCGCGTGGTCGGATGCTGGGCCTGGGAACTTGAGGCGACGCCGCCGGAATGGCGCATCGGCGCGCGCTTCGCGCACGAGGCGTGGGCGCCGTCGGCCTTCGCCGCCGCCGCCTTCGCGAAGCTGACCGCGAACCGGGTCCGCACCGTGCCGCTGCCGCTCGCCGCCGATCCGCCGGTGCCGTCCGCGGTTGGCCGCGCGGACTTCGGACTGCCCGAGCATGCGCTCGTCGTGCTCGTCGCCTTCAACCTCGCCTCGTCCTTTGCACGCAAGAACCCGCTCGGCGCCATCGCCGCTTTCCGCGCGGCGTTCGGTGAGCGGCGCGACCGGCTACTGTTGCTCAAGGTTGGCAATCCGGCTCATGCGCCCGAGGACTTCGCTTCCTTGCAGGCCGCGGTTGCCGGCGCGCGCAACATCCGCATCGAGACGCGCACCTTTCCGCGCGCCGTTGCCGCCGCACTCACCGCCACCGCCGACATCGTGCTGTCGCTTCACCGCAGCGAGGGCTTCGGCCTCGTGCCCGCCGAAGCGATGATGCTGGCGCGCCCGGTCGTCGCGACCGGTTGGTCCGGGACCATGAGCTTCATGGACGCGGATACCGCCGCGCTGGTGCCGTACCGACTCGTTCCGGCCGAAGACCCGCGCGCGGTATACAGCGTGCCCGGAACGCGCTGGGCGGAACCCGACATCGCCGCCGCGGCGGAGTGGCTGCAGCGACTTGCCGACGATCCCGCGCTGCGCGTCGGGCTCGGCCTGCGCGCGCAGACGGCAGCGCGCGCACGGCTCGGCACCGCACCGCTCGCGGCCGCGCTCACCGCCATCGGCGCGGGCCCGGGCCAATGAAGGTGCTCGTTTGGCAATGGGGCCGGCGCGGCGCCGGGCCGCGCATCGCGCTTCTGCTGGCGCGCGCGCTTGCCGGGCTGCCGGATACCGAGGGCCGCCTCGCCCTCTCGGCCGGCGCGGAGATTCTTGCAACGGAAGCCTCCGCGCGCTGCGATCTTCTGCTGCCGCTCTATCACGGCCTGGCGGGCTTGCTTGTCCAGGCGGCACGCGCGCCGGCCATCGTTCGCCGGCTCGCCGCCGAGATCGGACGCCTGCGCCCGGATCGCGCGGTGTGTGCCATGCCGGGACCGCTCGATCTGCTGATGCGCGCCGCGCTCAGCCGCTGCCGCGTGCCGATGGCGGTGATCGTGCACGACGCCGACCCGCATCCGGGCGACGGCTTCCCGCTTCAGCATCGCCTCAACCGCGCGCTGATCCGCCGCGCGGAGGCCGTGATCGCGCTCTCGGGCCATGTCGCGCGACGGCTCGACGAGCAGCACCTGCTCGCGCCCGGCACCCGCCTGATTCGACTTCCGCACCCGCCGCTTGCTTTCACCGCCGCCGCCGCGCCGCGCGCACAAGACGGCCGCATCCACGTCCTCTATTTCGGCCGGCTGCTGGCCTACAAAGGGCTCGACCTGCTCGCCGACGCGCTCGCCCGCATCGGCCCGCGCGCCGATATCGCCGTGCACGTGGTCGGCTCGGGGCCCGACTCGCCCGCGCTCGCCGCGTTGCGCGCGCTGCCCAGCGTGACGGTGGAAAACCGCTGGGTGGCGGAGGACGAGATCGGCGCCGTGATCGGCTGGGCCGATATCGTCGTCCTGCCCTACCGCGAAGCAAGCCAGAGCGGGGTCGCCGCGGCGGCGCTGGCGCAGGGCAAGCGCATCCTCGCCACCCGCGTCGGCGGCCTTCCCGAACAACTCGAGAACGAGCCTCTCGCGGTGCTGTGTGGCGCCGACGCGGCGAGCATCGCCGCCGCGCTCACCGCGATGCTCGACGCACCGCCAATGGCAACCGCTCCGTCCGATGCCTCGGCCGCATGGCGCGACTTCGCCCGGCGGCTGCGCGCCGAGCTCGATTGTCTCGTGCGCGATCCGTCAGGGTAGGGCCGGACGCTTCGGTTCCTCCCTGCCGCGCACGCGCGGCAGGGCGATCAGCCCCCACGGGCTCGGCATCGCGCCAACAGGTACCTGCACGATCGCCGGTTCGTCGCGCGCAAAGGCCTCCCGCAGCGCCGCCTCCAGCGCCTCGGGCGTCTCCGCGCGATAGCCGCCGGCGCCGAAGCTGAGGGCGAAGGCGACGAAGTCGGGATTGGTCAGGTCGCTCGCGATCAGCCGACTGCCGAACCGCTCCTCTTGAATGCGCCGCACATTGCCGAACGCGCCGTCGTCGAACACCACCGCGACCACCGGCAGCTTGTGATGCATCGCGGTCGCCAGTTCCTGCGCCTGGTACATGAACCCGCCATCGCCGCAGACCGCCACCACCTTGCGCCCCGGCATCGCCGCCTGCGCGCCGAGCGCCGCGCCGTAGGCCCAGCCGAGATTGTCCTGATGGCCGGGCGAGAGATAAAGCCGTGGCTGCGCGACCGGCCAGGCGAGGCGGCTGATGAAGCCGATCTGCGTCACATCCTCGACGTAGATGCCGTCCTCGGGCAGCGCGGCGCGGATCGCCCGCATAAAGCCGAGCTGCGGCTGCATGGCCTCAAGCTTCTCCGCGAACCAAGCGCGATTGGCATCCAGCGCCGCGCCCCAGCCCGTCCCTTCGCGTCCGCGCGCTTCGATCGCTTCCGCCAGCGCCTCCAAGGCCGGCCGCGCATCGGCCACGATCGCGCAGCTCGCATGGCGGAACCGGTCGGGCTCGGCCGGGTCGATGTCGATGCGGATCAGCTTCAGCCGGTGATCCAGCCCCCAGACGCTTTGCTGGATGTAGGCGCGCGTACCGACCGCGAGCACGACGTCGGCCTCGGCCCAGAACCGGTGGCCCTCGGTGAACGAGACGGCGAGCGGATGCGTGGTCGGAACCGCGCCCCGGCCACGGCGGAAGGTGGCGACCGGGGCGCCGAGCAGCTCTGCCACGCGCGCGAGCGCCGGCGCGGCGTCCAGCGCGCCGCCGCCGGCGAGGATCAGCGGACGCTCGGCCTTGGCGAGGATGTCGGCCGCGCGCTCTACCGCCTCGGGATCAAGCGGCGGCACCTCGCGCGGCAGCGGTCCCGGCGTCGCCGCCGGCCCCCGCCGTCCCCACACATCGATCGCGCACTCGAGCGCGACCGGGCCGGGACGGCCGGAGACCGACGCGCGGATCGCCTCGGCGAGCTTCGGCCCCGCCTCGTGCGGCGCCTCAATCCGCTCCGCGCGCTTGGTGATGTGCCGAAGCAGCCCGAGCTGATCGGACAGTTCGTGCAAATGCCCGTGCCCTCGGTCGATCGCGAAGGAGGGTATCTGCCCGGCCAGAGCCACTACCGGGGCGCCCATTCCGTAGGCGGTCAGCAGCGCGGCGCTGCTGTTGAGCACGCCCGGCCCCGGAACGACGCAGTAAGGCTGCGGCCGGCCGGTCGCGAGCGCCGCGCCAAGCGCCATGTAGGCCGCCGTCTGCTCGTGCCGCGCGTGCAGCACCCTAAGCCGCGGCTGGGCGGCGTGCGCGGCGTCGAACAGCGGGTCGTTATGCACGCCCGGCAGCGCGTACAGCGTGTCGATGCCGTGCGCGAGCAGCGTCTCGATCGCCGCTTCCGCCGTGCTCAGCCGGCGCGACGGGTCACGCATCGGCCTTGCCGTCCCGCACCATCTCCCGCTCGTCCGCCATCGAGCGCCGCTGCACGAGCCCTTTTTCCCCGTGCGTCACCTTGAAGTCGGTGGCGCCGCCCTCGCGCCAGAAGCGCAGGCCGAGCTTGTGCCGGCCGAGCCTAAGATCGGTCAGTTCCAGCTCGGGAAGCCATTCCGGCAGCCAGGGATCGACGAACAACCGGTCGCGCGGGGCGTCGAGCGTGATGCCGAGCAGCGCCTGCACCAGCAGGAACGCCGACCCGGCGGCCCAGGCCTGCGGCACGTTGGCACCGAGATATTGCACGGGAAAGCCGCCGTCGGCGCGCTGCACGCCGGCATACAGCTCCGGCACCTGGCTCATATGGAAATGGCTGGAGGCGTCGCAGATCGATTTGGCGATGTGGGCCGCCTCTGCGTGAAAGCCGTACCGCTTGAAGCCGAGCGCGATGATGCTGTTGTCGTGCGGCCAGACCGAGCCGTTCTGGTAGGAATAGGGGTTGAACGCCGGATGCGCCGCCGACAGCGTGCGGATGCCCCAGCCGCTGTCCATGTCGGGCTGCAAGAGCCGCCGCACCACCCGTTCCGCTCGGTCCGCCGGCACGATGCCCGCTGTCAGGCAATGGCCGGGGTTGGAGGCGACGGTCAGCACCTTCTTTTTGTCGCCGTCCAGGAGATAGGCGTAAAAGCCGCTTTCCTCGTCCCAGAACGCCTCGTTGAAGCGGTCGAACAGGGATTTCGCTTTGGCGCGCAGCGCCGCCGCCCGCTCCTTGTCCTGCAGGTGGTCGAAAATCTCCGCCATCCCGAGCCACGCCGCATACACGTAGCCCTGCAACTCGCAGAGCGCCTTCGGCCCCTTGGCGAGCGTGCCGTCCGGGTTGCGCACCGCATCGCCGGCGTCCTTCCAAGCCATGTTCTCGTAGCCCGCCGGAGACCGCGTTTGGTACTCCTGGAACCCGTCGCCGTCGCGGTCGCCCCAGTTGTCGATCCAGCCGAGACAGCCCTCGGCATGGTCCATGTGCTGCTCGAGCAGGCTATCGTCGCCGGTAGCGCGCCAGGCGGCGTGCAGCGTGACGAGGTAAAGCGGCGTCGCATCGGCGGTGCCGTAGTAGGGCGTGTGCGGGATCAGCTTGAAATGCGCCAGCTCGCCATAGCGCAGCTCGTGCAGGATCTTGCCGGGCTCGGCGTCGCGGTAATCGTCGCGCTCCTTTGCCTGCCACTGGCCGAGCACATCGAGCGCGCCGCGCGCGAACTCCGGGTAGACGAGGATGTTCTGCAGCGAGACGATCAGGCTGTCGCGCCCGAACGGGGCGACGAACCACGGAAGGCCGGCGGCCGGCACGAACACCATGTGGTCGGTGCCCGGCAGCGGCAGGCGAAGCGCCGCCATGTCGTCGATCGCCTGCTCGTAGTAGTGATTGAAATCGTCGCTGGCGCTCTTCAGCTTCAGCACGCGCCGCCGCCAGTCCCTGCGCTCGGCCGCCTCGTGCGTTGATTCGGTCTCGTCGGGGCACTTTTCGGGGGCGCGGAAGGTCCGCTCGCCGTTGTCGAGATCATAAAGAAGGCAGGTGTGCCAGGTCTTGCCGGGCTCGATCTGCACCTCGAAGCTGAGCCGCCCGTTGGCGTAGACGCCGTCGGAGCCCGACTTGTCGGCGGTAATTGCGATGCTGCGGACGAAATCGCGATTCCGGTAAAGCGTCGCCAGGCGCTGCCGGCCCGATGACCATTCGGTGGTGATCCGCCCGCGCCGCACCATCGAGCCCTGCTTGACTTCAAAAATATCAGCGAAGTCAGCGCGGATGGTGATCTCGATATTGAAGCGCACAGGCCGCAGCCCGAAATTGGTGATGTCGATGTCCTCGTGCATCCCGCCGCCCATCTGTCGAGTGATGACGAGCGAGAGACTGCGCGCCTCGATCTGGCCGTCCTCGGTGACGAAGGCGCGGTTGGTCAGGAAGATGCGGGCGCAATCATAAGTGAGCGCGCCGCCGTTCAGGAGGTCCCATTCGACGCCGTTGGCCTGGATGTTCCAGACCGTCAGCACGCGCGTGTCGTAGAAAAAGAGCCCGCGGTCGGAGGGGAACATGAACTGCCCGTCCGGCTCGCTCACCAGCACCGCCTGGCCCTGGTGGATGGCGATCTGGGGGGGGCCGACCTGTACTTTGAAGGCCATTCACGCGCTCCTTCCGGCTGACGGACGGAGTATGGCCGATAAGCCGGCCCCCCGCACGGGCCGGCTTGATCTTAGATCTGCACCACCTGCGACAGCTCGAACGTCACCCCGGGCGGGTTCTCGCCGATCCGCACCGTCTTGTCGTTCGGGAAGATGTACGGCGGAACCGGCAGGTTGTACGGCGCCGGTACGTTGGCATAGACCCGCCCCGCCAGATCATATTTCGATCCGTGGCAGGGGCAGAAATACCCGCCCGGCCAGTTCGGCACCGGCTCGGTGGCGCTCGGCTTCGGGAAATATCCCGGCAGGCAGCCGAGATGCGTGCAGATGCCCACCAGCACCGAGATTTCCGGCTTCACCGAGCGGTGCCAGTTCTGCGCGTATGCCGGCTGCTGATCGACATGGGAGTTAGGATCGGAAAGAATCGAGACGAGCTGCGGCTCCTGCAGGGTCTTGAGCATCTCGGGCGTGCGATTGACGAGCACGATCGGATCGCCGCGCCAGCGGACGATGATCTGCTGGCCGGGCTCGAGCTTGGAGATGTCGATGTCGATCGGCGCCCCGGCGGCGATCACGTCGGCGGCCGGGTTCATGGTGTCGATCATGCTCCAGGCCACCGCGGCGACGCCGATCGCCGCGAACGAGCCTGTCACCAGACCCAGGAAGTCGCGCCGCGTGGGTTCGGGCGTGTGCGGGTCATGGCCGTCGGAACCTAGCGTGGCGGTCGATGACATCAGCTTCTCCCACGGGACGCGCAGAGCTTGGCGCCGCCGCCCGCCTCCGGGCCCGGCGCGAGCGCTTCATCCGCCATGTCGCGGCGCGGATCAACCCGGGAAATCAGCCCTCGGAAATCCCGGACCCATGGGTGCCGATCATGGCGAGCAGCTCGCGCCTTGTGCTCGGGTCGTCGCGGAACGCGCCGAGCATGCGGCTCGTCACCATCGTCACCCCGGTCTTGTGCACGCCGCGCGTGGTCATGCACTGGTGCGTCGCCTCGATCACCACCGCCACCCCGCGCGGCTGCAGCACGTCCTGGATCGTGTTGGCCACCTGGGCGGTCAGCTTCTCCTGGATCTGCAGGCGCTTGGCGTAGGTCTCGACCACCCGGGCAAGCTTGCTGATCCCCACCACCCGCCGGTGCGGCAAGTAGGCGACATGGGCGCGCCCGAGGATCGGCGCCATGTGGTGCTCGCAGAAGCTCTCCACGCGGATGTCGCGCAGGAGAACGATCTCGTCGTAGCCGTCCACCTCCTCGAAGGTGCGCTCCAGCATCGCCACGGGGTCGGCGTTGTAGCCGGAGAAGAACTCCTCGTAGGCGCGCGCGACGCGCGCCGGCGTGTCGCGCAGGCCCTCGCGCGCCGGGTCGTCCCCCGCCCAGGCCAGCAGGATGCGAACCGCCTCCTCCGCCTCCTCGCGGCTCGGCCGCGCCACGGTCGCCTCGGGCGCGACGCGCGCCGCCGGATTGATTATGTTCACTGCTCCGGCCCTCCGGCCGGCGCGCGGGCCGCGCGCGCCTTCGTTTCGGCCATATGGCCGCCCTCCGCGGACCGGCAACCCTCGCGCCGGCTCAATGCACCTGCCCGCCCTGGTGCGGGCTGTCGAGGCTGAAAGCCGGAATGGTGACGTCGAAGGTCTCCCCGGAGGCCGGCGCCACCATGTGGTACTCGCCGGTCATAAAGCCGGAGGGCGTGTCGAGCGGGGTGCCGGAGGTGTATTCGAAGCTCTCGCCAGGCTCGAGCAGCGGCTGCTCGCCGACCACGCCGGCGCCGTGCACGTGCTGGGTGCGCCCGCGCGCGTCGGTGATGCGCCAGGTCCGCTTGAGAAGCTGCACCGGCTCGCGCCCGTTGTTCTCGATCTTCACCCTGTAGGCCCACATGAAGTGGTTGTCCTCCGGCCGCGACTGGTCCTCGAGGAAGAACGCGCGCACCGAGACGCGGATGCCGCGGGTGGTCTTGCTGTAGGCGCTTGCCATCGTTAGGCCGGTCCTCCGATCCCGCGCCCGCCAGTGAAGGCGGAGCGCACGCGCCTGTCCATCCTGCTCAGAGCCGGTCCAGCGCCTGGATCAGGTCGGCGGCGATGTCGTCGGCGTCCTCCAGCCCGACCGAGAGGCGGATCACCCCGTCGCCGATGCCGAGCCGGGCGCGCTCCTCCGCACCGATCCGCATGTGGGTGGTGGTCGCCGGATGGGTGACGAGCGATTTGGAGTCGCCGAGATTGTTGGAGACAGCGATCAGCCGCAGCGCATTCAGTACCCGGAACGCTGCTTCCTTCCCACCCGCGACATCGAACGTCACCACCGTGCCGCCGCCCGTCATCTGCTGGCGCGCGAGCGCGGCCTGCGGATGGTCCGCCCGCATCGGATAGAGCACCCTCCGCACCGCGTGGTGCGCAGCGATCCGTTCGGCGATCACGGCGGCGGCGCGGCAGCCGGCCTCGATGCGGAGCGGCAGCGTCTCCAGCCCCTTCAGCAGCACCCAGGCGTTGAACGGCGAGAGCGACGGGCCGGTGTTGCGGATGAAAGGCTGCAGCGTGTTCTCCACCCATTCACGCCGGCCGAGCACCGCGCCGCCCAGCACGCGCCCCTGCCCATCCATGTGCTTGGTGCAGGAATAGACCACGACGTCGGCACCGAGCCCGATCGCGTCCTGCAACAGTGGCGTGGCGAACACGTTGTCCACCACCACGGCCGCCCCGGCTGCGTGCGCCAGCGCCGCCACCGCGCGCAGATCGACGAGCTCCAGCATCGGATTGGAGGGCGTTTCCAGCAGCACGAGCTGCGCCGGCCGCGACAGCGCCGTGCGCCACTGGCCGATGTCGGCGCCATCGACGAACTCGGTCGCGATGCCGAAGCGGGGCAGCAGGGTGGAGACGATCCAGTGGCAGGAGCCGAACAGCGCCCGCGAGGCCACCACGCGGTCGCCCGCCTTCAGGTGCGACATCAGCGCCGCGTTCACCGCCGCCATCCCCGAGGCGGTGACGCGGCACGCCTCGGCGCCCTCCAGCGCCGCGAGGCGGCGCTCGAGCATCGTCACCGTCGGATTGCCGAAGCGCGAATATTGGTAGTGGTCGGCCTCGCCCTTGAACGTCGCCTCGGCCTGCTCAGCGTTGTCGTAGACGAAGCCCGAGGTCAGGAATAAAGCCTCGGCGGTCTCGCCGTAGCCCGTTCGTTCGGTGCCGGCGTGGACGAGCCTGGTGGCGGGGCGGAGGGTGCTGGGATCAAGCATCATGGCAACGGCCTTCATCGCAAACGCGCTCGGCCGTCGAGAGATCGGGCGGTAATCGGTTGCCCGGGCCTCTTTAGCGCGTTTGTTTCACCTCGCCGCAAGCCGGCCGCACAAATCACGAGGGGCGCCGTGGCGCCGCTCCCTTGTTAGAACGGCCCTGATTGATCCGTCAACCGCCGGCCCATATACTCGCCGCGACGCCCGGGCGGGTGTAGTTCAATGGTAGAACGGCAGCTTCCCAAGCTGCATACGAGGGTTCGATTCCCTTCACCCGCTCCAGCCCGCCCCGCTCACATCCTTCCGCCGCGCCAGACCACGCGGCCGATCACCTCCACCTGCCGCGCCTTTTCGCTCGGGATCCGCTCCGGCTCGTAGATCGGGTTGTCGCTGATCAGGAGCAGGCTGTGGTCGAGCTTGCGCTGCACGCGCTTGACCAGCCGCGCATCCTCGTAGCGCAGCAAATAGACGCCGAATTCCCGCAGCCGACGGTCGCCGAGGTCGATCAGCAAAAGGTCGCCGTCGGCGATCGTTGGCTGCATGGAGTCGCCGACCGCCATTTCGAGGGCGAGCTTCTCGGGATCGACCGCGAGGCTCGACTGCACCCATTCGCGCTCGAAGCCGATCCGCGGCACTTGGTCGCTCACGTCGCGCACCGGCCCCTCGTCGGGCGAGCCGGCAAACGCCGCCTCGGTGAACATGGGCGGGGTGACGAACCGGACCGCGCCGCGCCCGCCGCGCCCGCCTGACGGCCCGCCGGTCCCGTCCGGCCGGCCGAATTCGGGTTCGGGGCCTTCGCCCGTTGCAAGCCAGGCGATGCTCACCTTGCTCGTGCGCGCCAGCGCGACCAGCCGCTCCCGGCTCGGTTCCGCCTCGCCTTTCAGCCACTTCCGGAAGGCCGACGGTGACACGCCCATGGCGCGCGCGATGCGGTCGGCGCTGCGCCATTGGGCAACGATCCGCTGCAGCCGGGCCACGAATGCATCCCGCTCGCTGCCCGAGGAGGGCGGCGTGCGCGAGTCGCCCTCCTCTCGGTGCTCGCCTTGTGACATTAGTCCGCTCTCAGATGTGACATCGCCAAACGAACCGTCCAAACTCTCAACACTTTCCTGCCCCGGCTCCGCCAATCCGCCGCGGATATTCAGAAGGACGCCACTTTCTGGCCGAACTGTCTCTAAACAGAATCATGCTCATACAATGGACGCTACCGCACGCAAAACTCCCCCTCCCGGTTCAGACTGGCATCCGGCTGATGTGCTCGCCGCGCTCAAGAAGCGGGGACGGACCTTGGCGGGCATCTCGGTTGCCCACGGCTACCACCCGACCGCGGCCGGCAAGGCGCTCAAGCGCCCCTGGCCGGCAATGCAGGCGATCATCGCCCGCGAACTCGGGCTGACGCCGCAGGAAATTTGGCCCAGCCGCTACGACGAAGAGGGGGAGCCGCTCGGACGCGCCGGACCCCAGCCATGAGGGGCGCCGCGTCCGCTCGACGTTCGCTGCACACGTCGGCTCTCCCGCTCTCTCCTCTGCCCCGGCGCACGCCGCGCCTCGGGCCGCTCACCGCTGCTTTAGCGTTCTCCGGAACACTTGACTGGAATGTCGGTTGCATTCGGTGCCGAACGGACCAGCCAAAGCCTCATCGGCGCATCAGCCCGGCCACACGATCAAGCAGGTCGGAGAGGCTGAACGGCTTCAGTAGGAACGGCCGTTCGCCCGGCACCTCGCGTGCGCGCTCTGGATTCCCCGACATCAGCAGCACCGGCACCCGCGCCCGGTCGGCCGCGGGCACGAGCTCCTGGCCGAGCCCGCCCGGCAAGGTGCAGTCGAGAAGCATGAGATCGAAGGAACCACGTTGGAGCAGTGCCAGTCCGTTGCGCGCGTCCGCCGCATGCTCCACCGCGTAGTCGTCGCTGAGGCTGTCAACGACGATCTCTGCCACCAGCGGATCGTCCTCGACCACGAGCACATGCTTGCGTTCGGGCATCGACACAGCGATACGTAGGAAGATTGCGGCCTGATAGCGCCGCGATGAACGACTCACATACATTTGAGAAATGACAGAATGCTCGAAGGGCGCCTCTGGATCGGGAACCGCCGCTATTCCTCCTGGTCGCTGCGCGGCTGGCTCGCTGTGCGGCTGGCGGGGCTCGATGTCGCGGAGGTGGTGATCCCGTTGAGCCGCCCCGGGTCGACCGTGGCAATACGCGACGTCTCCCCAACCGGCCTCGTGCCGTGCCTCGAGCACCGCGGCGCGCTGATCTGGGAATCGCTTGCGATCGTCGAATACTGCGCCGAGCACGCGCCCGCGCTGTGGCCGGCCGAGCGCGTCGCCCGCGCCCATGCGCGCGCGATCGCCGCAGAGATGCACGCTGGCTTCCGCGAGCTGCGCGCCGCGATGTGGATGAATCTCGGCCGCGACTTCGCCGGGCGTGGCCGCACGCCGGGAGCACTCGCCGACATCGCGCGCATCGAGGCGATCTGGTCCGAGGCACGCGCCCGCTTCGCCGACGACGGGCCCTTCCTGTTCGGCGCGGCACCGGGCGCAGCGGATGCGATGTACGCCCCGATCGTCACAAGGTTCCTGACCTGGCGGCCGGAGCTGCGCCCGGAGACCGAGGCCTATTGCGCCGCCATGCGCGCCCATCCGCTGATGCGGGAATGGTACGACGCGGCAGCCGCCGAGCCCGAGACCTGGACCTTGCCGGACTACGAAACCCCCTCGGCCTAAGAGAAGGTTGCGCGGCGGGCCGAGCCGCCCATTTCATCCGCATGTGCGACCAACAGGCCAAGCCCGAAGCTGCCGACAAGCCGCAGCCGCCGCCCGCCCCTTCCCAGCAGCCGAGGGAAATCGGCGGCCCCAAGGGGCCGGAGCCGACCCGCTACGGTGACTGGGAGCGCAAGGGCCGGTGCATCGATTTTTAGCGGTTGTCGGCTGATCGCCAGCCAGCAGAAGCACCTCATCGGTGATTTCGGCGCTTGGGTCGGCCGATTGGCATCCGCGCTACGTTTCACCGCACATACACCCTGATCTCCGCGCGCTGCACCTGTGGATCCGGCCGCGCGCCCAGTTCGACCCGATCCATCGGCGCGCCGGACTCGATCAACGCCTGCGCGACGGCGACCGCCTGCGGACGCAGCGCGTCGGCCGCCTTCACCTGATCGGACAGACTCCCTCGGCCCGGCACCACCGAGATCACATCGAACACCACCTCCGGATTGCGCGCCCGCGCGGCGGCCACCGCGTCGTGCAGCACGCCCTTGTAGTTCTCGAGTTGGGTGCCGGGCTCGATCACCATCAGCGCCGTGCGCGTGTCGAGCGCCGGACCGGCCGGGGCCGGTGCGGGGGGCTTCGCCTCGGGCGCCGGCTTGAAGGTGGTCTGGTCGATCAGCCGGCAGGAGGCGAGCAGGGCGGCGATCGCCGCCAGCAGCGCCGGCCGGCGCGCGAGGGATCTGTGCATGGGCGCCGAAACTTGCAGCCGCACGCCCGAGCGGCAAGATGCGCCGCCTTGCCGAGGGAATTTCCATGACGGTCCAGACCAACCAGCGCATCGATGGAAGGCGGCTGTGGGACAGCCTGATGCGGATGGCGGAAATCGGCGCCACGCCCAAGGGCGGCGTGCGCCGCCTGACGCTTACCGAGGTCGATCGGCGCGGCCGCGACCTGTTCCGCACGCTCTGCGAGGAAGCCGGGCTCAGCGTACGGGTGGACGCCATTGGCAACATGTTCGCCCGCCGCCAGGGCCGCGACCCGGCGCGCAAGCCGGTGCTGTTCGGCAGCCATCTGGACAGCCAGCCCTCCGGGGGAAAATTCGACGGCGCGCTCGGCGTCCTGGCGGGGCTCGAACTCGTCCGCACGCTGAACGATCTCGGGATCGTCACCGAGGCCCCGCTCGAGCTCGTTAACTGGACCGACGAGGAGGGCAGCCGCTTCGGCCACAGTCTGATGGGCTCCGGCGTCTGGGCCGGCGTGCTCCCGCTCGACAAGGCGTACAACCTGGAGGACGCCGAGGGCGTGAAGGCAGGCGCTGCGCTGCGCGCGATCGGCTATGCGGGCGCCGCGCCCGCCGCCGCCTTTCCCGCCGACGCCTATTTCGAGCTACACATCGAGCAAGGGCCGATCCTGGAGCGCGAGGAGAAGGCGATCGGCATCGTGACGGGCGCGCAGGCGCAGGTCTGGTACGACCTCGTCGCCACCGGCCAGGACAGCCATGCCGGCACCACCCCGCCGGCGGCGCGCAAGGACGCGCTCGTCTGCGCGGCGCGGATCATCGACCTCGTGGACCGGATGATGCGCGCGCGCGGCGAGGCGGGGCGCGGCACGGTGGGCGAGCTGCACGTCTCTCCGAACAGCCGCAATGTGATCCCGGGCCGGGTGAAGTTCTCGGCCGAGTTCCGCCATCCCGACGATGCCGAGCTGGAGCGGCTCGCCGCCCAGTTTCCGCGCGAGGCGGGCTTCATCGCGCGCGACTGCGGCGTGGCGCTGGAGATCACCCCGGTGCTGCGGAATCCCGCCCAGCCCTTCGACCCGGAATGCATCGATCTGGTCCGCCAGGCGGCGGCGCGGCTCGGCTACCCGGCGCGCGAGATCGTCTCCGGCGCCGGCCACGATGCGGTGTACGTCGCCCGCCACGTGCCGACCGCGATGATCTTCACCCCCTGCAAGAACGGCCTTTCCCACAACGAGGAGGAGGACATGCTGCCCGAACAGGCCGAGGCGGGCTGCCAAGTGCTGTTCGAGGCGGTGGTCGCGCGCGCCAACCGCGTCCTATGACGCGAGGAAGCGTAGGGCGGGAAAAGCGAAGCGTTCCCGCCATTTTGCGCGCGCCGCTCGTTCACGACCGACGTGCGTTGCGACGGCTCGTCAGGTCGCCTCTCGAAAGAACAGGTCGCGCCCGACAGCCGGGAGCGCCAATAGTCCGGCGTCAGGTGAATATGTTCCGAAGCAGGCGAGAACGCTTCGCTTAGCCGCCCCTACGCGCCCGCAGCGCCGCTTGGTGCGCGGCCAGCATCCGGCGCGGCTCCTCGCTCCGCCACGCCTCCTCGAAACAGTCGATCCCCTTCTGCACGGCCTGATCGAGCGGCAGCTGCTCCCATTCCCCGATCAGCCGCTTCTGCAAGCGCACCGCCTCCGGCCCCGAGGCGATGATCGCATCCGCCAGACGCCAGATCGCGGCATCCAAGGCGCCCGGCTCGGCCACCTCTTCCACCAGCCCCCAGGCCAGCGCCTCCGCGGCGTCGATCGTCTCCCCGGTCAGCAGCAGCCGGTTGGTGCGGCCCCAACCGATCAGGCGCGGCAGGAGCGCGGCCTCCACGACCGAGGGCAGGCCGATTCGCACCTCGGGCATGCCGAACCGGGCCGAGCGATCGGCGACCCGCAGATCGCAGCTCGCGGCGACCTCCAGCCCCGCGCCGAGCACGTAACCCGCTATACGCGCGATCACCGGCAGCTTGGCGCGGCGGATCGCATCGCAGGCTAGATGGACGCGGGTGATGAAGGCGCGCGCCGCGGCGGGGCCGGCGAGTGCCGCCATCTCGTTCACGTCGGCGCCGCCGATGAAAGCCCGCTCGCCCGCGCCGCGCAGCACGATCACCCGCGCGCCCGGCGCTCCCGCCGCGCGGCGCACGGCGTCCGCCAGCGCCTCCAGGGTCGGACTGTCGAGCGCGTTCAGCTTCGCCGCGCGGTCGACCGTCACCGTCGCCACCCCGCGCGCGTCCTGCTCCACAAGCACCGCCATCGGTCCCTCCCCCTCAGCCCGCCGCCAGCGTCTTCATCGCCTCGATCTGCTCGAAGAGCCGCAACAGCCAGCGCACCGCCCGGCCGCGCTCGCCCGCAAGCTTCGGGTCGCGCGCCACCAGCAGGGCGGCATCGCGGCTCGCCATGTGCAAGAGGCCCTCGTGCGCGATCGGGTCGGCCAGCCGGAATCGCGGCAGCCCCGACTGCTTCGTGCCCAGCACGTCGCCGCCGCCGCGGAGGCGGAAATCGGCATCCGCGATCACGAACCCGTCCTCGGTGTCGCGCAGCATCGTCAGGCGCTTCTTCGCCAGCTCGTTCAGCTCATCCTCGTGCAACAAGAGGCAGAAGCTCGCCGCCTCGCCACGCCCCACCCGCCCGCGCAACTGGTGCAGCTGCGCCAGCCCGAACCGCTCGGCGTGCTCCACCACCATGATCGTGGCACTCGGTACATCGACGCCGACCTCGATCACCGTCGTCGCCACCAAAAGCCGCACCCGCCCGGCCGCGAAATCGGCCAGCGCCCGGTCGCGCTCCGCCGGATCCTGCTGACCGTGCGCAAGCCCCACCGCCTCCCCGAACCGCGCCCTAAGCGCCGCATAGCGCTCCTCGGCAGCGGCGAGATCGACCGCCTCGCTCTCCTCGACCAGCGGGCAGACCCAGTAGATCTGCGCCCTCTCCGCCAGCTTGCGCGCCAGCGCGTCCAGCACGTCGGAAAGGGTGGAGAGGCTGTGCAGCGTGGTGCGGATCGACTGGCGTCCGGCCGGTTTCCCGGTCAGCCGGCTCACGTCCATCTCCCCCCACTGCGTCAGCAGCAAGGTGCGGGGGATCGGGGTTGCCGTCATCACCAGCACGTCCGCCTTCTGGCCCTTCTCGCCCAGCATCAGCCGCTGCGCGACGCCGAAGCGGTGCTGCTCGTCGATCACCGCGAGCGCCAGGTCGCGATAGACCACCTGTTCCTGGAACAGCGCGTGCGTGCCGACCACGAGTTTGATGTCGCCATCCGCCAGCCCCCGTAGCAGGCGCGCCCGCTCCGCCCCCTTTATGCTGCCTGTCAAAAAGGCTACCGGCAGCGGGCAGAGGCGGGAGAGCGTTCGGTGGTGCTGGCGTGCCAGCACCTCGGTCGGTGCCATCAGCGCCGCCTGCGCACCCGCCTCCACCGCCCGCAACATCGCCAGCAACGCCACCAGGGTCTTGCCGGACGCCACGTCGCCTTGCAGCAGCCGCAGCATCCGGCGCGGCGCGGCGAGGTCGGCGTCGATCTCGGCGAGCGCCATCGCCTGCGAAGGCGTGAGCGGATGCCCGAAGCGGGCCAGCGCCTTGTCGCGCAAGGCGCCGTCGCCCGTCAGCGCGCGTCCGGGCCGGTTCCGTACCCGCCCGCGCACCAGATGCAGCGCCACTTGGCTCGCCAGCAGCTCGTCATAGGCAAGGCGCAGGCGCGGCGTCTCGGGCGGCGGCGTTTGCGGCGCCTGTACGGCGCGCAGCGACTCGGCGAATCCGGCCCACTTCTCGCGCCGGAGCAGCGCCGGATCATGCCATTCGGGCAACTCGGGCAGACGCGCGAGCGCCTGCGCCATCGCGCCCGCCACCTGCCGCGGCCAGAGCCCCGCCGTCAGCGGCCACACTGGCTCCACCGGCGGCAGCCGCGCCGCCTGCTCCTCGGGAACCACATGCTCGGGATGGGGAAAGGTGATGCGGTCTCCGAACAGGTCGGGCTTGCCGGACACCAGAATCCGCGTCCCGCTCGGGAACTGCGCGGCGCGGTTGGGGCTGAAGAACACCAGCTCGCCGAAGCCGCTGCCGTCGCGCACGATCACGCGCCACGGCTGGCGGGACCTGAGCGGCGCCTCGCAGCGGATCACCTCCACCGCGACCGTCGCCACCTTGCCGGGTTGCGCTGCCGCCAAGGTCGTGCGCGCGCGCCGGTCCACGTAGCTTTCCGGCAGGTGGAACAGCAGGTCGATCACCCGCTCCCCCCCGATCGCCTTGGCGAGCAGCCGCGTCAGCGCCGGGCCTATGCCGCGCAGCGATGTCAGGGGCGCGAAAAGCGGAGCGAGGTCGGGCTGGGACACGGCTGACAGGGGCTGGAGCCCCAGCTATATCGCAGCCACGGCATGAACGAACCAGATACCGCGCCCGACGCCGTGCGCCGGCGCCGCCTGCTCTACCGCGCCACCCACCGGGGCACGCAGGAGACCGACCTGCTGGTCGGCGGGTTCGTGGCGGCGCACATCTCTGGCATGGCCGAGGACGAATTGGCGACGCTGGAGGCGGTGCTCGAACTGCCCGACGTCGATCTCGCCGACTGGCTGACGGGACGGCGGCCTCTGCCCGGTGCCAACGAGTTCAGAGCCCCCGCTGCCCTTGGGGGTCAGGGGGAGGGGTCCACGCCCCTCCTCCGAAGCGCGCCGGCCACCTCTTCCCCTACTCCCCTCGTGCAAGGGCAGGAGGGACTTCTTGGCAGCGACATCGTCGCCCTCCTCCGCCGCATGAAGGACGCCGCTCCGTGACGGCGATCCCGGTCTACGGCGCCCCAGAGGGCTGGGACGCTTTCCTGCTCGCCCGCCGGCGCGCGGAGTTCGCCGGCCCCGTGCTGCATGTCGCCCGCGACGACGCGCGCATGGCACGGATGGCCGAGGCGCTTGCCTTCATCGCCCCCGAAGCCGAACTCTTGCGGTTCCCGGCCTGGGACTGCCTGCCCTACGACCGCGTCTCGCCCAACCCCACCCTCGTCTCCGAGCGCATCGCCACCCTCGGCCGCCTGCTCGAACCGGCGCGTGGGCCGCGCATCGTGCTCACCACGGTCAACGCGCTCGTCCAGCGCGTGCCGCCGCGCGCCGCCTTCCGCGGCACCATGCTCGATCTGCGCCTGGGCAGCGAACTGCGCCCGGATCGCCTTGCCGCCTTCCTGGAGGCCAGCGGCTACGGCCGCGCCAACACGGTCATGGAGCCGGGCGAATACGCGATCCGGGGCGGCATCATCGACCTCTTCCCAGCGGGCGAAGCCGATCCCGTCCGCATCGACCTGTTTGGCGACACGATCGAGACGATCCGCAGCTTCGACCCCGCCACCCAGCGCAGCGCCAGCCGGCGCGAGCGGTTGATCCTGCGCCCGGTTTCCGAGGTGCCGCTCGACAAGGACGCCATCGCCCGCTTCCGCACCGGCTGGCGCGAGCTGTTCGGTCCCGGCGCCGCCGAGGACCCGATCTACGAATCGGTCTCCGAAGGCCGCCGCCATCCCGGCATGGAGCACTGGGCGCCGCTCTTCCACGCGGAGATGGAAACGCTGCTCGACTACCTGCCCGGCGCCTCAGTCAGCCTCGATCATCAGGCCGAAGACGCGCTCGCCGCGCGGCTGGAGATGATCGCCGATCACTACGCCGCCCGCCGCGGCCCCACCCGCGAGGGCGAGGTGCCCTACCGCCCGCTGCCGCCCGCACATCTTTATCTCGACCGCGCGGGCTGGGACGCGATGCTGGCGGGCGGGCCGCTGCTTGCCTTCACCCCCTTCGCCCGCCCCGAGGGCGCGGCGGGCATCGACGGTGGGGGCCGCCCCGGCCCGATCTATGTGCAGGCCGGCGGCGCGGTGGGCCAGAACGTGTTCGAGCAGCTCCGCGCCGACATCGCCGCCTGGGCCGACCAAGGAAGGCGGATCGTCGTCGCCGCCTGGACGCGCGGCTCGCGCGACCGCCTGCTCAACCTGCTGCGCGAGCACCGTATCTCCCAAGCCGCCGCCGAGGAAGGCTGGGCGGACATCCGCCGCAAGCCCGCGGGCTCGGTCTCCGTCACCGTGCTCGGCGTGGAGCGCGGCTTCGTCGCCGAGCGCATCGCGCTCGTGGGCGAGCAGGATTTGCTCGGCGAGCGCATCTCCCGCCCGCCGCGCCGGCGCAAGCGGGCCGACCAGTTCATCGCCGAAGCGACCGAGATCGCCGAGGGCGACCTCGTGGTCCACCAGGAATACGGCATCGGCCGCTATGACGGGCTGGAGACGCTGACGGTCGGCAACGCGCCGCACGATTGCCTGCGCCTGATCTACGACGGCCAGGAAAAGCTCTACCTCCCGGTCGAGAACATCGAGGTTCTCTCCCGCTACGGCAGCGACGCCCAAGGGGTTGCGCTCGACAAGCTGGGCGGGGCGGGCTGGCAGACGCGCAAGGCGCGGATGAAGAGCCGCATCCGCGACATGGCCGCCGCCCTGATCCGCACGGCGGCGGAGCGGCAGGTGAAGGCCGCCCCCTCAGTCGGGCCGCCCGAGGGCACCTGGGACGAGTTCTGCGCCCGCTTCCCCTTCGCCGAGACCGAAGACCAGTCCCGCGCCATCGCCGACGTGCTGGAGGATCTGGCCTCGGGCCGCCCAATGGACCGGCTGATCTGCGGCGACGTGGGCTTCGGCAAGACCGAGGTGGCGCTGCGCGCCGCCTTCGTCGCCGCCATGTCGGGCGGGCAGGTGGCCGTGGTGGTGCCGACCACCCTGCTCGCCCGCCAGCACTACCGCACCTTCTCCGAGCGGTTTGCGGGCTTCCCCGTCCGCGTCGCCCAGCTGTCCCGCATGGTCCCGGCCAAGGAGGCGGCGCAGATCCGAAAGGAGCTGGCGACCGGAGCCGTCAACATCGTCATCGGCACCCACGCCCTGCTCGCCAAGGGGATCCAGTTCGCCAATCTCGAACTGCTGGTGATCGATGAGGAGCAGCATTTCGGCGTCGCCCACAAGGAACGGCTCAAGCAGCTCCGCGCCGATGTGCACGTGCTGACGCTCACCGCCACCCCGATCCCGCGCACGCTTCAGCTCGCGCTGACCGGCCTTCGGGAGATGAGCGTCATCGCCACCCCGCCCGTGGATCGGCTGGCGGTCCGCACCTTCATCATGCCCTTCGATTCGGTGGTGATCCGCGAGGCGATCCAGCGCGAGCGGTTCCGCGGCGGGCAGGTGTTCTGCGTTGTTCCCCGCATCGAGGACATCGGCCGCATGGCCGAGCGGCTGGCCGAGATCGTCCCCGAGGCCCGCACGGTGCAGGCGCACGGGCGCCTCGCCCCGACCGAACTCGAGCGGGTGATGACCGAGTTCAGCGACGGCAAGTTCGACATCCTGCTTTCGACCAACATCGTCGAAAGCGGCCTCGACATGCCGGCGGTCAACACACTGCTGATCCACCGCGCCGACATGTTCGGACTGGGCCAGCTCTATCAGCTCCGCGGCCGCGTGGGCCGCGGCAAGCAGCGCGGTTACGCCTACCTCACCTGGCCGCAGACCCACCGCCTGTCGGCCGCGGCGCAGAAGCGGCTCGAGGTGATGCAGACCTTGGACAGCCTCGGCGCCGGCTTCACCCTCGCCTCGCACGACCTCGACATCCGCGGCGCCGGGAACCTGCTCGGCGACGAGCAATCCGGCCATATCCGCGAGGTCGGGATCGAGCTCTATCAGCAGATGCTGGAAGACGCGGTCGTGGAGCTGCGTGCCGGCGACCGCCGCGGCGCGGACCGCGAATGGACCCCCAATATCCAGCTCGGTCTGCCGGTGCTGATCCCGGAGACCTACGTGCCCGAGCTTCCCGTCCGCCTCGGCCTTTACCGGCGCATCGGCGCCCTGGCGTCGGACGCCGAGACCGAGGCGATGGCGGCCGAGCTCGTGGACCGCTTCGGGCCGCTGCCGGCGGAGGTGGAGAATCTGCTCGCCGTGGTCGCCCTGAAGCGGGCCTGCCAGGAAGCGGGGGTGGAGAAGATCGAGGCCGGGCCGAAGGGTATGGTCCTGAGTTTCCGCGGCAACGCCTTCCCCAATCCGGCGGGGCTCGTGTCCTGGTTGTCGAGCAAGGGCGGGTTGGTGAAGCTCCGCCCCGACCACAAGCTTTCCATCGCCCGCGAGATGGACCTCGCCACCCGCATCCGCTTCGCGCGCGACGCCGTCTCAAGCTTGGTCCGCATCGCGGGGCAGGCGAAGGCGGCCTGACGGGCGTACATCTAGGGCGCGGAGCGGGGCGCCAGGTCATCACCTGCGTGGTGTTGCGCGCGGCCAAGTGACAACTTGCCCTATTTGGGCCCGCTCAGGTGATCACTTGCCAGCGCGGGCGCCCGTTCAGGTGTACACGTGCGCGTCCGGCTCGTGCGCTTGCACGAGCCTCACCGAGATATGCCTCGACGCCGCGTGGTCCCGGCCTGCGGGGCCAACCAGACGAAGGCCGTGCCCCAACCTCAAACGCCTGCGATCCTTCATTCCGCCGCGTCGCGGAACCGCCAGTTCTCCACCGGGATGCGCGGCAGCTCGAAACGGTCGGTGGTGCGGGCATACCAGCCCGCGCCATGCATCCGCCCGATCAGGTCGAGCTTCGGCGTGTCGACATAGCAGCGTTCCGCATCGAGCACGCACTCGTCCTTGATGTGCATGGCGACCACTTTGCCGAGGATCACCGAGCGATCCACGCCCACCTCCACGATCACCAGCCGCTCGCACTCCATGGAGACCGGCGCTTCCGCTATTCGCGGCGGCCGCACCTTGGAACAGGGCGCGGTCGTCAGCCCGGCCTGGCGCAGTTCGTCGATTTCCTTGCCGAACTCGATCGCCGTCACGTTCATCGGCTCGACCAGCGGGAAGCTGACGAGATTCACCACAAACTCGCCGGTGCGGCGGATATTGCCGCCGGTATCCTTGGCATCACCCGGCGCCCGCCCGCCGATGCCGAAGCACACGACCGGCGGATCGCCGGAAACGCAGTTGAAGAACGAAAACGGCGCCGCGTTCACCGAGCCGTCCAGATCCTGCGTCGTCACCCAGGCGATCGGGCGCGGCACGATGGTCGAGATAAGAAGCTTGTAGACGTTCTGCGCCGGCATGGACGCGAAATCGAACAGCATGTTTGCTCCCGCCGCTGGAAAGGTAGGCGACCGTGCCGCCCGATCACCTGCGGATCAAGGCACCTTTCTTTCTCTCTGCCCCCTGGGGCGAAGAGGGTTGGGAAAACTCGGCAGGCCATGCGCTCCCCCGCCTCCCCTAACCCCTCCGCCCCCACGGCCGCAGGGGACAGTGAGATCCTCACCACCCATCCACGCACGGCCGCCGCTTCTCCGTCCGCAGCGGCGCGGGCGGCAGCGATCGGAGGCCCGCGACGATCCAGCGCCGAGTCTCCGCGGGGTCGATCACGTCGTCCACGCCGAACCCGGTCGCCTGGTTGATCGCCCGTCCGCGCTCGTAGAGCTCGGCAACCATCCGCTCATAAGCGGCGCGCCGCTCGGCGGGATCGGCGATCGCCTCCAGCTCCTTGCGCCGCCCGAGCTTCACCTGCCCCTCCAGCCCCATGCCGCCGAACTCGCCCGTCGGCCAGGCGATCGAAAACACACCGAGCCGCATTCCGCCGCCGATCATCGCGAGCTTGCCCAAGCCGTAGGACTTACGCACACACACCAAAAATACCGGAATGCCGAGATTGGCGCCGACCAGATACGCGCGGCAGCAATGGCGGACGAGCGCCGTCTTCTCAGCCTCCGGTCCCACCATGTTGCCCGGATTGTCGTTCAAGGAGAGCAGCGGAATGTCGTGCGCGTCGCAAAGCTGCATGAACCGCGCCGCCTTGTCGGCCGCGTCGGCGTCGATCGCCCCGCCCAGATGGCGCGGATTGTTGGCGATCACGCCGAGCGGGCGCCCCTCCACGCGGATCAGCGCGGTGATCATCCCGTGCCCGAAGCCGCTGCGGATCTCCAGCATCGACCCTTCGTCGGCGAGCGTGCGGATCACTTCCCGCATGTCGTAGCCGCGCAGCCGGTCCTCCGGCACGATATGGCGTAGCCTGCGCTGATCCGCGCAGGACCATGCGGCCACGCGGCCCTGGAAGTAGGAGAGGTATTTCTTGGCGACCGCGACCGCCTCTTCCTCGTCGCGCACCAATATGTCCACCACCCCGTTTGGCACCTGCACGCGCATCGGGCCGACCTCCTCGGGGCGGAACACGCCGAGCCCGCCGCCTTCGATCATCGCCGGGCCCGCCATGCCGATCGTGCTGTTTTCGGTCGCGATGATCACGTCGCAGCAGCCGAGCAGCACGGCGTTCCCCGCGAAGCAGCGCCCCGCGGCGATGCCGACCAGCGGCACGAGCCCCGAAAGCCGGGGAAACTTGTGGAAAGTCTCGGTCTCGACCGCGCTGATGCCCGGATCGGTGTCGCTGCCGCGCCCGCCGCCACCCTCGGCGAACAGCACGACCGGCAGGCGCAGCCGCTCGGCCAATTCGAACATGCGGTCCTGCTTGATGTGGCCCATCCGCCCCTGCGTGCCGGCGTACACGGTGTAGTCGTAAGAAACCACCACCGCCCGGCTCTTCTCCTCCGGGAACTGCGCGCCGTTGATCGTCGCGAGCCCCATGATCAGCCCGTCTGCGGGCGCTTCCTCGATCAGTTGCTCCAAGGTGCGGATCGTGCGCCGCGCCGCCACCACCATCCGCCCGTACTCGACGAACGAGCCGGGATCCACCAGATCGGCGATGTTCTCGCGCGCGGTGCGCTGGCGCGTTGCGCGCCGCCGCTCCACCGCCGTCGGCCGCGCCGCGTCGGTGGTGCGCCGCGCCCGCTCCAGCACGGCGGCGAGATCGGGGCGGATATGATCCGGATCGATCTCGTGCGCCGCGCTCTCGCTGCCGCCCGCCACCTCGGCCGGTTCGATGAACAGCAGCGCCGCGCCTTCGAACACCGTGTCGCCGGCAACGACCTCCACCGCGCGCACGATGCCGCCGGTTTCCGCGGCGACACCGTGCTGCATCTTCATCGCCTCCATCACCAGCACTTCCTGGCCCGCCCGCACCGCGTCGCCCTCGCCGACCGCGAGCGAAACCACCGTGCCCTGCATCGGTGCCCGCAGCGCCACCGTGCCTTCCGGCCCGGCGATATCGGCCGCAACTTCCCCTTCGTCGGCCTCCGGACCGCGCGCTTCCTTGCCGTAACGCACCACCGCGAGCGGATCGAGCGGATCGACCTTCGCCCCCGCGAGCCGCGTCGCCGCCGCGTCGGCGCCGGCGGGCTCGAACCAACGCCGTGCCGACTGCGCCGCGCCGGCAACGAGCGTTGCGGCGCGTTCCTCCACGAACCGCGTATGCACCGCGCCCGCCAGGAAATCCGGGTGGCGCAGCACCGATTGCAGGAAGGGGATGTTGGTCGGCACGCCGCTCACGCGGAACTCGGAAAGCGCCCGCCGCGCCTTCGCCGCCGCATCTTCCACCCGGCCGGAGGCGGCGTGCGCGATCACCTTGGCGAGCAGCGAATCGAAGCGCGGATTGGTGCGGTATCCCCCGTAACCGTAGCCGTCGACGCGCACGCCGTGTCCGGACGGTGGCTCGTAGACGGACAGCACGCCGCCCGTCGGACGCACGCCGCCGTCGGGGCCCATGCTCTCCAGGTTGACCCGCGCCTCGATGGCGATCCCGCGCGGCGCCGGCACGTCCGCCTGACGCAGCCCGATCTCGGCGAGCCGCGCGCCCTGCGCGATCTCGAGCTGGATCCGCACCAGATCGAGCCCGGTGATTTCTTCCGTTACCGTATGCTCCACCTGCAAGCGCGCATTCGCCTCGATGAAGGCGAACGGCGCGTCGGCGCTTTCGTCCGCGGCATCCACCAGGAACTCGACCGTGCCGAGCCCGCGGTATCCCGCCGCCGCCGCCAGCGCCGTCGCCGCGCGCAGAAGCCGCGCGCGCACCGCGTCATGCAGGCGCGGCGCCGGCGCGATCTCGATGATCTTCTGCCGCTCGCGCTGCACGCTGCACTCGCGCTCCCAAAGGTGCACCACATCGCCCGTGCCGTCACCGGCGATCTGCACCTCCACATGGCGCGCCCGCGGAAACAGCCGCTCCACGTACAGCGAGCCGTTGCCGAACGCCTGCAACGCCTCCGCGCGGCACCGCTCGAAGGCCGTAGCGAGCTGATCGAGATCGCTCACCGCGCGCATCCCGCGCCCGCCACCCCCCGCAAGCGCCTTCACCATCACCGCGCCGCCCGGCCCGAGCGCGGCGAGGAACGCGCGCGCCTCTTCCAGCGTCGTCGCGCCCGCGGTGCCGTCGATCACCGGCACGCCGCATGTTTCCGCGAACCGCCGCGCCGCCGCTTTGTCGCCGAACAGGTCGAGCGTCGCCGCGCGCGGTCCGACGAAGATCAGCCCGCCTTCCTCGCATTCCCGGGCGAACCCCGCATTCTCGCTCAGAAACCCGTATCCCGGGTGCACCGCCTCGCACCCCGCCGCGGTTGCGCGCGCCACGATCTGGGCCGCATCGAGATACGCCGCCGGCCCGCTGCCTTGCAGCGCCACCGCCTCGTCGGCGAGGCGCGTATGGAGCGCGCGCCGGTCGTCCTCGGAGTAGATGGCGACGCTCGTCATGCCAAGCTCCGCCGCCGTGCGCGCGATCCGGATCGCAACTTCGCCGCGGTTGGCGATCAGCAGCCGCTTTATCCGCATGTTCGTCTGTCCCCTGCCACGCGCATCGACCGCCGCGATCCGCGCCTCGTTCTTGAAGCGGGAACGCGCGCGCGTCAAAACAGCCACCGGCCCCGAACGCGCGCGGCGGCGCGCTGCAAGCAAATGCGGTCGTTTCTCGGTCACAATCGCGCGAAACGGCGCATCTGGCGAAATTCCGTGCCGCCTCTGCCACCTTCCGGCCCCGATTGCCGCCACGTTTCGCGAAACGGTTCGCAGCGGCGGTGGCAAAGTGGACATATCAATAAGGCCGGCGGCACAGGCCGCCGCGACCGTCGAGGACCCCGAATTCCCGAACGGGACCGCCGACGACCCGGTGGTCGGCCCGTCGAAGCCGCGCCTGCTCGGCATTCTCGGTCCGGGGCTGATTACCGGCGCTTCGGACGACGACCCGAGCGGCGTCGCCACCTATTCCCAAGCCGGCGCGCAGCTCGGGTTCAGCTGCCTCTGGCTGATGCCTTTCACCTATCCGCTGATGGCGGTCACGCAGGAAATCAGCGCCCGCATCGGCCGTACCACCGGACAGGGGATGGCAGGCAATATCCGCCGTCACTATCCGGCCTGGGTCGGCCATGTCTGCATCGCGCTCCTGCTCGCCGCCAATATCGTCAATCTCGGCGCCGATCTCGGCTCGATGGGAGACGTGACCGCGATGCTGGCCGGTGGCCCGCGCTGGCTGTTCGTGCTCGCCTTCGGCGGCCTCTGCGTCACGCTTCAGGTCTTTCTCAGCTACGCCCGCTACACCTCGCTTCTGAAGTGGCTGACTCTCGCGCTGTTCGCCTATTTCGGCACCGCGCTGGTGGTGAAGATTCCCTGGGGCGAGGCGCTGCACGGCCTCGTCGTGCCGACCTGGAGCGCTTCGCGCGACTACGTCTCCGTCATCGTCGCCGTGCTCGGCACGACCATCTCGCCCTACTTGTTCTTCTGGCAGTCCTCGCAGGAGGCGGAGGATCAGCGCGAGCAGCCGCTGCGCGAAAAGCTCACACGCGCGCCCGAGCAGGCGCCGGCCGCGTTCGCTCGTATCCGCCTTGATACCTGGATCGGAATGGCGCTCAGCAACCTCGTCGCGCTCGCGATTCTGCTCACGACCGCCGCCACCCTGCACGCTTCGGGCAAGACGGACATCACCACCGCCCAGCAGGCGGCCGAGGCGCTCAAGCCAGTGGCCGGCGGTCTTGCCTATGCGGTGTTCGCCCTCGGCATCCTCGGCAGCGGCTTCATGGCGGTGCCGGTGCTCGCCGGCTCGGCCGCCTACGCAATCGGCGAGGCGCTGCGCTGGCCCGTCGGCCTCGCCCGCAAGCCCAAGGAGGCGCGCGCGTTCTACGCGACGCTCGTGATCGCCACCGTGCTCGGCACGATCCTCAACTTCCTGCCGGTCGATCCTATTAAGGCGCTGTTCTGGTCGGCCGTGATCAACGGCGTGATGGCGGCCCCGATCATCCTGGTGATGATGCTGCTGGCATCGAACCGCCGCGTGATGGGCCGCTTCACTCTCTCCCCCGGCCTCAGGATCATCGGATGGAGTACCGCCGCCGTGATGGGCGCCGCCGTCGCCGGCTTGTTCGCGACGCTCTGAACGCAAACGCGGCGACAGCTTCTTCGCGTGGCAGCCGGTTCATCACCGGCCACATACTGCTGATCGACAGCGGCCGCCGGACAATATTGAGGGACGACCACGCCCCCGGAGGTCGCGGCATACGAATTCATTTGCTATGGACCGAGATTGTCGGCAGTCTGCGAGTGGCTTTGGAAGGGTCGCTCGCCATGCGTCGCGTCCTGTTTCTGGTCGCCCTCGGTTTGCCGCTCGGCGCCCTCGCCCCCGCGCTCCACGCCGGCCCCATCAACGGCACCATAACGGGAAGTACCGCCACGGCGCCGGCGCTGGCGGTGCATCCGCAAAACCGCGACGACACCGACACCGCGACCACGATCAACATCCAGTACTTCAACTACTGCTCCTGGATCGTGAACGGCATCGCCACGCAGTACCCGAACTACACCAACCTGGTGTTCGCGGGCATCGGGGCGGTCGGTCAGAACTTCACGCCGATCGACCCCAGCGATTTCACTATCAGCCAATACAAGCCCTGGGTCGTCAACAACAACGCGACCACCAATTTCATCACCGCGCCCGACAACGGCAACGTCAATCGCGGCGTCTCCAACCGCGACTCCGGCGGCGCCGATATCGTGATCAGCTACACGCCGGGCGCGAATGATCCGCGCCGGATCAACTTCGTCCAGGCGTTCGTCGAAAGCGTCAACGGCGGCGCGTTCACCACCGGTACCATCGACTCCTCGTCCGCGAACCTGCCCTACTACAACGCGGCGCGGCGGGTCGGTAAGCAGACCATCGGTCCAATCGTGGGCACCGGGACCACGCGGCAGATCGGCACCGTGCCGCTGGTCACATCGCCTGCCAATGGCAACACGGCGGCCGTTCCGGCCTGGATGGTCGATATCCCGCTGCGCTGCGAGAACGGCCCGATCCCGCCCGGCGGCAGCCGCGGCTGCCTCCAGGGCGCCGACGATACGCTGACCAGCGAGACGCAGACCTTCCAGGCGTTCATCGAAGCCGACGCCACCTTCATGGGCCAGACCTATCACGTGCTCTATGGCGGCGTGCAGTGGGGCTACACGCTGACGATGGTCGATCCGCCCCCGGTGCCGGAACCCGCCGCCCTGCTACTGCTCCCGGCGCCGCTGGCGACCCTCTTGTTCCTGCGCCGCCGCGCCTTCGTTGCACGATCCGCGGCCCCATAGACTCCGGCGCCGCCATCGCGGATGCTTCCTCCGTCCCGCCAGACGGAGGCAAGCGATGAAAATCGGCGTGTTCGCAACCTTCATGTCGCCGCTCGCCTCGCCACAGATGATCGGCGATTTCGGCCGCCGCGCCGAGGACATGGGCCTCGATTCAATCTGGATGGGTGAGCATGTCGCGCTGTTCGACCGTAACACCTTCGGCTACCCAGGCTCGAAGGACGGACGGCTGCCGGTGCCCGAGGGCGGCGGGATGCTCGATGTCACCGCGACCTTCGGCTTCCTGTCGGCGCTCACCAAGCGCATCCGCTTCGGCACCGGCGTCGCGCTGGTGCCGCAGCGCAACCCGATCTACACGGCAAAGGAAGTCGCCACGATCGACTGGCTAAGCCACGGGCGCTTCGATTTCGGCATCGGCGTCGGCTGGAACAAGGAAGAGGTGGAAATCTGCGGCTATCGCTTCGAGGATCGCGGCGCGCGCTGCGACGAGTTTCTGGAGGCGATGCGCCGGCTCTGGACCGAGCCCGTGGTCGATTTCCACGGCAAGTGGCTGAATTTCGAAACCTGCCGGCTCGATCCGAAGCCGGTGCAGAAGCCGCATGTCCCGATCATCGTCGGCGGCTATGCCGATGCGGCGCTGCGTCGCGCGGTGCGCTTCGGCGCCGGCTGGTACGGCTTCAACCGTGATCCCGCCGGAACGAAAGAGATGCTCGCCCGCCTCGATGGCGCCTTCGCCAAGGCCGGTCGCACGCGACCGAAGGACTTCCAGATCATCATCACGCCGCCGCTCAACATGGCGGTTGATGCGATGCAGGAATACGCCGCGCTCGGCGTGGATCGCCTGCTCGTCAATCTCGGCAGCCAGCAGCCCGAGCGCGTGCGCGCGCGCATGGCGGAGATCGAACGCCTGGTGCAACGCGCCGCCTGAGCCTGGTCCGCGGCTTGCGCCGAGCGCGGCCTCATGCTTTGGCGCGGCCCTGTCCGGCTTCGCGGAGGCGCCATGACCGACTACCCCGCCGACACCATCCCCGACCTTCTGGCGCGAACCCCGGCCGACCGCCCCGCTATCGCCGCGCCGGGCCGCCCTTCCCTGTCGCACGGCGGCTTGCGGGCGCTGCTGGCGCGCACGCTTGCGGACCTCAACCGGATGGGGATCGGCCGCAACGACCGAGTGGCGATCGTGCTGCCGAACGGGCCAGAGATGGCCACGGCCTTCCTCGCCATCGCCGGCGCCGCCACCACCGCCCCACTCAATCCCGGCTACAAAACCGACGAATTCGAATTTTATCTGTCCGACCTCAACGCCAAGGCGCTCGTCATTCAGCGGGGCATGGAAAGTCCCGCGCGCGCGGTAGCGGCCGGACGCGCCGTTCCCATCGTCGAACTCGCACCGGACGAGGCGGGACCGGCCGGATCATTCACGCTCGCCAGCGAGGCGAAGTTGTCGGGCACGCCGGCCGCGGGCGGCCCGGCGCAGGGCGAGGACGTCGCGCTCGTGCTGCACACCTCCGGCACCACCTCGCGGCCCAAGATCGTGCCGCTCAGCCACATCAACGTCACGGCGTCGGCCTATCACATTGGCGAAACGCTGCGGCTCACGCAGGACGATGTGTGCCTCAACATCATGCCGCTTTTTCATATCCACGGCCTGATGGCGGCAACGCTCGCCTCGCTCGCTGCCGGCGGCTCGGTCGCCTGTTCGCCCGGCTTCAACGCGTTCCGTTTCTTCTCCTGGTTCGAGGAGGTGCGGCCGACCTGGTGGACGGCGGTGCCCACCATGCACCAGACGATCCTCGGGCTCGCTGGCCGTCATGAATCCGCGATCAACAACAGCCGGCTCCGCTTCATCCGCTCCTCCTCCTCCTCGCTGCCGCCACAGGTGATGGAGGAGATGGAGCGCGTATTCGGCGTGCCGGTGATCGAATCGTACGGCATGACCGAGGCGGCGCACCAAATGGCTTCCAACCCGCTGCCGCCTGGCAAGCGGTATCCGGGCTCCGTCGGCAAGGCGGCGGGGCCGGAGATCGCCATCATGGACGAGGATGGAAATTTGCTGCCGCCCGGCCAGCTCGGCGAGGTGGTGATCCGCGGGCGCGACGTGACGCAGGGCTACGAGAACAACCCAGAGGCCAACGCCAAGGCGTTCACCAACGGCTGGTTCCGTACCGGCGATCAGGGGTTTCTCGATACGGAAGGGTATCTGCGCCTGACCGGCCGCCTCAAGGAGCTCATCAACCGCGGCGGCGAGAAGGTCAGCCCGATCGAGGTCGATACCGTGCTGATGGATCATCCGGCGGTCGCGCAGTGCCTCACCTTCGCGATGCCGCACCCGATGCTGGGCGAGGAGGTGGCGGCGGCGATCGTGCTGCGCGAGGGCGCGCAAGCGAAGGAGACCGAGCTGCGCGAATTCGCCGCCACGCGCCTCGCCCAATTCAAGGTGCCGCGAAAATTCGTGTTCCTGGCGGAGATCCCAAAAGGCGCGACGGGCAAGCTGCAACGCATCGGGCTCGCGGAGAAACTCGGCATTCGCGCATGAGGATCGGCATTTTCGGCGCCGGCGCGATCGGCGGCTTTCTCGGCGCCAAGCTTGCGATGGCGGGTGCCGACGTGACCTTCATCGCGCGCGGGCCGCATCTGGCGGCGATGCAAAAGAACGGCGTGCGCCTGATCAGCGGCGGCGACGAGATCACCGCTCATCCGCGCTGCGCCGCCGATGCCGGCGAGGCCGGCGTGCAGGATTTCGTCGTCGTGACGCTGAAGGCCCATTCGCTGCCCCTGGCCGCGCCGGAAATCGCGAAGATGATGGGGCCGGCGAGCGCGCTGGTGACCGGCATCAATGGCATTCCCTACTGGTATTTCTACGGGCTCGACGGGCCACACCGGGACCGGCGCGTGCTGTCGGTCGATCCGGGCGGGATGCTGTGGGACGTGTTGCCGCCCGCGCAGGCGATCGGCTGCGTCGTTTATCCCGCCGCCGAGGTGATCGAGCCCGGCGTGATCCGCCACACCTATGGCGACCGCTTCTCGCTCGGCGAGCCCGATGGCGCGCGCACGCCTCGGATCGAGGCGCTGTCGAAGGCGCTGATCGCGGCCGGGCTGAAGGCTCCCGTGCGCCCCCGCATCCGCGACGAAATCTGGATCAAGCTCTGGGGCAATCTCGCCTTCAACCCGCTCTCGGCGCTGACGATGACGACGCTCGACCGCATCACGCAGCGTCCCGATCTGCGCGAGCTGTGCCGGGTGATGATGCTAGAGGCGAAATCGGTCGCCGAGGCGCTCGGCACCCGATTTGCGATCGACGTCGAACGGCGCATCGACGGCGCGGCCGAGGTGGGCGAGCACAAGACCTCGATGCTGCAAGATCTCGAACGCGGCCGGCCGATGGAGATCGACGCCCTGCTCGGCGCTGTCGTGGAGCTGGGCGAGATCGTGGCCCATCCGATGCCGCTCTGCCGCGCCGTGCTCGCCCTGGTGCGCGAACGGGCGCGCCAGGCCGGGTGCTATGAAGATTAGCGCCGCAGGCGGACACAATTCAGCCTGCGACCGACGACAAAGTGTTTCGCGCATTGCCCGCCTCATGCGGAGGCCCTAAATGCGGGACGAGAAGGGAACGGAACCACAATGCCCAGCAAGCATCGTCTCATGGCTGGCGGCGGGGCGGCGGCAGCCGCGCTGCTGCTCGCCGGTTGCGCCGTGCAGCCGCCGACCGGCCCCACGGTGATGGCGCTTCCGGCGCCGGGCAAGAGCCTCCAAGCCTTCCAGCAGGACGATGCGGCCTGTCGCTACTTCGCCCAGCAGCAGACGGCCTATCCGGCCGCGGTCGCCGGCGCGAACAACCCGACCGCCAATGGCGCCGTGCTCGGCACGCTCGCCGGCGCCGCCCTCGGCGCAGGGCTTGGGGCGGTGGCGGGCAACGCGGGCGCGGGTGCCGCGATCGGCGGCGCGACAGGCCTGCTTGGCGGCTCCGCCATCGGCAGCAACCGCGCCGCCGCCTCGCAATATTCTCTGCAGCAGCAATACAATATCGCCTACACGCAGTGCATGTATTCGCGCGGAAACTCGGTGCGCTCGCCGCCGCCCGGATACAGCTTCGACGGCGGCCCCTATTACGGCTATCCCGCCTATCCCTATCCCTATCCCTACGCTTCCGGCTTCTTCGGCCCCAGCGTTTTCATCGCCGGCGGCGGCTACTGGGGCGGCGGCTGGGGACGCTGGCATGACCATGACGGCTGGGGCTGGCACCGTTAGCAATCCGGCTGCGCAGCGCCCTCGAACTCCGCCAGAACCGCCGCCGCTACCGCGCGGCTGACCTTGCCGCCGGCGGCGAGCGAGGCCGCATCCAGCCGCGCCGCCGCCTCGCGCAGCACGGAAGGGCTGCGCGGCAGGCGCAGAAGCAGCCAGTCCTGAATCGATGCCGCGACGGAGATCTGCCGCTCCGCGAGCAGCCGCCGCAGCAGCACGCGAAGCAGATCATCCTCGGCGGCGTCGATTCGCGCCGCCGGAGTGGCGCGCAGCCGGCTGCCGAGATCGGGTAGCGTCACTTTCCATCGGCTCGGCGGAAGACGTGCGGCGAGCAGGACCGGCAGGCATTCCTCCGCCGCCGTGTTGAGCAGATGCAGGAGGCGCCTTTCGTCGGCCAACGCCGCGTCGGCGGCGTCGATCGCGAGCGGCACGCCGACAGGCGCATCCGCCAGGGCGCCCCCTTGCAGCAGGGCGGCGCCGGCGCGCCGCGCCCAAATGTGCAAGAGGTGCGTCTTCCCGCAGCCCGCCTCGCCCCAAAGCGCGAAGCGCCCAGACGGCCAGTCCGGCGTGCGCGCGAGCCAGGCACGCGCGGCCTCGTTGGAAGAAGCCGGCACGAACCCGGCTTCCGCATAGTCGGGCCGGTGCAGGAACGGGAGCGGAAGCTGGGAAGCCCCCCCGTTCAATCAGCGAGCACCGTGTTGCGGCGGAACAGCAGCCGTCCCAACCCCAGTCGCCCGGCACCGGCGAGCACGAGATACAGGAAGACGAAGCAATAGAGGATCGCCGCATCGCCGCCGTTGACCACCGGGAACGGCGAACGCGGGGCATGCGCCATGAAATAGCCAACCGCCATCTCGCCCGAGGCCAGGAACGCGGCCGGCCGTGTCAAGATGCCAAGGCAAACGAGTGTGCCGCAAACGAACTCGATGCATCCGGCGGCGAGAAGCAGCGGCGGCAGGTGCGCCGGGTAGGAGGCAACGTGCGGAAACCCGAACAGCTTCGACGTGCCGTGTTCGAGAAAAATCAGCCCGACGACGAAACGCAGCAGGCCGAGCACATAGGGGCGAAGTCGGATGATCGTTTTGCGCCTCCATTTTCATGGTGCGGCCGGCGGATCGAGATATAGCGGGCTGCGGAGATAGCGCCGGATCCAATACCGGCATAGCACCCCGATCGTCGCCGCGGCCGGCACCGCGAGCATCACACCGAGGAAGCCGAACGCGGCCCCGCCGGCGAACAATGCGAATATAACCCAGACCGCCGGCAACTCCACCCGGTCGCCGAGAAATCTCGGGTAGATCACGTAGCCTTCAAGTAGCTGCCCGACGATCAGGACGCAGCACACCACGATCACGCCGCGCCAGCTCGGGAACTGCGCGAGGGCGAGCCCGATCGCGGTGACGCCGCCGGTGATCGATCCGACATAGGGAATGAACGACAGCACGCCCGCCGCCATGCCGACGATCAGCCCGAGATCAAGGCCGGCGAAGGTCAGCGCCAAGGCGTAATAGACCGCGAGCAGCACGCAGCACATCGCCTGCCCGCGCACCCAGGCCGAGAGGATGCGATCCACCTCGCGCGCTTGCGCGCGGATCGTTCCGGCGTAGCGGCGCGGCAGCCAGGCGTTCAGCTTGCCGATGATGCGCGGCCAGTCGCGCAGCAGATAGAAGGCGACCACCGGCGTCACGACCGCCAGCGAGAGCACGTTGAAGATGGCGAACCCGCTGCCGATCAGGCCGGTAAGCGTCGCGAACAGGAAGCTCAGCATGTTGCCGGCCTGGCTGCTGACCAGATCGCGCAGCTTGTCGTTCACCACGTCGGGGCCGAACCGCTGCTGCAATTCAGTGATCGAGCTCGCCGCCCAGGCCTGGACCAGGTGCACGTATTGCGGGATGCGGCCGATGAACAGCCCGACCTGCGAGACGAGCAGCGGATAGAGCAGGAGCGCGAACAGCAGCACCGCCGCGAGCAGCGCGAGGATCAGCAGCAGCGCGGCGAACCCGCGCGGCACCCCGACCCGGGTCAGCCTGCCGGCCAGCGGATCGAGCGTGTAGGCGAGCACCGCGGCGGCGACGAAGGGGGCGAGGATCCCGCCAAACAGATGCAGCGCCAGCAGCGCCACCAGCACGAGCCCGATCGCGAGCGCAAGACGCTGGCCGCGCGTGCCGCGCGGCAGGCTGAGCGGGCCGGGTTCGCTCGCCTCCGTCTCCCGCGCCACGGGCTCGGCCGTCGCGCCCGGGACCGGCGGCGCCAGCAGATCGTCGGCAATGGCCGCCGCCTGGGCCGGATCGCGCCGCAGCATCAGCCGCATCAGGCCGCCCCCCCTAGCCCCCGTGGGCTGCGCGCCAGACATAAGCCACCCCCGAAGCAAGCGTCGTCGCCGCCACCGCCCAGCTCAAGGCGGCACAGGCGGCGTCGGCGGCCGGGCCGGCGATCCCGAACCCGGCCAGGAACAACGTGAGGGCGACCAGCACGATCTGCAACACGGTATTGATCTTTGATACGAAGAGCGGACGGATCGTGAGTGGATGCCCGAGCAGGCCGAGCACCAGCACCCCGCCCACGATCACCAGGTCGCGGAACACGACCAGGGTGGCAAGCCACCCCGGCAGCGCGCCGACCGCGGCCAGCGTGACGTACATGGTCACGATCAGCGCCTTGTCGGCGACCGGATCGAGCATCGCGCCGAGCCGGCTGCCTCCGCCCGAACGGCGCGCAAGCCAGCCGTCCACCGCGTCCGAGACGCCGGCGGCGACGAACAGCCCGAACGCCGTCGCGAGCGCGCGGTCAATGATCAGCCAGAAAGCGAGCGGCACCGCGCAAAGCCGCGCCAGCGTGATGAGATTGGGGACGCTGAGGAGGCCGGCGGACTGCATGGCTGGCGCGGGAAACCCGTCGCCGGGCGGGCTCCCGCGCCGTTGCGCGCCGTCCGGGCCTATGGTTGTGTCCGCCACGCTTTGACCGCCTTGCACGCCCGGCGCCGACGCGGGGCTTCGCCGCCAAGGCCTAGCGTATCGAGGGCCAGCATGACCAGTGGCGCGACCGGGCCGGGTATGAGCTACCGCGAGGCCGGCGTTGATATTGATGCCGGCGAGGCGCTGGTGGAAGCGATCAAGCCGCTGGCGCGCGCCACCGCGCGCCCCGGGACGCTCGGCGGGCTCGGAGGCTTCGGCGCGTTGTTCGACCCGAAAGCCGCGGGCTTCGCCGATCCGGTGCTGGTGGCGACCACCGACGGCGTGGGCACCAAACTGAAGATCGCGATCGAGACCGGACTGCACGATGGCGTCGGCATCGACCTCGTGGCCATGTGCGTGAACGACCTCGTGGTGCAGGGCGCGGAGCCGCTGTTCTTTCTTGACTACTTCGCGACCGGCAAGCTGGACCTCGATACCGCCCGCGCGGTGATCGCCGGCATCGCCGCGGGCTGCGCGCAAGCCGGCTGCGCGCTGATCGGCGGGGAAACCGCCGAGATGCCTGGCATGTACGCCGCGCAGGACTACGACCTGGCCGGGTTTGCGGTCGGCGCGGCGGAACGCGGCCGGCTGCTGCCGCTGAACGTCGCGGCAGGCGATGACGTGCTCGGGCTCGCCAGCAGCGGCGTCCATTCGAACGCCTTCGCGCTTGTGCGCCGGGTGGTCGCTGCCTCCGGGCTCGCCTGGACGGCACCGGCCCCGTTTGCGCCGGAGCAGAGTCTCGCCGCCGCGCTGCTCACGCCGACGCGGATCTATGTCGGCGCGGTCCTCAAGCTGCACCAAGCCGGTCTGCTGAAGGCCGCCGCCCACATCACGGGCGGCGGGCTGCCGGGCAATCTGCCGCGCGTGCTGCCGCCCGGGGTCGCCGCGGCGCTGACGCCCGCATGGCGCGTGCCGCCGGTCTTCGGATGGCTCGCGGCAACCGGCCGGATCGCGCCCGGGGAGATGCTGCGGGTTTTCAACTGCGGCGTCGGCATGGCCCTCGTGGTCAGCGACGCCGAAGCGGCGACCGCGCTCCTGCAAGCGGAGGGCGAGACGGTCTTGCCACTCGGCCGGATCGTGCAGGCCGACGGTCCCGCCGCCGTACGCATCGATCTCCCGCCGGGCTGGCCCGCCCAATGAGGCGCCGCGTCGCCGTGCTGATCAGCGGCCGGGGCTCCAACATGGCGGCGCTGCTCGCCGCGGCGGCACATCCCGACTATCCCGCCGAGATCGCGCTCGTGCTCTCCAACGTGCCGGCCGCGCCGGGCCTCGATCTGGCCCGCCGCGCCGGGGTGGCCAGCGCCGTCGTCGACCACCGCCCCTTTCGCGGCGACCGCGCGGCCCACGAGGCGGCCATCGACGCCGCACTGCGCGAGCGGGGGATCGAGCTCGTCTGCCTCGCCGGCTACATGCGCCTGCTCACGCCCTTTCTGGTGGACCGCTGGGCCGGGCGGATGCTGAACATCCACCCGAGCCTGCTGCCCGCGTTCCCGGGCCTTCACACCCATGCGCGCGCGCTTGCGGCGGGCGTGGCCCTGCACGGCTGCACGGTTCACCTCGTCACGCACGCAACCGACGCCGGGCCGATTCTCGCCCAGGCCGCCGTGCCGGTTCTGCCGGGCGACGACGAAGCGACGCTTGCCGCCCGTGTGCTCGCGCAGGAGCACCGTATCTACAAGCTCGCCCTGGCGATGGTCGCAGGCAGCGCGCCGCCGCCGCGCCCGGCGCCGCAGACAGCGTTCTGCAACCCCTTGCCGGTCGGCCCGTGGGGTGAATAGAAGCGTTCCCGAGCGGATGGAATTACGGGAAGTCAGGAACATGGACATGGCACAGGCGCCGACCCGGTTCGGGGGGCCGGTCTCCGAGGAGGAGTTCCTGGCCGACCGGCAGCGCTTCTGGTTCGGCTTCACCAAATTCACGATGGGCACAGCGATCGCGATCGCCGTGCTGCTGATCCTGCTGGCGGTGTTTTTGGTCTGACGTTCAGGCGTTCGGCCACAGCCCGGGCGTCGCGATCTCGATTGAGTGTCCGTCGGGATCGCGGACATAGAGGCTGGTGCCGCCACGCGGCCAGCGCACCCGGCTCTCGATCGGCACGGTCTCGCGCGCCAGATGCGCCTCCCAGGCGGCAAGCTCGCCGAAGGGCATGCTGAAGCAAAGATGCAGCGCACCTGAGCCGTGATGCGGCGGGATCGTGCCGCCATTGGGCGCGGGCGCCGGCGTATCAGTGGCGCCTTGCTGAAACAGCAGCAGCACCTGTCCGCCCGGCACGCCGAGCGCCGCCATCCGTCCGTCATGCACGAACAGCTCAAAGCCGAACAGCCGCTGATAGAACGCCAGCGCGCGGTCGAGATCGCTGACGTAGAGAGACGATTCGAGAATGCCGGAGGTGCGGGGGAGCGCGCCTGCCATCGGCCGTCCTCCGCCCCTCCGTTCGATCCTCAGCTGTTCGGCCCGCGCTCCATCGACACTGGCTGCCAGCGGCGCAGCGTGGTGTTTTGCAGCACCGCCGGGTTGACGCAGCTCATCGGCCAGCGGCCGGTGAGCGTCAGCCCGAGCTCGCGCCCGGCATGACGCTTGCGCGCCGGATCGAAGCGCGACGAGGCCGAAGCGTTGTGCGGCGACAGGGTAACGTTGCCCATCTTGAGCAGCGGGTTGTTGTTGCCGGGCGGCTCGGTCTCCAGCACGTCGAGCGCGGCGTGCGCGATCCAGCCCTCCTCCAGCGCCTTGATCAGCCCGGCCTCTTGAACCGTCGGCCCGCGCCCGGTGTTGACGAAGATGGCGGTCTTTTTCATCTGCCGGAAGTGCTCCTCGCGCAGCATCCCCTCCGCCTCGGGCGTGGCGGGCGCGTGCATGGAGACGAAATCGGACTGCGCCAGCACCTCCTCGAGCGTCGCCGGCAGCACGCCGTGCTCGATCATGACCAGCTCCTCAATGAACGGGTCATAGGCCATTAGCCGCAATCCGAACGGCTTCGCGCGCCGCGCGACCGCGCGCGCCACATGGCCGAAGGCGATGAATCCGAGCGTCAGCCCCATGAGCCGGGGAATTTTGAGAAGCGCCGGCCTGCCCTCGCTCCAGCGCCCCTCGCGCACCATCTGGTCCTGCTCGATCACGCGCCGGTGCCCCGCGAGCAGCAGGGCCATCGCATGATCGGCCACTTCGTCGATGAACGTGTCCGGGCAGTTGGTGACGGGGATGCCGCGCGCGGTCGCGGCCTTCACATCAACGCTGTCCACGCCTACCGAGCCCAGCGCGATGTGCCGGCACTTCTCCAGCCCGTCGATGATCGCCTTGGTGAAGCGGATACCCTTCGCGTATACCGCGTCGGCGTCGCGCGCGAACTTGATGAACCCGGCCTCGTCGGTCGGGCCTTCGACGATCTCCGCGTCGGCCCCCATGTCGCGGATGCCGGCCATTTCGTGCTCGTAGCCGCCGCCCGCAACGGTGAAGCTCGCCCCGGCGGGCGTCGCGATCTTGAACTTTGCCACGTCTTCCTTCCCCTTCGCTTCGGCTCACTTCGGCGGACGCGCGCGCACCGCCTTCTCGTTCACGTCGATGCCCCAGCCGGGGCGCATCGGCAAGACCAACTCGCCCGCTTCGATTACCACCGGCTGGTCATAGAATTCGTCGCGCCAAGGGGCGCTGTCGATGTCGATCTCCATGATGCGGAAATTCGGCACCACGGCGCTGAAGTGCGCCGAGATCATGCTGCACAGGTGCCCGTAGAAATTGTGCGGTGCTACGTTGGTTTCGTACACGTCGGCCATCGCCGCGATCTTGAGTGACTCGTTCAGCCCGTTCCATACTACGTCGATGATCGCCACGTCCTGCGCGTAATTCTCCAAATAGGGCTTGAACTCGCGCCGTCCGTGCAGCGTCTCGCACGAGGCGACGGGGCACGGCGCGTCGCGCCGGATCAGCGCCAGCGAGGGTGCGTCGTGGGTGTCGATCTCCAGCCAGGTCAGGTTCACCGGCGCCACGGCATCGGCGAGGCGGCGGAACCCCTCGGTTTTGAAGTGGAAATTGATGTCGAGCATCATCCCCATCTCAGGGCCGATCGCCTCGCGGATCGCGGTGAGCTGACGGGTCACGCTGCGCGTAAGCGCGTTGTCCCAGTTCAGTTCGGGCCAGCCCGGCGTGCGGCCGAAGCCGGGCGTGAAGCTGTTGAGCTTGCCGCCCGCCTCGAGGGCGATGTTGGTCTTGAGCGCGCGGAAACCGCGCTCCTTCACCTCCACGGCGTGCTTCGCCATGTCGTCGAAGGAATTCAGCGGCGGCACGCCCATCAGCGCATGGCTGCGGACGCGGTAAGTGCCGAAATGCGACCAGTAGACCGGGATGCGCTCGCGGATCGGGCCACCGAACAGGGCGCACACCGGCACGCCGTACGCCTTGCCAGTAATATCGAGCAGCGCGTTCTCGATCGCGGCAATCGCCTGCTGGTTGATGCCGCCGCGGGATTGGCGGGTGAGCACGTGCAGGTGCTGGGTGATCTGCTCATAGCGCCGCGGATCGCGCCCGATCAGGAGCGGCGAGAGCCCGTTGATGACATCGGCGAGGCCGGTGGAGCCGAAGCTCTCGTTGAACTCCGACCAGCCGGTGATACCGTCGCTCGTGCTGATCTTCAGGTAGGAGAACATGCGCCAGCCGGCGTCGGCACGCAGCGTCTCGACCCGCTCGATCTTCATCGGCTCACTCCTTCACCGCGCCCGTCATGCTTGAAACGTAATATTCAACGAACAGCGAATAGAACAGCGCCACCGGGATCGAACCGATCAGCGCGCCGGACATCAGCGAGCCCCATTGATAGACGTCGCCGGTAACGAGCTCGGTCAGGATGGCCACGGGGACGGTCTTGTTCGCCGTGCTCTGGATGAAGGCGAGCGCGTAAATGAACTCGTTCCACGACAGGGTGAAGGCGAAGATGCCGGCCGAGATCAGGCCGGGCACCGCCAGCGGCAGGGTGATGCGGCGCAGAATCTGCAGGCGGGAGGCGCCGTCGATCAGCGCGCATTCCTCCAGCTCGTAGGGGATCGACTTGAAATACCCGATCAGCAGCCAGGTGCAGAACGGCACCAGAAAGGTCGGATAGGTCACGATCAGCGCCACCGGGCTGTCGAACAGGCCGAAATTGTAAACCAGCGTCGCCAGCGGGATGAACAGGATCGTCGGCGGCACGAGATAGGCGAGATAGATTGCAAGTCCCACATGCTGCGATCCCCTGAACCGCAGCCGCTCGATCGCATAGGCGGCGAGCACGCTGGCGGTGACGGCCAGGATGGTGGCGCAGACGGCAACCATCATGGTGATCCACAGCCAGCGCGGATATTGCGTGTCGAACAGCAGGGTGCGGATGTTGTGCAGGGTCGGCGAGTGCACCCAGAACGGATTGAACTTCTTGTAGTCGTACATCTCGTAGTCGGGTTTGATCGCCGTGATCGTCATCCAGTAGAACGGGAACAGCAGTACGATCACGAACAGCGCCAGCGGCAGATAGACCGTGATCATCCGCCGCGCGCCCGAATCCCACGACAGCCGCTCGGGCTCGTCGGTGGTGTGCGCGAAGATGGTCTCGGCCTCGGTCTCGACCGTTTGCAGAACGTCAGTCATTGGCTTCGCCCTGCATCCATTTGCGCCGGCCAAGGCCGAAGAAGCTCACCAGGGTCGCCGCGACCAGGAACGGGATCATCGCCACCGCGATCGCCGCGCCCTCGCCGAGCTCCGAGCCCGGGATCGCGCGCTGAAAGGCCAGCGTCGCCATCAGGTGCGTGGTGTTGAACGGGCCGCCGCGGGTGATCGCGTATACGAGCTGGAAGTCCGAGAAGGTGAACAGCACCGAAAGGGTCAGCACGACAGAGAGGATCGGCATCAAGAGGGGCACGGTGATGCGGCGGAATTGCTGCCAGGGCGTGGCGCCGTCGAGCAGCGCCGCCTCGTAGAGCGACGGCGAGATCGTTTGCAGTCCAGCGAGCAGCGTGATGGCGACGAACGGAATACCGCGCCAGACATTCGCCACCACGAGCGACCAGCGCGCGTGCCACGGCGTGCCCAGGAAGTCGATATAGTTCTTCTGCAGATGCAGCACGTTCACGACGACGTAGGAGATGATCGAGAACTGCGGATCGTAGATCCACCACCAGGCGATCGCCGACAACACGGTTGGCACGATCCAGGGCAGCAGGATGATGGCGCGGATGAACGCCTTGAATGGAAAATGGTGGTTGAGCAGGAGCGCCAGCCACAGCCCGAGCGCGAATTTCCCGATCGTCGCCGCTGCCGTGTAGAAAATCGTGTTTTCCACCGACAGCCAGAAAATCGGATCCTGCGCGACGGAGACGAAGTTATCCAGCCCGACGAAGTGGCCCGGCTGGCCGATCGTCGTGTCGGTGAACGACAGCCAGATGCCGAGCCCGAGCGGATAGGTCAGGAACACCGCGAGCAGCCCGACGGCCGGCAACATGCAGCACGCGACCAGGAAGGGCTTCGAGTCGAAGACGCGCGCGAGCCACCCTTCCTGGGGCGGCACGAACCGCAAGGTCTGAACGGTGGCGTCCATGGGCGCTCCTTGCGCCGCCCCTCCGCTCGAAAAGGGGCGGCGCAGCGTTGGCGATCCTAGCTCTTGTAGTAGCGTTCGGCCTGACGCGCCGCCGACTTCGCCGCCGCCTCCGGCGTGGCGTTGCCAGTAGCGACCTGGGCGAACATATCGACGATCGTATAGTTCGCGGTCACCGCGCTCGCCGCGGCGGTGATCGGGCCGGAATAGCCGTCGTAGTAGATCGTGTTCATCGCGTCGGCATACGGCGCGAGCTTCGGATCCTCGGTCCAGAACTTCATCTTGCCATACGATTTCAGCGGCTCGGACCAGTAGCCCAGGCACTTGGAAAGCCACGGCCCGTATTGCGGCGCCTCCATCATGAAGGTCAGATAGGCCTTCGCCGCGTTCGGGTACTTGCTGTGCTTGAACAGCATGGCGTTCATGATCGCGGCCGACATCGGCGAACGCTTGGCCAATCCCTGCGGCACCTTCTGGTGCATCGTATCGGCGGCCATCGCCTGCAAGTTCGGGTCGGGCGAGTTCTTCAGCACGAAATAGATCGACACGCCGTTGAAGGTGAGCGAGATGTCGCCGGCGATATAGGCCTTGTTATTGCCGGCGTCGTTCCACGAAAGCGTGCCGGGGATCATGTATTTGTAGAGCTCGGCCACGTATTTCAGCGCCGCGATCGTTTCCTTGGAGTCGAGCGCCACCTTGCCCGCATCGTCCACCACCCGCGCGTTGTGCGTCCAGAGCGCCCACTCGGCGAAGCCGTTGGCGTCGCCGAGCGCGTGACCGAGCGAGAAGCCGCACGGATGCCCGATGCCCTTCAGCTTCTGGCAAAGCGTCATGAAGCCGTCGAGGTCGTTCGGAATGCTATCGTAGCCCGCTTGCTTCACCCAAGACTGGCGATAGACGGTGGGGCCGGTGCCGCCGCCGATCGGCAGCGCGATCCACTCATTCGTCTTCCACTTGCGCCCATAGAGCAGGGCGAGATCGAACCAGCCGCCATACTTCTTGCCGAGATAGTCGGTGATGTCGTCCATCCGCACGAGCTTCTCGGTGTAGAGGAAGGGCGAGATCGAGAACCCGATCACGATGTCCGCCCCCGCGCCGGTGTTGGCGATCACCGCCGTCTGCGGGCCGAGATCCTCCCACGATGTGTAGCTGACCGTCACCGGCACGCCGGTCTGCTCGGTGAACTTCTTGGTGTTGAGATCCCAATACGTCTGATCGGGATCGACGAACTTTGCGGGGCGGATCAGCTTGAGCGCCGCACCCTTCTCGATCTGCCACGCGGGCGGCTTGACATCGGACGTAATGGGCACGTCGTCCACGCTCTGCCCTTGCGCGCCGATGATCGGCACCGAGGCCGCGCCCAGCGCCGCGGCGCCACCGAGGATGAGGGAGTTCCGTCGCGTAATGCCTGTCATGTTTCCTCCTGCCGCGGCGGCCGGTTCTCTCGGCCGGCCTTCCGCCGCATCATCCTTCGCGCGGGCGCGGCGGTAAAGAGCGCGGCCAGGTCAGACGTTCAGCCGCTGACCCGTCTCGCCGTCGAACAGGTGAACGAGCGCGGGGTCGGCGCCGATCCGGATCGTCTCGCCGGGCCGCGCCGAAAGCCGGTCGCGAAACGCGCAGATGACGGGCGTCTCGCCGACATGGGCCGTGACCTGGGTCTCCGATCCTGTTGGCTCGACGATATGCACCGTCGCCGGCATCCCGTCGCTGCGCAGCTGGAAGTGCTCGGGGCGGATGCCATAGAGCGCCGGGCGCCCGTCGGCCGCGACCGCTCGGCCGTTGGCCGGCAGCGGCAGCGGCAGCGCGATTCCGCCCTCGGCGACGAACGCGCCGCCCCGGATGCGGCCCTTGAGGAAGTTCATCGCTGGCGAGCCGATGAAGCCGGCGACGAACAAGTTAGCCGGACGATCGTAAAGCTCGAGCGGCGCGCCGATCTGCTCAACCCGCCCGGCATTCATCACCACGATCGTGTCGGCCATCGTCATCGCCTCGATCTGGTCGTGGGTCACATAGACCGTGGTGGTGGCGAGGCGCTGGTGCAGCTCCTTGATCTCACCGCGCATCTGCACGCGCAGCTTGGCATCCAGATTGGACAGCGGCTCATCGAACAGGAACACCTGGGGATCGCGCACGATGGCGCGGCCCATCGCCACGCGCTGGCGCTGCCCGCCGGAAAGCTGGCGCGGATAGCGGTTGAGATAGGGAGTGAGGCCCAGAATGCGCGCCGCACGCCCGACCTTCTCCTCGACCAGCGCCTTCGGCGCCTTGTTGAGCAAGAGCGAGAAGGCCATGTTGTCGCGCACCGTCATGTGCGGATAGAGCGCGTAATTCTGAAACACCATGGCGATGTCGCGCTGCTTGGGCGGCAGGTTGTTCACCACTCGCCCGCCGATCGCGATCTCGCCCGCAGTAATGTTCTCGAGCCCCGCCAGCATCCTGAGCAGGGTCGATTTGCCGCAGCCCGAGGGGCCGACCAGGATGACGAACTGGCCGTCCTCAATCTCCACGCTCACGCCGTGCAGCACCTCGGTCGCGCCAAAGGACTTGCGGACATTGCGGATGCTGACGCTGGCCATCGTTGCGGACGTTTCCTCTTCTCGTGTTGCCCTCACCCCCACCGAGCCTCTCCCTCTCCCGCTCGCGGGAAAGAGGAGAGGCCGGTGAGGGGTGGGGGCGAGGCCATTAGAATTTGGAGACGCGCACCTCCTTCGAGGTGATGAACTCGAGCAGCGCCGGGGTGCCTTTCTGCGTCTGCTCGATCCCGCGCCGGATCGCCGCCTGGATTTGCCCCGGCTCCGTCACCCGCTCGCCATAGCCGCCGAATGCGCGCGCCATCGCCGCATAGTCGCCCGAGATGTCGGTCGAGCGGTATTTCTCGGTCGAAACCGGCATCACCTTGAGCTCGATCGCCATCGAGAAATTATTGAGCAGGATCGAGAGGATCGGGATCCGCTCGCGCACCGCAGTCTCGAAATCCATTCCGGTGAAGCCGATCGCCGCATCACCCCACAGATTGATGCAGAGCTTATCGGGCTTGGCGAGCTTGGCGCCCATCGCCAGCCCCAGCCCCATGCCGAGCTGCGTGGTCTTGCCCCAGCCGATATAGGAGAGCGGCTCGGTGCTGACCCAGAAGGGCGAGATCTGGTCACGCGGGCTGCCCGCGTCGTGCGTGATGATGGTGTTCTTGATATCAACCGTGTGCATCAGCTCCCAGATCACGCGGTATGGATTGAGCGGCGCCTCGTTGTGCGACAACAGCGGCCGCCACTCGGCCATCCAGCTCTCACGCACCTCGGTGATCTCCTTCACCACCGAGGCGGGATCGCGCGGCGACTTGATGCTTTGACCGAGCTCGCCGATCAGCGCCTCCAAGGTCAGCGCCGCGTCGCCGATCAGCCCGACCGCCACCGGCATGTCCTTGCCGAGATGATTGGGGTCGAGCGTCGAGTGAATGACTTTCTTTCCCTTCGGGAACTTGATGCCGAAATTGGTCTCGGTGAACGAGCAGCCGATGCCGATGATCAAATCGGCGTTAGCGATGAAATGGTGCACCGGCTTCGGCACCGCGTTGCCGCCCGAGCCGAGCGAGAGCGGGTGGTTTTCCGGGAACGCGCTCTTGCCGCCGAGGCTCGTCGTTACCGGCGCCCCCAAGAGCTCGGCGAACTGGCGGAGCTGCGGCCAAGCCTCGGCCCAATGAACGCCGGTGCCGGCGTAAATCACCGGGCGCTTGGCGGCGAGGATCGCCTCGGCGGCCTTCCGCACATCGCGCGGATCGGGCGCCGAGCGGGCGGCATAGGCGGGCACGTAGTCGAGCTCGCCGATGTCCTCGTTCCAGATGTCGGTCGGGATCTCCACGATGCACGGCCCACCGCGGCCATTCTTCAGCCGTTGGAAGGCGCGGCGCATCATGTTCGGCACCTCGGCCGGCAGGATCGCCCACTCGGCCGACTTGGCGATCCCGCGCATTTCCCGCACGGCACTGTAATTCGGGTCGATGCCGGCGATGCGGCGCGGATAGCCTTGTGGGATCACGAGCAGCGGCACGGACTCGCTGAACGCCTGCGCCACGCCGCCATAGGCGTTCTCGGTCCCCGGTCCATGCTGCATGCAGAAGGCGCCGATCTTCCGGCCTGAGGTCACGCGCGAGATGGCATCGGCCATGTGCAGCCCGATCCGCTCCTGGCGCACCATGATCGGGCGGATGTCGGCCGCGGCGGCGAACTCGATCAGATGGTTCACCGGGTAGCCGCAGAGGATCTCGATCCCCTCGCGCTTCATGATCTCCGCAACCGCTTGCCCGACCTTCATGCCGTCCTCCTCGTTTGCGGCGAGCGTAAGGCCCCAGTGCCTCAAGCGTCCAGGGGCGAGGAGGGCAACGAAATTGCATTGCGCGCAGTTCGTTAGTACGCGAATGTTTTGCTCACTACGCATGGGGCGGCGCTCGACGGCTGGGCGTTCGGGCGCGCCCGCCTGCGTCACGGCCGCCGGGCTGGAAAGCCGCCTGCCTCTGGGCCAGGGTTGCGGCCCCCAGTCTCCGCACAAGGACAGCGCGCATGGCAGCGTTCGAGACACGCCAAGTCGGCCGCACGGGCGTTCACGTCACCACGCTCGGCCTCGGCACCGCGACGATGGGTGGCAACCGCACCAAGGTCACGCAAGCGACCGCCGAGGCGATCGTGCGCGCCGCCTGGGACGCAGGGGTGCGCTACGTGGACACCGCGCCCTTCTACGGGCTCGGCTTCTCCGAGCGCCGCGTGGGCGATGCGCTGCGCGGCGAGGACCGCGATAGCTGGGTGCTGTCCACCAAGGTCGGCCGCCTGCTGCACCCGCGCGTCACGAAGGAACCGCGCGCCGACGGCTGGATGACCGAAATGCCGTTCGAGGTCGTATACGACTACAGCTACGACGGCATCATGCGCTCGGTGGAGGACAGCTATCAGCGCCTCGGCCTGGCGCGGATCGACCTCTTGTTCGTGCACGACATCGGCGCCTACCAGCACGGCAAGGAAGCCAATGCTCCGCACATGAAGGCGCTGCGCGAGAGCGGCCGGAAGGCGCTCGACAAGCTCAAGGCGGACGGCACCATCCGCGGCATCGGCCTCGGCGTGAACGAGAAGGAGGTGATTCTGGAGGTGATGTCCTGGGCCGACTGGGACGTGATGCTGCTCGCGGGGCGCTACACCCTGCTCGAACAAGGCCCGCTCGACGACCTGCTGCCGCTGTGCCAGCAGCGCGGCACCTCGATCGTGGTTGGCGGACCACTCAATTCCGGCATCCTCGCCGGGCGCGACACCTGGAACTACGCACCCGCCCCGCCCGAGATCAGGGAACGGGCGCGCCGCCTCGGCGAAATATGCGCCCGCCACCGGGTCGCCCTGCCCGCGGCGGCGCTGCAATTCCCGCTCGCCCATCCGGCGGTGGCAGCGGTGATCCCCGGTCCCCGCAACGCCGACGAATTCCGCGCCAATCTCGGCCATTTCCGGGCGCCGATCCCGGCCGCGCTCTGGCAGGAGCTGAAGCATGAGGGGCTGATCCGCCACGACGCCCCCGTGCCCGCCTGAAGCGGCAGAGTGGCCGGGCGTTTTTGATACTTGATCAACCAAAATACTTGCTGCACTCTGCCTCCAAGAGGGGAGTGAGGATGCCGTGGCTAAGCTGGCAATCGCGCTCGCGGTCGCCCTGGCGCTGCTCAGCGGCCGGGCTTTCGCGCTGCCGGCCTGCCCCGACGGCCAGCCCTACGCCACTTACATGGCGATCGGTGCCGGTGGCTGCCTGCTGAACGACAAAGCGTTTTCGAACTTCACGCTCGCGCTCGGACCCAACTCGGGTGCCGCGACGACGCCCAAGGCGAACCAGATCACGGTCATGCCGATCACGACAGCCGGCAATCCCGGTTTCCGTTTCACCGGCAACCCGCCCTTCCACGCGCCGGCGCTGCCCGGCCCGCCCACGTTCTTCTCCTATCGCTTCGGCTACGACGTGCGCGTACAGGCGGCGGGACAGCCGATCACGGACGCCAGCCTGACGATGCTCGCGCCGACGCTCGCGGCCGACGGCTCGGTTTCGATCGCCGAAGACATCTGCCTCGGCGCCGTATTCGAGAGCAAAGGCGTCTGCGCCCACAATGCGCCCATGCGGACGCTCAACGTCTTCGACACGCCGCAGGGCGTGCAACTGACAGCCAGCCTCACCTTCAGCCAGCCCTACCGGCTCGTCGCGACCCAAACCCTTCTGATCGCCAGCGCCGGGCTTGCCGGGTCGGCGAGCGTGGACTCCTTCACCGAGCAGTTCTCGGAAGCGCCGGCGCGCGCGCTGGAACCGGGATCGCTGGAGGTTTTCGGCACCGCGTTGGCGCTCGTTGCCGCGTTCGCGGCGGCGGCGCGCGGCAGGCCGAGAGCCACGCCGTAGCCACGCTGCTCAAGCCGCGCTCTGGCGGCGGTCGAGATTCGGCAGGAACACAGCCAGCAATCCAAGCGCCGGGAGGAAGGCACAGACGCGATACACCGTATCGATACTTGTCAAGTCGGCAAGCGCCCCGAGCGCGGCGGCGCCGACGCCGGCAACCCCGAAGGCGAGGCCGAAAAAGAGCCCCGACATCAGCCCGACCCGCGCCGGCATCAGCTCGGTCGCGTACACCACGATGGCGGAGAAGGCCGACGACAGGATCAGCCCGATCGCCACCGTCAGCGCCACCGTCCAGGCAAGCCCGGCATAGGGCAGCGCCAGCGTGAACGGCAGCACGCCGACGATCGAGCCCCAGATCACGTATTTCCGCCCGAATCGGTCGCCCACGGGGCCGCCGATCACCACGCCCGCCGCGGCGGCGGCGAGGAAGACGAACAGATAAAGCTGCGCCTCTTCCATCCGCAGGTGGAAGTGGTGGATCAGGTAGAACAGGTAGTAGCTGTTGATGCTCGCCAGGTAGAAATACTTGGAGAAGATCAGCACGATCAGGATCGCCAGCGCCCAGCCGGCGCGGCGCCGCGAAATCCCGCCCGGCCCTGCCGGGCGCCGCGCGGCGGCACGGGCCCGTGCGTGCGGGCTGTACCAGCGCGCGACTCCGGTCAAGATGCCGGCCCCGCACAGCGCCGCCGCCGCGAACCACGACAAGCTCCCCCGCCCGTTCGGCAGCACGATGAACGCGGCCAGCAGCGGTCCGAGCGCGGTGCCGAAATTTCCGCCGACCTGAAACAACGACTGCCCGAGCCCGAGCCGGCCCGCCGAGGCCGTCCGCGCAATGCGCGAGGATTCCGGATGAAAGATGGAGGAGCCGGTGCCCAGCAGCGCCGCGCCGGCAAGCAGCAGCGGATAGGTGCCGGCCGCCGACAGCACCAACAGACCGCCGAGCGAGCACACCATCGCGAACGGCAGCGCATAGGGTTGCGGGCGGCGGTCGGTGAGCCAGCCGATGACCGGCTGCAACAGCGAGGCGGTGGTCTGATAGGTCAGCGTAATCAGGCCGATCTGCGCGAAATTGAGGGCGAAGCCCTGCTTCAGCAGCGGATAGATCGCCAGCAGAAGTGACTGCATCGTGTCGTTCAGCATGTGGCAGAGGCTGATCGACCCCAGCACGCCGAAGGCGACGCTGGAACGGGCGGGACGGGAAACGGCGACGGCCTGGCTCATGCACCCTCGGGGGACGTAGGCCCACAACATAGCGTGCCGCTCATCTCCCAGCTTCCCGCCTTGAGCCGTTCAGCTATGATTCGTCATGGCCGGGCTCGGCCGGGCCACCCACGACGTCAGGTGCGCAAGGAAAATCGTGGGCACCCCGGCCAAGCCCGGGCATGACGGAATTGTTCTTGGCTACAGCAAGCGCCGCGGCGCCATCCGCTGCGCTCCAGGCGCGCTACGCCTTTACGGGACGCGCTCCGAAACTCTCCTGCGGCACCCCGCGATTGAGCGACATGTGCGAATGCACGCAAAGCCAGCGCCCGCCCTCGCGGACGAACACCATCGTCGCCCGGCCCGGACGGTCGAAGGGCGCGCCGTCTCGCCCGTAGCCGGTGCTGGTCCAGGGCGCGACCGCCACTGCCATCCCGCCATCCGCCGAGGCCAGCACGCGGGTCGCCGCCACATCGAAGCGGAAATCCGCCGTGCGCGGCCAGACATTATCCCACTGGCTTCGCACCCAACTCTCCAGCCCCGCGATCACGTCGCGATGGGTGCCGAAGGCAAGCACGTGATCATGGATCATGGGCCGCGCGGCGGCGTAATCGACCTCCCGCACGAAGCCCGCGAAGCGATCAAGCCAGTCGAGCACCGCCCGCCGCGTCGCGGCGTCCGCCTCCGGCAAGCCGTCCTGGCTCATGCCGCCCCCTGCACGTTCAGATAGAGCGCATAGACCGAGGTGCTAGCGCACATGAACAGCCGGTCGCGCTTGACGCCGCCAAAGCACAAATTGGCGCAGGCTTCGGGCAAATGGATCTTGCCGATCAGCGCCCCGTCGGGCGCGTAGCAGCGCACCCCGTCCTCCTTCGGATCGCCCCAGCCGAAGGCCGACCAGATATTGCCGTCGCGGTCGGCGCGGATGCCGTCGCTCATGCCGGGCGCCAGATCGTCGGCAAAAATGCGCCCGTTTCGCAGCCGCGCGCCATCCACCTCGAACACCCTTATGTGCGACGGCCCACCATGGCTGATGCCGGTATCGACGATGTAGAGCAGCCGCTCGTCGGGCGAGAAGCAGAGCCCGTTGGGGCGGGCGAAGTCGTCCGCCACCACCGAAGCCGCGCCGGAGGCGGGATCAAGCCGATAGACATTGCGCCCCAGCTCCGGCTCCGCCGCGTGCCCCTCATAGGGGCCGTCGATCCCGTAGCCCGGATCGGTGAACCAGACCGCCCCGTCGCGCGCCACCACCACGTCGTTCGGCGCGTTCAGCCGCTTGCCCTGGTAGCGGTCGATCAGCACAGTGATCCGCCCGTCATGTTCGGTGCGCGTGACGCGCCGCGTCTCGTGCTCGCAGGTGATCAGCCGTCCCTCGCGGTCGCGCGTGTTGCCGTTGGCGTAGTTGGCGGGGGCGCGAAACACCGACACATGCCCATCCTCGGCGAGCCAGCGCATCATGCGGTTGTTCGGGATATCGCTCCAGATCAGGCAATTCAGATCGGGGAAGAACGCCGGCCCCTCGGCCCAGCGGAAGCCGCTCGCGATCCGCTCGATCCCGGCATTGCCTTGGCGGTAGGTGAATCTCGGGTCCAGCCGCTCGATCCGCGCGTCGGGATAGCGGAGGTCCGGCAAGTTCCCAAGCGGGAGCCCGGAGCGGTAGGGGGCGTGTTCATGCATCGGCCGGCGTCTCCCTCCGCCTGCGGGGGGCTCGGAGACCGTAGCCTAGCAGTCTCCTCCCCATCGCGTTCTACGGTATCCAAAATCTCAGGCGGCACGCTTTCAAGCTCCCCTTCCCTCGCGGACCCGCAAGGGAAGGGGGAGCTCTTTGCTGCCCGATGCACGGAGCAAAAACCCGCGGCTTGCGGCCGCGCGCACGCCTCGCCCAGGCCCCCTCTACAAGGCGACGTTCCGGGTCAGAAGCCGAACATGTGGTCGAGCGAGAAGCCGCCCGCTTCGTCCATCAGCCCGTGATAGCCGAATAGTCGGCAGGTGGCGTCGCGCACGAGCACATAGCCGCCCGTCCCGGCCGCGCGCAGCGCCACGGCGCCGAACACCTCGTCGGGCCAGACCATCGCCGAACCGGAACAGGGGATCGCAAGTGGCGCCTCTTCCAGCACCTCGCCCGCCGCATCGTGCAGGATCAGCGCGGTCGCCGAGCACGGGCGCCAAGGTGCCGAGGCCGGGTAGATCAGCACCGCGAAGCTGCGGCGGCGCGCGTCGCCGAGCTTCAAGAAGAGCCGCGTCGAGAGCCCCGGCGGCGGGCCGCTGTAGGATTGCGGCTCGTCGCGATAGGTCATGATCGTGTTGAAGATGTGCGCGCCGAAGCTCGACTCGGCCGCATGGCCGTTGTCGCGCCGCTCGTAGCGGAACAGCGCGTGCAGCCACCCATCCGCCTCGCCGCCCGCGCGGAAATCGTAGACTAGCTCGGCATGGCCCTCCGGCGCACCGTCCAGCTCCGAGACGTCGAGCGCGACGTCGTGGCCGCGCGGCAGATTGCCGAGGAACCGCTCCGCAACCTTCCGCCCCGCCTGATCGAACAGATCGAGCCGGATCGGCAGCGTGGCCTGCGAAACCGCCATCGGCGTCGGCTGCACGATGCTGCGGAACCGCGCCGGGTCAAGTACCGGGAAAGGCAGCAGGTAGCCCCGCCCGAGCGACTCGGGCAGCGTCTTGATACCGGGATCAGGGCGGAGGTCGGCGCGCTCCACGTTCACGTGCGCGATGCGCGTCCGGCCCTCGCGGATCACCTCATAGCGCGGACGCACCACATGGCGGCCGGCGCGCAGCTCGATCTGCGCGGGCCAACGCAGCGCCGGCAGAAAATCGGCCACATCCAGCGCCATCGTCGCGAACGGACCGAGCGGGCGCGCGAGCGGCACCGGCTGGTCCGCGCCCATGCGGTCGAGCGCCACCGCGCCGGCCGGGATGGGAACCGCATGGCTGTTCTGCAGCCACAGGACGACGCGCTCGTCCGGACGTGGGGCGGGCAGGCCGGCGTAGCGGTCGGACGGCCATGCGTTGGCGTCGTGCGTGGTGGAGAGCGAGGCACCGTTCCCGGAGCCGTAGGTGTCGAGTGCGTATTTGACGACATCGTGCCCGGCGGCGCCGATCGCGTGCAAGAAAAGCTGCCCGGTGAACGGCGGCAGGTTGAAGCGGGCGCGCACTTCCTGGCTGTCGATCACCACGCCGCCCGGGCCGCGCGGGACATTCTGCTCCCAGGTGGCGAGCGGCGCGCCCGCGGCATCGTAAAGTCGCAGCCACAGCCGCACGTCGCGCGCGCCGTAATTGGCCCAGTAATTAGCGGTCACGAGCCTTGTGGAGAGCCCATGCTCGTCGCGGAAGAAGGCGAAATTGGTCGCGAAATTCAGCTTGTCTAGATACCGGCCGGGCACCGACAGCATCGCCTCCGGCAGCCGCACCGCATCGAGCGTGAAGAGCTGCGCCCCTTTCGGCAGGAAAGGCGCGATGCGCGCTGCCGCCTTGCCCGCGTCGAAGCTCGCGATCAGCACGCCCGCCGCCTCGGCACGCGGCAATTCCGTGACCGCGCGCGTGGCAAGGCCACCGCGCACCGCGCCGACCGCCAGCACGTCGTGCACATAGAGCCCGGCGAAACGCGACGCCTCAGGCGCCAGCGCGAGCAGCGCCTCGGCGATGTTGTCGGGATCATAGATCACCGCCGGCCCCGGCAGCGCTGCGATGCGGGCGAGCAACCGCGCCAGCGCCTCGGCAGCCAGCGGGTGGGCGAGCGCCTTGTACAGCACGTTGCCGCCCGCGCGGGCGTCGAAGGTCTGGATGTTCAGCATCGCGAGTCTTTCTACAGCCCCAACCGGCGGCGCATCTCGGCGGCGGCCGCCGGCGTGTCATTGATCGGGATCACGTCCCATGTCTCGAACCGGCCCTCAAATAGGCGCACGCGCCCTTCTGCCAACAGGGCGCGGATGAAGGTGCCGATGCGGCGCGAGCGCCCCGGCAAGGGCGCGAGCAGCACCGGCGCGGACGTGGCGGCGGCCTCGGAGATCATCGACACGCTGTCGGCGCTCACGACGACCGCATCGGCCAGCGCCAGCAGGCCGAGATACGGGTTCTCGCCCGTTCCGTCCCACACGAAGGCCCCGAGCGGCGCGAGCGCCGCATCGAGCGCACGCAGCGCCTCGGGGTCGGTGCGGCGCGAGGGGGTGAGCGCGAGGCCCACACGGTCGCGCTGCATCATGGCTGCAAGCTGCTGTCCGAGCGCGGCGGCAACGCCCACGTCAAGCCGGAACCGCCCGTTGCTGCCGCCGACCAGCACCGCGACGAGCGGGCGCGGCAGGTGGCTCAGCCGCGGCGCCCAGAGCGCGGCAGCCTCGGAGAGCCGCTCCGGTGTGACGCGATGGAGCGCGGTGCGGGTGACGATCACGTTCGGCCCGCTTAGCCCGTCATGACGCACGGCGAGGACGAGATCGAACCAGCGGCGGCTCATGCGCGGGTGCTGCACCTGGACCACCGGCACGCCGCGCCGGCGCAGCGCCGCGCCGACGGCGGCCCCCATGCCGCCGACGGTTACGGCGAGCGCGGGCAGCGGCGCGGCGATCGCCTGCCTGACCGCACGCAGCGGCAGCGGCCACAGCCGGGCGGGCACGGAGCGCCAGGGCGCGCCCGGAGCCAGCACGCGCAGCTCCGGCGCCAGCCCGGCCGCCTCGGCCAGACCGAGGCCCTGAGCCTGCAGGCCGGCGAAGGCCTCGCTCAGAACCCAGGTTCGCGACATGCTGCCCGACATTCCGGCGGGCTTCTCGCCCCGGACGTGCAATGCGTCAATCCTGTGAAGGAGGACCGTCATGCAGCAACCGCCCCCCGCCCAGCCCGGCATGGCGGAGCAAGAGATCGACACCCCAGCGCTCCTGATCGACCTCGATGCGTTCGAGTTCAACCTCGGCCGGATGGCCGCGCTGCTGGCACCCACGGGGGCGAAGCTGCGCGCCCACGCCAAGACCCACAAATCCCCGGTGATCGCCCGGCTGCAAATGGCGCGCGGCGCGGTGGGCCAATGCGTGCAGAAGGTGGGCGAGGCGGAGGTGCTCGCCTGGGGCGGCGTGCCCGACATCCTGGTGAGCAACGAGGTGGTGGGCGCGGGCAAGCTCGCCCGCCTCGCCGCGCTCGGCGCCATTGCCGAGGTCGCGGTCTGCGCCGACGATCCGCGCCAGGTGAGCGCGCTGGAGGCGGCGGCCGAGGCGGCAGGGCGACGGCTGCGCGTCCTGGTGGAGATCGACGTCGGCGCGGCGCGCTGCGGGGTGCCGCCGGGGCCGGAGGCGGTGGCGCTGGCGCAGCGCATCGCTGGCTCGCGCCACCTGATCTTCGGCGGCTTGCAGGCCTATCAGGGGAGCGCCCAGCACAAGCGCACCATCGAGGAGCGGCGCACCCTGATCGGCCGCGCCGCCGATGCCACGCGACGCACGATCGAGCAGCTTCGCCAACAAGGACTGGAGTGCGCCATCGTCGGCGGAGCAGGCACCGGCACGTTCCCGCTGGAAGCCGCGACCGGGCTGTTCAACGAAATCCAAGCCGGCAGCTACGTGTTCATGGATGCCGATTACGGCCGCAATCTCGACGAGGCGGGCCAGCCCTTCGGCACGTTCCGCCAGTCGCTCTTCGTGCTATCCACGGTGATGAGCGCGGCGCGGCCGGGGATCGCGGTGCTCGATGCGGGGCTGAAGGCGCTGGCGGTGGACAGCGGCCTGCCGCTGGTCTGGCAGCGCCCGGAGCTGCGCTACATCAGCGCCTCCGACGAGCACGGGAAGCTACAGGTCGGTTCGGAAACCGCCGCGCCGAAGCTCGGCGAGAAGCTGCGGCTCGTGCCCGGCCACTGCGACCCGACGGTGGATCGCTATGATTGGTATGTCGGCGTGCGGAACGGGCGGGTGGAGTGCCTGTGGCCGGTCGCGGCGCGCGGCAGCATGAATTGAGCCGCCTCTGACGCCGGCGGCGGACCCATCCGCCGCCGTCGGCCGCGCCGGCCTGCTCGCCGGGCCGGCGTGGCCGGCACCTCCAACACCACCACCCACTGACGTCTTACGAAGGTGCGCCGCCGAGCAGGCGGCGCACCGCTTCCGCGACCTCCGGCCGCGCCCAGTCCATCCCGCCTTCCTCCAGGCCGACGATCTTCCCCTGCGGGTCGATCAGGTAGGTGGTCGGCAAGCCGCGCGCGCCGAAGGCGTGCGTCAGCGCGGCATCCTTGTCGATCAGCACCGGCAGGCCGGCGATGCCATGGTCCCGGTAGAACGCCTCCACCGTCGGCGCACCGCCGAGGTCGGACGAGATCGGCAGCACGTCGATGCCGTCCTTGCCGAGGGTGGCGGCGAGCGCCGCCAGGGAGGGGAGCTCGCGCACACAGGGGGCGCACCATGTCGCCCACAGGTTCACGAGCAGGCTCTTGCCCTTGTAGTCGGCGAGGATGCGGCTCTTGCCGTCGCCGGTGGTGAACGCGGCATCGGGCGCGGCGCGCGGCGGCTCCAGCCGCATGATCTGGCCGAGTGCCGCGGCGCGTTTGCCGGCGAGCAGCACCGAAGCTAGGGTCGCGCCGGCCAGCATTTCCCGGCGTTTCAGGATCATCACGGACACCCCTCGTTGAGCGAGAACAAAGATCGGCGCAACGCGGCGGCGAACGCGCAATGGGGCGGGCGTTTCGCCGCCGGCCCCTCCGTCATCATGGAGGAGATCAACGCCTCCATCGGCTTCGACCGCATGCTATGGCGCCAGGACATTCGCGGTTCCCTCGCCCATGCGGCGATGCTTGCCAAGGTCGGCGTGATCTCCGCCGATGACGAGCGCGCGATCCGCGATGGCCTGGCCCAGATCGCACAGGAGATCGAAATCGGGCGCTTCCCGTTTGAGCGCGCGCTCGAAGACATCCACATGAATATCGAGGCGCGGCTGACCGAGCGCATCGGCGAGGCGGGCAAGCGGCTGCACACCGCGCGCAGCCGCAACGATCAGGTGGCGACTGATTTCCGCCTCTGGGTGCGCGATGCGATCGACGGGCTGGACGCGCAGATCGCCGATCTGATGCGGGCGCTGGCCGAGCGCGCGGCGGCGCACGCGTCCGATCCGATGCCGGGCTTTACCCATCTGCAAATCGCCCAGCCGGTGACATTCGGGCACCATCTGCTCGCCTATGTGGAAATGCTGGCGCGCGACCGCGGACGGCTCGCCGATTGCCGCCGCCGGCTCAATGAATGTCCGCTCGGCGCGGCGGCGCTCGCCGGCACCTCGTTTCCGATCGACCGCGTGATGACCGCCGCCGCCCTCGGCTTCGACCGGCCCTGCGCCAATTCTCTGGATGCGGTCTCCGACCGCGATTTCGCCCTGGAGTTCCTGGGCGCGGCGGCAATCTCGGCCGTGCATCTGTCGCGGCTCGCCGAGGAGATCATCCTCTGGAGCAGCCGCCCGTTCGCGTTCGTCCGGCTGTCGGATGCGTTCACCACCGGCAGCTCGATCATGCCGCAGAAGCGCAACCCCGATGCGGCGGAGCTGGTGCGCGCCAAGACCGGGCGCATGGCCGGGGCGCTCGTCGCGTTGCTGACGGTGATGAAGGGCCTGCCGCTCGCCTATGCGAAGGACATGCAGGAGGACAAGGAGCCGGTGTTCGACGCCGCCGAGGCCTGGGCGCTCGCCCTGGCGGCGAGTGCCGGCATGGTGCGCGACATGCAGCTCGATACGGCGCGGATGCGCGACATGGCGGGACGGGATTTCGCGACCGCGACCGACCTTGCCGACTGGCTGGTGCGCGTGCTGCGGCTGCCGTTCCGCGAGGCGCATCACGTCACCGGGCGGCTGGTCGCGCTGGCCGAGGCGAAGGGCGTGGATTTGAGCGGGCTGTCGCTTGCGGAGATGCAGTCGGTGGAGAAGCGGATCACCGCCGGCGTGTTTTCGGTGCTGAGCGTGGAGGCGTCGGTCGCCTCGCGCACGAGCCAGGGCGGCACCGCGCCCGCCAACGTCGCCGAGCAGGCCGCGCGCTGGCTGCGGGAGCTGGGGGGGTGATCCCCGACCTCACCCCGACCCTCTCCGCCCCCAGGGGCGGAGGGCCTGCAACTACCAGGCGCTCCCTCTCCGCCCCAGAGGGGCGGAGCGGGTTGGGGAGAGGCGGGAGAATCGCCGCCCTTGCGCTCGCCCTGCTCGTCCTCGCGGGCTGCGGCAAGAAAGGCTCGCCCTCGCCGCCGGGGCCGCCGAGCCAAGTCACCTACCCGCGCATGTACCCCACCTACTGAACGGCCACGCAGTGCGGGTGCGGCTTCAGCACGCGCTCGGTCGATGCCGGATGCAGCAGAAGGCGCGCGGGCGGGCGGATAGGGCGGCGCACCAGCTCGCCGCCACAATTGGGACAGATGCCGTGCAGGCGGGTTGCGGCGCATTCGGCGCAGAAGGTGCACTCATAGGTGCAGATCATCGCCGCGCGCGACTCTGGCGGCAGGTCGCGATCGCAGCATTCGCAATTAGGGCGCAACGCCAGCATCCTATTCTCCTCCGAACACGCGCCGCCCGTTCTTCCAGGTGCCGAGCACGCGGCCTTCCATTCCGCGCCCGTCGAACGGCGTGTTCTGCGCCTTGCCCGGCAGGCTGCCCGCTTCCACGCGCCACGCACGCTCAAGATCGAACAGGCAGAGATCAGCCGGCGCGCCGCGCGCGAGCGTGCCGGCTTCGGCGCCGAGCAGGCGCGCGGGGCGCGCGGTAAGCAAATCGAGCGCCTGCATCAAGCTCAGCGCACCGGCATGGACTTGAACCAGCGTCACAGCCAGCAACGTGGCGAGACCGGCCCCGCCGGGCGCGGCCTGGGCGAAGGGCAGGCGCTTGTCGTCGGCATCGCGCGGCTGATGATCCGAGGCGACGGCGTCGATCGTTCCGTCCGCAAGTGCCGCTAGCACGGCCTGCCGGTCCGCCTCGGCGCGCAGCGGCGGCGACAGCTTGGCGTAGGTGCGGAAGTCTCCGATCGCGGTTTCGTTCAGGTCGAAATAGGGCGGCGCGGTGTCGCAGGTGACGCCGATGCCTTCCTCCTTGGCGCGGCGAATCAGCGCCAGCGCCTCGCCGGTCGAGACATGGGCGAAGTGCACGGCGCCGCCGGTGAGACGCGCCAGCCTTATGTCACGCGCCACCAGGATCGCCTCGGCGGCGGCGGGAATGCCAGGCAGGCCGAGGCGGGTGGCGAGCAGGCCCTCGGTCGCCGCGCCACCCTGCGCGAGCGAGGGCTCCTCCGGATGCTGCACGATGCGCGCGCCGAACATGCAGGCATAGGAGAGCGCAAGCCGCATCATCCGCGCCGAGCCGAGCGCGCGCGCGCCGTCGGTGAACGCCACCGCGCCGGCTTCGCGGAGCAGACCAAGCTCGGCCATCTCCTCGCCGCGGCAGCCGCGCGTGATGGCGGCATACGGCAAGATGGTCAGGCTGCCGGTTTCCTCGCCGCGCGCGCGCAACAGCCGCACCAGAGCCGGATCGTCGATCGAGGGTGCGGAATCGGGCAGCGCGGCGAGCGTGGTGATGCCGCCTGCCGCTGCGGCCTCGGCAGCCGAGGCGATGGTTTCGCGGTACTCGTATCCGGGTTCGCCAAGCGCGGCGCGCATATCGACGAGCCCGGGGCAGAGCACCGCGCCTTGCGCCTCCACGATCGCCGCGTCGTCGGGGCGGCCGATATTGGCGCCCAAATCGGCGATGCGACCCGCACGGATCAGCAGATCGCCCACTTGATCGAGACCCGAAGCGGGGTCAATCAGGCGCGCGCCCCGGATCAGCGTGTCAGCGGACATTGCCGGGGCCGCGCGCCAGCGTGTCGAGCACGGCCATCCGCACCGCGACACCCATCTCCACCTGCTCGCGGATCACGCTGCGCGCTGGATCGTCGGCGACCGCGCTGTCGATCTCCACGCCGCGGTTCATCGGGCCGGGATGCATCACCAGCGCGTCCTTCTTCGCCGCGCGCAGCTTCTCGCTGTCGAGACCGAAGAAGCGGAAATATTCGCGCGCGCTCGGCACGAGCCCGCGCGACATGCGCTCGCGCTGAAGGCGCAGCATCATCACGATGTCGGCGCCGTCCAGCCCTTGCTGCATGTCGTGGAACACCTCGACACCGAGCTCCGCCGCCTCGGCCGGGATCAAGGTCGGCGGCCCGATCACCCGCACGCGGCTGTTCATCGTGGTCAGGAGGTGGATGTTGGAGCGCGCCACGCGCGAATGCGCCACGTCGCCGCAGATGGCGACCACGAGCCCCTCCAGCCGGCCCTTGCGGCGGCGGATGGTGAGCGCGTCGAGCAGCGCCTGGGTGGGGTGCTCGTGCGTGCCGTCGCCGGCGTTGATGACAGCGGCATCCACCTTCTGTGCGAGCAGGTTGGGCGCGCCCGATTGGTCGTGGCGCACGACCAGGAGGTCGCAGTGCATGGCGTTCAGCGTCGCGGCGGTATCGAGCAGCGTCTCGCCCTTATTCACCGACGAGGTGGCAACCGACATATTGAGCACGTCGGCGCCGAGCCGCTTGCCGGCGAGCTCGAAGCTCGTGCGGGTGCGGGTGGAGTCCTCGAAGAAGAGGTTGATCAGCGTGCGCCCGCGCAGAAGGTCGCGCTGGGTTTTGCCGGAGCGGTTCAGCAGCACGTAACTTTCTGCCAGATCGAGCAGATGCTCGATCTCGGGCGGCGCGAGGCCTTCGATCGCGAGGAGGTGCTTCTGGCGGTAGGACACGCAAGGCTGTTGGCGGAACCGGCGGGCGCCGTCAACGATGCGGTAGGACTGTTTGGCACTCTCCCCACCTCACCCCAACCCTCCTCGCCGCCCCAGCGGAGGGAGAGGCCGGTAGAGGTGGGCGAAACACCGCAGAGCCGGCGTCAGATAACTAGGATTGCCCGAGGCCGCGATGGGTCACAGGCACCTCAAAGCCCCAAATACCGATGCGCCACCTCCTGGTTGTCGCGCAACTCCGCCGAACCGCCCGACCACACCACGCGGCCCTTCTCCAGCACGTAGTGGCGGTCGGCGATGCGGGTAAGGGCGGCGAGGTTCTTGTCGATCACCAGGATCGACTGGCCGCGCGCCTTCAGCCGCAGCAGCGCCTGCCAGATCGTCTCGCGGATCAGCGGCGCGAGCCCCTCCGTCGCCTCGTCCAGAATCAACAGGCGCGGATTGGTCATCAGCGCGCGGCCGATGGCGAGCATCTGCTGCTCGCCGCCCGAAAGGAGCGCGCCCGGGCTGTGCAGCCGTGCCGCCAGTGGCGGAAACAGGTCGAGCACTTCGGCCAGAGTCCACGGCGCCGCGGCACCGGCGAAGTTGGCGGCGGTCGCGATCAGGTTCTCGCGCACACTGAGATTGGGGAACACCTGCCGCCCCTCCGGCACGAGGCCGAGGCCGGCGCGGGCGATGCGGAACGGCGGCAGGCCGTCGATGCGCGCGCCGTTCAGCCAAATCTCGCCCGCGCGCCGCGGCACGATCCCCATCAGGGCGAGGACCGTGGTCGTCTTACCCATGCCGTTGCGGCCGAGCAGCGTCACCACCTCGCCCGCCGCAATCCCTAGACCGACGCCGAACAGCACTTGGCTGTCGCCGTAACCGGCCTCCAATCCGGATACCGACAGCATCATGCCGCTTCGTCCTCGCCGAGATAGGCGGCGCGCGCCAGCGGATCGCGGCGCACCTCCTCGGGCGTGCCGGCGGCGATGACGCGGCCATATTCGAGCACGCTCACACGGTCGGCGAGCGCGAACACCGCGTCCATGTCGTGCTCCACCAGCAGCACCCCGAATCGGCCCTTGAGCCCGGCCAGCAAACGGATCATCTGGGCCGATTCCTCCGGTCCCATGCCGGCGAGCGGCTCGTCGAGCAGCAGCGCACGCGGCGCGGCGGCGAGCGCCATCGCAAGCTCCAATGTGCGGCGCTCGCCGTGCGAGAGGGCGCCTGCCGGCACGTCGGCGCGCGCGGCAAGCCCCATCTCGGCAAGCCGGGCGCGGGCGGGTTCGCGCAGCGCCGGGTCACGCGCCGCAGGGCGCCAGAAGCGGAAACTGTGCCCGGCGTGCGCCTGCACGGCGAGCGCCACGTTGTCGAGCGCGGAGAAGTCGGGAAAGACGCTGGTGATCTGAAAGGAGCGGACCAGCCCGCGCGCCGCGCGCGCGGCGGACGACAGGCGCGTGATCTCGGCGCCATCGAGCAGTACCTGTCCCGAGTCCGGCGCAAGCTCGCCCGCGATCTGCGCGATCAGCGTGGTCTTGCCGGCGCCGTTGGGGCCGATCACCGCATGGATCTCGCCCGGGAACAGCGTGAGCGACACGTCGTCGGTCGCGCGCAGGCCGCCGAATCGCTTGCAGAGGCCCCGTATGTCCAAAAGCGGCTCAGGCATGGGCGGGTGCGATCCGGCGGCGGCGCAGGCGCTGGGCAAGTGCGCGGCGCGTGCGCGGGCGCGACAGCAGCACGACGGCGACCAGGATCGGGCCGAGCACCGCTTGCCAATGTTCGGTCCAGCCGGACAAGACCTGTTCCAGCAGCAGATAGATCGCCGCGCCGACCACCGGGCCGACCAGCGTCCCACGCCCGCCCAGGATCACCATCATCATGATCTCGCCCGAGCGCGTCCAATGCATGATCGCCGGCGCCAGGAACTCCGTCTGATTGGCAAGCAGCATCCCGGCCACGCCGCACACCGTGCCGGCGATGACGAAGGCCGCGAGCTGATAGTGGAACACGGGAAAGCCGAGCGCCGCCATGCGCCGCTCGTTCGATTTCGCCGCGCGGATGACGAGCCCGAAGCGCGACCGCACGACACGCCGGCCGAGCAGCAGGAACACCGCCAGCGCGGCGAAGGTGACGTAGTAGAGGACGCGCGGATCATCCAGCGGCAGCCAGCGGCCGAAGTCGCTGTGCGTCGGGATGTTGAGCCCGTTGTCGCCGCCGAACTGATTGAGGCTTTCGCACAAGAAATAGATCATCTGGGCGAAGGCGAGCGTCAGCATGATGAAAGTGGTGCCCCGCGTCCGCAGCGCCACGAACCCGATCACGAGCGCCGCCAGCCCCGAGCCTCCGGCGGCGAGCGCCAGATGGGCGAAGCCGTCGGTGAGGCCGAGCGCGACGGAAATGCCGACCGCGTAGGAGCCGATGCCGAGATAGGCGGCGTGGCCGAAGCTCACCATGCCGCCATAGCCGAGAATGAAGTCGAGGCTGAGCGCGGCGAGGCCGAAGATCATGATACGCGTGAACAGATCGAGCGCGAACTCCTGGCCCGCCAGCGGCACGAGCGCGAGCGCGAGCAGAGTGGCGGGCACCGCGGCGCGGCGCAGCACCGTCATCGCGTGCGGGGCGGGAACAGGCCCGCGGGCCGGAAGAACAGCACGAACGCCATCATCGCGTAGATCAGCAGCGAGGCGATGGCGGGGCCCGCGGCGTCGGCGGCATTGCGGTTCACGATCAGCGCCAGCAGCGGGCGCAAATAGGCGCGGCCCATCGTGTCGGTGATGCCGATCAGCAGGGCGGCGACGAAGCTGCCACGCACCGAACCGATGCCGCCGATGACGATCACCACGAAAGCGAGGATTAGGAAATCGTCACCCATGCCGGATTCGACGGTGAAGATCGGCCCGGCCATCGCACCGGCGAGTGCTGCCAGGCCCGCGCCGAGGCAGAAGACGAGCGTGTAAAGGAGCGCGATGTTCACACCGAGCGCGCCCACCATCATGCGGTTCGACGCGCCGGCGCGGATCAGCGCGCCGAGCCGCGTGCGCCCGATCAGCACGTAAAGCAGCGCCGCGACCAGCAGGCCGACGCCAGTGACGACCAGCCGGTAGAGCGGATAGGGCGCGCCGAACAGGCTGATCTGGCCGGAGAGGAACGCCGGCACCTGGGCATAGAGCGCGGTGGCGCCCCAGATCATTCGCACCGCCTCGTTGAAAAACAGGATGAGGCCGAAGGTGGCGAGCACCTGATCGAGATGATCGCCGTCGTAGAGCGCGCGGAAAATGCCGATCTCGATCGCGGCGCCCACCGCCACCGCGGCGGCGATGGCAAGAGCGAGCGCGGCGGGAACCGAGCGCCATTCATTGAAGCTCGCGGCGGCGACATAGGCGCCGATCATATAAAGCGAGCCGTGCGCCAGGTTGATCAGGTTCATGATGCCGAAGATCAGGGTCAGCCCCGCCGCCATCAGAAACAGCGTCATGCCGAACTGCACCCCGTTCAGCAGCTGCTGCAGCGCGAGCGAGGCGGTCATGCGCGGCCGCCGGGCACGGTCAAATGTTCTCTATCTTCAGCACCGGCGCGGTCTCGGCGCGGATGCGGCGGCAGGCATCGGCGTCGTGCTTGAGGTCGATCCCGTAGGTAGGGATGATCTCCTTGAGCTTCGGCAGCCAGCCGTCCGGCGTGAGCTCTGGGCCGAAGCACTTTTCCAGGACGCCGATGGCGATGAAGGCGGCGGTGGAGGCACCGGGCGAGGCGCCGAGCAGCGCGACGATCGACCGGTCGGCGGCCGCCACCAGCTCGGTGCCGAACTCCAAAACGCCGGTGTGCGCGGGATCGGGCTTGATCACCTGTACGCGCTGGCCGGCGACCGCCTCTTTCCAGTCGGGGCGCCGGGCGGTGGGAAAGAATTGTTGAAGGGTCGCGAACTGGTGGCGGCTCGTTTGCAACACCTGGGCGATCAGGTACTCCGACAGCGCCGCGTCGTCGCGGGCGACCGCGAGCAGCGGCAGGATATTGCCCGGCTCGATGGAGCGGAACAGGTCGGTCAGCGACCCATGCTTGAGGAAGCGGGTCGAGAACCCGGCGTACGGCCCGAACAGCAACGACTTCTTGCCGCCGATGATTCGCGTGTCGAGATGCGGCACCGACATGGGCGGCGAGCCGACCGCCGCCTTGCCGTAAACCTTGGCATGGTGGCGGTGGCTGACCGCGTCCACGTCGCAGCGCAGCCAGATGCCGCTGACCGGGAAGCCGCCATAGCCGTGCCCCTCCGGGATGCGCGATTTCTGCAGCAGCTCGAGCGCGCCGCCGCCGGCGCCGATGAACACGAACTTGGCGGTGATCGTGCGGGTGCCGCCTTGTTCCAGGTCCTCGATCCCGACCCGCCAACGTCCGCTTTCGGCGCGGTCGAGCGCGACGACGTGATGGCGGTAATGCACCGAGAAGCCCGGCTGCGCGGCGAGATGGCCGACCAGCAGGTGCGTCAGCGAGCCGTAATCGACGTCGGTGCCGGTGATGATGCGGGTGGCGGCGATCGGCTGCGCCGGGTCGCGCCCCTCGATGATCAGCGGCGCCCAGGCGGCGATCTGCTTGGCATCCTCACTGTACTCCATCCCATGATAGCAGTGATGCGCCGACATTTCCTTGTAGCGCGCGCGCAGGAAGGCGACGTTCTCCTTGCCCCAGACGAAACTCATGTGCGGGCAGGGATGGATAAAGGCGCGCGGATCGGCGATCGCGCCCTGCTTGACGAGATAAGACCAGAGCTGGCGCGACAGGTCGAACTCGGTGTTCACCTCCAGCGCCTTGGAGATATCGACGCTGCCGTCCGGCCGCTCGGGCGTGTAATTCAGCTCGCAATTGGCCGCGTGGCCGGTGCCCGCGTTGTTCCAGGCCTGCGAGCTTTCCTGCGCGCAATCGTCGAGCGTCTCTAGCATGACGATCGACAGCGACGGTTCGAGCTCCTTCAGCATGATGCCGAGCGTCGCGCTCATGATCCCGGCGCCGATCAGCACGACATCGGGCGCATCTGCCATGGCGGTCTGGCTCATTGCGGCTCTCCTTTGGCAGTGCCGGTCAGGCCGGCTTGAAAGGCACGCGGACGCCCGGCGCGAGGATCACGTAAACCCGCCGCCAGGGCTGCCCGTCGACCAGCCGCCAGCTATGGCCGGTGCCGGCCGTATCCTCGGCGAGCAAGACGTCGCCCGGGCGGATGGTGAAGTGCGCGCCGGCGCGGGTTTGGAAATCGAGCGTGCCGCTGAGGGTGATGACGAACTGCCGCGCCGGCGCG